>Ga0182030_10000024_pt1 | contig 193888 bp, 190 predicted proteins | sample 812S3MmetaG_FD_121299 | JGI IMG/M metagenome (GOLD analysis project Ga0182030, IMG submission 121299) | Permafrost microbial communities from Stordalen Mire, Sweden - 812S3M metaG (Illumina Assembly) | ecosystem: Environmental > Terrestrial > Soil > Wetlands > Permafrost | place: Sweden...
GCTGCTCTGTGGCGGCCTCTTCTTCGGCCTCGCCCTCAATCTCTTCCTCCTCGCCTTCGATGTCCTCCGTCTCTTGTGCCGCCTCCTCCTCCTCTTCTTCCTCCGCCTCGTCGTCTATGGCAGACGCAATGCTGTGGGCAATGTTGGTTGCGGACTTTCGAACAGGCGCTGGCTTAAGGATGGTGGGCTTAAATACACGCGGCTTTGGCGGAACCGCTTTTGGAATAGGCGCCTTTGATGGAAGCGTCTTTGTCAGTGCTTTTACCGCGGGCTTTGGTAGTGCCTTCGGTACCGCCTTGGGTGGAGGCTTTGGCACTGTTTTGGCTGCCGCGGGCTTTGGCGGTGCCTTAGCCGGCGCCGACTTTGGCGGTGCCTTAGCCGGAGCGGGCTTTGGCAGCGCCTTGACTGGAGGCTTTGGTACTGGCTTGGCAGGAGAAGCCTTTGCCGGTGCCTTGACTGGAGGCTTTGGTACTGGCTTGGCAGGAGAAGCCTTTGTCGGTGCCTTGATCGAAGGCTTTGGCAGCGGCTTGGCAGGAGGAACCTTTGCCGGTGGCCGGGTCGGAGGTTTTGGCACCGGCCGGGCTGGAAGACCCTTTAGCGGCGTCTTCGCTGGAGCCTTGGGCGCAAGGGACGCGGCCTTTGGAGGCATATTGAGACTGAGAATATGGACAATTGGTGCGCGATTTGTATTATGAAGAAACTACAAGATCATGATTCTATACTGCTGAGATATCAGCCTACGGACAATGGCTTGTAGTGTAATTGGAAAATGATACACGGTTTCGACCGTTTTGCGACTCACGTCGGAATAGCGACGCGATAACTCGGCGGAACCTATTAGAGTTCTTTCATCCGATGTAGGTCTTGCAAAATCAAAGTAATAGATCGTTTTGCCGTCGCTTGACACAAAGTTAACTGCCACAAAATCTCGTATACGATGCTTGTCATTGAGCTCGTTACAGAATTTGTCATAAGGTGAAACCGCTGACACGGAGCTCATTTCTGGGGGAACACGGTCTTTGGATGACTTCTAACCACTTGTCACACTCAACAGAAAATCCTGGCGCACGACTGGTCTCGACCCACACTTTCGTTCCCGTTCGTCGTGTGAAACTCTGAGTCAACCCCATGTTGTTGGACAATTCTAGATTGCTCGCGCTCATCGTGGGATCCACAATGGCTGCTCGTAACCCAGCTCTGACTCCGTCAGTACTGTTATATTCTTCCGTCCGATCTCGAAGACCGCCTTCATTGCCAGAATTCCAAAAACTCAACAGGTAGAGCACCATGGGTTCGGATGGAACTGATGGCACTGGTACCAATACTGGAGGAGGAGGAGGGAGCAGTCCTTCAGGAACAACTTCCATGCTAAATTCGAAAAGAAGAGAAGGACGGCTGGTACAGCCAGTTATCAGGAAATTGCAAGCTTTTATTAATTCTCTAAACGATAAACCCTAGAATACACTCTTGTGCCTGCTTACGTGCACCACCAATCCACAGCATGTAAAGGAATCCGTGCGGTTGCTTATCGAAGAATCTAGTCCTAATTTCACCGGGGAATCGCTGTGCAAATTCCAAGTTGAATGGATAAAGGGGATCTGCAGTACCGCATATCAGCATAGTTCTAGTAGGCGTCCAAATGTGCTCCAATGTCTCCCTATCCATGAGCGGTGTTTTGCCTCCATACGCATCGATGAGAACTTGACCAAACCATCTTTGAAATGAAGTACTCTCCGGTAGTCCAACAAATGGATAACACAAGATCATAGCACTAAGTTGCGGCAAGGCTTCAAAATTAACCGAGTGATAAATTGGCAGTTGACGATTGAGTGAATGTCCTAGAATGGAACTAATCATAATCGCAAGTGCACCACCCGCAGAGTCACCCATCAATGTTATATGTTTGATTCCATGCTGTTTACGAATCTGTGTCAACGCTCGAAGCACGGCAACAATCATAGTCTCAGGAAAAGGATCACTTTCAGGCATAAGCGGATAGTCAACGATAAAGACATCTTGTTGGGATTTGGCCAAGAATTGGAGATACGGATCTACTAAATGCCGTCTGACCGCAACGAATCCACCTCCTGGAAACACGACGATTCCAGTGGTACAGGCAGAATTGGCTTCCTCTCGCCCTCGAGTGGGTACTAAATGTGTATAAGACAAATTCAACTCATCATCGTAGCGATAGCTTTGCACGGATTTGATATGTTTTCGATCTCTCCAAAGCGGCCTGAATAGAATCGTAAGGAAAGGAAAGATCACATTGAGAAACAATCTCAAGACTGCAACGAGCACCCATGTCTCACACCGGCGGGATTTTGTCATCGTAGGCCTTACAGGTATACTCGGGCGCCTCGATTTTCATCTTTTGCAATGCCTTTTGAGATGCCATATCTAACGGGAACAACCTCTTCAGTTTCGCCATCATCTTATCATAAGTGGCTTTGAACCTTTCCGGATTTTTGTGTGCTAAATACGCCCAGCTGCCAACTGCTGACGCTGTCATACATTCCTTCAGCTCATGGTCCGAGCGATCGAAGAAATCTTTCATGACAAACTCGGGATGTGCGGCATACCTGCACACGGGTAAGCTTGCACATTTGAGCTGTTCCTCCTGTGGGTAGTAGATGATAGATGGCCATAACCTTTCCAAGTACATGACACCGAACGGCATGCCATCGTTCGGATATCTGGACATTGTAAAGTCAAACACGTACTTTTTATCGTTTGGATCACCATGCTTCCTGAGCTTGAAGTTCAAAGCCATCGCGTGTATGTGCGTATACAAACAGTTAGACTTTCGAGGAAACGAAACGTCTAGACACTCGCATTGATGTTCACATTGGTCCGTTTGCGCTTGTCAAAGTATCCATACTTGAGACCCACGCCCAGCGCTGTGCCTGCAACTGCCACCACTCCGATGACGATCAGAGCGATAGCAAAATTGGGTAGCGACAGTCCAACATTGCTTTGTGTGAGTCCGTTCGACTGGTCACTGACAAAGCTCTGCACGACAGGGTTGTTGGCCAACACAGATTGCACCGACTTGGAAATGTTCTGTGCCAACGACGAGACGACTGCAGTGTTGTTCCAGGTGCAGGTGGCCCCTTTGATGGTTCCATAGTTCACGAATGTGATTCCATTGCTCACATTGCCGTGGGCTTGAACGTTGCTGCTCAACGATTGAGACACTGCATTTTGAATCTGATTTTGGATATTGCTCGTGTTGATATTCGCCTGAAGGGAAGCATTGAACTGTCCTAGGTTCAAGCCCGAATTCTTCTGTTTCGCCTGGTTGTCTGCCAAAGTCTTCAGCGAGTTCATGATTTGATTAGTGATCTCGGCACTCTGTGTGGAAATAGTCTGCGCAACAACAGAGATTGTCACATTCGCATCGTTGGAAAATGTCACTGCTCCACTGCAATCAATCACACCCCCGGGCCCGTTCGTAAAATTAATATTGTTTGTAACTACAGCACTTGCAGCTGAGTTACTAGTCGTACTGTTGACCACACTGGTGCTGATCTGAGTCACGCTGTTGTTCACGGTCGCATTGACCTGGGCACTGGCGTTTGCACCCATGGTTTTTTTCTCCTTCTGACAAGGGAAGGCACCCCACAATTCTTAAAACTGAAAATTCAATCCGCGGAGTCTGTCGGCGGTGCTGCAGCACTCGCATTAAAACGTGTGCCCTGTTCTACACGTCTCAAATAACAACCACTGCATTCTTTGCCTCGGGAAGTGTTATGACATACTTCCCAATTCATACACTTGTTTAGGTGTTTGAAGTCACGCAAGAAATCATCAATGTGATGCGACAATCCACAATGTTCTTCGCCAGGGCAGCGGTTGCGGTGGCTGTGCGCTTGTGCACAGGCTCTTTTTTCACCGGGCCTGAGAACCGGCAATGATTGGCGTGAACGGCTTGAGCTTCGTGAACGTGATCTTTGCCGTTTTCGGATTGGAGATGCAGGTGGTCGCCGTGCTGGCGATCTGGGTCTCCCCCGATTAGCAGGAGGCGGAGAACGCGATCGCTTTCTTCTTTGGCTTGTTGCTGCGCCTCCAACTGGGGAGGATGCTGGAGCGACGGATCCTCGCGGAATAGTCTCCTTCATTTGCCTCATCTGATCGTTAAAATCACGCCTCATTTGTGACAGACGTTCCTCCATTCGTTCGTCAATAATGGCGCAAAGTGCAAGCTTCAGGCGCTCCTTTTCAGCAGCCGCAATTGATGCCGCCATGAAAAAAGGCAGTGTTGAAGAAGTAAGCAAACCTATCTTCTAATCGTTACGTTTTGTAGGAAATGGAGGAAACAAAGAATCAAGCCGACGTGGAAGAATGGGAATTAACACCGGGTGCCCCGGCGGGACCAAAAGTCGATGAATCAGAAACCGCATTCTTGACCGATCCGGCGTTAATTGCCAAATTAGACTTAATCCTGACTCAACAAGCCGAAATTCTGTCGCGTCTTCCTCCACCTCCCATGGCACCGGCGCCGTCCGTGGCATCTTCGCCTTCAGCGCCTTCAGCGCCTTCGGTGCCTTCAGCGCCTTTGGTGCCTGCCATGTCACCTATGACAATTATTGCTCTGACGCAAAAACTGGCTGTGGAACGATTGGAAAAATTGCTGGCTGCAGTAGATCGGCTGACCACCCAAGTCGGACAAGTGATCGCTGGACAGCATTTTGGCGTTGGAAATAATTCAATTGTCGAGCAAAAGTTGGATTGCCTGCTGGAGAATCGACGCTATCAAAAGCCATCGTCGGCGCTTACCACCTTTTTAGCCGGCATCCCGCATCCGTTGAAATCGTTTAAAAAGCCGCCGACCAAACAATCGGAAAGCAGCAGCGAGAGCGATGACGACGAAGATTCAGCTTCCACTCCCCCTCCGCTGGAGCCTCTCCCTGCAGATATTGTGGCTGCGTTACGAAATGGTCCTAGCCTTGTGGTAACAAGTAATAAAGTCTAGTGCAGAAACAAACGTGTGACGCTTCTTGCTTACCATCAAAAGTGTCGATGGGAGTAAATTGGGTTGTCGAATTTGAGACAATAAAGACTTCACGAGTACGGCATCTCGGAAGTTTAACGTTTCTGCGCACACAATTTGCATTGGTGCCTTTACTGTCACAGTGTAAAACAAAAAAACACATCACTTGCTGATCAAGAGTCCACCTTGCTAATGCCGCAGTGCAAAGGCGATGTTCCGTTACCCAAGGGTGGGGTGCGTCAATGCAGTCGAAACACCACAGTGGGAGTTTACTGTGCGGCGCACATGACAAAGTATTCAGCTACTGCTGCAGCCCCAGCAGTAGCTGCAGCTGCTCACCGAACCACCACTGTAGTGGCAGACTCAGATGAGAAAGACATGGACCGTGAAGCTTATCAACGCCGTTTACAGCGTGAGCAAGAGGATTTGGAGAGGGCAGACCGCGACTTTGGAGGAGAAAATGAATATGAAGATCGCAGTATGAACACTGGCGCTGGCAGCAGATTTAGGCGTTCGGCTGCAACTGCTGGCGCGTCTCCAGCCGTTGGCGTCACTTCCTTCTCCAGCGTTTCACCTGCACAACAAAAGGCTCAAAATCGCGCGTTCCAAGACTTTTTGGCCAGCTGGCAGCAAACTTCTCATCGCTCGTACGTGTAGAGTGGGTTTGTTTCCAAAACGTTTAGAGATAAAATCGAATTGAATCATCTTTCTTTCCCCATGTTAGTCAAAGGCGAACAACAGGCAGCCATGAGTAATGCCTTAGCAGTGACAACGGCTTTTACAACTCTTTTAATCACGTCAGCGGCCGCCGTCTACATCTATCTCGAACTCAGCAAGATAAGAGAAGAGGTCGATGGATTACGTGCGGAAGTTCAACATCAAAACAATACTCGATGGTCCATCGACTCGGTTCGAACCTATGTGCGCGCCTTCATGGATGATCGATTCCGCAAAGCGCGAAGCTACCTTGATACTGCTATCGCTTCCGCAACTTCTCGTGCTGGATCTCGTATTCAAAGTCCGCGAGGATCTATTTCGTCGTCGTCATCGTCGTCCTCATTTTCGTCCTCCTCTGGTGCATGGTCTGCCCCGCCGCAAGCCCAAGCCGAAGACGAGCAAAAAAAGGATGATAGCAACCCCTGGGCGTCGTCTTCTTCCACAGTTCCTGCGAAAGCCACTGTTGTAGGGGAACCAGATCCGCCAGCGGCTCACGCGCCAGTGGCTCACGCGCCAGTGGCTCACGTGCCAGTGGCTCACGCGCCAGTGGCTCACGTGCCCGCGGTCCCTGCGCCAGGGCACCAAGAAAACCATTCGAAGGGATTTGATTTTGCCGAGCTGCTCCCAACCCCACCGGAAGCATCAATTTGTGTGCTCGATCGACCTGCGCCGCAGCCACCTGCACCACAGCCAGAGCCCGTGTTTGCATTCGAAGCACCTGCACCCCAGCCAGCGCCCGCGTTTGTGTTCGAAGCACCTGCACCCCAGGCAGAGCCCGTGTTTGCATTCGAAGCACCGGCATCCCAGCCAGCGCCCGCGTTTGTGTTCGAAGCACCTGCACCCCAGGCACCACCTGAAGCCTCCGTGTCTGCACCAGAGCCAACGTCAGCATCACTCCCGACGTTTAGCTTTGCATTTCCAAGTGAACCTGCGGCTCAACAGCCCGTAGCAGAGGCAGTTGCCCTGTCGGCAGCTCCAAAGATGAGCGCTGGCAAAATCAAGAAGAGACCGTTGCGTAATGCACAGCAGCAAGTTGTGTCTGAAGTCGTGCCGGAATAGTCCTGTATTTTTTCACATGTTTTTGCTCGAATTTGACTTTCACCATACGTACATTCAGTGTTTCTCTCATGGCAGATGGCAGTGCGCCAACTCGCTATGCGGCAACGAACATTATGGTCGTGGCTGACATGGAAATGACTGGTCCAAATCCGCAGGATCACTATCCTCTAGAAATTTCCCTCCGACTGGTCACCACCCACGACATGAATGAAATTGCTCACTATCATTCATTGATTCATCTTCCTCACCATCATCAGGTCGACCTTCGGGAAGGTAGTTTTTCTAGTCGTTACCATGCAGAACTGATTCAACAAGCAAGGGCCTGCACCAAAACTCTTCGACAAGTCGAAGATGAAATTTTGGTGTTTATGGGTCGGTTCATTTTCAATCTTTACCAAGAGCGACACCGGTTCAAACAAGGAGAAATACCAGAATACCCAATATTGACGGGAGGGGGTATTTCGAAAGACAAGGGCTTTATTGCCGCTCACTGGCCACGTTGGAATACCCTCTTAAGTCCACACGTGATTGATGTGACTTCCATCATGGAATTTGCGCGACGCTGTTTTCCTCACTTATATCACCATCAACCGCGGAAAACAGAGTCTGTTCACCGAGCAGCGTATGATTCAGCTGAAGTTCTAACATTGCTTCGATTCTATCACATACACTTTAATCATCAGCTTCAAACCATTGCCATGAGCAATGCTAGCCCAATGGCGCTGACGGAGCCTACGCCTATGGACACATACATGAAGACGCGGCAACAAGGGCTTGATTTCATTCCACAGCAGCCACAACCGCCAGCTGCCATCTCAGCTGCAGCACCTCCGCCAGCAGCAGGGGACATTTCCATGCCGCCCACGAGTGGGCCTGGCATTCCGCCTTCGCAAGTGATTGGTGCAGGAGGTCCAACTGGCCCTGGAGGAGCACAGCCAACTGCTTGAGGCACGGCTGCGGGCGGAGGAGGAGCACACACTGGCGGCGGTGGTGGAGGACAATTGTTGACAACAGGTGGCATGATGCGCCCTCCAGCTCCGCATGAGTCAATTGGTTGAACAGTCACAATGCAATCTCCTTTCTTGTAGACACGGAATCCACGGGGGCAGCTTTCGGTCTGGAAACAAATGTCTTTGAATCCACGCTGCATCTTGTGATCTCCGGCGCTGTGTTTGGTCTTGCCGTCCACCATCTCAAAGTAGACGATTTTGCCATTGCAGTTTTGAATCATTCGGAACTTCTTGCAGCCTTGCTTGTTGACACTCCACTTGAACGTGTGAGGGCTGACGGGATCCATGTCGTACACGTATTTGGCATCGTCTCCGCAGGCTGCAATTGCAGCAGGTTGTGGTTGAGGAGCTCCATTGCCGCATTTTTCAATAATCTCCTTCCAGTTGTGTGTCTTGCCTGGGCATGGAGGGGCAGGTGCCTTCAAGCACCCATTGGCATGGTAGGTGCATGATGCTGAATCCAAGAAACCAAACGCTCCAAGCACACGCATCTTGGGGTCGCAACAAGCTGGACCAAACACACCATAAATATCCACCATGTAAGCGCAGGAGTCTGCAATCGTATACTCGGTATACGTCAGCTGCGTCCCTTCACTTTGGCAAGGCGGCTTGTGTGGAGGGCATTTCTCCGCTTCACCACCAGGTGCCTTGGATTTCTTGCTCCAAAAAGGCATTTCGTCCAAGGACAAGATCTTGATTCTCAATAGGCGGCTCAACTTTTTTTGCTACAGTTTATTCCGATAGGTTTCACAAATGGAAGCGCCGCAGCAAAATGAACATAAACATGAGGAGAATTCCACAATCAGCAAGGACTATATGTGTTTCTTGTGGTTCACTCTCATGTATTTTGCTTACACTTATACCCCAGATCGATCCAAACATATTCGACCTTTCTTTTTATCCTTCTTCATGATGCTGCCATGTGCAGATTGTGCCCAAGATGCTCTTCTGGATCTTCAAGAACATCCTATTCGACCTGACATGTCTCGAGATGAATTGATTGCATATGTAGTCGAATTCCACAATCGCGTGAATGTGAAACTTGGCAAGCCCAATGCTATATGGACGGTATCAAAAGCGATTCGAGTATTAAAACGGTGGTTGGCAATTCAGCCGGCAATTGCAAAAATGGCACGGGAGTCTGAAGAATCTAAGCAGTCTACGCCGAACGGCGCCGCCGATCCGACGCAAGACATCCTTGCAACGCTGGTCCCCACAGCCAAGACAAACAAGAAGGAGGAGATGGACCCAGTGCGCCAGAGGCCGAGGACGGCTGTACCTCTAGGCGTGACACGGATTCGCGTCGCATTTGAGAATACCCAAAATGTGGTGCAGCAAGCTGCGACAGTGGCTGGTTTGCCTTTGGCAGATTTGCAAAAGTTGGGTCTGCTGGCTGTGGCCACTGTGGGTTTTGCTGTCTTTTTTGTCGTACGAAATCGGTCAGCATCAAAGAATGACAATGCGCGCTTTTGATTATTTCAATAGCTTACAAAAACAACTTCTTTACGGACGCACAGTTCGTCTATGTTGCGCTCTCCATTCATCCCCGCTTAGTATCCTGTCATTGCCTAGTGGTGCTGCCGGATGCGTAAACTTGCAATCTGATCCATAACGGCACTTGCCAAACTTGAAGTGCTTGCAGATTTTGGCGGGAACTGTAGGTGCCTCCTTTTCGTCTTCTTCTGCGTGTGCATCAGCCCACAGATCTCTGCTGTTGCTAATGTCGGCAGCAGTCCCGGGGGCCGTCTTCATCGGAAAGACCCAAGTTGGGCCGTCTGCAATCACATCCCGTGGCGGGGGAGGTGCCTCCACCGGCTGAAGCACCCCTTCGATGACTGGATGTATCTTCCAACAGGGATCATAAATGCATGTGCCCTGCAAGAAGTGCTTGCAGATAAATCCTTCTACTGGCAAAACAACGTTGGGCGGATGGAGTCGTTCACAATTCTCTCTTGTGCACTTGTTCTTGAGGTAATACAAACACACGCCAGGAAAATGGTCAGCCATAGTGAGAATTTGCATCCACATGTGATCGATACAGTTCGAATTCTACGAAACAACACGGGCTCCGGAATACTCTTCCAGTAACCGCCGTTCACGTCGGGCTCGAGAGTTTTGCATGACAGCCCTTCCGATACCAATCAACAGTCCAGCTCCAACCACAGAGGCAATGACAATACCAGCGATTGCGCCTCCACTTAATCCGCGGCGTGGAACTCCGGCACTTGGAACAGGCGCTGGCGCGGGGGCAGATCCGGGCATGCCATAGGATCCTGGCGCCTGAGGAGGTGGAGGCCGAGCGAGCGCAGGGGCAGGAATCACGATGAAAACTGGGCTGGTGTTGCTGGCGGCCCGACTGCCCCCGACATCCTGAACTTGCACTCGATAAGCCAGAGGTGTTCCAACTGCAAAACTGCCATCCGTATAATTCATAGGTGTATCCTGTTTCAGTTCGCTTTCAGTCACACTGGTCAGAGTGACCCAGTTTGCATCATTTACGGTGGAAGCGGTGCCCGTTTGGCGTTGGAGGCGAATAGAAAACGAGACTCGAGGAGTTTGGGCAGGAAACGCAGAAACCGTGTAAGAGACATGTACAGATCGCCCATCCGCATTCGGAACTGCTGTCAAATTTTTCACCAGGGAAGCACCCATGATCGAGTCTTATTATTATTCATGTGTACGGCAAAGATTTGTGCTTTTTTATTTTACGATTTCAATATCACAGACAAAACAGAACTGGCGCTTGAGAGGAACAACTCATCAACTTAGCCACCAAATCCATAGAGGGTTCGTCCTTGTTTCTTGAGCGCGTAGACAACGTCCATTGCAGTCACGGTTTTGCGATTGGCGTGTTCAGTGTATGTCACGGCATCACGGATGACATGCTCCAAAAAGACCTTGAGCACGCCTCGAGTCTCTTCATAGATCAATCCACTGATACGTTTGACGCCACCGCGCCGAGCCAATCGACGAATGGCAGGCTTTGTGATGCCTTGAATGTTATCTTTGTGGACCTTCTTCACCACCTTGCCTGTGTGAAACACTACGGCAGCGCCGTCCTTGACTGGTGTGGAATCTGCCATTGCTTTTGTGAAGCGTAGTCTTAATACGAAATCAGGAGGTCAAAACAAAATTCAACCTGTTGAAAGGACTGCTGGTCTGAAAAACCCTAAAATAGACTTCGTGCCCTTCGCGATGTCTGCTTTCTTCTTTACATGGCTCCGCTTCATCTCTCCCATGATGCGTGGCAGGCGTTTGTGCGTTACCACAGGCGCTGTGGTCGGAGCAGCTGGAGGGTGTGGCGGTTCGTCCTCTTCCTCCACCACTTCCATCGGCGCAGGTCCCGCAATGGCACGTGCCAGCGGGTCGGTCGACGAAGAACTAGAAGTGCTGGCTGCGGAAGTATTGCTGCTGCTGCTAGAGATCGAGGTGGAACTACTGCTGCTGGAGAGGCTGGCGGTGCTACTGGACGTGGCACCACTGCTGCTGGAGAGGCTGGCGGTGCTGCTAGCTGGCGCAGGAGGGCGTCGGGAGGGGCGGAGGTTTTCGTCTTCTTCATCGTCGTCACTGTCGTCGTTTTCATCGTCCATGTGAGCACCAGCACCAGTAGAAGGTGGAGCTTCCGCCATGGCAGCGTACTCTTGACCGGCACGTAAAATGGTGCTGCGGTGCAGTGTGGCACCCAAATCCGTCAAGGCATGGCAGCCCGATCCGCGGCGCTCGACGAGGCCAATCTCCTCTTTGAGGTCGATCAAAAAGTCATCTTGTACAAGCTCAAGAAGACGTCGAATTGGCGCCAGGAACCGATCGTGTAAGTAAGAGACAAAATCGATGGGAATCCCCTTTTGTTTGGCATATTCAGGGTCTTCGGCATTCATATATGCCTTTGGATTGTTGCTCAAGGTGTAGACAAATTGTACTCGATCTCCTTTCTTCACCTTGTACGATCTGTTTCGGGAGTGCTTGTTGAGCGCCACCCACATGTGCGATTGTTTCGATTGAGCTCCCAACAGTAATTGTTTCTTCTTGACAGATTTGGAGATGATGAGCTTGTCCCAATCATCTTGATTGTTTTCGTCAAAGTTGGCCAACCACCGAATTGCATCACGGATATGCTGTACAGCTGCATTGACATTGCGTTTCAACATGAGTTCATCGATAATTTTGTAGGAAGTTTCTCGCGTCCATAATGGCCAATCTCGTCTGACACATTCAATACCACGTTTCAAAATGTCTTTTGGCTTGGCTGCTTCCTCCCATTTTAATCCACAGTACTTCTTCTTGCGAATCATCAAGAAAGGTGTCAGTAGTTTTTCAAACACTAATAGAATTGGATCTCGTCCAAAATGCTTGGTGATACGATCGGCCAACTTCTTCGCCTTGTCTATATATCGTTGCTTGCGTAATACAGGATCCCAGCCCTTGCATTCCTCCTCTAGATCTAAAAAGCGGAAGAAAATCGAGTCAGTATCGCCATAGATGACTTTCGCTTGGAATTCTGTTTCTGCGATGCGCTTGGAGTCTTCAATCATTTCTCGACCAAATGCAGTAACAGAAGCTGCAATTCTAGGATCCGATAGCTTGCCGCCCTTGAGCGCGGACACGCCAGTGAATCCATAAAGACTATTACATAACACTTTGAAAGCAGCTTGCAACGTATCCCAGACGTTCTGGTCATATTCATTGCCAGCAGCTTTGGCCTTCTTTAATTCGCTCTTGGCACCAGCTCGAGCATTGAGTAAATCAGTAAGCATACTCGGAACAATATTCTCCACCTCATCTTGGACGAACCAAACAGTGAACTTGTCGCTGATCTTCCGTTCCACAAGTATACGACCTTTAGCAATGAGTTCTGCAGCTTTGACTGGATCATCCAAAACATTGGTATAACACATTTTGTAAGCGACCATGATGGAAGGGTACAAGCTTTGGAAGTCCAAGCAACATACTTCCTGGTCCATGTACCATCCTGGAATGGGATCCAATACGTAAGCTCCTTGGTAACGATCTTCCTTTGGCTTCCATTGGTTTTGCCGGTTAATGATAAAGTCCTTCGACTTGAGCACACTACACATGAGGTTGAAAAGTTTGCATTGTTCACCACGAACCAGCACATCACGTAATGGAGTCCCTGTTAAGCGACACACGGCTTGAATGAATAATACATATTTCTTGGCTCGAACCAATCGCATTGTCACTGCTGTGTCTTGGGCACAATACTCGGCAATAAGACCTCTCGTATAAGCATCACCATTCTGGTATGGCTGCAAGAGCTTGTAATCCAGCTCCAATTTGGCATTTGCATTGCCATGTATTGATTTTTCAACATTCTGGTCTAGCAGGTTCTTACAGGCTGTTTTCAGTGAGTAGTCTGTTAGGTTTTCTTGCTTGGCGACCACTGGGAAGACATCAAAAGTGTCACGTCCTGGTATTGCGACCGTCGAAGTTTCATCCTCAAAGTTAACGTCTTGTTGCTTGACACCCGATCTACTCTTCCAATCTGCTTTTGATTGCTTGTCCCGATAGATATCCTCAAACTGGCAATCATGGAATAACGAGAGCTCAGCGAAATCTGCCTGCAAATTATGTAGCTTGGCACGTTCAAAAATGTAAGGTAAGTCAAAACGATGAATATTGTAACCCACGAATTCATCCCAATTGGACTTCTTCATGATGGTAGCAAACGCCTTCAATGCATGCTCTTCATCTGGCACGCTAATAGTAACTGTCTCTTTTGCATCCTGAAATTTCCGTATTCGGTTGCACGTCCCAACCTGAATTACGATTAGACGTTCAGCGATAGGTTGATCCGACCATTGGAACTGAAGTGCAAATGTTGTAATAAGATCTTCTGCAACTGACGCATCAGGAAAGTTATCACCACCCTTTCCGGCCTGACATTCAATATCAATTCCAACTTGCAATTGTTTTGCCTGTAAGGTATTTGTCTCATCCTTCTTGATGGCACTCAAGTTCACTCCGAATTCGATCTGTGCACGAGTGCAAGGGCCTTCTTGTCGTCGAAGTCGTTGTGGTGCACTGATATTCTCCAAGTCAATAAAGGTCCATTGAAAGGGTCGAATCCCAATTTCATCACCTAATAGTTTTTCATAAGTGAAATCAGTATGATACGTGTGTAACCCGCCAAATACTGTGTTTCCTTCGGTTTTAGACCACTCGTCTAAGATTTTCAGCACAGCTTGCCGTATTCGCCAACTAGAAAAGTCAACAAAGAGATAGTTCTTGTATCGCTCTTCGCCTTCGTAAAACCCTAGCAATCTCTTTCTGCGTACTAGCTTGAGGTTGACCGGAGCATTGACACCCGACGCAACCGCTGGCTTTGAGTCGGAAGGAGAGAATGACTCGGAAGGCCCATCACCTGAGCCTTGTTCAAAGTTGTCATACCGTTTCCGTTTTCGGTTTGATGCGATTGGTCCAGCCCTTGGAAGACGGACATCTCTCCTCTGTAATTCGGCGATCAATAGCTCTTGGAACTCGAGCGCGGAACCTTGTTTCGGTACATCAATGTACAGGTAGGGACGAAACCCAGTGACTTGAACTGCAGCGTTAGACCCATCTTTCGTCACGCCGGTAAGCCAGGCCGAGTCGCTTCGACGGTAGTGAATTATATTACGAACAAACAGCGGGAGACCATCTGCGCCGCCGGGTTTTGTCTCTTTTCGCAACATGAGCTCTTGATGTGGATCAATTCTAGCTAGCGGGCGCAGATAAGGCAGTGCTCGATCAATCTCTGTCTCCGTGCTAAACCGTACGGAAGTTGGTCCGACCAGCACATGCGAAGGATCCGCTGCAGATGAAGCGGACGCCGGGCCTGATTTGTGTTCATCCGCCTCCACCACGGCCCCGGCTCCTCGTTTGGGAGCACGTAAGGTTCCAGACGGTGGAGGCGGTGCTTTTCGTTTCATTTCGCATGTACCTTCCTTTTATGTGCTTGCCGATACGGGTATGGTGGAAACAAACCTCCAAACAACAAGCGCTTCCAGACTACGATAGAATGTGTAGTAACAAGTAAACAAGCATAGCTGCTGTCGAAATTGAATCCTCCAAAAGAATCGTTGATAAAAGAACCCAGAAAGGACACAGTAGATCCACAGACGAATCGCCCAGAATAGCCCAGGCAGAATTTTGCCAGAGACAGGATACGGTGCATAGTCATGTACGCTTGTATCGCCAGTGAGTTTCATCACCAACTGTGATACAATCATAAAGACTATTGTAGCGACGCGTTCCAAAGTTCCAGTTCGAAACACCATGGCGCTTCGTTCTGACTTCCATACTCCAGGGCACCTGTATGGACAACAATTGTGCTCCAGAATCCATGCAGATTGATTGCAGATCAGACACAACCGATGTGAACAACTCATTCCTTGCACTGCTGGCGGACGCTCCATGCACACAATGCAACAAGGTATTTCATCTTCAGCCATTGCTTTAAACAGTGGACCAGTCACATTTCTACGCTCATTGATCAAAAAAGACTCTAAGAAATGTATACGGGACCGCCCTGAGACTCTGTGCCATTGGAAGGGCGGTAGGTAATGCGGGCACCCCCAGCGGGTGACGCGAGAGGCGCATCGTCCGGCACCGTGAAAACGAAATTTGGGTTGCAGTCAACAGGCCCTGCAAGATAGGTCATGGACTCCACCACCAATGCAAAAGGATAATTGGTGCAATCAATGTTGAATTGATAGGTTTGTCCACGTTGCAACCACAGAGGGGCATGTGCTACCCCGTTGACAAAGATGACTGGCGTGCTATCCGGGGTAAGGAGTCCCATCCGGATAATATAGCTGCCCGACACCAACTTGACATTTTTCTGGCTGGCATAGATGCCTGGTTTGATGATTGCATCCTTGTACGTGCGATTTGGCATGGAAAAGTTGCGGCTCCAGCGGCGTCGACATCGGACAAACATGTTTTCGTCCTCTGGCTGATAGCCATATCCGCCAGCGCCATAGCCAGAGCCAGAGCCATAGCCATAGCCAGATCCGTCGGGACGACGACGATCGGGGCCCATATCGTTATTGTTGGGGCGATAGTCATTCGGGTCCTTTTTCTTGTTCAAGGATTTTGATCTCGATTCCTTGACACAGCCCAGGACAAGACCTGCAATGATCATTGCCATTCCTGTGCAAGACAGCGTCATACTCCAAACATCAACCATGGTCTTTTGATGTGTCGAGAACTTTGCTGAAGTAAGGGAGGGAGGAACATTATTGGACTGCAAATCTTTGGTGAAAAAATAACGGTACGAGATAGGGTTAAGGTTTAAGCAACACACACGTGATGGCTACTGTACCGACACCAACTGCAATGGCCGAAAATCCCACCTACATGGCCGTAGGAGGTGCTGCTGTGGCAGCTGGCCTACTTATTTACGCCGCTGTGGCACTTTGGAATTGTGATTGTGAGAAAGTTCACAAGGAGGCTGAGCTGTATGTACCAATCTTTCCCAACTGGTGGAAGAAACGTTGCGATGACTGTTGCGACGGATGTGGATGCGAGCGCAGACGCTGCCGTTGCGAGGGTGGCAGCAAGAGCGGCCGCCGCAGCAAGGGCTTTGACGACAGTGAGAACAGCGGTCGATGCAACAGTTGCGGAAAGAGCAAAGATCGCTGCTCTTGCCGCAAGAGCAACACCAACTGTGGCTGGAGCAAATGGTGCTATGAACAAGTCACCTGCTTCAACATTGGAATTGCTCTCGTCGTCTGCTTGGCTCTGGAGGTGTTCTTCTCTCTCGGTGCCGTCTACATGACCGCTCCCGGCACATATGTCGCCAATCAAATGAGCAACGTTGGAGCCAACCCTTGGATGTGGGGAGCTCACTCTGTTTGCGGCCCCCTGATGATGACCATTCTCTACCTGCTGGCGGGTGGATTCCTCGTGGATGAGATGGTGCTCATCGGCGTTGCCTCATTTGCGATGTGGACGGCTTGTGGCCAACTCGAGTATGTTGTCAACCAAGCGCAACGCATTGCCATCAACTTCCAACCTGATCCCACTCATGTTTTCCTCTCCATGGCGATCTCGGCATCCCTGTTCATTGGCATTGCCTATGTCATCCTACGCAACTTTGTCGACAACAAGTGCAACCGACATGTGCGCGTCAACACTGCGACCTACCTCGCCGTCATCGGCACTCTGGTGGGCAAATTCCTGCTCTGGGCTCACTGCGTCGCTGTTTACTGGATGCCCGCCATGACTTACACCAACGCTTCCCACAACATGTGGGCACTGGGTCTCCTGGTCAAGATCTGGTTTGTTGTGACCACCATTTGGGTGCTGCGCAACTGCAAGGGTGGCAACCTCCTGCTCTCCACCAACTGCTGCCAACAGGCTCGCCAATGGTGCAGCGACAATGGTTGCGAGTGGACCTGGGGCTGCAACGAGGAAGAGGGCCGTCGCGGTGGCCGACGCAACGAGCGTGTCCGTCGCGATGACGGCACCGATAACGAGGAAAGCAGTTAGAGACAGAGAGAGAGCTGTGCACCGCTTCTCGCTTCCGTAACCCCGTTCGCTAGTTCGTAAATTGGAAAAAATAGGAATCTGCTTAAATTCGCACAACCGACAGAGTGAAAATCAACGGTTGAGTCTCCGGTGGGGGCATGTCAGGGTCTGGCACACACTGATGGTTGGCCTGGTACACGAATCTAGTGTATGCAACTTTAGGGAATGTGTTTGGGATGGAAGGTGCTGCTGAAAACTCAATCATCTTGTGGCAGCTCTGACAAGGAAATTTCGGAGCAGACTGCTCAAAGGAGACGCCGAGAGGTGGTTGAGGCTTGCCTTGTGCGATCGAGCTGAGTGCGGGCATCACACGCTCGAACGACGCAGCAGCAGCAGCAGCTGAAGCATTCGTCGGCGCCGGTGGAGCCCTGGTGGGCGGCTTCGCGGGAGCCTTCGGGTCAGCAGCCTTCGCGGGAGCCGGGCCCGAAGCCCTCGCCGGCGGCGCTTTGACGGCGGCTGGAGCTCTGGACGCGGCTGGCTGACGGAGTGGCGCGGGGCGATTCTGCGCTGGGCGCGGAGGGGATCTCGATCTAGATCTGCGACGAAGAGGTGGTGTCAGGGATCGGCTCAAGGATCGGCGCCGGCGGGGCGAAGATCGCCTTGGAGGAGTGCGCGACCGGGAGAAGCGGCGGAATCGTGACGAAGCGGATCTCGACCGGGACCGAGAAAAGCGCCGAGGGGTTTTGGATCTGCTGCGCCTTCCTCTAGACAAGGATCGTCTGCGGAATGGAGGTGGTGTTGGAAGGGACGATCGACCAAGAGGCGGCGGGGGTGTACGGCGGGGCGGTGTAGCGGCACCGGAGGAGGGTGTCGCTCGAAAGGCAGACTTTGCCGGAGCAGAAGCTGCACCAGCTGCGGTGGCAAAAGACCCAAGGGAGGCTACTGGTATCATAGATGCTGGTGCGGCAGTCTGCGGAGCCTGCGGAGCACTTGGCGGGGCCGGCACTGTGACTTCGACTTTGAGTTGATCAGCCTTGGCCTTCGCAACATTGCTGACGACGCGTTCACTCGCACCGCCTAAAAAACCGCAAGACAATCAAGAACCAATTGCTACCTAGCCAACAACACCACCTCTTGGCTTGACTGTAATTGTAGATGTAACGCTTGCTCCAGATGCATCCAGAGCAGGAGGCGGTGGAGGGGGAGGTTGCTGAGCGGACTTCAGGGTGATGATTTTGATTGGGTCTGGTTTAGACTTGAGCTTGACGACGGGAGCAACCGGTGCGCTGTACATGCTGGTATCATCGCGGTCATCCTCATCCAAAACGGCAAGAACGCTCAACGATTGATCATTGTTCTCATCATCATCATCCATCATGGGTGCGTGTAGACTGAACCTGAAATGCCTGGATGGGGGAAATGAATGGAATAACCTGGTCAGACAATATAAGAACATTTTTAGGAAATGATATGGCACGTTGGCGGCTGCCTTTTGTTCCTCTTTGTTTTCGGCCTGACTGTTTATTGGCAGTGGGCGAAGCGACGCGAGAAGGCAGATTTCATAGCAGCAATCAAGAGGGTTCAAGAATGGCCAAAAGATACACCAGTCATAGCTGCAGTTCTCATGGAAAAGAATGAAGGCAAAATTGCTACTCGCCTGTTGGACTCTATTCAACCTGTGGTCCAAGTTGTATTTTTGCTGGACACTGGGTCGACGGATGATACTGTTGCTCAACACAGGAAGTGGTGCCGAACGCAGAAGATCCCATTCTTCTTTGCGATTGATCCATTCCGCAATTTTGAACACAGTCGATCCATGTCGGTGTCTAAGGCTAGAGCGGCTTTCCTGGCAGCAAATATTCGAGTCGACTACTTGCTCCTCATGGATGCCGACATGCGCCTTCAAATTAAACCAGAGTTTAATCCCAAACAGTTGACGTTGGAAGGTTATGAATTACAACAACGTACTCAAAGTGCCGATTCTATGTGGTGGTGGAACACACGAATCTTGAAAAATGATAGAGATTGGCGAGCTGAAACTGTTACACATGAATATTGGGATGGCGCGCCAGCCAATTTACTCCACGACTTGTGGATTTTGGACTTGGACGATGGTGGCTGCAAAGCGGACAAGTTTGAGCGAGACATTCGTCTATTCGATCATGATTGTGTGAGAAATACACCATTCATCAAACCCGGCCGCCGCGCGCGCAATTACTTTTATCGTAGCAATTCACAAAGAGTGATTGACTATGATTACGCTGCAATCGTGGGATATGCGCATAGAATTCATCTACAGCACTTTCCAGATGAAATTTTCTTCAGTCATGTCTATCGAGCAGAATGTTTTAAAAAACAGCTAAAATCAGGAACTGCTCAAGCAGCATGGATTCAAGCGTGGCTATTACAACCTTCTCGTATTGAACCTTTGCGTCAATTATGCCAGTTTTTGTTGGATTCTTTTCAACAGGGTCCTGCCGCTTCCTTGGCGATCTTTTTGGCACTTGGTGTCCAACAGCCTGTTTTAGGATTGTTCATCGAGACTGCAGATTATCGCTGGCGTGTCCAACAGGTTATTTCAATTGCTTGTTATTATGGCCCCCCGCGCTTGAGAGCATACGGCTTAGCAGCCTTGCAATTCTTATTGGATAGTCCCGCAGTCTCGGATGAAGTGAAGCAACAAGCACGGACAAATCTTGAGCTGTATCAGCACCAACCCGTTGTCGCTCCAGATCTGGCCGGCACACAACCACTACCGCCTTTCGAATGGAAATACGGGAATGGATTGCCCCCGAACTCGAGCGCTCGAGACTATCTAGCGTGTATCAGGGAGTGCGATGTGGCATTGCAGTCTCATGAACAAGCACCTGCAAACAGGGAATACATCTTTGCATTGCACTACCTCAAGGGTGAGTGTTTCCGACACTTGAAATACCCCAAGCAAGCGATAGCAGAGTGGTTGGTCGGGTGGATTGCGTGCCCCACTCGGCTGGAAAGCCTAAAACAAACAACACAAACTTTTTTGGATCTACGGCAATATCGTCTGGCCTGGCAAATTGCTCAACTCGCACTTGGTGGTTGGGACCCAGAAGAATCTTTTCCATTGTCTTCAGTCCAGCCAAGCGTGACTTACCCGTCGTCCTTTCTGTGGACGACTTTCAAGGACCAAGGAACATATGACTTTTTCTTTGTTCAGGCCTTGTCTATCGCAGGCAATTATTTGGGCGGGGTAGAAAAACAACTTGGGCTCCGCGCCATCACATGTCTCGAGTCTTTGACGTTGTCTTACCCCCAAGTCGCCAAGCAGGCTGCGAGAAATCGTGCGTTTTACACTTGAGAGATGGTCGGTCAGTCCTTCCCCCCGGAAAAAGCATAGATCATGCACCCTCCTTTTTTGGAAAGAAGCATGGCCGCTGCTCCTGCTGTCGCTGCTTCTAAAATCCTTTGGCAAAGAGTCGAAGGCAAAAACAACCGTGTTAGTCAAGATGCTATTCATGCGTTGTCATCTGACCTTGCCAACCCACAAATCAAAATCAAAAATATGGAAGTGGTGGGAGCACCAACGTATACGATTTCATTAAGTAACTTGGAGTTTGATAGCGTGACTCCTTGGTTTTACCGAGTAGTCAAAACCACAAAACAGAGGCAGCGATTATATATGATTATATTTGATGTTTGGCCCGACTCTGCTCGTCGAAATTCTACCGTTCGTGCCGGTACATCTGTCACTGGGTTTCTCCGGTTTCGAGGTGATGTCATCAATTGGGATACTGGCGAAGTCAATGTTCATATGTCAACAAATTTCATCGATCCGCGTGATGCAAAGGATGCCAAAGCTGCCGCAAATCGGCATCTGTGGGACTTCTACATTCAAAACCGAGGCACATTTCTCGAAGAAAAGACTCGATCAAAACAATGCAAACGCACTCTTACCGATGTAGAACAACAAGAAGCCAACGATCCCAAGCTGCACAAGCATGAACTTCACCAAGCTGTCACACAAGCATTGAGTGGAATATTGGGGGAGGCACGTGCTGGTCAGGTCGCAGCGGCAGCAGTAGGCAGAGGAGGAGGAGGAGCAGCAGCTGCTGGCGCAGCTGGAGGCGGAGCTGCAGCCGAAGATGAAGAGTTTGTAATTCCTCAAGTCAGATGGAGAAGTACGGACAATCCTGGAGAAATGCTATTCGGTGAGACACAAGCACCACCTACGCAGTTCTTGGCTCTACGGAACCTTTACACCGTCCTGGGTTAATTTTTTAGCGTTGATTTCCATAACCGCCATATTGACTTCTTGCAATCGAATATGCTTCATGGCAGCAACATGCGCAGTCATCCGAGGTGCTTGAAATTCTCCGGCTTCAGTCCGATTCGGGTGAAACTGAACAATAAATAAACCGTCATCTGCAATTTTGTACTGAGTCAGAAATTCAAAAAAGTCCAGATAGATGTTGAGTTGCAAAGAGTATTTCCAATAGTTAATCGCTGGGACTTTGTCAAACGGTTTGTAACCGAATTGATTGTATCGGTTTTGTAGGACGATTTCTTTTGATCGTTTCCAATCCACTATGATCATGCGCATTTGACCTGTAGCCTTGTCCAAGACTGTAAAGATCATATCACAAGTCCCAGCGATCCATAACCATGGATGAAACAAACGAATTTCGCTACGAAATGGGATCCAACCTCGCTTCAGCAAGAGACGATGAAATTGTCCCCACTCGGGTGTAATCATCCATCGTTTTTCAACTTCTTCACCATTGACTGCACGTTCACACATGTTCTCATGCATATCTGTCCCACGTTCGCTTGCGACTTTGCCATCATTATCCCATTTAGCTTCAATCTCCTCATCAGTCATACCATAATACTCTGATCCAGGGCCACGGTTCATGACAGCCAACGCTGCTTTCTTGTCGAATTTGGGAAAGTACATACCAATCCATGTAGTGACACTGATAATTTTGTCCTGTGGGATTTCGTCTTTAATACGCTCATCAAGAACACGGATTCGATACTTATGCTTTTCAGCATCAAAGTCCACAAGTCCGTCTGATGCTACTTGATTCTTCTGTTCGAGAAGACGTTGACCTCTGCGTACTTCAACGACTGCGGTCATCAAAGATTTTCAGCTTCGGCAATAGGAAAAAGAGGCGGCTCTTAAACCTTGGAAACGATGGCAGCTGCTGCAGCTGCCGATGAGGGATTTGAAATTGGCGTACATTCTTTGGAGGAAGGCCCAAATGCATTCGGAAAGGGGGCTGGTGTCGGTGGCGTTCTCGGTTATGTATTTGGTGAAGAAGCAGTGGAACGTACGACAGACTTGGAACTTGATCGTGAAACCATATCCCTCGGGTTAGCACTTCAAATCGCCAAAAAGGCTCGTTTACCCATGCCTGCAGGAGGCCTGATGATCTCCATTAAAGCCGAAGAGGGCAAAGACGAAAATGCTCCATCTATCAAACGCTACATGATCGAAAAGCAAAATGTGAATATTTTCAGTCTGCCAAAGCCACGCAGCAGCAAAACATCCATCGCGGAACTCTTTCTGGATGAAATGTTGTTGGCACATTCGAATGAAGAACAATGGTTCTTTGTTATTCCTCCGCGGGACCTCAAGCTCACCTTAGGCCCTGAACCAAAACTCGAGGTGACCGATGCATCCTTCATGTTGCCTGTCTATGGATCGGATGCACTCGTCATAAACTCGACGACCCCACTAGCATTAGGTCCCCCAATCGCCGAGCCTTCGAAGCCAAGTGAAGAAGATGCTACGCCAGCCGAGCATAGGTTATACGATCTCAGAATGCGTCGATCACAATGGCCCAATGCTACCAATGAACTCTGGAGATACCGAGAACAATGTGCTCTTCTCAATGCGCACGAGTTATTCAATTCAAACAACGTCAGGTGGTTCCGATATACCCTCGAAAAAACCACCAAACTCAAAAATGGAGGCAAAACTAGACTCACATACACGCTGGAACGAGATCCGGTCCCCCGTCGTTACGATTTCATCAACAGAACGTGGGAGCGACTGGAGGAAGAGAAGGGTTCTCTGGTGCTAGCTCTGCCGGAGCTGGCAGGGGAAGCGGAAGCCACTGCTCAAGGTGTTTTGAATTACTACCGAAAACAAAGAGCTGCGCGACATGAGGCTCTCGAAGTGGGAGCAAGAGCCAGTTTGGCCAATCTGGATGCTAAAATTCGGACACTGGAACGTGTCATCGCAGCGGCGGCCGAACGTCGAGCCGCTGGAGAACCACAACCACCACCGGTAGCAGCCGGTGGCCCCGAAGAGGTGGAAGAGGAATACGAGGAGCTTTAAGGCATATTGTCATCATCATCGTCTGCCGCCCCGTCATCTTCAGCTGCGGCGGCAGCTGCGGAAGGCCAACGAGCACGTTGAGGCGGTGTCCATTTAGCCTTCTTATGGTATGTCATGGCTGGCTTCGCAGGAGGCTTGGCAGGAGCCGGAGGAGGGCGTGCTGGCATACTCACAGCTGCACCTCCACCAGCCTTCATCATTGACGCCAACCACGGATTGGAGGATTCTGAGGACGATGACGATGAAGATGAAGAGGCCACTCCGGATGGTACCATCTCGCGTTCTCGTTTTCGCGTGTCACAACTCATAGCTGGCTGAACATCCAAGTTTAACACAACACCCTTGACAGGTGTTCCAAATTTGACTTTGCCATCCTTTTTGGTGACCCACATGGATCCGATATAGGCATCCAGTGTCCCCGTCGCTCCCGACGGGAGATTTTGAGCTGTAATAGATACGTCTTGACCATTGTGTTGGAGTTTGCTGAACGGGTAAAAACGGACTGCAAGTTCTCCTCGATACAATAATCCGTAAAAGTAACGTGCCACATCCGGACTGATCGTTGGATCCACTTGTGGAAGACAGCGAACCATTTGACTGCGTACGAATTGCAACCATTGATCCAAAGAACGATTTGCAGCTTCTGTCAATGTCACGGTAACGGCCTCCTTGTTGCTGATGCTATGTAGTGATTGGGCAATTGTGACTTTGCCGAAACGCATTTTCACTTCAACCTTTTCGTTTTCCAAGCAACTGATATTAATGTTGCCAAAGTCACCTTTGAATGGAGTTCCAGGTCCAACACGACAATAGTCCGCCCAATTTTCAACAGTCTCTACCAACACTGCCTTTCCTAACAGGTCGGCCGGCATATCAGGTAGTGAGGGACTGGCTGGCATTTGTAATTTCGCATTCCACCACGGAGGATATCCTGGTGGATGCGCCACTAAAGCCTGATCAACCGGCTTCAATGCCAACGCCGCCATTGAAAAAGAACGTAAAAATGGATGGCGTTTTTGTCCATCAGGATTGCAAGGAAATTCAGCAGCGTCGAAAAGATGTTCATCCATCCCTTCCCAGTCCAAGAAAAACCCACCGCTTGAGGAACGAAATAAGGAAGTCACAGCGCAATGCCACCCAAGGCTGCGGATAAGCCCAAAGCTCTCACGCAGGCGGAACAAGCCAAGTTGGAACGCGACCGGCTAGATGCCTATGCGTCAGAACAGCTGCGTGGACATTACACGCTGCCCCAGATCCAACGTCTCACACCTTACCTCGTTCACCAAGAACTCGCTCGCTGCCATTGTCCTCCCTTCCAAGCTCTGGCTCAGCAGACATCGCCGTCACCACAGCAGCAGCAGCAACAGCAGCAGCAGCAACAGCAGCAGCCGGTGCCCCAGATGCAGCAGCAAGCAATGATGGGCAGACCCCCATATCCTTATGAGACGTTTGTTACTCCGCCCGCCCCAGCACCATATTCATATCCAGCACTGGGAGTGTATGGGCAGCCTTCGCCTTATGGATGGCAGCCGCCTGCGCTCCAACCGAACAGATTCTTGCAACCTCCGCAAGTGCAGCAGTATCAACCACCACAGCAGCTGCACCAGCAGCTACAGCAGCCATACCAATCACCATTTGGCTTCCAAAGACCTGCGCCTTCTTCGTACGCGGATATGGCTGTTCAGCTGAGCGAGATGGAGACTCGCCAGTTGGCGGCGGCATTGGAGGCTGCAGAGCAAAAGGCCCAACAGCATGAGTTGGAAATGCAAAAGCTAGAACAAGCCCTTCAGGAAATGCAAGCTCGTCATTCAGCTTACTATGGCCAAAGCGACATGGCAGTTCTGCAGGATCAATTGACCAGAGCGGATGAAGAGCGGATGAAGGCACGCGCAGAAAAGCAGCGTCTGCTGAAGACATACGAGTCAGAGATGATTGCCAAAAGAGAACAATTGGACCAAGAATGGCTATTCAACCATGTCCCATTGGATTCGAAATCTCGAAATTATTTCCTCGCTAAACAACAAGCCCGACGGGACAACTTTAGACAACACGCGATTGCTCAAGCATCCACTCAATGAGCCTCACTGCCAAAACATCATTGGATCAATTCGATTTGTGGTTGAAACAAGATCCCAAGAATGGGCAAGGCAGTATTCCAAGTTTGCTCAGCCGGTTCTATCGAACAAATAAGGATGCGCTCAACTTCAACGCAGAGCTTTTGCAACACGCGGTGTCGTTGGGGCTGAGCAATGTGGAAGGCAAGGAGGAAGAGCCAGCCGAAGAGGAGGTCGATAACACACCGGATGACGAGGATGAAGAAGATGAGGATGAGGCGGATGAAGAAGACGAAGATGGAGATGATGAGTAGTTTGTTTCGTTGTTTCGTCCCGTCTCTTTTTGACTGACAAACCAAATCAGTTTTTGTCTTCATGAAACGTTCAGCAGTCGGACAATTGAAACGGAACACAAAAGCAAGAGGAGGCGGAGTTGTAGCGTTGGCTGCTCCAGTCAGGGCGAAACGGAAAAAGTCCGATGTGTTAGCCTCCGCGGCGATCGCTGCTGCCGCTGCATCTGTGTCTTCCACCGCCACCATGCGCATTGAAGAAGCAGACGAGCCGTTGGAACAACCAGACGCTAGAGGAATTGTCAGTAGCAAAAAGACGCATGATGGTGTCGCGGATTATTGGCGAATTGTCCACCAACCGGCTCATCCTGATGTCAAGATGAGGTTCGTATGGGTCCATGTGGCAGATGGATTTCAATACACCGATCTGTCCATGGTGGCCAAGATATCAGGCATGGAGCTCTTTGAAATCCGAGACATCCATGACAGTTGGACGGAAAAGCTCAGCAAATCAAAACAGCGACATGTAGAATTTGGATTAGACCCTCGTGAAATGGATAATGAACGAGAACAAGATCGACTTGTAGCAGAAATGGAAGCAGAGTACAAGGAACAAGGCCGTGATCCAAAGCGCGGCTGGAAATTAGACTCATGGGCGCCTGGAGGCAAATTCTACGAGAAGAACAGAGAATGGTTGTCGTCATGCGGACAACGTGCACCGAACTGGAATGAAATACGTGAGCAAAAGGCAGCGGAAGCCGCGGCAGCCGTCGCGGGAGCGGTCGCGGGAGCTGCCGCAGGAGCTGCGGCGGGCGCAGTGTCGTAACGCAATTCCGATCGACAAAATGCTTAACGTCATGCTTCAGCAGTCATGAATTGCCTAGAAGGATGTATTTTGGATCTCAAACCTCATGGGGGACCCGATTATCGGCCTCGGATGATAGTCTTTACATATGCTTCGAATCCAAAACAAGCCGTCCAGCTACACCCTGAATGTGTTGGGCTCAAGGACCCATCTGGCAAGAGCTGTACACGCTGTTTCACAGTCATTTGCGCTAAGTGCCATACATGCTATCATTGCCGCCCGAAATGAAATCGACACTGCCGGCAAATTTGTTTTGGAGGGCTTCCTTGTGATAAGACTGTGTTTCTACCCCACGATGAAGAGTCTTTTTATCGCTATTGCCCTATTCTCAGTAGCTGCCCTAGCAGCGCCTGGTGTCAAGCAAATTATTAACACACATCATGCAGTTGTCGACTCTCTCGACAAGGTTGCGAATCATGTCGCTCACTTCAAATCGTTCGGGTTGGATAAGGAAGAGATGAGCGCGGCCTGGTCGGTGGCCAAAGCATTCAAAGGCATCAAGGACCAATTTGAACGACCTCTGGTTTCTGCCTGCGCGAACGCTGGCCCTTATGGTTGCAAGGCGACTGCTGAATCAGTTTCCAAGGCGATTGATGCGTCTCACCAAGAGTACGCGACGCGCCAAAAAGCTGCATCTTATGCTTCTTCCACAAGATGGCAGCGCGTGGTGGAAAAGGTCAAGGGCTTCTTGGGCTATCAGGACAAGAAAGTGATGGCACAAAACAGGGTCCACGCAGAGGAAACACGAGCGCGTCTTCGAGAGTTGGACACTCATTTACGTGCTCTGGAAGCCAGCATGCGACATGACCCTATGATTCTCAAGCTTGTGAATGATGTTCACAGTGCACAAAAGTCAGCTGATGTCATCTTGGGCCACTTAGAGCGTGCCAGCCCTGCAGGTGCAGCAGCTCGTAAATCAGAAGTCATTGTCCCCGCTGCGCATCATCATGCAGGTGCTGCCGTTGTTCGCCGCCGCATGCCTCCTCATCACTAGAAAGTAATTTTTGTAAGTTCAGTGTGTCAGTAAAAGGTGATCAAAAAGTGATGACATTTGCACAAACTATTGTCGCACCGCTTTGGTTTGTGTTTTGCCTCGCATCTCTGACGGGTATACTGTGGGGCTTGAATCATACTACTTATCATCGCAAACGATTCTGGCATACATGTTGTGAATACAAGTCACCAACACGATTCCTGATTTCATTGATTTGGTTACTCAGTGCGAGTATCGCTGGACTCTCTGTCTTTTCTTTTTTAGTGATTTTCTACTCTTACCATGAAGCATCCTACTGGGGCTCAATTACAAGTGTAGTCACGTTTGCAGTGACCTACGTTGTTATCATGTATACAAATTCATAACAGCGCGGGATGCATTTCTCTCGGTACAAGCGATCTTGCTACTTGATCACCCAAATCTTTGAGACTAGTGATGACTGGATGTGTGCCGTGGTCAACATGTACACTGCCTCCTAAGTCCCGGTGTCTTCTTCGTTCATCAGAGTTTAGATCTGGATATCGGTCATGTAGGTTGTTGCTCGCAACTGTCGTCAGGTAGAGAACAGTCACAAATGCGTAAATGGTAGCACACACGCCACCCACAAATCCAAAGAGTAGGCCTCGAATTCCAAAAGTCAGACATGCCACTCCGATTGCTATACCAGGTAATAACACAATGGCAATCAGTAACGGCAAATATTCCAGGAACAGTCCAGGTGTGACACATGACCAAACAGATGGCCTTGTCTTTGCAGTGCGATACATTATCGCTCGCCGGTTGTCTTCATCTTCCTCCGCGGCGGCATGTGCTGCGCGAGCAAAAACCTGATTGGCTGGACTAATGTGGTGAGTTTCGGGCACGGAAGCTGATGCTGATGCGTGCATTTTCCTTGAAACTTGGGTTCTACAATTTGAAACAGAAACTTATGCTGCAAAAAAATAATTGACTGATGTCTTCCCAGGATCAAAGCGATGGCCGCTGCGGCTGGTTTCGCGGCTGCTCTTGCAGCACAACCTTCTCCCTCTCCAAATGATTCGCGGGCGAGTCACATCGTGGAACAAATTGCCATTGTGAGCACTTATCGATTACAAAATGAGAACAATGAACAACGTTTGAGACAATTCCTTGATCATCTATTACTACATCAGCAAGGGATTGAAGATGACATTTTACGCAACAAGTTTGGTATTCCGCTCCCAGAACTCAAAACGATGGAAATCAATCCTCCCAAACAAATCAATGAACTTCGTTCGTTGTCACATCAACTTGTGTCCTTAGTGGATCCAGATGGGATTCATCATTCTTCAACTGCTGATCTTGCAAAGGTACAAGGACATCTTGGTGCATTGATTCAAGAATATTCAGACGCTTTTCGATTGTTCCAAGGTTGCTTTCGTGATATTCGCTCGATCTATGTGTCACATTTGGGTGTAACCGCTAAATCAATTGATAACTTAACACTGGAGGCGGCTAACTATCGCAATGAAACTGCTAAACGATTGTCATCCAAAGTCGCCCAAGAACGACGATCCTTACGAGCTAAACGCAAAGCCTGGTGGGATGATTACGAACGAATGCAAATGGAAGCTAAAGAATGGCTCGAGACACTCGTCAATTATCAAGATGCTGCCATCCGACTCTTAGAACGAGTGGAATTACACAATGTGGTGGACGAGCACTTCCTCAAATTGAGAGAACAAAAGACATATGCAATGCGACTCTTGCAGGACCTCAACCAAAGAGCAAAACGACCGTCAGATGAACAATTAGAAGATGCAGAGTGTCCAGGTCCTTTCGTTTCACGCATCTTAACAGCTGGAAGAGATTGGATTACACAATGTGAACCTTGGTCGGTTCAGATTGAACAGTCGAGGCAACATGCAGTTCGAGAATCAGCCAGTATTGCTCAAAAGAAACAAACCCAAGAGATTAGTCATCATGCGATGGACATTCGAATGCAGCACTTGCTGAAAGAAAGTAGTGAACAAGAGTCTGCTTTACAAACGTTTCGACAAACTGGAGTTCCAGCTTCAAATCCCAGGCACCAAGCAGCATTAAAGAAAAATACTGAAATTCGACGAGCGATTCAAGTTCATCAGCCACTTGTTGAATCGGAAACAAAACAGCTCGAGCGAACCCGTCAAGTGTACATTCAAACACAAGAGATGCTCACCTTTGCAAGCAAGGTACAACCGGTATTGCCATCACTGCAAAAGATAGTAGAATTTGAGCGTATACTATTGGCCCAGTGGCAAGAACTGGGTGGTGCCTTTAAACAACGCATATCCGAAGCTGAGAGCTTGTGTCAGCAACAAATTCGTGGCGAGGTGGAATCAACTGTCAAAAAGTTACGTGACAGATTGACTCGAGATTATCTATATGTGATTCAAACACGCAACCGTACAACTACCCAATTCTTCAAAGAATGGACTCAACCAGTTCAAAACATCAAAGTGAGTGAAACACATTTAGGCACTTTTCGTCAGTCTATGAATAAATTACATTATTTGGCAAGTGAGTTTGACCGGATCTATCAAATCATCAATACATCGCAAAGTTGGCTCCATCAAGTCATTCCAAAACAGCTCTATCATTTAGATTTGACCTATCAACAACAGCTGACTGTTTTGTGTCAAAATCTATTGGATCAAGTGCCGCTGCAACGCTTCCATAGCCTTGTGGCAAGCCCAATGGGATCTGCGCGATCTGTCATGCAACCTGAATTAATTAATGGGATCCACGGAGAGTCAACAAATCGCTGGAGCTAGAGCAATGCTAGCTACCTTGGCAACCGTTGGTGGCGTGGCTATTGTGTCGGCCTCCACTGCATCAATCATTTGGGCATTTGGATATCAACCTCCTATTCCTCCAGCCCCTCGGGCACTGAAACCCAAAAGCAAAAAACCAAAAGCTCTCGCGTCTGGAGCTGCTTCCGCTTCTGGTCCTGTGGAAGACGGCCCTGAAGCGGATGGACTGCCACCAATCCCTCCCGCACCGCCACAAGAGACGGAAGAACAACGCAAACTACGCGTTCAAGATTATCTGAAATTGATTTTAGCCAAATACCTCAAGCCAGAGGACTTGGGAACAGAACAAATGTGCCGGAATGTGGCGCTGCTTGGCATCAAGTATCGAAAGTATAAGGCACGGCTAGGTTGCACACCACAAGATATCCGTGGGGCCGTGAAAGCCTATGTCAGCAAATGGAGCTGGAATCAGTGGCGGCAACTTGCATCTTTGGGTTCATGCGTGCCAAAAGACTTGGCCTCTGAATTCTTTGGTTGATCTGGCTTACAGAGGTGAAAAATGCACACAAGCAAACTCTAGCGGATCAGTCTTTTGATAAAGTAGTATTAAGGGTCCGCCTGGTGAAATGCCTAATGTTAGCCGGCTCTCATATTCGTATTGCCGTGTTGCAAATTGAATGTCCTTCATGCGAAAAGTCCCTAATGACAAGTCCTGTCCAGATAACGCCTCATTGATCTCCATCCGCATTGCAGACTTTGGAGTAGTATGGCCGCCGCCGCCGCCACCTCCAGCACCAGCCACATGATTGCTAGTCGCTCCCACCTTTTGCCGCTTGGCTGACTGTGCCGCTGCTGCTCCTGGTGCCGCTCCGGCAGCAGGTCGCTTCTTGCTTACCACCTTGGGTATGAGTGTGACTTGTCCTGCTGCAAACTCGAGCTGAATGGATAAACGGTGCTTCCAGGCTTGTAGTAGCCAGTGATGGTCAGGTTTGAGTTGCAGATGAACATGGTGATGAGCTAGCCACAACCGAAGAGTAAAAGTATGAAAGCACTTGGATGGCATTGAGAATCTCAACTGGCACTTTTTCATAGCACCAATGCTGTCCAGTTGAAAGTATGGGACAGGAGACTGCATGCCGATTTGTTGCAGACACCATAAATCATTATTGTTATGATCCGCAATCAATGCTCGAGCACGAAGCGTCCCTTCATCAAATACAAGCCGTAACTTGTATGCTGCTCTCGCACGACGTTTGAGGAATGGATGTAATCGATATGTATCAAGTACATATCCCGTAGGAAAGCTTATGGCTGTCCCTGTCATTTTGCAGCGGTAGCTAGTTTGCAGAGTCACCATGCGACTGTCATTGATGGCATCAAATTGCATGGCTACTACAGTTCCGCGGTCATAAATCATCCTTGGCCGACACTGTTCGGAAAACTCTTCCAACAATGTAAATAACTTTAAGACTTGAAGTGCATTCTCCAATACGACTTCCATTGGGGATCGTTACTGATAGAGGGCTAGACAGATTTGACACATCCTCTTGGGTAATCATCACAAAATGCAGAGCGACGCAGTCTTGGTCAGGATGGCACAAGACAAACAAGCATGTCTGGTAGACATTGCAAATTATCGCTATCGACTCAAGATTATTCAAATGGCCAAATTCATATTGTCACAACCGCCTGTTTTGGAAATGCAATATGCAATTCCTACCATATCCGAATGGGAATTGCTTCGTACACTTCCAAAATCCACTTGGTCAAAATTGGCAGTCTTACGAACTGTAGACCAAGTACAAGCCTGGAACTCACAGGCAGATTTAAAGAACACATTAACAGATATTATTGCATACTTGGATAGCTTTGAGCCTGGGGGAATCATCTCTTCAACACCATCTCAAATCCAACAAAGATGTCTGCTGCCAAAGTCGTGAAGGCCCCTGTGAAGGCGGCTGCCAAACCTGCCGTGGCAGTTGCCAAGAAGGTTGTTCCCGCAAAGCCCAAGGCCACCGTGGCTCTGGCTGTCGCTGTTGCTGGAAAACCCAAGGCAAAACCTGCCACCGCTGTCGTTGCCAAGAAACCTGTTACTGCTCCCGCTAAGACCCCGGCTATTGCACCCGTCAAGGCCAAGGCTGCTCCTGTCAAGGCCAAGCGCAACTTGCCCGCATCTGCTGTGGCCAAGGCTGTGAAACCCGTGACCGTCGTGCGCGCCCCATCTGTCTCTGTCAAGAAACCTACTCCCGCCAAGAAGGCAGTTGCAGTTACCGCTGCTGTGCCCAAGGCCGTTGCACCCAAACCCAAGGCCAAGGCAAAGAAGCCCAAGGAGGTCGCCATGGTCGATGAGGAAGAGACTGTCGTGACTGAGGAGACTGAGGGCGAGGCACCCGCTGAGGAGGCAGCTGTGCCCAAGAAGGGCAAGGGCAAAGGCCGCAAGGGTGGCAAGCGCTCCAAGAAGAACAAGGATGGCGAAGAGGACTCTGGTCCTCAGCCCAAGAAGCCCCGCGCTGGCTACATGTGGTTCTTCAAGGAGAATCGCCCCCTGCAAGCTTCTGCCAACCCTGATGCTGGCTTTGGCGAGATTGCCAAATTGGTGTCTGCTGAATGGAACAGCAAGAGCGACGAAGAGAAACAACCTTACAATGACTTCCACGAGGCTGACAAGCAACGCTACGCCGAGGAGAAGGCTGAGCTGGACACTACTGGCGCATTCGAGATCCGCGACAACGTCGATGGCACTCTGGCCAAGGGTTCGCCCGCATACATTGCCTGGCAACAAGAGCAAGCTGCGGCGGCAGCGGCTGAGGCTGCTGAAGCTGAGGCTGCCACTGAGGAGGCACCTGCTGAGGAGGAAGTCGCCACTGAGGAGGCTGCCGAGGAGGTTGCCGAGGAGGAGGTCACCGAGGAGACCGAGTAGACTCCAAGCTGAGCACCACCGCGCAAACGCGCACCCGTAAATTCTGTAGCTAAACTTGTATTTTCCGGTGTGAACAGTACTTGTAAGTTACGGAATTCAAACACTCATTCTTAACAAGAGCAATCCCCGGTGTAAGATGACAAGAGCTAGGAATACAATGAGTAAAATCAGGACAACCTTGATAAGTTTGAGGTCGGTCTCGAGGAGTTGGACAATATGTGGAGCACGCTCAGTCAGAATCGTACGCACTTGATACACTGTGTAGCGAATTTCGTCTGCAACGCCAGTGATTTTGGCTTGAAGTGTGCCGAATAGGGCACGTGCGTGCCGTTCGCGGATGTGGATAAAATCGTCGTCTGCCATCAATGAGATTGTTCTTATCAACAAAAAAGAGGGCTCTGAATTCTCATACTAAATGAGACGCGGTCGTGGGGCGTCCCGTGGTGGTGCCCGAGGTCGTGGACGCGGTCGTGGCGGTGCCAGTGGCTTGGCAGCGGAAATCGGTGCTGCGATAGCAGAACCTGAACCCCCAGCTGCAGGTGCTGCTGCAGCTGCAGAGTCTGAATCGGAAGACGAAGGACTCGGTGCTGAAGCGAGAGAGGAATCAAAGACAGTTCTACTCAGACTGAATCGTGGTGGTCCAGCACCTCCTGCAATCCCCATGAAATGGCTGTCGACGATGAATGGCCCTTTGCCAATCACTGCTTTGTTTCGCAGCCTGGAATGGCTGGTGCAACCCTTCCTGTTAATGAATTACGCGATCGCTGCAACAAGTCTACCCGACTTTTTGTATTATCAAGCTTACAGTGATGCAACGCGCAAACGGATGTCTTCATCATTTTATGCTTGGTCTAGATTAAGACATCCCTTGACAAATAGGACACAGCTGACACCACAACTCTTGAGTGATAATTTATTGATTGGAGTCCCACCTGCAGATGCAAAACCAGTCAAGACAAACGCTGAAGAAGTTGATGCACTTGATGTTCTCGAATCTAAATACCCAGGCACTGGTGTGGCGGTCATTGATACAGGTGCAAATTTACAACTAGAGGCTACGCAACCAATTGTGAGGTGTAAAGACAAACGAAATGGATGCAAACGGGATGAAGTGAAGAATCTCGTTGTTCCGCCTTCATTTTACATCATTGCTCACGACGAGATCAATAGTCTCAATTTGGGTTATGCACAAAACGATGATGGGAATCGAGCCAACTACACACCAGAGCACATGTGGTTTGGCACCAAGTTGGCGACGCTGGACTTTGGCATACCCTTCCGCACCGATCCAGACATTGAAAAAAGACTGTTTACAGGGTCGCTCTATGAGTCGCGATATATTTTGGCGTCGGCTGTCTTGATTCGCCCTATGCCTACATCCACCGTGGAAAACCTTGGCAGGATAGTAGATCCACCTGCGAATCTGGCGCGAAATCCCATCCCTTATTTGCTCTTGTACCGCACTATTCAACATGGCCGCCAAAAGTTCAGCAGCACACCAGCTACATGGTCATTGTGGGATAGTCTTACTGGCAATACAGTCATGTTGGCAGGGGGAGATGAAGAAGCACTTCACACCCTGCAGAACAATCGAGCCCAAGTGCTGATTTATCAGCGAAAGGCTATCCAAGCTGCAAGTAATCTACAATCGTTATTACCGCTGGTACTCAGAGTCCCAGAATATGATGTCATCCAACGTATTGTTCACGCACCCTCAAAAGATATTGTCGACATTCGAGCAGGATTACGAATTAGCTTTGATGATCCTATTCCTGAGTTGGCAACGTGGGGCTTGGAATTATTAGATGAGCCCGACAAGAAGCCTGTCGGTGAAGTGGAGATTGATGATCCTGATGAAATGCCAACAACGGAACAACTGAATTTCTTGTTTGCTGCTCCGGTTGGAGGTGTACAACCTCGCATAAGTGATGAAGAGAAATGGGCAGTGGTCCGACAATTGAGAAAGCAAATCCAAAAGATTCGTCCTGCGACGATTGAATCTTTAGCCCAGTATAGCCAAAACACGTATGCATATGTCCGGGTTTGAAATCACCATCCAATCTCTGCTAATAAAATTCAGCTTCCCAGAGTCATTCGTGTTAGAGAGAACGTGAAATGCCTCGTGTCAGAGTCGCCAAATCGCGAGCCGCTGCAACGGGAGCATCTGCACTTTTCGCATCAGCGTCAGCTGAAAGAAAAGAGGACTCGGATGCAGAGGACTGGGGTGATGAAGACGATGAAGATATTGTAGCAGCGGAAGACAATGGAGAAATTTTAGCAGTAGATGCATCGTCTTCACGTTCTCTCTTGGGCATGTTGGGAAGAATACAAGCGGATGACGAAGATGATGATGATGATGCAGAAATGGCAGACTCTGGCCATAGGACTTCAACTGCGCGAACACCTGCCAAGAAACGAGGCAAATCAGCTAAAGGCCGCGTCGTCAATCGCGGAGAAGAAAAACCCACTGAATGGACAAATCGGGAACAAGAAGACGAGGAAAACGAACCAGAGCCAGATGAAGGAGATGACGATGAAAACAAGGAAGAGCAAGAACAACAAGATCAAGAAGATGAACCCGCCGAATCAAGTGGAGAAGAAGATGCTGAAGCTGATCCGACATATGCCGATGCACAACCTGAATCTCTTTTGGAAGTCTTGAATCAGGTGGATGAAGTCAAACGATGTGTGGTGATGAGTGCTCTTACCGTTACTTCCACACCAGCTCAAAAGACACTGTTGATCAATCAAATGAAGCCTCGAACAATACTCATGCTAAAACAAATTGCCAAGTTTGGAAAATCCACAGGACAAGAACCAGAATCCCTGGTGGGCGAGAACTTTGGAGAAATTGCACCATGTGGTCAAGAGTTCATTGCAGAAAAATACGACAAGGCAGCTGAAAAGTGGCTTGCGGCCGTGATCAACAATTCCAAATCTTCTGCAGTCATGTTCCATTGTTCACCCACACATAAGAGTAAGAATGTCGACCGCAGTCGGGCGACAGGTGCCAGCAGCCCCCCGACAGTCAAGTCCAAGCTTGCCAGTGCGCTCGCAGTCCTCCCGGCCCTTGCAGGTGCCGCCAAAAAGCGCAAAGTCGGCCTTAGTACGGCCACGACCGCCAGTGGCAGTGCCAGCAGCACCGCTAGCAGCACGCCCTCGAGTGGCAAAACGAAAGCAATCGGAGCTTTACGATGATCCACTCCACTCTGGATTGGTGTTTTATGAAAGTCATAGTTATGCAGTCAATAACAAGAGTACGGTACTGATTTCCGATGACGGCAAGCGTCCGGCAGGGGATTTTGTGGTGCAGACAACACGATCTGCTCCACCAGTGATGCTGACGAAGAACTTTTGGACCAAGTTCAAATACAATATCAATGATATCGAAGAGACACTCTTTCGCTTTCCAGCCTTGTATGTTTGGCACCGAGTCATTTGTGAGGGGCTAGATCCGGCGAACGCTGCGATACGCGCTTCCTATGATCGGTTGGATTCTTCTACTCCAGGATCCGAGCAGAGTGGAATCAAACGCTTATTGAAGGAATATCGTGGTTCCTATCCTGCAGAATTAGCAAATGGTCCATCCGTGCTATCGACGCGTGAAGATGACTTTAGTTCACCACCACCGATGCGTACAGTCTCCAAGGCCGAGTTTCAAAAGGCTTACAAGTTGTTGCCGGAAGAAGTTCAAAAGGATTCCAAGACACCATGGGAAATGCCACGAGTCTTTCGAACCGCCACGGAATATGCAAATACATATGACTGGGAAGAGTTTCATTTTGTACCCATTGGCAGACTCAACCCGACTACATTGACAATGTTGGCTCTCACACCTGCCAAGACTTATGAAGAAGCCTACGGCACGCCAAAATGTCTAGCAGAAGAGCCGCTCAAGTTTATGATTAACGGCAATTTATGGCACGATACAGATGCTGTCTTTTATATGGTGTGTGGTAAAGCGTGAGTCGTTCGGAAAACCGCTGGTCAGACTCGTTTTTCAGAGCTAAAATACACAGCAACTTTCATGAATGCAGCACGCCGCTCTGACGAAAAGTCATCTCTTAATTTCCACTCACTGCCCCTGTCTAGCAACGTTCCGTGTTCTCGCTCCACATAAGGATAGAGCTTCACAAGCACGTCAATCACATCTGTTCTTCCGGTTCGTCCCAGCAGTTCAATGCCAGCCTTCTTCAGCTGCTTGGCAAGCTGCGTCGGGGTTTTTGAACCTAAAAGCAGTTCGCTCACCAGCCCGCGCGCCTTCAGCTTGTCCTCAGCTGGTATTTTGCATTCGTTTAGCACTTCTTCTACCAGCAAGTAATCCAATTTGAGCTGCAGCTCGTCTCTCTCCCGTGCCAATGGGCATTTCGACAATTCAATGTTCTTTGCCCTAACCAGCAATCGTAACTGGGAAATGTCCATGGCTACCGGGGCGTCGTCGCATGGAAATATCATTTCTCGGAAATGCGGCGCTTTTGTCTTTCGGTCCGGTCCTGCAGCCTCAGAGGCCGCCAAACCCGAGGCACGCAAGCAAACAAAACGCACCATGGCAGCCTTCAAACCAGATTGGGACTATGCCGCAGACAAGGAGGAACAAGACAAGTTGGAAGAATTCTTCTTATGTATGGAGAAGACTGATCTCGTGACCGCACGTAAGCGGCGTGCCGCTTACGTGGCCATGAACCAAACAGGGCTTGTGGACATGTTTGGTCTCACTTGGTGGGAGAGACAGATGAGCACGGAGTTACCTGTTGGTGGATGTAGCTTGTTCAAACACGTGGACAGACACGAAATCACCAAGTTAACCAAAGAAACCTACATGCACCTGTTTGGCGAGCAGAATTGGAAGGAGCATCATGATGCAGAAGAGAAATGGCAAGCGTGTTGCGGCAACGGCTGTCCATGGTGTGACCCTGAAGTGGAGATTGATGATTGGCGCAACAATGATGTACTGTGTCAAGTAGAGCGATGCCCGGAGCCCCACATGGCTTCGAGCGACTTTTGCCCCACACATTGCGCACAAGCCTTCAAGATGGGGCGGTGCACTCACTGCCTCTTGCCTTTAAATCAAGCAAAACGCTGCTTTTTGAACACGTCCACCCCAGAGGAGCGTAGCGGTCACAAAAAACAAGAATACGACCCTCCCCCCCTCCCTTTTGACGTCCAGTTGGCGCTGAAAGAGCGTCCCAAAAAGAGAGCGAGAACATAAGCACCTAACTTTGCATCTGTTCCGAGGCTTGTGCGACCGGTAATGCAGTATGTCGATTCAAAATAAACTCTTGATATCGCATCATTCTTTGCGTGTAAAGTTCCAGCTCGTTCTTGGCCAAATCGTCAAAGGGTCTGCGCTGCTCTTCCGTCATCTGCGCCCAAACTGCAGATTGAGCTGGGAGCTCTGCGTCCCTGGGCCAGACGAGCATGAAATGTTCAAACGAGCTTTTCGGGGGACGTCCTGGTCGAATCGAGGGAGGAGGCTGAATGGATTCCGAGTATTCTGCTCTGGCCTTTTGCACCTCTGCATTGTGCTGTTGCACTTTTTTCTCAATGTCCTTCTTCTCTTGTGAAGACAAATTTCTCCACTCTCCTCGTGTCCAGGGTTTGCCGCAGGTTTCTGCAAACACTTTTCCAACAGAGGTTCTTTTCACAGTCGGCTTTTCGAGAACCAAGCCTCGTCGTTTGGCAATAAACTCGAGTCTTTTACGTTCGTAGGAGTCACGATCGACCCGCACAACGGCTTCAAACAAAGACTTGTTCCTGCTCGGTACTTCGCAATAGTACATGGTGATCAACCGTCGAACAAGCCCATGATTGTCGTTTGCAAATTGTTCTTTCAGCTCGGTAGGGATTTTTTGCCGTTGCCACCATTGCATCCAAGCCGGCTTTGGGGCCTTGGGATGTCTTGCCTTCTTTTCCTCCGCCATGTTCCCCCCTGTTGCGAGAATGAAAAAACTCAAGTTTGTATTTTAAATTCACGGAAACCATCGACAACAATCTAACGAGCAATGATCGCTCTTGTGACACCATAAGCCACCGAATGCGCTCCATATCGAGCCAAGTCTTGTCGGCGACAGTGACGACAGCCATTCACAATCCATAGGACGATTCCGAGGATGACCAAGAGGATTGGCACGCCGACAAAGATCAAGATCAGGATAGTTTGAAGCCAGCCAGCTTCCATTGCGAAAATCATTGCGTAAAACGAGTCAATGGCTGACTGAAGGATGGCATGGATGATGCCTGAGAAAACGCCTTCAATGATCGGCCTGAGAATTGAGTCTGAATCTTCTTGTCCTTCATCGCCTTGCTTGCTGCAATGTGCGGGGGCAAGCAACAAGAGAAAACAGAGCAGACTTAGAGTCAGGAACTTCATGAAATTTGATTTAGAGTGATCTAAGAAAGAAAAACTTACAACGGATGGCGACGGACCTTCGCGGAAAAGTGCAGCTGACGCAGGCTGGATGCAATGGCTTTCTGCAACAATACCCTGATGGACACAAGTGTCTAATCTTGGACGACAGGAACCTCGGCAGAATCGAAGAGCAGCTTTATGTGGCGAATGACCTTTTCTTGAAAATCAATGGGAAACAGTTCATTTTGCCCGGTCATTTGACTATCCGTTGGGCACAGGATGCCTTGACCTGACATTCCCAACATGTTGGCCTTTGACCACGATATTGTCGAACACTGAGATAGTAAATCTTGCAGACTTGACACATGTGCACCCGGGCCAAGAGAGTAACATATGCCTCGTAGCATGCAGCGCACCAATTAGCCGTCTTCTCTGGCTCGCCGCCCTTGTATTGTTTACATAGATCGCACCGAATTCGATGTTGCTGAATGCAGTCGTCGCAATACATCTCCTTTCTGTCAATGGCGCTGCCTGGTGCCGCCGGACCCAACAGCGAACTGCGGCAGCCGGCACACACCCAGCGTTTAAAGTCTGGACTGCGAAACAGAAGAGCTGATTGCGGCAGGGCTTCACTGCAAACGAGTAGATTTATGCACACTCCACAAACGCCGTCACTTGTATCGGCGATAAAGTCGGTACGCTCGCAGATGCGACAGACCGACACAGAAAAGCCAGATTCCATCACGAAGGCGTGTTGGTCAAACAAAGACCGCAGTCGTTTGGCCAACTCTATGTACGTTGCCTCGCGGTGTGGTTCGCATTTAACGCGCTCATCCAGCCATCTCTGTATTGCATCGAATGTCACCACAGGGGCGTCAAAAGCAATGACTATGACGCAAACATCTTTCACCAGGTACGGATGGAGCGCTTCCCAGCAAGCAATCTCCCGCCGTGACTGCATATTGAATGAAAGATACGGGAGGAAGCGAGGTTTTTGCTCGGAAACTCACACCCGGCGGACAAAGAAACAAGCAAGCTGATACGGTTCATCTGGATCGCCAGGTCGTTTGCCCCGAATATCCCAAGGGGATTCTGATCCCATTTGCGGAGTCCACGCGCCGCTTTTGAGCAAATAGTGCCCCAAGTCTTCTCCCCCGCTTTCAGCCACGCTGGGACGTCCCAGATAGATGATCAGTTCAATCTCTGGGTGCTGTTCCAGTAATTTGTAGTTGAATGGACTTTTGTGGCAATTGCTGCCCTTGCATTCACATTCGCAGTACGCAAGCCATGGCATCACCAGAACCGGTTTGCGCATGTCGCGTATCAAACATCGAGCGAATACCTCAGGATCATTGTAGTCGCCCTTGACGAATTGGACTACACCTTCCGCCCGTGGCTCATTGAAGAACGCATACAGATCAATGGACCTTGTTGGCAATAAAGTCTCTGCAAAGAACATTGCCGCTACCCAACTATTGTCGCCCAGAATGACAAGATGCTGTGTTTCAGGATTGATCATTTCTGAGAGTTCATTCCAAAAATCAGCGATGGGGTTAACCGCGTACAGCATATGGCTTTGGTAAAAGGAGAAAATCTGAGTCCATGGCCAGTCTCCTGCCCGCATTTCGCGATTGAACTTACTCCACGCCTTGGCAATGGACAGTCCAAGTTCAGAAATGGCTTGTGGGTCTTCAGGGATGGGTTGATAGAGTTGTGTCATGAGCTGCATCATAGCAAAGTTCTGCGCTGGCGTAGACTCTTCTCCGGGTGGTGCAGCAGCTCGGTCTGGTTCTTTGGCTGCGATTGCAACATCAGCTTTGGCCGTACGGACGACTTCCATGAACTTCGCAGTGAGTTCATCCACAGCGTTACTGTCTTCCACAGCTGGACGGACGGCAGCCATCAATGCGCCGAAAACAAGCGTCAGTCCTCGTGGATTTTATCTGAAACAAAAATTCAATCATTTGTCTTGACTTAATGTCCCAGATGCTGTGCGCTACATCGACAAAAGAGGCATGGCCGCCGCTAGCGCTCCGAAGGCTAAACCAGTCGCTGGCAAGGCCAAGCCGAAAGCGAAAAGTTCAGTCCGCTTCACGCTACCTCCAGCGCCGCCTGAGTTGTCAACTACCACTCTCCGTGTCGGTCAACCCGCAAAGCCAAGCAATCCATGGCAACCTTTACCGACAAGTCCAGTGTTGCGAACGGGACGCAATCCGGATGAGAAGCCCATCCATGGTCTCTCCGTGACTTCAGCCCTGGCATTGACTCGTGAGCAAAAGAAGAACAAATTAGCCAAGCTACACGAGGAAGCCGATCAAGCGCTGACAGATGAATTGCGTAACACACAGATTTTCAATCAAGCGGTCGATCGTATCACATTGATTGTATTGACTGGATTTTCAGATGACGATACACATGAGTCATGCTGGGTCTGTAGGCGGTCATGGAAGGGTCGCGTTTACAGTTTTCCCATTCGTCCAGACCCATGGGCCCTGTATCCAATCAAGTGTTGTCGTTGGCGATGTGCAAAACGAGCCAACATGATGACGCCAGGCTATGGTTCATTGAATCAAGACCTTGTTCATCGATTCCAACGTGAAGTATTGGGTATTCAAACAGTCGTGATCCCGGCACCCAGTCCAGAGCTGCTACAATGGAACTGCGGCGAAAATGGATTAAGTTTAGAAGTATTTCATGCACCACCAACCGAAGTGGGTCAAATTATTGCAAGCACCGGCTCCAACATCCTATCTTACACGGACTTATATCAGATCCGCCTGCCTGGTGGACAAGAGATTGATCTTGATGATGCCATCATTGGAGGCAACAGCGCCCCATCAGCCCCCTCCTCTGCTCCATCGGCAGTGTCAACGACTGTACCAACATCGTCAAAAGTCATTCATCCCATTGTGCGCGTACGAGCCAGCACGCTGGAAGCCGTGAATGGGAAAGAACCTTCGCTACCTGGTGGACCAGTTCCACAGATTGGATTGGATACCAATCCTTCCAACTCGAGGCGGACATTGGACCAGTTTTACACAGTAGAAGATCAAATTGGTATCGCGCCAGCCAGATAGCGAGCTGCGATCGTCGATGCAACATTGGAAGACTTGCCAAATCGCACCGTGGAGATCGAAGGTAACGCGATGTTCACTCCAACTCCAGAGGCAACAATGCCATGAGCGACTTCTTCGCCAGTGTTAATGCGCGTATGTATCTCTTTCTCGTCAAGATCATAAATCAGTTGTTCCGGGCCTTTTCGCTTGGCCATGAGTATCAGTTTCTTTTCTACAACGTAAGATACATAGACATTGTAGACTGGTTGCAATTGGAGGCTTGTACAGCGTCTTTGAACCATTCCAGTGCTGATTTGTACGTCCACAAGGTCACCACCAGCGCCACAAACGAGACGATCTTGCTCTTCGATAACTACTAGCCAGGACATGAAACCTCCGAGACAAAGTGCAGGCTGAAAGTCCACGAAAGACAAACTGTTCCAATCGAATTTGCATAACTTTTGGTTTTGCGCTTCGTAAAACCAAATATCACCGGCTGGAGTCACATAAAACACTTTGGTTGCCGACGTGATATTGCGTAGTTTGACCAGCGGCGACTTGTGTCCCCAATGCCTTATGAATACCCCGTCCAAGGGACCTTCGAAGAGTATGTAGGGTTCGCGGCATCTCAAAAATGGAATATAAAGGAATGGTGTGGAATCTTCCGGATACAATTGATCCATGAATGGTTCCACAAGCACGTGACAGTCTGCATCAAAATTGTGGCCCTCCAACAACAGCACCACCAGTTTGTGATCTGTTTTCCGATACCCGACCGCGGCCGTGTAGTCGGTGTAGAGTTCACGCTGTTGTTTCGCAGTTTGGGACCAGAGAAGTCGCATACGGCACTGACACATAAGGACAAATCTAGATGTGAGATGCATTTTTTAGACTTGATGAATCACATACAAACGACGGTGAAGTATTTCTAGGCAAATGGCAGAGTCGGTTGCGAGTCTCATATTCGCGATGGCAGAGTCGGAAGCAACCCCTTCATGCAAATGCAAAGTAGCCAAACACGTGCAACCGCTATCCGACAAGGAGTGCGAAGAAGAAATGAAGAACAATCCCGACGAAGCGTCGCAGCGAGAGGATTCCGCCCATACTTCGAGATACAATGACGCCCTGTTGGTGTATCTCGAGAAGGATCTCGAGGGTTACAATGAGTCAGATGGATATCCCAAAGTCTGCAACTGGAGCCAAGTCAATCACAAACTATTATGTTGCGAAAAACGGCACAAGAACCGAAAAATGATGCTCGAGCAGTAAGATTACGCAGCTACGCGCCGGCGTCGACGGAGGCCCAGACCAAGCCCAAGTCCGACAGCCGTGACGACCACCACGCTTGCAATCACGATGCCCGCGATAGCGCCTCCGCTGAGCCTGGCCGGAGCGGGAGCAGGAGCAGGAGCGGCTGCGCCAGGCGCGGGAGCGGCGCCTGGTCCCGGGGCTGGTGCCACAGGCGGTACAAATGGTGGGTTCGGGGCCATTCTGGCGCTGACTGTCCGACGTTGTGTTGCATTGTTGGTAATTTGAACATAGTAGTCCCAGTTAGCGCCGGGGTGCAAGTCATCTACACTGATGGTCGTCGGCTGGGTTAAATTAGCCTCTCGCACAGGCAGACCTACTGCGCTCTGCTGGGTCGGATCTACTGATCCCACCGGTGCACGGAAGACTTGGAAGGTAAAGTCCGTAGAACCCGGAACTGGCACGGCCATAAACTTGATTCGAACATCACTTTTGCCCACGGGGACGACTTCCATATTGGAAATGGTAGCATTCCTCAGGGGAGCAGCAGTCGAGGACATGTGTACGCTTTACTCACAAGCCGTGCACATTTTCTGATATTTCCTGTCTTAACTGCATTCTCCTGAACGAGAAGTGTCAGCACAATGCGAAAACCTATTTTCAACGTGCACAAATGCAAGTGCTCGAGCAGGAGTGACAAGGACAAACCCTATTGCCGGAATCCTCATGGCCCATCGCGATGCCCCTATTGCCTCGTGTATGGACAATACCCAAACCGATTCAAGTGTCGCGTCACTTTGAAACCCTTCCGTTGCAATGCAAAAAACCCTGCGAACTGTGGCTACTGCCAATTCATTTTACATGAGAATGACATTGGTCATCCGAACGATCTGGCGAACGAGTACGCTCCTTCCGACGACGACGACGAAAAGGATGACGACGAAGATGCACCGGTTTTGTACGCTCCAGACCCTCCAGCGCCTGCCCCTGTGGCGGCACCACCAGCCCCTGCGACAGTCACACACTATCCACCGCTGGGAAAAGAGCTGGCTGCGTTGGACGATATTTTGAACAAGAAGCGGAAGCGACTGGCCGATCTACAAGAACAAGCGGAACAGATGAAGCGCCAAAGAGCGGAGACCGAAATCGCCGTAGACACCTACAAGAAAAAGCAGGCCGAGCTCAAGGAGATCGAAGATCGAACGAACGAAATGGAGGAGCAAGTGGCGAAATGGCAAGAAAAGAAACAACAATTGGATGAAGCCGAGAGTAACATTGCCGCACTGGATCAACAGCTTGAACATGCACGTAACATGCAGGAGGTCGCCAGACTCACAACTGTCGCAGTGCAGTCCATCACGGGCTCTGTTTGTGCGAAAACACAACTGGGACACTAGGGTTTCCAGTCATCGTCATCTTGTGGTCTTTTGCGCTTAAGGTTGCGTCTATGTCGTTTTGGTTTCGGCCGTGGCGGCGCCCATTGGGTGCGTACGAAAGGCCTTGGCTTTCGTTTGTTCTGTGGCTCTAATTCTTGCAGTTCAGCTTTCATTGCTTTTCCTTCAGCGTCCATCCAGGTGAACGCTACACCATCGAGACAATAGATTTGTACTGTATTCGAGATGTTGCATTTCGCTTCTGGATCTGTAGTCCAAACTTCAAGTGTATAGAATCTGTCCATCTTGACAACGACCGGGGGGTTGACTGGGCTGATGGATCCTGGACCACGTTGGATGGGTACGCCACCATGAACCTTCATCAAAGATCTTGCATTTGGGTCGTTTGCATCTTGTATGTGCATATACCATCCTGCACAGAGTTGTTTCCAAATCTCTGTCGTTCGAATATACTCGGGCTTCTTGTTGCCAAAGCTCTTCCCCTCAAACCATCGAAAGTACTCGTATCTTGTATTGTCACCACAGCGAATCTCCAAGCCGAAAAACTTCAAACCTCCTCGTCGGCGGGTGTAGTCCTCAATTCTGAAGACTGTCTCGGAGACTCGCCTTCCTTCTGGAACAGCATCAAGGAAAACAGGATATTCGCAAGCCATTCTCTGTTCGCAATTACTACAAGTTGACATGACGGAACAGTTGAATTACAAAGAAACTAGAGAACAGCGCCAAACATTTCGACGTCATACGCATGGGGAGGAGGAGAAGTGTCTGTCCGCTCCGTGCTAGGACACTTCCAAATCCAAAATAGCAAAATGGCCATGGTAATCGCGCAGCTCTTTGCCAGGGCAGATGACGCGGCAAAGTGACTCCACAGGAAAAACCCAAACCCAAACCAAAGCAAGTTGAGTAATAGCCTGAGTTGCAGCGGTGACATCAAAATGAGCGTACCAGTGAAAAAAAGAGCCGCTTTTAACAAGAAATCACCGTTTTTCCTCTTCCACCGTGATGTGCGTGATTTCGCTGATCCATCTCGCAGATACAACTTGATATTTTCGACGAACGGTGCAAGACAGATGTTTGTTTGCAGTCAGCTCGGGTGCACAGTCACTTGCAAGCATGGTCTTCCCATCTGGAAATGTGACAGTGCATCCTACTGCGAGTGGGAGCCGGAAAGCCATAACTTATGGATTGCCTGCCGGAACGGCTGATTTAGCAAGAATCGCCTTGTAAAGCTGCGTCTCTTCGTGACAACACACTGTGATAGAACCAGCGTGACCTGTTCTAGGGTGTGGCTCCACATAACGTTCAATGCCCAATTGGCCTCGCTCCGTGCTGTGACCAATGCACCCCACGACAGCATCAAAGTCATCTTGAACATGGATACTTGTTGTAAATTGGATTTCAATGACGATGGCCTTCTTCTTGGAAAAGACTTTTGGTGGAATGAGGCGGGTTTCGCGCTCTCGTGCGCGACCGCCAGCGTGTCCGATCGGGCCGGTCGGCCCCCAGTAGTAGCGATCGCAACACTCCCAAATTGCCTGACCCTGGCTGATGACGAGCTTGTGCCAGCGGTCAAACAGCGGCGCGTAATCCGCCTTGCTCTCTTCGGCCATTGTCCTCGTTGTCGCAAATTTCTTGCGCATCAAGGCCAATTGTAGAGAAACTCAAACCTTAAAGATATGCAATAATACGTTGCAAAATGGATTGTTTCGGTGCCATTCGCACACGGCTCGACACGACTTGAAAGGCTCGCATCAATCCATCCAACAAGAAGGTTTCATCTCGAAACTTTTGTGGCTCTACAAATTCCCAATCCTCTGGCGTGCTCGATTTCGGAGGGATGATGGCAAACGATGGAGTGCCTCTGTTGGCTGTTGCAGCCAATCGTTCCACCATCCGCGGGAAGCCTTGGACATCCAATTCAGCGAGCAGCGCAGGATGCCTGGCGTCCGTGAAGAATTTCACCAATCTATCCCAACTCGGCTCCAAAATCATACACGGGGGGCACCAATCTCGCCGTATCAAGGCAATAATGACCTTGTCTGGGTTGTAGTACCTTTGGTATGTCGTTAAATCACTCTCCTTTTGAAAGACACGAATGAGTGCAGCCGGCGCATGTGCTGCCTGCTTTGCCTCCATAATTGATTCTTCCCCTTGGGACATTTTTAAAACACCAAGACACAAATGTTTGGTGTGACCTCGGTTGACCCAGAAGCTCCGAGGCGGCTCGATGATCCAGCATATGTGGATCGTCTTATTCGCAAAATGCAACAGCTGCAGGCTCGACAAACTCAAGCTGAAATCTCGAGTCTTCGCAAGGAGCTGGCTGTGATTGTGACTGAACGTCGAAGCCGTCTGAAAGTTCTTCGAGCTCTGAAGAGTGCTGGACCAAGTGCAGATGAGATGAAGCAGGTTTTACCCCGAGTTCAACAAGTCTTGAATCAGACCCTTCGTCTCAAGGCATCTGCTACACAGGCAGAAGCACGATCGATTTTGGCACAAGTCGAGTTGGCATTGGATAATGATTTGTCCCCACCATCCCCCTTGCCTGAAGATGAAGTTCGGGAAGCTAAAGTTCGGATCAGAGAACTCATTTCACAAATTGAGTCACTGACGTTTCCGAGACAATGGCTCAGGCCCTATCGACAAGAAGTGGAAGATTTCTTGCAGGGTATCATCAATCAGGCTGGACGCTATCTGTGGGAACAACGCCAGCAACGTCAACAGGGAGAAATCTTGGACCCGCAGCTTTTCGACTATCAAGTTCGCGAAGAAAACATTTTAGACAAGATTCGGCAATTGACAGGAGCCGAATCCGCGACAGCACCTGTCTTTCGGTTGCTCGATACTCTTCTGCTTCATTATCATGGGCATATTCGCAAATCTGAGTTGGCCGCAGTCGGACAATCGGATCCGGAATTCCTCATCCCTGCCGATCTCAAGAGTGGAAGCCGTCCCAAAGCTCTGCAAGAATATGTGGGCAAGCAATATGGTTCTTCAGCACTCTTACGCATGCCACCGCCACCAGAACCATTTCAAGTGATTGAATGTGCAGATGCTGATAAATGTTCGTCTGGCGAAGGCGTAACTGAGGCGGCTCGAAAAGCTGCTCGAGTCTTGTTGCCATCGCAAATGATTCCAGGTGCTTTGATGGCACAGGACATCTCCGAGTTGGTCATGCATGGACCTGGATCAGGCAAAACAGCGACAGCAGTCAAGGCGATTCTGAATTTGATGGCTAAACCAGAATTTGGTCAGCGCCATGCTCGCTATGCCTTCATTATGGTCCCGGATCGCCAAGGGCAGAGCAACTGGGAAAAGGAAATTCGAGGTTGGTCTGATACACTTGGCTTTTCATGGCGACCTGCGGATTCTGGACGAGATCCACACGTGACCGATACGACTACGGACTATGTAATTACGTTCAAAGGACAAAACTGCACTGTGCATTTACATGATATCATGGCGCCGATGAAGGAAGGACCATTGATTCGCAAGAGGCGTTGGACGGCTAATGATTTGACTGAATTCGCAGCTCCTGCGAGTGCTGGAGAGGAAAAGAGAGTGTATGGAGAAGATCTGCCAGAACCAGCCCGAAAGGCTTTGCGTCTGTTCAGTGCTGAACAAATGGCTCGAGACTTGAATGCTGATCGCATTTCTCGAGTAGGATTCCCGACCGACATTGGCAATGATCAAACCTTCCCAGTGTTTTTGGACGAGATGCACAAGTACATGGATCCACCCCAGTTGCCGAAAGGGTTGTATGTGGCGAATAGCCCATTGTTGGCAGCTTGGGCTATCACCATTTGCACCGACATGCGAACAGTGAATATGGGATTGACAGCAACACCTATTCAAGATGAGCGTTTGGCGACGTCCATCCTCAAGATTGGTCGTATTCTCAATCACCGCGTCAAGCGTGGCCGCAACTGGAATGATGGTGTTTGGACCTACAATAAATACGTTTTGCCGGCAGCATCTGCGCAACTGATTGACCATTGGAAGACTATTGTCCAATTCAAGGAACGCGAGACTGATTATGTTGGACGAACATGTTTTCACCAGACTGAAGATGGTGATTTGGATTTCAAGACAGACGAGATTCGCGATGAGTTTTCCACCATCATGGGCGTAGTGTCCTTTTTCCAGCTCAACACGGATTTCAGGCGATACCCGCGCATCGGCGAATCCATGTGGAAGTGTGACAATAATATGGACTCTGGTGTCCCTTGCGATGTTGCATTCGATGCAACCAACGGGACATTTGCCTCTCGCACAGGGGAACCGTTGAACGAAGACGAAAAGAAGGCAATGGAGGACAATGACTATGGCAATATTCGTCCCACACGGATCTATGTTGGTGAATCAGAATCCAAGGCCGCCGAGGCAGCCGCAGCAGCACCGAGGCGTGGCAAACGGGGACAACTTCTCAAACCCAAAAAGCCCAAGAAAGCATCCGAGGCACAACTTCGTGCACAAAGAATTAGTGCGGATAAAGCTCGAGCAACTCTCGCCTTACTCGACGCACACAAAAACGCCAAGTGCTTTCAGTTTTGGAATTACGACATTCAAGGCACTGAGTTTAAGACCATTGTTCAACGTTACACGGAGGCTGCAGCTGGGACGAAATATGAAGTTTGGACGGTGGATAATCTCTTCGATCGTGACAGTGTTGGTGAAACTGTCTCAACATTTCTAAATGACCTGCGGACTCATGGCGTGGCGAACCGAAACATCAAATTAGCGTCCATGAATGGCACCTTGTCACTGGACGAGCAACAAAGGCAATACGAAGCTGGAAAAATTGCAGTGTTAGGAACAGCAGAGGAATGGCGCAAGGATGTGTTTACCGAACTCCAGCGAGACGCTCGGAAAGTCATTTTCATTCCACGATTGGTCGACCAAACGCTAAAGAGTCGTCCTGGTGCCACCACACCGCAACAAGGGGCCACTGTGGTGGAGAGGGTAGCGAGACAGTTGGGATTGGATTTCTTCAAGGAGCGCGATCCACTGAATGACTTTGGCCAAGTCTTCCCGCTTTTGGTGGGGAGCAAAGATACCACTCAAACAGGCATTGACTTGATGGAGACTTTGGTGGTCATGTTTGGCGAACCCATCAAGTATAAAACCATTCGTGCTCAAGTGATTGGACGTGTGATGCGAAATTGCGCCATCATGGGCTTGGATCGAAGAGCATCCGTCGAGGTGTATGTGTTAGTTTCTCCCGCAGAACAGGCGCAATTGGCCGAAGAGGAAGGTGTGACGTGGCCTGACTTTGTGCTGGACTACCTTCGAAGTGCAAGCATTGACTGCCCTCTCTTTCGCGACTATCTACGAACCCCTTATTGCCTCGCCTCGCCACTGATTCCAGATGCTGAGGAACCGACAGCAGCAGCAGCAGCTGCCACGCGGGTCAGCAGCGTGATGCGAAACGAAGCATTCTGCCTGGATCCGGTAGCCACTCTAGCCAATCCCGCCGCAGTCCCACTCTACCCTGGACCAAACTGCGACCCCAACAAAATTGAAGTGGAAGTGACACCGGGAACCATTCAACGGATGCAAACCTTTCTTATCGCACCCGATATTCGCAATCGTATGCTCAAATATCTCAGTCAAGACCTCAGTGGGCAACCAGCAGCGGCAGCAGCAGCTTCTAAGATTGAGCTTGTGAGCTAGCAGGTTCCGGTGCTGCCGCAGCAGCAGCCGGTGAAACAGGCGCTGGCTCGGCGGTGAGCACAGGTGCAGCGACAGAAGTAGCCAAGATCTGCGTCGCAACTTGAGTAGCGACTTGCGTAGCCATCTGCGTGGCGATTTGAGTAGTCCCGGGCGGCAATGCGGCTGTGACTGCGGCGACGGCCTCTCCCGCAGAACCGATATGTGTAACGGCGGTCAGAGCTGCCAGTGCTTCAGCTGCCCATTCTTTGCGTCGGGTTCTGTCCGGTACAGCGTCCTCGTAGGCACGGACCATGGGTTCGATGACCTTGGAAAAGACGAGATTGGCTCCGAGCTCTTTGCGCCAAAACAAGAGACCCAGGAAGGACATCTTGATGATGGTCCATGTCAGGGGAATCCAGCCTGTCGTGGCATCCAAAAGTGATTCAATCCAGAGGAAGAAAGCTACCACAACCCAAAAGATCAGGCTTTGTCGTAGCACAGGAGCGGATGCATCGGGTGCCGTGACCAAATGCACAGTAGATGGCAAGGGCCAGAGGAAAATGAAGATGTTTGAAATGGGGAAGAGTTTGCAGCCTGCAATGATGGCTGCCAGAGCCAAAACTAATCCGACCATGATGAGATAGACCCGATTGATGCCAGTGCTCTGGCACGCCCGATCCAGCCAGACATATTTCGATCGCTTATCGACAAAGTTGATCACTCGATGTACCATTCGCGATTTCTTAGCCGGAGGCATCTCTTCGACCGTAAATCCCTTCCGGAGACGTCTTGCAGGCTTGGGCTGTGCCTCTTCCATGTCAGGTTCGGAATCCGAAGCAACGTTTTGAACTCTCTGCCGTGAAACACGATGTGACATACAACCTGTCTAATCTGACGTCTCAACCAACATCTTTTTCGCACCGCGCTGCATTCCTTCTTGATCGATTTCGTTATCAGGGCCGCGCTCTTCTTCCGCCTCCACTTCGGCGGCTACCTTTCCCCAGTATTTCTCGTCGTCGCCATCAATCTCAACTTCGTCACCATCCGACCCTTCGAGTCCTGGCATCGGTTCTTGTAGGAATGGATTGCCAAGAGGCTTGAGTAGGTTCATCACACCTGTTTTCGGCTCTCTTGGAAACTTGTCGCAAATGTAACCCAGATAGCCGACTTGAAGTGATTGAGAGTGAGCAAGTGCACTGGGCAGTTGGGCCGCTAGTGCATACTCCTCAATGGGCCGCAGAAAATCACGCATCAGCCCTAGTTTCCGCAAGCCCAACACCTTTTTGTCCACCTCTGGTTGCGATGGAGCTCCAATCAGCAAGGTAGCACGCGGTGGCCAGTAGCTTTCGGTTGGATCATCCGGTCGTCCCACTTTGGATCGGCCAATGATGAGGGTCCGTTCCAGTCGGTTTTGAATCAAAAACTCCAGTAGTTGCAATCGGAGCAGTGACAGTCGCTCCGGAACCAATTCCTTGACGGTCTTGACCTTTTTACTCTTTTTCAATTGGCGGAGATTAGCTTCCTCTTCTGATGTTGGAAAGGAGTGCTGGAGCCATAGGATGTAAAAGGTGTAGGCTTGTGTGTAGAGATCACGTTTCAAATTGCCCCTTGCCGCAATAATGTCTTCTTCCGAGTTTTCCCGGTCATACTGGCGGCAAATCATCTTGAGACACTCATCCAACACGTGACTTCGAAATCCATTTCGCCCAAACTGGCGATTCCGAACATCCGTGTACGCCTCGAGCAAGATCCCGTGCTTTGTGTATGTCTTCTCCACCGCGGCGCCTTTAGATTTTGCCATTGTCTGTGTTCTTCTTCACGAACGGAGACATTTCTCCGGTATTTCAGGAAATGTGACTTTCAGTTTCATAAGAGCGGAGCGGCATGGCAGCACCGGCTGAGGCCTCGGAGACTTGGGATGAGATTGAAAAGAGACGAGCGCACTATGCGCGAGCGGAACTTTATTGCAATGATCTGATTGCGACCCTCCGAGCCATCGGCGGGAAACAGGAACACATCGACCATGCCCTGGCGATGAAGAACGTCGCCGCAGAGGAATGGGCGAATGCTGTCAAGGACCAAGAAGCCTTTCAGGCCAAGCAGCTCTTGCTGACAGCCCCTTCTGTCGGAGTCGTGGATAATCTTTCCGAGGGCCTGGTCAAGCCGTCCGCGTTACATAACCTTTTCGTGAATGGACGACACACTTCTGTTCTGCCCGTTTACACTCATCAGCGCGGCATCGAGATCCCCGATACGCCAGAGAACCGAGCCCTCGAGCCTGACCTGGACGCGTACAATGCCGAAGTCCGCCGCATGAATGCGGAAGTAGACAAGCTCGAGGCTGGACAGCTGTCCGTTATACACCCAGAGCAGCGCGAAAAACCGGAATATGTCTCACTCGAGGAGTTTGATCTGGACAAGATGCCGCGCGATGCGACCATCGTGTTGATCGGAAGGCGCAAGTCTGGTCGCAGTGTGGCTTCAGTTTGATTCAAATGCAAAACGGATTATACTGGCATACTACTTGAAGGACAGGTGGGGACGGGCGGCATCGAGCATGTGGTTGAAGAACTCGAGTTCATCAGCTGGGCAGCAATAAGTGGCCGCTAGCCACGCTACGTCATCGACGAAGAACAGTTTCAAGACATCTGAAATGGAAGTGGTGATGTACCGCGGCCATTGATATGGTGCTCCCTCTGCCGCATCCGTCATGTGACGAATAATCTGCCGAGCAGCTCAACGCACTCGCAATTTTGTGCTCTGACCTCGCTCAGCCAAGGCGCGACGGCGTCGTGAGCAGCCTCTGCCAAAAAGTACTTTGCTTGATGGTAATTCGCATCTTGAACGATAGAATGGCCGAGCGGGCGATGCGCTAGTCTTTCCAAGTTCGGCTCTAGCTCTTTCTTTGCCTCTTGCTTTGCCAACTGCTGCTGCTCTTCTTTCCATTTTGCTGCCGGAATCAACCAGCTGGCCAAAGGACTTGACTTGCACCACTCGACGCTCTGTATGGTCTGGCCTAAAGACCAAACGGTACAGTCCAGCCGCGCGTCATGTATGCTCACCCGGAAGCAGTTGACATTGATCTGCAGGCATATCAGGCACCGGAATGCACAGGGAGATGTTTAGCACGGCAAGCTGGCCGTGGCGAGGCGCGTGAGAAATGCGCCAGAATAATTTTCGCTCGGCCTTGTTTTGCCCTTTCAGCAGTTGCGTTTCCGCCAACAGTCCTCCGCCATTTTTGATGCAGCGTAGAACTTCAGTATTGTCTGCTTCTGGCTTGAGGGACGGTTTTGACTTTTTCGGGGCCATTGTCGATGTTTCTTTGAAACTGTAAGAGCATTGACTTCCAGGCTCGGCGGCTCAACTACAGTCAAACACGGCGGACAAATACGCGTCATTTCTAGGAAATGAAAGCATCTCTTGCGCGAGCAAACGGCACGTGCACATGTCGCTTTGGGCCATTGTTCACTTTCGCAAACGGCACGGCCGCGTTGCTGCCGAGGCTGCGGTTCGATTATTCAAAGGCGAGGTCATATGCGACAACACTGCATACTTTCCAGCGTTGACTATACATGCCGTACGAACACTTCGCATGGTTGGAGCGCGCAAAATCCACGCGCGATGTGGCGAGCCACCGCGTTTTGCACTGATGCGTGACTCACCGCGGGGCTACCAGTTCCTCGGCACATCGTCGTCCATCGACTGGAAGATTCTGAACAAGAAGACTGAACCGGACGAGTGCTTTATGGTCCTCGGCAATTAAACATCTGTCAGCGGGTGACGTTCTTGAGTATCTTCCAGCGTAGTTTTCAATGTGCGGTATGGACTGAGCTGGACGTGGGTTTAGTCTTTCTCACAGCTGAAGTCTGTCTCAAATAGAAATTACCCTTGTTCGATTGCAAACTCGGCAGTCATGCCGCCGCAGAGGGGTAGACGCAGTATGAAGGAGAGAATGGATCAAACGGAATTGCGCGAATTTGATCCCAGTTCCATGCAGAAGGACGCCGTGAGCCTATACATTGGACGGAGGAGAAGCGGGTAAGTCGTCCTAAAGTCACAGACCGTCATTTGAGTCTGTGGCAGCAAGACGGAGGCCATTCGGAGCATAATTGAGGCGACGAATCCACCCTGCGGGCTCGTTATGGCTGGCTCGGTCGGCGCAAAACGCCACTACAGAAAATTCATCAACAAATATTTTGTTTACGGTCAGTAAAACAGCATTGCATGTCGGTTTCATTTTGCGATCGTGCCCAGGGCAATGGGATGAGGAGAAGATGGTGGAGTCAATGGCTCAGCAGCTCGAAATCATTGAAGGATGGGAGGAAGGGATGGAGGATCCTCACTGCTGTTACATACTTGATGATCTAGGCTACGACGAAGATTTCCTCAAGTCCAAGGTACTGAGGTTCCTTCTCATGAATGGACGCCATCTCAAGTGCCCGACACACCTCGTCCTGCACGACGCCACAGGAATTAAGCCCGCGGTGCGGGAGCAAGCAGACTATGTCTTTGTCTTTCGTCAGCATTCGAAGAGCGGCATTCGCAAGTTATTTGAGAACTACTTTGGGATGTTTGAGAATCTGCGTGAATTTGCCGAATGTCTCAATCTGGTGTGTGACAAGTACGGCGTTTTGGTGCTGGATTTGACATCCGACTCTACGGCGCTCGAAGACCGAGTGTTTTGGTGGCGAGCAGATCCCACAACCCCTCCCTTCCAAATGGGCGACGAGAATTTTCGTAACTTTAGACCCAAAGGAGCGTCTGGTGACTTTGAAGAGGAGAGCAAGCTAAGCCCCGAAGCCATGGAAGAACGCCGCACCGCGCAAAGAGCTGCCATGTCCATCACTGCAGGCATGAGTAAACTGAATGTTGTAGGTCAACCGCAGCCTGCGCCTCGCCCAGCCCCCAGCGTCAATGATACGGTTCGAGCCAGCGTCGGTTTCCGCATGATTAAGCGGCCAGCGGCTGGCGCACCAGCAGCACTCGTTCCTCCACCTATGCCAGATGGCAGTCCAGCCCACCCTAAGGCTGCAATCTCAAAGACCGCCGCGTTGGGCCCAATTGTTATGATTCCGAAACCTGTTGCCGCGGCGCCCGATGGGGCAGTTGCCGCCGCACCGCCCAAGCCAATCCTACCGGTCGTTGTGGACAAGGAGGAACTCGGAGAGGCCAAGAAGGATCTGAACAAGTTGCTCAAGACTCTGGAAAAGGATAAGGAAAAGGTGGAGAGAGCAGCTGTGCCCCGATCGGCATCTCCACGGTCCAATCCCAAGTCCAACAAGCGACACATTATCCCGGACTACCCAGACGATGAGTTCATCGACGACGAGGATCTAGACAATCAAGAGCCCGGAGGCTCTTATGCTCAACGACCTCCGGCACGGAAACGACAATTTAGGGGACGTCGCGGCGCTCACATGGACGAATATGATGACTAGCGGATCTGCGCACGACGTTTGTGTGTGACGACGGCGGGGGCTTTGACGATAAGGAAGGCTACGCATGCGATGACAGCCACATAAAAGAAGATCTTCACAAAGGGACGGGATGGTGGTGTAGCAAGCACATGCATTGCGCATAAATAAGCTTGTGTCACCAGTGCCATCAAGCCAGCAAATTCACTGGCGTAAAGAAACTGGACGGTGGAGTTGCCGGTCTTGTAGACTTGGGCCAGATAGGCCAGAGCGAGTAAGGCACTCAGACCGAAGAGGTAGTATGGTTCCGTCCAGCTGGCGTAGATGTGCGAGGTAGCAAATGCAAATTGTAATACAAAACAAGCGCCCAGTGCAATGATGGCTGTTCGATGGCTTTGTGGAACAAAAATGGATTTGCTTCCCGCGGCATGTTGAGCTTGTAGGTATCGTTTGACGAACTCGAGGACGAATGGCCCCAGGAATTGAATCCACCAAATCAGGATTTGGATTCCTCGTACGAACTCTTCGGATTGTTTCTCGGACAGATATTGTCCAGACATCATTTGTACATAGCCCACCACCCAAGCCACAGTCTCTGGATGGTGAAGCAATTCATCAAGATGATCTTTTGGAACACCACCCGCAGGCGGATTCATAAGCACTGGGCCTCCAATTCCAGTCATGACTTGCCTAGATGATCTCAAATGTACGGCCAAACACTACGCTAAAACCAAGAAACAAAAGTATTCGCCCAAGCCAAGCAAAATACAAATCCAACGAAATTGCCAATTGAAGTACAATTGCTGCCGCCGACATGGTTTCCGCCGCAAACAAAAAGTTAGTGTCGTATTCATCCGTGTGCAAATAAACGGAATGAAAGACCAACGAAGCTGCCACGAGAATCAATGGATAGACACTGGTCTCTTGAACTTGGATGGCCATGACCAAGTGCAAGATGAAATAACCCGTCGAGATCATCTTGCCTGAAATAGTCCCATGCCGCTTCACGTGTGTCAATCCTTTGGCTCGTGCCGCTGCTACATCAGAATAGGCTGGTAAAGCAGTCGCCGTGATGAGACGCTTGCTGAGCGCCAGTAACACTGGTGCAAGCACATTCACCAAAACCATAATCAATCGCAGATAGCTAAACCATTGATCTGCAACAGGCTTGGTCAAAAGCTGCTCCAGAGAAGGCTGCAACTGCTTGATAAGCTCTTCCCCATCTGGGACTCCTGGAGGTCCAGCACCCATAGGTACTGCTGTCGGCATTGTTATGACTGGTAGGGAGTGCCATCTCTTTGTTTCTGTCAAATGATTTCCAGAATGAGGATCACGCACACAATCCCGAATGGCGGATTCCTTTGCCGCGGTTGCCCAGCGCGTTTCTGCTGAGTGGAACAGTATGACGGATGAACAAAAGGCACCGTACAAAGCACTACACGGACTCCATGATGGTGATACTTTCAAGGACGGCGCAATGACACTGTCAAAGGAGTCACCGGTGTATGCTGCTTGGCAAGATGCACAGCGAGACGAAGTAACAATCATCCATACCGTCACCCTCACACGTCTAAATGGGGATCCACTGGTAAAAGAACTCAAGACCTCGCTCAAGGACTGTCGCAACATCGAAGTCCTGATTGAAGGTTTCGCCAAGCTGTTTGGATTTGGAGTGCTGAATTTTGACAAGTTGTTGACCCTTAAAGGCCGAATCACGGAGCAAGAGGAGTGGTCGCGCTTTTTGATCCACTTGCACAAGGAATGTGAAAAGGGTCAACCCTTTGTCATTTATTCACAAACTCCAGTCACAGAGTATGATGCGGTGCCGGCATGGTCTAAAGTCAATGCCGGGGCCGTGACGGCATGGTCTAAAGGCAGCAGCGCCGCGCTTCTTAAAGCGGACGATGATGGCGAACACAAGGAGGAACAAACATGGACCAAGTACATGTACGAGCGAAAGAACGAACGGACGCAAGCTGTGATTGGCACATGGGGTGGGGAATTCAAAGCAGGGCCTACGCCAACCAGTCGCGTTGTGCATGCGATTCTCAGAGATTTCCTTGTGACCAACCTGAACGAAGAAACTGATTCATGCTTTGGGCGTATCTTTACTACCTCGCCCATTCACGTTTCACCCAAGCGTTTCTTTCAAGCAGACAAGCAAAAGAGTGCGGCACCATTCATCCATGCAGTACTGTGCCCACATCCTGTCTTTTTGTGGGCGGATAACAACAGCACTGGTTCTACCACCGCAGCGGCTCCTGCTGCTGCCGATGAATCGCCAGAGCCTGAATGGCCCGCTGACCATGATCCGTCGTTCTTGACGGCCGACAAGGCGGCTCATCATGTAGGCATCAAGCAGCGCAAACTCGCACAGTCGCATAGCGCACATGGAGAAGAAGACGCCCCAACTTATGAGCAAGAGATGTCATCATCCGGAGCTGCAGCTCCGCTCATCGCGAGCTCAACCTCGAAAGGAATGACGTCCGGACTCGACCGACGCAAGCGCAAGCGCAAGACAAGAATGATCGTTGGTCTCCTGATTGCTGCGGCGGTGCTATTGTTTGCAGCACTGCTATTTGCTCGCAGCGGCGGCGCCACCGCTGGTGGAAACGGAGCCTCGGCGTCTGGGATTGTGGGCAGCGAGTCGACGCCTTGGTCCGGCTAAACTTGCACGAGAAGCAGCGGCGTCTTTGACAATAGCGTCCATGTAGGGTGCACAATTGAGATGGTTCTGTTCATTCCGGTGATAGATTTTTTCATCGACAGTTTGCCCTAATTCCATGGCTCGGGCCTTCATGTATCCGATAAAAGCTTCGGGAGTCTCCATTTTGAACCCAAGCTTGTCTTGGATATAACGCGCTAGGCGTTGCTTGTCACCCTTGCTCGGCTTCTGTGACCAATCCGGTGCAGTCGAAATGTAACGGAAGATGTGCACTTCTCTTGGAATGCTATTCTGACGGCAGCAGCGGGCTTCGATTTGTCGATTGGCTAAAAAGGATTGAGGAGGTTCCATCAAGTGAATAGCATGAGTTGTCACCAAGTTAATGTTGGTTTGGCCGACATCCGTGAGATTCAATACATCTAGCTTGCGTGCATTTGCCATATCTACAAACTTTTGACGATCTTCACCTTTGGTTGCACCCGTGATGTTTTCGAATCTCAACACTGGTTGGGCCTCATCTTCATCTAGTTGTTCTACAATTTGATCATTGCCTAAATCTCGATAATGACTATAGGTAGCTTGCGGGTAAAGTCCAAACTTGCGAATTTGCTGGATCATGGCCCATGCTTTGGGTGATCGTTCTGACAATTCTGGGATTTCTTCCTTGGCAAGTTTGAGCTCGTCTGGAGGAATGCAATTTGAGACACGGCGCAGCAAGGAATCGTAAGAGTTGCGAATCGACCGTTGGATGACATATGGGCCGATCTTGGTAGTGCTTTCAATCGACAAGAGATAAATCAAATACTGAAAATAGCTCATAGGAACTCGAACTTCATGATGGATTTTCTTTGGGAAATTGGTCACTGTTCCGAAACCACATTCGAGTTCAGGATTGTAGTACGCAACACGTCCATGCACAAGTTTTGCGAATTGACTTGGAGAAAAATATTCATCGGGTTGAGAAATGAGTTTCGGTTGATCTGGATTCAGCAAACAACACAGTGCTTTTGCTTCTCTAAGAATGTTGTTGCCCTCAAACGGTGTGCCTGTCAATGCTAGTATGCATTGCGCTTGACCGAGCCGTTGGAGGATAAATTCAGCGTTTTCCGTGAGATTTTTGAACCGTTGACATTCGTCCACGATAACTACATGTTTTCGCACCAAGGACAAATCATCCGCAATCTGTTTGCCAAACTCAGTGTAACCGAAAATCCGAATTTTGCATTTTGCTCCCAGTTGATTCATCATCTTGGCATATCTGACCCAATGGTTCAAAGCTGTGTTGTCACAGATAATGTCAATATCCGATGCAAAGTGTAGAATCGCAAATGCCAACGACAGATAGGTTTTCCCACTGCCCATTTCTAAGATCAGACCCAATCCAAATGGGCGCGTCCAGTCTAAACCTTCAAATTGTTTGAGAATCCGATATTGATGCCAGTAAGGGAACACTCGAACCACATGGTTGAATACAGTATTTAACATTTTCCGTGCAGATGTGGCTGTTCGTCCTAATGGGAGCACATATCGATTGTCAATCATGATGCGATGATCACAGTCATCTGGATCTGGGCCCTCTTCTTCTTGTCCATCATCATCATCATCGCCCTTTCTCTCTGCACCATCACCACCGCCAGCTTTGGGTTTGCGTTTGCCCTGATATGCAAACCATTCCTTGGCGGCCTGACAGACGCTACATTCGCCCCACTCTTTTGTGATTTTAGGATTAGCGTATTTCATCACCTCAGCATAATTCTCAGTCTGTTCGACGACAAGGGCAGCACTGGGTGGCCAGCTACTCATGTTGCTTCCTGTCAGCTTGTTTGGCTCAAACAAAATCTTTTGATCCGGGCTGCAGTTAGATTAAATTGTTGTTAAAGATGGCAGCGAGGCCGAAACATGTGGTGGTTCTGACGAGTCCGCCACAGTTTAATCCCGCACCTACCGCGCAGCCTGAAAGGCTAACCGCACGACAAGAGACAGAATCGCGTGTCAAGCTACTACAAAGGCAATCCGTTGTTCAAATCAATTGTACGATTGGCAATTTTGATCCCATGCAGCCTTACCTGAGACCCACTGAGGCGAAAAGCGAAAGTTGGGAAACCAACTTTCCGGAAGCGCAACAAGCTGCAGGCAGTGGCTTTTTCATTGATGTGAATGAAGGATGGATTGTAACAAACGCACATGTGGTAGATCGAGCCTATATGTGTTATGTGATTAGTGATGTACTTCCAGGAGTTCCATTGGATGTCACAGTGGCAGCAGATTCACCCGAGCGAGATGTCGCTCTATTAATACTCAAACCTGCAGCCTTGGCGAGAATAAAACCCTTTGTAGCACGTGGGGAAATTAAAGCACTGCAGTTTGTGGATGATGAACTCCGACAGAACTGGCTTGGAACTGTGTATGCAGCCGGATACCCTCTTGGATTACCTGGCGTGCAAGAGACAGCTGGAAAAATCACAGGCGAATATACATATACTCGACCAAACGGAATTCCCCAATCCTATCTGCGAACGGATACTGCAATTAATGGAGGCAACAGTGGCGGTCCTCTCTTGAACCAGAATGGGGAAGTCATTGGTATTACTTCTGCAGGGTTTCAAGGTGCCAGTGGACTGAACTTTGCCATTCCCGCCCGCATCGTTGTCAGTACATTGCAATTGTTGTTTGAAACAGCAAGATCTCCACATGCGAAAACCAGATTGGCACGTGTTAGCCCGATTGATTTTACCTTCCGCTCGGCCTCTCCAGCAATGTTTGCAGAAAGAGGCTATCTACCGGGAGCCGAAGGCAAATTATCAGGATTGTACGTCATTTCGGTTCGTCCTCCCATCGAAAGAACCATGTCTAATGAAATTCAATCTGGAGACATCATTCTAGCAATTGAATATCAGGATCCATTTGCGCAGCCTGGTGCATTTGCAATTGGTGCGCCATTGAGTCGCGGTGGCAATGGGCCACTATCTCGGATATACTTTTCAGCAGGTGATCGTGTCGTCTTTCAACGCATGGGAGCTGATGGGGTGACATGGGAGAATTCTCGACACAAGGAAGATCGGACTGTTTTGGTCCACGAATTTGTCAACATGCTCCCCGTCGATACCAAGTTACGCTTTGCTTTCTTGCCACCTCGCTATCGGCGTCCTTCTGCTTCCACAGCACCCCCGTCATCCTCTCCCGATCTCATTGATGGCAATCCTGAAGTTTTCAAGACTCAATGGTCGGCGCTGCGGGCTTATCGCGCAACTACTGGAATCCGAGAGCTCTTCATGCCATACGAAATGCCAGAGTGGGAAGTTTTTGCTGGCATGCTCTTGTCCACACTACACAAGAGCATCACCGAACAAGATGCCTGCTCAAAACTTGGACAATTGGCAGAAGATGATGTAAAGCGTCTTCAGGATTGGGTGGTCGTACTCGACATGGCGTCAGATTCGAATGCCAAGCGAGTATCGAAAGTTCAGTCAGGTGATCTCCTGGTTGAAATTACACACGGGCGCCAACGTTATAACGTTACTAATGTGGGCAGTTTGCGACATGCTCTTTTGGACATTGCTTCACGTCATGAATCTGAGCGTGCTGCTTCAAGACCCACGTCAACGAAAGAACCGATTTGGATTACAATCCGTTTCCTCTCCGGGAATGTCGTGGTCGGGGATTTGCGCGACATTGCGTTTCAAGACCGAACACACTTCATTCAGAACTGGGGTGGCAAGAAGACCCCCTTTATGAAGACGCTCAAGGGAATTCTGCATGTACCTCCTGTAGCAGCAGCAGCAGCAGCAACGGCAGCAGCAGCAGCGCCGGCGCCTGCAACCGTCGCCCCGGCGCCCGCGCCAGTCGCCACGACCAAACAGCAACAGAACACATTGCCACCTGTACCGCAGCCGCAACTCCCCGAGCCGCATCCCCAGAGGTTCTCTGCCTATAGTCCTTCCCTGTCATTCATGACACCGCGCACGTATGTGAGCCGGACGGTGTTCAATTAGATAACAATTGTCCCACTCGCCGCTGTCGGACTATTCACGGTACAGGAAGACGATGCGTTCGTGCGCTGGCGCAGCATTGGCATCGATGATTTGGCCGGCTTTGGCTTTGGCGGCGCCGGCGCCGAAGGAGATTGCTTCGGGAGTTGCTGCTGCTGCTGCTGCTGCTCGATGCTGCGGAAGGAAGAACTTGATGAACTGGAGGAAGAAGAAGAAGAAGAAGAAGATGACGATGACGAAGGCGATGGAGAGATGATGGGCGTGGTCGGGGGAGCTGCCGCGTTGGGCCGCGTGGCCGGTCGGTAGGAATTGCCGGAAGCTCCAACAATGTAGTAATTGTGTACGAAGGAGTTCCGGTCGTCGCCACCAGGATCCACTTCGTGAGGGATGCCTTTGGCCTGAACAAACTCTGTGATTTGAGTTCCATCCATGCGAGCTGTAGCCTTGCGCCCAGTATGTTTTTCCCAATTACGGAAGGCCTGCAAGAGATCAGTGTAGGATGTCTTGATCCCGGCTTGAGTGTCCAATGCCTCGGTAATGACGCCCTTGTCTCTGAAGAAGTCTGACACGGGATCAATTTCTTCACTGATGTATTTGGTGGTCGACTGGAAATAAGGTCCGAGCCAAACATCGCAAGGGACTCCCTTCTTTGTCGTTTGCCGAACAGCGTCATCATAGGCTAATAGAATCTTGTAACACCAAATTGCACATTCGTCGGCCAAATCCTTGTCTAGGCTTTCCTTGACGTCTGCGACAGGAATTCGTTTAGGAAATCGCACAAGTGTCCATCGTCGTTCTAAAGCACCTTGTTGTTTTTTGAGGCATCGAGGTAAACCGTTTCCAAACCATATCCCACAAATGTTCCACAAGAGATACAATGGAACTTTGCCCTTTCGATAGACTGTCACTTTCTCGCCGGTAATCATACTTTGCAGCAAGGCTTGGTCAAGTTCCATGTCATCATTCATGTCAGAAGCGACATAAATGTACTTGTCCAATAGCCCTTCAATGGGGAAGCGATATTCAGAACGATTACCCATGTTGCCGATTTGCTCTTCTTGAAACAGCTGAGACAAGGCCTTGATCAAGGTCGATTTGCCAGATCGGGCCTTGCCCAATACCACCAACATCTTCTGCCAGCCATCACGTTGACCTTGAGGGAAGAGCATACGGCCAAAGAAGCCATAAATCTTTTCGCAGGGACTTCGTGGCAGGCCTTGACAATCCAAAATGTGCTGGAAGACTGGTGTTGGTAATGAATACCAATCTCCACCACAGGCAGACAAAATAGCTTGGTATTCTTCAAATTTGAAGTCGTGTGGAATGTATACGTATGCAGCAGTCTCGGTTGGGACATGTGCTGGGTAGGGATGGAATACTGGTTGACCATCATCTGCTCCAATATACAATAATCCATTCTTCCATGCCATCCAACTGCGGCTTTCTTCCAGCCATGGCAAATACGACTCTTCTTCACAATCAGCCAAGACTTGGGCCATCCAGATCTTGTTGGTGCCATTGTGTAACATGTCCCAGAAGCGTGAATTCTGATCTCGAGGCGATACTGCACATTCCATCATTTTCGGAATGTCACAATAGTACTCGAAGGCAAATGTTGGATCACCATTCGCAGTGCGGATGGGACGAAAGATACGATTCCCTTTCTTGCGGAAGAGGTTTCGTCGACAATAGATGTAGAAGAATGATGTCAATATACCACGTTCGCTGTCTTGTTCAGGATCTAACACACGATAGCCATACAGCGCATCATCCTTGCTGATGAAGGTGCGTACGTCAGTGCTATAGATGGCGGAAATCTTGGTCATGTTCATCATCACCTGCCACAGACGTGACATTTCAGCCATGACTTGATTGATCATTGCAGAGTAGCTGACACCTTCTGGGCTTTTGGTTTGCAAAACCTTGATGGCACTCCGAGGAGCCATGTCATCGATACGAATTAGTTCTTCACGAATACCATTCACGATTCCATGCCGACGCTTGAAAATCTTGTAATTATCCGGTGTGCCTGCCTCATCATAGATTGACTTGGCTCCCACAAAAGCACGCATTCGGGCTAACTGCAAAAAGGTGTTGTCCGGTGTGCCCTCGGGAGGTCGAAGCAACTTGTAAAACTTCCGTAAACGTGAAGTCATGGATTCGACACTTTCATTGTGTTCCAAGGGTAGCTTGACTTCACGATCTTCAAACCAAGTCACGTACCGAGCGTGCCAGTCTGCAGCATCAGGTTCCTTGGCTTCTTCGTCATGAGGCAGCGCTACGAGAGCAGACGAACTCGAGGCATCCGGCATAATCGCAGGGGACAGCAAAGGAGCAGATGCATCTGTTAGTATCCCCAGTTTGCAATGCACTCGTCTCGCCTCCCCAGGGATGGCATTACTTCCATTGGTGTTTTGTTGCAAAACATGAGCCAAAGGACGACTATGTACAAACGTATGGTCTGTGACGAGAAATCGCTGTAGCAAATCGTCCCAAATCTGACTGTTTGTGATGTACTGCGTGACAAGATCTGGGTTGAAAGGGGAGGAGGAGGAAGGTCTCAGAAGCTCAATCTGCCGTTCAATGTTTTCCGCACTGAATTCATCTTCGGCGGTCTGTGGTTCCCAGTCTGTAAAGGAAGAGCTCAAAAGACCTCTTCTACGCTTCGCAGCAGGTGGCAAAACAGCTGGGCCTGCATCATCTTCGTCGTCAAAGATGGGCCCAAAGCTCATGATGTCACACTTTTGACACGCCTTGTGGCAATGTGATTAGCAAAGCTTGGATATGCCTCAAACTTTACCACCAAAATGGACGCACACTGTTTCCTAACACTCAGTCAGAAAATCGCCTCCCTGCGTCGATGGCGCACGAAGGAGGTGACGTTCGTTACGATAGGCGTCGGCCTGGTCACACTGAGAATATTCGAAATGAAATTCAAGCATGCGAGCCTGTCGTTGCACGTTTTCTCGATCATCTATCACACCCGACTTCCAAGACCACACCCAAGTTACTATTCAAGTTTGGTATGTGGGACCAAAAAACATCGACGGTACAGCCTTGGCCTGCAAGCGAAGGCTGGCAACGGGAGTGGCAAAAGTTACAACAGGATTGGGCTGCCGTACCTATTTGGTCACAGTCCCCACCCGCAAACTTTACGAATCACTTTGTAGAGGTTTATCCCAATGGTGTCCGAGCACGCAACACGCCAAAAGATGCCAGTCTTCCACGTCGTTTTTATCAAATTCAAAGGAAGCTCGAGGTCAACCTGGTGATTGATCGTCCTGAAGATGATGATGGTAGTCCCCAAAAGGCCATCCAAGTAATCTATTACGAAGAGATTCCAAAGGAAGCGAATGACATCATTGGAACTGTTCCTGTAGAAGCGCGTGTACAGCGGCGACGGACTTTTACTTTCCAACATGCTCTACTCTATCATTTCGGTGTTCATATCTATGGTCAACCTACACGTGAAGCATGTTATCGATTCTCCAAAAGTCATCCCTATGAGTTGACTTCTGACATGCGGTTGGAATTAGATTCGAGTGCAGCTAGCCTTCAATTCACGAGGAGTCCAAAGTCAGATGGAATGCCACAGACGATGAATATTGCAGCTGCATGTATCGAGAAGATGTTAACGTTGATGCAAGTAGGACTCGATGGAGGCGCCGTGCCATGGGAGTTAAGGGTGGCGCGGACTAGAGCTTATGCACTGATATCTGGCCCAAGGAAGTCGATAGTTGCCCCGGAGGTGAAAAAACGCAAGGCCAAAAAGTTAGAATCCGCGCTAACGGTGGCAAAACGAGCAAAAATTATTCCAGATGACGAACAAAACTAACATTCCAAATAGCCAATGCCTGCAGCAAAACGGAAAGAACTCAAGAAGGGCAATGCCACTGCCGCCACCAAACGGAATCGCGCCGCTGACGCACAAGTTGTAGAGCAGCCCGAAATGTCATTAGTGGACGATGGCATTGTTTATGAACCGGATGTCATTCAACCTGACGATCCAAGACAAATCGGCAAACTACTACCGACCAGAAAAAGTCTGCTATTCTCGCCACCTAAGTCCGTTGTTTCTTAGCTGGTACTTCTGCTCCACCCAACGCACTATAGCAATGATCTAGATTCTCACGGCAAACTTCTGCTAACGAAGGAGTTCCAGGCACTTGTTTGGATAAATCCACTTCGGTGAAACATACCAAATCAGCAAAGCACCCAACACCACCGGCTTGCAATTCCCGTTCTGGCCTATGCGCAGCGTGTATCTTTACCATGGATTCCATTAGTCGTTCCGTAAGATAAGTCATCATGTCTGCTAATACAGACCATGACGCGCGACTTGCTTCAACTTGTGCACCATCTGGAAATTTCATAGTTTGTAGCATTCGAAACACACTAATAGTTGGGTTCCATTCTTGTCCCCAGTCATGGCTCGGTGGAAGTACAGGTTCGACCACAGGTTCGACCATTTCTCAATAATCCAGGCGTGGCGAATGATGTTGAGTGTTAGGATGGTTCATCAAAAATCATGGCCATGACAAAGAAGCGAAAACTCACTGACGCAACCATTCCAGTTCGGCCATACAAGGTGATCAAGCCGATCGCTCCGCTCAAGCCACTTGCTCCGCTCAAGCCGATCGCGTCGCTCAAGCCGATGGCTCCGCTCAAGCCGATGGCTCCGCTCAAGCCAATGGCTCCGCTCAAGCCGATGGCTCCGCTCAAGCCGATGGCATCGATGGCTCCTCTCAAGCCGATGGCGCCGATGGCATCGATGAAGCCAATGGCATCGATGGCTCCGCTCAAGCCGATGGCCCCGATGAAGCCAATGGCAGCGATGGCTCCGATGGCCACAGAGGAGGACGATGAGGATCTCAAGTTTGACGTTGACGAAGAGGAGGATGTTGACGACGAGCCCACGCTGCTGCCTCTTGAAGAAGTGCTGGCGGATCCAAGCAAGCTCAAGTCTCCTTTGGATTATCAGTTAGAGAAAGACAATCGACCGGCGAGACTCGGGACATGCAAAAGCACTTTTGTGACGACCCTGGCCAATCTGAAACGCATCAATACCGAAGCAGAAGTGCAGTGGCGGCACAACTTTCTTTATCTCAAAGTGACACCACCAGCGCAAGCGCCTCCGACCAAACGTCGCAAGTCCAAAGTCATGGCGGCATTGTCCAAGTCAGGGGCCCCGGGGCCCCTAGTTGCGGGAGCCGCGGTCCTCGCGGGCAGTGCCGGAGCCGCAGCGGCAGCAGCTCCGAACAAGAGCATGATGGATATGCATGTCTATCTGGGTCGCTCCTTCTTTGACCGAGAAAGTTATCAAGTGATTGAGCAACTGACAAGCAAATGGCCTATTGGTGAAGTGAGTGGCATTTTCAAAACTCTTAAAACTCTCCAGGCGACAGATCGTTTTCACATTTTGTCAACTGCGCACGAACTCGAGATCTTTGGCGAAACACCACAGGGCTTGGCAACCTCCTTCCCTGTTGACATCGTCCCAGTGGCAAATGCCATCGTGACTCCACAGTCCCAAAAACAGATCCGACCTCCAGGGCGGATTGTGCCCTTCAAGCTCGACGCAAAAGCGTTTGTGCGCGCATGCTCCATGCTGACTAAACAAGGAATCGAATTGGTTGAGCTGGAACTTGTCACTCACCCCAAGCCAATCTTTTACCTTCGAGACCCATCTCGCGAGCGAGGCATGAAACATCCGATTGCTATTATGGACGATCAAAAACTACCAGGACTGAAACCGGCCAAAATTTGTGTGCGCGCTGATCACTTGCACCAAGCTACAGTGACCAGAAGTTCAGAAGAAGAAGCAACAGTCTTCATACAAACGGGGGCAGATTCATTATGGATTGAGTATATTTTGGAAGCGGATGCCGAACATTCACCAGATTTTGCTACGCGCACACTGATTCGGTTCACTGCTGTGTCACCGCCCGTGTCGGCGTCTGCACCCGCCCTGCCGGCCCAGCGTCCGAAGGTGCCAGCTCAAACGGTTCGGAAGCCATAGGTGCTGGTAGATGTGCAGTACGTTGTCTTGTAGTGATTGCAATCTCATTTGTCATGCGTGACACTTCACTTTCAATTCTTCGTTTGGTTGTGAGAATATCACTAGCAATACGCATATCTTGAAGCTGTGCTGATGCCCTGTAGAATAGCTCGAGATGTTTGAGTAAGTTCTCTTCATGTCCTTGAGCTACAATCCCGTCATCGATTTGACTTGGTAATGTCTTCTCGCGCATGTTGTACAACATAAAGACAATTTGATCTGCCGCATTCATTGATTCCTTCCAAGCCGCCTCGTTAATGCTGCGGTACTGATTGAGATCTTGGAAGAACTTCTTCAATTGAGGTTCACGATGTAGACTGGTTGGTTTCGGTTCCAACTCGTTCGGATCTGAACTTCTGCCAGCTGCCGCACCAGCACCTGCAGGCCCACGCTTTTCTTCATCCGCAGCCGACGAGCCTGTGCCACTAAAGACACTCGATGCCGCATATCCAAGCCCGCCACCAACAAGAGCACCAACACCCGCGCCGAGAAGTTTGAACATGGTGGGTGAGATCTTATTCACATCAACGAATCAAAATTTCCACCCTAGCGTGAACAAACCTCTTTTACATGGACTGACCGCACCCTAGACTTATTGACTTATTGCAAATTCACATTACCGGCGCTGGCGCCACGGCACGTACATGCCGCAGGGGAGGTGCAACCGCAGGTACAGACGCGCGGCTGTCTTCGGGACGGACCGGGCATTGCGCTACCTCCAGTAGTAGCTCCTCTTGCTGCACGAACAGGTGCAACCTCTGCCGGTGGGCCATCCGCTTCTTCCATAGCATCGCCAAACTGTTGAGGTTCCTCCGTGACGAGACCATTGCGTGAGACGTCATTGAATAACGCAAAGACAATAGCACCCCAAATAATCCAATCTGGAGATTCTTTCGCAATCGACCCCTCATGATCTCTGTACTTCTCTCGCAGCGCATCGAGCACCTCTGGATCTTTGAACACTCTGCGAATCAATCGAGTCCATCGCCCTGTTGGGATGGGCAAGTTGAACACTGCCACGTTGATCAAATGTGCAAAGTTGAAGTAACGAGTTTTCTTTGCGATTTCATTCTTGATGTATCGTCGTTCTTCACGTCTCCCTTGCATGTTGGTAAGTTCGAATTGTAATAGCTTCAATGAAGCATTTTGCACATCAAATTCTGGATCCGAGAATGGGATCCCAGACTCTCGCATGCGCATCAGCTCTGCCTTGACTGCATTTCTACGTTGTCTCTCATGTTCCACGAAAAACTGTTCATCTTCCGCACTTCGTCTCGGAGGACGGTCGCCTGCAGGCGCTGAAGCACCACCAGCCCCAGCGCCTCCGCTGCGGCGGAAGGAGGATCGTGGTCGAGAGGGAGCACGATATTCATCTTCATCGTCTGAGCCTAAACGTGTTCTACGAGCTTCTTCTTGACGCGGCGGTGGCGCTTGTCGACTTCGATCGAATTCTGCTTGTTCTTGACGTAATGCGGTTTCCTCTTCTTCGGCTTGACGTCTTCTCGTCTCCCGTTCTCGCCGTTCTGGATCAGACAAATCACCCCGAGAAGAACGGGCGGCTGAACGTGAATACGCATCCTGCATATAGTTTTTGTGTGGATCCAATATTGTCATCATCGCGGCGGGTGCGTCTGGTAGCCGGCTATCATATCTGGGAGATGCATATCTACGACTGGAGGGCATTGGTGGTTCTGGAGGCAGGCGATCATTGTCTCGAGGGACGTAGGAAAAGTCATCGACCGAAATGCCGGACGACGACGCAGGTGCTGCGGCTGAAGTGGCAGCAGCCACGTCACTTGCGGCAGCGGCAGCCGGGGCTTCGGCAGCCGCAGTTGGAGCAAGTGATAAAGCATCGGCTTCGCTGTAGGCTGGTACATCCTGAACGACCGTTGTGGCAGCAGCAGCAGCAGCGGCGGCCGCGGCAGCAGCAGCAGCGGCAGCTGTAGCCTCATCTTGGTGCTGCTGCTGTTGCATGAGAGAAGGCGGCAGTGCTGGAGTAATTTCGTGGCGAGCCATGGCATTGAGGCGCTGCCATCGAAAGTCTGTGCGACCACCACCGGACATGCCTCTTGTTGGAAGAAAAGTCTTGGTTTTTTCAACCGTCACCGTTTACAGATCGACCAACAAAAACCTAGACGCGTCTAGAACGGCTCCTTATCGGGATCTACCTTTTGCTTCTTCGTTTTCGACTTGCGTGCTGCATTCAGCGTCTTGACTTGTTTGACTTGCAGATTGGCTTGGCAGTAATCCCAGCAATTCTTGGCAGCGAAACGAGCCATCTCTTCCGTTGCACAGATTTTATTCGCAAACAACCAACGCCGAATGCAGCGTAAAAAGACCAACTCTTCGCCAATTCTTTCTTCGCGTTTTGCTAGGCTGACATTCAGTTTGTTGTTGGTACTGTTTCGGAAGAGCACGGTCTTGGGTTTTGCATCTCCATACTTGGTGTGTGCATTACTCAGGACTTTCTTATGGAAGCCCAATGCAGAGTTGACAGCTTTGGTACGCTCAGCCATATCTTCAACTTGATTCTTCAAGACATAGTGTGCCAGATTGGAATACCGTTCCCAGGGCTCCATCTTTTGATACACTGGTTCAGCTTCCCACTCCTTCATAATGTGAGGTGGGACCATGGTCTCAATGTTGCGCTCCACCGCAGTTCTGGCCTTCAAAAGGCGGTCCGTCATCTTTGGCAACTTGATAAGATGTTGACGTTCTGACTCGGGTGTTTTTGCCAAGTCAATGGCGTACTGTTGTGCAACTTGCTCCTCGCTCAAGTCTTTCACCTGTGCCGGAAAGGCTGGAGTTTGAATCTTCAGTTTGGGCAATTGTGCCAACACGTCTCCTCCCTTTTGCTCGCCGCCGCCGGCAGCGGCAGAGCAAGATGACGAAGAGGACGATGAAGATGATGATGCGGACGACGACGGCGCACTGAAGGTCCCCATCGGACCAAACACAGAGCTGACGGATGGCAAAGATGCGCTTGCTGGCGCAGCCGGCATCTGGAAGGAAAATGGAGCATCCCCTCCTGCTCCTCCTGCTGAGGCTGCTGCTGATGCTGGTGCAGGTACGCCTTCTTGCATTTGACCGTCCTCATCCCCTTCATCTCCCTCATATGGTTCTTCCTCCTCACCATCTTGATCTGCAGCGAGACCACCTTCTGATCGGGCAGATGAAATGGAGAAGCTTCGGCCTCGCTTGAGCCTCACACTTGCAGGAAGGGACGGTTCTGGCTGGAGCATTGGCGTTTGATGGCTTTTGGATTCGGGACGGTTCCAAAAATGTTTCTCAGGAATACTGATCCGCAATTTTTGGGTCAGGAACTCACCTCACCAAATCCAAAATGGCTGCACCATGGGCACCTCCTCCAGGAATGACAACTGAACAATACATTGCTCAAATGCAACAGCAATATGCAAGTGCTGCAGCAACACCACCTATGATGACACAAAGTGCTCAACATCAAGCTCCACCTGGGCCAATGGCTGGCGCTCCATCTTGGATGCATCCTAGCGCTCAAGCAGATGTGGCGGTTCAACAAGCACACGTGCAAGTTGCAGCTGCAGCAACTACTGCAGCTGTGGCTGGACAAACCAAACATCCTCGAACCTTGAAAGAGTTCATTCGTCGGTATGGTGATCGTCCAGCCAAGGAAGCAGAGGAAGCTCGCAAGAAAACCAAGCGTGAACGTTTGCCACCGTGCAATGCACTGTTGCCACAATGGGCTATCTTTGACAACATCGTTGCCGCGGCACCTCCCAATCCTACCCCTCAAGGTTTCCGTGCTGTCAATTTGGAGCAACATCATGACCCAACAGACAAGGCCGATACTTCCTTGGACTATATCTTTGTCACTGGCATTTTGTCGTATGGTATCACGGACACCACGAAGGGGCAAAAGGCTTCACGCAAGTTCAACGCGGATTTCCCCATTACGGATCTTGTGATTGCAGACATGGCTTTACGCTCTGACAAGAACAACAAGAGCCTGGCTGCGCAACACCACGCCGAATGGTGGCCGTTGGAGGAATGGCAAGAGTCTGAGCTGGATGGACGTCTAAATAGCTCCATCCACTTCCAAAAGGCCACAAACGCGAAGTGCGGAGAATATCCACCGACCTTCCGACTGCGTCTGTGCCAAGAGCCAGAAGAAAAGGGCGCCACTGTGACTACTTTGTTTGATCCCAAGGGCTTCCAGCCGAACTTTAGCCTGTTGACACCTGGCAAGCACACCAAAGCTCCGCCATTTGTCAATGGCACCAAGGGCTGCCGATTCGAGGCTTTCATTCATCCCAAAATGGACTATCTGGGCGACCACAAGACATTCGGACGTTCATGGGAAGCTGTCTACATGACTCTCTATCCGGCCAATGACAAGAAGGAGTTCCAAGAGTATCACAAGAAGCGTCAAGAAGAAGTTGCCCGCGAGCAAATGGCTGCGCAAATGGCTCGTATGGCTGCGCAAGGCATGCTACCACCTCCGCAACCACAACCGCAACTGCAGATCGCTGCACCTCAGCCTCAGGATCCATCTCAGGCATACGCCAAGGCTATCCCTACAGGATTCCTGGAGGCTCCTAGCAGCAGCAGCAGCAGCAGCTCATCTTTCGGTCCCCCGCAGGGTGTGCCGCTTCAGCCGATGAAGATCGTCCCGTTCGACGAGTCCAAAGCTGGAGGGAATCTCACAAGCCTTGGTGCTCCGCCTGGCGCGCTGGCTCCCAAGAAGCGAGTCGAGAAACGCAAGGACCTGGCCCCCACCGCTGGCCCGGCTCCAAAGAAGACAGTAGCGTCTGTGGCGGCTAAACAGCAAGTCAAGAAACCGGCTGCCAAGCCAGTGACGGTCAAGAAATTGGTGGCTCCGCCTCCAATGGTTGAGGAGGAAGAAGAGGAGGCCGCTCAGCTTGAGGCAGAGGCAGAGATTCAAGAGAATGGGGATGGCGATGAAGATGTGCCTGATCTGGAGTAGAACCTAGTTCTTCCGGCCACAGTCCGTACAGGCTTTCAGTTCAGGAAGTGTATCTCCAACCAATGCTGACACATCCGGTGCATCCTGTGGTGCTTCCACTTCGCGAGTAAGAGAAATGCGATGCGAAATCGGGTCTATGTTGTCACCGGTCGAGACTTTGATGGCCGCTTGCAACACGAGATGGACCACCGCAATTCCCAGAATGCCAACCGCTACGAATACACGTTTCGCCGTCCCTTGGCGTTTGGCTAGAAGTCTTTCGGAGGGACCGGTATCCATAGGAAGCGTCTTGTCAAAAAGAGAGGAGAAAACTGAAACTAAAATGGCAAATCACGACTCTACGGATTCCTGAAACTGAGCACACACATCACGAGGCTTTGAAGACTCCAGGTCTGGCAACTTGGTAAGTCCGATGCATAGCTCACCCGGTACCGTGCTAAGAGCCTGAAAGAGTTGCCCCGGTGCGTAAAAGTCGAATTGGGTTAATTGAATGTATTCGAGTTTCCAATAGATGACACGAGAAATTGGCGCTGCCCACCCAGACACGAGTGGGATTTGGCGGATGATGACACTTGATTGTGAAACACGGTGTTTCCACTCCACGATCGGCAAGGGCGCAACGGTCTCTTGAATGCAAGGGAAATAGACAGCAGGAAGATAGGGTTCCTTGCGCTCGAATTCTTTGATATATCCAATCGCTCCAGCTTTGAGATTTGGATATAAGGGAATAGGTTTGATGAGCATGACTTGTTGTCCTACATACAGCGCAATGTCCCTCGGAATGCCATAAATGGCATACATGTCCAACAACTCTTTGGCACATTCTGAAGACACAGTAGGATCGTTTTTTGCACTTGGCGTGTCTGCCACTCGAAAGTCGCCACTCTTGAATGCTACCGGTCGTGTATTTGCACAACCAGTTGAGCGCAGCTGTAATTCATTATACGCATCCGATTCGGGTTGCGACTGCGTCAACCGAAGGACCAGAATCTTGGGCGTGGCTGGTGGTCTTGGGATGGAGGATGAGGAACTACTGGAGCTGGAGGAACTGCTGCTGCTACTTGCAACGGAAACGGGCGATGAAATAATGGAGGGGAGAAACTCCACATCCAAACTGGGCTGAAGCTTATCGAGACGTAGAGCCAGCGTGGGGCCGTCTCGGGAGATATCCAATTGACCGATACGCATTCGTTGAAGCATTTGGTGATATGCATGTTCCTGCTGGGTAGCCAGCTTGCCAGAAAGAGGAGGAGCAGGCACGACGACTGTCCTGTCCTTGAACACGCTATGCCACCAGAGTGATTGAAAGGCTAGATTTTCATCCTCTGGTAATGGAGTGTGATCAATTCTCCATTTACTATCCGTTTCATTGTAGGGCCAGACGTCTCTGCAAAAGTCTCCTACGAACAACATCTTTAAACCTCCGAAAAAAGTGCTGTTCTTTCGGGCTCCTTCGGCTACTTCTTTGATTTGATGTAACATGTCGCTTGTGACATGTTGGATATCAAAGAGGAGCAAATACTCTGGAACTGTAAACTCTTGGATGAGATGAGGATAGCGTAGCACCGCAGCTCGACATTCACGAGGTGTAGCTTTGGCTTCAAACAATAGCCAATGCGGTAGAAACTTACAGCCAAAGGGTGCTAAAGCCTCCGCGCCAGCAGCAGAGGCTGACACAATTTTCACTCGAATCTTTGCCCGTAACATTTCGAGCAGCAAACGTTGAAGCAGACGCAGCTGTGTGTAGCGACATCCTCCAGTAATAAAGACATGAGATTTGTCCTTGATGATCCAATCCTTGGCTTGGGTGAAGGAGTCTCGTCGGGACATGTCACTAGCGGAATCTCGTGGGACTGTCCTCAACACATCGGGTTGGCTTGGAAAACTTGGTGCTTTCTGTTCTGCTTCGTCTTCCTCTTCCTGTGCTCGTAGTTCGTCCTCAATGCGCATTTCCGTGTCAGGGTCTTCTTCTGGAGGCGGCGACGGACCTTCTTCATCGCGTGCTTTCCGCTTCGCCACGGCCTTTGATGCCATCTTCCGCTGGAAGCCTTGTTTTGGGAAAATAGGGAGCACGAATACCACGAAATTCAAGGATTCGAAAAATAATACGGGGTTCGGTACAGTAAATTCCAGACTCAACGAGCAATGTCATTTCAAGTGGCAAAGCTACCAAGTCTGGAGGCCATCCGGGGCATGCGCAATGCTAAGGCCATTGCGACGCTCTATCATTCGGTGTTCTTGACGCCCAAGCCGGACAGCGAGGCCGATCCTACACCACAGGTTATGCGAGGAAGACTAATGAAGGGATCCGAAGTCGCCACCAGAGCACGCGCTTTGGGCTATTCAGAGACCGACCTTCATAAATTGCAATTGGAGGACATCATTAAGCTTGCGCTGGTGCTGAAAGATGAAGCCAAATTTCAGGAGGAGCTTCGTCTTCGCACCACTCCAGTCTCTTTGGAAGAGATGGAAGCCGCATCCGAGTCCAGGCGTCAGGAGCAGCGACGTCTCAACCGCGCGACAGGGCAAGTCGACAAAGACGTCTATGTCCCACCCGAGTTGCTGGAAGATGCTCAGGCTCGGCAAGTTCGTCGCGCGCGAACAGCTGAGGCTGTGCCAACGACAAAGGGCCGACCAGAACCAGAAGAGCTCCCCAAAGCCCGCCTGGGTCGTGCGGAAAATAAGGTCTTCAACATGTGGTATTTGTTGGACCTGAACACCAAAATCTTGTGCGACGAGGGCACAGACCAGGAGGTTCGTGACGAATACTGGCAAGTCTTCCCAGCGACCACCCGCCTGGAGATTGAGCGCATGAGCCGCGAGAATATGTGCAAGAAGCTACTGACTCTCCAAGGGATCTTGGACAATCTTGAAGCGCAGGGTCTTTTGGACGCGTTGGCAGCTGCTTCTCCTGTCGAGCAACTGCTGCAGCTGTCAAACATTCACATGGGCGTGCAAGCACGTGAGCTGTTTGGAGATGTCACTGGCAATCTGTCTGCGCAAACTACGACACCTGGCACAGGTCGATTGACCTCCTTCTGTCGTAGCGATGTGGATTGCGGTCCCGGGGCAACTTGCGACAGTCGTCTCAAGTTCTGCCGCTCTGAGGAGCGACAACACCGTGGCATCCTTGGTCCTCCTCTCACAGATCGAGCACGCCGATTGCTTCCCGCATCCGTCAAGGAGATCTACACACCAACCGCAGTTTGGCGTTGGAGCAATGTGTCTAACGTTTGGGTGATGGATGCTGCCAAGACGCAAGAGATTGAGCAGCTACAGCAGCTGAACTTGCCATCCATCTCTGACAACCCCGCTGTCCTTGATGCTCGTCGTCATTTCAGCGCCCAGGAGGAGAACCAGACCTTTTACGTCAACGACCAAAAGAACGGGAAGAAGCAGTTTTCGCGAAGAGCTGCATCTGAGCTGATGCAAGTCGCGTTTGAGCGCCTGCCAGAGAATCAACTCTTCACTGGCTACCCGCGCATGATGGCGCCCGACACGCCTTATGCCATCTGGAAGCAGAATCATTGGGAGACTTTGACAAACTTGGTGGAGTATTCGTCTCGAAGTGGAGCCACACTGGCCTCAACCACTGGCTTGGTGCTTGAGAACGAGGAGGACGCTGACACTCTGCGGATGAACACAGCGCCGGCACGGTTCAACAAACTGCTGGGCAAGCTAACTGCTGCAGCAAACACCAACGGCTCGCTCGAGCTACCACGTGGCAGAAATACGCAAGATATGAAGAACTGGATCCGAGACTTGCTGCCCTGGTGGATTGGCAACCGAACACGCTTTATGAATGCCAAGAGAGCTTTTGGTGCAGGTGTCGTGGGAGCCAGCGAAGGAGGAATCAATCGTTTCAGACGCACTGTCGAAGGCAAGGAAGCCAAGGCAAATCTCACGGAAGAAGAAAGACTCGCAGAAGACTTGGCTGAGGAAGAACGTGGATTCAGCGTGGAGGGCCTGAACGTCGCAAGAGTCGGGCGCGCTGCGTATGAAGCGGAGCAAGCTGCTGCAAAAGCTGGTGGAGCAGCCGCACCCGGCTCATCGGCCGCCGGCAGACCAGGATCATTTACAGAAGCAGATGTGGATAACCAAGAAATTGCAGCTGTTTGGGATCGCCTCACTGCGCCTGCTGGTGCAAATCCACCCAGATACTCCTGGGAACGCGCATCGCAGATGTGGCGTGACGGTGTCGGTCAACTGCTGGAGCAACTTCGTGACAACGATGCGAGCTTGTCGCAAAGATTGCAGTTCAAGCTGCTCGTCATGTGGTCTTGGGTGGTCCGAGATTTGCCATTGCAAATTCGAGCGGCTGCATTGGACGGTTCACTGCGGGCACAAGAGGAAGCCAAAGCAGGCAGCGCTGCAGGAGCTGCGGGAGCTTTACCGACCCTGGGCAACACGGAAGTCAACGTGCTGCCGCACGTGACGCGCGCTAATGAGCTTTTGTCGTGGGCTGTGCGATGGGTCTACATGGCTTATCTGTTCGAGGCGGAGCTGGCGTCATTCAAAACCTCCGTTTGGCTGGATTGGGTCGCCAATAGCATCAATGAGCTTGAGATGCTCTATGTGCAATCGGCTGTCGTTCGATGGGGCGCCCGGTACCCGACCATGGAGACGCGTCTGAAACCCGCTGAACGACAAGTCGTGACTGGCCCCATCTGGCAGCGACAAGCTTTGGCTGAGATCAAGGCTCAGGCAGGTGGTGGACTTGTGAATATCGACACAGATATGAGACTACGCAATTACTTCTTGATGTCTTGGGCAAGTGACGTCGGCGGAGGGTTGCTAGATCTCAACAAGACCACAAATCCGATCAATGCGCCTTTTCTCGAACAGTTCGTGACGTATTTGAGGCGCATGGGCGTGACCGTTGGAGCAGAATTCGACAGCTTGCCTGCGCAAATCGGGCTCCTTGGTCGCGTCTACACGTTGCTTAGTCGCAGTGGAGCGGCCGCTAGCACTGTTGCAGCTGACTGGACCAGATTGGAAAAAGAGGGATTCAATGAGGTGGATCACAAGGCTGGTTTTGACGCGGCGGCGGGCATCGATGCAAATTTGAATCCTGCGATTCAGGCAATGCGAACCGGTGGACAATTTGCGTCTGCCGAAGCAGGTGGCTCGGCTAGCACCTGGGACAAGTTCCTTGACAATGCGGTTCGCGCCATGTATACGTTGGCCAACCGCAGACTGGAAGGAGGACGCGACATCCGCATTGATGTGGATCTGGAGCGTATGATGCGTTTGGTGGAGCATCGTTTCGACTACACGCAGACCCGTGCGAGACAAGTCGCAGCATCTGTGCTGGATAATCAATTTAAGCACGCCGCGATGGCTCTTCAGTGTTACAGCATTTTGCCAACACTGTACAGCCGTCTACCAATGCAAGCTCCATTCATGGCATTCAATCGACTCTACCGCTATCTCGGCACACAGTTACACTTCTTGGGCGTCGACTACTCGGTTCCATTCTCTACTGGAGCATTGCTGTTGGACGAAAACCGCCAGATTGATTGGACACAGAACGAGCTAAATGAGCGCAGCCGATTGCTCAACTACGCTGTTGCAACGGTGATGGATCTGAGCTTTTGGACAGTGAAGAACCGTCTACGATACGCCTTCACGAGGGATTTGCGCGGGGAGTTTTACCGCGAATTCCTTGGCGGCAGACGTTTGCCGTTCACGGCACTGTTGGCGGATCACATGCAACGCACCCAGAGCGTTTTCTACGGGGACATGGCTCGAGCTTTCCGCAAAGATCATCTCTCGATGTATCTTTATTACACCCGCGCGCCCAACCGCGCAGCGATTGTCTCCAAAGCTGGCGAAGTCTGGATAGCACAAGCTCCGCACACACCATCCGGAACGGGGACTGCAGATGAGCAACAGCGCAACACTGACCGCTCATTAAATTTGTGGTATCGACTTCCTCTGCAAGTTGCAGGAACGCCTGTAGGTCTCACGCCCGGGCAACGAGAAATCAATCGCATCTACAACGGTGGCCGCCGCGGCGTCATGCACACTTGGGAAGTCGACACTATGATTGAAGACTTTGTCGAGATGGGACTGCAACTGCGCACTATTGTGTCGCGAACTGGTGACGAAGCCAACGGTTTTGGTGCGGACGATTTTGCTTTCACGGACACTGCGGGCGGCCCTTATTGGCGCGAGCTGAAGAAGGAAGGGCAATTTGGTGACCACATCGGCCGTCGCTTGACACAAGCAGGTGTCAAGACCGTTCAAGACTACGTGCGTCGATTCTACGATCAAGTTTACACTCGCACACGCATGACCGGCGACGTCCGACAGCGAGCTACGCGCGATTTCTTCCATGCGATGTCGACGTTGAAAGATGAAGCGCGCATGAAGGCTACCGGTGGATTCATGGTCAGCGGATTCGATGCACATGACATCCTATTCGCCATGGCTCATCGTCAAGTGGATCCAGCCCTGGACGAGTCAGATGAATACATTGGCCGCGTCCTCAACATTTTGCTTGACAGCACGGATCGTGACCTCTATCGCTTCCACTTCACCAAGGATGATTTCGCCCTACTGCGGGTTGCAATCCGCGAGCAGAACTCGAACTTTTTGAAGTGGGCCGAAAAGGCACCGCTATTTCTCGCGCGCGCCGCTGTACTCGCTGAGCGCGTTTTGCCTTATCTAGTGTACGCAGATCGCCTCAAAAACACGGCCAACCTCGTAGTGGACAGTGGAGAGATGAAGTTCAACTCTGCCATCATTTCATCCACAGAGATCAAAGATCCAGCCACCGGAAACAAAATCTCAGAGTCTCCATTACTCACCATCCGCCTTCCGGTCGACCTCAAGTCTGTTCGCACGCCGGCAGAAGTCGCGAAGTATGGACCTGGGCCATCAATCGAGGAAGAGCGAGTCAATCAGTTCTATCGCCAACTGTTCGAACGCGTCTGGCCTGCTGAGTACAAGGCGTGGGTGGATGCACAAGGCTTTGCTGACCCCTCGCTGGTCTGGGCTTCCCCGGCGACGCCAACTGATGTTCTCAACACTCTCATTCACAACGCCGTGTATCTCACGCACGATGACGACTTGCGTTTCCTGAGAGCATTTCATCTTTACTCCACGCACGCGCCAGAAGCTCGTCTTCCCGTGACCACCAAGTTGGCAGTGTTGGAGCGCGCCACAGACAACGATGCCGTGCTTGGTATCCTGCGCGCTTTCCAAATCCGCATGTGGGGGCAAAAGCTGCTGAAGCTCGACGAGAATCTCGACTTGCCAACGTTCCAGCGTACACGATATGCACGCATGTCTTCCTACCTTAAAGAATATCGCAAGCTCAAATCAGATCCAGAAACGAGCTGGGTGACAGGTCCAATGCTCTTGGTGTCACTCGCACTAAGCCCCAACAAAATCGCGATGAATGACCGGGTCGTGGACATCAATGAGATGACTCATGTGGCGCACCACTTGGCGCCATTGATGATTGAAGAAATCTGGACCCGAGACCCGTTGATGCGCAAGGTGCGGTCTGCTGCATTGGCCGAAGGCAACACCGTCGAAGTGAAGGACAGCCGCGGCAATGTCATTGAGACTGTGCCATTCCTGGAGAACTTGTCTCCTGCAGAATGGGCGCGCGTCGGCATTGATGTTTCACGCGCGGCACAATCGGTGCAGAACACAACCTTCCTCGAGTGGGGGCGCAAGCACTTGGGCCTCAAGAAGTTGACTCTTGCGCAGCAGGGTGTCAGTGATATTGGCGCGGTCAATGACAAGCACGCCGAGATCTGGGATGTGTTGACCGCCAACCCGAATGAGAGTCGGGTCATTGTTGAGAAGCTGCTATCTATTCCACCTTTCAGCACCATGGCAAAACCAGCAGGTGTTGCGGCACCTCGCCTCAAGGAGTTGACAGCCTTTTTGAAGGAGAACAGTGTGTCGGACTGGGATTGGAAGCGCATTTTTGCAACTCTATTCACTGTCAAACTTACAGACGAAGCAGCGGTGGATGCTTACATCCAATACAAGCGAGCCAATTCAGCGCTGGCGAGCTACACGCCGTACTCTCTCCTTTACGCAGCTGCAACGCGAAACCGGCAAGCACTGTGGCGTGTCCTCAGTGAGTACATGCGCCTTGGGGACGATCATCAACTGATGGATCTCAACGTTGCGGATTCTGCTCCACTTCGCATTGTGCTGGAGCGCTCGGATTATGGCGATGAGGAGGAAGGGCAACTAGAAAACCCTGGTATTCAATTCTTTGCGAATCAATCAGGCGCGGATGTGTGGCCGCTGATTTACGCAAACAAGCACGGCCTTACTTTTACCACTGGCGTTCGAAGAGTCGTGCGCGCAGCCGAGTACGACGCAGTCACAAATCGCATCCTCGGACAATTCTTGGCAAACCTGTGCGACAATATCAGACGAGCAGGAGTGACCAACGGAACCGCTGCGAATGCTCCAGAGTGGGCCGTTGCCGTGGGCAGCATGCCACAAAACAGCTGGAAGGAATTGGCCTACGTCATGTCGTTGAGCGATGCAACAAAACAGAGCCTGATTGACTCCACTGGAGTTTCGTGCACATTCCCAAGTGGTCTCGATGCTGGACGTTTGTTGACTGCCGCAGCCCAATACAACCCGCTGTCTAGCCGTGACCTTGACGATGCACTGAAGTCCCTGGACGAGCTATCGGAAACACCTGAAGTTCGCGCCAACGCAGACGTGATGGCCTGGATTGAGCAACGTCGCAAAGACATCATGACTCGCAAGGCCACGGCCACAAAGGAGTCCTATGAAGTTGCGCCTGAAGCTGAGTACACCGGCGAGATTGGCTTCGGCGCCGGCGGGACCACTCGCCAAGGGCTTGCTGGCCTGTCGCTCGCCGGTGGACGTCCGCGTCAGTCAGGAGCTGCTGCTGCAGGTGGGATCGGTGTCATCTAGACAGTTCCGTTTCGAGTAAAATCCGTATCTTGTTTTCTGAAAGTACAAAACAGTTCTAACGCTCATGGCCGCCGCTGCTGCTCCATCCGCTCCGGCTTCCTTGGATGATGAAAAGGTCGACCCAGACGCATTGGCGAGAGCTGTAGGAGGGCTAAGTTTGGTTCAAAAGAACCGTGACATGGCAGTGAAGTGGGCATTGTATGAGCGCCAAATTGACCCGGCCTCTGTCCTGACGCTCGTGTTCAAAGAAGGTGAAAAGATCATCAAGAGCGTCATGGTGCCTGAACTTGCAACCAGAGAATCACAAATGATTGAAAAGAACCGCAAAACAATGTCTGCTTTGCCTCCAGACCACGACGACAAGACCATCGTCATCTATCGCAACGACAAGGGCGTCGGCTCTTTGGAGGCGTTCGAGTTTATTGTGGATTACATGATGAGCCATCCTCCTGGACCGAATGGCGATCCGACAGTGCACAAACTATGCTGGAAACCACTAATTTCAGCGGACTGGCGAATCATCATGAACGAGGTTTGTACTTGGTGTCAAGAACACATTGGCAATCTCTACTTTCAGGAACCCTACGCACCGCTCTGTCCTCGACGGATTTGGAGACTGATCACTGCCGCAGAGTACATGGAGATGGTGAACTTGGTGGAGCACGCGCTTGCTTTTGCTGCGACATGGCAAAAGTCTCGCCCGCCGATTCCAGACGAATGCATGGATGAAGATGAAAGCGAATTTCACAAGAACCTGCACGCCGAGCTTATGGCCAAGCGCCGTGGAGTTCCGGATGCTGAACTAAATTCCCTGATTAAAAAGACAAACGAGTCGGGCTCGGCCTACATGGTCCCGAACCCCCAGTTGTCCGACGACGAAGACGCTGACGCAGAGGATGACGACTTTGAACTCGCTCCCGCGGCAGCTCCAGCGGCGGCAGCGCCTGCGGCCGCTTCGTCCTCGGCTTCGGCTTCTGCGAATTCTTCGAGCTCGTCCGTCTTCCCTCCGTCCGGACCGATTGGTCGCTCAGCGAGATCGGCATTGGCGTGAATGGAATTCATTGAAGTGTGTCTTACTCGGAAGAAACGGCGGACAGGGCGGGCGACACAACGGAAGACGACGAGGAAGACGCGTCGACTTTAGCTTTAGCTGCCTCAATGCTATGAGCTAGCTCTGCCTGACTGGCGGGATCGAATGTAGCATGTGTGTATGCCATGAGCAAGAGTGAACCGTATTTTTGTTTAATGTGATCTTTCACGCTCAACTTTGTGACGGCCTTTGCTGGCCAAAGGCGCTGGCTGAAATTGTGGGGCAGAACAAGACCCTGCACTCCACGGGACTTGTCCTCAAAGGTGAGCTTGTAAAAGGGTGAAGCCTTGATCAAGGAAAACTTGCGATCGAGGCTCAGAGGAGTGACCACAGCGCTCACCACGATGGAGAGATCTCCTTCTTCAAATTTCTTGCCCAAGGCGCTGTATTGCTGGAGAGAAATGATTTCGTGACTGAGAGCTTCGGCTGACACTTGCTCCAAAAGTGCTTCTGGCACTTCCTCCAGAGGCACCCAAACGGGATCAATCTTGGTCATCACATAAACACCTTCTTGCTTGCCGGGGTTGTTGAGCTTTTCGCGATTTTCCCACCACCATTGAGCGCCAGTCACCACGTTACGCATTTCTACCCACACATCACCGGATTTGTCAACCAGGTAACTCCAAACTTTGCTGCACTGTTGATCACCATTGCGATCCACAATCATGTAATAAGGATTTCCGCCTAATTTTCTGAAGGACTCTGACTTGTTTTCGGATTTGCTGCGCTTGGCTGCTTTTGGTGGAAGAAGCGGAATGTGTAGATCCTCTTCTGAAAGCATCATGTGCTTGCGGTATTTTCTGTCCGCTTCGCGGCGAGCCAAATCCTCTTCGGTTTGAAGCACATGGTGCCGAGGAGTGCCACGCTTGGAGGAAGGGAACGGTGCCGCTGGCGATGCATTCGGCGCTGCACTCGGCGATGCACTTGCGAACGCGCTGAGCGGGCTAGAGGAAGCTGCGACATCGCAGAGCGAGGCCAAACCGAGCGCGAGCGGAGGAAGGTCAATGCGCAGGGCAGACGGGCCATTGGAGCTACTGGAGCTGCTACCGGGGCTGCTGCTGGAGCTACTACTGGAGCTGCGGGAGGGCCCAAATGCCTGAGGATCCAGCTTGTGAAGTTCTTGTTGTTGCTCTTGGAGCGCGGTTTCGAGGCTCAGACGCTGTGCGTGGAGCGATTCTTGCGCAGCTTCCAGACTCAAGCGCTGCGGCTCGAGCAATTCTTGTTGCTCAGTGATCTCTTGGATCTTGTGATGCATATTCAACTCGTTGCGCTCCATAGAACGGCGGAGTGCATTAGCCTGATGCGGGTGCACGGGGACGTTTTCGGCTCGGACGATGCTCATCGCGTTTTTGATGGTTGTGTTGACCGACAGGGTCGGTCGACCGGAGGGGCAGACCTTACAGAACCGGCATACCAATACGTTACATTTTTAAGAAATGACCTTCATAGCTTTCGATGGGCGTCCAGCGCCTTCTCAAGTTCGTGGCCCATTTGTACAAAACCAATCTCAGGGTTCTCTCTCAAAATGCGCTTTCTTTCTCTCTGCAGATTAAACGGTGGCTTTTCATCAGACTTTTTGATCAGACCCAATGCATCGGCCTTTTTTCGAAGTCTTTCCCGCGTATCTTGCACGTGCGAAGACATTAACTGATGATGCTTTCGGGGTGCAACAGAATGTCCGGAAACGGTCTCCCTACTCGCGACCGGACTTCCAGCGTCTCAGCAGCTGCATACCATCGTCCTGTGCGTCATACCAGTGTAGCGGCGACCACAAACGCCCGCGTAGGGAAGGGATGTCTCCCACCACATCCTTTTCATTAAGCATCAGATGGGCGTAAAGCTCTGCCACCTTTTCGGAACGTGTTAATTCACGTGTCCACGAGCCATCGCGCCGGCGATCGGCCAATTCAGTCAGACGGTTGAACGCGCCTTGCGGTGTCAAATGTCTCCACTTGCGGCGGACAAAATCTAGGCGCTTGGCTTTGCGCTCTCGGTTGATCTTGGCGTAACTTTCGGCGACTCCCATTGCATCTTTCCTGCTTCTTCTGCGGGCTGGCATTGCGTACTATTCAAACAGACTAGAATTGCTTTTCTTTGCTCGGAAATGTTATCCGTGTCGCACGGGCCGGGATGCCCCCTTGTCGCCTGTGGACTTGCCGCCGCGCTCCTCTCGGGCACGGATGGCAGCCGCAGGGCCTTCCAGTCGGCGAGGACCTCCATTACATGGGATAAGCCACCATGTTCCGTCATCGTTGGATTCGATCTGACACATGCTTTCGCCTTTGATTGCTGGTCATGGAAAATCATACGGGCGTGTCGACGCAGTCTGTGACAACGGACAATACTGTCGGACGCGGTTCGGACTCGGTCAACCATATCACATAGTTTCCGAGCACAGCGAAGATAAAACTGAAAACAATGTTGATAATGCTCACCGCCATAATGCCTGGCCTGATCTTTTCAACTGTAAACGCAAGATGGATGCTCGCCAAAACGGCAATGCACAGAAACTTGGCTGCCGCCCACATTCCCAAAGGTCGCCCTTTTCGTATCCACACAACCAAGCCCTCCAGCACTGCGATCACAGTTGCCAGAGACACGTCGAAAATCAGGAGGGCAAACACTGCCGTGTTGTCATCCTCAGGAGCCCAAATAGCGATAATTGCCGCTACGAACATCACCGCATTGAGCACGTTAAAGTAGACAAAGCTATTAATTGCCACGAAAGCGCTGCTCCTCGGGATATGTCGCTCCATGGCCAGGTAATCTGCAGTCCCAATGGCTTACTTTTCTATTGATTTGCAATGAAACGGAGATTGTGAGGAAAAAAGCCGGTTCCAAAAGAAAAACAGTGTACTTAACTTGAGAAAAGCGGTGATTCAAGGAATGGCAACCGCCTCCCGCACGTTGCCATCCGTGGATCCACTGCTTAACACTTATGTGGAAGGCCTCGTGGTTTCTGGCTCCGGACGTCCACCAGAGTCATTAGCCTTGCCGTCCGACCATCCAGCACAAGCATTCAGCCAGTTACATGTGCCCTCAGAATGGGGTGCGAATGCGGCAGAGGAGACCAAGGAAGCTCAAGTTGCAGCAATACGCTCTGCACAAATCGAGCAACTGTTACGACCTCCCTTTGCTCTTGGGAACAAGAGCAACCCCATTATTCATGCAGCCAATCTGTATCGCTTCGACCCGTTGCGTTGTTCAGCGGACAGTGCGCGACCCTACACCAAGGCTGAGCTATTGAATATCTTGCGTAACATTGTCCCACAGTTGACAGACGCAGAAGCAGAACAAATGCGAGACATGAAGGCTCAAATTTGTTCTCGTTTGGGTATGGCACGTTCTCGGATGCTTCAGTTTCTTCAAGAGGCAACACCGATCAGTGGATCACTGGGCGAGGATGTGCTAAATTCAGATCGACTCGAGCTGTTTCTCAGCCGGGCGCAGCAAGAATTGTTATACAGCAACATTATCGGCGTCCGCTATCCGGGCTCATCGACTGTTGGTGAAGCCAAACAGTCGATGTGGAACATCTGCTATTCAGATGATGAGTGTCGGCCAGAAGGGACAGCATGTGACAATGTGTTACAGATTTGTGTAGGCGCATCGCGACCCATTCCGACACGTGAGGAGCCTACCATTCCAGCCGAAGGACGAGTTTTCCTACAACCGACATTCGATTCCCAGCTCCGCAAATTCGAAAAGCCAAGCGAGGTTGGAAAGTGGGAATTGATGGTGGATGATCTTCAATTCCGCCCTCTCCCGGCTCGTTTGGATGCACAACGATTTGCAAAAGAAATCGCCGACTCAAAAAGGCAGTATGTGACGATTGTGCGTACTGGGGCTTTCCCGCTGGATGTGGACTCAATTCAACAGCGTAAGTTTGTTACGGATTTGATTCGAGGACCTCTCCGAGATGCTCAACAGAAACAACCTCCAGAACCGTTATACCTCAACTTGGACAGCATCGTTACCAATCTAGCTTTCTCAAGCTGGTATCGGAATACTTTCGAACCTCGCTTACGATCGTTCTATCAATTCAACAATGTGACGTACAAGCAGATGTGTGGTTGGGATGCCAATGATTTTGGCAATGATTTATTGACATGGATCATTTCTGACACACAATGGAACAACTTACTCAATATCTTTTCCGCATTAGGGCCCATCGTTGTCTTGTTCGCAGAATGGCGCGATTCACCTGATTGGTTGTTGCGTAGTCCAAAACAGCAAAGAGATGTGCAAACAGCATTCTGGAATCGTTTGGCCGATCAATTGTCCAACAGTTTCACCGCACGGACCAGACCATTTAAACGAGCTCTGGGAGACACTCTTAACGCCGTCAAACTTCGCACCAGTTCGACTGTTGGAGGTATCAAGAGTGCATTTACGGGCTCGGTGGCTGGGCTGGCTCTCTATTTGCTTGGCGATCAAGTCAGCGATAAACGAACACGTGCCACCTTGAAATCTCTAGCCGAACGACAACGACAAGATGAAACGGTCCGTGCTGACCTGGAGGAAGAAGATCGCGAAGAAGACGAACTTCGTGAACCGCGAGCGACCTATATCTCCAAAGATCAACAAGCAGAGCTCCAGGAAGAAGCCGCCGCCACGCGTCGCCCCACCGTTGCGGAATTGGGTAGTCCTGCAGCACTGGCCCGACGGAAGCTGGACCTGCAGGTCCAGGCACTCTCGACCTTGGGTCAGATGAACATGACGGGCCGGGATGAAACTCAAGTGCGCAAGCTGATTGAAGAATGGATCCAAGGGTTGCAAGATGCACTTCGGAAAGATGTGACCCGCGCGCGGGAATTGCAATTCAAGGTGCGAGAACTTATCTTCTTCTTGTACCGCAATCTGCGCTATTACATTGTCGTGGCACCTTGGGATGCCAACGACTTGTTGGCGTGGTTCTACAAGTGGGTAATCTTCCCCAAAGTGTTCAACAGTGACATGGTGCGCCAGGATGTCTACTGGACAGATTGGGTGCTTCTGAGCTTGGACGAATTGTGGATGATCTACTTGCGGCACACTTTACAAAGCTCGATCCGTAATGCTACAGACATTAAATCACTCGAAGTGAAGAGTGAAGTCAAGCTCGTTGCTCCATCCACCACCGCATCGGCATCCGCTGTTGCGCCTACGGCTGCGGCTTCTGCTGCTGCAGCTGCAGCTGCTGCGCCGGTGGCTCCTGCTGCTCCAGCTACTGCACCTGCAATACCATGGGAGAAGGGTGCGACTCCTCTGACCCGAGAAGAGATTGAAGAGATAAGGAAGGCTGGTCAACGCTCGATTTTTCGCCTGAGAGCATGGCCGGCGCTGACCGAGGTTTGGCACGCAGCTTTGGGACGAGTCGCAGAACAGCTCAATACTTTGACGCTCGTTGTGCCGGCTGAACTAGATATCGGTGCAGATAAGCAACGAGCATTCACCAATTGGTATCATGATTCTTTTGCTACAGCCTCCGCAATGATACGCGCCAAGGTTGGTGGAATGACTTTGGATAATGACCAATTGGACACTGGCGACGATGACTCTAAATACCCATCGATGCAACATATCGCAGATCTCAGTGAGCTGGTGAAAATCTGGGCTGTCACGATGGCGTTTGCGTTTTCAGCAGGCATTTTGGGGGACACGCCAGCCAAGTTTAAGAACTTTAATAATCTCACGCAGCTCCAACAGACTTTCAACGATACGGTGACAAACGGAGAAGCTGTATTTGATGAGAAGACCTCGCCCACACGGGCAGAAGCGTTTGATTTATATGTCAAACAGGTCGAGACATTGTGGGACGACAAAAAGCCATATGGAGCGCCAGGAAAAGCCGTATCTGACGATTGGGCAGACGCACAGCAAGAGTCGAGGCTGACGCTAGAACAAATGAGACTTAACCTGAGCAACTTGCTGCAGGCGATTTGGAAGGTCACGATCATCGATACGTCCAAAAAGGCTTCCACTCCCTTGTTCGCCAACCCTCCTTCTTCTCGACCGTCCGATCCAAGCAGCATTGATGTCCTAAGTGAACCTATTTTTCGGATGGATTTTGGTAACCTTTTGTCTGATCGCAGCATCAACCTATTCAATGATCCAAACCAGCATCTGCGCTTGATGCGCGATTTATCCTTGATGCGCTTCCGCCAAGGTCAAACAGACTTATTTGGTCAATTCCAACAACAGTCCACAAGCTCAGTCGCAGACGGCTATCACCCTCCTCTCAAGGTGTTTACGACAGATTTTCGCACTGGTAAACATTTAGCATCATGGATTGGTCAGCGCACACGTATCTCGACACGACTCTTTCCTCAATACCAACGCAAGGGCCAACGTGACAGAGTGGATGGCATTCGCCAAATCTCAGAGCGTATTGTGAACGAGGCATTATCAAATAGCGGTGGAGGCAAGGTCCCAACTGATCGGCACATTGTTTCCGATCTCGGCAGCTTTGAAGCAGCACTTCTCCAACAGTTGATATTGGTGGCAGTGAGTCCTGGAGAAGAAGCAAAGCGGCAAGCTGAAGTTCTCTCGTCGTCTACTTCCTCAAGTGCTTCTTCTTCCGCTACGTCTTCATCGTCGGCTTCCGCACCTGCGCCGCCACCGGCAAAACCTACCCCTGAGCGACAGGCTGCTCAACGCATTTTGGCACAGACAAGCACCAAGTACTGGCCGGACTTTACCGAGACGGTCCGGGTGCGTGATACCGATTCTCACTTTATCAATATCTGGGATTCCTTCTGGAGGTTCGAAGAGAGAAGCTATGAAAATGAACCTGGCGCTGGCTTTGATACGTTACAAACGGATGATCAACCATCAAGTGAGTTTTACTACCAGGTTCGACTTTTCCTCATCCGTCACGGTATTGTGTTTGGAGATGATGAAACGGAGCGAACCAACTACATTGGACATCCACAACTCATTGCCGTGAGACTCAAGAAGGAAGAAACTGCCACATTCCAGCCCAATGGGCAATTCCGAGACGATGTTTTCTTGAGGAATGAGTGGACATATGCGGTGATGTTGCTTCTTTTCTCCTTGACATTGACGGAAGAAGAGGTTCAAACCAGTGCGGGAGGGCTCGCCACCGCGTCCGTTGCTACGAGCTTCCTCAAGGACTGGAAGATCCCGATCAATGTGGCCAACCGAGCCAAAACATTCAAGCCGCTCGACATTCCGGTGTTTAGTGGACGTCTGTACACGATCGGTGGCCTTCCAAGCTTGCTCCTTCCCCACAGTGTTGGCACGGATCAATGGATTCTGGCCGCTCTCCCAGCTCCAGATATCAGCAGAGAAAAGGTGCCATACTGGACTTCTGTCTCGATGCAATCTCGCGTTGACACGTTACGCAAATGTGCACGCAATCAACCAGAGTATTATCAAGTCCCAATGGACAGTGTCGAGTACTATTTTGGGGGGATCAAGGTTTGGACTGGTAACCACCTCGGCAACAGCATACGCAACGCAATCGACACGGACTTGCCGTCAGAGCAACAAGAAGAATATGCGAAGCAGCTCTATCCGGATCCAAAGGTCGACCGAGTTGTCGGCAGAAACAACGCGGGCCCCATTTTAACCCCCAACCCACCGATTTACGCCGACCGCGGCAATCGTCCCATCTCCTCAAAGCTATTTGCCGGTCCTGCAGTGAATGTGACGTTTGGTCTCCATGGCACAGCGGGGCCATCTGCGGAGCAAGCTGGTCGAAGACATGAACTTTCTAGGATTGCAGAAGCCTTGACTCCAAACCTCATCAACTTTGGATCAAGGTTGACAGAAGGCAATCGATGGGGCAAGTTCAAGGATCAACTTGTGCGGCAAATGTTCCAAGAGGCACGCTCCACATCTCGAGACTTGACTGTCATCCCCAAGTCACTCCGATGGTACAATGCACTTATCATCGGACGTGACCGATATGATCCTCAGAAGGTGATGGAGCGTGCGGCAGGACTCATGGTCCAACAAGCGAAACGCGACATGGTTGCATTGGATACTGATAATGTGCTGGGCGACTTTGTCGCGAGTGATGTGCCACAACCTGTACAACAAGCCTCCCTGATGCTGTACAAGATGAGTATTCTCAACGAACCTTTACAATTGTTTTCTCCTGTGCAGTCTGTGCATCTGAGCGCATTGAAGGGCGAAGCACCTGCTGAAGACATTATCAACCCAACTGGTCCCTCCACCTTGTCATTGCAACGATCAGAGCTCTTACATCCAGCACAAGTCTTGATGGATGGCCTTCGGTGGAACACATTGCACAATTGGATTCGTGCAACTTTCGACGATGCTGAAAGTCCCGCTATACAGGAAAGTATTTTGATTTCCAATCCTCTTCGCGAATACTGGAGAGATATGTGGGACTATCTTGTTATGAACGCATATGATTGGAGCATTTTAGCACGACAGTTTGGCAACCTAGGTCGTACGCTGGAAGACTTTAACACTGATTACTTGACCTTCCGTGGACAACCACGCACCAGGCAGGAGGCACAAGACATTCGATTGTTTACTGAAGCATTTGAGAGCAAGGACAAACCAGATGCAGTCAACCAAAGAGCGCAATCACGCTTTGACCCTAATGCATACAATCAAGTCAAGGACACCGAATTTGATCGTGAGCTAGCACGACGAATGGCGTTTGATAGTTCGACAAAGAGCACCGTGCCAACCAAAGGCAAAGGTAGTAAAGTCGCTCCCAAGTCCGCAGCCGCCGTCACTGCGACATTAGGACGCCTACCGACACGCGAAGAGTTAGAGAAAGATGACACAAATGGAGCCATCAATAGAGTTGTGCGATCCATGACAGTCTTCCGAAGAACACAACTGATCCGATCTTTTATTGCTATGGCTCGGGAACTTCGATTCGTCACCACATCACCATTTGAAGAACGTGGAATTGGGGGAGGAGCCACATCATTTCGACTCTTGCGAAAAGAATTGGGTGCGAGCGTACATCACTCTCGCTACTTGAGTCAATTTGGTGTGACTGTTTTGGAACAAGACATGTGGAAACGTTTACGTCAATATCAAGATCTCAGTACGTTGGAACCTGAAAAGTTCAGCAAGGCCGGTGGGGCAGGAGCATTTTGGCGGATGGCATTTGAGGAAGAAGCCAACTTAGCGACCGAGCAGCACTTTTTGGGATCATTGAATGCCGACATTCTCTCGGAATCTGAAAAAGGGTTCAAATTCCCGGATCGTTTACTCGTGGCTTCGGTTAGTTCATTGACGAGCCGCAGCGAATACAATACAAGTCTGGCCACAGTTATCCAAGCCGAAATTGAGCTCTACAAACGTGACTTGTGGATTACTGATTTGTCCTACAATGATTTTGATGCATTACGCAAGGCTATCGAATATGACAATCGTAACATGTTACGATTGTTTGCGCAATACAATGCAACAGAAGCTTTCATCCTAGCGACTCGAGTCGCGCCCTTTTTGGCTCTTGCTCGTCTCTTACGTGACGCACACCTTAAACCTCTTCCTGCGCAAGATCTATCTGTCGCGAATATGCGTACCATCGGCACTGGGATTGGTGCAGCTGGATTACCTATGACGGAAAGGATGTTATGGGAGTTCGAAAGCCCACTCGGTGGCAGTGGGAAAATGGGAATTGTGTTTTATTTTCCCAAAGACGCCAAAACTGGACAGCCGCAAGACACAATTCAATATCGGTTGGAACAATTTTACAGCTGGCTGTTTGTGGAGTTCTTCTTGGACCAATTGAGAAAAGCCAAGTTTCCAGCCCCAGCAGTGGACGCACTATGGATTGAACGGCGGGAGTGGGTGTTACGAAAGCTCTTTGAGATTGCAGTGGACTACCCAGTGACGAACAAGGCGGACTGGCCATACATGTTAAGTCGGTTTGCTAACTATGGAATTTTGAATCGCCGCACCAATCAAACCGTCAAACTGGATGATCAAAAGTTCCTAGCTCCATTGGAGGCTCGGCGGGCAGAGAAACGTCGCGACTTGCAAATTCATGGGGAAGGAGAGCAAGTGGATCCAGTGCTCTGGTTCATCCAGATGTATCGGATTCGGCAACAGATGACAGAAGTCTTGGAGCAAGACAAGGAACTTCGTCTAGAGACTGCAACATCCAAGAATCATGCGTCTTACATTGGGCGTTATTTGGCCATGCGAAAACGTCTTCCCTATGCGAACTTTCGGGTGATGCTCTTTACAGCTGCTTTGGCACCAAATGTGGTGTCCCCCAGCGCAGTGCGCGTCTCTCCATGGGAATACTCACACTTCATGGATCATTTGACAAGAGTATTTGTGCGCAAGCCAGCCATGGCAGCGTGGGATGCAGAGCAGAGCGCAATTCGCGAAAAGGCAGCGAGAGATTATCCAGACGCCATTCAATTCTTTGAAGTCATCTCGTGGGAGGATTTCCGCCGTATGGCACAAGTCGCCTGGCGACTGGCTCGTGAAGAAGGGAATGAAGGATTCCTTCAATGGCTCAATCGGACGCTTAGCATTCGTTCTGGCGGTGCAGGGGGTGCAGCCATCGCGACGCCTACTGAAGAGTTTGAGTACTTTGTTGCGCCACGAACTATGACTTTGAACGAACGTCGTCTATGGAAGATCTACAGCAAAGCTGCCAAAGTCATTGTGCGCAATGCGTACCGTGAATTACGGCTCGAGTTGATTCGGACCTTGTTGAGCGCAGGCGTCAACATCCCTGCAGATCAACGAGACCGGATGTCTGACAAGGATTTGATCGATGCCATCACGCTGCAGACTGTCAATGGTTGGACTTCATACTTTCAACGACTGGAGCGCGACTACTACCAAGGTCAACCCTTGACGCTCCTGGCTTATCTGACCAAGTACTTTTCAGCCTTGATCAACACCAGTCTCTCCCAGCTCGACAGTCTTTCGGATGACACCATTCGAGACATTAACAAAGCCTTAGAAGGGACGCAGTTCGGTCCAGGACAACCCGGCAAGCCAGCCGCCTACCGCAATCCATTCTTCCTCATGTTTGCAGCAGCAGAAACCAATTACCGACTTCTCTGGGCTATGCTGTCTGCATATCGCGCGTATGTAGGTCAGCGGCAACTGGGAGATCAAAAGACTCAATTGCCTCAGCTCGACTTCAATTTTGCTGGAGGTGCACCACTAAGAACTCGGGCCCAGGCTGTGTTGTCGCAATCCTATGAACAACGTGAAGACTATGGACTGGCGACATTACTTTCGGACCGTTATGTCGACAGATTCCCGGCCCTCGAAGTTGCAACAGATGGACGTGCACGTGGCGATGATACATCTGATCTGGACGGACCAATAGAACGTGTCCTCAACGAAGTTGTGGTGCCAGTTCTTCGTCCCATTGTAGATCAAGTTGCCAAGACGGGTGATACCGGTCTACTTGAACTCATTCAACGTGAATTACGACTGGAACCATTCACACACGAGTGGAAACTCTTGCTTTATGCACTGCTGGTGGAGTCTAAATCCAAGTATGAGTGGAACAGTCTCATCAACAATTTACGCCTCCGGGCCGGTAGTGGACAACCAAGCGCTTTGATTGAGTCCGTGAAAAGACTGGTGGACATCTCGGGTGACTGGGCCGCGCAATCCATTGATCGCCAGGAGGACAGACTAAGAACTCTGGAACGCATCCGTCAAATGTCGAATCGCAACGCCGCGGCACTACCAAGCGAGGTGCAGCAGTTGCTGTTCAAAGCGGCCGAGGACGCTCGGTCAGCCTTGGTTCAGATCGAGCCCAAACCCTCTTATGCTCCGTACTAGTCTTCATTCATAGCAAACAACTCTCCCATCGTCTCGTCGGCATCCACCGGATCATCCACAAGCGTCCGGAGTACAGCCTCGATTTGTTCTTCATCTTCCTCCTCTTCGTCTTCGGGGACGACGAACACGGCGGTAGCGGCGGCTGTGGCTGATGCCGCCGTTCGATCGACCAGTCTTGGTAAGCGACTGCTCGGTGGACGACAATATTTAAAAGAACAATAAGATTTCTTGGTTCCGCCTTCGTCTCCGGATCTCGTTTGTATCATCATGGTAAGCAGAATACCGATTTTGCAGAGATTGCACCGTGCACTTGCGTCTTGCGGTAGTTTTTCTGTACAACCTTCGGGAAAGAGAATAGCATCGATTTCAGCTTGGTCCGCTGCTGGAGAAATCCCCGGTGCATCTTCAGCAAAGACTGATGGTAACACAGACAAGGATTGCCCACTTGCAATCACGAAAAGATCTTCTAACGTATTGACTGGAACAGTGAGAATGTCTTCATTGACAGCACGTGCAGAAGTCAAGACTTCGCTCGCTGTGCTTCGATAGACAAGTTCATTGCCTTTTGAATCATCCCAGATCGCCTCTTCAATGCCTTGTGACAAGACAGATAGATGATCTGGATCTTCTAAACTCCAATCTTCCCGTAAAACCTGTTGTAATTGATCAATCACATTTTGTCGCATTTCATCTGTCACGATCAGGCGGCAGGCGGCAGCTGCTGCTGCTGCAGCACGAGTTGCTGCAGCAGAAGATCCAGGTCGATGATTGGCTTTCTTCTTTTTAGATGAGCCTGGAGTTCGAGTGCGAGGTTTAGTAGTTTTTGATCTCGGCTTGCGTGTTCGTTTCGGCTTTTTTACTGCAGCATCTCCTTTTGCTCCAGCCTGTACTCTGCCTTTGGTTGAATTTGCAGCCGGCTGTTTTCTTCCTTTGCCCTTGGTGCCCAGCCCACCATTGAGTAATTGGGAGGCGGGTGCAGCTGCGGCATTCATCAGCAGTGTCTTCTGTTTCCGGTGAAAAGACTTTCGGAACCATCCAAAGGCAGCTGACTGGCATTTTTTTTGTGGCATTGTCCATCGGAATAGGGCCGTGAGATATGTGGAATGGTCAAGACCAGGATATTGAAGGCAGCAATGACTTCAATGACTGGTTTGACAAGTTCCGTATCAAGTACGGGCCAGATGGGAAGGATGAAGCTTCCATCATTACGATGTGCTCGTTCTACAAGGGCAAATGGAATATGCCCGATAGCGCTTTGCCAGAGTTCTGTAAAAAGTACGGTTATACCATGAAACTGAGACCATGGAAATGCTTCAAAATTGAAGCTGCTGGTGTAATCATTCGTTTCACACAGGACTTTGATATGACGGGGCCAACCGATGTGACGCTCGAAGAATTTCGCAAGTTGACAAAAATCGAGTGCCGAGTGATGCGGGGTATCTTTCCTAAAGGCAATTTCAAATGTGCCATTCTCAAAGCTCCTGCCAAAAAGATTGAAGAGGAGGGTAAGCCAACGTTATACAAGTGTGGGTTTCATGTGCATTGGACAAATGTTGTGATTGAGCGTTTCCGGGCAGCGCAAATCAATCAAATGATGATGGATGCCATTATTGCGGAATGTGGTCTCCGACTTCCACCAGCAAATGCTTGGGACAAGGTAATGGATGATCATATCTTTAAGAATGGACAATTGCGATTACCATGGGGTCGGAAATGCACAGCTTGTACATGTTTGCGCTTCCAGGAACGCAAGAACTCCAAAGGGAAAACTTTCAACAAGAAGATTCCCAAACCTGATTGTCCCAAATGCCAAGGTCTAGGTGCAGTGATTGATGATCGCTTTTATGAACCTGTGGCAGAGCTGGATGATCAAGGGGAGATTGTACCAAATTCGCCTTTGTTGCGATTGTTTGAGGATGATCCACCCTCGGCGATTCGCCTCTTGATGATGAGAGTCCCATTAGACACTCCGGTGCGTGATGACATGATTATGCCTGCCAATGCACCAGATCTGAATCCAGAGGATTACATGAAGCAAACAGCTACCACTTCATTTGGAGCAACAGGGGATTCAGCAGCCGGAAGCAAAACGAAAAAGCGCAAGAAGCCTGGCAAGAAAAATGCGCCACAAACCCAGCGTGGTTACAACATGTATGTTCCAGACATGCATACTGCGGATGATATTGCTCAAATGAAGATACGTTCCGAGTTTAAGGGCAATAAAGTTGAATTCTTTGCTGGGACACCGGAGTATCGAGCCATGACTGAATTGATGCGAGAACATTGTCCCAAAGAATTCAAGGGGTGCAGCATTAAGAAATTATTCACAGGCGTCGATCGTCTCATTTGGGTGATTAGTTTAAGTGGGCCGAATCATAAACTCTGCCTCAACATTGACCAAGCACATGGGTCGAATCATTCCTATTGGCTTTACTTTGCGCGACAACGTCAATTTGTGCAAAAGTGCTTTTCGACTTCGGATCGATATGTTCGATGCAACCATGGAAAACCATGTGGACCTCGAACAATGAGCCGGCCCTTCCCTACAGGATACTCGATTGATGCTAATGATGAACACTGCCAAGTCTTGCAGGCTAGACCACAAGTGAAAACCAAGAAGATGTCCAAGGCGCTCAAAGGTACGATGGCATTTTGCACTGCTACAGATCAAGAGCCAGTTGCTCCGATCAGCATCTGGGAGGCAGTGCGAAATGCTACAGAACGAGATAAAGGTTTATGGCAATCTCCACTTGATCCGCACAAGAGAGGCATGCCCTCCGCGGCGCCCTCTCCTCCTCCTCGTCCTCCTCAGCACGACTTGATGATGGTGTCTCCTCCATCAGGTGCGGCGGCCAAACAACCTCAACCCGTACGGGCGCGCCCGCGAGTCGGTCTTGCCCTAGCTGTGGCAACTACTCTGAATGTGCGTCCAAGCAAGCGAGCTGTTCCTACGCATAGTTTTAAGGCTGCGGAACAAAAGCCAATCCAAGCGGCTAAGCGTCAGAAGGTCGAACCACCAAAGCAGACTCCGTGGCGTACCGAATGGCAGGAAGAGGACTTGGATGCGTTAGGGTGGTTGTGAGTTGGTAGCGCGCATTGTGTGTTGAAAAAACATCCTCATCCCAATGTAAACGTTCCAACAAAATGGCAGCCGCTTCTGCGTCAGCGGCAGCACCACAAGTGGAACGACATCAGCATTGGGCATATGTACCTTTGGCTGCACTTACGGCTGCCTATCCAGCAAACAACCCAGAGATGTTGGAACGCTCTCGCGCTCGAGTACAATGTCTTTGGTATCATCTTTCAGGTGATCAACCACAGATTACGGATTATGCTGTGTACGCCAAGGACGCTGATCAAAAACAACCTAGCATTTACTTTGGTCCCGTCTTTGTCTGGGCAGACGAACGCACACAAGGCAAACAAGTGGCGATCCTAAAATACATTGTCGACACATTGGGCTTTGAATCGATGCGTTTTGAACTTGCAGAAGCTGAAAATGATTTAGCCCGCGTACGCAGTGGCTATCCAAGTCGTCATGTATATTTTCTCGAATGGAAGTATTGGAATGCAGAAGGATTTACAACGTTGGCACGTAAATTCTGCGAGAATCGCGAATATCCAGCCAATCCTGCGGCACCTCCACGTACGCACGAGTTGTACTTGAACGATTTCATGCAAGTGGGCCGACCCGTCTATATGGAAGTCGCTATTGATTCCTTCCCCATTGCGAGTGGCTCAGATGGTGCTGCCGAGCTTCGCTCCCATATTCAAAAGTATTATCAAGCGACACTAGCTGGTCCAGTCCGACCAGCCAATCCTGCTTATGCCATGGCAAGACAAGAATGGGAGAAAATCGCAGCTCGACTCAATCCTACTGTCAATCCAGATGGCTCAGTCACCCCCGCACAGCTGACCAAGCAGCAAGCGCGCGATGGAGTTCGACCTGTGGAGTTCTATAGGTTTCACCCTTACTTTTTGGAACGTGAATTCCGAATGGTGGAAGATCAATCCTTGCCAATCGATCCGGCGACAGGGAAGAAGCCAGAATTCCCCGTGCCTCTTTTGGATCGCGATCTCCTGGATGAATCCTGTCAGAATATTTATGACTTGTATTTGACAGGTGTGAACCGCTTGCCCCTGCACCAGGAGGCCATCAATCAAGCCAAGGAGGATTATACGGAACACGTACAAACGAAAATCAAAGAGTATCGACATGCTGGGTTCTCTCTACGCGGATTCTTCTTGCATGAAACCTTCAACCCAGCAGAGCTGCTGTGCATCATCCTGCATCCACCATGCATAGAGTTCGAATCAGAGAATCAAGCCGAAATGACGTTTGTCAAACGGACATTCAATCCTGACAATCAGAACTTTATGCGCAGTTTTATGGCAGAATCCAAGTTTGTCTACTTGCTACCACAGGAGGCTGAGCGCTATGGCATCTCACATGTGGAAAAAGGGAAGAAAGGAGCTGCCGCGGCAGCCGCCGAGAAGATTGGTGCAGAGCGGATCAATCTAACTGCCTTTTTGCAGACTGCAGATCATAAGGGTGTTTTGTGTATTGACACACAAAAGCAACCCTTGATTGCTGCCTATCTCAATGAGCATCACAAGGAAAGGGCAGTGGCTTCATTCAATTCACGCTTTGCATTGGTGTTTGCTGCGAATGATATTGTGGATTTGCTCCGACACGCGGCTGAACAATTCAGTTTCCCCTACTTTTCTATGGTGGATGATTTGCCAGCCGAATCTATTACCATTCACAATGTGACTGAACTGTGTGGACCGGGATCTACTGCACACATTCTCAAGGCGGCCGCTGGAGCCAAGAACGCCAAAAATGGCGGTGCCTCCAAGTTTGCGCTGAAGTCTAGCGTCGTGATCAAGGCTGCGGCTGCGGCGGCTGCGTCAGCCAAGGAAGATGGCGCTGGCGGCAAAAAGGGAGGAGGCCGTGGGCGGGGTGGCAAGAGTGCAGGCGGCAAGTTTTCCATGTCCGGAAAAAAGTAGTTTCGGACAAATGAGACAGCCAGTCTTCCCCCAAGTACACAAAGCAATGTCGGAACCATCATCGGAGGCGAAGCCGTCCGAGGTGGTCATTTTGGCGCTCCAGTTTGACGTGGACGACCCCAAAGGCACGCTCTGGTTCAAAGTGCCGGCACAAGTAATTACTCCGGAACAGATGGCGCGTCTGAAAAGCAAGCAGGGCGAATCTGCCTTTGAAAGCCGTATCAAGCCAAACGGGAGGATGATTGCACCTATGGGTGGAATGGGAGGCGCTCCGGCCAGGCTAGAGACGGAATACTATGATCCAACTGGATTCTTTGATGCATTGTTGAGATACCAAGAGCGCGCAAAACCTGAAGACACGATTCCATTTGGCAAGACCGGGTACAGTTTCAAGTTCTCCTATGAATTTTCAAGCGAAAAGTTGCTCGAGGAGAATGAGTTTGTGAAGTTTTTTGCAGAGTACCAGGGCTAGGGTTGTGAGTTCCGGAATTGTTTTCTTTCCTCAAGAAATTCGTGTTGCCGCTTGCATCAGAGCGGGAGGGACCGGGCTTCCTTCAGAGATGAGCTTGTCAGCGCGGTTGAGCGCTTGATTTTGGGCCACCGCGGTTTGTCGGCGGTGCTCGAGCTCTTCCGTTTGCGTGGGACTGGTGTACGCACCCGTGAGAAAATCCTCGCGACTGGGAGGAATGTATAACGGACTGCGCAGTCGAGTCACCAGCGAAGCGGACGGGAGATCGCCAGACATTTTCACTACGGAATAGATTTCCCTGTTTACAGTGTTAGTCCGAAATGGCCTAGTTTCTGCCCTTCAGACGAAAGTTTGGCGTTTGGGTTGTCGGTGGGGCAAAGGATGTAGTCTGCTGTCGCCGAAAGCGAGATCCCGCGGATGCCTGGGGTTCTTGTTCTAGTTCGTCATCCGGGACGTCGGCGAGTTCTTTCTTGAGACGCGCGATGGACTGTTCTTGACTTGGAGTTTTCGCCGTTCCCACGGTGCTCATGGTCTGATAGCGTGTTTGAGTGGCTGGTGTGCGAGAATATTGAGCATATTGCTGCTGAGGCTGCAGCTGAGGCTGCACTGGCGGCTGTGCCTGAGATTGCTGGCGCGGAGTTGGTGCCACAGGCAGAGCCGTCGGAACTCTGGACGGAGTCGGTGCCACGGCTGCGAGGGCCGGACCGGGAGCCATGGATGTGTTTCGTACCGGAAGTCCAGTCAACAAATCAATCGTATCTCGCACCACCTGTTCCAACACGACGTAAGAAGAGGCAGCTGCTAATGGCAATGGCGGCTGCTGGGACGCAACAGGGCTCGGGAGATTTAGGGCCGCAGTGTAGGAGGAATTGTAGGAATAGAGGGCAGGGCTAACGCTGCTGCTGCTGCTGGTGCTGCTGCTGCTGCCACCAGCGCTGGATGCTGAAGCCGCGGCGGATGGAAAGTACTCAACTCTTTTGTGTAGCAGTACAAGGCGTGTCCAAACGTGAATGAGCTGAGTCACAAAATAAGAGGCTCCTGCGAGGGCATTCGCGTGCGACACATTGTTGAGGGGATGGGTGCCTGTGCCACCCAACTCTTCCCAACGGATCTGAATGGCTTGACGAGCTAAATCAATGAGGGGGTGGGAAGGTTCCATTCGGCTTGAGTATCGAGCCACCACCAGTCCCAAGGTAGCAGGTTCCAACTCTCGAACATGTTGCTGATTGAAATGAGCCAGCACCCTATTGCATTCCGCCAAGGAAACTGATGTCTGCAAGTCCATCCAAAAGTCAGACAATAAATCAATGCAAGACGCTGTAAACAACTTGATTGCTACATGAGAACGTGCAGACAGAGAACTCATGGCCCACCAGCAGCCGGCGTGGAGAACAAGAGTTGATAGGACACAATGATAGCCTGACGTGAGTTTAGCATAGCGTTTGGCTGAATTTTATCATCGTCATGAATTGTCCAGCTTGCATCTGTTTTTTCTTTCAACGCTACAATGTAGTGCCCACCCGTGTTGAGAATGACTGCCCGTACTTGGTAAATATTTTTGACTCGGGAGGGCTTTTCTTCGATGGTAATAAAGGGATCAACCTGGCTGACACGCCCCAATGGTAACGAAAAGGAAACTGCATAAGGAGCTTGTATTATTTCATTATCCAAGTCCCGATCTGTATCATCTTCATGCCAGATATTATGGTAGTTCAAGTCCACCAACTCTTGCACACTGCAATTCGTGCGATTTCTAGGTACAACAAAGGAAGTCACGGTTGCCTCTGAAATTGGAATCGCGTATGTACAAGTCGTCTCCATCGTGTCTGACTTTCGTCGTACACTTCGTATGGACCCACTTCCAAATATCAAACTTGGAGGTTGGCCATCCCAATAGCGTGTCAAAAACAGGGCAGGATCATCGGAACCTTTGCCAAGTTCGTCATAGGAAATCCCACTTCCGACAGACGTGCAGAAGGTATTGAGCGCGTCCCAGGTAGTCTCGTGTGTCAGTTGCTCGTTCGACGTCACAGCTTGACGTAGCGCCTGCAAAGGGATCCCGGCACGACATGGATTTACTGTGTGGAGAAGAAACTTGATGGCGGCATGCGCATGGCAGGCAGCGCATCGGTTTCTGAAGGGTCGCCACGAGGTCGTGGTAGAACTCATAAATCCAAATATCTTTGATAGAACCTACTACTGGTTATTTTGACGGGACTGAGAATTTTGAGATCCGTGATACGCACGGAGGGCGCAGCTTCTACAGTGTCTGCCGTGACAAGTTGAATGTCTGTCGGTTCATCTGGCCGACAGCGATAGCCAGGTAGGGTATTGATCCATCTTTGAATGCCGAGACGCATATCGGAACTGAATTGATTATCAGAGACATTTACATTTTTGGTCCGCGAAAACCCAGCCAGCGAATATTGATGCTGACGCTTCAAAAAGTTGCTCAATGACAAGGTTGCCGGTAATTTGCTTTCCAGACCATCCACAGTGATGCCCTTGCGTCTCTCAGCACGACTACGTGCAGCCTCATTTCCCTTTCGAAGCTCTTCCGCAGATGAATACAAATAGAGGTCAGGTGATTGGCCCACGACGACATAAGTGATAAGGCTGGAAAGCCATTCTTCTACTTGAGCGCGTGTAACCCGCTCACCCGTTACAGATCCCGGTTGGCGACGATTGAATGCCTTCTTCCACAATCCAATTAATTGAATGCGCGTGGGGGCACTTTCGGCTGGGTTGGCCTGCTCGACATAGGCTTCAATGTCGGATGATACGGGCGCTTCCTCCATAGCGCAGCGTGTTTGGACTGGGTGGACGGCGAACGAAAAAAGAAATATATGTTACCCTGCTGTACAGTGGTAAGACTCTCTTTCACAATGAGTGCCAAGGTCTCAGACTACAAAAACAGGAAGCGATCCAACAAGGGCAAGAAGGGCCGAACCAAAAAGGCACAAGCTACTGAAGTCTTGGGAAATGCTGGCGAAGCCCCGGCTGGCAAGAAGACTGCGCCTCCCCAGGGCGGCGGAGCTGGCGGAGCGGCAAACCTCGGTGAAGAAAGCGCTGGTGGACGTGGCAAGGGTGGCAAGGGCCTCGGCAAGGGTGGTGCCAAACGACATGGCAAAGTGCTAGCCGATCCAACGGAGAATGCGTGGAGCGCCTGGGAACAACTACCAGCAGCTGCAGTGCAAGATGCCGACGAGTCTAGCGACAGCGATAGCCAATAGAGAAAGATCTGTATGTGTTTCGGTAGCGTATAACGTCAGTTGACGTCTAAATAGAAAAACGCGCTTGCTGAGAAAATAAGGAGTCATGCTCTTGCGATGGAGAGGAGTTCAGACAGGCCATGGCAGATCATCAGCAAAAGACCCTGCGACGGTCGCAACCTGTCCGGGGCGATTCGATCCATCTGATATCTCACATTATTCATCTGAAGACAATCATCAACCCTCAGGGACTGCGGCTACAGGATACATAACTGTCTGCCATGACGAAACAGATGGGCGATGGTGTCCTCCAGGGTTTGTGTATGTGAATGATTGTGCTGGAGGTGGGGTGAGCAGTATCTGCGGCAGAAATATCCCTAACTGCGGAGCTCAGGGGAAGGCTGGACAAATGCATAGCATATGCAGACGAGATCCCAATGTTCAAACGCCTGTACGTCAAGTGCAATGTTGTGCTGGATATCGGACCGCTGATACAGATTGTGATTGGCTTCATTGCCCCAACAGTTCAACTTGTGTGGACACAGTCATGCCTCAGCACTGCCAAGGGCAAAATCTACTTTTGCCAGAGTGCATTGATTTTGCGGCACAATACCCGGACAAGGTCCAACAAGCCACAATTTCTTTTTGCCAGGGAGCGAATCTCCGTCTGCCCTTGTGCCACGCCTTCGCCAAGAAAATAGATATTACTGCTGCCATTCGCTCCTTTTGCAATCAAGGAACAAATTATCAGCTTGCCATGTGTGGCTGTTTTAATGATCCCAAATGGCAGCAGTTTGTGTTACAGTTACAAGCGGCATTTGGCAACAGAATCGCAGTTCAACGGGAGTGTATTTTTCAAGACTGTGCCTCGAATTTGGACGACACACGTGACATGTACCTGGTGGGGCAACAACCTCGCTGCCCTACTCAATGTAATTCAAGTGTGACACTGAATAACTCGGGACAAATCTCAGCCGGTGACGTGCAACTGGTCTCCAATTGTGTTGTGAACAATGGTGGTACACCCGCGCCTGGCGGGGCGCCAGCACCCGGTGGGGCGCCAGCGCCTGGTGGAGCTCCAGCGCCAGCCCCAGGAGCTGCTCCCGCGGCAGGCCTCAAGACGTGGGAGAAAGCTACAATCGGAGGTGTGATCGGAGGGGCTGTCGTGGTTGTGGGTGTGAGTCTTGCAGCTTTTTATGGCACCCGAAAACCACGAGCGGCCTAAAATTCGCGTGGTACATTCCCGATTTTGAGATAGATTTTGGCTCCTGGAAGCGCACGAATGGGTTCTTCAAACACGGCTTGCGTTCTTACAGCACTGTCGTCGGCGAATTCATCCCAGATGGAAGCAGGGTCAGGAGCAAACAGTCCAGGGAAGGCTTTCCGAACTTTTTCCGTCGCATTCGCTCCCGACGCTAGCTGCAAATTGGCTCCTGTGAAACCTGTAGCGTTAGCAAGTTCCACATTCATACTATCATGAATTTCCTTTCGTTCACGTCTTTGTTCTTTGCCACTGAGTGCCTTGCTGCGCAATTGAGCATTAAGAATAGGGACAGAAAGTCGACTCACTTCCTTTTGAACCCGCGAAAGCAAAAAGTCCACAGGTAGTGCTTGTTCAGGTTCAATGCCTTGTTTGTAAAGTTGGTCACTTCGTCGGCATTGAATACTGTCAGTTGCATTGTCTGGTAAACTGTTGGCCTGCTTTTGCATCCAAAGTAAACGGGAGAGAGCAATGCTGGGAATGCGATCCAACTCAATCCAACATCGAGAGGCCACTCGAATAAAGTCACCGGACTTGATATTGAATAATGCTCCTGTTGCGCGCCATTCGGGTACCTCTCCACCTCTGAGCAAAGCTCTTCGACCAACTTCGTGCTTGATTTTCATAATCATCATGATTGCCTCAGGTTGCAAACACTCCTTGTCACCGCTGGAACGGAACACATAGATAAATCGCCCATTTCGAGCCGACTCCTCTCCATACTCTTGAGGTTCTTTTGTTTCAGGGTCAATGATGTAGAGACTGTTGGTACGATCCTCTTTTTCCTTTTCTGTACAACGTTCGTCGTCTGCCATGATGCACAGAAGGACTGTTATTCCTCTTGTTCGGACTCCAAAATTACCATACAACCCGAACAAGCTTTTTCTCCAAGTCTCCAATTGCCACACTCGGAGAACCAAGGGCATTGTTTGACCTGATGGGTCTTTCCTCTCACTTGTGCGTTGACACGCACATCATGACTAAACTTGCAGCGATTGCCAGCGCGACATTGTCCATCAGTCCCATTTAATGCAATGCCGAAATGGTAGCGACAAGGCACTTTGGAGACGCGACGAGTCCGGCTAAAGCAATTGTAACATTGCTGTTTGCCAGGTGAACACATCTTGGCTTTACATTCCTCGCATGTATTCGGTCGATTTGCCTCATCGTGGCTATAGGCACATTCACCTCCATATGTACATTTACCGCTGAAGAAAGCAAAACATCCACGAGCGGCTGCCTCTGCTGAAATCGGGGGATCGTACTCTTCTTCTTGTTGGTCTAATACGCTGGGCAGGGCGCTGCCTGATGGAGGAACAAGTCCTGTGGCCGAGCAGGATTTGATTTCTTCAAATGCTTTTCTTTGAGCTTCATGGGCTTGTAGACAGATATTGCAATGTGAAAGATCAACTTTCAGATGCAAGAAATCAGAGACCGAGCCATGACAAACCCGACAGCAGGGTTCGTTCATTTTCTAAGAGGACGACGTTGACGATAATTGCTGAGGATTGTAGGGAATTACAATCTCTGTTGTACGCGCCCGCTTGCAGGCACGCGCTTTAGGTTCCACGCAAGGCGGCACAGTCCCTTTACGTCGATGTGACTTAGTCTTCACTTCCATACCACTGGTGAAGACAACACTTGCATCCTCGGGACATCGGATAAAAGGAGCTTCCATATCGACAGTCGCTGCAAGTCTTGGGGCATGACATCTGAACTTGTTAATGCCAGAATCTTCCTTCCATTGCAAGCGGACTGCTAACTTGTGCTTCCGCATGGTATGACTGATGGTTCCAAAATGATATTGGAAGTCACATCGACCGTTTTGGATAAATAAGGGTTCTGTGGCTAAACTCCATCTGGCTTCAGATTGTTTGCATTCCAAATGCTCTGGATCTTTCCGGATGACGTGTTTGCCTTCTTCGTCCACTGTGACCAGGTCAATTTTGAGCTGCCCTTTCGCGTTCGTATCGATTTCGCCAAACAGATATTGGATGCTAACAGTTGCTTTTGGACATTGTGCATGTTTGTGAATCTTGTTAAAATAGATTTTCCCGTCAGGCCATTCTTCTTCACACAGCACTAACCTACGATTGGCAGTCAGAGAGACGGGTGGGGCACGCACTGTCAAACCCGAGGCAATTTTGGCTGCTATTCTCTGCGTCATATTGCTTGGAAGAAGCAGAGTCGAACTCCAATTCACTTGGAGAATGCCAGATACATCAGCCAAAAGTGCTATTGAACCTGATTTCCAACCATCCGTAGTCTTGATCCAGAGATATTCTGCATAGGGTTCAAGTTCAAACGTGACCAAAGAAGAGGGTTCAACTGCATAGCTCGTCTTCCAAATCCCTTCTGATACCTTTACTTGGTTGAGTAATGTCAGCATTGACATCTTCGCAACGAAAGAAACTGGAGGATGAAAAGTGCGAAATAGAATTACAAGTTTGTTTACAAGATCGTGTTCTCTTGTGTCTGGAAAATACCAAATATACGAGCCAAGAACACGTCGACGGCGTCGTAGCACAACTCACAATGAAAATTACACAGTGGCAAGCCGAAACGGAACAATTGAAGCGGGATAGAGCTCCGAAAAGGCCAACTTGGCTCAGGTTTGCAAATTCCGTTCGTACGCAGCTCTTCCTCATCGACCAATGGCAAGATGGACGTATTTTTGCTGGTGGGAAGTCTGCCGTGACGCCAGTTAGCCCTGGAAACCAGCAGAGCTTGGCAGCTGTGGCTCATTACTTTCCCGATCTGACTTGCTTGTCTTTGTATACACACAATCTGCAGAATCTACCTCTGCAACACGGCAAGGCTTTCTTCTATTTGGGACAAGTCTCTGACGATACCTACTTGTTTTATTTGAGTCATAACCTAAAGGCACCCAGTGATGATAACTTGAGCTATCTTGTCACAAGCACTTCCAAAAATACGGAGGCACGAATCATCGAAAAGGCTCGGCCAACGGAACAAATTGCTCTGAATCTGGTCTTTCCAACCAAGGGGATATTCACTCGTCCCAGACAGATTATTCGTTTGGCATCTGCGAATTTAGTCTTGCCTTGGATTTGGGACCGGCTGGAAGAATGGATGAAGACTCCGACCGAGGGCAAGGACTGGAAACACTTTTATGCATCATTTCAAAATCCGAATGTCACTGCATGGCAGGCAGTCTGTCAAACACGTGTGATTTTTGACTAAAGACTACATCACGTCTGAGCTTTATCCCAAGCGCCATAACCATACCACCAAGCGAAGAAGCCGTTTCTTGCTGGCTCGCCGGGTGCCCAGTGAGCAGGATTGCCGAAAAGACACAGTGTGAGGACACCGACTAAAGCCACACCGTACAAGCCGAAAAAGAATATCAAGATGAAGGCGGCCGTCAACAGACTACAAAACAGATACCAGGCAGCATCTGCGCCATCCATGATGTATAAAACTGACGTTACTTTGCACACAACAACATAAACTCAGAAACAACCGGGGAGTCGTGGACTTACTCGACCTCTGTTTCTTCCTCTTCTTCCTCCGAGCTATCTTCGCCTTTAAACGCCTCCGACCGAGGATCATTTCGGCGGGCCTTAAGCAGGCTCTCCACGTCAGGCTTGCGACGAGTTTCAGCCAATCGGCCGATGCTCGCCAGTTCGGGTCCGACACATTGTTTGACCGCAGTCAACTTTGGCAAGTGAGCAAAGGGTTGAGTGTTCTCCTGTGGAGTGAAAAAATCGAGCAAAGTAGACCTGTCTTCAAGTTCTAAACTCGTAATAACCTTGCTCCAGAATTTCACAAGATCTGGCCGTTTAGGAGCAGGTGGGAGAAAGTTGACTAAATGATGGCGGCGTTGGAAGGCAGGTAGCTGAAAAGTGTCAAGTGAACCTGCCACAATGGGCAATTTCGATTCTTCAGTGAAAAATCCCCGTCCCTTGTTTGCAGTCTGAAACCAAAATTCCATGATACGCAAAAGAGCAGTCTTATCATCGGCAATAATGGATGCTTTTGGAACATCAACTTTGCCTTCGACGGTCAAATAGCCTGTTGATCGATCGTCAGTCATGATTTGTGCCCCAGACAAGGAAGAGTTTCCTGTGCCAGCAATCAAGAGCAGTCCGACTTGACACCCACGTAGTTGATAGAGCTGCTCTAACGTGTGAACACCATGAATCACTTCACGCCGAATGCCCAAGAATCCCATTGTCTTTTGACTCGCTTCCCCAGAAACTATCTCAAACAATAAGGCCACCAACGAGTTATTAACGTTCATTTGTGAAATTGGAGTCTGTATCATAAGCGCTAATTGCCGTGGAGTCACATAAGCGGCATTGGAAGTCACAGGCGGTTGCGAATTGGTACACACGGCTTCGCTCACTCCTGCGCTTGCGCTTCTGAGTTTATAGCTATATTGCGCTTGCAACAGGTCGTATTTGGCGAATGCGGCAGCGGGCCAGATCTTACGCAGCGACTGGAGCCTGTCCGAACCGACACACAAATCCAATTCGGCTCGACAAGAGCTGCTGGTGCTGCTCATAGTAGCGATTGCAGTTTACTTGGTTCATCGACCAACAACAATTCCAGAATGCTGCGATCTTCGAGGGCGGGCTCGACGCTCATTAAAGCAAACTGTAAATCAGTTCTGACGGCTCGTGCCAGGCCAGATCCTAGATCGAAGGTCCGACCACGTAGCTGACCAATTCGCAGACGATCCACTGTACTTGTAGATGGATCGAATTCCAATGCAGAAACCTTGTCCTGTAGAGCCTTCTTTGTCGCTGGATAAAGATCTCCCGAGCCTTGCACGATCATTAACACCTGAAACAGAGTGTAGAAGTCCTTGGCTTCAGAAATCTGTTTGGCGTATTTGGCGTCATCAGGCGAAACAGTAGGCACTGGCTCGCTGACAATGGGTGGGGCGGCTGGAGGGAGTTCCGGCGAAGCGGCAGGCTCCGGGATAAACGGAGGCACTGGGGGAGGAGTCGGCTCCTCTGCTGCGACAGGCGTCCGCACGACAGGTGTCCGCACGACAGGCGTCCGCACGACAGGCGTCCGCACGACAGGCGTCCGCACGACCGGGATTTCATGAGTGGGCGCAGTTTTTGACTCCAGTCCCTTGCACGCCACACTTGCGCTTGGGTTTGGACCTAGAATCAGACGAACGTACGCTTGATATTCTGGGGAACACTTGGACGCGGCTTTTGTCTCAATGGAAAACAAGGTTTGCGCTGAATCTTCTAACGTGCATTTCAGTTCAGCCCAAGCTCTTTGTGGATCTTCATAAGCAGGACTGACCCCTGGCCCATAAATTTCGTCATGTAGAGTGCTATCGCGAATAGCGATATGTATCGGAGCCGCTTGAGCCTCTCGTGCCAAAATACGTTCCGAAAATTGCGTAATTTGGTGATCGAGTTCGGCCAATTGCTTTTCCAGTTTGGCTTCTTCTGCCATAAATGTGTGTTAACCGCCGCTTCTCTTGAGAAACTGCTTCTCTCAGAGTTTTTTTTTGGTGTGCCTGTTCTCAACAAGATTTAGCCCGATTCAAATGCCATTCTTCGGGCGCAAAAACAAGGAGAATGCTGCACAGCCGGCGGCAGCAGCTGCAGCGGCGGCGGCATCCAAAGAGTCGGGTGCAAAGGCCAAGTCGAGCAATCGCCCACTTGATACCAAGGACTTGGGGGATTTGGGACGCATTCGTAACCACTTGAACAATATGGTGGTTCGTATCTCGAGACAGAATGGTGCATTATCCTTCACCACTCAACCTGGACCTACTTCGCGAACAACCGATGCCGCGATTGTTCCTCCACCAGGGCATGCTCATTCTCTGATGCGCCTGCGCGTGTCATTGGCCAAAGTGCAACAAGTCCAAGGCAATGGACAAACTGAAGCCAAGTGGGCATTGGTGCTCAAAATCAACCCCGCAGAGGAAGCAACCTTCCGCTTGGGCTTGTATTTCACAGGCAATGCTGCAGTGGACTACACGCAACGAGCGTCGCGTGTTGCATGGATCCCAGAGGATATGGTGACTGTTCCCAGTGGAGACATTTTTGGAAGCTTAATGATGGATTGGAATGACACCTTGATCAGTAGCCGTGAAGATTTGTTGAACAATGTGACATTCCGTTTCGTGCAAGCTTACCCACTGGGCGACGCTTTGAGCCCTTCGTCTGACACTGTCTACAACATCATCCCTGGCGCAGGTTTCCTGAACGCGGCCCCCAACAATCTCATCATCCAGTCTCCACAAGCTCTGCAATGGAACATGGATGTCATTGATGGTCCACGTCTGCGCGCACGCCGCAACCTAGCCTTTTTGGCTTCGTGTTGCGCTGGGACAGTCTCTGGAGAAATGATCGTTCACTGCCAAGGCGAGCAAAATTCGATCTTTCAACTCAACAATGACGATGATGTGCACACCTACGTCCCAGGATACGGTGGTGAGGCTGGCTATTGCGAGGACTGGATGCGAGGATCTTATTGCAAGGATCCTAAAAATGCGCGTACAGCTGATTGTATGAATTACATGCGCTGCCACCCGGACATGAATGAGCCTCAACCTGGAATGGCTCGACCTCCTCCTCCTCCGACTGAAGGAGAGTGTGCAGCGCCCGCACCAGCCGCAGCAGAAGGTGTTTTGCCCGTCAGCATGGCAGACGGATGTGAACAAGGATATGGTTATGCTCACAGTTACGGATCGGGAAGTTCTTACAGAGACCTCGAGGCCAAAGTGGCTGCGGAAGCTGCGGCTGGTGCTGCCTCACATGCAGCTCGTGACATCAGTGTCCGACAGAATGACGTGAATGGCTGGTGGGTGCTATGGATCATTCTCATCGTTCTGGGAGCCTTCTTCTTGCTGCTGTTGTTCATTTGGCTCATCCGCGCCGCCAGCAGATAAGAACACTGCTCTAAAGGGGCATGAAAGCCCGATGTGTCTTTAAAGCATAGAAAAAAGCCTTCACTTCATTGTTCGGGATCTCACCATCGTAAATGGGTTGATCCAAGCTACCACTTGGCCAGCCTAGCATGTGTGTCTCACTGTATTGCATCGCATAGCGCCATCCCGGTGCCTTTCCACACTCGATGGGTATGAACGATGTGGAAGCAGCGTCGTCCTGTCGTTTTCGAACTTGTTGTAAGAATAAGATGAATTTCTCCAGCGCGTTGAAGTCCACTGGTTCTGACATGTCTCGCATGATAAATTCATACTTGGCTGGGAATCTGCACTCTTTAGTCAAAATTCCTTGTTCGGCATCCGTCCACGTCTTGCCTGCTCCAATTGGAACATGGATTGATGACTTGGGCAATGCCCCTGGGCCAGGAATCGCCATCCGTCTTGCCAATCGCTTCGATCGTCCGCCATCCTGTTGGGCTGTCGCTGAGAGCGAAAACGATTCATCGATAGGGAGCAGAGATGGCGCTTCAGCAGGTTCAATCGAAGGGCTTTTCTTCTCAGGCAAAGAAGCCTTCAAGGACGCGAACACTGAAGTGGCAGATGCCGCGCTTGACGGCGCAGTAAAAGTGGGCGAATTGCTCAGCGAGGATGCCGCAAAGCTACCAAACGAGAACATTGGCTGCTGCTGGTGCTGCGGCTGCTCTGTGGCGGCCACAGGGGCGCCAGTTGTTGCCATCGCGGTGGGTGTGAGGCATGGTCAAAAAGAAATAGCGATATTTGGAAGGAAACACGAGAGGATGTTGCCTCTCGTAATTTTCCTCTTGTCTTTGACAAGATATGTACGCGGCACTAGTCTGTCCGTGCCATTGACTGGATGTTCGTCTGCTGGATATTTTGTGCCGATCATGTTAGCCGATGGGCAGGTGTTCAACGTGATCTTGGATACTGGCTCCAACGTCACATCTGTAGCCGGATGCAGTCAAGCAGGCTGTTCTGCAAGATGTACTGGCTGTCCAACAACCTTGTCACCTGTTTGGGTACCGCAAACGTCTGCTGGAGAAGTGTCTCAAAATTCCATGAGTCAACTCATGTATGGAGATGGTACATCTTGGAGGGCATTCCTCTATACGAGTACGATTCGCCTGCGATCTGGGGATGCACCAATCTCAACACTAGTTGGATCCATATATTCGGCGAGTACTTCGCCAGCATTCTTCACGACAACGCAATGTCAAGTAGGAGCAGTGATTGACAATGCATATCAAGGTATCTTTGGCCTCTCGGCACATGGAAATCCTGCCGCAACAAACTTTTTGGGTCAAAGTGGTGCAAGTCAATTTGGATACTTCCTGCAGAATAGCGGTGGACAATTTTGGCTGAATTCGCCAAACACTGCAACTTATGCAAACAACCCAACTGCAACTCGATATCGGACACAATTGTACATTTATGACGTTCCGAATACACCGAGTAATCCTCGCTTCACTGGAACACCAGGCTTTTACACCGCCAATATGACTTTCCTCTTCCAGAATCAACCGATTCTCAATGCAATGTACTTGATTGATTCTGGAAGCACATTGGTGAGCTTACCTGACCCTCAATTTACCCAAGTTACAACAGCTTTGGCTATTCAACTCAATTTTCCCTTCCCCAGCAATTTTTTCACCGCAGGGTTATGCTATCCGAACAATTGGGCACATACTGGTAACATCCCTAATCCGATTACCAATCAACAATTGAACCTACAACTCTCACCCTTCCAAATTCAATTCATGCCTCTGCCTGGTCAGTCCATGCAAACCATGTCACTAAAACCAACAGAATCCTATCTGTTGACCTGGCCTTCTGCTACCACTCCTGGGCGTGTTTACTATTGCCCTGGTATCACGCGTGCCGACTTTGGTATTCAAAGCACCATCAATTCTGACCCAGGCAATCCATTGCTACGCGTGATGGGATCTACATTTATGCAAAATCATGTGGTAACGTATGACTTGAACAATCGGCAGTTTGAAATGTTCCAGGGCGCCACATGCTCGGATGGTATACTCAACGGCGATGAAGTCATTATTGATTCGGGCGGCTCGTGCGGTGGCAGTCCGCCAGCACCTCCTCCGGTGTTAACGCCGACGCCCACGCGAACGCCCACGCAGACGCCCACGCGAACGCCCACGCAGACGCCTACGCGGACGCCGACTGCTGCGCCCATCGGTACTCCGACTGCTAGACCACCCACTCCCGCGCCGACACGTACGCCTACTGCTGCCCCAATCGTCACTCCAACGCATACACCGACGGCCACCCCGACGCGCACGCCTACAGCTGCCCCGATCGTCACGCCAACTGTCAGGCCCGCCACCAATGCGCCGACGCGAACACCCACGAACTCTCCGACACCGAGACCGACAACGCATGTTCCAACAAATGCACCCACTCGCACACCAACGCACACGCCGACCATGATTGCCACGGTCTCTCCAACATTACACGCCATTAATTCAGCTTGTAGCCAGTTTGCGTGTCGTGTGAACTGTCGACGTCAGCTGTGTCTGACGAGAGACTGCTTTGATGCATGCTTCGACGCGTGTGATAGCTGCCTATTGCCATGAGTGCTTTCCGTAGGGTTCGAAAAAAACAAGTCCCCCAATGAGTTGTTAAGGTTTCGAGCAAAAATCCAAACATGTTGCTCCTCGTACTTGGTGTTCCAGCTGTGATTTTGATTATTGTGGCAGTTGCCTTGGCTGCTCGTAACGACGACGAACATGGTCATCGCGGCGATGACGATGGCAGCAGCGGCGGCCTCCAGCGTCTGAAGAACCAGCTCGGGCTGTCTTATCGCATCAATGAGGTGATCTCTCAGCAAGTGTTCGCTGATCCTACTTCTGCAACCACTGCTCCCACCACGACAGCCCAACTTGCAGCTGTGCCCCTACCAGCCAACACGATCGTCCCTGTTGGCACTACCAGCAACAACCTTGTGCTCCAGGGCTTCTACAGCGTCGTTGACCCGCTCGCTGAGGAAGAGCGACGCCTGCGAGTCGAAAAATACCGCCTGCGCGCCACAACCGCTGCCGCCAGCGGGTCTACCGCCGTTGCCACAACCGCTGAGATCGAGTCTCGCAACTACAGCGTGTCCTGGAAGGAAACGACCTCGACCAGCAAGCGAGGCAATCATGGATTTGAGCTCCGAACTGAGCATGATGAGGAAGACTCTGACGATGGTGGTCGCCGTAACAAACGTCGCGGAGACGAACAGCGCCGATCTAACCTGGTCGGATGCGCCAAAATCCGCATTCCCACACGTGGGGTGCCTAGCGCAAGCTTCTTCACCGTGACCCTCAGCCCACGCACACCGTCGCTGACATTCTTCTCACCGACTGCAGCCTACACGTTCGACATGGAAGTGCACACTTGCGGGTCGTTCTTCGATCAACGCGGTGGCAAGGAGATTGAGCATCTGGCGCGCTTCATTACATTCGGACTCAATTCTTCACTGGCTGGTCTCGGATCTGTCGCGGGTGTGCTCAGCACTGCCACTTACACACAGTCCACTCTCGGTGTGACTTCTGGTGTCGGCGGTATCGTGCTTCCTGGCTCAGCTAGCGCGTAATGGATCAGATGTACGTCGATTCTCATACATACGGACTAGAAAACGACAAGGTCTGTACAAGGGTCGCTAAATCCGGTGATTGTAATGACTGTGATGTTTGATCCCAAAAGAAAGATGCATTAGGACGTCGTTCTGTCTCACACAATCCGAATATGCCCCATTCAAAATTTGAATCTTCCTCGAGTTCTAGTTCAGCTAGTTTTGCTAATGTAGTTGTTCGCTTGGGTAAGGCTATTAATTGAGGTTGCAAACGAGTTTCAATCAAAACTCGAATCATCTTTTGTCGTGTTGTCCAACTCGTCACATCTTGTAGGTCCAAACATGGTCTAGGTGCACCAGTCCAAGGAAGACTCCATGCATCTAACACGATGACTTTTGTTTTTCCATCCGAATCTGGTATTGGTGGACAAACAAGGACATCTAGCATGGTGTCTGGCGCTAACAGGTCCAAGGGCAGATCTTCCCATACACATGGGGTAATTGTGCCCTTTTCGTCAGACCAACAAAGTTGGGTTGGCGTTCGCATGAGACAACCTCGGAACCGAGGTTGCTCTTTGGGTAAAATGCCTTCCAATATGTATAGCTGGCAACGATTGGAATTGAAAGACATTCTAAGAGTTGGTGTTTCTTCCGCATCATTTACAATTGCTGCCTTCAATTGTGCAACAGCATTGTGAAAGAGTTGTTGAGATGATATGCCAGTAAAGTAAGACTCGACACCAAAATGAAATCGACCCCATTGTGGATCGAGGCGCAATCGACATGATCGATTGCATTCTGTCTTTTCACGATGTTGGCATAACCCCCACAATGCATGTACTTGCGCCGCTACATAAGCTGGATCAATAGTGCGGAGATATCTATCTGTATGAAAGTTCATGGCCAATTCCAAGGCATGAATTTGTGTTTCGGCTTTTCGTTGATTCACTCGTTTCAAATATTGCAGCAAATCATCATCAATCAACATGGGCCAAACCTTTCGACCATCGATGTACGCTTTTGCTTCAGCTGCAGCCTGCACTTCATCTTTGAGATCTTCCGCACAAAGATACATTTCAGAATTGGTCGGTCGCGATTGAGCCAATTCTTCCAATGCCACACGATGAAAATGCCGTCTAGCGAGCTGTATCGTTAATGCAGTGTCGACATTGTAACTCCCAAAGGTCTTGCACACGAAATTGCCCCCCTTTTTCAGTGTCAGCAAGCCAGTCAACAGTTGCGCTCGGAGTAATGGCAATGAGATAATTTCCTGCTTGTCTTCTTGCCCTGAAAAGTCAATCCCTCCATCAGCCAAGACAACATGCAGTTTTCGATTGGAAGTTTTTGATTTGACTTCATCCGCAAATGCATAGATGGTAGCAGGTTTTACCAAGTCGCCAGAGTCATCAGGGCCATAGATAAGATGCAATGTGTCGGTAGGAGCCGATCGATTGAAACGCTCAAGGTCATAGGCGAGCCCAGAACGAATCGAGACGCCAAATCCTAAACACCGCGTCTTGTGACACGTGAAGAAATATTCATCAAATCCTCCTGGTGCACCACAAAGATTTCCCCACCGTAGCGCTTCGTTATCGGAATCCCAACACTTGGGGTTACGAATGAGCGACTCGCGACTTCTATAATCTAGTTCTGCTGGTTTGGAGCCTGCTCGGTTCGAAAAGACACGAAAGCCAACTTGGCATAATGGATTGGACGCTTCTCTAGCATAGTGTCGTTGAGCGTCGGTTAGGCGGCCGAATGCTTCTTTGGCAACATTCAGTTTCCTTTTCAGTTCTTTGTCACATAGATGGTCTTCGGTTGGCTTTACTTGCACTGGCTTTGCATTCGACGCTAACCAATCCATACTACGCATCAATCTCGAGTTCAATAGTACTTGTGTATCTTTCATGTCTTGCTGCGAGGCAAACAAGATATTTGCCGAAGATGTGGTAGCACCTCCTCCGCCGCCGTGATTGCGCTGTGGTCGTATGACTGCCGGCGAAGGAGATCTCGATCGGCCACGCTTACGACTGGAGAAGGTTTGACGAGAAGGTCCTCCGCGTCCACCACGGCCCCGACCTCCTCCTCTCTGCGCGCGACTTCCATCGGCGCGGAATGCCGGAATCTGCTGCCGGCGACTCTCTGGCAACAATGGAGGTAGTGCAGCCCTTGCCCTCTTCGCGGAAGGAGCGATAACCTCGGTTTCCTCCTCGCCGTCAAACATGATCGAAATTGAATCATAAAAATCCGGGGGCGCACCTGAGTGGAATTTTTCCTGAAAATTCAACACCATTGCGTCCATGGAATTCTATACTTTTTCACAAGAATGCCACAACCAAAAGGCGACTGGAATTTGTACTACAAGTGTGCGAATGAGTTCTGTGCACCTGTGCTCCATACGAAGTACACCACACAGACATGTATGCTATGCACGCAACGATTTTGCGAGACGTGCGCCGCTCTTCATTTTCACCAACCAAAAGTGACTAAGGTCTTACCGGTGGTGGCGCCTCAAGTTTCAGTTCGGGGATGAAGGCATTCGCAAAGCATCGCAAATCGCTGACGGAGAAATTGCCACCAGGAAGAGCAATATTTGGAATCACATGTCCATCATTGACGAGAAAGAAAGTTGGATATGCAGCATCGGGATTGATTTGTAATGCCACAGCTTGTCTTTGAATATCGCCTTTTGCATGCATGGTGAAAGCCGGAATTCGGTCTCCGTAGAGTTGAGCAAACGCTTGGTAGATTGGAGCTGTCTTTGCACAGAATCTGCACTTTTTGGGATCGATATAGAGTTCGAGCATGGCAAAACGGTGCTTGGCTAAAGGATGTTTCAACGTCAATCCTTCCCAATCGTCAGCCAGAATTTCAATCACAGATTTAGGTGCGGGTTTGGCTTGGCCTGTATCCACCTTGTCTTCTTCCACGGAACGGATCAATGTTGCAGCTTCCTTCTCGAGTTCGCTAGCAAGTTGTCCAACCGGAAAATCATCACTGTGGACTTGGTTGGTCTCGAGGTCTTCTCGAACTCGATGACAAACCTTATCATCACACTTGATGGTGACTTTTGAAGATCTGCTCATCTTCTTAGTTAAGATGGAGGGGATGTCAGATCTTGTCTTCCCGCGTGAGGGCACGTGTGCACAGTCTCGACCAGTGCGAGCAATTTTGTTTTCTTTGGCTCAGCCAGGGTTACCGTCTCCACAGCGTGACGTCATCACTTGGCAAAAGGTTTTGACTGAACAAAAGATTGTGCGCCCTGAACATGTCCATATCATCTATTGTCATGATCGTCCAGCGGGGGCTGTGGCGAATGCCGAGTTCGCTTTGGATAAAAGTGCCTTCTTGAGAGCCTTGGCACGAAGTTGCGCCGAGGAAGTCAAAAGTGAAAGTACTATCATTGCATTATCAGGTCACGGATATGGTACTGGTGCTTTTGGACAAGATTATATGATTCATCCTACGTCCCAGGAGCACATTTCATCCTTTGAACTTCATCGAGCTGTGGTGGCTGGATTTCGTCCGGATGACAACTGCCTGGTGTTTGTTGACACATGCTCGTCCGGTTCCATGTTCATGTTAGAACATCATCCTGCATATCAACATCGTCCCAAAGAAATGAACATCAAAGCACGAGAACCATTGATTCTTCAGGTGAGTGCATGTTTGGATGGCGCAGGGGATATGGATGACATTTCAACAGTTGGAGGTTTCGGTGGAGGTCTGACTTCTGCGATTGCAGATCATATCGCGACCACCAAATTGGTAGATTGGCCGTCCAATGGCATCAATTTATCGGCGACATTAACAAATGCGCACCGTCGCATGGCGAGCGCGGGGCAAACCTTGGTCTTTTCAGCCAACCAACCAGACCTGGTTCATTTCATGAAAAATACATGTATCAGCAAATGTCTGTTTCGTGGGATTGATCCAGTTATGCAACCGAAGAAGACAGTGAAAGACGATTCCTCAAAATGCATAGTGCAATGATCGACTCTGAGGCCATGCTCAAGCCCAAGAAAAAGATGGAAGATCAAATCTGTCCGACGTGTCAACGCAGTGATTCAAACCGTGAAGACCAAACTCATGGTCTTGTGATATGTGGGTCGTGTGGAACTCAACTAGCATGTGGGCTGTATGATGAATCAAAAGGAGATGCTCACATGCATGTTGACGCAGCAGCTGGTGCTGTGGCACGAGTTTCGTCCGCAACGGAGCCTTTACGTGGCAACTATTTGTCTCCTCATGGAGGATCTATCGTCAAGGCTGGCGGACGGAGTGGTCGAGCCTCTAATCGCAAGTCAGCGAGTGAAAATCAATTACAGTTGATGCGCAAAGATATTGAAGAGATTGCACAAATGACAAATGATCCTCGTGTGGATACAAAAATCATTGATGACGCATGCAAGTTGTACACATGCGTTTTAGGCCCCAACCACGTCGGGGCAAATCATTATGGCACTCCAAGAGCACCTGATGCGCTTGTGTATTTGTCGGTAGCTGCATACTTTTCACAACCTGATCCGAAGCCTGAAAGGATGGCCACATACTTTGTAGAAGAATGGGCCAAGACAAGTCCGCGCATTGCTTCCTTCAAGGAGGACGGAAAGTGGATTGAAGCTCTCAAGCGTATTTGCAATCATCCCAATTGGATTGCGGCTATTGGTTCACGTATCACGGCACATAAACCCAAACGCCAGCGGGCTGTATCCGCTGTATCAACTGTCGGATCAGCGGCACCACGACCTGCTGCTAAACGTGCCAAACTCAGCCATACGACAACAACACCACAACAACGCATGGTTCGTGATATTATCCAAGAGTGGGAAAACCGTGGTCCCATCAAATTCGAGCCATTGGTTTATCGTTGGGCTGAGGCGTTCTGTATGGAGTTAGAGAGGCGTATCCAAAACACATCAGCCTCGATTAATCTCAGCGCGCCTGTGGCAATGTTTCTTTTTGTGCTAGAGCGGTTAGCTCGACTGGAACCAGCGCTAGTGAAGTCTGCACCAACGGATGAACATCTCGTGCGTCTGTGTGGGCGGCAACATGCGTCAGCGGTTGCCGTTCGGGCGCAATTAGAAAAGTATAGAGTCATTTCACCCAGTCTAGACGGTATCCTTCAGTCCGTTCGACCCGGAATTGTTTCCTAACTTTGATTCTTCCGCCAGCTGTGTGCCGCGCTTCAGAGATGGTACAAACTCGCTCGAAAGGGGAGGCTATTGATCCCACCGGGCTCCCGCCCCCATCCAAAAGAAAAAGGAGGACCTTGCCTGGCAGAGTCCTAACAGTTACTGCTACTGCTCCCGCAGTTTCACCAGCGCCAGCCGTTGCACCAGCGCCAGCTTCAGCCTCAGCATGCGATTTATCCCCAGACCCATGTTGGATGCACGAAAACGATGACGAAGATGAGGAAGACAGAGGTCCTGGTTGCGCCATCTTGTAGGACTTTTCCTAGTTATATCCCAACTAAAACTGTGCGTCTACTCTCCTTCAATGGAGAGACGAGAGAGGAGGATTAAAACCCGCGATCTCAGACTTCGGGAAAGTTTTTATCGATCGAGATTGACGCGACACTATGTGGAAGTGAAGCACGACATTGAATTCGTGGAACAATGGGCCGCGAAGTATGGCTGGCTCAGAACTCGAATACAGCTCAAAGAGTACTTTGTGCCAATCGTGAAAGACCCGAAAGAAAGAGATCGGATCGCAAGCGGGTGCGCGGAAGGTGATTTAGAATGCAAAAAGCAATATAGAGCCGCACAAAGGGCAACACGCATCCCGTACAATTGACAAATTTTACTTTTCAAAAATGACACCGTTCGTGCTGCTGAGTCTGGTATCATTTCCTGAAAATAATACGTTTTTGCCTGCCTAGTTTGATCAGTCCTTGTCAGCGGCACATTGAACGTGCTCGGTCAAGGCACTCCCCCGAATGCACGACGATCAGGAAGAGTTTTGTGCTTCGTGTCTGAAGGAGAAGTGCAAGGATTGTGGTGGTGGACGCGCAGAGATAGTCACAGCCGGAGGGGGTTTTCTGATGTGTAGTTGTTGTTCAGACTCTTGGTTGGCCCAGCCTGTCAGCGACGATCCAGAACCGAATTACGGAGACGTTGGTGACTTTAGCAGTCAGATTTCACATCACTCTGCATCTGCGGACACAGTACAGAGGCCAAGGATGCCAGATCGAGAAATCAGTGACAGCAGACGACAGATCAGAGAGCAGCGCGATTGGGCAAGGATGGCAGGCATCGAAGATCCTGAACAAGAGGCCAAACGGGTGGAAGAAGAACAGAACCTGGTGAAAAAGAAGCACAATAGCCAGCGTAAGCGCATGGCGACTGATATTCGCAAAATTGCAACGCGTCTTGACAATCATTTGCGAACAAAGCACAAACGTGTCCATGAGACATGTGTAAAGACAGCCATTGAAGCTCACAACTTTTTCTTTGACAATGGCGGCAAGGCAGGTTCTGAGGAGCGACAACAAGGAGATTCATATGAGGACGAAGCTTATGCCTTTATCTTGATGAGTTACTATTTGGAGGCATTGAAAGGAGGTTCACTGATGCCAACACCTGCAATGATGATTCAACATGATTCTGATCTCAGTGCTGCATTTGAGTACAAGGAAGCGGCTCAGGAGAAAATTATCAAATGTTATGCCACGATTCTCACGCATCCAGTTATGCAAAAGCATCCTCTTGTGTTACAAGTGATAGCTGGTTGTGAACAAGCTCGCACACGTGATTTCACCTGGACTGATGTTGAAGAAGTTCTCGAGTCTCACGATCAAGAGCAGACAATACGATTGATTCGAGCCCGCAAGAAACAACGACAAAAGAGAAAACCCAGTCAAGAGCTCGAGCCGCCAACGTGCCCGTTGGCAGAACAAGTCAAAGATTACTTGGATCGATGGAAAGTTCGCTGTTACAATCGACAGGCCCAAGTGGATATCATTTTGGTTCGAGAGGCGGACAAAATGATAGCTGCAGCCAACGTGCTCTTCGCACGACACTTTTTGCGTCCTCCGACAAGCACAAAAACACCACCGTTTGAGTTTGCTTTGGTCGCTATTGCCTTGTATTGCACTGTTTTCAATGAGCCATTGTTGCCAGAGCGTCTGTCTGAATTGATTTCTCTACACTTTCTCAATGTAGAAGCAAACAAAGCTGCTGGAATGATTCAAAATGAGGTTAAGCAGCTTGCGAAGCGTGCTGACCTGCGTCAAGTTTTGCAGCGTTCCGTTGTTATGTAAAAAGGCATCGTCTTGTCGACCAAAAAAAAACTCTCATTTCTCACTGCGATAGCAAAAGAGACATGACCCATGAGGTTTTGGATCTTATTTCAGAATGTCAACGGCTGACAGGATACGATTCCTTTTTGGAAACAGGAATGGGTACGGGTGAAAGACTACAACAGATCATCGCACGGCAAAAATTCCATGTCGTTCGGGGTGTGGAGTATGATTATGAACAATACAAGCAAGCAAGGCTTCGGTTCCGCGAAGAGCTACAAAAGTCAGTGTGGTTGTATTATGGACCTTCCACACGTCTTCTCAAACACATGATGGCGGCAACCAGCAAATGTGTAATCTTGCTAGCTCCACTTCAACAGAATGCTCGGCGCCGCGAATTAGATATCATCTTTACCCAAGTGGGACCTTCGCCTCTTCCAGTGATCATCGTCCAAGCTTCTGAAGCGTTGGACTGTTTTGCACTTTTGCCACCAGCCAAGTACAAGAGATTAGAACAATCGGACTATGTCGCTTTTTTACCAGCTAGCCAATAACCCATTCGCTTTCTTTGCGTCTGCTTCGCCGAGCTTTTGGCGGTGGCAATTCTTCTTCTTCTTCCTCTTCCTCAGTATCTTCCTCACCGAGTGCTTCAAACTTGCGTTCGGGTTGTGGTCGGCGGCTGCGCTGGGGTCTCTCTGGTCTTGCTGCACTAGCTGGTGGTGGTCTTTTGGCGGGTTCCTTTCTCAACGGAGGTTTTGGCTCGGTTGTCTTTTCTTCGGCTGGGACATCTTCTGGTCCATCATCTTCCAATTCCGCCTTCACATCCTTGGCACCTTGAGCACGGAGTCTTTGTTTGTCTTCCTGTGCCAGTGCAGCTTGAGCCTGCACAAACAGATTGGACACCGTGCCCACTGTTTGATAGTATTCCAAGAGTCGCTGGAGCCACAAGAAATACCATTGCGCCAATAAACCGTGCGCTGCTCGATCAATTTTTGCTTCATTGCTCTTCGGATCCGAACGCATACCCTTGTACTGCAATAGTCGTCGAGCCAAAGCCATAGCCAGAGCGTAACGTGGTTTGTCCAAAGAGTACAAAATGAATAGATCATCTTCCAGGCCAGCAGGACATGGTCGTGCAAATGCATTTCGTAAAAGACGTTTTGATCGATCGGCTTGCGGTAGTTCTGGAAAACGATTTACTTCCAATTGCAGTTGGGGTGCTTGATCACTTGCTGCAAGTACTGCCTCACTAAACAAGGGCAAAGGAAAGTCATCCGTCACTTGGACCCGTAAGGTTTGATTGAGCCAGTTCGCGACCAACCCAATCTGAAATCCAGCCACATCCTCATTGCCAGCACCGACCGCATTTGCTAGATCAATGAGCCGCGGTCCAGATTCGGGTGCCGGAGCAGAAAGAGTCGTTTCAGTTAAAGCCAGAGCTCGATCCGCGATCTCCGATCCAGTCTCGGTCGGAATGGGAGTCGGTTCTTGTCTTGCACCTATGCCTCGAATCGTACGAAGCACCCATCCAGCAGCTTTTTCTGCCGCCACAGCCCCCAGTGCCGATAACTGCCCAAGTGCCCGGCTCAGAAAGCCTGGGACTGCAGATGCTGCCTGCTGCGCCACGACCTCGGGTTCCACTGCTGGCAGCGGAGCATAAGCAGCGGGAGCAGGTAAGAGCGGGACATAAGGGGCAGGCACGAATGCAGACGGGGGCGGCGGTGGAGGAGGCAAAGCAGCCGCTGGCACCGGAACTGCTGGCCGCGGGACAGGAGCCGAAGGGATGGGTTGTGGCGAATACAAGGGAAATTTGGCGATGGGATCTTGGTCCAAAGCACTCGGGGGCGGAAGAGATGGTTGATCGTGTCCCGTAGGCGCTGGAGTGTGAAAATAGCCTTCAATGCGGGCGTTAGCAAGATCACCTAATGTCGTCATTTGCCTGGATGTGGCAGAAGCTGGATCCCACCAAACTACTTGATTATTTCGAAGTTCATTGTATTGGGCGAGGAAGTTGTAGGCACGCCCACGGAAGGTGACTTGCACTTGAAACGTGTTGTTTCCAACAGGAGATGCGAAAACCACGATGAAGGGAGACGTTGGCCCCTTCAGTCGACTTGTATCAGCCGGAGGACTTGTCTGAATCTCCAGTACCCCATCTACGAGATCTGCGCTCCGTACAATGTACGAGAGGGAGCGTTGAGTTGCTGGTGGAGCATTCGCAATTTCATTAACGACTCGTGTCGGTGCATAGCGATCCAAAGGTGCATTCGTGATGAGATAGAACTGTAAGAGACATTGAATTAATGGGCTGCGACTCAGGAAATCAGCCAACCGGGGCAGCGAGACACTTAGAAGATGATCCATCTTCATCGGCATTGGCCGAGTTGTAGCAAGCCTGACTGTTTCACCCCACTTGCGAGAATAGACATTGACCCAGGGTGCTCCAGACGTCCGATCCAAGAATACCCAAGTATCACGACCTTCCCGAATGGTGATACGTGTCCAAAGATCAACACGTGATTCTTCCATTTGAATATCAATTCCTGTATCGTATTGACTGGGATTGCTGCGCATTGTCACATATGTCGGGACAAACCATCTTTGGTATTGTTGACATGTTGCCGGTGGAGCACGACCTGTGCGACACCAATCTTCAGTTGCTTCTGTCGCGATAGCATTCAACTGGCGAGATTCTGGTGTAGCGGATGCCATTTAATTCCCTGGCTTCTTACTAAGGGGAAAGTCACAGAAAATGAGTCGTGATGACGACGATTGCCCAAATGTTTGTGGACTCCGCTATCCACGAGCTATGTTGAAAAGACGCGGATCCGTGACCATTCCTTGGATGAAGGTACAATGCTATTGGCCACCTCATGTGCCACAACCTCGCACATGGCAAACATGCAGACGTTATCTCATTTGTATCGGATTGCTTCTGGTGTTTTGGACTTCCTTTCACGAAGTGACTCGCTTGGTTGGCGAATCAATAACCAATCAATGTCACCCTTTGGACACAGTGGCGCATGTAAAACCAGCATGCCTACATGGCCATTGGTTTGAAGTTGCACGATACAAGAGCGCTGACATGCAAAAAGGTTGTGATATGGCCATCATGAAGATGCACTACCATGACACCAAACACGGGTACCAATTACAGTTACATTGCCGAAATCATCAGGGCAAATTCTACCAAATGAATTGGCATCTCAGACAAAAGGCAGGCACTGCGGACGGGGCAAAGTTCGAGTTGTATAATCAAGAAGGAAAATATCTAGACGATATGTGGATTGTTCAAGCTGATGATTATTATGACTTTGTCGTACTGGCGAGTCCATCGAAACGCTATGCATGGGTGTTGTCAAGAACACCACGTATGGATCCAGACACTCTCAAAGTTGTCCTTCATCGATTCAAGAATTTTTGCTTTAATCTAAAGCATTTTGAACGTGTGGGAGACAAGAGTGTTTGTCCAGCCGTCAAACCACCGCCATGTGTGAACTATCCACATTGCCTCACCGAGCACGGGAACCACCAGCAACACCTCCACGGCTTGAGCCACTTCCACTTGCAGAGGAAAGAACCCGAGGATGTGCCGCAGCCGCTCGTGCAGCCTTAACTGCGGCTAATCCTATTTGCTCAATGTCATCTGCAGCTTCTGGAACTGACACGAGTGGTGGACGAAACCCTAATTGTATTTCAATCAGTTGTTGATGTAAAAACACACTTCTCCGACAGCAGTAGCGGGTCAGACCTAAAATCTGAGCCATTTCCACAGGGGCTACGACTTGTTGTTCGATCGCGTGATGTTGAAAGAGTGGTCCCTGCTCTCCAATCGCCTTGTTGCAAGTAAAGCACCGTATCGGGTAGTGCATTATTGCGTTTTTTCTGTCTCGCCTCTAAAACTTGCCTTGTAAAAATTGAGAAAACAGCTGGTCAATTGGGACTTGCCCAAATGTTTGATTGGCGCTTAGAACAAGCGGCTTATGAAAGGCCGGGTTCGTCTTGTCCTTAGTCAACTGAATGTCAACGCCCTCGCCTGAAGGCAACATTCGCCGCACAATAAGCGGATTGGCACCGGCTAGTAATTCTTTTTGGGTGATTTTTGAGTCGTCTGTTTCGCCTTCGATCGGAATTAAAGGTTCTGCACCCGCAGAGAACTGAAATGAACGAATCCCACACAGCTTGGCAACCTCGAAATTAGTCAATGGATGTGATTTCATGAGTTCTAGAGCTCGCTTTGCTCCGCGCGTTTTCTTTGCGCATATCATACATAACTGTTTGCCCGGACAGATGGGCCGGCCACAAGTCTTGCTACTACACCTGGCCATCACAGAGTCCGCGTGTTTCCGTTCTTCGCATCCTCCAAAGCAGATCACTGCTTTCTTTTCTTCCTCCAATCCGTCATCGTGAGTCCGGTTCCGTTTTGGCATTGTGCTGGAGAAGAACAGATTCAGAGGCAGTGTAGTGAATTGGATTACAGACGATTTTTGGTTTCTAAATCAGCTACCAGACAATGGTACGGCACCAGCAGCGCGACCGAAAAAGGCAAGATATGCAGTGCTATTATGATAGGCAGCTTCTTGCTCCCCGATTTTGGCCACCATTGCCTCTATTTTGGGATGAATTTCACGATCTATGGCTTCGAAATCCCAAGTGCTTAAGTAGTCAGCTTCCATCTTGGTTTCCTCATTAAGCTGTTGAATACGCTCATGTTGCTGATTGGCAAAAGCCTCCAACTGTCGCCCTGCTTCCGTGTACTCTCTCCCTGCTTTCGCCAAGGCTACATAATGCTGATCCATCATATCCCGCTCATGCACCCTAAACTTCTTTCGATGATGATAGGCTTTCAGATGACTATCTTTTTCGTGGTATCTCTTGAAGATATTCTGCACTGCAGAAGAACCACTTTCACTTAGTGCACGACTCATCTCTTTCACGCCTTCACGCGTTTTTTCGTCCTCCCCGTCCTCTTCTTCGTCTGCAGAGACCACATCAATCGCGGACTCCGTCTCGGGCGTCGCCTCTGCCTCTGCCTCTGCCTCTGCCTCTGGCTCTGCCGCTGTTGCTGTCTTCGGTTTCGCCTTTGGCTTGGCTGTGCTGGGTTTGGACGCAATCTGGTTGGTGGGCTTGGAAAATACACTGGGTGGATAGGCAATGGCTTTGGGAGTAACTTGTCCTGTGAAACGAGGAATGGGTAAGTTCACTTCTTCATTTTGTTCCTTTTGCATGGCTGTAGGGGATACACCAGACCGTGTGCATTCTTTGCAGAGCTTTTTGTTGCGACAGATCGGTCGACTGCAACTGCTGTTGACGCAATATGCCATTTCTGTCTCCAAATGTTTGCCTCGTGCACATCCGCCGAAACATGACTTTAGGCTGGGCTCAGGGGCGATGGGAGGAGGAGGAGAGGCTTTCTTGGATGCTGGAGGCTTCGCTGGTGCGCCCTTCGGCTGAGCTGTGTTTACGGCCTTTTTCGAGTTAGGGAAGGCTGGGACAATACGTCGAAGTTCACTTGCAGAAGGGTCTGGGTGTGCAGGAAAAGTGCTGTAAATCGGAACCTGCTCCGCAATCAGTTCTTCGGTGAATGCTGCAAAAGAATCATCAGTTGTTTCAGCATTTGGTTTCGCTGCCTTGTCTGGCAGTCTGGGAGGCTTTTCTTCGGTGAATGCTGCAAAAGAATCATCAGTTGTTTCAGCATTTGGTTTCGCTGCCTTGTCTGGCAGTCTGGGAGGCTTTTCTTGCGCCATCATTTTCTTACGAACCATGACGATTCTGTGGGTTGCTGGGACAAAATCGAGGAATTTGAGGGAAACATGTACACTTCAACTCGAAGTAACGAAATTACATCATTTTCAGGAAATAACAAAATGTCTCGGCGACTTCGACGGGCCAACAGCCTTGGGCCATTGCCTGTGCGTTCAGCGCCATTGTTGCCTCTTCGTGATGATAGTGATGTTTCTGGTTCAGGGGCAGATAGTCCATACGGACGAAGATCACGTAAGAGCAGAAGCCGTCGGCGGCGCCACCGTCATCTTTCACCTGTCCGAGAGACCGGTGCCTTGGAGAGACAAGTGCGTGCAGCACGATTGTCTGCCGAGTATGCGTTTGATCCCGAGATTGCTCTTCCGATGATGTGGGCACAACTCGTCTCTACCTGGCAGACCGGATGGGCTACTCTTGTAGAGGATGACAACGCTTCACTTCATGAGATCGAAGACGTATTAGTCGCCATCGGAAATAAATCTTCGCAGTTATTGGACGACATTCGATGCCTTAGCGCACTGATCAAGAAAAACAAGATTGATTATGTGAACAGCCTCTTTGCGATCTCTGTTCCAAGCAAAGCGAACGTTCTTCCGCCGCCCCCGCTGCCGGCGGCACCACCAGCAGGAGAAGGGGATCGGAAATCTCGTGACGACGCGGACGACAATGCGGAGGAAGACGATGAAGAAAAGGGGTATTTTCCGCGTCTACGCAGGGTGGTCATACGGCCAGGCTCGGAAGTTCCAGAAGATGCGGTGAGACCGGAGGAGCAAATGAGTCCTCTCATGTTGTTGCTGGCGCTCACCGACGCTGCAGTGAGACGTAACGTAACAAATTATGCTGCGGCTTGCCAGCTGGCTGGCAAACTGATGCGCAAGTTTGGAGCACGCACGGATCTTGTTTCTATCCCTTCTGGATGGACTGCACTTTTGTTCTCTGTGCGTGGCCAACTCGTCAACATTGCACGCGAAATCTTAAACCAGGGAACAAAGACCTCCTTGGTTGGTCGCACGTATCCAGGCAATTTCAACATTCTCCATATTGCAGCGGCGAGTTTTACGTGCAGATCAAAAAGTCCTGTTTCATTTGGAATTGTCAATGAACTGCTATGTCATCGCAAGGCTTGCCCGTCGATGTGGTCAACATTGTCCCCCTTTGTGTTAAACGACTGGAATGAAACGATGGTTGAACTGGCGACGCGACTTGCTTCTCCTGCAGGGAATCAAGATCCGCATGGAGGACTTAGAGGATTTCTCCCACGCATGATCAATCGCAACCTTCGTGTTTTGGAAATAAAGAGACAAGTTGAAACTTACACCGCGACGGTCTGGGTGCCTCGGTGGAACAGCCTATTGCTCAAATTAGAACACCTAAGGCCCTTTCCGACAGATATCGTCGCTATTGTGGTGGGTTTCGTCGGTGCACTCTAGTCCCTTTTTGTGCGCGTGCGTTGAAAAAACGTCCATCGTGACCTCCACCAAAAGCGACTAAAATGAAAGGGGATACGTTCGGAGGGAAAGACCCATGGCTGCTGCTGGCGGTGCAGTAGCTGCTCTGCCCCCGCCCGATGTCACTCACGCTGCCATGATTGCTGTACGCAAGATAACTGCACGACTACAAGTCATTGTTCAGGCAGTGTTCGCCCTCACCAAGTCCGAGCTCTCTGGCAATGCAGTCGCACAAGTTAAGGTGGAAGGCTTGCTGCAGCTTGGTCCCGAAGAAACCAAGGTGCAAGCGCGACAAGCTGGAGCTGCTCTGGCTCTCTATTACGGTGAGACTGACGCCGTGGATACCTTGTGTGGCGGAGAGGGCGGTATCGCTGTCGCTACCGCCGACTTTGCCAACCTATTGCGATTAATCCGTGGACTTGGAGTCCAGCTCAAGCGAGGGGCGACACACGAGATGCTCCAGCAGCTTCGACAGCAATGTCAACGGCGCACGGAAGACGTTACAGACGGACTGTCAAAACTATTGGACGCTGTGCAAAGCGTCCGTCTAGCCGCAACCGAAGCTAGACTGAATCCAACGGTCGCAAAGCTCGCACCAGGCAATGGCTTGCCGTGTCTGACATGGCAAACAGTGGAGGACGACGTCCAAGCTGTGATCCAAAAGCTGGCACAATGTGTAGAGCTTACTGCTCTCAACCAGGGTCAAGCCTTACCAGAAGGCCACGCGCAGTCAGACAGTGAAGAAGAAGAAGAAGAAAGAAGCACAGAACAACTCATGATGTCTTTTGCTTTTTCGGCTTTGACGCTTGAGCCGTGGTCAATGCCGGCTTCGAGGCCGCCTTCTTTCTCTTCTTAGGAGCTGCTCCCGATTCGGCTGCCGTCACCGGAGCAGCGCGATCTTCTTGTTCTAGACGTTCGTGCTCCTGTAGCGCCTCTTCCAATTCACACAAGTCACTTTCCCAAAGTTCTATGGCTGTTCGAGCGCGCAGCACCTCCAGTTCCGCTTGCTTCTCCTCTTGTTCGGCTTGCAACTTTTGTACTTCTGGTAAAGTCAATCGATAGATCCCGAGACGTGTCAAATAGTTGTAAGTCTGTTTTCCGCCCGTGCCATCTTCGGTTTCAGCCAACCGATCAAACTTGAGTTCTTCTAATGTTGCGTCCAATGTCTCCGGATCCACGTTGCCGACTTTTAATTCTTCATTCGCGACCATGAGCACAAAACGCGCCTTGTTGCTCAATCTTAAAAGCTCATGTTCCAATTTGGCAACCATAAATGCCAATCGTTTCTCATAGAGTGGTAATCGCAGTCGATGAAACTCTTGGATAATCTCATATGGACTTTCATAGCGTCGAATGGCACTGTTCTCATCCCACATGTTCATTTGTGCCGTAGAAATGTTCTCGGTCAATTTGAACATCTTGAGAATGTCTGTAGGTGCAGCGGCGCTCAGTGTGGCCACACCATGTTCGGTCAACACCACGAGGAAGTTCACATGCACATTGTCGTGATACTCCTTGTAGTCGGATACAATGGGCCCCGAGCCTTCCTTTTCTGTCTCTGGAACTGTCATGAGAGCCTCAAGTACATCTGTCTTGTACTTGCCAATCGCGATCAATGGAATCTCAGTGATACGCCACTTGTCTTCGCTTTCCTGAGCAATCGTCCCAAACATGGTGAATCGCCGTGGACCAAATTCGGCAGAGACATCCTTTTCCTCGTCAGCAGCAATTGTCCCAATAAAGTTCTTATACCATGGTTCCATCAGTTCTTGATCTTCGCCCGCCATCACATGCCTCAAGTTGGTAACAATATCTTTTGGATTGTATGGTGGAACATCGCAGTTCCATCCAGTGCCCATGCCCGATTGCCCATTGACCAAGACAAATGGAATGACGGGCCAAAATTCCACAGGCTCAATTTGCATTCCATCTTCATATTGAGCTTGAAGGATTGAATCATCTTCTTCGCGAAACAGGAAACGCGTCACTTGGCTCAATCGCGTAAAGATATATCTCGGAGACGCATGATCATCCCCATTGCCACCACGAGAGCCAAATTGTCCATCGGGCCACAAGAGATTCACATTGTTCGACCCTGGAAAGTTTTGAGCCATCTTAACGATGACTTGATTCAATGATGCTTCTCCGTGGTGATATGCTGTATGTTCGGACACATAGCCCTGGAATTGAACTACTTTGAGTGATTCTGTCAGTCGACGTTTAAATGCAGCAAATAGCACTTTGCGAGTGGATGGTTTCAATCCATCAAACATTCGCGGTAAGCCACGCGCATTGGAAGCATGGGAGTAGAGCACCAATTCCTTGTTGATGAACTCTGTGTATCGGACTGTTTTGACTCGAGCATAATCAATGCCACTGTTTGCAGGGTCACTTGCTTGCAACCATTCTTTTCTTTTGTCAGCTTTTCCCTTTTCCTGATCAAATGCCAATCCCATGGCTTGATCATCCTCTTTTGACTCGTACTTGAATGGAATGGTGCGCTCCTTCAGGGTGGCAAAGTAGTGAGCTGCATCCTTGTTGGTAGATGTCCCTAATCCTTTGTAGTACTTGAGTGACCAACCCTTGGTGCGAGCACCTTCAATCCCCTCTGCTTCTTTCCAAGCCTCCAGCTGTTGTAAAGTGTAAAATTCTTTGGGGGCCATTCCCTTCTTTGTGCAAATCGCCACGGGTGTGACCATGCGATTCAAGAACCCAGGGAGTTGAAACAGCGATGGCCACTGTGTGCGGAAGAGGTTACATGACAAACCCCAAATGTGCGCCCCATCATGATCTTGGTCAGTGAACCCATCTAAGAACCCATAGTTCAACTCAGCGCTTGACTTGTAAACGACGCCAGACTTCAAACCTAAAATTTGTTTGATGGCTGTCACCACATCATTCTTGGCCAACTTTTTACCACTCTTGCTGCCAGTGTTGAGGACTTTGCCTTTCAGAGCATAGACTCCAAATCGATCACTTCCGCCCGGGATGGATGCAATGCCTGCCACCACCAGTGCCTTGGCAGAATCTCCTTCGCACAAAATCAAGGTACATTCCTTCGAGCGTTTGGTGCCAGCCCAGTTTGCTGCTTGATATTTGTCACCTAAACCAGTGACGCGAGAACGTTTCTTGCCGTCGGTTTTGGCTAATTCCTTGTTCGCATGCCCCGCCGCCACGTCAGCGATATGTTCCAAAATGCCTGCTTTCTTCAGTCGTTGTGCAAACTTTACGGATTGAATATCACATGAGGATCCAAATTTGGACGGCGGGGTTGTCAAGTTCACTTTGGCCTGTGAGTCAAAATCAGGGTTTTCAATGATACAATTCACCATGAAGAACAATGATGCCTTGATTTGTTTTGGTTGTAACGCTCGAATGTCTGAGTCTTTGGGCAGTTTCGCAATAGTCTCATCGAGTACTTTTTGTACTTTAGCCCGCACATGTTTGAGATGTTGTCCACCGAGTGCTGTGTAGATGTGATTGACGAAACTGATTTGTTTAAGCTTGTCCTTGGTCTTGGGATTCGCAATACTGATACAAATCTGCCATCGTTCATTCACTTCTTCATAAACGATAGGCGCATCCTCTGGAACAAATCGTGCCGAATAGTCCTTGAAGTGGCGCACAGGAATACGTTTGCCATTCCAATAAATCTTTGCATTTGTATGTGTGCCAGCAATATCCCACGTTCTTCGCTGCATCATGGCAATAATACCAGCGTCCAAGGACTCCATTTTCGCAAACCGAGGCAAATCTGGCCAAAATGTGATCTTGGTCTTGGAATTTTTGGTCTTGCAGTCTGTAATTTTCGGTGCCCCAATCTTTGACATGTTCTTCGTAAAGACTTGGACGTAGCGTTTCCCACTGTCTACATCATCAATTTCAATCTTGTATTTTGTAGACATAATGTTTGCCAAGGTTCCACCAACCCCATTCAAACCACCTACGGTACGTTTCTCGTCGTCATTAAAGTTGGTAGACGAAAACATGTTGCCCAATAAGAGTTCGGGCAAGTAGATCTTGTACTGTGGATGCAGTTTGATAGGGATGGATTTGCCATCGTTCGTAACAGAGACGCAGTTTTGCTTTTCATCGACGACCACTCGTATCTCATTGCAACCCGTCTCGTCCTTTTTTTGGATACGGTCGCTTGCATTGACGAGCACTTCATCGAAAGTCTTACAAAGCCCTGGAACGTAGGTGACTTCTGCTAGCACCATGCGGGCTGTCGCCATATCGGATGCATCTGGGTCCACGATGTAAGTTGTATTCGTCTCCATCTCCATGGAACCGAGATAGACCTGTGGCCGAAGCAGCACATGGCCACGCGGATCCTTCTTCTGATAATCCTTCTCGAGCTTTTCCGCCTCTGCCGCGGCGGCAGCCATTTGATCTGCAGATGAAAGAAAAATGGCTTGATGAGTGGAATATCATGGAAATTCAAGGCCCAGACATAAAATAGACCGTGAAACAGTGGAAAGGATGGCCGATCCACCTACAGATGTACCGGCTGCCTCGAAACGATCATGGCGTTTTACCGGCACTCTGTTTGGGGGTCTAGCCGTCTTCACTACGGGCGTGCTCGTTGGTTATTGGGTGGGTGGTCGGAAGGGGTATCGTATCGGTCGGCAACATGGGCGAGCCGAGATAAGGGCCATTGATCGACCTGCTAGTAGCCATCATGCGCGCGCGGCCTCGCCCGGACCACGCACGCCACCAGTCGCGGCATCACCAGTTGCTCCTGGCGATTGGAGTCTCGAAATGAAAGGACGTTTGCATCAAGCTGAAGATTTTATTCACAAGATTCGCGATAGACAAGATGAAATTATGAAACTGTGGCATCAAAAGGCTTGGTGGACGCAAGAACTTATGTCTGGTGTTGCGAGTCGTCACGCTGATACAATAGACTTGGTCAAAGACAGATTGTCTGAAGTGCATCACAACATTGCACATGCTTTAGTGGAAGCAAAACAAATGTCCGAAGATCAAATTGAACCATTTAAACGAGTCTTGAATCAGCCAGTGGATACCCATATGGAGTGGCTACGGGGTCAATGCCGTGGCAGACTAGATCAACATTTGGAACTATTGAATAACCAAGCCAGGACGGTTGCATTGGCAATGGAACAAGTCAATCCAGCTCAGTGGATGCATACGGACTTACAGCCTCTATTAGCGAAATATGAGACTGCAGTGGCTAAGGTCGGTCATGCCATTCAACAGCGCGATCCAGGTCAACGCATTCAAGCTATTGGAGAACTGCACATTGCTACTAAGTGTTTGTCTGATAAAATCAGTGTCGGTAGTTAGAAATAACAACCTATTCCGATGTCTCGCCTGTCGATCTTGTTTCTGACGGCCATTGGTTTGGTCCATGCAATAGACACTCCGATCTTTGATCGAGCTACTCCTGGCGTGTTTACCTTTCAAGTTCCGACCGGGGCCTGTTATCTATCCATTCGTGCGGCAGGAGGAAATGGAGGCAGTGCTTCAGATCTAGCCCCTGGTCCAGCGCCTGCTCCAAATTTCTTGGGCGGCTCCGGGGGAGCCTTTGGTGGCCGAGTAAAAGTCATTCCTGGAGAAACCTTGTTGATCACAGTGGGCGACTCGGGGAGCGATAACTTCGGTCGAGGAGGGTTTGGCGGAGGCGGAGGAGGATTTGCAAGTGATACAAGCAACACAGCAGGCGGAGGAGGTGGCGCGTCGGCTGTTGTTGGATCCCAATCTGGCCTGTTAATCATTGCTGGTGGCGGTGGCGGAGCAGTCTACAGTGCGCAAGCCGGAGGCGGATTTGCTGGAGGAGATGCTGCACAAGGACCTGGACTGGGCGGAAACTCTGGGAACGCGGCATTTGGCTTTGCGCCTGGTCAGGGTGGCCAAGCAAGCGGCCAAGGGGGAGCCGGGCAAGGTGGCGGACTTGGAGATGCCAGTGGCGCCGGTGGCAGTGTCTTAATTGGGCAGGGTGGTGCTTCAGCGGCCAGCGGAGGCGGGGCAGGCGGTGGCGGAAATGGAATTTTGGGAGGAGGTGGCGGCGGCGGCGGCACCTCATCATCCAGCGGCGGGACTGGCGGAACCGGTGGCGCTACGAATCAGACTGGATACCCAGGATTGGGCGCCACGGCTCGCGGCGGTGACGGAACTGCTGGCGGAGGGAACGGAGGCGACGCTGGTGGGATTCTAGGCAGTCTGGGCGGGGGAGGAGGCGCAGGAGGGACTGGCTTTGCTGGTGGAGGAGGTGGAGGAGGACCGTTCGCCGGAGGTGGTGGTGGCGCTGGGTTTGGCGCAGGCAGTGGCGGTGCTGGAGAAAACATAACGGGCGTATTATCTGCTGGCTCGGGCGGCGGTGGTTCAGGTTTCTTACAAGTCAATGCTACGTTAACCGACAGTGAACTCGGCGTATCGTCTCAAATAATCATTGGATTTAATGCAACAACAGATTCGTGTCCTTCGGGACCGATCACTACTCCTACACTCTGCGATTTCCCCACTTGCATACAGCAGTGTCGCGCCAATGTCATTCCTGCTCAACGTCAAATGTCCTTGTTTTCATGCTATCAAAACTGTTACGCCTGTGCTAACAAAATGGCTGGCCCAGATGACGATGAGTTATAGCTTGCGCACTTCCTCTTCTACAGTTTGCATCATCTTGAGCAAGTCGTCATGATAGTCCAAGCGTCCCGTAATGAGCGAAATGCCTGGTCTTTGCCATGCAGCTAGCGGATAGCAAAAGAACTTTTTTAGGTGAGATAGATTGCCTAGATACTCATCAATGTCAGGAGCATGCACGATGGGGTCTCGTCCAGCGATAGCTTGTCGCAAACAGGGGAGAATTGTATTGACATTGAACAGCTGTAGAGTTGTACAGGTAAAGTTGTTCATTTGATACAAGCATCTTGGTGCATTGGCTTCCTTTGTAGGACGAGCGATCAGCCGTTTTGATGCATCCGGGCCGAAAGAAGAAGGTCCAAAATTGATCACATCCCAGTCGGCTAGATGATTAATAGCCCAGATCAGGACGGGATGAAACGTCTTGACAAAACCTTTGACCAAAGGGTAGGCGTCATCCTCTCCTTGTAGAATCCACTTGATGCCTTTTGCTTCTGCTTCCTCTAAACACAAAAGATGTGACGTGTAACAGCCTACAGCTGCACCAGCATCCACACCAGGGAAGAGGCGTAGTGTAACGGTTGGGAATCCAATGATGGAGTCTAGTGAAGCAAAATCTTTTTGAATCGTATCCCAACGTGATGCTGGTCGTCCAATATGAATGGTGTGTAAATCAATTGGATTAACAGGTACAAGAATCCCATTCGGTAATGTGGTTGCAAAGCATGTTGTATCTATTGTCCTGTCCAAAAGGAACTGATCTGGAACGTAGAATCGCTTCGATCCATTGTCGGGTGCCAAATAGGCTGCCCACCACCCAAAAGTCGAGTTGGCTAGAATACCACCATTCTTGCACAACATCATTCGTCCCATGTCTTCCAGTTCATTCGCGCATCGGGGCTGATGTAGAAAATCTACCTCATCCAGATCGAAAGTACGCATCACATCAAACAAGTAGCGCCTTGCAGCATCGGGGTCATCACTGAAAACCAAAACTTGAACTTGTTGTTTAGGGTGATTCATAACGATACAATCCAATGCTCGTTTGTAGAATAGTCGCAAATCTACATCATGCACCGAATTGAACGGAGGTTTGGTATAATCTCCCCGGCGTACGTGCAAAAAGTATTCCACTTCAGCCATGTTTACTTGTTTTTGTTCTGCTGCTTGTCCAATTTTGACCAAAGGTTCTTGCCACCAACTGAGTAGGAGCGGGCGGATGTGATTGAAATTGCCTCCATGTTGGAAATACCCATTCAAGGACAAGGGTATGTCTTCATGAGCGATGGAGGCAATTGGGAAAGCTTCCGTATGTTTGTTGGGCCCTTCATGAAATTCGCGTGGTAACAAGCCACTTGCCCCTGCCGCAAACCAAGGTATCTGCCGAAAGAGTGTTTTCAGGTAGGAATTGACAGAATGTGGATTCTCTCGTAAACTCGCCAACACAGAATCGATTTGTAATCCAAATGGACGTTTGAGAGTTTCCGCAACTCCTGCAGCAGAAGCGATTTGAGAAAATCGATTTCCAAGTCCACCTTGAAGTCGCACGGTAACATAGTTATTGGGCAGGACTGCTGTTGCACTAGCTGCAAGTTCCGCAGGAAACGCAGCAGCTGCTAATGGTAACAATCGAGGCACTGCATTATGCGCTTTGACGTGCAAGAAACATGAATGAAACTCTTTCATTTGTTCAGAGTTCTTGAATCCATGTCCAATCAACCATGTATTGGCTCCCTTCGCCCAACGATCTTCGTGAACTCGAGAAACTGGATTGATACGAGCATCATCCATACATTTTCCTTCTGGAACTAGTGCTGCTCGCCCTCCAATCAATACATCTTCAGGTCCATACACAATCTTTGGTTTTTTCGCTAACACATGATCGATTGTCCGCCGATTTAGGTAATAGCCACATCCTAAGGGGAAACGATTGCCCGCGAACCTTCCAATCACATCAAAATTTCCGACTTCAAACTGCGGGAAGGCATCAGGATTGAACCATGAATCATCATCACACTTCCAAACTCCTTTGCAACCAGGAAAGAGTTGTGTGACAAACACTTCCAGAGCAGCAGTCACTTTGCCAGGTAGTGCTTGATAGTGATCTTCAGAATCCACATGTAGAATGTCCTGTTGACCTTCTGCTTCTTCGACTTCATTCGGCGCACTATCTACAGATGCCCAACAAGATGCATCAGGTCGGTCACCAACAATGAAACGATATGGAAATTTGTCACGTGGAAGTGATGCTAACCACGTGTCACGACAGCCTTGACGACGGTCTGCAAATCCTTGTTTCCTACAACTGAGGATTAAAATGGGCGTGGTCATCGTTTCCTGCTAATCACGTGCAGAAAAAAGACACCTCGTGTCGCCTCACGATGTCACTTTCTCTGTTTGAGGAAGGGCTGAGCCCACAACAAGGAAATATGTTCCGACAAATGGCAGTGACAAAGCGCTGGCGAGCTGTGCATCTCGTCACTCCAAGTTTGGCAGATTTTGTCCAAGTAATTTGTCGACATCTACAAGCCAACACATTTCCGGAGCGACCCAAGTTGTTGATTCTTGTTCCCAATGTGATCAGTGCCTCCTTGTGGATTCGACACATTCAAGAGTTTGGTAACTACCTGGGCCCACAAGTCTCGGTCAAGAATATCATTGAAGATAGTTTGGTCAGTAGCAAGCCTACAACAGATATTACCTTGTTTGTCGTGGAGTCTGATGTCTTACAAGCTGCTTTATGTGCTTCTAATCCTGGCTTTGATGGAGTCTGGTACAGCAAGAAATGTGACGTAGGATCCGTTATTGTGGGGTCTAGCTATGCTGTAGTTTCCGACCACGATCAAATGTCGTCAAGGATATCTTTACAGCGAATCCAAGTATCATTTTCTGACGTGGAAAGAGAAACCTATCAAACTATTCGATCAGACTTTATGAGAAGAAAACGTCAACGTGTTTCAAGTCGTGGTAAGCAAGTTCTATATCGCTTGTGTGCCACAGGGAGTCATGTAGATGGCTGGAATGGAGCTTTACCAGGAACTGTCCCTGGAAGTCTTCCCGAGGATGCGCAATGTTGCATTTGTTTAGAGTCTACTGTCAACAACAGTTATGTGGTAACATCCTGCAAGCATTTATATTGCCAATATTGTGCATTACGCCACTTTGTACCCCCCAACGAATGGGATTTGGACATCCCGCCAAAAAAATGTGCAACATGTCGTAATCCTATTGGAATTGGTGACTTGTTTATGACACATTCTCCTACGGGGGTCATTTTTCCATTTGGAACATTACTAGGCAGCAAGTGGATGCGCTTTATGAGATGGCTCCAAGAGCTGCCGGTGCGTCAGCCTAGACTAGGACATCATCGTGTTCTACTAGTTTCTCAGTACGATGAACTGTTTGAAGCACTAGAGCTCATTATACAATCGAATCAACAGTGGGTAACACTACAATGGGAAGATGCTCGACCTACAGAGCCACCAATTCATGAAGTCATCTGTTGCCGCGCCAAGCAGCAAGTCAAGTTCTTTGAGACAAGCCCCATCGTCAAAAGTTTGACTCATATTGTGTCGCTCGAGCCTGGTGAGCTGCACCCGGGATCTGGTGAGGCCGATTCTATCCCGGTCTCCTGTCTGCTGTATGAAGATTCCATTGAAACTAAAGCCGAGGATTGAAGACGTGTCATAGTAAGAACACTTCTTGAAAAAGGAATTTGTGGAGGAGTGACAGGACTTGCGCTCGCGCTCACATTCACACTATTGCCTGGAGTGGGTGGGGTAGCCACTTGCGTTTCTAGACCAGCTGCGACGCTGACTGGCCGACCTACAAAAGAAGGCTCCGGCGAAATGGGCCACAACGCCGGAGGTAAAGAAGTTGGACAGAGTGGTGGAGGTACTAAAAGGCCAGGTTGGTGATCAATCAAAGACGGAGGAAGCCATTTGGTACCTTGAAACCCAGGAGAGTCTTCCTCGGATGTATTTGATGTTGGACTATCATCGTCCGGCCTACATTCAAGATTCGCAGGCAGTACAATGACTTCCAATTCGTCGATCATGATGATGACGTTATTAAAAAAGCACAGCGGATTGAAAAAACTCGTGTCTACCCCAGGGTAAGGGGCTGATTGCAAAATGGCAGAATTTGGTGTCATGTATGGCGGGGGTGTTCCCACTGTGGATGAGGGTGTCACTATGGCGACAGCCTTTTCCTTGCTCGGTGGAGCTGCGGGTGTCGGAGGTTTGGTTATGGGTGGAATTGCATTGGACCGTGTGGATAAGCTCAAGCGTGATTTTGATTGTGAGGTTCGCCCTAAACGCGATCCTTCTCCCAAAAGACGCCAACATCGTCGTCACCACCACGACTCGGACGATGATGAATCTGACGTGCCAGCTGCCAGCACGAGCACTTCGACCACAACCACTCAAGGCAATTCTGGCAGTAACGTTGTCAGCGCTCCATCCGGTACCAGCGGAGTCGCGACGGATCCCAGCGCAGCCTTATCCACGGCGTTGGATTCTGAAGTGGCGCGTGCAACCGCTGCTGAAAATGGCATCTCTGTGAATCTGACGGCCGAAATCTCTCGTGCTACCGATGCAGAAAATGGGATTGTCAACAATCTGACAGCCGAAATCTCTCGTGCTACGGCTGCAGAAACCACTCTTGGACAAGCAATTGCTACCGAGTCCTCTCGAGCACAGGCTGCAGAAGGTGCCTTGTCTACTGTGATTCAAGGAGAATCGACTCGCGCACAAGCTGCGGAATCTACACTTGGCAGTGCAATTGCTGTCGAAGCCGCGAGAGCGCAAGCGGCTGAGCAAACCTTATTTTCTGCTACAAACCAAGTTCAAGTGCATTTGACAGCAGAAATCCAACGCGCCGTGGCTTCTGAAAGTCTCGTGCTACAGGCTGCTCAATCTACTGGTCTGGTCGAGACTACCCGAGCTGAAAGCGCCGAACTCTCACTGAGCTTGCGCCTCACAAGTGAATCGACTCGCGCTCAAGGCGCCGAAGCAAGTTTGGGGATCATGATGAGTGGCGAACGCGCTCGAGCACTGGCTGTGGAGGGCAGCTTTGACTCTCGGCTTGACAACCTGGAAGATGGATCAGTGCAAGGGCCATTTGTGCGCTTGAATCAAACTGGAACAGACACCGAGCCCATGACTGGTCTATCTGTTCGCTTGCCACGCGATTCTGCACCAACCGAGTTCAGTGGATTGATTCATGACTTTCCACAGCTTGCGCCCTTCAATGGACAAGGAACATGGATTCTGGTTGACGGACTTGTGTCGGATCTCCCACAAACGTCAGGCACACTGTTGGGTGCCGCAGACGATGCACAGCTTGTCGTGGGCAACATCTTCACCAATCAAGTGTCTGGGAAGAACGTCGGAAGCAATTTGGTCTTGCAATCCAACCCCAACCAGAACGGCAAGGTGCAATTTGGATCCGTTGCCGGCGCGGCTGCCATCACTGAATTCAGTGGCCGAGCCGAAATTGGTATCTCAACCACGGAAGACCTCACCAACTTGAATGTGACTTACACTGATCCAGCTCAGCCTGCATACCCTGTCGAAAATGAGATTTTGACAACGCGATGTGTCATGAATGGTCTGGCTGGCGGTGTGGGCAGCAAGTTGCAAGCAACAACTCAATCTGGGCTGGCAACTTCGGCTGCCAATGACACCGACTACTGGGCAGCTGCACGAGCTATGAATCTTCAAAAGAGCAAAGCCGGTTTCCGTGCTGCGCGGCTGTACGCGTTGGATGCGGTGACGGGTTATGTGCCAGATGCAACTCACCCTCAAACTGCTGCAGATCAAAGCGACTGGGCGGTGGGTATCCGTGGTGCAGTGGTTGATTTTGCCGCGCAAGCTCAAAATGCTGCAGCCGTGGTGGCTCGTCAACCTCGCAATCATCAAGGAGGACGTGCCTATGGTCTTTTGGTTGAACGCAACAGTGATGCGCCCGATGGCAGCGGATCGCGTCATGTCTATGGCGCTTATTTGCAAAAGACTTCAGAAGGTGTGTTGACCAACCACGACTTGTACGGTGAGGCTGCCAATTATGAGCTGAACGGTGGCGACCCAGTTGACAACTTACCATCCACCGGTGCGTTTGTCTATCATGGATACACCCAGCGCTATCTGCTCCAAGCGCTGGCCAGCAGCACAGCTGCGACGGAGGCGGTTTATGTGGGAACCGGCACAGCCACCCCTACGAACCCGAATTCCGCCAAACTCGTGGTGGGCGGAACGGGTGCAGCCCTGTCCGGCCTGTGGGTGGGCAATTCGTCGTACCCAGATGTATCTGCTGCTACTCCTGGAAGCACTCTCACGGTCAGTGGCAGTGGAAACGTGGCCGCTCTCCCAGCCGCCAGCTACCATGCCACCCGCGATCCAGTCGCCACAGACTCTTCCTACCTGGTGGGCACATTCTGGTACTCCTCTGCCAGCACCAAGTTGTTTGTCTGCACCAACAACACTGCGAACAATGCCGTGTGGAAGGCTGCTCAGCTGACGTAAAGGGTCCGGAGCCAACGCTGTGTGCGCGCGCCTCGAAAGATATGATCTTTTTCACTTTTTTCATAAAGGTCGCCCCCTCCTACAAGATCAAGGACAGTTCCTCATCAAAACGGCCATGTCGCAATCTTCGTCATTGAATTTGTCGAGCGGTATCTCTCAAACCGAGTCATACCTTGAGTCCAAGCTGACTGCTACTTCATCCTCGATTGCAACGACTCGGGCGGCGATTGCATCTTTGGAGACTGCGCTGGCTGCTTTTCAAGCAACACTCAAGTCTCAGCTCAAGGAACAAGCACACATTTCCAACAGCATTGTTGAATTGGACGAAACCATCGGAGCGCTACCTCTGGTCTATACGGTGCCCTCGTAATGCGCCGACCCTAAGGGCGAACAGTCTGCCGTAGCCACCGTTTGATTTCCGCTTGTAATTCGGTGTCTAATTGATATTTGCGACTTTTCAATGACATGTTGGTATAAGGGTCGGAAAGACGTCCGCGCTTGAACCATTCTTCTAAACTTGATCGTTCATAGCGATGCACAGGATCAGGGCGAGCTGCATTGAATTCGATCGGGAAAACTGGTTCAAGCATAACATTGGAAGAAATCATGTCTAGGTAGGGTTCGGGTATTTCGATCCGACGAAAGGAGAGTTCTTGAGTCAAATGTGCCGAGTTTGTCCAAGACTTCATTTCGCTAGCAGGTTCTCCCTTCCAGAGATACTCCAACGTGTAGATAGGAAGAAGGAATGGTAGGACTAGAAACTGAATAAAGACTGTGACAAAAAAATCCACCAGAGCCGTCACGCCACGGACAAATATAACATGGCCGCCAATGATACCTTGGATGATTGCGACAAATGCTGCTGGTGATACTGTAGCAACGGCGATGATAATCCAAAACATATCACGTGTGATGCCGCCCGTTCGCAATAGATTAATCCCTGTAATTGCTCCGACGGCAGCTATGGTACCTAGTCCAATGCCGAAAAATAGCACTTTCCGTCGGTTGTCACGCGCTTCCGGTGAGACAAGGGACAATTCACGCGCTGTTATTCTGTCCCAGACATCCGTCATCCAGCTACGTGTCAGCCGATGGACTAAATTATGAGTCAAGATGTAGGATTTGGGAATACATTCTCTCGGTACACCCAGGCGTTGGAGGCTCATTCGAACCACACGATGGCTGCCCCACGCCTCACCCTGCATTTCGCAGAGTCGACGAAGATGACGTCGAACATCTACTTGCATTTTGCTTAGACTGACGAGGCGCTTGAATTCTTGACTACTGTTGAGACATCAGTGAAGAAGGAGTGAAAACGTGGCGCGACGAGATGGGCTGTATGTCCAGGATCATCCGGATTTACCATCAGTAGCTTCCACACTTGTTGTAAAATATAGTCCTCCAAAGATCTCGGTGCCATCAACAAAAGAGGAAACTCGGTAGGACATTCAATGTTGACATTTGTGCCTGGAAAGCGTCGGACGGCAATCACATTGGCTTTTTGTTCCCCGTCGGATTTGGCACTTTGACTTTTCAACCAACGTCTAAAGTTCTGCGGTGAAGTTTCCAGCCCGCTTGGCGCAAAACTACGCGAGACCTCGTGATAAATGTCTTCCACTCTGACTTGCGGTGTCCACTGGCGCGCTACTGTCGCGACCAAGTCCAAATACTGCGGCTCGCGATATTGGTTGATTTTCAAAACATCCAAGATTTGGTCCAAACGAATGCGTGTCAGTGGAAAGGTATCAGGAGCGGGGATGGGTGTCAAGTCATTCGCTGCATTTCCCGCACCTGTCTCAAGTTCAATCAGGGCTCGCTTTTGATGTGTATGACACTTGGATTTCCAACCTGGGACACGATTGCGGCATGCGACTTGTCGTTTGGCGGTCACAGACTCACAGCGATGAACTTCACCGGGTGTGAGCTCCTTCCAGTCAAAAGGTCTAATGTGATAAAATCGTGCAAAACATTGACGTAACAGCATAGCATCATCATCTGCACGATGCGTATTTTTCTCCTCCACACCCAACGTCGCTCCAGTCCAAGCAAGAGAGCCTGATAAAAATGCAAGTGTCAATAGCTCTCGAAAGTTCCCCCATCGCATGTTAGGATCTGAAAACCAATCCAAACATGCATGTCTCTTGGCGTTGGCCAAGAGCACCTGTTGGTCAAAATCACCAAAAGAAATCAATATCAAGGGTCGGTCATCTGATGCATTTCCAAAACGGATCAAATCTTGTACTGCCTGCTGAATCGGAACTCCACCCGCCAAATCTGCTACTTTGATATGGTGAATGTGCGCTGCAGGTAGAGGATCGGAATATGAATATAAGAAATCTGGTTTGATGAAGCGAGAGAAACGAGTGCCATCTGCATCTGTAGCACCAATTTGTAACAGTTCGCAGTTCGCTTTGTCTAATCCCGTGGTCTCTGTGTCCACCAATACAATCGTTCTTTGCCATGCAGCACTAGCCCGTCGTAGTATCTCTGTAATTTGAGAATTGTCCATGTCCACAGCTGTTGCAATAGCTCGAGGAGGTAAACGAGGATTGTTCGTGGCCTTGACATCAAGCAGATGAGTCACGACGGCTTGCATAGGAGGATCAATTTCCCGGAGCCACCAATCGCTAAACCGCGGATACGAATATATAAGTGCCGTCGTCTCGTTAGCAATCCGAGAAAAGCTGTAGACATCAACATATGTGAATTCAGGCCCTAAAAGTTGAAGCGTGCCTTGTGCCCGGATGAAGGAGCGTGGCTTTTCAAATTGCGAAAATACACGTGGTTGATCCTTCTTTGACTCAGCCATCATAATGACAACAAGTCGCTTTTCCTTCACATCCACAATGCGGCTGCTGTAGCTCATGAGCCAGTTGGAACTAATCACATTTTGTTGGATGCAAATCCGATCTGCGCCTAACGTGGCCTGCAGACGTCTGACAGCTTCTGTTCGTGTCAGTTTGGGTTGCCACATGGCTAGTTGAGCTCCAAAAACTGCTTCATGGGGCGGACGCTTTTTAAAACCAGCAGGTGGCATAGGTCGTGGCTTTTTGATAGCGTGAACAGCCGATACCAAGTCCATGTCAATTTTTCTGCCACAAACTCGAGCCCGCGAGTCATTGAAATTGTGGAGGATGTCGCATACTTCAGTAACATCAATCTTAAACTGAGCAGACATCTCGACTAGCACTCATGTGATTGCGGGGTACCATACGGGTAAATTCATCCTAATGTATGACACAAATGTCCCGCTCATGTTTCCGTTATATGATTATCCGCAGTCACGACAGCTTTTGCCTTTTGCTGGCTGGTACTGAGATGTGATGCTCCAGAAAACTGTCAAGATCGTTGTGCTCTCGGACACAGCGTTTGAAGACGGTTTGCCATTGAGAAAACCGAAAGCATAGCACTTCTTCGAATTTCACGTTAGCCCACGCTTTCGTTACATTCGGCAGAGTTTGCACTGCAAACTGGCGACGCAGTGCGTCGTGCCGTTGATGCTCAGCGGGAGACTTCCTGTTTAGAAAGCTCTTGTAGTGGTAGATGCCATGCAGTTCCAGCCAAGTCGGCGCCTGGTGGAAACCGATCATAAAATCGCATTCCAAACGTTTTCCACCGCTACCTCGGAGCGCATTGAACACCCTCGAGTTATACCAGAATGTCCCGGGCTCTGGCGGCCGTTTTGGATCGACGCTCGGCCAAGTCTGCGCAAAACCATTTTTGAGCAACGCGTCGTAAGCCCATTCTTCCATTTTTGATCGTCTTTTCCATGGACCGTGGGTTCTGGCGTGGATCGCCGCTTGTCCTGCTGTTCTCCTTGAGTGTGGACATCCCTTGACTGCACATGGGAACGGCCGGTAGCAATCAGAACACAATGGTCGTCCCTCAGGACTGGTGCCCACCCGTATTCGCTTCTTTCCACACGCGGAGCACACTGTCGCGGGTCGCAGGTGTAGAGTGTCATAACATTTTGCGCACGTGGCGCTGCCATCTCGCCGAGATCCATGTCTAACCGCCAGCTTCCCGCAATTCGAACACGTCACTTTAGGGGCCAGCTCAAGTGCTTTGTAGCAAATCCGACACACGGGTTTGCCCGCGATCGATGTAGCGCGAGCTCTCTGGTTGTGACAAATGCAGCATTCCATTGTGGGTTGCATGCCCAACGTTCGGTGGCATTGACTACACAACGCCCTGTCAACTCCCCGGAAGAACGAGCGACTGACTTGGTGACAGTTTGAGCATTCCATTTCTGGCTGAATGCGCAAACGATAATAACATGCGTAACAGACTCGGCCTTCGCTTCCGTTGGTGCCAGCCATGTTTGTCACAGTTCCACACGTACTGCAAGTTTGAACTGGCTTGATCCTCAGCTTGTTGTAGCATTTGGAGCAAACACGTCCGCCGTCCAGTCCGCGACCGTACGCCGGCGCATATTCATGGCAATTCGAGCATTCTCCCTTCGGCTGGAAATGTTTTGTGTAGCAAGTCCCACAGGCCTGTTTAGCCGTGATCTTTTTCTCCTTATGACACAGAATACACACAGCATACCGTGCAGGTGGCATTATAATGCAGCCGCTTTGCCTCACGAGCGTGTCAAAATATGAATTGTAAACGACTAGACAAAGACAAACAAGCCTAATCTGTTTCCTGCGATGAGATAGCAAACGCAAGGGGCTTTAATTCGGCAACTATTTTGCAGATACTAGAGAGGAGCGCAGACACTGGATCTTGATCGGCCTTTGGCAACAGGCGTACATCAGTTTTCAATGTGTCCTCAAGATTCTCCCGGCATTCTTCGAGGTAGAATTTCTTGCCCGTGATGATCTTGTATGGCGAATCTAACTTGTCTGCGTCACGAAAGACGTCCACACCAAAGCGAATAAACTCCAAATGAAAGGTCCTAGACTTGAGCTTTCGATAGATTTTAGGGTTTTGCCGAATGCATATTTTGTCCAGGTCTTTGAAATGCTTCAGGATTGCTTTCAAGCTGTCACGGAGTTTGACATCTCGACTCGCGCAATTGCGCTCCACGTAACGGTCATAAAGACTGAGCTTCTCCTCTGCGGCCATCGCCAGCGTTAATTCAGTCCAAAAGACACAAATGGTTGCACGGAAATAGCAACCTGTGTCAAGAACTCACAATAGGGTAGAATTCCCTTGGACGGACGAGGGGCCAAAGCTCGCCACCAGTAAAACCATCTGGCCGGAGCCATTGCCCAGTGTGCATGGCGATGTGACACGCCCTTTGGTGGGGCATAACAAGAGGCAACAATGCCATCCACCACAATAGTACCAGAATACGTCAGGGGCGAATATGCTCCGCGGCTTTGCACGGTTGGTTGCACTTCCTCCACAACAGTTCGAGACCCATCTGCGAGGTTCAACGCATCACCCACTTGAAATTCTCCGGTGGGCTTCATGTGATTACCGTCTGACAGCAACAAATGACGAGCGGACGCCGTAATGGCCCCGAATCGTCGATCATACCCGGGGACTCGATAGCGTAAGCGATAATAAGACTCGATCGTGTCTGGATCATAATGCATAAAGGCCAAAATGGGTTCCCATCCAAATTGCCCATTGTCTTGCTGTACCCACACTTCGGTTCCAATCTGTAAGGTATCCATGCGAATGATGCCATTGTCACGAGAGTAAACCGAGGAATCTCCGGGGAAACAAGTGGTAGTTGCGATAGTGCCAGAAGGGCTACTGGAGGGTCCAGCGCCAGCAGCGTTTGTCGCAAACACTGTGAAATTCATACTCGTCCCCACAGGTGCTCCGGCACAAGTAGCAGCTCCAGTATTGCTGCAGCCTGTACCGATGCACTGATAATCAATTTCTGTGCACGGAGCAATGCAGCTCATTTGGCCAGCGATTCCAGGTGTGGCAGACGACTGCGCCGTGTACGTCAAAATGGATCCTGGGCTTCCCGTACACGCGGGAGGTACAAACGTGACTGCGGCGCACGTCGTAACAGTGAATCCAGTCGGCGTGCCAGGGTGTGCTTGAACATTTCTTGGTTCACTTGGCAACGATGGGCTTGCGCTTGGACATGTCACCGGAGAGAAAGTGGGTGCCAACGTGGTAGGAGCAGGAGTTGGTGTCTGACTGGGAGCAATAGAAATGGTTGGAGACGTACTTGGTGTTAATGTTGTAGGTGCGGATGAGATCGTTGGTGATACAGATGGGCTCGGAGTTGCTGGGCACAATGTCGTGTCACACATGTAAGAACACTGTCCAAATGTGATTCCAGGCCCAATGTCGAGGTTTTGGCAACCACTGAAAATACAGCAGAGACTGGTTGGCAAGGGGCAGTTTGTAGTACAATTTGGCCCTACCAGCTGCGAAGGGCACGTATTCGGGTCATTTGTGCTTGAGCAACTGCCGGGCACCGGCGAGACCGTTGGCGCGACCGACGGTGAAAGCGTCGTCGGCAAGATGCTTGGCGACCCGCTGGGGGTGACACGCATCGAACTGCTCGGGGACACGCTCGGCGATGCAACCGGTGATCCAGTTGGAGAGACGCTTGGAGAGACGCTGGGCGATCCGCTCGGTGCCCCACTCGGTGAGCCGCTGGGCGATCCACTCGGTGCCCCACTCGGTGAGCCGCTGGGTGAGCCACTCGGTGAGCCGCTGGGCGATCCACTCGGTGAGCCGCTGGGAGAGCCACTCGGTGAGCCGCTGGGAGAGCCACTCGGTGAGCCGCTGGGAGAGCCACTCGGTGAGCCACTCGGTGAGCCGCTGGGAGAGACACTGGTAGAGCGGCTCGGAAAAGTGCTTGGTGACCCACTGGGTAAGGCGGTAGTCCTTAACAAAGTGGGCATTCCAGTCGAGGGCACCGAGGTGGGCGCAAGTATGGTGGGTGTTCGACTGCCTTGTGACACTGGAGGCACGGCAACACAGCACATTTGAACACATTCGCTGTAGCAGCCATGGAAGTCACCCTTGGGACCAGTGCAGTCCACTTGACACTGTCGCACACATAGAGGATAATCGCAATTGGAGGGAATGTGATCTGAAAAGTCATCGCCGTCATGTTTGCGATGGCAGTGAGGACGTGTGTCATGTACTTCGCAATCCCAACCAGTCGTTACATGGCGAGCCGCAGAAGCCGGCACGCGGAAGATAGCAGTAACTGGCGTGCGTTGTTGTCGCCAAAAGACGAGTCCTAGCAATACACATAAGCCAAAGACCGTCAGACAGTTGACGCGCCTGGTGCACTGCATTTTGTTCCCTGCGAGGATTTAATTTCGAGCCGTTGTGGCGAGAATATTCGGATATTGTAGACACAAAGAGATCCCGGCTGGCATTTCGAGTGAAACGATGCCGTGAACAGCACAGCGGGATCATCGGATGGCCGACCTGAAGGAAAAAGCGTTCAAATCCGAGTTACCGGCAGTTTGCACTGTCTTCGAGGCATGGCAAACTCTACAAACAGATCTGGAGGAAGCGTATGTACCAGACGAATGGACATACCCGAACGTAACAGAAGAGATGATTGAAGTGTTGAAACGACTTGTGCCTGAATTGAAATTCGGACATGGGATAATAGCGTACGACGGATCAACGCAGACTGTCTCACTCAAACATGCAAACAATACAATGCTAATCTGCCATGAAGTGGGACATTATTTGGCATGTCCGGAAGAGCGGAAGAAACTGGATAACTATGGCCTGGGGCCGCCGGACATACGAAGTCCTGACACTCCGTGCGTCGTGGATAACACAGTATCTGGCGAACAGGAGGCATTAGCTAGCTTGATCGGCATATGTTTAGAAGCTCATCTTGGTCAGGATGTCAAGTTTACACTCTGTCATCATTCTTGGGATCCTACGCCACCAGAAAAGTTTACGGCTATGCTTCTCTTGGTCGAAGGCTTGCTTCAGCATCGAATTCTGTCCTCTGCGTTATGCTGTAGCACGCCTTCCGCCAACTGCCCCAACGACCATCAAGCCGCCAACCAGAGTGACGACCAACAGCCCAACTGAAGATCCAGCCAGAGCCTTCGTGGCATTGTTTGGAACTTCCCCCTTATGTGACCTGATGAGTCGGTCGGCTGTAAATCCGCTCGTAATCAGCGCTCCAACGCCACCAATTGTGGCGACGGCGATTCCACCGTAAAAAACACCCTCGCTAATCATCGCAGCTCGACCAGCCATCGTGAATTCTGTCTAACTTGTAAATGACAGGCGCAATATTCTTGTTCATTTTCTTTACTTTTCCATCGTGTCTCCGTACAATCAACCAACCCTGATTCGTACTCAACATGGCAGCCGCTGCTGCCAGTGTGCCCGAAGCTGCTCCATCGGCACCGAGGCCTTTGCGAATCGGCATCACCATATGGTCGGATTGGGACCGCTTTTGGCACTCGGGCATGATGCCACAGGCGCTGGCCTTAGCACGTCTTTATCGAAACTCTGGGCTTGGGCATAGTGTGTTTTTGATCGAGCCTCGTACCGCTGCGGAGATTGCGGACGCGAAAGACACGGTTGAAATCAACCAGGATCAATTTTCAAAGGCGATGCGGCAGCATTTTCCGATCATCAACTTAGACCAGGCTCTCGAGCTCTTGGATGTTGTGTTTTGCGTCTGCGATGTATGGAATGTACCACTCATCAAAAAGTTCCAGTCCATTCGGCCTACTAATAGGGTTATCTATTATGGATGTGGCTCCGACTACACTGCGCAAGCCGAAGCCATTATCTTTAAACCGACCAAAGACGAGGAGATCGCGGCGGGTCCCATCAGTGAAATTAACAACCATGCTGCGTGTGATGCTCGATGGCTGATACCACAAAATGCTCACATCATGTACAACTATATGAAAGTGACGACGGGGAAGGATGTGAAAATTGTGCCATTTGTGTGGGACTCCACCGCTCTGGACTTGTTGGTGCGGATGGAGCGTGAGGCTGCGCCAAGCGTGAACTGCGTCTGGGGCAACAAGAAAGACCCTCAATATATCGCTCACGAAAGACGTGGAGAAATGGTGCATAGTCGAATCGGCATTGTGGAACCCAATTTGAGCCCGATCAAATTCTGTTGGCCGTCTCTGGCTATCGCGGAACTTGTCGAACGGCGTTTTCCACGATCTGTTCAACGCGCCTATGTGATGAACAGCAGGGAGATTGTCAAAAGCTCACATTTCAAAAGGATGATACGTACCTTTGATCTTGTGTACAAACGGAAGCGTGGGGTCTCTATGGAGAAACGCTACACTTTACCGTTTCTATTCGCCAACTACATTGATCTCGTCATCCATCACCAATACGGCAATGGACTGAACAATCTTCCTTTGGAAGTCTTGCATTTGGGCCACCCGCTGGTCCACAACTCCCCGTGGTTGTCAGACGCGGGTTACTTTTACCCCGACTTTGAACTTGAAGTTGGATCTGACGGACTCTCTCGCGCATTAGCTCACCATTCTAGAATCGCATTGGCGTACAAGGAACGTGCGCGCTCTGCGGTTCATAGGTTCAGTGCAGAAAATGCCAGACTGGTGCAAACATATGACTTGTTGTTACATGAAGTCCTCACGGGCATCAAGGATGATCCCAAGCTCAATCACTATCAACCGTTGAGCAATACTATGGACATTTCATTCCCAGGGTATTACAATCCCCCAGTTCCGCAAAAATTGTGGTGGCATGCCCTCCCCGTCCCCAAAGAATTGCCTACAATTCCGCCTGATGCAACGGCAGCTACCGCAGCAGCAGCAGCCGAGCCAGAAAATGCCACACGGCCAGCCGGAGATTCCTCCGCAGAGCCCGGAGTTGGTGCGGGTGTCATGTAAATGCAAGCCAGCAGAATGGGATTTTGGGGATCAAGGCAAAGTCATCCGCAGAATCAGTGCTCACAATAGTTTTAGTTGTGTATGGTTGTACGAATCTCGAAATCAACAGTACGCGCTAAAATCTCATCACCAAGAAGAATTTCGAGATGGAAATGGTGGCGCAGTCCAACCCGTGGTCTTTCCAGGAATGGCCATTCGAGAAGTGGTTTTCCTCAAAGCTTTACAAGGTCATCCTCACATCATTCCTCTGTTAAATACGACTGTCACAGGAGCACCTAATCGATCTGTGTTCACATTGATGCCTATACTACAATTCACAGCCCAAGACATGATGAGTGAGTATCGACCGATTCATCAGGCTGCTATTGTTCCAGCGTATTGCGAGACAGTATCGTTACTAGAATCTCACATTACGAAAGCAATTGCTTTTATACATTGCCGAAATTTGGCACATGGTGATGTCAAATTGACCAACATTGGGTTTGCGGCAGCCGCCCAAAATTGGATGTTGTTTGACTTTGGAACAAGCAGCATCTATCGCAAAGACCGGTCTCGACCTATTGCCACAGGTCTCTATCGTGATCCATCTCAGTATTGTGGGCACAAACGCCTTGGTTTTGACAGTCGGCAAACAGATTGGTGGGCATGGGGTGTATGTATGCTTCAACTCCTGCGTATGTTACCATGTCGCAAGGAACAGATGGGCATCCCTTGGTGTACGATAGCAGGAACTGATCGTCAAGATTGCGCCGCACATGACCCTCGATTCATCATTGAATGGGAATATGCTTGCCGTGGGAAAAGTGCCAAAATCCCAGGATTGCTGTGGTGGAAACAGGTAGCGCAAATTGATTGTTCTTCCTGTAATCCTGGGCCACAACCTCCAGCATCTGTTCGGGCAGAGTTTTGGCGTCTCAAATGGCTGCTCAAGCTACCGGCTGGAGCTGACAAATTAGCCTGTGCATTTCAACCTTGGTTTATTGAGGACCAAAATGCAGATACGCGAATCAAGATGAGAAGAGTTTGGCAAATGATGCGTACGAGATGCAAGGACTTGTTACAGATCGATCCGGAAGAACGTGTAATTCCATTGCGAATACCTCTCAGCGAGACTGCGATTCACGCAGCTGACATTGAAAAGCGGGTGCATCAATTGAGACCACATGCCTCACAAGCACTCATTAAAATGATCGTCAGGAGCTTGTCAGACCCATGGATGTTGGATACACTCCTGAAAAAATACTCCTTTGGTTCTACACCGTTAATGTATCAAGCGTTGTGTATGCGAGATGAGCTACTATTAGATTTGAAGTTTCAATTGGTAGCGTAATAGTAGTAGACAGGCATGTCGACCCGCACTCGGTTGAGTCGTTCTGAAATTGATCAACTAGATGCTCTTTTCAATCGCATCCTCACTGCTCCGACAGTTGATACCTTGTCGCCCCAGTTCCACACGTTGGAAGTGGTGACACGGTATCTCGGGGAATTCATTGCCGCCAAGGATGTTTCTGGCGGATGTCTGGATGACATTGTAACGATTGATCAGACTCAATTGCAACAATTGTCTGATCAAGTCAAGGATATCCGAAACCTTGTGCCTGTTACTGATAACGTCATTCGGATTCTCTCTGATATTCAACACAAACTTGTCAATGAGCTATGTACCTGTCGCAGTGGGCGGACCACATCATCCGCGGCCTGTGAGGAGCGCGTGGGGCGTTGTACCAAGTTACTCAATGAATGTGACATCGAGAAGATGCAGGCTGCTACGCTGTGCAGACAGACACAGGCAGATTTACTTCAGGCTCGCGGATTTGTGACGGATCGGGATCGCAGTATTGCCGATTTGCGTCAACAGTTAGCAGTAGCAGTAGATCAAAACCGACGGTTGGATCAAACACTTCAAGAACTCAAGTTATGTCAGGATGCCAGCACAGATTCGGACACGCGCCTGACCAAACTGCAGGCCGCCTATGATGCTTGCCGAGAGGAGTCCAAGAAGTTAGTGAGCAGGCTCGCGGTCGCGGATGCCGATCAAGCACGCACAGAGGATTTAACCAATCGGCTCCGAGGACAAATACAAAAGCTGGAACGTGACAATGAGAATGGCGACAAGGCTCTTCGGGCCGCTGAAGCACAGGCTGCTCAGCTGCAGAAGGCTCTTGATGATCTACGAGGACAAAACACCAACTGCGGCAAGTCTCTTCAAGCGCTTGAGGCACAGGTCACACAGTTGCAGGCTCAATCCGCCATTCGCGAAAAGGCCCTTCATGCATCCGAAGCACATGTGACTCAGTTGCAAAAGACACTCGCTGATGTACAGGCTCAAAATGCTAACCGCGAAAAGGCTCTTCGCGCAGCCGAGCTACAAGTTGCGCAATTACAATCTGCAAACGGTGATGAAACTTCTCGGTTGAGAACTTCAGAAAATGCTCTGCGGGCGGCACAGTCCCAGATCGCCGACGATGCCGCTCGGCTGACTCAATTGCAAAAGGACATTGGTCAGTTGACTGCTCAACTTCAAGTTGCCCAAGCTTATCAGACACAATTGAAGAGCGCACTTGATCGTAATGTGCGATTGCAAGAAGATCTTACAGCTAGTCAAGCAGCGAACAAAGATCTGGATCATCAGTACAAGTACCTACTTGACAGATTTACCAATGCTGCCGAGCTAGTCGCCAAGTTGCGACAAGACTTGACCAACTTTCAAGCCGCCGCTGACGCTGATCGCGCTATGATTGGAAAATTGCAGCAAGCTCTCGCTGACGAACAGGCTGCAAAGACACAAGCCCAGGCATCCGCGATGCAGTGTCAGACAGAAGTGGGAAGACTGAGAACTGAGAATGCCCAACTGGCCTTGACGGCAGGTCTTGACAGGACTGTCACGGATCTACAGGCTCAGCTGAGCACGGTCACAGGGCAAATGCAACACTACCAGTCGGAAGCATTGCGTCTTCAGAATGAAGTTAAAGCTTTGACTGGGACTCTGGATGCTCTTCGCCAATGCAGGGAACAAGCTGGTGCAAGTGACACTCAAATCGCATCACTACGGGAGAAAGTAACTGATCTTGAAGTGGCCAATGTTGCGCTCCAATTGGCAAATACTGATGTCATGGGAAACTTGCAACGTGTATCTCAGTTGGAAGCTACCAATCGAACCTTGACATCTCAGTTACAAACCTGCAGTACTGAACTTGCAGTGCAACAACAGCTGGTGAAGCAATTAACGGGTCAAGTCACTACTTTGACGGCTCAAGTGACGGCACTCACAACGGAACGTGATCAATTGCGCACGCAACTCACGCGAAGCCAATTTGAAGTGCAAGTTCGCGACCAGAACTTGCAAAAGACCACTGCCGCGAGGGACGCGGCCATCTCGGAACGAGATAGAGCCATTGGCGAAAGAGATACAGCCATCTCGGAAAGAGATACAGCCATCGCGGAACGAGATCGTGCACTTCAACAGGCATCTGGCCTTACCACGTTAGAAGAACAACTCACCGCGGCTCAAAAGCAGGTTCAGACGGAAAGACAGCGGGCAGATACTAACGCAATCACGACTTCCAGTGTCCGAGCTCAAGTCGTGCAATTGACCGACAGGGTTCGTGAACTGGAGCGCAACGCAGAGGAGGAGGCCAGAAAGCTCTCCGGGGCTGAAGTTTATCGGCGAAAAGCGGAAGAAGCCGCTGGACGGCTCCGTGAAGAGAAAGTCGCATTAGAGAAGAAGGCCAAGGATGCTGAGTCGCAATGTGCAGTTGTTTCTGCAGCATCCGTGGAGGCATCTCTGCGGCGAGATCTCAGCGCCAGTCAGACTGCGTATGAGGCATTGAAGAAAGATGATGATACTCGTATGACGACATTGAAACGCCGGGATGCCGAAATTGTCATATTGCAACAGCAATTGTCTGATTGCAATATAAAGCGTACAGCAGCCGTGGCTGAAAGGGACCGACTGGCAGCTGAAGTTCAACGTCTCACAAAAGCTCTACAATCACAAACGGCGCAGCAAACCGTCGAGGCTCAACAGAAAATCGATGCTGCGAACGCAGCCCAGCGTGCCATCCGGGATGAATTAGGTGCTGTGAAGGGGAGATTTGAGGATTACAAGGAAGAAGCTGTAGCGAAACAAGCCGCACTTCAGAGACAGGCTAACAATTATCAAGCAGAAAGAAAAGCCAGATTTGAGGCGGAAGCGACAGCTCAAGAGACAAAGAACTTGTATGAGCAACTTCAATCCTCATTTGCGGACAAGCTCAAGGAAGCACGGGACGAGACTGCCGTTTGTGGGCCATGCTTGCAACGTACAAGTGCGCTCCAAGTGAAACTCGAACAGACACAGAAAGAGTTGACGCGCGCTCAGGAACGCATGACACAGGCCGAAAAGACAATGCATGATATGCGTTCTCAGTTGGATGATTGTGAAGTGACAAGAGACGCGTGCTTTAATGAATCACAATCCATAATCAACAAACTTCAAGGAGAACTAAAGGACTGTCGAGAAGGCCGAGAACTTGTCACTGTATCGCATACGTCTCGCTTTAAGAGACATCACTAGCATAGCTCTTGCCGCAATGCTTGAAGTCGACTGTCTAGAATGGCTTCTGGCAGCTCGAGTTCATTATCCTTATCTGTTTCCGGTTCTCGTCTCAATTGAACCAATGTTTCGCTAATTGCAGTCGCTCGTGAAGGATCTTCTTTTGGTATGCTACGAAGATGGACGAGAGCGTCTTTCAACTTGCGATTACTTTCCTCGGCGTGCAGCAAATGAAGAAAAGCCACTTTTTCTAGTCTCGGCGCATCATGTACTGCGCCATTCTCGAATAAGAACCGAAGAGTTGGGTCGCTATGAATTGCAAAATATAAATGTTGTGGTTTGATCACAGTCTCACCAGCATCCATTTGCCACACAGCTGTGTTGAGTAAGTCTGTTAATATTGTTTCAATAATCAGAGCGAGTCCCCATCCTGCCTTGCTGTCCGCCTTTGCTTCATATCCAGGCCCCAAGACGGTTTTCGCCTCCTTTGACTGCAGATATTGTTGAAACTTGAGCTGAAGTGATTGAGGTTGAAAACTCGGTTTGAAGTCTTCTTCCTCCACTGGCGGTGGAATGGCTGGTCGAGGACGGCGGCGGCGGCGGACTGCACGTGCAGGAGCATGACCGGCAACGCCACCGGCAGCTGCTGCGGTAGCTGCCATGGCTTATCGCTGAGTTTGGGGTCTGATTTTTTACAGATGACGAACTTGAACTGGTTTACGAGCTTCCATAAAGTGCGCACTGGCTAATTGGCCACGACGTAAAAGAGCTTCTTGTCGGTCTCGGCCCATATTTACACTCAGGGCAGAAGCTCCTTCAGGTTTGACCAAGATGGTTTGTTCCCAATATCCTGGTTGAGTTGATCGCATCAATTCAATCTGTTCCATCGGAATCATCAATGTGTCAAGCAGAAAGGTGAAAATATCTGGGACGACGGCCGGATAATCATCATTTTCCAACAGCTGGAGATAGTTTCTATGCCCGTCGCCCAACTTGATACCGAGAGTGCGGGGTGAAATACGTTCACTGAGATTCGGTAGTCTTGGTTTTTCATGATTCCAAATATGGAGTGGATAATTGTCACACACTCCACCGTCGACGTAATCGTTGCCCTTCCAATTGAATGGGGCATAGACACCAGGAATAGAACAACTCATTCTCACAGCCATGGCGATAGGCAAGGTTGGCGTGGTAAACCTAGACATATATTCCAAGCGGCCATTTGATCCTCCACGTGTTACAGCTGCGATAAATTCATTCCCAGTCAACTGATACACATCTTCAAAGCTAATATCACAGTTTTCAGGACCCAGCTTTTCTCCAATCAATTGTCTCACATAATTTAACAGCCATTCTCCGCGACATAATCCCTTGTGCTTGGCAGCGGAAAGTGTAATCCCAATAATTGAATGATCCATGTCAAGGATGTTCCGCATATCCAATTTGCAATGTGTCTCAACGATTTGGGCAGCCGTATAACCCACCACTAACATACAACACAAGATCGTGCCAGCAGAAGTCCCAGCAAATTTTCGAATATGTTGTAATACACCTCTGCGTTCGAGTTCCAAAAGAGCCCCAGCTTCGCCAAGGGCTTTACAACCGCCACCGCTTAGCACCAAAGCATCAAAATCTCCTTTCTTGTCATCGTTCGTCTTGGATAGTGGACTGCCCATAACTGACGATGAGCGTAGCCCCTGCTTCTACTTCAGAGAGACGGATGTTTGAATTCGATTATCGCCTAGATTGGTGTCCTGATCACATCTTACCAATGGGAATGGATGGAGCCACATATCGGCCCGATTATGTGAGTCCAGCAGCACGTGATTTGCACAAGAAACTCGCGATTGCCTATCAACGATGGGAACGGAGTTGGCCCAAACATACACGTGTCTCCCCGTATGATGTTACACCACATGGCGAATCAAGAGCAGAATATCTCTTGGTTCAAGTCAGGCGAAAACATCATTTACGGCTTGATATGAAGGCGGAACATCCTGGAGCCAAACGTCGCAAGGATTTCGGAAAGGCTCATACTAAACATAAGGCAGTAGTGGCCTCATGAACTATCCCTGGGCTCGAGGGGAGCTGATAGAAATTGAACCAGGCTCCAAGACTCCCGCACTGAAAGACATTTATGGAGAGGCGCCTGTATTGGATGTCTACATTGCCAAATCAAAGATAGCAAATGCTGGGCGCGGTGTATTTGCGTCTCGGACGATCGCCAAAGGTGAGACCATCGTAGGTGGTGAATTTGGGGGCATTTATCTGCACGTGGATGATTACAATCCCAAGACACAATTTCACGTCCGTCAGTTAGGACCACGTGCGAAACATATTCTTATCGATGGATTACATGGATCGGAAGCAGTTGGACTAGGCGCAATTATCAATTGCCCTCGACAGGGCCTTCGGAAGAATGTAGAACACTTTCGATTCAGACTCCCATCTGGAGCCATTGTGTTGTCCACACGAGCGACACGCAAGATCGAAAAAGACGCAGAACTTTTAGTCACATATGGCTGGTCTGCAGCTCGTTGGAGAGAAATTGATGCATATCACTTGAATGACAAGAATCGCAATGCCTAGCATTGCCAGCACAAGCCTTCTCCTGGCGGGGAGTGTCTTGTTCGCAACCGGCTCCATCTTAGAAGTGGTGGATTACCTCCGTTACGTCCGAGCCAGTAACTGGCTGTGGTTTGTAGGATCTTTGTTGTTTTTCATCGCAAGCCTGTGGGAGTTGTACCAGGAAGTTTCAAAATAGAGAAACCCTTTCGTTGTCTTGTCAAAACTCGATGGGTCAGCCCCACTCGAAAAAAGAGCAGCCTCTGTTTCGTGGCTGGACATTCTTGCTCCCGCCGCAACAAGTCGTTTATGAAAAATCCATAGAACAACGTGGAGGCACAGTGTTGAAGCAACCAGTCTTGTTGGTAAAATCTCCCACGTCCAAATGGTGTTTTGAATTGACTCCGACAACATGGCTGGACCATCGTATGTTGCTCCCTGAACTACAACAGTCAGAACATCAACCGATTGTTCAGGAGCTCATCGTCTTGTTGAAAAAACGACCTGACCTCACCCGTGCTCTCGTCGCGTCTTTGGAGCGGGCAGGTTACTCCAAACTGGATTATTTGCGCTTTTTGGATGACTTGATCATTTCTCCACCCGAAGATGAGCGAGTCACAAATATGTATCGAGCACTATCGTTTTCGCCCAACAACCTGCTGGAGAAGGATGCAGATTTTCAGCGTTGGTTGGTAAGGTTTGTCCGCGCGCGAGGCGAATTTTTGGATTCCACTGCCTCGGCTGGGGCAATTGAAGCGGCGAGACAGAACCCGGATTTCCATCTAGACGATTATTTTGTCAATCCGAGTGGATGGCTGACCTACAATCAGTTTTTCACCAGAGAAGTCAAACCAGGAAGACGTCCTATTGATCATCTGTGCGATGATCGCATTCTTGTATTTCCAGCAGATAGCCGGTATTTAGGCCAATGGGCGATTGACGAAGAACAAAACAACATTGTGAACGTGAAGGGAACAAAACTCTCGATTCGAACTCTTTTGGCAGATAGTGCCTTTGCCAAAGCATTCGAAGGTGGCATCTTCACACACAGTTATTTATCGCCATTGGACTATCATCGATTTCATGTGCCTCACCGAGGTGTGGTTTTAGAGGCCAAACATATTGAAGGTCGCGTCTGGGCAGATGTGGAGGGAAAGGAGGTCCAAGACTCCACTGGATTTCAGTTCACACAAATGCGTGGACTGGTAGTACTCGATACGCCTATCGGCCTGGTAGCCATTTTACCGATCGGGATGGATCATGTCTCATCTGTGAATATTCTCGCCGAACCCAACGTGACTTTACACAAGGGAGAACTATTTGGCTATTTCGCTTATGGAGCCTCAGATATCATCATGTTATTTCAAAAGGACAAGATACGAATCTCAGCAACAGTAGGACAGCACTATTTGCAAGGTCAAAAGTTTGGAGAGAGTGCCGTTTCCCAATATCATCGCTAGTACGGCCACCGTACAGCAGAAGGATGCTGACGAAAAAGGCGCTCTTTGAACTCCTGAAAGACACCCCTGACGATGGACTCATTGCCGTTGGCAATGATGGCGACCTCGTTTTGTCCGAGATTGTCGGAGTTACACCAGTGATGACGGATGCAGCAGTGGTGACGCCTCAGGCCGGCCCACGTTATGTGTATGCTACGCCAACGGCTGACGAAAAGGACCCGGAAGATCGAGCGCATGCCTATCAACTGGTATATACCAGTTTACAAGATGATCTTTCAGATTTACAGCCTCGTGTTGTAGAGAGGCGCAAGGTTTATTGCCTGAGATCGACCCAACGCCTCTACAGTTGGCCAGATATTATGGTCGCTCGATACACAGAAGAAACTGGAGGAAGCTTCATAAACTTACGGATCAAAGATCAGCTGGACTATCAAGCCAAGCTGACTCGCCAAGTCGCGAACGAACGGCATGCCAGTCAAGCCGATATTCAGTACTGGAAGGACGCACGAGATCTAGCTGTCCGAGAGTCTGATGCTGTTGCCCAGCTGCCAGACTCCCCTAGCTCTGCGGATGAATAGTGCGCTTCTCATACAACCATATGGCCAACGGGTGTGACGATGCGACATTAATCTCCAACCACTCTTCTGGGTCCTCAAAACAACTTGTTGGAAGCTTGGCTGTTGTTGGTGCGACCAACGTGTGAGTCTTGACACCGAGTCGGGTGAGTCCGGCAATGAGCTGATGGTAGTCTTGTTCAATACGTTGACTTTCTCGAGCTACGATCTCTGCAATTTGGTTGAATTCTGGTTTTAGACGTCCGCTTGGAACAGCACGTTTGTAAAGACAACGCAGCTTGATGTCAGTCTGACTTTTGATCTCTTCCATAATTTGATCGCGGAGATGTCGTGCTTCACACTGAATTTCAGCCACCCAGACACGATTCCAACCATACGGGTCCTTGTCCGCTCGGTTGGTCATGTCCGTGTCACTACAATAAGGACGATAAAACCTACGGAGTTTTAGCTTGTCCCAATTCCCCATCAGAATGGGAAACGCACATTCTTCGTCTGCTGCCATGTTCTGTTCGATGATGCGCATAGATTGAATCGAATAACAGGAAAGAAACCGTACTCCTTGCAGTCCTTGGCGAGTTGAGCAAAGCCATAGGTAAAGAGCCAGCAAGAGCGAGGGGCATTTATCTATTTTGGAATCGTACTCGTGCCTGCTGTAATTGTAGTCTTTCTCCTTAGCTTTGTTCCCGCTGTGTGGCCCAGTCAATCGTTAGCCGTCTAAACTCGTCGATATCGGCCATGATTTCCCAGTTACAACATTGTAAATTGTGCAGTAATTGCAGGCAAACCGCGTCGCAAGCTCAGAGATAGACTGACCAGCTTGGAATGCCGCTCGAATTATAGCCGCCTTTTCAAAATCCAGTTTGTAACGAGACGTCGACAACGTGGACGCCCAAGTTAGCGTGTCCCGTGCATTCTGTTTGGACGAACCAAGTTTCATATGGGAGCTCTCGATGCAAGTAAATCCTTTGCTGGTGACACACAGGTGCCGAAGCACCATGTTTGAAGGCTTCGTACGATTGTTTGTCATTTCCCAGGCCAAGACGTACGCGAAAATGGGACGGCTTTGGATCCAAACTTTGGCCCTCACATGTGACTTGCCCGCATTGGGCAAAAGGAGACATGGTAAAATGATATCGCAATCGGTTGCACCAATTAATTTGTCACATTTCACAGGTGTCGCCTTTTCAAGTATCCTTTTCAGGTGTCCACGCCGCTTTTCGTCGGCAATAAACCCCGTCTGCCCCATTTGGCGGCGAACCGCAGCCCTTTTGTTGCTTGCAATTTGTTTTTCCGTGTGCGACTTTACCTCAACACCATTGCGAAGTAGATGCGCCCAACTGCTACCACAGTCGATGCTGTTAACCATTTTGCGGCTCACGCCAAAAATAGCTCCACGTTGTTTTGTTGTTCCACTACCGAAGCTATCTTTTATCGCCTGTGCTTGTTCCAGAGTTATCTTGGCATTACAGTGGTTTTCTCCTCTCGGGCGCGTGCCAATAAGTGCCTGATCCGCCGTATTTTCTTTTGCTGTTCCCAGAGCAAGATGGTTAGGATTCACGCAACTTCGAGACTCACATTTTCTGCCATGAGCGTCATGGCGCACCTGGAGCTTCGGGTTTAGGACTTCGACTCTGTTCGCGGCAACATACATGGTGCGATGTAGATATCCAGAGAACGGCAGCCGCCAATGTGACGAGATGTATCCATCCGGAGATTTTGGACCTGGCCAAATCCAACAACTGTCTGGTCCGGAAGGAGCGCATCGTTCCTTGACGACGCTAATCAGATTGTCCCATCGATCGTCGAGAGTGTGAGAGCTGTCTAACAACGTAATAAAATGTTGTGCATTAAAACAAGCTCGATTTCCACAAGTAGTCAACAAACTACAGTCCGCGGCCAACGGAAAACCAGAAAGTTGGTATATTAGCCGTCTGGCAGAGTACGATTGGCCGTCGACCCACATGTAACGTCTCGCGGTTGCTGGCCACGTAAAACAGTCTGGAAAACGCGTATCTGTACACCACGAAAGGCCCCGTGATAGCCGCTGTCGAATTTGTTCGGCTTGTGCATTCGGCCAATCGGGAATGGCGACTCTCTTCTGTCTCTTACGCTGGCTTTGCAGTCCTAGCTCTCTAGAAACTTTGCGCTTGGTGCTGGCCATCAGGTGACCGCAATCGAAACCTTGTTCCACGCCTTTATTTTTGCGTGCAAAATGTGACCGCAATCACTGCTTCCAGTTCCCGTAGCGGACGCCTACGTGCTTAAATGTTCCGTTTTGTCAGTAGCTTTTTTTTCAAGGCGGAATAACAAACACTCGGAACCATGGGATTGACATGGACATGTGCTTGTGCGAAACGGGCACCGCCAGATCTGCCTAAACGTCCGACTCACATACACGTGCACAATGACGCGGATGGGTTCTATGGCACTTGCGACGAGCCAGGTTGCTTGTTAACTTTTGATCCTAGCTTGACGCGGACGGAGTCGCCATCACAGAGTCCACGGCCACCGCCGAATCTAGATTCTCAGCCGCCTTTGCTGCGCCAACAGCCGCCATCTTGACGTATTTCGCGCGCTCCGAGTCAGTGAGCTTCTTCCAGCGCAAGCCCACTTCACGCATCACATCGCCAAAGCTTGTGTCTTCACCAAGTTCATCTTTTACAATGCGCCTATTCTCCTGGATGTAGAACGCCAACGGTGTTTGGGGGCCCTTCTTGCGAACCACGCGATCAACAACCTTCTTTTCTTCTTCGGCCTTGGGAGGCGGCGGCGGTGGCGCTTTCTTCGAGAGTGTGTATTGTCGATCGGGCAATCCAATCTTGACTGTGAAGAAAGCCATGTTCCTGTCCAGCCATGCAAATAGACTTAGAACGTCTTCCTCAGTGACTTCGCCCATGTTTAGCGGGTTGGCAGAACTGCCAGCAAAACAATCGAGCGCCAGCTCGGCCGCGAAATAGTAGTTCAAATCGCGCAGTTCGTCCAGGATCTCCGAGATGTCGCCCCGTTCCCAGAAGACGCGATCGTAATCTTCGTAGCGAACCAAGTCATAGTTCTCCAACGAGTCGCCATAGATCTTTCGTTCGACTCCGATATCGACTTGGCTCGTGCTCAGCACTTGCCGTTCGAAAGCCATTGATGACTATTCATTCAGAGGGGGTTCGACTGAGATTCAAGGGAAACAGTGTAGTCCGGAGCAAAGGGACTCAGCAACTCCTTGAGATCCACAAGTTCATAGAAATATTGCAAGACAAGGGCGGTCACTCCATGTGGGGTCAAACGATGTTGCAATGCCCGGGCGACTTCTGGGTTTATCCTCGGGTCGGGAATTCGAGGTCTATCGTCCAAGCACTTGCCTTCTTCAGCCAACACACTGCCCATGTACTGCAAGGCATAGTCTGCCGTCCAAGGGATGATCAAGGCTGGCGATATTCGGACAAAGAAAGAGTCGATGTTGTTCTCTGGAGGCTGTAGGCGTTGGCGCCGGCCATGCTCTAGACGCTCCGCATACCAGCCGCGGCCGCGGCGTTTGCCGTCCGGAACAGTGAACCACAAACGCAGCACAGCTTTTTCTCGCAGCCAGGCCACATCGTTACTATTTAGCCGTGTCACTGTGATGTATGAAGTCATTTCACCGTCCAAGGCATTCTCATCATCTGCATCAGGGACCCAGAGGTGGATGTCAAAGCGATGCCCCTTGTAGCGATCGAATGCTTTTTGAAAGTCAGACATCAAAAAGACTTGGGCGGACTTATTTACATGAGCATGACAATATACGGAAACCAAACTATGACTCATTTGGATCCGGCCGCCTCGAGGTAAGCCTCGCGCGCAGCCTTACGCTGCCAAATCCAGGGAGGCGGCGGGCCGAGCCCCTTTGTTGGCATGCGTTTGATCTCGTGTTTGATGTATCCAGCCAAGGCTGCCTCTTGACCAGGTTCCAGCATGAAGGCAATAGAGTCCTTGGGCTCTTCAATTCCTTGGGAAGCTGTTGCCTTGTGCTTCTTGGCGGGAGGGGTTTCGGGTCGGTCTTCCTTCTCTTCTTCGGCGCCTGAGGCCGCTGGCTGTTCTTCAATTGCTCCCAAGACGGCTTCCATTGCGGCGTCGACCTTGCGCTTGTTGATCTTCACGACGCGATTGTGCGCTTCTGCTTTGATGTTGTACTCGTGACGAGTTGCAGCTGGCAGTTTGGCCCACTCTGCTCCAGCGTTCTTTGAAAAGGTCGGAAAATCAGCGTTCGGAAACTTGCGGCGCAGGTCGTTTGCGGCATCCCGAAGCCACAGCTGGTAGGAGCTGGCTCGCTTCAACAAGGGTCCATCGAGCTGTTTTTGCTCTCGCTTCACCTGATCCAACTGGCGCCGACGAAGTCTTTGTTGCTCGTGGAAGGCCAGACAGTCCTTGCACTTGGCCAGCTCGCCATTCTTGACTTTAGGCACGCCTCCCGCCACAACGCAAAATGCCACCTTGCCTGTGGTCTCATTGTGGCGGCAGGTTAACTTGGCGGGCGCTGAAGCAGGAGCAGCAGCAGGAGCAGCAGCAGGCGCCGCTGGAGGGGTCGCTTTGGCCGGAGGAGGCAGTTTTGCAGCCACTGCTGGAGGAGCCGCTTTGGCCGACACAGGGGCCGCCGGCTCCTCCTCATCCTCAAACTCCTCCGATAGATCGCCGGCATTGCTTTTGACTTCTTCGGGTTCAGGCTCCGAGTCGGTCTCGGCACCATCGTCGTCCACGGTAAAGACCAATGGTGCTTTTAGAGGAGGATGAGGCTTTTTGGCGGCCGCTGCCACCGCGGCGGGGGCCGATGGTGCTCGCGGAGGAATGACAGGGGCTCTCCGGGTTCTTGGCATGTCGATGATGCGTGGGGGGACGGACGAAAGAACATGTTTTTTTAACTGGAAACAACAAGTTGTCAAAAAGAATGGCCAAGTCGGTTTTGGTCACATTCTCGGATGATCGCTCGGGGCGCAAACACGGCCTCTATGGATCCACCCAAAAGCACATTACTGACTTGTTTTCAAAATGCCCTGAGTTTGGTCTGTCACGTGTACAGGCCTGGACTTTCGAAGAACTCAAAGAAACGGCTTTTTACAAGGAACATCAAGCGCAGCTGGACGAAAAGGACCCGGACACGAATGGGCGGGCATACAAGCCTTTTGTGATCTTGGAGGCTTTGAAGTCCTTGAACGATGGCGACTATCTCGCATACACAGACACGAGTCCCGAAATGTGGCTTTCGGTGAAAGACATCAATGCCGAGCGTTTCCATATGCGTGTCCTGCAAAAGCTGTGCGATGAAAACGATGGGATATTGACGGCCTTCACTGGATGGCCCACTTCGTTCGACGGGCATCACAATCACGAGAACTTCACGTCCGTTGAATGTCTAGACGCTATGGACGCAAATCAATACCGATATTGCACACAACATGCTTCGGGCATGTGGGTGCTCAAAAAGTCACCGGATGTTGTGCAATTCATCACGGAGTGGCTGAAATGGAACTTGGACCCCAGATGTTATCGCCTCAATTCAGAGACCTACATCAAGAGCCAAAAGATTGGGCATCGCACTGACCAGTCAATTAGTGGTATTCTGATCAATAAGCGTCGCCATCGACTCGTGATTGGCCCGGTCAAGCCCATCCCCGGAGCCCCGCCGATGCACATGTACAATATTCTACAGTTTGCACAAATTGGTGGCATTTACGGCTTTCGCGACAGCTGGCAGCCGCCACCAACCGTCCGCTTTCGCCGGATTTTCGATCCGGTCAAGAATGACTATCCAGTGGTCCAGCTGGATGCGAGTGTAGTGGATTTGCCTGAGGAGTTGGTCGTGCTGACTTCAAAGGAAGAACCGTGGCCGGATAGGTTTGTAATGGCCTAAATTACGAGGAGACTCGTCGCCTTTTCAATTTGCCATAATATGCCTTTAGAGAAGAAGACCCAGGGGCCTTTCGTTTCGTGCCCTTAGTTGTTGCTTTCGCCCGCGGCTTGGTCGCCTTCTTCGGTAGGCGCATAATGGTGGAGTAAGACACATCGCCTTTTGGTGTTCTCTTTTTCAGCCAGTTCTCAACCAGTAGAGCTAAGAACATCAAAACGCAGTCTGAATAATCATCTGCTTTTCCTGCCTTTGCGGCTTTTATCTCTTTCCTTCTCGCCTTTCCAGCCTTGATCTCGGCCGCTATGTGTGGCCAATCTTGTGCATAAACTTTCACGGCCCACACGCTCACGGCCTTGTTAAATTTGTATTGACCGTTCTCGACATCTATGAATTCTTCAATGTGCGGTCTTGGTGGATAAGTGTGTTCTGGTGCTGCCAACTCGACCTGCTTGATCAATTCGTATGCCAACCGCAGCTTGAGACCTGCATGCACCAGTCTCACAGTTTTGAGGGGGACGGCCGCATCGGTAGGGTCCATTTCCCGCCGTTTTGCTTCCATATGAAAAATGGTGAGTTGTCCATGCGACATGGGCTCCGCAAGCTTGCTTTTGGGCTGATTTTCGATCGCCACATGGTTGACATCCTTGCACATTGGCAGTATGTGTTCATGAAAGTAGTCTGCTTGCCGCTTCGTCACTTGTTCTGGTGTAATCTTGCCCGATTGCGCTACGCATAAGTTTTCCACTCGGAGTATTTCAAAGCCGTGAAGCGTGCCGGGGTATCCAGACGCCCAAACAGCGCCATTGTTAACCGGTCCAGGATCGGAAACAAACGACGTCCGCATGAGTGTGCGCCTCCAGCACCTCCAGCAACCACTGCTTGAACTACCACGACCTAGAACGCCACGAATTCTAATCGTTCTTTTAACTGTCATTTTGACTTTAAATGTTGCATGGCTGAGCGGGATTGCATATGCCTTTCTCAAGTTACGGTCTGATCCAAGCTACAAGCATGTCCTACGCGTTGTACAACAGATCAACGACGATCATACAGTGGATAAACTTATAGCATTAGCGAATGGAGTGCCCGAAGTGTGTCGCACCATAGTTGGCTTTTTCGATCCTTCTCGCATAGGTCCGATATGTTCTCATCTTGTACCGCCCGGGTCAACAAATCATACGAATGGCTAAAATAAGTAACGATGGCGGCGCCAGAGGCCCAGCCTGCGCTACCAGCGCCCCGCACCAGAGAGTCCTACACTCTCCAGGAAACGAATGAATTGAAACGGCGATGGCGCGAGACTTTAGTCAAAAATGTCAAAAGCAATGAACAGAATCGAGCACGGCGACGCTTGTTGACCTGCAGTGAGCGCTCTGTTGGACTCCTCTACACGCCTCCAGGTGCCGCACAAATCAAGGACAATGCGACCTTTGAACGACTCGTTCATAACACGTGGCACATTCTCAATCGATGGGTGATTGAGCAAGATCACAAGGAAAGAGAGGACGAAAAGGTCATCCAGCGTCTCTTTACTGATCCAAACGTGAACTGGGAAAACGTAAATGCACTCTTGGAGGCTCATCCAGATTTCGGTGAAGTCGCGATTCCAGCAGGTGGTTTTCTTCCTGTTCTACCTGGATTTTCGGACAGGGACATTCAGCTGTTTTTCGAGTTCATGGGTGGCAAACGTCAAGCCGCGGAAGAAAAGGCTTTGGAAGAACGACGTACTGTAATTCGGGCCACGATTGACCAGCTCAAGAAGAACAGGCCGCCTGGCGACCCAGCCATCATTGCACGTCTCACAGACTTGTTACGCCAACGCGATGTGGCTCACGTGATTTCAGAGTTCAGTTCCATCGTGGCACAGTTGGATGTGCAGGCACACGAGGCAGCGTCGTCCATTCTTGTGCAAAATTTGCCAAACGAACTCAAGTCTCCGGCAGATATACAACAAGCGGAAGATGTCGTGCAAAATGCGGAAGATTTGTCTGTGGCGCAAAAAGAGTCACTGGAATCGAAAATTCGAGACAGAAACGAGGAACTCGCCAATAACTTCCCAGATGAAAACGATATCGAAATCGATGGAGAAGACTCGAAAGCCATCGAGCAAGACGAAGCAGATCACGAAGACTTTCAGCTTGAAACTCGCCCGAGGTTGCTCACGCCGTTGCAACAGCCAGGACTCAATGTCATATCGGATGAGGAAGAGGAAAAGAAGCACGAGCCAGCGCGTAGCAAGCCCGCGCGAGTCGACGACGTGGTTGACCACGAGCGACATGATGAGGAAGATGTGCCCAACAGCAATTTGGCCATCAAGGATATGATTTGGACAGAGGTTCATACTGGAGCAAACGCGGCCGAGGCCAACGCGAACGACAAACTGTCTGTGGATGCATTGTCTCGCTTCTTGGTCAATTTACAGATGGCAAAACCAGAACAAGTGAAACATGTACTGAATCGGATGCGGGACTTATTTGTCATGTTTGCTCCACCTACTCGCAAGACAGCAGCACTAGTGGAACAACCTCGCGTCGAAATGTTTGTACTCAGAGTGCCATACGGAGGACCGGTGGTGCTTGTGACTATCGATGCTAGGCGAAGACGTGGCGAAATTCAGACCAAGAGTCGCTTGAAGGCGGTGGAACGCGGTTTGGATGCGATCGACAATTTGCTGTATTCGGACTAAGTAAAGAGCTTGATGTAAATAACCGCTTGAATCAAAAGGGTAAACATGTAGACAACCAGCCACCCTAGTCTATAGTGATGATGTGTCATCAGGGCCACGAAGGAGAGGGTAGCTAGAGAATAGAAGAGGTTCCATCCTGCGACCACCTCGACCGTAAAGATCGTACGCCAACCGCGGTAGAACCGATGGATGGTCGACCGGAGCGGCATCAGCACATCGTTAACATCATTCATGGGGTGTCTACATTTCACACCAATTCACGTCTTGTCTGTGCTGCCATTCGTACCGATGCCCCCGAAACGAGGCAAGAAACGCGTCCAGGCTGCGGAGGCTACAGTAGATCCTGAGCCAGCGCAGGCGCTACCGCAGGCGCTGCCGCAGGCGCTGCCGCAGGCGCGCGCGGGAGCACCAGACATACCCCTCGTTCTGCGACAGGCGTTGAAGGATCTTCTGGACAACCCTGAGTTAAAAGGCCTGGAGACTTGTCCTGGCTATGCAACCATTGCCGCCGTAGCTTTGGCTTATCAAGATCGTAGCCATGCTAGCATCAGTTTGCTGAGGATGTTGGACGATCACGCCAGGATTGTACCATCAATACTCGCTTATTCTTGAGTGTTATGTTCCGGGTCGTCCGGTACGGATCCGGATTATTCATTTCTGGGTAACTGAAAACTCGCTGGCACATGATGCCCGCATAGAACAAGTACATCATCATGTCGGAAGACCAAAAGCAACGCGAGCTGGAACAACTCTTCCTGTGTCTGGACAAGACGGACTTGAAAACGGCTAAAAAGCGTCGAGCGGCATGGGAGGCAATTGTCGAAACGGGACTAGATAAAGTCCTCAAAGTGGATTTGGATTCCATCCCGAAGGCGAAAGTGGCCTTGGGAGGCTGCAGCCTCTTTCGCTATATTCCACGAATGCGCCTCAAGGCATTACCCAAAGCGGCGTACATTCAGATCTTTGGCCAATCGAACTGGGTGTTGCATCACAACCCGTTCACTCTAGCGTGGGAAGGTTGCCCAGGAGGGTGTCCTTGGTGCACCCTCTCAGATGAGGCAGCCTGGCATGATAATGGAGACCTTTGTGCGGTGGACCGCTGCCCTGAGGAACGGACTGGCAGCACTACCCTATGCCCAACTCATCTCGCACAAGCCATCAAGAACAACAAGTGTCGCGACTGTCAACTACCCCTTAACAAGGCTGGCGAATGTATGCTCCGCACTCTTACGCCAGATGAGTTCGATGACCCAAAGATGCCACGTATGGATCCTTCTCCTTTGCCTGCGGACATTGCTGACATGTTTAAAGCGCAACCTAAAAAGCGCGCCAAGAAGGCCTAGGTTGTTCCGGAGGTCAGTGTGTGATCTTTTGTTTCTATTTCAAAACGGAATGCCGGCGATTGACAGGAAGGCTATACACCTCGCGCACCTAATTGTCTGCCATGGACAAAATCAGCGCATTCATGTATGCATTCTTCCAAGCCATCAAGAAGTCTCGAAGTTGCTCTGCTTTCTGCCGAATCGAGCCTTGAATCTGGCTGACCTGTGACTGCTGTTCCTCGTCATACAACCATGTCAAACCACATGCTAATCGTCCATACGCATCCGATGTAGCCCATTTCTGCTGTAGCTGACTCAGGCTCCGCACATCTTGTTGAATACTGTCGTGTAGCGTGTTGGCTTGAGACAACTTCTTTTGAAACATCTTTTGAAAATCAGTAGGAGGATGGTTCCATGGTGTACAAGAATAATATTGATGCAATCCTTCGAGTTGCAGAATCTTAAGCGCTGGGCCTATTCCATTACTAACAAGCTCCGTCAGCTTGATTTGGTTGCGTAACTTTTGTCGCTTTGATGGCAGTTCTTCTGGACCCACAGCAGCTTCTTCTTGAGTGCTTATCATTGGACCCTCTTTGTGTCTGAATGAAATGGATCTGCATGAAAACGCAACTTGGTGTCTTTTGAATGAAATCTGTGCACTCTGTTTCCGTCCAATTAGCTAGTTTCGCTAATCTCGTTTACATCATCATCGATGCTCAGTCCGCAGTAAGAGTTTGAGGTGCTATTCCTGTGCTTGGATAGCGATCCAAGAAGATCTAGGTTTTTCCGGAGGTCCGTGTGAGGCCTAGGGCTGACCTGCGACAGTATGCCGTCCGCTCAAGACGTGGCTGGAGATCATCGAGTTTGTAGAGTTGAATACAAATTAAACACAAAAGCGTAAGTCGGCCTACCAATCGGGACCGTTGCTATGCATCCAGTTTTCATCGGGTACCGCAAGTGCTGCTCGACACAATAGCCGCGCGAGAAAACGGTTTGGGAGACGGCTTAGACTTTCGGGGTAGCTTTTGGAGAATGGATCACGAGACAAAGTGCGCTTCAAGCGTTTGATGTATTCTGCCTGCATAGCGCCTGTCCAATTGGCCTCCACAAGCTTGCCCGACAGCTGATCGATGAGAAGTGCGCCGTCTACATCCTTGGTTGTCTTGACCCACTCCAACAAGTCTTTGATCGTGCATTGAATGTCGTACTGCCACGCCAGTTTGAGCACTTCTCGTTTGTGTTCCGGATGGGCTGTTGAGAAATTCCACCGCTGACCGGGATAAAAGCTCTCGACTAAAGAGGTGAATACCCACGGCTCAACGTTCTTGATCTCCAGCTCATGGCAACCATCAGCCTCGGGGTCGATCTTCTTGCCTAACGCTTCTCTCCACACCGACGAAACCAGTTTGAGTGGCTGGTCGCACAGATAGTAGGTGCGTTTGTGGGAAGGCCCTATAACCGTGACGCGAACATTGGTGTCGTCAACGGGTTCTCTCCATCTTAAGTCCTCTTCATCATCCAGCACTGCCACGGGCTTGAGCTTCTTGGTCGCCGCGTCGTCCGCTGGGTGAGCTTTACGTTTAGCGCTCATGGTTGTGATGGTTCATTCAAACAGTCATTTGTGTACATTCGGTGGAAATGTATACAAAACGCGGCGGACTATTTCCACTGATCTAAGTTTGAAAAAACCAGTCGCAGTTATTAATGGCGGACGACGGGTCCCGTTCAGTCTCTCTCCCAGTCTACAAGGGCGGAGCGGTGGTCAACCATGCCATCGTCGACCCAGACTGCATGGAGCGTCTCAAAGGGTTTCGATTGTCACAACAAGAGATCCATGGCTACAAGTATCCGGTTATCCAAGTTGATGGGAGAACTGTGAAGCTTAGTCACTTTCTCCACGGGGCACCACCCGCAGGGCAGGTCAAAACCACCATGAACGGCGACAGAATGGACAACCGAATAGCTAATCTACGCGACTCTACATTCAGTGAAAGAGCACAGAAGAAGATCAAAGCGCCAGGAGCCACGAGTAAGTACATTGGCGTGTCGTGGAAGAAACGCAACAACAAGTGGGCGGTGCAGGCGACGTCGCCAGGAGGCAAGGTTGAACATCTCGGGATGGTACAAGTGCCCGTAGAAGGCGCCAAGATGTATGACCGACACGTGCTCAAAACACGGGGACGAGATGCAAAAGTCAACGGCGTCCTAAGTGCGGAAGAGACAGAAGCCATTCTGGCGGGCGAGGAGACAAAAGACGAAGGCCCGAAACGTGCTCCACGCGATCTTCCTATGGGGGTCTACCGTGTGAAAAGCGGTTATCTGGCTCGCTGGACAGACGAAAACGGGCACAAGCAGTCCAAGATGTACAAAACAATCCAAGAGGCAAACTCGAGATACCAGAGGGAGAGCGCACGAGTCCAGGGTATAAAACTGGCACAGCAGCAAGCGGTTCCTGTGACACGTAATGAAAGCGGAGAGCCAGTGATTGTCACCAACCGGCACAGAGGCCAGCAACGGGAGGTCAAAGTGCCAGAACAGCACTGGGAGGAATTGAATCGACACTCATGGAGCTGGAGTGACAAGAATAGCAATCCTAAGGCTAAGATTAATGGGAAGTATATTTACATACATCAGTACGTGTGGCAGCTTGAACATCCGGGCGAAGATATTCCAGGCGGTTATGAAATGGATCACATTGATTGGGACCACGCAGACTGCCGAGTGGAATCTTTGCGTCTCGTCACGAAAGGCGCAAACTGTCAGAACAAGCGTAAGCGCGAAGGAGCAAGTAGCAAATATCTTGGAGTCTCCTACGACTCAGCCAGACAGAAATGGCAAGTTCGTATCAGAAACGATGGCACACAGACAAATCGAGGATACCATGGCACTGAGAAGAGTGCTGCTCGAGAATACAACGCTGCCGTTGATGAAGCCTATCCTGATGGAGAAGGGAGAAAGAATGACATTTCGGACGACGAGGATGCTCAGCGCAGTTCTGCTAAACGGCAACGGCGGGTTGTCTAGAGTCCCGGAGAACGAGCAGTTGTGCCGTATTGTTCAAATTCGAATATGCTTCTCTTTGTGAGCACAACTTACGCTAACTCGGACATGCACGGACATATCAGTTTTATTATGCGTTGGAAGTCCGCCTGCATCCTGGCGATCGATCGGCTTTAGGTGCGCTCGCCTCGGATGCGTCGGGCAAGCTGTATGTCTTTCGGTTGAATAGTCACCCGTTTTCCATGAATGGCGCAAAGATTGGTGTCCTCGAAGAGAGAAACGAGGTAGGCTTCGGATGCCTCCTGCAGTGCCAAGATGGCTGTGCCCTGGAAGCGGAGATCTTTCTTGAAATCTTGCGCAATCTCGCGGACCAGTCGCTGGAAGGGCAGTTTGCGAATCAGGTTGTCAGTGCTCTTTTGGTATCGGCGGATCTCGCGCAGAGCGACAGTGCCGGGGCGGTAACGGTGAGGCTTTTTGACTCCTCCGGTTGCGGGGGCTGATTTGCGGGCAGCCTTGGTGGCCAGCTGCTTGCGCGGGGCCGCTCCCCCAGTTGACTTACGAGCCGTTTGCTTGGTTCTCGCCATTGAATGAGTGGTGAAGTTCTACCTTAGACACTGAGGGCATAAAGATTTATTCATTCAAGAAAACAGCCAACTGAATAGCAGGATGGTCCCGACAATTCCAAAGAGAATCGCCGCCGTCCAAAAGAATGCCGTCCACCAGGTCTGCATGCCCGATACGTACGCATGTTGCGCTGCCGCCAGTTGCGCGATTTCATCTTCCTCTGGATCCGCGTCGGCTCCGTCGTCCTCCGCCGCTGCTGACTCGGGCTCCATGCCCAAGGGCTGGAGATTTTGAATGCTGGCCGGGTGCGCGGCCGTGGTCGGTCCCGCGCAGTCATCGATTTGAAAGCCGGTCAGTCTGCCTTTGAAACTGGAGACCTGAATCACTGAAGCGGCAGGAGCTGAAGCAGGGGCCGCGGCCGATGGCGCAGCCGATGGCGGAGCCAAGGCAGGGATGAGGCCGATGGTCTCTTCGTCGTGTCCCTCGCCGTGCAGCTGTAAGAAGGCAATCGTCTTATTAGTCGTGTTGCGCCCAACAGTGACTTGGGAGAATCCCTTGTTGTTGCTAATCTGGAAGTGGCTGACCATGTGTGTCTCCAAGAGCTGTGGTGCCGGAGGCGCACCAACAGCCATCGAACTAAAGCTGCTAGAGCTACCGGAGCTGCTACTAGAGCTAGAGCTGCTCGAGCTACCGGAGCTGCTCACGCATTCTTCGCAGCGCCCGCATGTGATGCTCAGCTCTAACAGCACGCTTGGAGTATCAGGTGTTTGTCGCTCATTCGGCAAAGCAATGGCGCCTTGAATGTGAGTGACATAGGTAGACTTGTCAGGACACTGCAAGGTTCGTAGCGGTCGTTCTGCCACAAAAGCTGCTGCCATTGTTGTTTAATTGAAGTCAAATGTATTTTTCATTCGAGTTCGTACACTGTGAGGTCGGACATGATTACGGCAACAGGACGAGGGAACATCAAGTCCTGCCTGCGATTTTCGCGAATGGCAAGCGAGAGCTTTGGAATGTCTTCCTGTTTGGGAGCAATTCCAAGCGTAAGGATGGTGCGTGACAGGTTTTGAAACACGACTCCAAACAGCTCTTCGTCGCTGCTGGGCTCTTCCGCATCTTCTCCTTTGCCATCCCCCCGCACTGCCATTTCCAGTGAGCCGCTGTCTGCCAAAGGCGTGCCAGGAAAGGGATATCCCGCCTCAAACAACAGATAGTACGCGGCCTTGATCATGTCCGCTGGAGACTTGGGGAACTTGGCGGCAGTCGCTATCGCCTTGTCATAAACTTTTTGATTCTGCGCGGCTATCACAGCCAACTCCTTTTGATCGACGAGGCGATGAGACGGGAAGCACTTGGCAGCATCGAAAGTCCAACCAGCTTTCGGAACGTCCTTCGGAACATTGAACCGCACCAAGGTGCCATACGAAAATAAAACGTGCGAGTCGCCTTCCTTGAACGGTCCTCCGCGCATCACTGCGCTCTTGAGGAAATCATCCACCAGGAAGGTTTGAATGTCCCGGATATTCTTTGCGCCGGTTTGTTCCATGTGCTGGTGCGTCCGTCGCCTCTGCTCTGAGTGCGGCATTTGAATGAATCGAGTAGCCTTTGTTTCCTGACAAAGCCGCGTTTCTGCATTACACAAGCCTGGCAAAAAGGAAGCTGGGGGACGGACTGAGGCATCTTGTTCAGTTTCTTGAATATTCCATCGTTTGGCGTCGTTGTGAACACAAGAGGTAGAAATGACGCATACGCGGTCCACGGCTACGGGTCTCGTTTTGGCGAGTGCTGCTCTGGCCTTTGCCTGCTATAACTTTTATTATGCTGCAAAGGCCAACCAAGATCGTGTGCCTGCGACCACAGAGTGCAGAATCCAGTCTGCGCTGTGGTGGGATGATGCCCAAGGAGGACAAGGCTGTATAATCAAGGCGACCTATGGCAGGAACTTTTCGGCAGGCCCACGGGAATACTACCCTCATAACTGGGACGACTACCAAAACAACGAGACGAAATGCAAAGGGGAGAATTACATGCATTTCAACTCATCTCTCACTTGTTGGTACATGCCCAAATCTGGTGAATTGTTGTATGACAATGAAAAAGACGCGCTGCGCGAGACCAAGAGCACATTGATTTGGGGAATATCGATTGGATTGTTTTCAACCCTCATCGCCTTCTGTTGCTGCAGTGCTATGATCGACTGCAAACGAAACGATGCCAAGGCAGAGGATTATGTACGTTTGAATTCATAAAACCCACCTAAATGCAAGATTGCGAGATGCGATCCGCTTGGATTGTAGCGTCTGTAGCAGCCGCCGTTATGGTGCTGGCTGGTGTCTTTGAGACAGCAGCCGCCCTTTCTGCTTTTCATAAAGAGCCCCAAATGACTTTGAGAGAATTAAGCACGACACCGACTGTTGACCTGGAGAGATATCAGGGCCGATGGTATGAAATCGCGCGATTGCCCCAAATATATGAACCTAAAGATTGCGTGGGCGTGACGGCCGACTACTCGTTGCGATCTGACGGCAAAATCAACGTCGTGAATACTTGCATCCGCAAAACATGTTCTGGTAGAACGGAGCAAGTCCATGGCGTTGCACGCGTAGTCGGACCCGGGCGCCTGAAGGTCGCATTTTATGCTGGCATCATAGAGGGCGACTATTGGATTTTTGAGTTAGGTGACAATTATGAGTATTCTATCGTAGGCTCGCCAGACCACAAGTCTCTGTGGGTGCTCAGCCGAGCCAAAACTCTGGACATGAGTTTCTTGCAAGACATTCTCACCCGCTACAAGCGATTGGGTTTCAAGACTGAAACTATGGTTTTCATGACACCCTGTATTTCCCAAATATGACAAGTCCGTTTTTGTGTACTGGTCCGGACACGTAAGGCTCGATGGCATCATCCGCTGCTCCGATTGAAGCCATTCGATGGTACTATCAGGATCCCGGGGACAACAAGTGGAAGATAGATAATGCGGAAGCTCGGGCGTTCTTTGACAAGTTACCTGTGAACTTTGCTATCGTCATCGTCTGCGGACAGTACAGAACAGGCAAATCATTTTTGCTCAACCGAGTGCTCTTGAGGTTACCTCCTGGTGCGCCCGGCGGCTTTCGCGTGAGCGATTCTACCAAAGCATGTACAAGAGGGATTTGGGTCTATCCCAAAATCTATTGGGGTCGGAATGTAGAAGGAGAGACTATTCCCTTTATCTTTTGCGATGCAGAAGGTTATGGATCAGTAGACAAGCATGACGATTCGACTCATGATGCGCAAATCTCTTCATTGGCCTTTTTGTCCTCGACAACGTTCGTGCTCAATGTGTGGGGCAACATTACAGAAGCCAACCTCAGTGGCTTGTCCATGGCAGCGAACATGGGCGATCACATTCGCCTGCATAGTGAGGACGATGGCTCTGCGGGGATCAACTTGCCAAAGTTGATTGTTGTTGTTCGTGACTTTTCATTGCGCCAAGTACACAAGACGGGCAAGGCATACCTTGAATACGCACTTCGTGGGGATGAAGATGAAGAAAAGATAGCAGAAGGTGGCGCGGCTGGTCCAGCTGCAGAGGATGACAATGAAAAGAACCGCACACGACGAGCTATCATGAAGTACTTTCCTGATCGAGAGTGTGTCACAATGAAGAGGCCAGCAGATGCCGAGGAAGTCATTCAGAACTTGAACAATGAGCCAGAAGAAAAGTGGCGCAAAGAGTTCCGTGATACCGCAGAAGAGCTCCGGCGGCTCATTTATTGCAATCTCAAAGTCATTCGTGGAGCACAGAACAAACCCATGTCTGGAGCGGCTTTCTTTGCCTCTGCTTGCGAATATGTGAACTTTCTCAACTCGGACAAGGCCATTGTCGTTGCAGACGCATGGGCGATGAGTTCCACCATTCAATGTCAAAAGGCCATGCAGATGTGTTATTGGCAATGGGAACATTGTCGTAAGACGGAAGAAGATGCTAAACGACTCTCGCCGCCACAAGTCACACCGGAGCAGTTTCAACAAGCAGTGCAAACCTGGACTGCGCAGGCTGAACAAAGTTATTTCAAAGCTGCCACCGAGCCAGCTCTCGCACAATTTCATAAAGAGCTGATGAACTTGCTATCCGCGGCGCGACAAAAGGCGACGGAGGCGTACAACAAGGATATGGAAGGTTGGATTGGACAATCCATCCACCAAATTGATCTTGCTGTGCAAACGGATTGGCCCCAGGCGGAGCAGCAGATTAAAGCATTACTTTCACAGGGGGCACACTTTCGGTCGGACAGTATCACAAATTTGATTGGTGTTTCTATTGCCAAGCGCTTTCTCTCTTGGACGACTCAACTTACACAGCAATTGAGACAAGCCAATGACTCTGCTAGTTCAATCAAGGCCAGCACCAAAGACTTGGAGGCACAAATCGCTACCTTGACGTCGCAACTCACTGAAGCTCGCGCCATGGCACTGCGAGAGAGGAAAACTGCGGAGACTGATCGAACCCGATTGATGGAAGAGCATCACAATATGTTGGCTGAAATGAAAGTCGATGCGGAGAAACCACTCCATGCTCTTCAGCAGACTGTCCAGCAAATGGAAGCAGAACGTGAGACCTGGAGGACACAAATCAAAAAGTTACAGGATGAGCTGGCACAAGCACAACAGCAGAACTCAGAGGCGGCTGGCAAACTTGCTGAACACTCAAATGAATCGCAACAAACGATAAGTGACTTGGAGGCCTACAATACTCGCGTCCAACAGGAACTTGCCGACTCGAAGCGTAATGTAACACATTTGCAGGCAGAAATTGCAAGTCTAGAGCCTTTCCGGCTACAAGTGGCTAAACTGATGACAAAGACTCAAGAATTGACTACCGAGGTTGCTCGGGTCACAGCAGAACGAGACAGCCTGGTGGATCAAGCGGCCAAGGACATGGATACCATGACCAAACAGTCCCAGCAGGCATTAGAAGAGTACATGGCCGTTAGGGACAAGGAAAAGCTACAGTTGCGAAACCAGTACAGAGAGATGACTAGTCGCCTTCAAGCTCTAACATCAGAATCAACACAAAACAAGTTGCTTTTAGAGTCAAGCAATCATAAACTCAAAGAGGCAGAAGCGAAATGTGCAACATGGCAGCAAAGGTACGAATCTGAATTAACTAAATTGAAGGAAGATAGTCACGTAGCTGAGCAACACACAAGATCGCAATATATGGCTCAGCTGGTAGAGCTCAATGCAAAGCTCAATGACGAGACCAAGGCCAAACAGCAAGCCGAGATGACACATCATCGCGAAACTCTTGATCTTCAACGTCAACTGCAGGAAACCCGAATCACCAAGGAATTGCAAGTCAAAGCCTTGGAGAATCAACTAGAGAGCAAAAAACGGCACTGGGATAAACTGGAGAGCATTGAATCCAGTAAACGTCAAAAATGTGACGATGATGCGGTTGCGCTGCGAAGGATGGAAGTCGATTTGACTTCGCTGAAACGAGATCTTGTCGACAAAGAGGCAGCGTTGTCGAACGTTACCAAACAGGCGCAAGAGAGTATGGCTGAATTGAACCGCAGTCGAACTCAATATCGATTGCAGATGGAACAGCTACGGATTCAACATTGTCAAGAACTCACCCGATTACAACAGCAAATGAATGAGCGTGAGTTTATGGCTTTTGGGGGAGGAAGTGCCTCCACTTCCGTAGATGCTGTTATGGGTGTTGGTCCTCCTGGGCCTCGAGTAGTAAATGAACCGCTAGCATTGCCATAAGCATGGCGGTCACAATAGAACTTGCCACGATGATAAACCACGCCCAGTATCGAACAAGTCTATCTGCCACACTCGGTTGTTCGCCCCGTAGGAAGCGGTTGGACATGCCGAGTAATAGAGAACCAGAGATGACATTGACAAATACGACAGCCAGATTGCCTGCGACTAATGCCCAAAAGGCTCCATTCTTTCGGAGTACCAAGTGATCATCTCGCAGGATTTGCAAGTTCTTCCATGCGGTAGACAGAGGGACGGCGTCACTCATCCCGCCCCCTTTTGTACTTTTAGATATGATGCCGTATTTTGCCTTTGCCGTCGTCTAGCGATGTCTGCACTGCTTTGGCGACTGACTCGCCGTTTCCATTCAATTTTCAGAATTAGACCCGTTAGAGACCAGCGATGGAGCAACCCGAGGTGATGCTGAGTTACTTGGAGGAGATGGGTGGGTCTGTCAAGTTGATGCAGGAAAAGATGAAAGAACTGCAGCAACTCATTGGTACTGTTCGAGCTCAAGTCAAAGTGTCATGCCAGCAGTGTGACAAAGCTTTGCGGAACAATAATTGTCTGAGCTGCCGATGTGAAAGTTGCTGGACAGGTTGGAGTTACCGCAACAGATGTGTCTATTGCAATCGGACAGCAGAAGAATCAGCGCAGAGGCTAAACAAAAACCAGCAACAACTCTGGTCCATTGGGGATGACCAGATTCACACTTGTTCGAAATGTGGATTTTTGAATCGGAACGTTTACCGACCACCGCGAACTCTGAACTGTCTCAAGTGCAAGGCCGAACTGGAAGACTCATCTGACGAGGAGACGCAGCAAAAAGCGCAGGAGGAGCAAATCAAGCCGAAGAAAGCACGCAGCGGCTACATGTGGTTTTGCAAGGAGAATCGTCCTGTGCAAGTGGATGCGCACCCAGATGCTCGGTTTGGGGAAATTACCAAGTTGATGGCAAAAGCGTGGAGTGAAATGAGCGATGACTCGAAACAACCTTACCAAGACCTACACATGCTTGACAAGGAGCGGTTCTCGGATGAGATGTCAGAGTTGAAGGCGACTGGCCGCTTTACTGTTCGCGACAATGTCGATGGCACGCTCACCAACCGTTCGCAACCGGCAAAGCGGCCTGCAAAACGGCCTAGTTAGTACATTTGTCTCCGTCCAGGTAATCGTTTCAGAACAAAAGGTAATGCTTTCCCAGCCTACTGACGCGCAGCCAATGGGCAATAGATTAAGTCGAATCTTTCGGCCCGCAAGGATACTGCATGTGCCAGCAGAGCCGCCGGCAGCGGCAGCAGCGCCAGAGCAAGCAGCAGCGGCAGCGCCAGCGCCAGAGCTAGCGCCAGAGGAGTTGCCACTCCTCATTGCACAGCGTGTGGATGAAGAAGAGGCGGATCGTCGGTACGTTGAAGAGGCGAGAGCCGAGCAGAGAGTCCAAGAGGCTGCAGCAAGAGGCCAGCAAGCTGCAGAGAGAGTCGTGCAGCAGCAGCGTCGAATTGAGGAAGCAAAGGAAAAGGCCTTGGTGACAGCCAAGCGCGAGCGCATCGAAAAGCAATTGATGGTACTGGGAGCATGCCACGCCGTGGATCAAGTGATTGTACAAGTTCGAAGTTTTGATGACAGTCAATTTCAAGCCAGTGTATTCTTCACTGGACTCGCGAGTTCCTTGCGGATTGGGGAAGGGCTTCTTGCCTGGTGGTCACTTCAGGAGGCTAGTATCGACACCAAGAGCATATTGTTTTCGGTCATTCAGTTGCGGAAGGCGATTGAGAACATTATCAGGCAACTGATCAAACCTTCTGACCGCGAAGAAAAGCTTGGGCAAGATGAAGAAGAACAAACGATAAGCCCCACATGGGAAGCTTTGGTCGAGAAATCTGAACAATTGCGACAGCACAACGCCGAGCACAAAGCCGGGGAGCCAGACCAACAAGGGCCGTGGCGAATAGATAACAAACAATTGCTATATGCTCTACGAGCGATCGGCACCTTACGAATGACTCGATATCAACAGATGGACGATCCTTCACTAATGGAACTTGAAATTACGATGAGTTTAACCATGATCATCGAAGGACTCACTGCCTTGGTGATGGGAATTGTGGAGGCCGAGTTCGGTAACGGCGAAGTTTTGGCAGCGGTGAATCGTACCGCGGAATCTATTAGTCAAGAGTTAGGGCGACTCTTACTGGTTGTGAATTCAGCTCGTTATCGACTCGATCGTCCGGCAGGCCATGCAATGGCAACGAGCTCACAGTCCCGCTGGACGGCGGCAGCAATTCCAGAGTCTCCGGCGGTGGTATGATATCAAATAGAACTGAAAACGCAAGTGTGACATTGGGACAGACGTTTGTGCCATCGTGCCCCTCGAAACGACATAAGACAATAAGCTTGTTCTTGAGAGGTTGGTAACCACAGGCCGATGCCAAAATGTCAGGATCAAATCGAAAAGCAATGTCATCATTGTGTCGGGGTTTTGCACCGTCCTTGGCTTCCCCTCCAGGCAAAGTGAAAGCATACGCTTTCCTGTTTCGAATTAGCGCCTGGGCGCCCTTTCTCGTCAGAGGAGTGGCATCCATCCGAACGATGAATGCGTCTCCTTCCTCGACCATCAGCTTGCCATCTTTCGGCTTTAAACTCGCAAAGATTGCAACTGTTGCCATATCTCCAGCCAGAGTGTTCAGATTCATTTGATCGAACAAGTCATCGGCCGTTGTAAAGTGTTCTGAAATCCAGTACTCAAGAAGGCACACAAGTGCCTCCACAAACTCTTTCTTGTTCTCCTCGGCCATTGACCGAGGTACGTGCGCTATACCAGTGCATTCGTGAGAAATGAGCCGCCCTACACACCCAAGATCAAGGATGCGCGGACTTGTGTTTTGGATTTGTGCTGTGGTCACCGTGGCCATTGCCCATGCGACAACAGCCCCATCACTGGATGACAAGGTGACGATTATCGGTGCTGGACCTGGTGGGATTCACATGGCTATGTTACTGAAGGAGCGTGGATACACAGACGTGACGATCTTGGAAAAGTCGCAGCGTATCGGCGGCAAATCTTGGACGTACTGGTACAAGGGCACTCCCTTTGAGCTCGGCACTTGCTATATGCATCCTCGCTATGATGCTATTCGTGATCTGCTGCGCAAGTACAATGCCTCTCGACCAGGTCTTGCCGATGAGAGCTGGAATGATCCTTCTTACGTAGTCTACACGTCGGACTTGCGCGTTGCCCCTGACCGACATGTGCCAATGGAGAAGAAGGAATGGATGCTCTCGGCTATTGAGAAGGACGTTTTGCCATTTTCTCTGTGGGGACTTCCTCGATCGATCTCAAAAGTCTTCATCTGGAGACATGCCAACCGGTACATGCAAAAGCACCGCGAGATTTTTGGAGAAGGGTTCAATCAGTACCAATTTCCGCCGAGGCTTTCAGAAGAACAACTCGATCAATACGGACTGCGTCTCCCTGCAGAGCAATGGTTGATGAAAAATAACATGCTGGCACTCAAGTCTCTCCTCAAGTTTGGCCTCTCCGCTCAAGGGTATGGTCTACTGGAAACTATGCCTGCATATTACATGTTGTGGTGGATCTCGGCTGATATGCTACAAGGTGTTTTAGAAGCATTGCAAGACAAGTCTGGAACGAAACCTCCTGTTAAAGCCACGCTGAGAAATGGTTTTCAAGCCCTGTGGGAAACTATCGCTCAAGCTGAAGACTTGAAAATTCGTTTTGGTTTTGGAGTGACAAGAATTGATCGCAGCGGACCTTCAATTCGTATCTTTGGACCGCAACACCAGGAACTCACTACGGATTGGCTGATTCTCGCTGTGCCGATTCAAGAGAACCTGAACATGTTGGATGCCACTGATGACGAGTTGGTCTTGTTTGAATCACAGACATCGTTTGCCATCAAGTCAACATTGTGGGAAAACAACCCTGTTGGTGGCGCATGTGAACTGTGGCGCAATGCGCTCAATTATGGTGTGCAATTTTGGCCCGACCGAATGGTCCCCGAGGAGGCAGGACAAGTCTACGCGCTGCGCTGTCCACCTAAGGAGCTAGCACGCAATGCTGCGGCATATGCAGCTGCGTCACACGATGTACAAGTGGCTTATCAATTTGCAGACACAGCTTTGGCCAATCAGTTTGACAATGATACGATGCGACATCTGTTCAAATCATGGGCTTCTTGGGAGGGGCTAGATCACGTGTCCATCATTGCAGAGTTTTGGACTCGCTATTTTTATCACTGGCGACCGAATGATGTGGGAAATGCTTGGCGACTGTTCGACCTCCAAGGGCACAAACGGACTTGGTACATTGGTTCTTCTGCCAGCTTTGAGTCTGTACTGAATGTTGTCAACTACAACCGGATGCTCCTGGACACGATTTCCCCGTAATTTGTAATTGTCTCACTCAAAGATCCTTAATGGATGTTGCTGGTTCAAGAGGGTTGACGGGGCCATGTGGAGAGGTCGGGCGAACCTATCACTGGACATCTACCCTCATGGCAGTCGGTGTTAGTTTCTTGTTCGCAGGGTTCCTCTACATGATTTACGGCACCGAGATTAATGTCTAGCACACTCATTTTCTCGATCTCGACCTAGATCTGGATCTCGCGGCGGCGGAGCCCTTCATAGCCTTCACTGCGGTGGCCGTGGTCAAGACAGCGTGTGCTAGATAGTGGTAGTTCACAAGTGCCGCCTTATAACCATCGCCCCACTCGGGGTGTTGAGGGCCCGCGATAGCATCTTTCACGATAATGACTTCGAATCCCTGTTCGAGAAATTCTCGTAGATGTGATTCGACGCACATGTTCGCCAACATGCCCGCAAGGATGATCTTGTTAATCTTTCTCTTTCGTAGTTGCAGTGTGAGATCGTTCGTCTGTGGTCCGAAAACTTTGTGTGGGCTTGCTACGACTGTTTTGCCGTCCTCGATATATTGCTTAAACCGGTCCAGCCAATCTGCACCCGAGTCTGCGAAATTCGTCAGATCGAGGGGCCCATCCCGGCCGAACGTGTTGGTCTTGAGCTCGAGCTCTTCCAGAGGCCCATTGATCTGCCATTCGTGGTCAGTCGGGTAAAAGTAATGCGGTGATACAAACACGGGGTAATCGCCTTGCTTTGCAGCGTCAAACAGCTGATCCAGGTGTTCGATGATCCCATTCTCCATCACACTTGCGCCGACTAATTTCCAACTTGCTCCTTTTTCGCTCAGAAAATCATTCTGTGGGTCAATGACAACCAATGCAGTGTCTAGGCTGTGAAACTGCATTGATTTCTTCCGCGCGCTTTTCTTTGACCGTTCGGCCATTTTCAGATGGCCTCCCTTTAGCAGCTCGGACGGTCAATGGAATTTTAGGGGGCATTTCCCGTTTTTACCAGAAGACTAGCCTGACAGACAGGTACGGGCAATGAAGCGAAAAACGATAGAACCCGAAGAAAAGGAAGACGACGAAGTCGCCAAAAAGAAAAGACTAGAAGTCGAACTATTCGGCGAAGATGACGACGCTGTTGATGCTGCCGCAGCTAAAGCTGCAGCGATAGAAAAACGAGTCCTGTCAATCCGGGCCAGTATTGAGCGTTGGCTGGCTTCGAACCCTGAAGAACGTGCGTCGGAATTTGGGCGTCAACGCATCGTAAGCGCTATCACCTCTCTTGCCATGATGGAGAAACTCTCGCTTGACATTCTGCAGCGCACCAAGATTGGCATAGAAGTGAACAAAGTCAAAAGAGCCTCCGTTAGAGCCACCCAAGCCGAAAGTCTCTTGCTGTCCCAAATGTGTACGGATCTTGTTTCTGGATGGAAGAAATTGATCAAATAGAGTATTCTTTTCGGTCGAAATGTCCAGGCAAAGCGTAAGTTCTGCCTTTTTTCTTGACGATCGCAGTAACCATGTCGTCGGATCGCATGTTCATCTCCAACGAAGAGTTGGAGGAGAATCGTCGTCGCCTATATGCGCAGTACTGGTCGGGGTTCACGACTGACGATGAATTCAAGGCGGCTCTGATTCGTCCATTATTCCAGTGTATGGAATGCCAGCAATTCAAGATGGGAGACATGCAAAAGTTCGCCGGGCCAGTGACGGTAGACCTAGTTGCTCCTAATTCTGGTAAAAAGACAACAGATCGCGCCCTAGTTCAAGAAACTTAGCAATGGAGGAGCATCCGCATCCCTTTAAACGCGAGTATTCGCCATGGACGGTTCGCGAAGTCACAAAGATGGTGCTGATGAGCATTTGCCTGGTGCCACTGATTCGTCTGGTCTTGTTGGTCATTTTGACCGTCCTATCGATCGGGTTGATTCACATCTCATGTGAACCATGGTCACTCCATGCCATTCGCAAGTTAATGCGACTCATGTTGATTGTCTGCGGATTTTACCGAATTCCGATTACGGACCACCGACACGAAGAACCAGAAATTCGACCCAAACTGATCGTCATCGCGCCACATGTGACTATGTTTGACATGTTGTTCTTCACCTGGTATCTCGGATGTGGCGGCATGGGCAAGAAGGAAATTGCAGACATCCCTTTAATGGGTCGCATGTTTCGTGATTGGCCAGGGAATGTCGCTGTCGATCGGTTTTCAAAAGAAGGCAAGCAAAAAGCCGAAAATGACATTAAAGCGCGCGCCCAAGATCCGAACGCCGTGCCGCTCGCCATTTTCCCCGAAGGAACAACTGGATCATCGAGAGTGCTTAAATTCTTCATGGGTGGCGCTTTCAACCCTGGAGAACCTGTTCAGCCTGTCCTACTGGACTTTTCGCAGAACAAGTACTGCGATTTAGCGTTTCTGGGCAGCACTGCATTTTGTCTGTTTTGGGCATTCTGTCAATTCGAAAACAAGGTGCGGATCAGCTTTCTCCCGCCTTATGTACCGAGCGGCATCGAAAAGGCCAATCCCTTCCTCTATGCCAACAATGTGCGCCTTGCGATGATGGACGTGCGTTACAATCCCTCTTATCGCAGATACTCTTTGGACAATCGTGGCGTCGAAGACGTCCACTTTCGCCAAAAGCTGGACGCTGTTCCCTTCCCTGTCCGCGAGCAGATCAAGGACTTGATTGTGATTGCGGACATCAAGCACAAACTCCGAATACACATGGAACAATTGCTCGAAGTACTTAAATTGTATCAAGACCAAAAAGACGGTGTCCTGATCGGGGACATCCGGAAACTATTGCCAACGCTACCGCGCAAAATCGAGCAGAACGTGCTATTAGGTTTCTTAGGCTTTGATGGCAGTGATGGATGGGAAGTGTCGCTGGATCAGTGCATGTCCATGTTGGTTGCCGTTAGTCTTCAGCCTCGTTAGAGCCAAAATCCAAGGTGCGCTGAACTTCCCATGAGAGTGCTGGTCGGACCTTTCGAGCTGCGGGGCGGAGAGGAGCGTTGGGAGCAGAACGCAGTGGGGGAGGTGGAGTAGATAGCATTGCTGGTGCAGGGGCATAAACTCTTCTCCCGCCATGTGATTGTTGAGCAACTGTGCCCCAGTCTTGGTCTTCGTCAGCAAGGGACGGACGGCGACGGGAAGCTCGTGGAGCGTTTGGTGCGTTGCCGTGAGCCGGGTTCATGTGACGAAGAGGGGATTGCATATTCTGTATTCTGTACCACACAAGGATTTTGATGAGACAGATATGGGGCAAGACGTTGATGACTTACTTGGGTTGTGTGAGCAAGTTGAGTTTGAAGACACCTTTTGTCCGGCGAGTTGTCGAAGAGCAGATGTATTTGGTACGGCATTCGGATTCACCACATTTCTGGGAAATGTCAGATGACTAGCGTAGGTGCCGCCGCTGCTCAACACATCCGTTTTCAATGGCTGCCAAACTGTTTGCCGAATTACAGAAGAACAGAACCATTATATGCGGGTCGCCCAAGTTACGCAAGAGACTCTACCAGATACTGGCGGAAGAAAAGCTAGGGTATACGAAAAGCGTAATCGCCTACACAAATGGCAAAAAGGACCTAGGCAAAATCGGATTCGATGCTGGGAGACTCGCAAAGTGGATTGAGAGCAAACGTTTGCTCAAAGATGAAGTAGAAAAGGTATACAACCAGTATCATCATCTCAAGTTCCAAGATATCGAGCCCGCATGGACACCGGGACTCTCCAGAGAAGCAATCCGAGACATTCTAGAACCCGTCTGCAGCAAGGACATCAACGATGGAACGTCGCCCTTCAGATTTGTTAACTTGCACAAGGCTGTTGTCCGTATTTCTCTGATTTAGCTGGACTAGGACACAGCCGTCAGTCATCCAATGCCAAAGCCACTCCAAAGTGCGCATGGATCCAAATTGCATCTGCGCCTCAAAAAGAAAGCTGACGAGATAGCCGCCGAAAAATCGGAAGCTGCGAAAAGAAAGCAAGAGATAGACGCCGCCATCGCTGCCAAGAATCCCGGAGCGTGGCAGAAGGAATTCCTAGATATGGGAGTCTCCAAGGTACAGGTAATGGGTCTTTTTCGTGATTTGTCCGGCACTGTACAATGAAAATGAGACGTCTAGGGTGTGACTCATGACTGCCCCAAAGGTCACGTCCATGTCCAAAGCTCCCAAAATCGAAATCAATCGACACGCCCATCCGCTCGAGTTATCGTGGAAGCTGTCGAACGTGCATGTTAGCATTGCGAATGCCATTCGTAGATCGATCCCGACGATGGTGAGAACCATGGCCTTGGAGTGTGTGGAAGTTCAAATCAACCACAATACAGTGATGAGTGAGACGATGTTAGGACATCGTCTAGGCCTCATCCCACTTGTTGCGGCGCATTTGCCACGTGCGTGCAGTTGCGAACGAGGATGCATTGACTGCGCACCATCGTTCGAATTGGATATTGAAAACAACACACATCACCTTCGAGACATCACTGCTGCGGATCTGATACCATCTGCGACTAACACGATTCCGATTCGTGTTGTCAATCCGAACGACCCCATCACAGTCATTGGTTTCGGTCAGCGCATTAAGCTAATTGCATGGGCTCTCGTAGGCAAAGGTGAGGACCATGCTCAATGGAACCCAGGTGTCACTTCCATGGTTCCCATGGCGCGAATTAGAGTCAACAAGAACCTACTCAACTCAACACAGCGTGCACAAGTGGCCGCCATCTGTCCACAAGGGGTGTTTTCTTCGGACTTGGATGTAGAAGAACTACCAAAGTGCACGATTTGTCAACGATGCTCAACATTCACAGAGACCGAGTTCAAGATCCGTGATGCGATTGCTGTGGACAGCAATATGAATGAGTTTTTGTTCAAGGTGGAAGACAATGGCAGTTTGACGGCCGCCGAATCGACAAAACAAGGCTTGTTAGAATTGAAAAGCTTTTTTGCAGCAAAACGAGGAATGATTGAGACCTTGATCAAAGTACAAGCCAATCGCAAAAATCGCACTGCCATCCCCTCTTAAGCAAACACTATGGCAGTCGCGGGCTCCCCGAAAGCAAAGTTTTTACATGAAGTCATCCTCGTTCGTACATACCGCGAACCCGAGGCACGTGGAGCAATTCTGAAGCCACAACCTGCTTCAGCCAAGGCTGTGGCTAATGAATTGGCACATGTGCGCGCCCGACTGGCTAAACATTATCCTCGACAGATGCGCGAGCTGGATGTGGGAAAAGCCGAGTTCTTTTCCATTGACATGAATGAGAATTTCGCTGTGAACAATCGTTCAGTCACAATTCGTATGGAGGGGAAGTCTCACAACGAATCAACGGCAGAAGCAGTCTCCAGACCCGTGCACCTGGCCGGCATCATTCTGCCCAACGGAGGAAAGCCAGAAGTGTATGCTATCGCTAGTATTGCAAACCGAGCTGAGCGGCCTTTGAAGCAGTTCGCTGCTACTGGGGGAGTGGACCCGAGTCAAGCCCGACACATTACATTCCATTGCGCTTGCGAGGACTACAGCAAGAGCAAGAGTGAGATCCGTCTTCGAGGACCGATTCAAGACGAGGAAAGTGGTCAAAAGGGCGAGGGTGAGATGACGTTTCAAATGGAGCGTGGTCGCCCTGTGCATGATGCGGTCGAAAATGCCAAAGTCATGTTGGACTTTTACGGCTCCTAAAGTGCAAACATGCGATAGTAGAAAAAGGACGACGCCGCCGTAAATAGAATGTATAAGATGACATTTCCCCACTTGTACATGTCTTGCCCAGGTACCGGAGATGCAATCACAGGGAAGAATCCCACTGCAAATATTGATGTTGCCACACTGAGAATCCATAGCCTTTGCTGCGATGGTGTTAGCCAGTGGCTGATCGCCGCGCCCATGATGGTGTTCTTCTTGCTATAACTTGGATGGCATTCGAATGGATTTGATTGCACCGCTCAGTGCGCTTCTCAGGAGACTCGGCGGTGCGGGACTCGGGATCGGCTGAGCAGGCTGAGGCTTCCACCAATATATATGGCAGCGCAAGAGATCAATGGCCAAAACTCCATAATGCTCGGTAACCAGGTTGTGGCACTCCACGAACGTCTCCCATGAATCAAACATCCCCGGAAACATGGTGTCATACAATCTTCTGAGCGAAAGTAATTCTGCTTGTCCGCATCGGGTAACAAGCACGAGGTCTGCCCTGGAGGCAACGCGGGTCAAATCATATTCAGATTTTTCATCTGGTTCCAATTCAGAGGGACATGTCTCGACGTGCAGTATTGGCATATCGTTCGACCACCACAGCCCAAATGGGACATTCATCAGCCCTTGATAGCTTTCCAGGCTGTACTCTGCCGGCAGTTGACGCATTGCCGTGGTTTTGCCAGACGTCTTGGAACCGATGCACAGCACACGCGAGGAGTGTCGTGGCACGAATGGTTGCAGCGACATTTGTGACATGGATGCTGTTATACATGCAAAACGATACACAGGGAAAATCCAGATAAGCTGGAAACGGGAGCGAGACTCACCTGAGTTTTGGTGTATCGTGTCATATAGCAAGGAATGACATGCTTCCTCTTCGTCGCGTTGGTGGCGGCGGCTGCACAAGATGCCATTGTGATTTCAATTCGCGAGGAGCGATGGCAGCAGTTCATGCACAACGTCTCGCCCGACTTCGCGGTCGCGTTTCACGTCCGAAAGCTGAACGGTACCCTAGTCGAATTAGAACATCCGCGACCAAAGGGCGTGACTCGGGGCGCAATGGGCTGCTATGAGTCGCACATGCGAGCATGGGAATCTATTATAAGTACACGAGAAACCGGTCTCGTTTTCGAGGACGATGCGATCTTAATGCCAGACCCTGGTCCAATCCAAGCCGTAATTCAGGAGGCAAATCGCCTCTCATCGTTGAATCCTCGATGTTGTTACGTGTACTTGTCTGACAACAAGCCATGGGTCGCACCAGGCACGACAACGTTTGACCAAAGCTCTCACTTTCTGAAGTTTACATGGCACAGCAGACAATGGCATGCGACGGTCGCTCAAATTATCACTCCTAATGTAGCCGAGCTTTTGTTGCTTGGTGCCCGGCCCATACGAGAGCCTGTGGATGTCTATCTCGCGAATCTAGACAGGAAGAATACGATAGTCTCACTCCATTCGCTCACAGACTTGGTTTCGTCTGGTCACAACAAGTCCGACACATGATAATGATGTCATACATCGTCTGTGCTATCTTCAGACTGGATTTGAATGGTGAATTCCTGGATGGCGACCTTGTGTACCAGTCTTTCTGGTGTCTTGACCCACTTGCCATAGATAAGACCCGGCGCCGTCTCCTCTTTTCGGTACA
>Ga0182030_10000025_pt1 | contig 193134 bp, 166 predicted proteins | sample 812S3MmetaG_FD_121299 | JGI IMG/M metagenome (GOLD analysis project Ga0182030, IMG submission 121299) | Permafrost microbial communities from Stordalen Mire, Sweden - 812S3M metaG (Illumina Assembly) | ecosystem: Environmental > Terrestrial > Soil > Wetlands > Permafrost | place: Sweden...
CCCTAATCATCTACCCAAGGCTGAGTAAGTTCGAGTCTTCCTACGAGCAGCCGTTCTTAGAAATGATGTCCCGCTTCCAGGCGTCGCTTCGACAGTCCAATACGGGGGTGCTCGTGATTGGATTCGGATTTAACGACGCTCACGTGGCCCAGCCTCTGCTCTCGGCTCTAGAGTCCAACGTCAATTTGAAAATGGTTGTGGTGGACCCGGGGTTGGAAGCGAGCACGAACAAGACAGTTGGGAAACTCAGACGCTGATTGGTCGGGGTGATTGGAGAATAACCCTTGTGGCTGAGAAGTTCGAAACCGTTGTACCGTCGATCCCCGACCTGGTCGCGCAGTCGGAGTTCGAACAGCATCGTCAGAGAGTCGCCGGTCAGGCGGGTAAGCCATGACGGACGGACTACCTGTATATCCGTTCGACCAAGATCGATACATCGGCACGGTTACCGAGGTGGGCCCCGCAGCGGCAAAGGTCAATCTTCCGAAAGCTGCGGCTCCAGACGGCCAATGGCTCCACGGGTTTCGCGTCGGTGCTGGAGAAGTAGGCGAATTTGTGTTCATCGAGTGCGGAGAGTCCTGTGTTTTCGGCCGAATTGTTTACGTGAAGCTACCGGAGCGGGAACGCCTAACGGTTGAAGCTGAACTAGGCGCCGTCGCGGAGGCGCACCCTTTGGGAACCGTGCAGATGCTTGCCACGGTAATAGTAAAGGACGGACGTGTCGTCAGCGGCATCCCACGATTCCCACGATTGGGGGCGCGCGTCTATTCCGCCCACCCAAGCCTCGTCAGATGGGTAGCGGAGGCGGTACAGCGAATCGAAGGGCGCACAACCTCGCTCACGTTAGAGATCGCCTGCATTCCGGCTGCAAACGACACCCCGGTTCAGATCAGCCCCGGACAACTATTCGGCCGTCATTGCGCGGTCCTTGGAACGACGGGCGGGGGGAAAAGCTGGACCCTGGCACGCCTCATAGAAGAGGCTGCGCGTTACAACGCCAAATTGATTCTTCTCGATGCCACTGGCGAATTTCATACGCTCAGATCCGACGTGAAACACGTACAGATTGGAAAGGGAGATCCCATGCCCGCCGACTGTGCCGAAGTGGTGATCCCACACACTGGACTGACGGAGCATGACCTCATGGCGATGTTTCGTCCGAGCGGCCAGGCGCAGGTCCCCAAACTACGCGCAGCAATCAAGAGCCTAAAGCTCGCGAGGGTGCTGGGTAAGCACAAACTGGTTAACAACGGCGCTATTTTGAAAGCGGGATTGTTGAAGGCGGATTTCGATAAGGAGTACCAGGCGCATGCAAAAATCCTCGAGAACCCAACCGCAGACCTAGATATAACCAAGCTGTGTGAACAGGTGCAGAACGAGTGTGTGTTCCCGGCCGCCAACTACGGTAAAGATCCTACAAAGTTCGGCGACCCTTCGGGAAATGACGTCAGCTACTGCGTCACGCTGCTATCCCGCATAGAGGATATGATTCGCTCGCCAGAATTAGGTTGCGTCTTCAATGCCGGGACCAAAACCCCGTTTGCCAAGGCGCTCGAAGAATTTCAAAGGGACTCGTCCAAGAAATGTCTGCGAGTATCGCTTAAGTATCTTCCCAGCGCTCACGACGCTCGAGAGATCATTGCGAATGTGATAGGGCGCCACTTGCTGGATGCGGCGAAGAAGGGCACATTCCAAAAGCAGCCCGTCGTTGTGTTTCTGGATGAGGCGCACCAGTTCCTCAACAAGGCGCTGGGAGACGAGTACACGCGATATCCCCTCGACGCCTTTGAGTTGATCGCCAAAGAAGGCCGGAAGTTTTCCCTTACCATCTGTCTAGCCACCCAACGTCCACGGGACATACCGGAGGGTGTGCTGAGCCAGGTCGGGACGCTGATTGTTCACCGGCTCATAAACGAACGCGACCGCGAGGTTGTCGAGAAGTCATCGGGAGAAATTGACCGATCCGCAGCAGCCTTCCTGCCGACCTTGGCTCCCGGAGAGGCCGTGATTGTGGGAGCAGATTTTCCCATCCCACTAACCGTCCAGATGTTTAAGCCCACTAATCCGCCTGACTCGAAGGGACCAGATTACGAATCACATTGGCGCGTTCCGATTAGGCCCGATGCAAGCCCCAAAAGCGAAGGTCGAAAACGACTGTAGTACAACGTACCCGACCTAAAATCGCCAGCAGTCCACGTTTTGCGGAATCCCACCCTAACGTCGCAAAGAACCGCGACGTTAGGATGGGGCACCCGTCAGTTGGGGCACTCTCAGTTGCTCGTGCTGTTGGGAGGGTATAGGGATCCTTCGACTCTGCGTGGCGCGCTTCGCTTACCCCGCTGCGATCAGGATGACAGAGTAGATTCCACCGCTTGTGCGCCGGAAGGATGAGACACCCTCCACACCACTTCTTTCAAGCTGCGATGAACCTTTCGATGTGACTGTTGCCCTCGGGATGTTTGGCCACATCTGCTATAAATCCTAAATAAAAGAACTACGCGAAATCCGGAGATCATTTTAATGTTTGAGTTGAATCGTCGCGCACTGCTTCGTTCTGGGCTTCTTCTTTCTACCGGCAACATCCTGCTCAAGTCGCCTTTTGCGGTCGCACAGGCTCTGTTCGGCGGCGCACCGCAGGCGGGAAACGGAAATCAGACTCATGCGATGGCGGCGGTGGATCTGGCTCCGCGGGAACGACTGCTGTTTGACTTCAACTGGCGTTTCTTGCAGGGGCACGGCTGCGATCCCGCTCGTGATCTTGGTCTCGGTTCTACGCAAGGGGATTTTAATAAGACTGGCGGGTTTGAATTCGCGCTGGCAAAGTTCGACGACGCGCGTTGGCGGCCTTTGAACCTGCCACACGATTGGGCGGTCGAGCTGCCGTTCGTCCATGACCAGGTATTGGAGGACCATGGATTCAAGCCGCTGGGACGAAGCTATCCGGAGACCAGCGTGGGCTGGTATCGGCGGGTGTTTGATGTGCCGAAGAGCGACCGGGGGCGGCGCGTGTTCCTCGATTTCGATGGCGCGTTTCGCAGCGCGCTGGTTTTTTGCAATGGCAACTTTATAGGCCGCAACGATAACGGCTACGTCCCATTCCGCTTCGACCTGACCGATTTTCTTTTCTATGGGGAGAAGAACTGCATTACGGTGCGCATGGATGCGTCGCTCGGCGATGGCTGGTTCTACGAGGGTGCGGGCATTTATCGGCATGTTTGGCTGACTAAGACAGACGCGCTGCATTTGGGACAGTGGGACACGGTTGTACGTACAGAAGTGCAAGACGGCAACGCTACGTTGAAGCTCAGCACTGTGGTTGAGAATGCGGGGAACGCCGCAGAAAGCTGTCGCGTACGTTGGCAAATTTTGGATGAGGCAGGAAAGGCCGTGGCTACTGCGGAATCGCCGGCTGCGGAAGTTGCCGGGGACGGCAAGCAAAGCTTTAATGCGACTGTGAAGCTCGCGCATCCGGCATTGTGGTCTCCCGATGAGCCGAACCTTTATTACGCCGTCGCGACCGTGGAGGCTGGCGGCGGCACGCGTGATCGCGAGCAAACCGTCTTCGGCGTGCGCACCGTGGACTTCGATCCGGACCGTGGATTCTTCTTGAACGGCAAAAGCACGCACATTCAAGGCACGTGCAACCATCAGGACCACGCTGGCGTTGGCGCTGCTCTGCCCGATCGGCTGCAGGCTTTCCGCGCAGGTGTGCTGAAGGCGATGGGCTGCAATGCTGTACGTACATCGCACAACATGCCCACTCCGGAGTGGGTGGATGCTTGCGCGCGGGCGGGGCTGTTGATGCTCTGCGAGACGCGCCTGATGTCGTCGAGCCCGGAAGGTCTGGCGCAGCTTGAAACCATGATCAAGCGCTATCGCAATAATCCTGCGATTTTCCTTTGGTCGATTGGTAATGAGGAGGATGTGCTGCAAGCGAATGACATTGGCCCGCGGGTCGTTCGGACGATGCAGAGGCGCGCACATGAACTGGATCCGACGCGGCTGTGCACGGCGGCCGTGAACGGCTCGTATGACAAGTCCATGGCACCCGCGCTCGACGTGATGGGCTTCAACTATGAGATGTCGCTGGCGGACCAATACCATGCCAGTCATCCGCGGCAGCCGGTGATTGGCACAGAAACCGCGAGTACCGTCGCCACGCGCGGCATCTACTCGACAGACAAGCTGCGGAATTGGGTGAGCGCCTATGATGCGAACCATCCTGCGTGGGCGAATCTCGCAGAGGAATGGTGGCCGTTCTATGCGGTGCGTCCGTGGCTCTCGGGTGGATTTGCCTGGACCGGTTTCGATTATCGCGGCGAGCCGACTCCTTATTCATGGCCCAGCGTCAACTCGCAATTTGGCATCGTCGATACTTGCGGGTTCCCAAAGGATAATTACTTTTACTACAAGGCATGGTGGGGCAAGGAACCGGTGCTGCATCTTTTTCCGCATTGGAATTGGGCGGGTAAGGAGGGGGAAGAAATTTCTGTGTGGGTGCATTCGAATCTGGAAAGCGTGGAGCTGTTCTGCAACGGCGAGAGTCTCGGCGCGAAAAAGGTAGAGCCACTGCATCACCTGGAGTGGAAGGTGAAGTACGTCGCCGGCTCGATAGAAGCGCGCGGCAGCAAAGGCGCGAAAGTTGTGCTGGTGGAAAAGCGAGAAACTACGGGGGCCCCGGCGAAGATACGCCTCACGGCCGACCGCGCGGAGCTTGCTGCCGATGGAGAAGATGTGGCGATGGTGCGCGTGGAAACCGTCGACAGCAAAGGACGCTTTGTGCCCACGGCGGATAACACGATCCGCTTCAAGGTGTCGGGCGAAGGCGCGCTGATTGGTGTTGGAAACGGCGACCCGAATTGTCAGGAGGCCGACAAAGGAAACGACCGAAGCTTGTTCAGCGGGTTGGCGCAGGCGATCTTTCAGACGTCAAAGAACCCCGGCATTCTGACCATTGAAGCGAGTTCCGAGGGATTGGAAGGGGCGACTCTCACCATCGCGACCAAGGCGATGAAACTGCGCGCCGCAGTGAGCTGAAACGAAGCTAGCACGAAGGGGATTTCGCGGGAGAGGGCGCCCTGCGGTTTTGCTTTAGGAAGACAGCGGCTCGTAGCCCAGGTTAGCGCCCCAAAAGACGGACGCGAACCTGGGGCACGAGAAAGTCACAAGCTCTCAGAGCAGGGCGCACACATTAATCTCTACGGGAATCCCTGATTTTTTTGCTCTTGCCCCCGGGTGTACAATGGCTTTGTCAGGACCGCAGCTTCACGGGATCTTCGCCCGCGTTCGAGGCTCGAAAAATGAACGTTCACGTTAGTTATAAGGTCCAGAAAACTCCCGACATCGAAAAAGAGATCAGCCATCAGATTGAGAAAATCCAGAAGCGCCTGCGCGTCTTCAGGCCTGAACTGGTTCATCTGAAAGCCGTTCTCGAACAGAACTCGGCGCGCGAGGGCACAGAGGTCGCGCTCAACCTGCGTTTGCCTTCCGGACAGCTCACCGCCGACAAGAAAGCATCGAGCCCAACCGCAGCCATCAAAGCGGCGTTCGACGATCTGATGCAACAGGTCAACCGCCACAAGGAACTGCTCCGTTCCAGCCATCGTTGGCGCCGTTGGCGTGCGGGAGATGCCGCCCCCGAACCTGGTGTGCCGTTTGAGCAGACCATGGCCTCTGTGCAGGCGCCGACAATTTCCGCCGATGATATCGGATCCTACGTAGACGCCAATCTTGCTCGCCTCGAGCGCTTCGTGGATCGCGAACTTTATTTCCGCCAATCGGAAGAAGAATCGCCGATGGCTGCGCTCTCAAGCAGCGATGTGGTCAACGAGGTCGTTGCACGTGCTCTGGGAGACAACGAGCGTCCCGAAAAAATGGCGCTCGAACCGTGGCTGTATCGTCTTGCACTGGAAGCGATCGCGGAAATGAGAGCGCGCATGCAGGAACTCGAAGAGCCAGTTCACCTCGAAGACAGCCGCCGTCGCCAAAACGAGAGCGCGTCCGATGAGGCTGTGCTCCAGTTCCATCAGGCCGATGAGGGCTGGACGCGCGAAAGCACGATTGCCGACCGTCGCGTGACCGATCCTGAGCAGAACACCTACTCCGACGAAATAATCGCGCTGGTGCAGGGCGCGCTTAGCGGCGTCGATCGCACCGACCGCGAAGCGTTTCTTCTGTATGGCATCGAGGGATTTTCGCTCAATGAAATCGCCTCCATCACCGGCCGCCATGCCGAGGCCGTTCGCGAATCTGTCGAGCGCGCGCGAGAATGCGTGCGCCAAACACCCACTGTAGCCAGGGAATTCCACAAAGACCTCTTCGTCAAGGCTCGAACTTCGACTCGAACCCCAGTTTCTAAATAGCAAAGGAGAATCGAGATGATGACACGGGATGAAATCCGTGAGTTGGCCGCTTTTCAGGCAGATGAAACCAAAGGCGCTCGCGCCATGACCTTTTACTTCCAGCCCGATCTTCCGCAGGATCGATCCCATCGCACGCAGGCGATTGTGGCCAAGGATGTGATCAAGCAGGCGCTTAAGACGGTGACGGACAAGGGCGCGAATGGATGGCTGCACGCCGATCTCGACCGCGTGCTTGAAGTTGCGGCGGGCCTGCGCGGGCCCAGAGGGAAAGCGATTTTTGCCTGCGCGGCCCAGAATTTCTGGAAAGAGTACGAGCTGCCTGCGCTGCTGGGAGAGACTCGAATTTACGTAAAGTCTCGCTTTCAGTTGAAGCCGATGGCTTCCTTGCTGGGCGCGCAGCCGGCGCTTTGCGTTGTCTCCGTCGACCGGCAGCGTGCGCGCTTTTTCGACCTGCGTCTCGACAATTTGCACGAGAGGGCGGCGATTGTCCACCTGCTTTCGCGCAGTGGCGCAAGCTACGGCTATAACGGATACGATGCGGGTCACGCCGAGCGGCGTGTAGCCGACGAAGCCATGCAGCACTTCAAGGCCGTTGCCGAACGTCTGCGCTCCGATCAGGAAAAAGGTATTTGGGACCGCCTGATCGTCGGATGCCATGACGTGAATTGGCCCGACTTCGAGCCCCATCTTCATCCCTACGTCAAACAACGGTTGATCGGCCGTTTCTCCGCCGATGTTGCCAGCGTTTCGAACGAAGAGATTCGCGAGCACGCCGACTCCGTGCTTAGAAAGTGGATTCGCGAGCGGGGGTCCAACAAACTCGGGCAGGCGCTCGATAACGCACGCGCCAACGGGCGCGGCGTCAGCGGGCTACGCCGCGTTTTACAAGCCCTTGAAGCGGGAGAAGTGCAGAGCCTGTTCCTGGGCGAGAACTATTCCGCGCACGCTGTGGAGTGCACGAATTGTGGACATTTCGATGCCCACACAGTTCCCGTCTGTGCAGCGTGCGGCCATCCCACGAGGGAGTTGGCCGACGTTTGCGATGCGATTATTCCGATGGCAATTCGCCGCGACATCGAACTGTTTTATCTCAAAGACAACGCTGACCTGGATCGAGCCGGCAATATCGCGGCGTTGTTGCGTTTCCGTTCCGACCAGAGCAGTACGGGGAAGATCGCAGTAGCATCGTGAAGGCAAGCCAGAAGTTAGAAGTCAGATTGAAGAAGTAACATCTCCGGATTCGGGGAATTGTGCCTCGGAGATTCAGAGGCTCCACTTCTTCAATCTGATTTTTGAGTTCTAACTTTTCTCGCCTTACTTCATCCCATCCACTACAAATAAATCCGACAGGATGCGGAAGGTCGAGTATGCGTAAGATTTGCCGTCGCTGCTTAATTTGAGAACGGGTATGCTTTTCAAGCCTGCGGTGCCGGCGGGAGCGATTGTTCCAAAGCTCTCGCCGTCCCGTCGCTTTTTGTGCCGGAGGTAAGCGCCATCAGTGTGCGCCATTATATTCCAGGTGCGGCATGGCTGCCGATGCGGGTGACCGCAGCAGCACGCGCTCGAATCGAAGTACAATCGTTGATAATCGAAGTCAAGAAACGTCATTCGAGGTTTTTGTTGCCGTATCGTAGCGCAGGGTATTCAACAGAATGCCTAGCTCTACTTCAGAAGTAATTCGAGGCGCGCTATCCGGCTGCAAAGGCTCAGAACATGGAGGGGGCCATGATCCGTGCCGTATTCAATCCACAGACATTTCTTTCCGAGCCTGGAGCAGGCAAGAAGATCCTGAACTGCAGCAACAAGCAGACAATTTATTCGCAAGGCGATCCTGGTTCAGCCCTGTTCTACCTGACGAGCGGCCGCGTCAAGCTGGTGGTCACGTCACCGCAGGGCAAAGAAGCAGTCGTCGGATTGCTGGGGCCAGAAGATTTCTTTGGACAAGAGAGCTTGTCAGGCCATAAAGGACGATTGGCAACCGCCGTGGCTATGGGAGAATGCGTCATTACGCGCCTCGAAAAGGCTCTGGTGTCGCGTCTTCTGCGCCAGGAGCACGAATTCTCCGAAATGTTTGTTGCCTACTTGCTGGGCCACATCGTGCGCGTGCAGGAAGATCTGATCGACCAGCTGTTCAATTCGTCGGAGAAACGGCTTGCCCGCACGCTCCTGTTGCTGGCGCGTTTTGGCACGAAGGGGAAACGGCAGTCTTTTCTTGCGCCGCGGATCACGCACGAAGTGCTCGCGGAAATGGTGGGCACAACGCGTGGGCGCATCAGTTTTTTCATGAACAAATTTCGCGAGCTGGGTTTTTTGGATTACAACGGCGGATTGCGGATCAACGAAACGCTTCTCGACGTGGTTCTGCACGAGTAACGTTCTGCAGGAATTAACTATTTTTTGTTTGTGTGCAATATTGCACACACGACCGCATCCTGAGCGTGCCAACATATGCCTGGTTCATAATTGGCCTGCCGCGCGCTTCGAGCAGCTCGCTGACCGCCGAGAGGTGAGTTGCTATGTTTGAACGCCTGAGAAAGAAATACACAATTCTCCACTTTTGCTGCGACGATGCCGGTCTGCTGCGGCGCGCGGAATCGCTCCGCCGCTCGGGATATCGTGTGCTCTTCACTGGCAACGGCTTTGAAACCGTGGAATTGTGCACACGCGAGCCGGTGGATGCCGTGGTTCTGGAACTGGACCGCAACGGCGTTGAGGTTGCGCTCATTGCGCAGGAGATCAAGCGTCGCCATCCGAAGCTTCCAACGATCATGCTGACGGAATCGACGGCGCCAGGGCACGCTGTTCATGAATTGGCCGATGCGCTTGTACCCAAGGAAAACTCTCCGGAACTGCTGAAATCGCTGCAAAAGGTACTTTTGCCGGGGGTGGGCGCTGCCATTTAATTTGTCAAGGCTGTGATCGGCAACGTGTCCGTCCGTGGTGGATTTTCCGCCGGTGAGCGAGAATAGGTTGGATGATCCACAAAATCCTGCCCGTCGGCCCGCTACAGTGCAATTGCTCGATCCTTGGCGATGAGACCACGCATGAGGCCATGGTCATCGACCCAGGCGACGACATCGACGATATCGTCGCCATCATTGAGGAGCACAAACTCCAGGTAAAGCAGATCGTCATTACTCACGCCCACATCGACCACGTTGGCGGAGCGATGAAGCTTCGGGCCAAGACGGGCGCGCCAATCCTTCTCAACCAGAATGACTTTGCGCTGCTGAAGATGCTCGATGTTCAGGCTAGTTGGCTGGGCATGAAATCTCCCGGCAAAGTTGAAATCGAAGCCGATCTCAAACACGGCGAGAAGGTGGAAGCGGGGAGTTTGTCCGCGAACATCCTGCACACGCCTGGGCACACCGAAGGCAGCGTGTGTCTTTACTTTCCCGCCGAAAAGCTGCTGATCGCAGGCGACACGCTCTTTGCACGGAGCATTGGCCGCACCGATCTTCCCGGCGGATCGTTCGAGAAGATCATGCGCTCGCTGCACGACCGCGTGCTGACCTTGCCCGACGATACGGCGGTGATACCGGGACATGGGCCGGTGACGACAATCGGGGAGGAAAGGGAAGAGAATCCGTTCTTGCGCGGGTGAAGAGGTTACGGAAAAAGTCGGAAGAATGCAGATTCCTCGCCGTCCCCTCGGCTTGGCTCGGGGCAGGCTCTCACCGCGCAAGCGCGGCTGCGGACAACTCGGAATGACAAAATTAAAGGATCTGGCGGTGTGGCGCGGACACTCTTGTCCGCGCACTTGAGGCGCTCTCCGGCGGTATGCTAAACGCTGATATTTTCGCGGACAAAAGTCCGCGCCACACGCTAATTATTCGGCGGATTCGTGGGTGGAGTTTGCCCGGAAGGCGAGCCTGGTAAGCCTTGCGGGCTCTGCGTGGGCGTCTGCGTGGGCGATTGTCCTGTAACCGGCTGAGTTCCTCCCGGTCCTGTGCCGATCGGCTGCCCGACTCCGCCGCTCGTTATGGTGAGAGGTTGCCATGGCCCAACCAGCAGCAGCCCTCTCTTGTCCGCCGATGCGTCATAGACGAAATACCAGTCCGTGTATTTGCTCTTTTTGTTGAATTCGCGGATTGTCTTCAGCTTCTTATTCGTGCTGCCCACGCCAAGCATCGGTCCTCCACCGCCAAACACCTGGCCGGTGAGAGGCTGTCCGCCAGAGGTGGGACCGCCCGCGGACGGACCCGACCCGGATGGACTCGAACCATTGGAGCCGGTTGTGTTCGAGCCAGTCGTGCTCGAACTGGAATCGGACGAACCGGAGGTAGACGAGTCGGTGTTGTCGGACCCTAGCGGGTTAGCCTGAGGTTGCATTCCCGAGGGATTCATCTGTCCGAATGTATTCGCGAACGCGCTCGAATTCGGCATTCCTCCTTGACCGGGGATTGCGCCCTGGCCCGGCATTCCGGGGACACCAGGAACTCCGCCCATTGTCGGGATTCCGCCCGCTCCTTGCCCAATGGTGGGCCCACCAGCCCCCATGACGTCCTGCATATGCAGGATTTTGAAGTCTTTTTCTTTCTTGGTTTGCGGATCCCAGCTCATGGGATCCTTATATCGTTTGCGCAGATAGCGAACGTTGTTAGTGTTTTCCAGATCTTCAATGCGTGTGGGATACCGCCCCAGGCGAACGTAGTAATGCTGGATGGCGCGCATGTACATGGTGCCGCGATGGATCAACTCCTCTTCGCGGTCGCGCTGAATCTGTTGCTTCCAGTAGGGAACCGCGGCCAGCAAGCCAATTGCGATCAGCGTAAACGCCAGCATCAGGGTGATGAGGATGTAACCCCGCTGAGGATTTGGCAATCTCGGAGTTTTGTAATTTCGTAATTTGAGACCCATAGATTGCTCGCTTGAAATTGCCCAATTACCCGATTACCAAATCGCAAAATCGCTACTATCCCTGCGTCAGCGGGATGCTCTGCTTGTTGTTGTTGAGAACGTCTTCCATTTCGACGGCGGTGGGGGAAATGTGGAGGACGCGATAACGCCGGTCCACGATGTCGCCCTCGCCGGCAATAAAAACATCTTCGCCCTGAACCAGGAAGACTCGCTTCGCTTCTCCCGGTTTATTGGCGAAACCGAAGAACTTCAAGTTGATTGGCGGCGGCGGGGGAATCGGCGGTGGCATGTGAATCTCCGCCTTCGCGGGATCGGTGGCTCCGCTGCGCTTGGGTGTTGGAATCGTGGGAAGCGATCCAGCCACGAAAATGTTGCGTCCATTGCCCCCGTATTTAATGTCCTCGCTTTGGGCCAGCAGATTCAGGTCGAGCGTGGGATCGAGACGCGGCTCCACGACCGGTACAACCTTGCCGGAGGACGTGCGCCGCGTTGCCGGTTTCGCAGATGCCGCGGCGGGGGCCTGAACAGGGACGGCTGCTGTGTCGGTGGACGACGGCCAGAACTGGTAGACCCACCACAGCACCAGCAATCCGCCCAATACTCCGAGCGCGATGAGCTGCTTCCGATTTTCGGTTCCCAGTTTCACTCAGGCGCCCCGTAAATAACTGTGCAGTACGATTTGCAGATGGACTGGTCCTTTGCCTTCACCTGCCAGATCCACGCTGTCGACGCTGAAAAACATCTTCGAGCGTTCGACGGTATTGATGAATCGCACCAGCTGCAGGTAGTCTCCCGCGAAACTTCCTTCGATAGTCACCGGCACGATGCCGGAACTCTCCGGATCCTCTTCCTTATACTTCGCGGTCAGAATGTGGATTCCGTTCTCCGATGCCAGTTTGCCGAGTTCGGTGGTCAAATCGGAATCCTTGGCGGCGAACCTCTCTTTATAAAAGTCGCCGATCTGATCGCGAGCGACGGCAATCTTCTTGTCCATGCCGCGCAACGGTTCCACGTCGCGGGTTTTCTTGCGGTAATCGGCGAACATTTGATTCAACTGGGTTTGGCGCGACTGTGCCGAACCCACCAGCGGAGAGAGCAGAATACCCACAGCCACCACGTCGGCCACAACCATGGCGGCAATCGCAATCTTCAGTTTCCGCCGAGTATCCTGTAAATCCGGCATTATTTCCCGTTCCCCTTCGACGTATCCTGCGGAATATAAGTCGCGCTCACCGAGGCGATAACGCCGGTGCCGTTCTCGAACTCTCCCTCGGCTACCAGTTGCGCATGCTGGAAACGCGCGGAGCCTTCCATGCGATGCACCAGTTCCACAGCCGCGGCGCGATTCTCTCCCACCACCTTCATATCGAGCAGCATTTCGTTCTGGTCGTTGAATTCGGGCTTCAACGATACGACGTGAAGATTAGGGGGCATAACCTGCTCCAGATCCTCGAAAACCAATGTCCACGAGAATGCTTTCCGATGGATCAGTCCATTGAGGAACTGTGACTGATCGCGCGTGCTGCGGTTGGAAGCCAATTCGAGAAAAGTCTGGGCATCGGTGCGTTCCCGGTCGCGCCCGGAAATCATTTGCTGAAGCTGGGCGATATTGCGGCGGTCTCTTCCCGCTGCGATCCAGTTGTGCACGGTCCATCCGAGCAGAGCTACAGTGCACACGGCCAGCAGGGCCACGGCCGCTCCCCAGCGTGTCCAAAACTCGCGCGCGTCTTCGTACGGGCGAGTCGCGAGATTGATGTTGAGACGCATAGTTATAAAGTAAAACCCGCCGTTCGCGATTCGCTCTTCGCGAAACCCGCTCTTCGCTTTCCGTCTTCAGCGAATGGCGAGCAGCGAACAGCGATCTACGAAATCAAAGCTCCCACCACGCCCGACATGCGCCAGCGCGGCACGGCGCCGGTCGTGGACCCGATTTGTGACGATGTAATCAATTCTTCCACCTGCGCGCCCGACTGGCTCTTGAGGGCAATCGCAGCCGCATCCGTCTCGGGCAGCCCAGCCATGTAGATCCGCTCGATGTTCAGGTTGTATGTATCCTGAAAGAAAACGACCGATGGGTAGACTTCCTCGGCCAGTTGGTCACCCGAAATGTCCGCGCCGTGCACGTTTTCCAGCGTGCGGATCAAGAGCAAGTGCTCCTGATCGAGAATGGCGATGCCAATGGTCCGCGCGTCCACTTTGACGACCAGAGTTGGCCGCTCTGCGTCGGCCGCGCCCAGCGCCGCCAGCATCGAGGGCATGACGATTCCAGGGCTGTAGCCGGCATTGCGAAAGGCCGACTCATATTCCTCCAGCACGGTTTTCAGCACCACGGCAGTCACCACCTGCACACCTTTGGCTGTGGTCTGCGCGTGATAGGACACGCGGGCATCTTCTGGATCGAACGGAAGCGACTTCTTCAGGCGGAAGCGGATGACCGCTTCGGCTTCTTCAGGCTTCGACGGAAGCGTTTCAAAATCGAGCAGGACAACGCGCACCGAGGTGTCAGGCAAGATGGCAATGACGTCGTGCGAGCGCGCACCCACGCTGCCGAGCGCGCTTTCAATTGCCTGGCGGAGTGCCGCGGCGTCCCGCAGATTCGGCTCCATCAGATCGGGAACCACCGATCCGGGCGCGAGTTCGCGCACCGCGGAGGTTTCCACCATTCGTCCCTGATCGGATGCGCGCCCAGCCAGTATGCGGTCGGCTGCGATTTCGCAGGCGAGGCTGGGACGGCGACTGTGTTTGGAATTAGAACTCATTGTCAGGAATTAACCAATACAACTCCGGCTCTGTAAGTCATAGCGCAATTTCATCTTCAAACACCCGGCCAACCCTCTCCGACGATTCGATCATATCGCGGACCCGGATAGCCGCACATTGCTTCGGCGGATGCCCCGAAGGAAAGTCCAGGCAAACAGCGCGTCACGCCGCCGTTAGCGCATGGTTTCAATAAACGTGACCTTGTTGATTTCCTTCAAGGTGGTGAGTCCGAGGCGAACTTTATCGAGCGCCGACTCGCGCAGAAAACGCATGCCGTCCTCGCGGGCCGCGCGCCGGATTTCCGATGTCGGTTTCCTTTCCAGAATCAGCTCGCGGATTCGATCCGTCAAATCCAGCAACTCGTGAATCGCGGTTCGGCCGTGGAATCCAGTCCCGGCGCACTCAATGCACCCTTGCCCTTCATAGAGTGGAACCTGCGCCCACTGGTGCGGATCGAGGCCGCTTGCCTCCAGCACCTCGGGAGGATAGTGCACCGCGGTGCGGCAGGACTCGCAGATCAGACGCACCAGCCGCTGCGCCAGAATGCAGTTCAGCGCCGAAACAAAGTTGTAGGGCTCGACGCCCATGTTCAGGAATCGCCCGAGCACGTCGACCACGTTGTTGGCGTGGACGGTCGTGAACACAAGGTGGCCGGTAAGCGCGGATTGGATGGCGATTTGCGCCGTCTCATTGTCGCGGATTTCGCCGACCATGATCTTGTCGGGGTCATGGCGCAGAATCGAGCGCAATCCTCGGGCGAACGTCAAGCCCTTTTTCTCGTTGACCGGAATCTGCGTGATGCCGCGCAGTTGATATTCGACGGGGTCTTCAATGGTGATGATCTTGTCTTCGTCCGTCTTAATCTCGTTGACGGCGGCGTAAAGCGTGGTGGTCTTGCCGCTGCCGGTCGGCCCCGTCACGAGCACCATGCCGTACGGCTCCTTGATGTAACGCCGGAATCGCCGCAAATCGTTTTCGTCGAAGCCGACTACTTCGAGCGTGAGCTTCTTGAACTTCTCGCTCATCGATTCTTTATCGAGCACGCGGAGCACGGCATCCTCGCCGTGAATCGAGGGCATGATGGAAACGCGGAAATCGATGGCGCGGCCGTTGTACTTCACGCGGAAGCGGCCGTCCTGGGGCACGCGGCGCTCGGAGATGTCAAGCTCGCTCATGACCTTGATACGGGAAATGATGGTCGAATGGTGTTCTTTGCCGATGGGCGGCATGGCGTTGGTGAGGACGCCGTCAATACGAAACTTGATGTACACCGAGTCGTCACGCGTCTCGATATGAATGTCGCTTGCCCGCCGCTGGAGCGCCGTGAAGATGGTGGTATCGACGAGGCGGATGATCGGGCTCATGTCCTCGCCGGCTGTAGCCGTCAGCTTGTCGATCGAAATCGTTTCGTCGTTTCCGGCATCATCCTCGCGGATTACGTCGAGCGTGAATCCCTCGCTGGCATCTTCCAGCACGCGCTTGGACTGCTCGGTTTTCTGGAGGATCTCGGCAATCTGTTTTTCGGTTGAAACCTTGGTGACAATGCGCTTGCCAAGCAGCAGGCTGATCTCGTCGATCATCATCAGCTGGCTGGGATTGGCGATCGCAATCACCAGCCGCCCGTCCGCCGTTTCATCGAGCGGTACGAATTTGTAGCGGAACATCAGATGGACGGGAATCTTCTCGAATAGATCGTGTTGCAACTGGAAATCGGTCAGATCGATGAATTCGCAGCGATAGCGCCGAGCGATATCGCGCGCGCGTTCGATCTCGTCTCCAACCGGCACAGCGTCCGGCATGGGCAGATTCTTCCCGCCATTTCCCGGATTTGCGACAACTGTCTTCTTTTCCGACATTCTTGTTTCCTATAGAACCAACCGGCTTTTGGCTCGGGGCTTTCTAGATGCCCATTGTGCGTTCATCGAGGTCCCAAAGCCTAAAGCAAAAAATCCAAACCGACCCGGCCAAAGCCGAATTTCTTAATGCACGCTCGCTCCCAAGGTGAAGATCGGCATATACAGAGAAATCAAAATGCCGCCGACGACCACCGCCATAAAGATCAGGATCAGCGGCTCAATCAGAGCCATGGCCGCGCCCAGAGCCGTCTGTACGTCTTCCTCGTAGAATTCCGCCACCGAACTCAGCATGGCTGGCAGAGCGCCCGTTGACTCGCCAACTTCGAGCATTTCAACAGCGAGATCCGGAAACAGGTTCTGGTCTTCCAGGCTCTTTGACAATGTTTGCCCTTCGCGAACGCGCGCAGCGGCTGTGATAATTCCGTTGAGCATCTGGCGGCTGCTCAGGGAGGCGCCCGCTGTTTCCATCGCGGGGACCAGCGGCAGACCGCCTTGCAGCAGGGTCGCTAGAATGCGCGAAAAATTGGCTACCTGATATTTCAGGCGGATTTCTCCGAGCAGCGGCAGCGCGAGCATGAACTTATCGAGGGTTTCCGCGCCCCGGTCGCTCTGCTTCCACCGCCATCCCGCAAAAATTCCAACCACCAGAACCAGAAGAACGACCCAGGCATATTTCTGGGCGTGCAATCCAAGCGACAACATGAGAACCGTGATGGTCGGCAACTGCGCTCCCATGTTGTCAAACAATTCGGCGAACTTTGGCACCACATAGGTGATCAGGAAAGCGAGCATCACCGTGACGACCGAAATCAGCAAGGCTGGGTACACGAGCGATACCGCCAGCTTCTTGCGGAACGTCTGCACCATGCGCTGATAGGCGATGAAGCGGCCCAAAACCTCTTCCATGCTACCGCTCTTCTCACCTGCCAGCAGCGTGGTTGTGTACATCTTGGGAAATACCAGCTGCGCGGCAAAGGCATCGGAAAGCAGTTCGCCGCTCTTAACCCGGTCGCGAACGTTTTCGAGCAGCCTGAGAAGCGTTTTATCGCGCTGGCGCTTGATCAGCAGATCGAGCGCCGTTAGGATCGGCAGGCCCGCCTTGATCAGCGTAAGGAACTGCTGGTTAAAGATCAGGAACGTGGCTTGCCGGAGCTTGCCGCGCTTTCCGAACTTGCTGGAGCCGCCGCTCAGGATGGTCCGCGGCTTCACCCAATAGACCAGGTATCCCTGCTGGGTGAAGCGCTCGTGGATTTCGGCTTCGGAGAAGCCGTGCTCCACCTGCTGGCGCATGTGGCCTTGTTCGTCCGCGACTTTGACCAGAAATTCTGCCATCGGCAACGCTTAATTCTGGAAGCTTAATAAAAGTGTAACATCCTGCTCTCAAAGCGCTTACGCGCGCACTGGGGGCAGTGGTACGCAGGTAACCCGGCCCTGCCAAGCTTCCCCGCAGGGACGAAGTTGCTTAGGGTGCGAATGCTCCTTCCAGCGTCTCGACGCCCGCCGGAGGTACGAAATGAAACTGGCTGTCGGCCAAATTCATATTTTCCTTCCAGCCGGAGAATCGAAATTCCGTGCTCCCGCCGCCCGGATCCATCAGTACAATTCGCGCGATCTGATGAACGGGCGTAATTTCCAATTGCACTTCATTTACCTGGCCAGACATGGCTCGCGGCACGCCTCTAAGTACGATGTCCTCAGGGTTTACAAGGGATTGATCCACAGCTTGCGATAATCCTTGCAACTCATTCTCCAGCCTAGTCTTGCCAAGCAGGAATGCAATGGGTGACCGCACGTCGTCAAGCTGCCGCAAACCGGTCTTTCGGAGCTGCCTTTCAGACGGCAGGTAAAACCACACACTCTGGCCGTCACTTATAAACAGCTTCACTCTTGGAGAACGGTATTCCCACCGCATCTTGCGCGGCTTTTTGAGCAATAACGTGCCCGATTCCTCTCGCTCCGCGCCTTCTCCACGGTAGATTTCCGTGAAGTCCGCTTCCAAGCTGCGCAGGTGGTTGTAGTGATCGTCGACTGCCCGCGCTAACTGGCGGACGTCCAGCCGGCCCGCTTTCTGCTGTTGACCGTCTTCTTGATGAGAATCCGGCTGACGAGAATCCTGTTGACGAGAATCCTGGGCCGCCGAACAAACGGCGATCATCGCTACCGCCGCCGCCGCAGGCAGCCAAAACGCGAGACAACTCTTCAATTCTGGAAACCCCTCGTTCAATTTTACACTCGGACAGCGGTGCTAAGGTTAAGGCGAGATGAGAGCAGCGGCTCCTGCTTATGCCCTCGCGCTTCGTTGTTCGCGTGATACCCGATTCTCGCTTCGGGAGGCTGGATGCCAGGTGTCCGACGTCACAGACAACGCGCAGTTTGACGACAGACAATACCTCCGACCGGGAGGCCATCGATGGAGAGCAAGAAGCATCGCTGCGAGACCTGTCGTCTGCGTGCGCTGGCGGAGAAGAAACCGCAATCCTTGCTCGCTCGCCTGTGGCGCTGGCACACAGGATGGTGCCCCGGATGGAAGTCGTATCAGCGCTCGCTGGCGGAAGCGGAGAAGCGAACTGCCGCGTGAGTGGAGAGCAGCGGACACTCGCTCCAACAGGCCGGGCAGCAGTTGGCCCTATGGGCGACTTATCCGGGAGGTAATGAGTGTAACGGCGATATTCCATCCCATCCCTTGTGGGTTGACCGGTCGGTTCTTGGAATAGGGAACGGGCGATTCGGATTTCCAGATTGTATGGGTCATAATGTAGAGGTGCCGTTCACCCTAGCACACGGTGCCGCCGCTCTCCCGTTTCGACGCCTCCATCTCGTCTTTTCTGGATTGTTGGTCGGTACCTTCGCACCGGACTTCGAATATTTTCTTCGCTTTAATCCCGACGATGGGTTCGGGCATACCCTGCTCGGCACTTTCGTTCTGACTCTTCCACTCGCTCTGCTGGTGCTCTGGCTCTTTCACGCCTTCGTCAAGCTGCCTGTAATGAAGCTGCTCCCGGATGCCATCCAGCGGAGGCTAACAAATCATCTCGGTGAATTTGGTTTTAGAGGGGCGGCAAGGTTTGCATTGATCGTTGGCTCCATTCTGCTGGGAATTGCAACACATTTGGCATGGGACTCATTCACGCATCCGAACACATGGCCTTACCGCCACTGGTCAATTCTCAGCCAACCGTTCCATGTGCCGATTGCGGGAGCGATTCAGTTGTACAAAGTATTCCAGCATGGCAGTACGATCATCGGAATTGGAGTTCTTTCAATCTGGTTAGTGTTCTGCTATCGAGCCACCGAGCCCTCCGGCCATCTGGTTAGCAACCCAGCTTCGCCCATGCGAAAGATACGGACAGTTGGCTGTGTTTTGACTTTAGCCTTCGTCGGTGGCATCGTCCGAGCGGTGGCAGCAGCCGGAATTCCGAGTGGTCATCCCGCCGATAAACGGTTCGTCGGGTTGCTCGTCGTTACCGTGATAGCACTAGTCTGGTGGCAGCTTGTGATCTACGGGTTTCTTGCATCAAGAAATAGTTCATCAGCACATGGGACTCAACTTTAACGGTCGAACTTTACACCGAACCGACAAAGACGGCGATAGCTGGCGAAATCAGGCGATTGCACTCCCGAGAATTTGTCGGCCAGGGTCCCCACGCCCATCGCTGCCGCAACCAAAATCTTCAGGTGGTAGAGTTACTCTCATGCCCCCGCCCGCGACGCCAGAAACTTTCGAGGAGATTGTGGAGTGGGCCTACAGCACTCTGCCGCAGAAGGTCCGGGACCAGCCCGACTTTCCCGGCATTCAAGTCGCCGAAGAGCCGCCCGAAGACGTATTGCAGAAAAAGAATTGGCCTCGCGGTACAGAGATGTTGGGCTGTTATCACGGCGTCGTCCGGACCAAACAGTCGCACCTGCAAATGAGGGTAGACCCCGATCTGATCTTTGTCTTTCGCGGCCCCATTCTCCGCTGCTCCCGAGGCAACTTGCGCGCCGAAGTGAAACGAGTGGTCTGGCACGAAGTCGCCCACTGGCTCGGCTATGAGACTGAGGAAGAAGTACAGGCGTTGGGGTTATGAGAAGACATCTAGTACCGTGACCGCGTGAATGATTGTACTGTTGGCCATCTGGTTGCGAGAGCAGCGTGTGCACCGAAGGTTCGGGGAGAACTCCCCGAGTCGGCGCGGCAGGCGTCAAAAAGAATAGGGGTCCTTCGACTCGCCGTCGCGTGCGCTCCGGCAGCGCTCAGGATGACAGAGTGAGGAGGCGCGGATCACACCGAAAACTAAACAGCTCTAGTCTTGGGTTCACTTGGTTCGGTATAGCGAATGGTAAGGTGTCGAACCGGCGTTTTCGAGAAAAGGCGATGCGGCTACGGCGGGCTCGAACAGCGGGTTGTGATAGACGATCCACAACGGCCGCGGCATTTTCTTCCACGACTCTTCCAGATTGTGAATCACCTGCCGTAATCCCGCCTCCGGCAACGGGTTGAACAGATACACCACCAGCGGCGTCTCGGAAAAGACGTACTCTCGCGCATCCATGCAAACGGATTCGATTTCTTGCTGCGGAGGAGCGTTGCGCTGTGGGTTGCTCGGCGGCTGTCTGTCCCGGTACGCCGCGATGTTCTTCTCCGCCGCCCGGTGCAATTCCGCGATCAATTCCACGCCCACAATTCGCTGGAAGCCATATTCCGACGCCATCAGCAGCGTGCGTCCCTTGCCAGACCCAATATCGATAAACGTGAACTTCGAAAAATCGATGGGCAGCGCGGCCATCATCGCGCGGAACTCCGCGGGATCGGTCGGCATATACGGCGAATGAAAGATCCCGAGCAGCCGTTCGCGCCAGCCGACCGTGCCGCTGGTGGTATCGACGCGCTGCTCCCAGTCGTAGTCCATGTCGCCGTAGCGCGAACGCCGGCGCTCCGGAGTTGAATCGCGCAGGAATCCCCAAAGCTCTTTGGTGAGCAGGGAAACCGCTCCCCATGCTCCTTTGGCTCGCGTCTGTTCACGCCACCATTCATTGAGCGATGTCCAAAGTTGTTGGGAAAAATTCTGCGGCACGCCTGCATGCTAACAAATGCGCTCTCCGCGCGACGTGAGGCACGGTCGATTGGGCGCGCGAAACCCGCTCAGGTTTGTTTTTTGAAAGGAGAGAGCGTTTCCGGCGGCGTCTACGGCTTGCTCATGCCGGGCGGAAGGCCCTTTGTGATGTAGAGAATAAGACTGGGGTCCTGCACTTCAATCCGTCCATCGGTTGTGAGCTTGTACGGCTTTCCATTGGGATCGATGGGCGTGCCGCGAATAAACCCAGCTCGTTCCAGGTCGCTTATGGCCGTTGGAAGCCGTCCCTCTTGTTTGTGGTATTTGTCGACCACTTCTTCGAGGCGCGTAACATCCTCGTCCACGCGCAGCGCAACCAGGTGCTGCACGGCGTTCTGCCGAATGTCCGCCTCTTTTGACGTTTCGTACGTTGTGTACCAGAGCATGCGTGCGGTATCGAACTCGCCGGCATGCTGCGCCATGCGCGCCGCCAGTACCGGCATAAATTGATGCGTCACTGGAAGCCGAGCCCCCGCCGCAAATGCGTTGGCCGCTTTCGCGTAGTCCTTAAATTCCGTGTAGTACAAAAAGCCAAGGTTGTAGTACAGGCTCCATTTGTCGGGGTTATTCTCAATTCCGAACGTGAGCAGCTTGAGGGCTTCATCGGGCAATCCCGCACCATTGGGCGGCGGCGGCGCCAGAAAATTTGCTCCAAACTGATACGGCGGAAGCAGGTGAGGATCAAGTTCGGTGGTCAGCTCCAGCAGTGGCCCCAGCAATTGGAAGTCTGTCGAATGCCGGTGGTGTTGATAGCCAAAATACTGCACCGCCCGCGTCCAGTAGATATCGGCCAACAGGCCGGTATAGCCGATACACATCCGCCGCAGGGCTTTGGCAGACCGGATATAGAGAGTTTGCTGCGCATCCGATTGCGTACGCAGACGATCAATCGCGTTGATGGTCGCAACTCCGCAGGCCATCGAACCCAGCAGTACGACGGTTGCGAAAACGCTGACTTGGCGGGAAGAACTCATTTCAGGTTCCGGCGCTGGAAAATCAGTACAGCGGCTGAAATCGCCATAGCGGAATAGAGCAGCGCATACAGGGTGTTGTAGAAGATCAGCCGTCCCGCTATGCCGTCTCCGTGAGCGGCCTGATTGATCACGTTGAACGCTGAAAAGTTCGGCACAACGTAGGAAAGGACAATTGCGACCTTTCCCGGCAAGCCCGCTGTGATGCGCGCAAAACCGCGGAGGTCGTCCGCCAGGTTGCCAATAACGAACAGGGCAAAGGTAAACAAGGCCGACATGATCGGAGTGGAAAATGACGAGAAGAAGAGCGCCAACGCGCACACGATGAAAAACTCAAGCACGATGAAATAGAGCGCGGCCAGAACTGGCAAATCCGCTTTCTCAAACTGCCGGGTCACATACAGCAGCGCCAGAAAAACACCGATCGCCATAAAAAATGTATTGACGACCAGAGTTCCAGTCAGCCCAAAGAACTTGCCGACCACGAACTCCCAGCGGCGCACAGGGCGCGAGAGCACGGTGTAGAGAGTCTTCTTATCGATCTCCTTCGAAACCAGGCCGATGCCAATAAAAATGGCGATCACCGTTCCGAACAGGGAGACCGCTGTCAGACCGAGATTGACCACGACGAGGCGTTCGACATCGATCGAAATCTCGCCCACCAGGATGGCCGCTGCCGAAATCAACAATGCAAACGCGATCAGGTTGTAGAGAACGCGATCGCGGACGGCTTCGCGAAAAGTATTGAAAGCGACGAATGCGATTCGGGAATTCATGCGCCCGCTCCCATTGTGATTTCGGCCGGCTGGAGCTTCTCGACATAGAATTCCTCGAGTGAAGTGCGTACCGGTGCGAGCGAAATCAGCCTGATCCGCTCCTGCCGCAATATTTCAAGCGCCTCTTCCTGCTGCTCTTGGTGGATGATGGCATTGACTAAGTCGCCGCTGGCGCGGGCCTTGGCACCGAGCTTGGAAAGCATGGGAGGGACGCTGGCGGAGCAAAAAATGATTTCGACTTTCCCCTGCGCCTGTTTCGTCAATTCAGCGACAGCCCCTACTCCGCGCAGTTCTCCATGATGGATGACCGCGACGCGGTCACACAGCGCTTCCGCGTCCGACAAGATATGGGTCGAAAAGAATACGGTTTTGCCGTCGGTGCGCAGTTGCTGGATCAGTTCCCGGACTTCACGACGCCCCATGGGATCGAGGCCGGACATTGGTTCATCCAGGAAGACAACTTTTGGGTTGTGCAGGATGGCCTGCGCAAGGCCCACGCGCTGAAGCATGCCTTTGGAGTACTTGCGCAACTGCACCCCGGCCGATTCGGAGATTCCCACGAGTTCTAACATTGCATTGACGCGCGCCGAGCGTTCTTTGGCCGGAATGCCCGAAAGCTGGGCGTAGTAGGTGAGCAGCTCGCGCGCAGTCAGATGATCGTAGAAGTAGGGCTGCTCGGGAAGAAAACCGATCTGGGCCTTTACGCGCGGGTCGTCAATTTCCATGCCCAGGATTCGCGCCGTCCCTCCCGTGGGAGGTACCAGGCCCATCAAGAGCTTGAGAGTCGTGGTTTTGCCGGCGCCATTCGGGCCGAGGAAGCCGAACACCTCTCCTTCCTCGATTGTCAGACAGAGTGGGTGCAACGCAAGCTTTGGCCGTCTGTGCCAAAAGCCTACGCGATAGGTTTTTTCAAGTTCCAGAATTTTAATCGCTGCCATGGCTGTAGATTCGTAGCTGTGGCCACTGTGGAAAGTTCCACTAACCGATTATAAAAGCGGCGTTTTCGGTGGTGGCCGGGTAAGTATGGGGTAGTGGTTACGAAAGTAAGCACTTTGACGGACCGATTCTGTCCTGCACGTAACCCTCTAACTCGTTCTAATCCAGCGGCGATACCGTGCCGTCGCAGGTCGTAATGCTCGTGTAGTTAAACCGCACAACCGCATCGGCATAGGAGCAGAAATAACGTCTTCCAGAATAGTTCGTTAGCACTGGGCTGGCGATGAACTGATAAGTAGAAACGGGCGTGCCGGTCGCACTGGCGGAGGGCAGACTGAAGCTATATCCGCTCTTAGCCCCTGAGGCCAGCACCGAATCGATGATGCATGCGCTCGTCGAGCTCGGTGGAGTGCAGCTTGAGCCACCCAGGGCGGCCAGTGAATTTGCATAGCCTACGGTTGGGTATGTTGAGTTGTAAGTAATCTGTGCACTGTTCAACAGCCGAATCGACGCGGCCGCTGCCGATTCGTCAGCCGCTATCCTTGAGCTGAGTAAGCTAGGGATTGCCAGCGCCGCGATGATTAGAATAATCGCGACCGTAACCAGCAGTTCGATGAGAGAAAACCCACCTGCGCGCCGCATCCCGTCTCCGTAAGCGATAAAAGCCAGTTGGGGCTTAAGTCCACTTTGTGATTTGCATTTTTAATGCCGAAGTGTATGCATCCACTTGCCCGTAAGTCATTGAGCCTGCTTTCTCAAATTTGCCGTTGCGGGATTGCTGAATTCTGATATCCGTCAGCCGCGGAAAAGGTTGACATTTCTTGTCAATCACTTGCGATTATGGCGGAGGGATCGCATATCTACTGCCGCCCAGATCGTCCCGTTCCTTACTGCAGGGGAGTGCCGGTCGATTGGCAGTTGCTGCTGAACGCGCTGGAGCCGTAACGCACGACCGCGTCGGCAGACGAACAGAAATAGCGGACGCCGGTCTGGTTCGCCGTAATCGGTTTGGCGTCCATTTCGTAGGCCCCTTGAGGCGTGGTGGTTCCGCCGCCGTTGCTCAGCGCGAATGAGTAGCCGCTCTTTTGGCCGGCGGCCAATACCGAGTCGATCAAGCACGCGCTCGTTGAAGTCGGGACGGTCGTGCCGGTGCAGCTTCCGGCCAGGTTGCTAAGTGAGACGGCAAACCCAACGGTTGGATACGCCGAATTGTAGGCAATTTCGGCCGTGTTAGTGGTACGAACCGACCCCACTGCGGACGACTCATTCGCCGCAATGCGAGCACGCAACAGGTTTGGGATAGCGATGGCAGCGATGATCAGGATAATCGCGACCACAATCAGCAATTCGATCAGTGAAAAGCCCTTCTGTTTCCTCATTCTCCAGAATCCCCCGGGATCGCCGTGCAAAAACCGTGCAGCAATCCATAAACCAGTCATCGACCCATATTGTGCCGTATTACTAAAGTTAGAAACGTCAATTTCCGTTGAGCCATTCAAGCAGACTTACCTGAAAAACAGACGATAAATACTAGCGCTCATACTTAGGTGCAAATTGACTGACAAAAAGTGTCACTGCTACTATCACTTTACGCCAGAACTCAGGGGGCATGGTTTGCGGGAGAAAAACAAAAAGCAGGAGATTTCTCCCCTGCTTTTCGCTGACTTATGCCTCCCCCAAGTACTTTGCCAAGCCGCTAACTATTGCAGCGGGGTGCCGCTCGACTGGCAGTTGCTGCTGAACGCGCTGGCGCCATACCGCACCACGCCATCAGCCGCCGAACAGAAGTAACGGACGCCGGTCTGGTTCGCCGTAACGGGCTGGGCATCCATTTCGTAGGAGCCTTGAGGCGTGGTCGTGCCGCCGCCGTTACCCAGTTGGAAAGAGTAGCCGCTCTTGCTGCCGGCTCCCAATACCGAGTCAATCAAGCAAGCGCTCGTTGAAGTCGGGACGGTCGTACCGGTGCAACTACCGGCCAGGTTGGTAAGGGTGACGGCAAACCCAACGGTTGGATACGCCGAATTATAGGCAACTTCGGCTGTGTTGACGGTACGAACCGATCCCACTGCGGACGACTCGTTCGCCGCAATACGAGCACGCAACAGGTTCGGGATAGCGATGGCGGCGATAATCAGGATGATCGCGACCACAATCAGCAATTCGATCAGTGAGAAGCCCTTCTGTTTCCGCATTGAAATTTTCCTCGTCTCCGTTTTTGACTGTCTGGTTGGATAACCAACTCGGCTCTTACTGTCGCACTCGACATGCCATAAACCCAAGTGACGGAAGTCAGATGTCCTTGTGGTACAACTCCGTTTTTTTCAAGCACTTCTTAGCCGAAGGTCACATACTCCCAGGCTGTAACACAGTGAATCTGACACTTTCACGGATGCCGACTGACAAAATGTGCCAATTTAACGATTGCCTAATGTCTTGGCAACATCGTGCCGAAGGCCTTCTCGGATAAGTCTGAGTGTAATCCCACCCGATCGTAACGCAAGAGTTAGTGACTTATGAAGGTAGAATCGTTGCGGGCGCGACGGACCACAAGCGTAACGTTCAGTGCACGAAGCCGGCTCATCCCGATCTAACTGCCAAGGGGCCACCCCTCACCAACACGGGGTCATCCTCTGCCTGGTGCTGGTGGCCGCCACTCTGGCGTTTTACAACCCCATCGCTCATAACCGGTTTATCGATTTCGACGACGGCGCCTACATTACCGCGAATCCGCATGTGCAGCAGGGGATATCGTGGGACACAATAACTTGGGCGTTCACCACCTTCCATGCGGGGTACTGGCACCCGCTGACATGGGTATCCCATGCCGTGGATTGCCAGACATTCCATCTCAATCCCACCGGCCATCACTACGTTAACCTCCTGTTGCATGCCGTCAATGCCGTCCTGCTGTTTCTCCTTCTGTGGAGAGCGACAGGCTCAACGGTGGGCAGTTTCATTGTCGGCGCCTTATTTGCGTTGCATCCCGTGAATGTCGAGTCCGTGGCGTGGGCGGCGGAGCGCAAGAATGTCCTGAGCATGCTTTTCTTTCTGCTTGCCTTGCACGCTTACGACAAATATGCGCGGACAGGCCTCAGGTTTGTCTACGTTTCTGTGATCGCATTGTTCGCACTTGGCCTTACGGCAAAACCGCAAATTGTAACTCTGCCTTTCGTGCTGTTGCTATGGGACTATTGGCCGCTCGAAAGGCTTTGGGCGGGACCGCAGACTGGCGGAGTAACTGGAGCTTATCCTGAGCGATCCCTGCGCTTTTTAATTCTGGAAAAACTTCCGCTGTTCGTTCTCGCTGCGGCCGATTCTTTTGTCATTGTGCTGGCGCAGCGGGCGGCGCATGCCGTGCGCACCGCATCGGAGGTTTCATGGCCGGCCCGTATCGAAAATGCGGTCGTTTCCTACGTGCGATACATCGAAAAAGCGTTTTGGCCAACTCGGCTTGCGGCCATGTATCCGCGTTCGGGTCTTCCTATATGGCAAGTAGCCGCGGCTGCGGCGTTGCTGATTCTGATCTCGGGGCTGGCACTGCACTGGCGCCGCCGCCGCTATTTGATTGTGGGTTGGCTCTGGTTTCTGGGGACGTTGGTGCCGATGATCGGCATTGTCACCGTGGGCGAGCAGGCGATGGCCGACCGGTTTGCGTACCTCCCGTTTGTCGGCCTGTTTATAGCAGGCGTGTGGAGTGTCGACGCGATATTCGCAGAGCGGAGACCTGCACAACGTCTCTGTGCCGCAGGAGTTGCTGCCGCCGCGGTGTTGGCTCTCGGATGCCTAACCTATCGCCAACTTAGCTACTGGCACGACGATGAAACGCTCTGGCGTTACACGTTGAGCGTGACCGATGCCAATTACATGGCTGAAAGCAACCTTGCGATTGCTCTTGCCAAGGAGGGACGCGTGGAAGAAGCCATCGTGCATTTTCGCGCAGCGCGCGCTTTGCACCAATATCCCGCGGGCCAGATCGTGGAGTTGGCCCATTACGAGTTGCGCGTGGGACATCCCACGGAAGCAGTTGAAGAATGCCGTGCCGCGCTCGCCGCTTCGCCAGAGCCGGAAGTGCGTGCGGCCGCGCTCGATGAGATGCACCAGGCAATGCTCGAATTGCACCAGTACGACGAAGCGGGAAAAACTTCTAGCGAAGCACTGCGCCCAGCGCCAGCTAGCGGTGAGCGTCTTACGCCGACCGCTTCAGCAGCAGGCAAGTGATGTCGTCATGTTGCGGAGTATTGCCCACAAACCAGTCCACGGCAGCCAGCAGATTCTTTAACAATTCCGGCGGCGACAAAGCAGCCCCGCGATCGATGACGCGCATGAGTTCCGGCTCGCCGTATTCATCGCCCTTCGCATTCATCGCTTCGACCGCGCCATCGGTGAAGATAACCAGCCAGTCTCCAACGCCAATATTCATTGTGCCCACCTGATAGGTTGCGCTGGCCAGTACTCCGATAGGAATGCCGCCTTCCTCGGGCCGGTGCACGGCTCCCGAGCTGCGGCGAAGAAACGGCACATTGTGCCCGGCGTTCACATACGTCATGTCGCCGGTGGCCGGGTCGAGTTCGGCCAGAAACGCAGTGGTGAAGCGCGCGCCGCCCTGGCTGTTCGAAGACGCGTAGCGATTCAGTTCCGCCACGATTTGTTCGAGCGGCAAGGGGCTTGGCGCAAGCGTGCGCAGGCTGGCCTGGAATGTCGCCATCAGCATGGCCGCGGGTATGCTTTTTCCGGCGACGTCGGCAACGACGAATAGAACGCGATCTTCGCCCGGAGCAGTTCCCGGCCGCAGAATTACGTCGTAATAGTCGCCGGCCACTGTGTTCGCTGGTTTCGTCGCGTAGGCGATGCCGTATCCCGGAATCTGCAGCGGCGCGCCCGGCAAAAGCCACGCTTGAATATCCTTGGCAATTTCCAGATCGCGCTTCATGACGACGCGGTCCGCAAGTTCCAGCAGGAGAACTGCGAGAATTAGCAGCGCACCCCAGAAGTGCGGATCGAGTTCGCCGATGCGCACCTCGCCCGCGCTATCCCTGTAACTGAAGCCGCCTGAGGGAAGTAGTACCAGAATCAATCCTAGAAGCAGCAACACTCTGCGAGCCGGCGATAGCTTTTCGATGATTGCCCAGAACAGCGTCTTGAACATGTACCAGGCGCGCTGACTTCGCGATTGGCCTGCCTGGCGCTCGCGGATGCCCGCCGAATAGAGCCGATAACTCGATCGCGCGTCCTTCTGTAGTTGCCCCCAGAGTTGATGTACCTCCAGCCCTTCGCTTACTCGGTGCCAAAAGCGGGCAAAGTTCCCCTTGGTTTCGGGTGGTCGTGGATTTGCTTGCGGAGGGCTTGCCATGTTGTTGGGTTCGATCATTATAGGCGAGTCGGGCCGTGGGCTCACTTGCCGAGATTCATCTTACGGACGCCTGATTCATCCAAACAGTTGCATCTGCTCTTCGGCGAGCGCTGGATGCGCTTGGCGGCTGATTCGAACGTGCCGGCTGCCGAACCCATATTTCTTCCGTAGAGCCGCCATCAGGCGCGAAAGCCGCTCTCCATAGCCCGTGGGCAAAAAGGCGCGCTCGCGATAACGAGTTCGATAGAGTTCGACCAGTGCCGGGAACTCCTGCTCAAGAAAAGGGAGAAATACCGCTGCGGAACACGGCTTCAGAAAGAGCGGATTGGCAAACACATACTTTGCGCCAGCGTCGGCCGCTGCCTTCACCAGCGCCTCCAGATCACGCGCCCCGTCTGTGATCTCAGGCAACACGGGAGCGCAGATCACGCCCGCGTCAATGCCGGCCCGATTCAATTGCTGCACTGCCACCATGCGCAGATCCGGACGCGGCGCACGCGGTTCCAGCTTTCGCGCCAGTTCCACGTCCACCGTCGTCACCGTCACATTCACATACAGGCGATTATTGGCTGCGACGCGCCGCAGGATCTCGGCATCGCGCACCACCAGATTTGACTTCGTGACAATCCCCAGTTCAAACCCCTGATGACGCGCGAACTCTTCGAGAATTGCGCGCGTCACCTCATAGCGTCGCTCCGCTGGCTGATAAGGATCGGTGGCCGTGCCGATTGAAATCACTTCGCCGCGCTTCACCTTCTTCAGTTCTTGCCGCAGCAACTGCGCCGTGTGTTCTTTGACGAAAATCTTCCGCTCGAAGTCGACGCCGTCGCGCAGCTCCATAAATTCGTGGGTGTAGCGTGCATAGCAATACTTGCAGGCAAACTCGCATCCGCGATAAGGATTGATCGCCCAATTAAAAGGCAGCTCCCGGCGGCTCACCACGCGGCTCAACAGCGAGTGCGATTCGAGCGAAAAGTATTCGACGTTATGTCCTTCGCGCAGCGAATCGCCCGCCGCCGCCAGGCGTGCAATCCCCAGCAATTTCGGTTTTGCGTCGAGTTCGGGAAGCAAGGGGAGGGAAGACATGAACCACCGTAATTCGCTATTTGTTCGCCTATAATAGACGCGGCGGCGGGGTCTGTCAAATCGGACGTGAATCCAGATTGACCTGCGCCGCCCCGAACAGGCGAGGGCCCGGGAGCAACTTACGTTGCGCCCGGGCTGGGGAGGTGAGACGTGTTGCGAGGTTGTAGGGCGAGATCAGAAATCCAGTGTCGATTCTTCGGAGGCGATTACCGTGAAGCGGCAGCTCGGGCCTCCGTAGTTGTAGATGTTGCCAACCCATCCGTTGCCGGAATCGACGTCGTAGTACGGGAATCCGTGCGCGATCGTGGAGTTGTAGAAGGTAGCTCTGCCGTTCGCGGGGAACTGGGAACACGAGGTCACGTTGTATGCCTCAAGAACCGCGGCAAGCCCCCACGTCCAATGTTGGCCTGAAGTATGTACATCGAGCCAGGAATAGTAGCCCGTCGTTTGATCCTTCGCTTGAATCTGCCAATACTTCGTTTTGCCGGATGTGGCGGTCATCTCCGTGTAGCCGAAGATCGAGTCTCCGGGATAAGTAATTTCCAACGGACTAACGTAAGCGGAGCTGGGGCCGACCAGCCAGCTGGCGATGGTCCAATAATTGCCGCCCCCAGCGGCGCTCACGCCATACTGGAGCACAGGCTGCATAATCCAGGTCTCAGTTTTAGGCTCAATGCCGTTGAACAGGAAAATCGTTGCGCCGCTTTCGGAGGGATACGACGGCACAGTCCAGGTGCCGGCCATGTAATCGATGTTGTCGCTTGCGCTCAGCGGCAAGTTCCATACCGATGCTTCAACCCAACCGTTGCCGGTGCCGGGAGTGTGCGCAAGACTGTCGTTATCCGCGCCCTGACCTGTGTTTTGATTCGCGGTGTGACGAGTGTTGATAGGCTGCTCCGGGCAGGCGTCGTAATGGGCGATCAGCACGCCTTTTAGCGTCACATCGCCCGTCGGCTGGCCGTCGCTGCCGATTTCAATCGTCGCGCCATTGGGGACCGCGTGCACGCAATCGGGGCGGATCAATTCGCCGGGGATCTGCACCCACCGTGACTTATCCATGATTGCTTCTCTGCCGTTCGTCTGCGCCTGTGCCGTCGTCGACAGTCCTGAAAGCGCAAGGCCGCATAGTGTTGTGGTCAGCATCAGGCCAATCCAGCTCAGTTTGGAATTGTCTGAAGGCCGTGTTGAATCGTTGCCGCGCTGCGTGTTGTTGACCGTCGTTTTCATTGTGTGCTCCTTTGCTGCCAGGATGTTTGTCGTTAATTTCCGCGTTCACTAGTTAACGCGACAAGGCGAAGGAAATGGGGTCATTGTCGAAATGCCAAAATCTCTGCGGACAGATGGCGGCTAAGCGGTAGAATGGCGACGCTTCAATTTCAGTCGAACCAGCTAAGATGCGCACAAAAAAGTTACCGTCCAACACCCGAGATCGCTTGCTGCGTGCAGCCCGCAGGGCTATGAAGAATGCCTACGCGCCTTTTTCGAATTTCCGCGTGGGAGCGGCAATCCTGACCGCGAAGGGCAAGATCTTCGCTGGCTGTAATGTCGAGAATTCCTCCTACGGCATGACGAACTGTGCAGAGCGCACGGCTATCTTTTCCGCGGTTGCGGAAAGCGGTCCCAAGCTTGAGGTCATCGCTGTCGCGGTCGCAAATGCGCAAGGTGTGCCGTGTTCGCCTTGCGGAGCATGCAGGCAAGTGATCTACGAGTTCGGCCCCGAGGCGGTCGTGTTCTACCGGGGCAAAGATGGTCTGCGGGAAAGCCACATTACGGAACTTCTGCCGGAGGGTTTTCGCCTCAAGTGAGCCAGTCTAGCCCTCAGCAGTTTCGCGTCGTCGATCTCATCCGCAAAAAGCGCGATGGTGGCGCACTATCCACTGGCGAGATTAATTACATCATCGACGCCTACACTGCAGGCACAATTCCCGACTACCAGGTTGCCGCATGGCTCATGGCAGTTGTGTTGCGCGGTATGACGCGCGAAGAACTGGCTGCGTTGACAAATGCCATGCTGCACTCCGGCGAGGTGCTCGACCTGAGCTTTCTTCCCGCAAAAAAAGTAGATAAGCATTCGACCGGCGGCGTAGGGGACAAGACATCGCTGGTGCTCGCGCCGCTAGTTGCCGCCGGCGGACTCTATGTGCCGATGATCAGCGGCCGCGGCCTTGGGCATACCGGAGGCACACTCGATAAGCTTGAAGCTATACCTGGGTTTCGCGTCGGATTATCGGTGCCGGAATTTTATCGTGTATTAAAAGCCTGCGGCGCGGCCATGATCGGCCAGACGGAGAAAATTGCTCCCGCCGACCGCAAGCTCTATGCGCTGCGCGACGTCACTGGAACCGTCGAGAGTCCGAATCTGATCTGCGCCTCCATCATGAGCAAGAAGCTCGCCGAAGGAACCGATGCTCTCGTCCTCGATGTGAAAACCGGCTCCGGCGCATTCATGAAGAAAGAAGAAGACGCGGTACACCTGGCCGAATTGATGGTGGAAACCGGCGAGCGCATGGGCAAGCAGATGGTCGCACTCATTACCAACATGGATCAGCCGCTTGGCCGCATGGTAGGCAACGCGATGGAGGTCGAGGAGTGCATTGAAGTGCTGCACGGCCGCGGCCCAGCCGATCTGCGAGAACTTTGTCTGCACTTGGCGGCGTGGATGTTTTATTTCGGGGGCACGGCGAAATCAGTTGCGGAAGGGAAGCAACAAGCCCACGAGATCATCGCCTCCGGCAAGGCTTTTGAGCGTTTTCGGCAAATGGTGGAATTGCAGGGCGGCGACATCAGCACGATTGACGATCCGTCACGTCTTCCTACCGCTGATCATCGCGTCAATGTGGCGAGCCCGAGCGCGGGATTTGTTTCCGCGATTCAGTGTGAGCACGTGGGCACGGCCTGCGTGATCCTTGGTGGTGGCCGCGAGAAGAAAGAAGATTCCGTCGATCCCGCTGTGGGCATTATCATCCACAAGAAAATTGGCGATGCAGTCTCCGCTGGCGAAGCGCTCTGCACACTTCACTGCCATTCCGATGCGCAGGCGGCGCGCGCCCGCAAGTTGATAGAAGAAAGTTATACAATTTCATCCGCGTCCGCGATTCACAAGCCTTCATTGATTCATCGTGTAATTCACAAAACAGAACCGGGATCCCCATCAAGCGGGAGTTTGGCTTGATGGCGTGGAGGAACACTAGATGGGACGATTCACCGGCATTCTCGGCCTGATCACCATGCTGGCGCTGGCCTATATCTTCTCGAGCAACCGGCGCGCCATTCGCCTGAAGACCGTCGCATGGGGGCTTGGTCTCCAGATTGCCTTTGCCGTGTTCGTGCTCAAGATTGAATTCGGCCGCACGCTCTTTCAGAAAGCTGGTGATGCGGTCAATCGGCTGCTGAGTTATGCCTTCGTAGGTTCGCAATTTGTTTTTGGAGACCTGGGGAAGCAAGGTTCGCATCTCGGTTTTTATTTTGCATTTCAGGTCTTGCCGACGGTGATTTTCATCTGCGCGCTGTTCGCGGTGCTTTATTACGTCGGAGTGATGCAGTTGGTGATTCGAGGTGCGGCTTGGCTAATGACCCGTCTGATGGGCGTAAGCGGAGCTGAGTCGCTGAATGTGGCCGCCAGTATTTTCATGGGTCAAACCGAGGCTCCGCAGACGATCCGTCCATTTCTTCCCGACCTTACACGCTCAGAGCTGATGACCGTGATGACGAGCGGCATGGCGCATGTTTCCGGTAGCATCATGGCCGCTTACATCGCCTTCGGAATTGAGCCAAAACACCTGCTTAGCGCGGTGATCATGACGGCGCCCGGCACACTTGTGATGGCAAAGATGCTGGTTCCGGAGACGGGAACTCCAAGAACCGCAGGCCGCGTCGTCATGAGCGACGAAGAGATGGAAAAGGAGAAGAACGAAAATCTGCTCGGAGCGATCGCGCGCGGCACTACTGACGGCTTGTATATGGCGCTAAACATTGCGGCCATGCTGATTTCGTTCCTCGCGTTAATCGCTCTGCTCGATGGAATTATGGGTGGAATTCACGCACATGTTGCGTGGTTCCCATCGAGCCTTGAACACATCCTCGGTGTTTTGTTTGCACCGATTGCATTCCTGATTGGAGTGCCCTGGCACGACTGCGCGGCAATTGGCAATCTGCTCGGAGTCCGCATGGTGCTCAATGAGCTGGTGGCGTTCTCCATGCTGGGGCCGCAAAAAGCCATTCTCGATCCGCGCTCCTTCACCATCGCCACCTTTGCGCTTTGTGGCTTCGCAAATTTCAGTTCAATTGGAATTCAAATGGGAGGAATCGGCGCGCTCGCTCCGAACAAAAAAGGAGAGCTGGCGAAGTTGGGAATACGCGCGATGTTAGCCGGAACCATGGCGAATTTGATGTCGGCCTCAATCGCCGGGATGCTGCTGTAGACGGCTTGATGTTGCTGCGGGGAATTCACGCTCGCCCGGGGATCGCGTCTAGCGCCTCATCGGTTGTGATCATTCGCGCCCCCAGTTCGCGAAACTGCGCCAATGTCTTTTCTCCGACTTCGGGCGCCAAGGTTTGAATCGCATCCCGCACGACCGCCACGCGCCGCTTGCGCTCGATCAATCCTCTGACCGCGCACGCCACGCAGTATTCAGTAACCACGCCAAAGACGACGAACTCCGCCCGGCTGCCAAGGCGAGCTATTAAGTCATCGGCGTGCCGCGTTTGGAAAACATCGAGCGTCTGTTTTTCCAGAACGACTTGCTGGTAGGCAGAAAGATCGTCGGGCACCTTCGCGCTCGGCAAATTTTCGATTCGCAACACCTTATCCGCGAGCGCCTCGGGTAGCAATTCCGACCCAGCCGTGCCCTTCAGGCAATGCGGAGGAAATTGCTTGAATTCAGGATCGTGGGGACCGTGAAAATCGCCGCTCGAAACCAGCAAGACCGCGTCTCGTCGAGCCGCATCCGTCAATCTCTCGATGTTTGGCAGCAGTTTCTCGGCGCCTGGAACGTAGAGTTTTCCGCCCGGCAGCATGAAATCCCTTTGCACATCGACTGCCCAGAAAATGTAGTCCGGTGATCGCATCATTGTCCCTTTGCCGTTTTGATGCTTGTAACACATTGAGCGGCAGGCGGCAAAGCAGCCGCCAAGTTTTCCCCGAGTACATGCTATGGGGGCTGCGGCATGGTCACGCCAAACCAAGGGAAATGCCTCACATCCACTGGTGATTGGCGTCACAGATTCCATGTTCAATCCCGGATACAAGTGACCAACAAAGAGGAAGGGACGGATGGATTCCGAATCGGATGGCCTTATAGCTTCGCCCGCTTTGCGGGAACAGCTTCTACTTCTTTCCACAACCGTTTCGAAGCCAAACGGCGCAGTGCTGTTCGCGCGCGGCGATCCGTGCACCGGGGCATTCCTGATCTGTAAGGGAAAGGTGCGCCTTTCCCTGGACGCGAAGAACGCCGTCTTTCCCGCGCGGGTTCTCGGCACAGGGTGCGTCGTGGGTTTGCCGTCGGCGGTTTCGGGTTTGGCCTACAGCCTCACTGCGGAAGTCCTTGATGAGGCGGTGCTGGCTTGTGTCTCGAAGGAAAAGCTTGGCGCCTTTTTACGGCAGAGCTCGGAGATGTGCATGGAGGTCATGCGCGTGCTGAGCCATGAGATCTCCATGACGCGTGCCGCACTTAAAAACGGCTGCATTGGAGTTTAGCGCCTCCGCTTTCGTTCCTTTCCGCTCCTTTTTAATCTGTCGTCTTTCGCATTCCGTACCAGAATCTGCAATGCCCAAGGTTTGCCTCACCGGTTCGGCGTGTGTAATGCTGTGAATCGAGAATTTGATTCTATCTCGTGAGGAAACCATCCATGCGCGCACGAACCATCCTTTGCCTGATGTTTCTATCGCCGTTGTCGTTGTTGGCGGCGGACAAACTAACAATGCCGAATATGAAAGAGGGATTATGGGAGGTAACCGTGACTCACTCGGCGAACGGCATGGGAGGGATGCCCGCGGATGCGTTGGCACAATTGCCGCCCGAACAACGGGCGAAAGTTGAAGAAATGATGAAACAGCGCGGGGTGACGATGAATGGGAATACTACCGTGGCTAAAAGCTGCGTGACCAAAGAAAAGATTGAGAAAGGGTCGGCGTTTGCCGCCGCGAATCAGGAAAACTGCACGCGAACTGTCGTCAGTTCTTCAAGCACGCACTTTGAGGTGAAATACCATTGTGATGGAACAAAGAAAGACGACAACGGGACGATCGACGGGACCACCACAGTGGATATAAGTGGGGACAGCACGAAGGGGAAGACCCACGCCGTCAGTACCAGCAGCGACGGTCACACCATGACCATGGATATGAATTTTACGTCGAAGTATCTTGGTCCTTCATGCGGAGATATTAAATAAAAAGCCCCGCCGGTACGGGGCTGATCCGTTAACAAGCGAGGCTGGGAGATTACTGGCCACTTCGGCGCCAACCTACGGCAGCAGCCCAAATACTCCCACGCCAGTTTGCGTTCCCACATAAACTTTGCCGTTAGCAATCGTAGGTGTGATGTATTTGTTTCCATTGCCGAAGTGGTCGCGCCCTCCGGCAGCCTGGTTGGAGTCGTAAAGTTCAACGGTAAGGTCGTCGGCGTTATAGGCATACAATACGGCTGGAGACGTGTTTGAGGTTGCCCACAAAATCAGATTCGCCTTCGTGCTTCCCGAAATGCTCGGCGTCGCTCCGGGGTAGCCAAAAGTGGCCGACGTCTGCGACTGCGGTGTGGCATTGAGCCGTGCGCCGGAATTAAACGCAAACGCCTTAATCGTATCGCCTACGGCACCGTAGTAGATCTTGTTATCTTCAAATGCCGGAGACGAAAAGACGGAACCACTTAGAGAGCCTGTCAGCTCCTGGTAAAGCTGGTTATTGTTACTTGAGTTAAACTTTCCCATGTTCGTTCGGTCGGCCAAGTAAATATTCCCATCTTTTCCCGCTCCGACCACGAGTTCGTGGAGTTTTCCGGTAGAGTCTTTGATAGTGGGAATGACCATTGCTCCACCCGATCCTAAGTCCTCATCCGCGTCCGATTCGGTCACCGTGTTATACATATTGAAGTAATCGGCCACCGCCAGCTTCCCATCCTTAGTGGAAAGCTTCATGATGGCATTCCCGTAATCGCCGTTTACCGGGAATCCATTAGCATTCAGGCTGGTGTCGAAGGTCCCGTTGGCGTCGAGAAAGTAGATGCTTCCGTCGTCGGCTGCCAGGCCCGCGCCGGCTCCCCATATCGCTCCCTCGTTGCCGTTCGGCGTGACATTCAATACCGACTTCTGCTTCAGCGTGGATTCGTTATAGCTAATAATCCAGCCGGTGTAGGGGCGGTCGTCGCAATGCGATGCCCATGATGTGTATACAGTGTGATTCAACAGCAGCAGTCCAGCCCGCTCCTTATATTGCTTGGGATCGAAAACAACGTAGCCATTGCTGCTGTTATCTCCCGTGCCAGGATATTGCGCGGCAATCGGGACTGGCCCGCCAAATTCCTCCGCGCCAGTCGTGATGTCCAGTGCGTGCAGGCGCTGATAGTAATTGCCGGAACCGTCCTTACTCATCGCCACCAGATAGATCGTCCCATGCGGCCCCGACGTTAGGTCGATGACCGGAGTCGAAGTAATGCCAATCGTGGGAGTAACCTGGCTGCATCCGCGATTGTCTGAAGCCGTTTCGCCGGAACCAAGCGCGGTGACGTGCCATAGCAATGATCCGCTATCGGCATCGAAGGCATAGGCCGTGTCGTTTTCGCTTTCGACAAACACCACATTATAAGTGCTTCCGCCAATCGTCAGATTCGGTGCGTAAAGGGGCTGCGCGTCTACAAGCCCATCGGTGGGCAGGACGAACAGCTTCCCAAATGCGGTCGACTGCACGTTCTTGAGTGTGAGTGTGGTCTCGCTCTGGTTCCGGCCCGTCCTCAAGTTGTCGTTGTGATAAGTGAGCACGCCGCGAAACGCGGGCGCGGCGCCTGCGACGGTTTCGCGCCGCGCGTTGAGCGCGACCAAGACGCTCACCAGAAGGATTGCAGCGACAAACAGGACGATTCGGAGAAGGCGAGTCCGCTTCATAAGGAACCTCAAATAGTTAGGATGTGAGAAACCGGGTTAGCGGCCGGTTCCCAGACGAAGCGGTCTCCATATTCTACCGCAAGTTCACCTGGTAGACAGAGTCGTGTTCTTCCCGTGACGTTTTCTTCACGTCCTAGCGAGGCCAGAGCCAGCCAAACACGCCCGCCGTCAGCAAGCCGTATACCAGGCCGTCGAACACTTCTTTCAGCGTGGCCGACCATGGTTGTCCTTTCCAGATTCCGTCGCTGAGATGGCCCAATCCGTACGCCATGAAAGCCGCGGTCCCGGCAACGCGAAATACCACCAGGTAGTTGGCTCCATCGGCAACGGTGTGTCCCGTCAAGTATGCGGTGAAAAAACTGATGACCAGGCAGAAGGCGAACCATTGCCCCAAAAATTTCGGCATGGCGGGCGGCCCGCTCGGCATGATGGTCATGAATCCAGCTGGCCCCTCCTTGTATTTCTCGATGGCAGCCGGCGACTTCATCTCTTTGTGAGTACAGTAGGGAAAAATGTAAATGCCGCGCTTCAGGTTCGCGGCGCGCAGCGTGGCGCGGATCTTGTCCTCGTCCGGAAGTTGGTGGTAGTCGCCCTGATGATAGGTCAGCACCGTGTGCATGATGGAGCTGGCGATGAAAACGATGACGGCCGAAACGACGGTCGGCAGCCACAGAGCCGCAAGGTGGACCATTGGAAAGCCTCCTTGGCTTGAAAAACAAAAATTGTTGAAGTCTAACGCCGAACGATTGCAGGCGAGGCTACGCCGGGACGCGGGGCGATGTCAAGAGGGTTAGGCCGATATCGATGCGGCGAGTTTTACTCGCAAACAGGGCGAAGCGGCGCGTTTCCCGCGAACGCGCAGTGCGAATGTGCGGCCGCCCGCGAATGCGTGTTTGCACGATCGTCGGACTGAAGATTGACTAGGTGGCTCCATTCCTCAATGTCGCCATCAATCTGCGGAGTAGTTGCCGATGCGCTGATCGTGATTGGAGCCGATATTACACTGGCAAAGCCCGTCGGTAGCTTGGAGCGAAATGGACTGGTTTGCATATTGGCTGCCCCGTCCACTTCGGTCGTGATGGTGAAGATGTAAGTGTTTCCGCCTGCCAGCGGCGGCAGCGTGACGGACGTTCCAGCCGTGTTGTAAGTGCCAGCGGGCGCGTAGGCGGGCGCGCCATTTACTGTGGTGAGTACATACGCAACCACGCGGTAGCCGTAGGGCGCGGTCCCGGTGGGTGCAGTCCAACTCAACGACGGCGTGGTCGAATCTGCCGTGTTTGCGGTGAAGAAGCTCGATCCATTGATTGTCGGATTCTGCACCGGCAGCGCAACCGGAACGATTGTCGAATTCGAGGGCGACACACTTTCGCCATCCACAAGAGAGAAGTTGTATGTGGCGCTGGAATTCGGAACAGGAAGTGGGATCGTCGCTCCCTCGTAATAAGTAAGGGGACGAGTCCAGGTGGAGTCGAATGGGTCTCCATATTGCAATGTGCCGGGACTCTGGTTAGGAGGCACAGACTCGGTGCTGAACAGTTCCACGCCGCCACCCGGCGAACTCGACAGCGAGCTGATGCCTACCCCGCCAATGCCGCCTGTAATACCTCCAGGGGAGTACGCATTGATGCCCGTTACAAATGGCTCCGCGGTGAGGGTCAAGGACGAGTATTCGACAGTTGCGCTTGCAGGGCCGACGTTGTTTAGCAATGATGTCCACTGCGATCCGCTCACGTTAAGGTCGAGAGAAGTCACTGTTGTGGGGTTGAGCGTTCCCGATATCGCGTTGGGGCCGCCGTTGGTAAGCGTCAAGTTCGACAGCGTAAGTTCCGGGCCCAGCACATTAACCCCCAGAGTGCCGACCGTTACAAATTGGTACTGCATCAGGAATGCATTCTGAATTTGTGTCCAATCAACGGTGCTTCCAAACGGCTGGCTAAAAGTGAGTGAAGTCGAATCCGGCGAGATCTGATCTGAGAACGAATACGACGGCGGCACCGTGGAGAACTCAAAAGTGTCGACATTCGGATCGGCGGCAATCCCGGAAATGTTGAAGTTAAACGTGGGGTCGCTGGGGGTGGTCGTCACTGGCGGTTGGCCTCCCCAATAGTCCCTCCCCGCGTCAAAGGTGGATGTGTTCGTCAAGAACGTGCCGCCGCCAGCAGCCAGCCAGTAGTTTCCCGCAGGCACGCTGGAAATGGTGAATACGCCCGGAGACGATGTAGCCGACGCTTTCAGGAGAGTGATGGAGTTGTCGGATTGCGGCACAAGAGCTTCGATATTCACAGCGGCCGAATCTGGCTCCGGCACTTGCACAGGGCCGGTAGGCGACCAGTAAGTGTTCACCCAGCTCACCGTCACGGTTCTGGGCGCCGCCGACGGCGCTGGTGTTGAACTGCTGCTGCCACACGCGGTCAGCAGTGCAGCGATAGAAAAAACGAGAGTAAGAAGACAAAGGCGGCGCATAGATCCTATACCTCGAGGGAGATGACTTAGGAGACGCAGCAAAACGCTAACACGGCGGACGCAAAATTGTCTGTGCGAGGATGATTAGGCCATGTTGGCGCTCACGCCGGTTGGAGTGGATCCGTGGCGGATGTCAGTGACATACGAAGAGAGGAATAAAAAGCCCCGGCACCCCTCCCCCGAAGCGCGCCGGGTCGATTTTGTCAAATCTGTCTGGTACCTTTACTCACGGGTCTGGGCTGGATTTACCGCTCAACCCTGGTCCTATACTCTGCAGCTCGATTGAGGACTACCGAATGAGGGGCCAACCAGTCTCGAGTCGGAATATTGGACTTACGTTTCCATCCTGTCTGTGACAACTGTTACCGACTCGCGTGACGTTGCGAGCGGCCACCTGACGCAAGCTAAAGACATTGGTCATTCGATTCGACCGCTGTGGGTCGCTATCCCACACTCAATATGCCCCTACTGCTCGGCACCCGGTTGCTCTGGCAGCAGCCCCTTAGGTGGAGCTGGAATCGCGATATCGATCTTCTGTACAGGCCCAAGCGATGCCGGCTCTTTGTCGAACTCGCTTGGATTGCCCACCACCAGCACAGCCATCTGATTGCGATGCAGGTATTTTGCGGCGACGCGCGCGACATCGGCCTTCGTAACTTTCTCAATTCCTTCCTGATACTTTTCCAGAAAGTCGAGCGGGTAATGATAGAACTCGTACGCCATCTTTTCGCGCAACACCTTTTCAGGAGTATCAAAGCGAAATACGAACGAATTCAGAATACTGTCCTTTGCGCGGCCGATTTCCTCGTCACTTATGGGATTGGTGGCGAGCGAAGCAACTTCCTCGTCCAGCGCCTGGATCGATTCGAAAGTGGTCGTGCTCTTTGTGCTCACCATCAAGCGCAACATGCCGTCGTGATCCCATGCCGTGCCAATGCCGCCTCCAACCGAGTACGCCAAGCCTTTCGTCGTGCGAATATCGCTGAACAGACGCGACGAAAACCCGCCGCCAAAGGCCTCATTAAAAACCGAGATCGCGTAGTAATCGGGGTTCTTGCGCGTGATGCCGAGCCCCAGCATTTGAATGTGGCTCTGGTTTACATCGGTTTTCTCGACCAGGTAATACGCCGGTTTAGCGGGCTCGGCCTTGGTTGCGAAATCCGGAACGGCTGACCCTTTCGGCCACGATTCGAAAGCCTCGCGCAGACGAGCCTCCATCTTCGCCGAATCAAAATCGCCGACCACACCCAGGATAATGTTGTTGGGGTACACGGTACGCGAATGCCAGTCGACTAAGTCTTGGCGACTAACAGCGGCAACGGTCGCGTACTCGGGGACGCGGGCATAGGGGCTATTCGCGCCATATACCAGCTTGGCTGCTTCGCGCTCCGCAATTTGTGAAGGATCGTCGTTGCGGCGCGAAATGCCGTCATACTCGCCCTTCTGGGCAATCTCAATCTTATCGGCGCGGAATTCAGGATTCCTCAGCAAATCCACGAACACCTTGAAAACGTCGTCGAAGTCCTCTTTCAAACAAGACCAGCCAATACTGGTCGAATCCTCACTGCCTCCGGTTTCGACCTTGGCCGCGCGCTGTTCGAGAAAGTCGTCAAGCTGATCGCCGGTCTGGTTCTTGGTGCCGCCCGTGCGCCAGACTTCGCCGTAGATATCCATGAACCCCGCCTGACTCGGAGCTATGTCGCGCTCCCCGCCGCGAAGGCGCGCGGTTCCATCAATCAGCGGCAACTCATGATCTTCCTGCAGAAAGATCACCATGCCATTGGGTAACTCGATCCGTTTAGGTTCGGTAGGTTTGAACGACGGTAACTTGGGAATTGGAATCTGCTTCCAACTTGTCTGAGCCCATGTTGGAATGACGCCGCTAAAGAGAGCAGCAATCGCAAGCGCGGCGAAAAGGAGAGCCGATCTGCGTTTCATTGTCCACCTCCCTGCGAAGCCGCAGCCGCCGAGGGCGGAGGCCCCGCAAACTCGATAATCCCCACCGTTCGGTTATCGAAAACGAATGTCTGATTCGCCACGCGCCGGATATCGGCTTTGGTGACCTTCTCTATGCGATCGACGGAGCGGAAAAGCTCACGCCAGTCGTCATATCGCGCCTGATTGGTTCCCAGCGCGAACGCCAATCCTTCATTCGACCCCAGCGACCGGATCAGATTGGCCTTAGCCCGCGTCTTGATCATCTTCAGCTCTTCGTCGGAAATATCTTCTTTCTTCAAGCGCTCGATTTCAACGTGAATCGCGTCGGCCACTTCCTGCGTGGTGTGGCCGGGAATTGGAACCGCATAAAACGCAAACAGGTGCGGATATTTATTTCCTGGCAATCCGGTAAAGCCCTCCGAATCCGATGCAATCTGCTTGTCGCGCACCAGAGCGCGATAAAGCCGCGATGTGCGGCCGCTCGACATTAGGTCGGCAATCGCGTCATAAACCTCGTCATCGGGACTGCGGTAATCGGGCCGATGGTAGCCCTCAAGATAAAGTGGCTGCGCTTGCTCATGGAGGACGACGCGGCGCTCGGAATTCTGCGGCGGCTCGATCGTGCCCGCCTCATCTGGTTTGGGCCGCACCGGCAGCCGCGAAAAATATTTCTCGATGATCGGCATCGCCTCGGAAGCCTTCACGTCGCCCACCACGGTAACCACCATGTTCGACGGCACATAGTACTTATCGAAGAACGCTTGTGCGTCGGTAGCCGAAAAAGTGTTCAGATCCGAAATCCAGCCAATCGTGGGCCGGTGATACGACTGAGCCACAAACGCTTCTTCAGTAAATTGTTCGAGCAACCGCCCAACCGGACTGTTGTCGGTTCTCATGCGCCGTTCTTCAATCACGACGTTGCGCTCTTTATAGAACTGGCGCAGCACCGGGTGCAAAAATCGCTCCGACTCCAGATAGGCCCACAGCTCCAGCCGGTTCACCGGAAAAGAATAGTGATAAGCGGTTTCATCCCAGGTGGTGAACGCGTTCATCCCCTCGCCGCCTTCGCTCTCCACGATCTTGCCAAACTCATTGTTGTATGGCGCGGAGAACTTATCGGCAGCCGTAATCGCATCTTTCCACGCTTGTTCGAGCTGCTTCACCTTCTCGTCGTTGCGGTCAATGCGCTTATCCCGCTCGTGGATATATTCCGCATAAGCCGTTTCCACCTTGGCCAACGCCGCCTTCTCACCTACATAGTCGCGCGTGCCGATGGTGTCGGTTCCCTTGAACGCCATGTGCTCGAACATGTGCGCCAGACCAGTCTTGCCCAGAGGATCCTGCACCGACCCCGCATCCACGTGCGTGAAGAAGGAGAATACCGGAGCCTCCGGACGCTCGCAGATAATGACCGTCAGGCCGTTCGCGAGTTTCTTGACGGTGGTTCGTTTTTCGAAGGATTCCAGATCCTGGCTGAACGCCAGCGAACAGAATACGAAACAAAGGACAAATGTGAACCTGCAACGGGACTTCATCGTGCCTCCACGCAATCAATCAACTTAAAATCGAAGGTACGTGGATGCCGCGAGGGTTGTCAAACTGGGCATTGTTGTGGTCAACGTTGTAAGCTAGCGGATCATCCAAGACGAGACTGAATGATAGGCGACAAGATCGACAGTAGCCGCTGGCAGCGAATGACCAACGACTAACGACGGATGACCAACTCATGCCCACTCCCACCATCGTCGAAGTCCAAGGCCGCAAGCTCAAGCTGACCAACCTTGAGAAGGTCCTCTATCCTGCTGCCGGTTTTACCAAAGGCCAGGTCGTGGATTACTACGTCCGCATCGCCCCCGTGCTGCTGCCGCATCTGGCGGGCCGCGCGCTTACGATGAAGAGATATCCCGAGGGCGTGGACCACGAATACTTCTTCGAGAAGAACGCGCCCATGCACAAGCCCGACTGGGTAAAGACGACGCCCATCTGGAGCGGGAGCAACCGCCGCACCATTCATTTCCTCTTGGCCAACGATCTGCCCACGCTCGTCTGGATCGCCAACCTGGCCTCGATCGAATTGCACCCCTCGCTCTCACATGCGGACGATATCGCAACCCCAACCATGATTGTTTTCGATCTCGACCCCGGCCCACCAGCCAATATTCTGCAGTGCGCCCAGGTCGGGCTTTGGGTGCGGGATATTTTTGATCATTTCGGGCTTCAGAGTTTTCCGAAAACGTCGGGCTCAAAAGGAATGCAGATCTATATCCCCTTGAACACGAAAACGAGTTACGACGAGACAAAGTCGTTCGCGCACGCTGTGGCCCGTCTGCTGGAGCAGGAGCATCCCGAGCTAGTCGTCTCCGACATGAAGAAAGCGGTGCGCACCAACAAGGTATTCGTCGATTGGAGCCAGAACGACGAGCACAAGACTACGATTTCGGTCTACTCCCTGCGCGCGCGTGAGCAGCCCACGATTTCGACTCCGGTCGAGTGGCGCGAGGTTGGGGAGGCGTTGAAGAAAAAGGATGCGGCGCGTCTGGTCTTTGAGGCCAAAGATGTACTGGCGCGCGTCGAAAAGCTGGGAGACCTGTTCAAGCCCGTGCAGGAGTTGAAACAGAAGCTCCCGCAGTTGGCCGGACTAGCCCCCGAAGCGCAGGCGGAACAAGAGCACCAGGATCAAGGCGAAACCGGCGGCGCGAAGACGCCGAGGGAGATAACACGATCACAAGAGCGCCTGGTTCAATCGAAGCGAAAGGCTAAGTGATTGACAGAATTCTTGAAAGATTTGGAATGCAATTATTCCTGAAACCTTTATTTTCAGAGACCATGCAGGGGGGATCGAATCAGTGCCGTTCGATGAGACAATCGGACGGAAAATCAACATCACCAAACGCTCTTGAGGCACAACATGGCGCAACTTTATGTCGGAACTTCAGGATGGGCTTATCCAACATGGAAGCCCGCGTTCTATCCCGAGAAGCTGGCCCAGAAGAAGTTCCTGAATTTCTATGCAACTAAGCTGAACACGGTCGAAGTCAACTTCACATTCCGTCAACTGGTCAAGGAAACGACGGTCGCGAAATGGATTGAAGAAACGCCTACGCATTTCCGCTTCACCATCAAAGCGCATCAGGTGCTCACGCATATCAAGCGATTGAAGGACACGGACGAATTCCTGCGCCGCTTCCTGTCCACGCTGGAAGCCTTGGAGCGCGCGCAAAAGCTCGGCCCTGTGCTCTTCCAGTTGCCGCCGAATTTCAAAGCCGATCAGGCTGTGCTTTCCGAGTTCCTGCAAACGCTGCCCCGAAGCGTCCGCGCGGCATTCGAGTTCCGCCACGCGTCGTGGTTCGGTGGAGGAACGTCCGATGAGGCAACTTGGCAAACCTTACGCGACCGCAATGTCGCGCTCTGCGTGGCCGAGAGCGAAGAGCGCGACACGCCCGACGTTGTTACCGCCGATTACGCCTACTACCGCTATCGCAAACCCAGCTACACGCAAGAAGAACGCAAAGCAATGGTCGCGAGAATTCAGCAGCACATGGCCGAAGGCCGCGACGTATACTCCTACTTCAAGCACGAAGAAACGCCAGAAGGCGCGCTCTACGCAGTGGATGTGCTTGAGAGTTGCGGTCGCTAAGCGCGTAGCATCGGCGACGTTATTGGCTCGGTCGGCAAGGACGCCCGACGGAAAACAGATGACGCGACCTTGGCAAGCTGCTGGCAGACGCACCCTGCTCGCTACTTTTGCGGTTCCTGTGTGCGGCGGATACTTGCTTTAATGCCCTCCGACGCCAACGCTCGCGTTCTCTCCGGCTTCCTCGACTATCTGCGAATAGAGCGCGGTTCGGCCAGGCTGACGATTGCGGCCTACACGAGCGATCTTGGGCAATTTGCGGAGTTTCTGGAGAAAGATCATCGCCTGCTGATCGGGGCGAGCCGCGAAGATGTGCGCGGCTTCATGCAGGAGCTGTTCTCGAATCAGGTTGACGGCCGGTCCGTAGGACGGAAGCTATCAGCGATCCGCCATCTTTATCGCTACTTTCTGCTGGATGGAAAAATTCATAAGGATCCTACGCTCAACATCGATTCGCCGAAGCAATGGAAAGTCCTGCCGAAGGCGCTAAGCCGCAACGAAGTGGACACCATGCTTACCACGCCACGCGAAGGCATCCTCAGTCCCAGAGCGCAGGCGCTCGCCTTGCGTGATCGCGCCATGCTGGAATTGCTCTACTGCGGAGGCTTGCGTGTCTCCGAGGTGGCGGGAGCGCGGCTGGAGGATTTGAAGCTCGATCTCGGATACATCCTGGTCCACGGCAAAGGCGACAAGGAGCGAATGGTTCCGCTGGGAGTGCCGGCGCAGCAGGCATTGAAGCATTACTTACAAAGCGGCAGGGAAGTGCTGGCTGGAAAGAAGAACTCCTCGTCGCTGTTTGTGGGAGCCGGCGCACGGCGGCTAACTCGTCAGCGAGTGTGGCAGTTAGTCGGCCGCGCTTCGGTTGCGGCGGGGCGGCACGCAAGTCCCCACATGCTGCGTCATTCTTGCGCCACGCACATGGTGGAAAACGGCGCAGACCTGCGTACGGTGCAGACGATCCTCGGTCACGCGGATGTCTCCACGACGCAGATTTATACACATGTAGCGCTCGACCGGTTGAAGAGTGTGTACGCGAAGCACCATCCCAGGGCGAAAACTAGGCCTCAGGTTTCAGGTGTCGGGTCGCGGGATTAAATGACTGGATCTACCGGATTAGCGATGGCTCACAAGCGCACAACCGTTGAACGCGCGACCGACGATTTTCTCCGTCATCTGCGCGAGCGCAATGCTTCCGCGCATACGATCAAGGCCTACATGGGGGATCTCGACTCCTTTGCCTCCTACATTGGCAGCCGCGATTGGAATGCAATTGACCATGTTGTAATCCGTGGATTTCTCTCCCATCTCTATGACAAGGGTTTGAGCAAGACTTCGGTGGCGCGTGCACTCGCTGCGGTGCGCTCGCTCTATCGCTGGCTGGCGCAGGAAGGAGTGGTTGAGCAGAATCCGGCGAAGCTGGTTTCCACTCCGCGGCTGCCCACGAAGTTACCGCGTGTTCCGACCATCGAAGAGGTGAACTCGGTGCTCGACGGCAAAATGCCGGAGGTCGCTTCTTTTCCCGAGCGCGACCGCCTCATGTTCGAACTGCTCTACGGCTGCGGCATCCGCAACTCCGAACTGGTTGGCATCAATCTCGAAGACATACGCGTGAGTAATGAAGCCATCCTGATTCGAGGCAAGGGCAAGAAAGAAAGATATGTGCCGTTCGGCGATTCGGTAAGCAGCGCACTTGCGACTTACTTACCGTGGCGGCAACAACTATTGGCAACAGTCAAGAAAGTCACGCCTGCCCTGTTAGTCAATCAACGAGGAGGACGACTGACGACTCGCAGCGTAGGGCGCATCGTTAAGCGAATCGCGGTCGCCAAAGGCCTGTCTCCCGATGTGCATCCGCATACTTTGCGGCATGCTTTCGGCACACACATGCTCGAGGAAGGCGCCGACTTACGCGCGATTCAGGAACTGCTGGGCCACGAACGCCTTGCGACGACGCAGCGCTATACACAGCTTTCTGTCCGGCACATGATGGATGTGTACGACCGAACGCATCCCCGCGCAAAATGAAGCGGGTTTTGCTATGGCTCCACGGCGCGCAGCTCCTCCCACATCGCCGCAATCTTAGACTTCAATTCCGCAGTTAACTGGTCGTATGCGGCTTCACTTGCCGTACTTTCCGCCGGCGGCAGAATTGGTTTCCCAATCGTCATTCGCAAGCGGGTAAACTTTGGAAACTTCTGGTGGCGCGGCCACGCTTCATAGAAGCCGTCAATGGCAATGGGGACAATCGGCGTTTGGGTGTGAATTGAGAGAATCGCGGCGCCCTTGCGGAAGACGCCGAAGTTTCCAGTGTTTGTGCGTTCTCCCTCCGGATACATGACCAGCACACGACCATTTCTTAATCCATACGCGCCCGCTCGCATAGCGGGCACAAGATTGGCGTCTGGGTCGAGGACAACTACACGCAGACGCCTCGCCAGACGTTTCATGAAGCCCTGTCCAAATATTTCACTCGTTCCCACCGCAAAGGTGTCGCGAAAGATATGCCATGGCAGCGCGCCTGCCAAAATAAGAGCGTCAATGTAGCTCTGATGGTTCGAGCACAAAAGGAGCGGCCCTTTTTGCGGCAAGTTCTCGAGCCCGCGTACCTTAAGACTAAAACGGTCGAGAGCGAACAAATGAATGAGCCGGCCAAGCGTAAAGAAAAAGACTTCCGCGAACAGGTCATGCTGTCCGAGTGCAAGCACATCGGGATCAGTGACGGGCTCGTCCAGAATGGTTGACCAACCTGGCGCAGTGGCTGAAGCAGCACCTTCGCCACGAGCTGTGCTGGCAAGCACGGCATCCACCAGATCCCGCACCGAATATATCTCCGCCAGATGCGATTCCGGCACGTGGCCACCAAGTTGCCGCTCAAGTGCGCTGAGTAACTCCACGCGCTGCATGGAATCGAGTCCAAGGTCGAGTTCCAGATTGTGCGTTGGGCGAACGGAACTCAACTGGTTTCGCGAAGCGTCGTTCACAGTGGCGAGCGCACGTTTCACATCTTCGCGTTCAAGCCACGCGTGCTCTTCGTCGGTGAGCGGCTTCTCCACTCCGATTGCAGCGTCGCCGCCGCCTCCGTGCCGCTGGAGGTCGCGAACTTTCTCTTCAATCTGGAATCGCTTTAGCTTGCGGGTGGTGGTTCGAGGCAAGTCTTCCTGCCAGATCTCATAACTGCCAAGCCGTTTGGTGGATGCGATTTTGTGCGACAAAGCTTCCACGTCGAAGCGGATCGCTTCCTTGGTATTGACGATCTTGCGCTCGCGCAGCAGGTCGAAGTTGGGCACGATCACGCCATACAGGCGCTCGGATGTTGGATCGCCCGGACGCGACTCAAGTGGCATCACGCAAATTTCTTTCACATAAGGAGACTTCAGGTAGTGCGCCTCAATCTCCTCGGGGTAGATATTTTTGCCGTTCGCAAGGACGATCACTTCCTTGCTGCGCCCCGTGATGAAGAGATTCCCGCCCGTGTCGAAATAACCGAGATCGCCTGTGTAGAGCCATCCATCGCGCAGCACCGCCGCGGTCGCATCCGGACGATTCCAATATCCCTTCATCACGAGCGCGCCACGGATGGCAATCTCACCGGCTTCGGGCCGGCCGTCTTCCACGGTATGAGGATTCACGATCCGCGCCTCGACACCCGGAAACGGCGGACCGACCGACCCGAACACAATATCGCCGGGAGTATTGAGAAAGGCACCACCACTGGTCTCAGTCAGGCCGTAGGCGTTGAGAACATCGGTGCCGAAGGCGTAGAAATCGCGCTGAATTGCCGGATCGAAGCGCGAGCCGCCGGTCACCAGATAGCGCATGCGCTTGCCGAATGTGGCATGAATCTTCCCGAAGAACAGTTTGCCGGCATTGATCCCAAGCCGCCGCAAGCCGCGGTTGAGTGCCATTAGGGCCCGCACAAGCGAAGCCGCCGCTTTGCCCTTCTTGTCAATCTCCTTGAAGATCTTTTCATGGATGAGATAGAAAAACTGCGGCACAACGCAGAAGACCGTGATGTCGCGCTCCTGCAAAGCTCGCAGTAACTCGGTGGTGTTCAGCGTTTCCAGATATACGACGCGCGAACCGTTGAACAGCGGCAAAAACAAGTTCGCCATCTGCGCCAGGACATGGAACATGGGAAGAATTCCCAGCAGCGCATCGGTGGGTCCAATGTGGACTACGCCGAACACTGAATTCGCCTCCCCCACTAGGTTGGCATGCGTGAGCATGACGCCCTTGGGATCGGCCGTGGTGCCCGACGTATAGAGGAGAGCAGCCAGGTCGTCCTCGTGCGGAACGACTGGCTGGAATCCGTGCGGGCCCTCTTCGAAAATCGAATCAAGATCTCCCCAGAACTGAGTTCCGTGTTTCGCGCGATTCTGGCCCGGCGCGAGCATCGTCCATTCAGTTTGGGTCGAGGTCATCACGAGGCCCACGCCGCTTCCTTCAACCGCTTCCGCCGCCACCGGGAAGAACTTGGCATCGACGAAAAGCAGGGAAGCGCCGCTATCGAGCAGGAGTTTCCTAACCTGCTCGGCGTGAAAGGCCGTGTCGAGCGGGACTGCCGTCCGTCCAGCCGCAATCACGCCGAGGTATGCGGCGACCCAGCGCGGATGGTTGGCCGCCAGGATGGCGACCCGTGCATCGCGGGGAACGCGCGCGGAAAGCCAGTTCGCGACGCTTTCTGCCATGCGCGTCAGTTCGGCAAACGTAACGCGTTCAACCGTATCTGTTCGTTGAATTTCGAGGGCAATATTATTGGGAAACTGCCGGGCAGACTCCTGAAAGCGCTGATAGAACGTGGACATGGGGCGAAAGAAATCTTACAGGGAGAACCGAGCGAAGCCAATCGCGCCCGTGCTAAAGCGTCGACAAAACGAGCTCAAAACGTTCTTCGACGAATCCTCAAAGTCTGCCTCCCACCCGCCGACTCGGCATTCTTCCCAGGACGGTGCAATTTCGAAATATCTCGATCTGGGGGTCACTATTTTGATGGACTGCTGTACGCTAAGAGGGAGTCGTCTCTCCTTAGGAGCGGATCATGGTGCGTGCTACGAAATCCTGGATCGTCCTTATCCTCATTGTCCTACTGAGTGCCCCGTCATGTGTGAGTCCTCAAAGTACGCCAGGCTTATCAAGTCCGCCAAAGAATAGCGGCAGGGCCCTTCAAGTCGCAGAACTCAGCGGCGGAAGCGTGGTCACGAATCTTGGGTATGGAATTCAGGTGAATAAGGGATCCTCCCTCCAGAGGAGGTGGTTCGTGATCAACGATCCGTCCTGCCCGGTTCGGCTGTCGGGGGCGGGAATAAGTACGGTCTATCAGAGTTCCAGTATCGGCGGGGATTACAAATACAAGGCCACGGGCCAAGCGGTCACAACCGAGACCGTAACTGCATTCCAGGTGCGATACCTGCTCTTTGATATTTGGGGCGAACACGCCCGGACACTATCTGACACTGAGGTGTCGGATTTGAGAGGCCAAATTGCGCTGAAGGACACTGGAAGCTGGACGACCTGGGAGAATGATGTTTCAGAAATCTTTACAGTTGTTAGCTTTGTCGCTCGCGTTAGAAGGCCCGATGGCACGATCTGGGAGTACGACCCGTCGAGCATGCTTCAACAGGTGGAGGGGATCAAAGTTAAACTGACCGAAAAGGAACTGACCCCTGAGCGCGAAAAACCAAAGAGTTAGAATCGAGGAATCTAATCTATGGTGACAACAGAATTCACGTGGGCTTTCTTCTGGGAGGGTCGTGATGGCGACTATATCCACTTGGAGAAGGAATCAATCTTCTCCAATGGCCCAGGATTTCACCAGGGTGACGAGATCGAGTTTGTCGCGGATGACGGAGAGCGCAAGTTAACGCGCGCAGTAGTAACCAGGCGCGTGTTTGAGGTCCACTCGCGAAGTGTGCGCGTATACCTCAAGGAGACTTAGAGTAAACCTCGGAATTTGAGCAGAATACCTGGGTGGGGGGTCCGGCTCGTCCGCCAGCAAGGTCTCCTCTTCCAATCTGATCCCAAGTGAAATATGTGTTAGCGCGCATGACTCGCAGATACCATCGGCAAAACTCGAAGACAACCAAGTTTTGCCCCGCCCATGATGGCGGGAAAGGCGCGGAGTTGCCGCTTTCGAAGTTCTATCTGGACCCTCATCAAGCTGGCGGCCGAAATGCCTATTGCAAGAAATGTTGCCGCAGTCAGCGCGTGGGGAGATATTCGCGCTCTAGCGTCGAAGCGCGCGTCCGTCTTCGATATGCCACTCTGCGTGGAGCGGCGAGGCGGAAGGGGTTGCCCTTCGACCTTTCCTTTAGTGATTTCCAAAAGATCATTTCGCAGACTTGCGTGTACGGCGATGGCACAGCCTCCACGGTTTCCACCGCGATTGATCGCAAAGAGCCGAGGAAGGGGTATGTTCGGGGTAATTGCGTTGCGTCGTGCCCCCGTCACAACCTCATCAAGGGCAATGTGTTCAGCTTCGCCTCCATGCTGAGGATTATCCGCGAATTCCCTGAAGCCAGGGCCTGTGGAGGAGTTTTTTACCGGAAAGTTGAAAAAGAGAAGTAATCGCTAAGTAGTCTGCTAGCCTTGTGTCGTTACACGAATATCGTGTACACTAACATCGTGTGGAAGTATTACATTCTAATGCAGACGGGTCCGACATCGCGCTTGCCCAAGAGTCGCAGCACTACACTGTATGAACTTTTCCGCGACTGGCTGAAAGTGATCCCTGGCCGTATTCGAGCGCGGAGATATCGGGCGCTAATGAATAAACTGCGCTACGCAGATGCGGGCCGGAAGTTCACGCGCGAGGAGTTCAATGAGCGACGATAAACGCATATGAAGAACATCACCTTCAGCGCCGACGAATCCGCCATTGAACGCGCCCGCGAAGTGGCTCGCAGCGAACATCGGCCCCTGATCGACGCCTTCCGCGAATGGCTCGTTCAGTACGGGTCCCGTCGCGTGACCGCCGCAGAGGTCACCGCGCTTTACAACAGCCTCCGTCATGTGAACGCGGGCCGCAAGTTTACGCGCGACGAGATGAATGAGCGATAAATACTTTATCGATACCAACATTTTTGTCTATTCGCTCGACCCAGTTGATCCCCGCAAAGCTCGAATCGCCGAGGAATTGGTCACGCGTGGAGTGGGTTCGAGGCTTGGTGTGATCAGTTACCAGGTCGTGCAGGAGTTCGTGAACGTCAGCCTGCGGCAATTCAAGGCCACGATGAGTGTGACCGAACTGGAATTGTATTTCTTCAAAGTCCTGCTGCCGTTGATGACAGTTCCGTCGTCGTCCGGACTGTTTTTGGAGGCGCTCCGACTACAGAAGGCAAACCAGATTGCATGGTACGACTCCCTCATTGTGGCAGCCGCAATCCAGGGCGGCTGCAAGGCTCTCTACAGCGAAGATTTTCAGCATGGCCGCCGCTTTGGCGATCTCGTCGTCGAGAATCCGTTTCTTTAGAGTGCCGGTAAACCTGGGTCTGCTTCACTCGCATTTCCCCCGCATCTAATGTGTTAGCCTTAAAGTCAAACTTGGGACGTGTGTCCTCTGAAGGGTTTCCGTTTTGATCAACACTTTATTAGGCAAGGTTTTCGGGACGAAGAACGAGCGCGAGATTAAGCGTGTGCAGCCGCGCGTTGCCGCCATCAATGCGCTCGAGCCAGAAATCCAGAAGCTCACCGACGAACAGCTCCGCGCCAAGACCGATGAATTTCGCGCCCGCGTCCAGGAACGCCTTAGCGCGGTCGCCGCTGAACCCGAAGCCGATCCCGATCTCCAGGATATCGACCGCCAGAAAGAGATCGAGGCCGAGCGCATGCGTGTGCTTGAGCAGGCGCTGGACGAGATTCTTGAAGAGGCGTTTGCCGTGGTCCGCGAGGCTGGGCGGCGGGTCCTCAATATGCGGCACTTCGACGTGCAGTTGATCGGCGGCATGGTGCTGCACTCGGGCCGGATCGCCGAGATGAAAACCGGCGAAGGCAAAACACTGGTCGCCACGCTTCCCGTGTACCTCAACGCGCTCAGCGGACGTGGCGTACACGTGGTTACGGTTAACGATTACCTTGCCAAACGCGACTCGGAATGGATGGGCAAGCTCTATAGCTTTTTGGGCCTGAGCGTGGGCGTAATCGTTCACGACCTGGACGATGAAGAACGCCGCGCCGCCTACGCCGCCGACGTGACTTATGGCACGAACAACGAATTCGGTTTCGACTATCTCCGCGACAATATGAAGTTCGACATGCGCGATTGCGTGCAGCGTGTACACAACTTCGCCATCGTCGACGAAGTCGATTCCATCCTGATCGACGAGGCCCGCACTCCGCTTATCATTTCCGGCGCCAGTGAAGAATCCACCGACAAGTATTACAAGGTCAATCGCATCATTCCCAAGCTCGAAGAGGGCGAGGAGATTGACACGCAGCCGGGAGAGCCCAAAATCTACACCAAGGATTTTGTCGTCGACGAAAAGCACCGCAACATTACCGTCACCGATGAAGGTTGGGAGAAAGTCGAAAAACTGCTGGGCATCGGCAACATCGCCGACCCGGAAAATTGGGCTCTGAAGCATCACGTCGAGACGGCCGTCAAAGCGCATGCGCTTTATAAGAAAGATGTCGAGTACGTGGTGAAGGACGGCGAGGTGCTCATCGTCGATGAATTCACTGGCCGTCTCATGCCAGGCCGGCGCTGGTCTGACGGGTTGCATCAGGCGATTGAAGCCAAGGAAAACGTCAAGATCGAACGCGAAAATCAGACGCTCGCCACGATCACGTTCCAGAATTATTTCCGCATGTACAAGAAACTCGGCGGCATGACGGGTACCGCGGAAACGGAAGCGCCCGAGTTCGAAAAGATTTACCGCCTTGAAGTGGTTGTCATTCCAACCAATCGGACCCTGCTACGTGTCGAAAATCCCGACATCGTCTATCGCACCGAAAAAGAAAAATACTTCGCGGCCGCGGATGAGATTCAGCGGCTTCACGAGAGCCAGCAGCCAGTGCTGGTTGGCACTACGTCCATCGAAAAATCCGAACGGCTTTCCGAGTTGCTGAAGAAGAAGGGCATCAAGCACGTTGTGCTGAACGCCAAGTATCACGAGCGCGAAGCGGAAATTGTGGCTCAAGCCGGACGCAAGGGCATGGTGACGATCGCCACCAACATGGCCGGCCGCGGCACCGACATTCTGCTCGGCGGCAATCCCGAGTTTATGGCCAAACAGGAATGCGTGAAGAAGGGAGTCGCGCAGCCGGTGCGCGTCGCTCAGGGAAAGATCGAGAACGTGGTGGACGATCCCAATCGCACTACGTGGTATTACGCAGGCAACGAGTATGCCGTTCCCACCGATCAATGGAATGAAGTCTTCGCGCGCTACAAGGCCGACACCGATCAAGAACATAAGGATGTAATTTCCGCGGGCGGTCTCCACATTTTTGGCACCGAACGCCACGAAGCGCGCCGCATCGACAATCAGCTTCGCGGACGCGCTGGTCGACAGGGCGATCCCGGCTCGTCGCGTTTCTATCTCTCACTCGAAGACGACCTGATGCGCATTTTCGCGAAGGAGTGGGTTTCAAACTTGCTGCAACGGCTTGGCATGGAAGAGGGTGTGCCCATCGAATCGCGCATGATTACGCGCCGCATTGAGGCTGCGCAGAAGGCCGTTGAAGGGCAGAACTTTGAAGCCCGCAAGCATCTTCTTGAATACGACGACGTCATGAACAAGCAGCGCGAGGCCGTTTATGGGCTGCGGCGCCGGCTGCTGGAAGGGCTCGACCAGAAAGATCTGATTCTTGAGGACTATGTTTCCGGCATCCTGGGCGAGATTCTGGAGAAATTTTGCCCCGCCAAGGCGCACGTCGACGACTGGGATCTCAAAGGCCTGAAAGATGCGATCTTCACGCGCTTCGGCGTCGATATTTACGCCGAAGGCATCAAGCCGGAAGCCCTGAACCGCGCCGAGTTGGGCGACGCTATTTTTGCAAAGCTCAAAGAACGTTACGACGCCAAGGAGAAGCTGATTGGCGGCGACGCCATGCGTTACCACGAACGCATGATCATGTTGAGCGTGATCGATGCGCAGTGGAAAGATCACCTGCTCTCGATGGATCACTTGAAAGAGGGCATAGGCCTGCGCGGCTATGGGCAGCATGATCCGCTGGTTGAATACAAGCGCGAGTCCTTCGACATGTTCGAAGAAATGATGCAGCGCTTTCAGGAAGAGACCGTCCGCTATCTCTACCTGATGCAAGTCCTCGAGCGCCCGCCCGATCAAGGCCCAATGCCAGGCGGCGCGCCCGGAGGCTCATCCGATCGTCTCTCCGATCATTCATCCGATCGAGGACTGCAGGCCGGCACGCCTTCCGTGATCACCGGAGGCCGCGACGGAGGCAATCATCGTCCGCGCCAGGTGGCCACATCGGTCGACGAAATTGAAGAAGCCTTCCAGCGCAAGAAGAAACGCGAGCTTGAACAAGCCCGGATGGCCGGCTCCGGCGACATGCAAACCGTGCAGCAGGTGGTGCGTTCCGGAGAAAAGGTCGGGCGCAACGATCCATGCCCCTGCGGCAGCGGCAAGAAATATAAAAAGTGCTGCGGAGCGTAAGCGGTTTTTACTCGCAAATGATTCTTCAGCGGCCCGCTAGTTCTTGTTCTCACCCGATAGATGAGACTGCTTGCCAATGGCGCGAAACGTCATCTCTTTGGCTTTGCTGCCAACCTGGCGTTTCCAGGTGAAGAACAAATCCGCGTAAGTTTGCGTGATGTAGTCTGTCGACGCGATCCCGAGCGCTTTCGCCGTCCCGTCGATCCATCGCGACGGCCCTTCAATTTCGCCGAAATTGCCAATCGGCGTGCGATCGAGAACCAGATGACCAGCGCCGTCGCTCCACTCGGCGCGGTACTTTTCATAGCGAAAGGTGGGGGCGAATCCCAGCGCCTGGAGGATGGCATCCATCTGCTCGCCGTTTTCCACGCGTGTTTCCAGTTCCACCCGCGTTTTGTGGCGCCCGGCCTTGCCTTTGTCTTTGTGAGTTAGCACCCATGCGTGCCCGTATTCACGCAGCCGAAGCAACTCGCCCTTTTTGCGCAGCTTCTCTCCAGGCAAATCGTAGAGCGTGTTCATTTCATGCGTCGACGGAGTGATTTCCCGGAAGCCGCCGCGCTTTAGCTCCGCCGCGAGTGCCTTTAGATCCAAGATTCGAAACTTGATCTCGATTTCCTTAGCCATGAAGAGAATCTTAAACCGCAGAGGTCGCAAAGCACGCAGAGAAAAGCGAGCTTGCTCCAGTGCGAACGGCAAATTGTTCAGTGTGGTAGAAGCAGCACAAAGAAGATCCTGCAATCATTCGATAGGTCTTCTCGGCGTACCCTGCGTCTCGGCGGTTATAGGCTCTGCTCGAAGTCGCCAGGCTGCCGCTGCTGAAACCAGCTCATGTGCGGCAGGTCGCGTTCCACGTTCCTCCGTTTGGCGATCAGTTCCGCCATGATGGACACGGCAATCTCTTCGGGAGTAATCGCGCCGATATCGAGCCCGACGGGCGCGTGCACCCGCTCAAATAAGTGTGCGGGAATGCCTTCCTTCTTTAGCTCTTCAAAAATGGTGATTGTTTTCCGCCGCGAACCGATCATCCCAACATAGCGAGCGGCAGTCTGGACGGCCCAACGCATCACGCGCATATCGTCGCGATGCCCGCGCGTCACGATGACAATGAAAGACGATTCGCTCGGCGTCAGCCGCTTCGCGGCTCTTTCGAAATCTTCCGCGATCACCTCGTGCGCCTCAGGGAAGCGCTCACGATTAGCGTAGGCGTCGCGATCGTCGACAATAGTAATGTCGAATCCAACGACTCTTGCGATCTTGTAAAGGCTTGAGGCGACGTGGCCTGCGCCAAAAATATAAAGCTCCGCGGGAGGCAGGATGGGCTCGACAAAAACCTCCAGCGTGCCGCCGCAAACCAGGCCGGTATCGAACTTCGGATCGTTATTCAGGTCGAATTTCAACGATCGCGGGCGCTCCGACTCTATCACCTCGCGCGCCGCCTGCCAGACCTCGGCTTCAACGCAGCCTCCGCCAATGGTCCCGACGATAGACCCGTCATCGCGCACCAGCATCTTTGCCGTCTTGAACGATGGAATCGAGCCACGCACATTGACGATGGTCGCCAGTGCGCCGCGCCGTCCACCCTTGCGCAGTTGCACGATCTCCTCGTAGAGGTCCATGTTGTGATTATGGTTCCATGATCGTGGAAGGTCAATTGGCGTTAGCGGGATTTCGAGCTAAGCTCGATTGAACGGCCAAGGCCCCACGAATGTGTCGCACAAAGCCATCCGAAAAATCAAAAGCCCCGGTCATCACTCGGGGCTACTGATGTTTCACCAGTGGGTACAAATAACGCGGCCTGCACCCAAATCGTCGCCCTAGCCGGCCCATCTGTCAATGTATTCTGTGCGACTTATCACGATGCTTTTGGTACATTTCGGTTTGGCCTCTTGTTCCGAAATGGGATGTGACATTAACAGTTCTGAGGAGCCTTCATGAAAGCAGTTCGCATTCATCAGTTCGGCGGTCCGGAAGTTCTCACCTACGAAGACGTTCCCGATCCCAAGCCGCGCAAAGATCAGGTTCTGGTTCGCGTGCGAGCCTGCTCGCTCAATCACCTTGATCTTTGGGTGCGCCAGGGCCTGCCCGGAGTAAATTTGCCGCACATTCTCGGCAGCGACATCGCTGGAGAAATCGTCGAGGTCGGCGAGTACATTACCGATTTCAAGGCCGGCCAGCGCGTGTTGCTCGCGCCTATGAGTTTCTGCAACCGCTGCCCAAAATGCGTTGCCGGATTGCAAAATCAGTGCCGTCAGTTCACCGTGCTAGGCAATGCCGTTGATGGCGGCAACTGCGAACTCATCGCCGTCCCTGCGGTGAATGTCATTCCCATTCCCGACTCGCTTGATTTCGACCAGGCGGCGAGCGTGCCACTGGTTTTTGTCACCGCCTGGCACATGCTCACCGGGCGCGGGGCGATCCGCCCCGGACAGACAGTTCTGATTCTTGGCGCCAACTCCGGCGTTGGGATCGCCGCCATTCAAATTGCCAGGATGTTTCATGCGCGCGTTATCACCACAGCGGGCGATGAGCGCAAAATGGAGCGCGCCCTCGAACTGGGCGCCGATTTCGTCATCAACCACTACCAGCAGAAGATTGCGCAGGAGGTCCGCACGATCACCAAGGGCGAAGGTGTGGATATCGTCATTGAACACATTGGCCCAGCTACCTGGAACGAGAGCGTGCGCTCTCTGAAACCGGGGGGGACTCTGGTCACCTGCGGCGCAACCACGGGTCCTAAGGCAGATATCGATCTGCGCTTCCTTTTTTCCCGCCAGCTCGCGCTGCTTGGCTCCTACATGGGCACGATGAGTGAACTCAACGAAGTCCTCGGCCATGTTTTTGCGGGACGCCTCAAGCCCGTAATCGACCACCTCTTTCCGTTGCAAGAGACTCGCGCCGCGCACGAATATCTGGCCAGCAGCCAGATGTTCGGGAAGGTCGTGCTCAATCCCTAAGAAGCCCGACACCGATATGAAGCCTGTCGCTGGAGACCAACCACCCAGCGGCAGTTCGAACGCGGGCTCAAGCGCCGCGGCGCCGCGCGTGCCCGGTTTTCTGTATGGCACAGCCTGGAAGGAAGACCGCACAGCGAGCCTTGTGGAAGCGGCGCTGCGCGCTGGTTTTCGCGGCATCGATACGGCCAATCAGCGTCGGCACTACTTTGAAGCGGGCGTTGGAGAAGCCCTCAAGGTTGCCTATCGAGATGGGATTGTCACGCGCGCGGACCTTTTTCTCCAAACCAAGTTCACTTATCGGCAAGGGCAGGACCACCGGCTGCCCTATGATCCCGCCGCCAGTATTCCCGTGCAGGTTGCGCAATCGATGGCGAGTTCGCTGGATCATCTCGGCACCGATTATGTGGACAGCTATGTTCTCCACGGACCGTCGTCGAGCTATGAATGGACCGGCCATGACTCCGAAGCGTGGCAGGCGATGCGGAAGGAACGCGATACAGGACGCACGCGATGGCTCGGGGTCAGCAACGTCTCCTTGCATCACCTAGAGCACATGCGGCATGTGGAGTCTGAGTTGCCCGCTTTCGTGCAGAACCGCTGTTATGCGCGACTCGGTTGGGATGGCGACGTCCGACGCTTCTGCCGCCAGCACAAGATTATTTATCAGGGATTCTCGCTGCTCACGGCAAACATGGATGCTATTCACCATCCACTGCTGACTTCGATCGCAGAACGAGCCAATGCCGGTCTGGCTCAGGTCGTATTTGCTTTTGCGCGCTCCATCGGAATCTTGCCGCTGACCGGCACTTCTGACATTGAACACATGAAGCAGGATCTAGCCAGCCTGACATTAGCGTTGCCGAGCGAAGCTGTCGATGCCATCGACTCGATTGCAATCTGATTGGTGCTTGACGTTTGAAGGACACGGTGTCTGATCCGAGGCTCTCTGTGACCTCTGTGTCCTCCGTGGTTGAGCTTTTTTGTCGCCTGCGCGAAGTTATCTAAGTGATCACCGGCAAATTGCTCATTCCGTCGGTGCCAAAGACGCGCCGATAGCGTTCGATTTCCTCCGCTGGCCCCACCGCTTTGGCGTAGTTGTCGGAAAGCTTGACCGCCGGCCGGCCTTCCACGGTCGTCACTTTGCAGATCAGGCTCACAGGGTCGAAGCCGCTTCCTCCCGCCGGATCGCAGTCGCGAAAGTCGTTGGTCAACAGCGTGCCCCAGCCGCTGCTGAATCGAATACGGCGGCCGCGCACCCACTTCTTCACGTCGAGAAAATCGGCGGCCGAATTAAAATCGGCTGGCGCTGCGCCATCGGCAATCTTCCCCGCAAAATAAGCGTGCAGGCCGAGTATGTTATCCACGTCGAGCGAATCGGAAGCGATAATCCGCTTATCCAGAGGGTTGCGGCCGCGCTCGTTGAGCCACGCGATGTACTCATCGCCCGCGACGTACGGATTCTTACTGTCAATACGCTGACCGGTCCAATCCGCGACCCAATCCGGCGCATTTTCGAGGAACTGCGTAGTTCCAAAAGTATCCGGCAGCATGATGCGCAGCGCGCCATCGTAAGTCTGTTGCCAGAGCTCTAACACTCTATATTGCGAGCGCTTCAACTCCTCGTCATCCGGCGCGAGTGCAGCCAGGACCATGGGAATCTCATGAGCGTTCGTTCCAATCGCTTCCAGGTCGTGTTTGTGCGCGAGGAATGCGTTCGATGTCCCTGTGAATGCCGGACCCAGGTTAGATGCCATGGCGTTCACCACATACTCCTGCCATAGAAAACTGTGCCGGCGGCGCGTGCCAAAATCCGCGACCAGAAGATCCGGAACACCGCGCAAGCGTTCGATCTTGCTCCATAGCCGAGTCTTGGAGCGGGCATACAGAATGTCGAGGCCAAATTCGCGCAACTTCTTCATACTGGCCCGCGTCCTCAGCTCGCTGAGAATCGGGAGCGCATAAAGCTCCCACATAGTCGTTTCCGGCCAGGTTCCAACGAAAGTGAGATTGTATTGGCCGTTGTGAACGGCAATGTCGTATTCGGAAAGACGGAAATCGCGCTCCAGCCACTCCAGAAATGCCGGTTCGAAGATGCCGCGGCGGCCATAGAAGGTATTTCCGGCGAGCCAAACGAGTTCGGAACGCCGGAATCGCAATCGCCGCACGTGGTCCATCTGATGGGTCAGTTCCTCATGCGAGAACATGTCGGCCAGACGCACCTCTCCGCTGCGATTGACGACCGAGAATGTAACGCGCGTGGTGGGAAAATGCTTCCAGATGAACTGGAGCATCAGCAGTTTGTAAAAGTCCGTGTCGAGCAGCGATCGGATAATCGGGTCCAATTCCCAGTTGTGGTTGTGGGCCCGCTCGGCAAAGTTGATGATCATCGCGTACTATCCTCGTCTGCGGTGTAGGGAAAAGCAACTCGCAGGGAAGTGGCGATCGTTGTACACGTAGCGTCGGCGACTCGCCGGCTGTTCCGCTGGCGCCCTCGCCCGTAACCCGCGAGCGACGCATTGCAATTGTTGTGAGGATTGTTTGGGTCAATAAATCGATAGTGCAAGTTGTGCGGAATCAACGGCCCATTTTAGGGGCTTGTTCTCGACTTTGGTTTTTCAGAAAGCTCAGCCGGTGCGTCTCGGCAATCTGTAGTTTCTGGCGATCTCTCTAAACGCAGCAAGCTGTTTTTCCCTTGCAGCTTCATCCCAGCCCAACTCAAGAGCCATCACATCCGCTACGACGGTCGCCATTTCCAAAGCGGCCTGTGCATTCAGAAATAACGCGCGAGTGCGGCGGGCGAGCACGTCTTCCACGGTGCGCGCCATCTCCCGCCGCACTGCCCACACCACTTCCGCTTTCAGATACGGCAACGCCGGATGCAGCCTATCTTTCAAGCTCGCGTCGTTTTCCATCAGTTTACGAATCTCGCACGCATCCGAACCGTAAACCGAGAGGGAAGCGAAGTCTTTTGCGCTCGTGTGAAATCCGTGGATGTGCAGACTGTGAGTCACGCACGCCCGTTCCGGCAACTCCGCAAGTGTGGCTGCCTGATCGACGCAATCCTCCGCCATGTGCCGATAGGTCGTCCACTTTCCGCCCATGACACTTAGCATGCCGGAGCGATCGATGTGGATCGCATGATCGCGAGAAAGCGCAGCGGTGCTCGCATTCGCCGTTCGAACAAGCGGCCGTACACCCGCGAAAACGCTACGCACGTCGTTGCGCGTGGGCGCCTTCGCCAAATATTGGCCTGCGGTCGAGAGAATGAAGTCGATCTCCTCATCCATCGCCACGGGCTCCAATGTGGGCGCCGGAATCGCCGTGTCGGTCGTTCCGACCAGTGTGTGTCCGTGCCATGGGATCGCAAACAGCACGCGTCCATCGCTGGTATGCGGAACCATGATCGCGGTCTCGCCGGCCAGAAATGCTCCGTCAAAAACCAAGTGGATGCCCTGGCTCGGAGCAATCATGGACGCGGCGTTGGGATCGGCAATTCGGCGCAGGCGGTCGCTGAAGGCTCCGGTCGCATTGATTACGACCTTAGCGGCAGCGTGAAACTCCCGACCGGTCTCCACGTCGCGCGCCGTGACGCCCTCTACAAATCCCTGCGCGTCTTTCGTCATTCCCGTTACTTCCGCATAGTTCAACAGGGTCGCGCCGTGCTCGTATGCGGTCGCCACCATGTGAATCAAGAGCCTCGAATCGTCGAATTGCCCGTCGTAGTAGACCGCCCCGCCGCGCAGGCCATCCGTCTTGAGCGTAGGCAAATGTGCCAGGGTCTCTTCGCGCGACAGAATGCGCGACGCTCCAAACCCGTATTTACCCGCCAATAATTGATACAGCTTCAGCCCTATGCCATAAAACGGAGCTTCCCACCAGTCGTAGTTCGGCACCACGAAAGCCAGATCGTGTACTAGATGCGGCGCGTTCCGCAGAAGCAGTCCGCGCTCCCTCAGCGCTTCCATCACCAGGCCTATATCGCCCTGTTCCAGGTAGCGCACTCCGCCATGCGCAAGCTTCGTGCTGCGGCTGGATGTCCCTTTCCCAAAATCGCTCTGCTCGAGCAGCAATACGTCGTACCCGCGCGAGGCCGCATCGATGGCGACTCCCACGCCGGTCGCACCCCCGCCCACAATGACCATATCCCAGGCTTGGGGGTGCTCCTCGATGCGCTTCCACATTTTGCTGCGATTCATAACGATGTTTGTTCGCCTAGTTCTTCTGACAACAAATCGATTTTGCAACTGTGTTACTGCGCGCTCAAAACAAATCCGGTCCTTTGCAATACGCGCGTAACCAGCTAGCCGTTACCTCCAGAGTAACTATATGGTTGCGCAATCTTGGCGGATCACTACAGTTCCGTGGTTGCCCAATAGCACAACGGTGGGCTAGACGCGCGCCGTTCTTGTGGCATCCTACCAACTAAGATGTGGGGGTTTGCCGCTTGGGCAAACCCGGACATGGGGTTCCGGTGAAGAATCTGGGTAAGGTAATCCGATCTGTACAGGCCTTTGGGCGCGAGCTTTCGCGAAAAGCTAATGCCGCCGAGACCGGATCGGTCCCCACATTAGGTGTTGCCCTCGGTGGAGGATTCGCCCGCGGGATTGCGCACGTTGGGGTTCTCAAGGTCCTCGAAGAAGAGGGCATCCCGGTTCGATTCCTTGCCGGAACCAGCGTCGGCGCGCTGATTGGCGCCGCGTATTGCAGCGGAGTCTCCATCGCGGAACTGGAAGAAATGGCTTACAAAGTACGCTTCACGACCTTCGCGCGCTGGACTCTTTCCCGCTACGGCTTTGCCAACAACGACCGCATGATCTCGTTCCTGACACGAACTCTCAAAGCGAAGACATTTGAAGAACTGCGCATTCCGCTTGGAGTGGTCGCGACCGACTTCAACTCAGGAGAAGGCGCTGTATTTCGCACCGGCCCGCTGATTGATCCCGTTCGTGCCAGTTGCGCCTATCCGGGCATGTTCCTGCCCGTGAACATCGATAGCCGTTGTTTCGTCGATGGCATGCTCTCGCATCCCGTACCGGTGCGTCCCGTGCGCCAAATGGGCGCTCAGCGCGTGCTGGCGGTTAATCTGAAGGGATCGTGGTCGTGCAAGAACGCTCCCCGGCATTTGTTCGATGTGATCGGCCAGTCGTTTGCGATCGCGCAGGACCAGATGAGTCATCGCTGGCGCGGTGGCGCCGACCTGGTGATTGAGCCGGATGTGGCGGGTTTCAACTTCGACGATTTCAAACGCGCAGGAGAATTGATTCGCGTCGGGGAACTCGCCATGCGCAATGCGCTCCCCGCGGTGCGCAAATGGTTCGAAACGCCGGTAGCGAAGCCAGCCGGAAGATTCGGTCCCGCAATTCCAAGCCCCGCTTCCATTCCGGCAGACTAAACTGTCGTTATTTCGCGCTATTTCGCTTTAAACGTGAAATCGGCCGCGGCCGCTTTGCCAGCAACAACGGTCACCTTCTGCGTGAGCGTCCCATACGTTTCATGCCAGGCCGTCAGCGTGTAGGTACCGGCAGGTACGCCATCTAGTTTGAAGGTCCCGCTTTCGCCGCTGACGCCATGCGGTCCCTTGACCACGACGATATAGCCCCGCATCCACGGATGGATATTGCATTTTATCGGAATCGCAACTTCTTCATTCGCCCAGACAACGTCGATTGGCGGAGTACCCGCCATTTGCGATTTATTCCAGCCCTTGTTTCCTCCTCCGGGCCGTGGGTCCGGGTGGACATTATGAATCGTCTTGTCATCGTTCACTACCGACATCAGTTGGCCGGGATTCACCGCCACTACGTGTGGAACGTATTGACAGCCCTTCTGCTCAAGCTTGACCGGTTGTGAAGATGCAGGCTCCGTCCCGCTCAGTCCTTGCGAGATGTAAACAACAACGTTCGCGAGTCCGCCGCCTGGACCGACCACAACATTTTCTGCAGCCGCCGTGCCGCTGCGAGTTTGCGCGCAGCCCGGGTCCTTGGACATGTCGAAGGGCTTACGGGAGGGAGCAGGGCCATTCAGTTTGACTGTCCCGATAATCTCGCCTGTCGCCGCGGCATCTGTCGCTGGTACGAACCGTAGCAACACAACCGCCGAAAGAAATAGTAAAACTGCCGTTGCAGCTTGATGATGCTTCATGAAATATTCTCCCCCGCATCTGTTGCTTATGGTGCACGGAGCCAATGCAGTCTCCAAAGTCCACCCGAGAAAAGTCTGTGACATTCACTACTCTTCTGTGTGATCACTCCGAACGGCATTACTCTGCGGAATCCCATTGCCGCTCTGCTTGTTCGTTCCGCGCGAATGCCGCCGGCATCGGGTTAGACTACGACGGTGGAGCGTTTACCCGAGGTTCGCGCACATAGCAGTCTGTTCGCTTCGGTCCAGTTGTGCGTCGTCTATGTCCTTATCGAGTGCGCACTATGGTCTTCTCGCTCCGCCCTTCGCAATCGATGGGCGCTACTCGCTGCACTTACGGTCGTTGCTTTCGTGCTCGTCGACCGGCCGTCGTTCCGGCGGCTCGGCCTAGATTTGCCTGGCGCGCGCGGGGTAATCACCGTGCTGGCCGTAAGCGCTGCCGCAATCATTTTCTTGATCGGCTCCATGCTCCGTCTTGGCGGACAAATCGACTCCAGCGCGGCCTTGTCAAACTTGCACGGTTCCAGCGGCTACGTGATCTGGGCGTTGATTCAGGAATTCCTGCTGCAATCTTTCTTTTTCACACGCTGCGAGGACGTGTTCGGGAGCTCGACCGCAGTCTGGGCGGCCGCGACGCTGTTTGCACTTGCGCATATTCCGAATCTGTTGCTGACCACCTTCGCTTTTGTCGGCGGCCTGTTTTTTTGTGAGATGTTCCGGCGCTACCGCAGCATCTATCCTCTTGCCATCGCCCACGCTGCGCTTGGGCTTACCGTCGCGCTGACCATGCCGGACAGCCTGATGCATCACATGCGCGCGGGAATCGGGTATCTGCGGTATTGAATAGCCTGTGCGTGCGGCGCTGTGTCCGACGCCTGGTCGCGCGCATACTTTCCCGCACGTTGCATTTAACTTCCCGAGGCTGAAAAATAGTTAGCGAAGCCCGAAGCACCCATGCAGAACTTTACATCCACAGACGTCGCCGTGCTTGCACTGGAACTTCTGCCGGCCGTCGTCCTCGGCCTTGCCGGAGGGCGCGCGGCCAAAGCAACCGAGCGCTGGCCGCGTTCTCTGCGCATTTTCGTCCCGGTGATTCTCGTTCTGCCCTACGCCTGGATTGCCCATTCGCACCAAATGTTTTCCTGGACGTGGTTTGCTCTCTACGCCTTCCTGCCGCCGGTCATTGCAGGATTGCTAATGTGGGCGGCCGCCGAAGACCCCGACGAACACGGTTCCTGGCAGGACGCATTGATTCTTCTTGCGTTGGGGCTCGCCGTAGATTTGCGCTGGTTGGAGTCCGCATGGCCCGCTGGACTCGCTGGCCTCGGCAAGCTCCTGCTCGTCGACGCCGCCTTGTATGGGTTCGTCACTATCCGGCAGCTCCACGGCACGGGTTTTGATTTCCACTTTCGCTGGAGCGACTGCAAGACTGGCCTCCGGGAACTCCTGTTCTTCACGCCGATTGTGATTGGTCTGGGCCTCGCTCTCGGCTTCCTTCATCCGCACGCGAACTCGCCCAGGTTCTCTATGCCGCTCACTTGGGTTTACATCTTTGTATTTATCGCAGTGCCCGAGGAACTTTTCTTCCGCGCGTGGGTGCAGAATTTACTTGAACGGCGTCTGAGCCTCAGGTTGTCTCCCGCAGCCGCGCGCACAATATCTCTGATCGTCTCCAGCATTCTGTTCGGTCTCTCGCACTTCAATAAGCGGTCGGCGCATTTCAACTGGCGTTATGTCATCCTCGCGGCGATCGCAGGCATCTTCTACGGACGCGCCTGGCGGGAAGATCGTCGCATTCCAGCCTCGTCCATCACTCATGCCAGCGTGGATTTCATCTGGTCAGTCTGGTTCTAGATTTTCGCCGGGAACTCATGTGCGCAGCCCTGCGAGTTGACTTCAACTGATGGTTGATAAATAGGGGGAAACTGATTGAAATAAAGTAACTGGCAAGCGCCGCTTTGCTTAAGAACCCCGTATCTTCTAATGCGGGCAGTTAGCAAGCGAGGCCAAAGCATGTAGCCCGGCACCACAAAAAAACACAGTGACTTCACTGATCCGCCGCTTGAAAGCCACAGGCGATTTCTGCTAGAAATATATCTAGGCATCGGGCCCACGTCGTCCCACACGATTCACCTTCAGGAATGTTGGGGTCCCTGAAGCGCGGATAATCCAGGGAATGCATCGCTAATACGGCGCCGCGAAAGTTTTAGGGCAACTCTTTCGAGGCGTATGGCTTCGAACATCCTTTCCATTTTTGGAGCTCGGATGTTGTACGGCAAGGCTAGCACGATTCCTGTACTGCTCCACTCGGTGTGGTTGCGCCTTGCTTCCCGCTTGATCCGCATCGACTCGGCATTCCAATACATTCAATCTCAACAAGAACCGGGCTAACCGCCGGAGGAAAGCTTATGGCGACGAATCTCGTCCAGATTGAAAACGACTCGGAAATCAAACAGCAGTTGGCAGCCGAACGCGCGCGGTTGCGCAAAATCGCCGGGCTTGATCAGCCCACGCATTTCCACCGTCCGGTGGAACGCGCATTTACCGCCGAGCAGCGCGACCACACCACCATACTGTTCGGCGGCTTCACCTGGAAGCACGAGGACCTGATTCGCGCGGTCTTCCAGGGCTGCGGATACAGCTGCGAGAAGTTGCCGGTCCCGAACGTCGCCGCCTTTCAGACCGGCAAGGAGTACGGCAACAACGGCCAGTGCAATCCGACCTATTTCACGGTCGGCAATCTGGTCCAGTATCTCCAGTTCCTCGAAAAAGAAGGAATCCCGCGGCAGAAGATTCTCGACAACTATGTCTTCTTTACCGCCGGCTCTTGTGGCCCATGCCGCTTCGGCATGTACGAGGCCGAGTATCGCTTCGCGCTCAAGAATGCTGGTTTCGACGGCTTCCGCGTCCTGCTTTTTAAAGACAGCGACGGAATCAAAGCTGCCTCCGGCGAGCCGGGCCTGAAGTTCACCATCGATTTCGGCTTTGGCATGTTGAACGCCATGCACCTCGGCGACGTGATCAACGATCTCATCTACCAGATTCGCCCTTACGAAGCGAACCAGGGCGAGACTGACCGTGTTTTCCGCGAAGCAGTCGATGAATTATGCGACGACCTGAAGAATCGCGACTCGTTTGAAATCGAGCAGCGCGCGCCGAACTGGGCGAAACCGAAATTCAAGAGCAACAAGATTCTTCGCAACACGGCCAACGTGTTCGGCAAGTGGCATGAACACATGTGGGGCAAGGATTATCTGAACGCGCTGAAGTCGGCTCGCGACAAGATGAATACCATCGAAGTCGACCGTACGCGCGTGAAACCGCTCGTCAAGATCACGGGCGAATTCTGGGCGCAGATCACCGAAGGCGACGGCAACTTCCACATGTTCGATTTTCTCGAGCGTGAAGGTGCGCAGGTTCTGGTCGAGCCGATTGCCACCTGGGTCGCGTATTTGATGTATCAAGCCAAGGCGCACGCGATTGCCAAGTGGCCCGTAAATCGCCCGCATCGCAATACCGAGTGGTACGAGGTGAAGAAGAATTTCGCTAACTATATAGGCCTGCGCAAGAAGCTATGGGGAATCGGCGCTGGCGAGCGCATGTGGAATTTCTTCTACCATCGGACCATCAAGAATCTCGGAGGCATCACCCATCATCTTGCGCCCCAGAAAGAACTCGCCGATTTGGCAAATCCTTTCTACAACCAGTTCGCGCGCGGCGGCGAAGGACATCTTGAAGTCGGCAAGAACGTGTATTACACCGTGCACAAAATGTGTCACATGGTGCTGGCGCTCAAGCCATTCGGGTGTATGCCGTCTTCGCAATCCGATGGCGTGCAATCCGCCGTGATCAACAAATTCAAGGACATGATTTTCCTTCCGATTGAAACTTCGGGCGAGGGCGAGGTCAACGCCCACAGCCGCGTTCAGATGGCGCTCGGCGAAGCGAAGGTGAAGGCCAAGTCCGAATTCGAGCAATGCCTCAAGTCGACAGGCAAGACCATGAACGAAATCCGCAGCTACATTGACGACCATCCCGAGTTGAAGCGCCCGTTCTATCACGTGCCGCATCGCGAGGGAGTCGCAGGCACGGCGGCACAGTTCATTCTGCACGTGAACGATCGCATCGACAAAGACACGCGCTTCTGGAAGAAATCGCGCGTGAGCGTGGAAACGGCCCCCGCGATGTCAGGCGATTAAGCGCATTTCACCGCCGAGACACCGAGGCCGCAGAGGAAAGCCTTTCATTAATTATTATCCTCGGCGCACTCGGCGACTCGGCGGTTAAAGATTTTGTTCTGGTTAAGAAGAGAGAGGAACACATGCACGACCATAAGGGTCCGCAGCTAATTCAGACGACAAAGACACGCGCTTCTGGAAGAAATCGCGCGTGAGCGTGGAAACGGCCCCCGCGATGTCAGGCGATTAAGCGCATTTCACCGCCGAGACACCGAGGCCGCAGAGAAAAGCTTTTCATTAATTGCTATTCCTTGCGAACTCGGCGACTCGGCGGTTAAAGATTTTGTTCTGGTTAAGAAGAGAGAGGAACACATGCACGACCATAAGGGTCCGCAGCTAATTCAGACGACAAAGACACGCGCCTCTGGAAGAAATCGCGCGTGAGCGTGGAAACGCCGGCTGCAGCGGTCTCGGGCGACTAAGAACGTCACCGCCGAGACGCCGAGGCCGCAGAGGAAAGCCTTTCATTAATTATTATCCTCGGCGCACTCGGCGGCTCGGCGGTTAAAGATTTTGTTCTGGTTAAGAAGAGAGAGGAACACATGCACGACCATAAGGGTCCGCAGCTAATTCAGATCGCTCCGCTCGAACCCCAGCTTCCGCGCGTGAAGCCGATGCGCACGTCAGTTCACGGCCACGACCGCGCGATCAAGTTCCTGGTCGGACTCGACGTTGGCTCAACGACCGTCAAAGCCGTGGTTGTGGATGCGGAAAGCGATCAGGTGCTCTGGCAGGACTATCAGCGCCACGAAACCAAGCAGCCCGAAAAGACGCTGGAGTTTCTAAAGCGCATGGAAGGGGATGCTGGTATCGATCCTCACAACACCCGTATGTTTATGACCGGCTCGGGTGGAGGTTCGATTGCCGAACAAATCGGCGCAAAATTCGTGCAGGAAGTAACGGCCGTTTCGCTGGCCGTGGAAAAGCTACATCCGGAAGTGTATTCCGTCATCGAACTCGGCGGGCAAGACGCCAAGATTATCGTCTTCAAAGATGACGAAGAAACTGGCCGCAAAAAGAAAATTCCATCGATGAACGACAAGTGCGCCGGCGGCACTGGAGCAGTCATCGACAAAATCAATGCCAAGCTGAAGATTCCGGTCGATCTTCTCGCCGAGCAAAAATATCACGGCGTCAAGCTGCACAAAGTCGCGGGGAAGTGCGGCGTATTTGCCGAAACCGACATCAATGGCCTGCAAAAAGTCGGCACTCCTTCCGACGAACTGATGGCGTCGCTGTTTGAAGCCATCGTGTTGCAGAACCTCAGCGTGCTCACTCGTGGCCACACATTGCGTCCTCATGTATTGCTGCTCGGCGGTCCGAACAGCTTTATTCGCGGTATGCGCGAAGCATGGCAAGCCAACATTCCGCGCATGTGGCAGGAGCGCAAAGTTGCGATTCCCGAAGGCGCGAAGCCCGAAGACCTGATCAAGGTTCCGCAAAACGCTCAATATTTTGCCGCTCTCGGCGCGGTCGAATTCGGACGCACCGAAGACGATTGCATCGGCTGCTATCGCGGCTACGAGAACCTAATTCACTACATCGACTTCGGACGCCAGGAAGAAAAGGCCAAATCCGGCGGCAAAGGATTGGTCGAGCGCCCCGAAGACCTCGATGTTTTCAAAGATGCCTATCGCCGCAAGAAATTCACGCCCGCAGTTTTTCAGAAGGGAAGTACCGTCGGCGGCTTCATCGGCATCGACGGCGGTTCGACTTCGACAAAAGCCGTTCTGCTGAACGAAAGCGGCGACATTTTGTGTAAGTCCTATCAGCTCTCGAACGGCAATCCGATCCAAGACACGATCGAAATGTTCGAGAACCTGCGCGGCCAGGTCGAAGCGCAAAATGCGAAACTCGAAGTCCTTGGGGTCGCGACAACTGGCTACGCCAAAGATATTCTCAAAGATGTTCTCAACGCGGACGTAGCGCTGGTCGAGACCGTTGCGCACACTGAATCCGCACTGAAGTTCTACGAAGATCCGCACGTGATCGTCGATGTCGGCGGGCAGGACATCAAAATCATTATTCTGCACAACGGCCGCGTCAAAGATTTCAAGCTCAACACGCAGTGCTCGGCCGGTAACGGATATTTCTTGCAATCGACCGTGGAGGGTTTCGGCCTCGACGTTACGCAATATGCCGACCTCGCGTTTTCAGCGCAGGCCATGCCCGTCTTTGGCTACGGATGTGCCGTTTTCATGCAGTCGGATATCGTCAATTTCCAGCGGCAGGGCTGGCGCGCGGAAGAAATACTCGCCGGCCTCGCTGCCGTGCTGCCGAAGAATGTTTTCCTCTACGTCGCCAGTATTCCAAATCTCGCGGCGCTCGGCTCGCGTTTCGTGCTGCAAGGCGGAACGCAAAATAACTTGGCCGTTGTCAAAGCCGAAGTCGATTTCATTCGCAACAGTTTCCGTGCATCCGGCCGCCAGCCAGAAATCATTGTGCACGAACATTGCGGCGAATCCGGCGCAATCGGCGCCGCGCAGGAATCGTTGCGGCTGTGGCGCAACGGCCAACAAACAACATTCGTCGGTCTGGATGCCGTCCGAAGAATCGAGTATCGCACCACGCGCAACGAAGCCACGCGATGCTATTTCTGCAAGAACAACTGTCTGCGCACTTTTATCGACGTCCGCACCGAGCCGGTGAAAGAACTCATTCCGATCGAGAAAGTCACCAAAGTTCCTCTCATGCGCGGCGAGCAGCGCCTCATCATCGCGACCTGCGAAAAAGGGACGGTCGAAGATGTCGACGACATGAAGGACATTAAAGCCGGTCTCGACAAAATTCGCGATCAGCATCCGAACTTCGTTGACTATGCAGCGAAGGAAGTTTTCCGTCCCACGAACGCCAAGTCTGTCGCCGATCCGCTGCCAACAAAAGGCTGGGCTGGATGGAGCAAAGGCGCCAAAGAGCGCCGCGCGCTCATGGGGAATCGCGGCAAGGTACGCATCGGCATTCCGCGCGTCCTCAATATCTACACCTATGCGCCGCTTTTCAATGCGTACTTTGAAAGCCTCGGGGTGCAGCCGGAGAATGTTATTTACTCGGACTACACCAGCTCCGAACTTTATCGCGCGGGCGCCAGCCGCGGAGCCATTGACCCTTGCTTCCCGGCGAAGATCGGCATTTCCCACGTCTACAACCTGATTCAGGAGAAGCATCGCAAGAAAGCGCTCGATGCGATCTTCTTCCCCATGTATGACGTGCTGCATTCGCCGCTGGTGAAAATTGTCGCTGCAAATGCCTGTCCCACCGTGACCGCGACGCCCGAAACTGTGAAGGCCGCATTCACGAAAGAGAACGATGTGTTTGCCGAGCACAATGTGAAGTACATCGACCCGGTGCTCAATTTCTCCGATCGCAAACTTTTCGCACACCAGATGCTGCAGGCCTGGCAACCCATTCTCGGCCTCTCGCAGGATGAAAACGACCGCGCCGTCGAATCCGGATTCGCCGCGCTGAAGGCTTACGAAGGCAGCATTCGCAGCCGCGCGCGTCAGGTTCTCGATCAGCTCGAACGCGAGGATCGCATCGGCATCGTTATGCTCGGCCGCCCCTATCATCACGATCCCGGCCTGAACCACGAAATTCTTGAAGAGTTCCAGAAACTCGGCTACCCGATCTTTTCGCAGAACACGCTGCCGCTCGATGACGATATGCTTGAGCGCCTCTTCGGCGAAGAAGTGCGCGCTGGAGTCATCACCAGTCCGCTCGACATCACCGATGCGTGGAAGAATTCTTATTCCTGCAGCACCAACCACAAAGTATGGGCTGCGAAATTTACGGCGCGCCACCCCAATCTTGTCGCGCTTGAAATGTCGAGCTTCAAGTGCGGACACGACGCGCCGATCTACGGCGTGATTGAGGGCATTATCGAGCAGTCCGGCACGCCTTATTTCTGCTTCAAGGATCTCGACGAGAACAAGCCGTCAGGCTCGATCAGGATTCGCGTCGAAACCATCGACTACTTTTTGCGCCGCTATCGCGAAGAAGTTATTCGCAAGCGCAAAGCGTCTCAGGATATCGAGGCCCAACTCGCCGCGCTCGAAGCTGAACTGCGCGGCGAACGGCGTGCGGATGAAATGCCTCCGGTTGAGGCAGGCGTGTGGGAGCAGATTCAGGAAATTGGCGCGGACTAGCTGAGACAATCCCCAGATAGTGGCGATAGCTGGCTGGGTGGGAAACTCAGCCACTATCTCTCCCGGTTATTAACAATTCCATAACAATTCGCGCGTAAAGTGGCTGCGTTGGCGGTCGTCCCTGGAGCAGGCGCTGTCTGACGGGGCGACGCCCGCCCTCACTTGATCCTTCGGCTACTAGTACACTTATAGGCATGGTTGTCAGCGAAACTAGCCCTAAAAAAAGTGATTTAACTTCCAAGAAGAATGGAACGGCCACGGTTGCGCGCCGCAAGCGCCGAAGTGAATCCAGCCCTGGCTCCAACCATAATGAGACCACCGCTCTCTCGCTCGACGATCCTTCTCTTTATCTGAACCGTGAGATCAGCCTGCTTGCATTCCAGACGCGCGTGCTGGAAGAAGCGCAGGACGAGCAAAACCCGCTGCTCGAACGCGTGAAATTTCTCTCGATCGTCGGATCGAATCTCGACGAGTTTTTCATGGTGCGCGTTGCCGGTCTGAAAGGGCAGCTCGAAAGCGGCGCACTCGAATCCGGGCCCGATGGCATGACTCCGAGTGAAGAGCTGGTTGCAATTCGTGAGCGTGTCACCGATCTCTATAAGGCTGGGCAGGACTGCCTGCGCTCGCAGTTGCTGCCGGGACTGAAGAAGGAAGGTATTCACGTCGTCGACTACGCGCAGCTTACGCAACCGCAGGCGGAGTTCGCGAACCGCCAGTTCTCCGAAACTGTTTTTCCCACGCTCACTCCGCTGGCTTTCGATCCCGGCCGCCCGTTCCCGCATATTTCCAATCTCAGCCTGAACCTGGCGGTGCTGATTCGCGACCTGCAGGGTGTGGAGCACTTCGCCCGCGTCAAGGTTCCCGACAGCTTGCCGCAGTTAGTTCCGCTGCAAAGCGCAGTTAAAGAGCCGAAGTCGAAGTCCAAAGCGAAGCCGTCCAAGCCGCAATATTTCGTCTGGCTCGAACAGCTTATCGTCGCCAACCTGCAATCGCTTTTCCCCGGCATGGAGGTCATCGAGGCGCATCCCTTCCACGTAACGCGCGACGCCGAAACCGCCATTCAGCAGCTTGAGGCCGGCGATTTGCTCGAATCCGTGGAAGAAGGCGTGTGGCAGCGCCGATTCGCCGATGTCGTGCGGATGGAGATTAACGACACCATGCCGTCGGAGGTGCTCGAAATTCTCCTAAAGAATTTGGAAATTGAGCGCGGTGATGTTTACAAGATGAAAGGCCCGTTGGCGCTCAGCCGCCTCAAGCATCTGCTATCGCTTGACCGGCCTGATCTGAAGGACAAGCCGTTCGTGCCCAGCCTGGTTCCCGCGTTGCAGCCCCAGGATGAAGGGGAAGATATTTTTTCCGCAATTCGCCGTCAGGACGTTTTGCTGCATCATCCGTTCGATTCGTTTCAGCCCGTTGTTGCCTTCCTGCAAAAAGCGGCGCGCGATCCGGCCGCGTTGGCGATTAAGATCACTCTCTATCGTGTCGGGCGCAACGCCCCGGTCGTCGAAGCATTGCTGGAGGCGATCGACAACGGAAAGCAGGTCGCCGTTCTGGTCGAACTGAAGGCGCGTTTCGACGAAGAGAGCAATATTGAATGGGCGCGGCGGTTGGAACGTGAGGGCGTCCACGTGGTCTATGGATTGATGAACCTCAAAGTGCACTGCAAAGCCGCGCTGGTGGTTCGCCAGGAAAAGGACCGCATCCGGCGCTACGTGCATCTTTCCACGGGAAACTACAACACGGTGACAGCGCAGCTCTATACCGATATTGGCCTGCTCACGTGCGACGAGGCCATTGGCGAGGATTGCACAGACCTCTTCAATTACCTGACCGGCTATTCCGCCAAGATCGAATATCGCAAGCTGCTGGTTGCGCCGGTTAATCTGCGCGATCAGCTGGAACATTTGATTCGCCGCGAAATCGAACATCAGAAAAGCGGCAAGCGCGGCCATCTCATCTTCAAGATGAATGCGCTCGTCGACCGCCGCGTCATCCAGTTGTTCTACGAGGCGTCGCAGGCCGGAGTGCAGGTCGATCTTCTGGTTCGCGGTATTTGCTGTCTGCGCCCCGGCATTCCGAACATCAGCGAAAATATTCGTGTCACCAGCATTGTGGGCCGGTTTCTTGAACACAGCCGCATTTTTTATTTTCACAATGGCGGCCAGGATGAGGTCTATCTCGGCAGCGCCGATATGATGCCGCGCAACCTCAATCGCCGCGTCGAGCTCGCCTTCCCCGTGCAGGATCCCAAGCTGGTTCGATATCTGCGCGACGAAGTTTTGGATACTTATCTCTCCGAAGTCGTGAAGGCGCGGCACATGAATGCCGATGGCACGTATTCCCGCGCTCCCCACAGTAGCAATCGCCGCGAAATGAACAGCCAGGAGTGGTTCATCAAGCAGTCGTCCAAACGGTCAGTGCCGTGCTAGGTACCTTATGGCATTGATTCGATTGAACTATTGATTCCGCCCCTATTCTTTCTGGCAACTAATTTTCCAATCGTGTGTTCATAATGATGAATTGTCATCTAATAAGGATGAAGACGAGTATGTCCTACCGCCGCATGGCAGCTCGAGGGCGAGAAATTTGCGCACTGTGCGCGATGCTGGTGGCCTGCGCATCGCTGGCCAGCGCCTCGGCTACTTTGTTTCTTGAAGAGCCTTACGGCAAGATGGGATTTTTTACGGCCACAGGGCACTCGGCCGTCTATCTTTCCAACGTGTGCGCGGATTCGCCTGTCGTCCTTCGCCGCTGCATGCCGGGCGAAAACGGAGTCGTCATCAGCCGCTACGACGGCGTTGATGGATACGACTGGCTCGCCATTCCCCTCATCCCTTATCTTTATGCCGTCGAGCGGCCGGAAGACATCCCTCTGTTTGCGGATGCGAAGATGGTGGCTTTTCTCCGCGATCAATATCGCCGCAAGTATCTTGAAAATGTTGCGCCCGACGGCCCGAGCGGCGAAACTCCCGGCGGGATCTGGTATCAGCTTGTTGGCTCGTCGTATGACCGCACGATTTACGGCTTCGAAATCGAAACCACGTCCGAGCAGGACGATGCGCTGATCCATGAACTCAACTCTTCGCCCAACAGTTCGCACTTTCACCTGGTCTGGAACAATTGCGCCGATTTCGCCAAACACATCATTAATTTTTATTACCCCAGGTCGCTTCATCGCAGCGTGATTGCCGACGCTGGCATTACCACTCCGAAGCAGATGGCGAAAATGCTCGTAAAATTCAACGCGCGCCATCCGCAGATTCAATTTTCGCGCATGGTGATTGCACAGGTTCCGGGCAGCATGCCGCGCAGTTCGAATCCTCACGGAGTGGTGGAGTCCTTTTTCAAGTCGAAGAAGTACATTCTGCCGAGTGCGCTGGTCAGTCCAGTTTTTGCTGGCAGCGTGCTTGCCGTTTTTGTGGGCACGGGCGCGGGCCATTTTGAACCAGACCGCAATGCCATGGTCTTCAATCCAGATGGTGATTTCGAACAGCCGCTCTCGAGCGCGGAACGCAAAACATATCAGCGTCAGTTTAAGAGTCTGCTGGCGGAGTACGGAGACAGCGTTGCAGCGGGGAGCATCGATAAAGAGTGGGCGAAGCTTCAGTCCAAAGCCAAAACAGACTTCAACGACCAGGGTGCGCCAATTCTGCAATTGCACCTCGAAGGCAGTCTGATTCGCGTCGGGGCAAGTGCTGCGAATGTGTTCGATGGCAACGCGGCCCCGCAGTTGGTCCGCCAGATTCTGGAAGCCCGCCTTCAATCGGAGTTGCATCACTCCACGCGGCGAGGGATTTCGCGGAGCCAGATTGCTCGCGATTGGAATCTCCTGCAGCGGGCCGAGAGCGCTACCTTCGTGGGAACTACTCGCCTAAGCGCGGTTTCGAGTTTAGCGCCTGCACCGGTGCACGTTTCGCTGGTGAACGCCCCGTAATCTCAGTTGCGTATTTTGAAATAAATTGATTCCCCCGTGTCTCTCTACTCCGGGGTTTCACGTCGCGTCTCTGCGTAGCGCCAAAGCGTATAATGAAGCTATCATGAGCAATTTTGAGTCTTCGGTTCTCGATATCTGCGACAGAGTCAAGCATTTAGGTTTCAAAGTATCCGGGCGGGTCAGGCTTTACGGCGAAGAATACGAAGTTGTTTCCGATCCGTTTCTGGAAGCCGATCGCGTTGCAGTTCATGTCAAGAGTGCTAAAAATCCGACAGTGCGTGTGCTTCACCTTCCTGCAACCGTTCTGCAAAATGCCAAGCGCCAAAAGCCGGCCAAAATAGCCTGAGGAAACTCGGATTTAACTGATGCATTGGTGTCCTGTGGCCACTCTGTCTTTTGGAGTGAGAGTCTTCTCTTCCGCCGTGAGCCAAGCCTTTCTGTTTTCTCTAATACCGCCGGCCTGTCCCGTACCGCGAGTATCCGGGATACAATTCTGATTTGTCTCACTGATCAATGGACACTCTTCAACAACTCTTTGAGCGGCATTTTCACGTTCCAGCGGAGCGCGTTCAACCACTGCAAGGCCAACTCGGAGGATCGGGCCGTGAGATAGTTCGACTCTCCACCGATAAATTCAGCGCCATCGGAATTCGTTACGGCGTCCGCGAAGAGAACGTCGCGTTTCTAGAGTTCTCGCGCCACTTCCGCCGCCACGGCCTCCCCGTCCCTGAAATTTATGGCGATGACCTCAGCTCGGGCGCTTATCTGGAGCAGGATCTCGGCGACACAACCCTGTTTGAATTTCTCTCGCGGCATCGCTCAGGCTATGAAATCGCCGCACCCGCCATCGAGGCCTACCAAAAAGTTGTCACGATTCTTCCGCGCTTCCAGGTCGAAGCGGCTCGCGATCTGAATTACAAGGTCTGTTATCCCAGGGCCAGTTTCGATCGGCAGTCCATCGCATGGGATCTCAATTACTTCAAGTATTATTTTCTGCGGCTCGCTGGCATCCAGTTTAATGAGCAGGCGCTTGAAGACGATTTCTCACGCCTGACCAAATTTCTTCTCAGCGCCCCGCGCGATTTTTTCCTCTATCGCGATTTTCAATCCCGCAATATTATGCTTCTCGACGGCAATCCGTTTTTTCTCGATTATCAGGGGGGGCGCAAAGGCGCTCTGCAATACGATATTGCCTCACTCCTTTACGATGCCAAGGCCGATCTCCCGCCCGATCTCCGCCAGCAACTGCTGGATCGCTACCTTGACAGGCTGACGAATTTCGTCGCACTCGACCGCGCGGAGTTCATGCGCTACTACTATGCGTACGTTTATGTACGCATCCTCCAGGCCCTTGGCGCCTACGGATTCCGCGGCTTCTACGAGCGCAAGACGCACTTCCTGCAAAGTGTCCCGTATGCTCTCCGCAATATTCGCTGGCTTCTCCACAATGTGGAACTGCCGATCGCGCTGCCAACGCTCACCGAAGCCTTTCGAAATATGGTCGCTTCCGAAAAGCTGCAGGGAGTCGCCTCCTCAGCCAGCCAGCTCACCGTGCGCGTCGGCAGCTTCTCATTTCATCGCGGCTTACCCGCCGACGAGACAGGCAATGGCGGCGGTTTCATCTTCGACGCACGCAGCCTGCCCAATCCTGGCCGCGAGGACCGCTTCAAGTCGCTCACCGGCAAAGACGTACCCGTCGTCGAGTATCTCGATCGGGAGGAGAGTGTCCGCCAGTTTTTCGCCAGCGTGATCGCGCTCATCGATTCCAGCGTCGCCAGCTACCAGAGCCGCGGTTTCAAGAATCTGATGGTTTCTTTTGGCTGCACTGGCGGGCAGCACCGTTCCGTTTATCTCGCCGAGCAGCTGGCAAAGCACCTTCGCGGCTCGAGCGGCGTGGATGTAGTCCTCCACCATCGGGAACTGGAGAAGCAGAATCCATGAAAGCGATGGTATTCGCGGCCGGTCTCGGCACCCGCTTACGTCCGCTCACCGACGATCGCCCCAAGGCGCTGGTCGAACTCAACGGCCGCACTCTCCTTGAAATCACTCTCGCGCGCTTGCGCACATTCGGTATCACCGAGGTTGTGATCAATGCGCATCACTTCAGCGACAAGTTAGTCGCTTACCTCAACGCCCACGACAGCTTCGGCATGAAGATCGACGTCTCTCGCGAAAATGTCCTGCTCGACACCGGCGGTGGCCTACAGAAAGCAGCACACTTCTTTCTCAGTGAGCCGCGCAATCGAGATGAACCCATACTCATCCACAACGTCGACGTCGTCAGCACCATCGATTTCGCGCGCATGGAGCAAGCGCATCGCGCCGATGACGCTCTTGCCACCTTGGCTGTTCAGAAGCGCGAAACCTCCCGCTATCTGGTCTTCGACGAGGAGCGGCAACTGTGCGGACGCCTCATCGGGAGCGACTCGACCGCCGAAATCGTACATCCATCGCGCCATGCCGAGTCACTGGCTTTCTCTGGAATTCACATTGTCTCGCCGCGCCTTCTAACCATGCTCACGGAGAAGGGAATTTTCTCCATAATCAATTCGTATCTGCGTCTGGCCGGCCGGGGCGAAAAGATCCGTGCCTTCCGCGCCGACGAATATTCCTGGCGCGATGTAGGGAGGCGCGAGGATTTGGAACAAGCCGCGCAGGATTTGCAGAAAGACGATTCGCTAAAAGACAATCTGCAAAGAGACAACCGCAAGAAGCGAGTCTGACGTAAGCAGCTTTCCTCGGCGCAACCCCGTGTATGCCGTGGTTTCCGTTTTTCGCCGGAGCCTGCCAAAAGTCCGTAACCGCAGACGGACGCTGCCCGCTTCACCTGATAATCTGAAATCAAACTAACCCGGAGAACTCAACTCAATTGCCGCCGATCATCAACGCGCAGGAACTTTCGAAAGCCTTCGGAGCGAAACCCCTTTTTCAGGATGTTTCTTTCACTATCTCCGAAGGTGACCGCATCGGCCTCATTGGTCCGAATGGCTCCGGCAAATCCACGCTTCTGCGAATCCTCGCTGGCCTTATGGACGCCGATAGCGGGGAAGTCGCCGCCCGCAAGCGCACTCGTCTTTGTTACGTCGAGCAGGATTCGCGCTTTCCTGATGGTGCAACCGTGCGTTCGGTGATCGAAGGCGCGCTCGACCGTTGTGGCGTCTCAGGAACCGAGCGCGGTGCGCGTTTTGCCGAAACCCTCGGCCGGGCTGGCTTTGACGACCTCGACGCTGCAGCTTCTGAACTTTCCGGCGGCTGGCAAAAGCGGCTCGCGCTTGTGGAAGCCTTGGTACAGCATCCCGACATCCTGCTGCTCGATGAGCCTACCAATCATCTCGATCTTCTCGGCATCGAGTGGCTGGAAGAACTGCTCGAGTCAGCTTCATTCGCCAGCGTTATCGTTAGCCACGACCGCTATTTCCTCGAAAACGTCACCACAGATACTGTGGAACTCAACCGCACCTACCCTAACGGTTCGCTGCGCGTTCACGGCGCCTACAGCGAGTTCCTGGAAAAGAAGGAAGAATTTCTGCATTCCCAATCGCTGCGTCAGGAGGCGCTGGAAAATCTGGTGCACCGCGAAATCGAGTGGTTACGACGCGGGGCCAAAGCTCGCACTAGAAAGTCGAAAGCGCGTATCGACAAAGCGGGCGAACTCATGGGCGAGTTGGCCGACTTGAATTCCAGAACTCAAACTACTAACGCGCAAATCGATTTCTCCGCCACGGATCGCAAAACGAAACGATTGATCGAACTGGAAAATGTTTCCTGCGACATGGGCGGCCGCACGCTGTTTGCAGGCCTCAACTTCGTCATCACTGCGGGAATGCGCGTCGGCCTTGTCGGCCCGAACGGCAGCGGCAAGACGACATTGCTCCGATTGCTGCAAGGCGAACTTGAACCAACTACCGGCGAGATTCGGCGCGCCGACCGCTTGCGCATCGTCTACTTCGACCAACGCCGCACGCTCGATCCCGACGTTACGCTGCGCCGCGCGCTTGCTCCAGATGGCGATTCGGTCATCTATCGCGACCGCGTGATTCACGTCGCTGGATGGGCGGCGCGCTTCCTCTTCACCGGTGAGCAGCTTGGACAGCCCGTTGGCCGTCTTTCCGGCGGCGAACGCGCGCGCGTCCTGGTCGCGCAGCTCATGCTTCAGCCGGCTGATATCTTGCTACTCGACGAGCCCACCAACGATCTCGATATTCCGACGCTCGAAATTCTCGAGGAGAGTCTGATGGACTTTCCCGGCTCGCTGGTGCTGGTCACACACGATCGCTACATGCTCGACCGCATCGCGACGGTTGTGCTCGGCCTCAACGGAAAAGCCGGAGCCGAACGCTTCGCCGACTATCCGCAGTGGGAGGCGTGGCAAAAGCAGGTTCGGCAATCGCCGGGAACGTTGAGTGCGTCGCGTGGAGAGAGGCAAGGTTCGTCCACAGCCAATCAACCTTCAACCTCTGCCGCTAAGACATCCGCCTCGTCGAGTTCCTCCGCAAAGAAGAAGCTCTCCTACATGGAAGCGCGCGAATATGCCGGGATCGAACAGCGCATCGCCGATGCAGAGCAACAAGTGCAGGCCCACCGCGCCGAACTAGAGGACCCAGCCAACGCCACCGACGCGGCGCGCCTGCTGAGCGCCCAATCCGCACTGGAAGCAGCGCAACGGGAACTCGACGCGCTCTACAAACGCTGGGCCGAACTGGAAGACAAGAACGGCTGACTGTACGTTTTGTCATCTTGAGCGTATTGAGTGCTTCGCGAAGCACTCGCGGAGTCGAAAGAACCTACTCCATTTAACTGTTCGATATTGCCTCGGGGAGTTCCCACTATTAATTGCATCGCTCGAACGCCTTGCTACTGTCTGACGCCGTATAGTGCGTAGGGGCCTTCGACTGCGCGAGACGTGCGCTTCGCGCTGATCTCGCTCCGCAGGATGACAGGGAGAGTGTGCGTCCGCGAGTGAGAGTAATCGCGGCTATCCCTTGCTCTCAGTGGCGGGTGGGCCGAAGCCGCAACGTTCCCGCATACCTTGCCGGAATTTTTCGCGCTCTTCGGGCGTCATGTGGTGCCAGCGCCCGGACATGCGACTCCGAAACCCATGGCCTCGGAATCCGCGGCCACCGATGCGTCCAAAGAGGATTCGGCACAGCGTCAAAATTCCAACCGCTTGCCAGAACGTGATCAGGCGCAAGCCAAAGAGCGAGGGCAGGAGCCAATTCCACAGGTGCATCACCAGTTCGCCGCCGATGGCGATAAACAACACAATCCCGACGATCGCCGCGGGAATAATAAAAATCATTTTCATCCATCTTGGTCTCATGTTGGGTTCCTCATGCTTCGTAAACTGCACTTTCGCAAAATTCATTTCTTCGTGATTTCATGGGTTAGTGAATTCGTCGTAGATGCTTTGCAGCCGTTCACGCAGATGCAGCACGGCATAGCGTTTGCGCGCGAGCAGCGTATTCACGCTTATGCCAGTTTCGGCCGCCATTTCCTTGAAGGAGCGTCCCTCGAGCTCATGGCCGACAAACACGTCGCGCTGTTCCTCCGGCAGCTCGTCAAGTGCGATCTCGAGTTCGTCGAGAAGCACGCTGCGCGCGTAAAGAGCGTCGGGACCGGCATCGGGCGAAGGGAGCAAGTCTTCCAACTGCGGCAACTCTCCTTCGTCGTCGGGGAGAGCGGCATCGCTGAAGCGCTCCGGCTTCTTCTTGCGGAAAAGATCGACGATGCGGTTGCGCGCGACGCGAAAAAGCCAGCCGGTAACGTGCTCGATCGGCGTCAGCAGGCGGTTTGCTTCCACAAGCTCATAGAAGACCTCTTGCAGAATGTCTTCGGCATCGAGCGGATCGGGCACCCGGAGACGAATGAATCTGCGCAGGCGAGATTCGTCGCGCACAACCGCTTCGGAGATACGCTGGTCCTGTTCGAGGCTCATCCGCCCGGCCACCCGCGCGTTTATGCGCATTGTGCTCGCCGCGTCCTTCATCTACAGATATAGACGAATCAGGGGGTGCGAATATTGTAGGGGTTGTGGGGGATCTGGGTTTCCGGACCAAGCCGTCCTATGGCAACTTTCTTATTGCTTTGGCTAAGTCGGGGAGTTTGTTGAAGACGGCGCAGCAGCGGAGCCATAACTTGTTGTCGATGGCGGGATAGCCGCTGACTGTTTTGCCGGCTTCGACGTCACTGGGAATGCCGGTTTGGGCGGTGGCGATTGCGCCGTCTCCAATTTTGCAGTGGCCGGCGACTCCTACTTGGCCGGCGAGAATAACGTTGTTTCCGACCTCGGTTGAACCGGCAAGGCCTACCTGGGCGCAGAGGAGCGTGTCTTCTCCTACGGTCGAGGCGTGGCCGACCTGAACCAGGTTGTCGATTTTGGCTCCGCGGGCAATCACGGTCTGGCCGACGGCGGCGCGGTCGATGCAGCTAGAGGCTTGGATCTCGACATCGTCTCCTATGACCACGTTGCCGGACTGTACGATTTTGCGCCAGTGGGCTTTCTTATTCTCACTTTTTGCATCCTTGTCGCCTGCGTTTTGAATTCCTTCGTCCTTGGCAAAACCGAAACCGTCGCAGCCTACGATCACCGCGTTTTGTAGCACGACGTTATTGCCGAGCTGGCAGAACTCGCGGACGACGGCATGAGTGTGGGCGAAAAAGTTATGGCCGATCGTGACTCCGCGATAGATCGTGACATGCGCGAGCAGGACGGCGTTTTCGCCAATTTCGACATCCTGATCGATGACAACGTAGGGGCCGATGTGCGCGTTCTTGCCGAGCTTGGCCGTCGGGTGCACCACCGCGGTGGAATGAATGCCGGGAACATATTGCGGCGGCTGATAGAAGAGTTCGACGGCCTTGGCCCAGGCGAGATACGGATTTTTTGTGCGCAACATGCCGGTGGAGATCGCAGGGAAGTGCTCGTCGACGATGACGGCCGAGGCGTGCGTGGTTTTGGCGGCGGCGGCGTATTTCTTGTTGGCGACGAAGGTAAGCTGTCCGGGCTGGGCGTGCTCGATGCCGGAGACTCCTGTGATTCTGGTGTCGGGAGAAGCGTTGTCTATGGTTGCGCGGATGGAGTTGGCGATATCCGAGAGCTTCATAGCGTTCAGCCTTTCTGGCGAAAGGCGATTGTAATGGAGAAGCGGTAGACTGTTCGTCGGTTCAAGGGCTGAGGCTCTCTTTCGCAAAGACTGCTGCTCGCGATAAACAATCCGGTCGCACGGCCACAAGGGTTAGGGCGCGTAAATGGTGAATGGCTCGGCGTTAGAGAGGCCGCCGCAAGGATCGGGGTTGGAAACGCTCACCTGTGCCGTGCCAGCGCTGGTGACATCGGAGGCCAAAATCTGGGCGGTGAGTTGAGTCGGACTGTTGTAAGTGGTGGCGCGAGGGGAGCCGTTCCACATTACGGTGGAGGCTTTCACAAAGTGCTCTCCGAAGACTAATAAGGAAAATGCCGGCGCGCCGGCGGTTGCGACGTTGGGCTGAATGCTGGACGCGGACGCCGCCGTCGTGATGGTGAGCCGGTTCAGGGTCGCCGGTTGCCAAGGGTTGTCGGGAACAGGCGCGTCGGTGTAGTAGCTATAAAACGTGTAGCCGAGGACTCCAGGATCTTGACCGATGCCGACGGCATTAGCGTAGCCGATGGTGGCGAGAAGATTTGGTTCGCGATAGAGCACTTGCATTGGAGGCCAGTAGGTTCCATCCACGGACTCGCCATAAGCGATGTATTGAGCATTGTCGACCATGGCAATGAAGCGGTTGCGATAGGCGCTCCACACAATCTGGAAATCGCCGTCGGTCTCACCGGTCACGCCGGGAAAAGTTTCGGTGGCGAGACCGCCGAGGCCGGGTTGATTCCACTTTCCGTTGTAGTACTTGTGGAAGAAGCTGGAGAGGGAGTTGCCCATCGATGCGGCGGTGAGAAGCTTTTCATACGGTGCGCGAGCCACCGAAATGAAGGTGAAGTCGCTGCACTGGGCAGTGGCGGTCCAACAATGCTGCGGGAAGAAGATGTAAAAATATTTTGTCTGCGTGGTTGGGTCGGAATAGGGTACGAGCGGATTTTCGCCAACGTCGCTGGCGCCCGTGGGATCGTAGGGATGAGGGACGCTGAGGATCAGACCGAGGTCCTGCCACGAGATGCCCTCATCGGTAGACCTGGCGATGCCCGTGTAGGAATAGAAAGGATTGGCCGGGTGCTCGATGTGATAGACGAGGAGCAGGCTTCCTGCGCCGGGTTCGCCGGGAGGCACGCGGTAGACGGGACCACCTCCGGCGTAATCAATGTAAGCGGGTAAGTTGGCGGTGACGGGGAAGGCAAACTCATAGACGGGCGGATTCGGATTGCCCAGCGGTTCGCCGAGAGGATGATCGAGCGTACCTTGAGAAACTGTAATCGAACCTCCGCGTTGATCCGTTCCGCTGCAATCCATGTGGCAGCCGCCGTCGCTGCCGAAGAAGAGATAACCGGAGCCATCGCTAGTTCGCACTACACCAAGAGAAGTGTCGCTCCAGGCAAAGTAAGGCCACGCCCCGGGATCGGGAATAATGCCGGGCGGAAGAACGTTGTAGCCAATCTCTTCTCTCTCGTGATCGGAGACGATGACTTCATTGGCGGTGACGTGCACGCGGCATTGAGACGCGTCCTCGCTTTCCGCAGTGGCAGTTTGAAATGTGTGCGAAAGAGTTGTGGCACGGTTCAAGGGATTGAATCCGGCGGGTGTTTGCGCCACGGATTGAAGCGCTAATAGGGCAGGCAGAAGGGCGATGAACCAGGCCAGGTTGCGAGTCTTGTCAGAGAATTGGCGCGGGTTTTCGAGTGCTATTGTCATCGCGATCTCCTCCGCTTTGTGCCTAACTCGGTTGTGCCCCACGCCCCACCCACTCAGGATTGTGGCATGGTTGCGCGGAGGTGGAAACCCCCAATCTTGAAGGAAGTTCTCCGCACAACTGAAATTCACGGAGGCTTAATACGCTGCCGGGCTGCGCGCGGACTGGACAGTCGTGGGCGGCTGTCCCTACGTGGGCCAAGGGGCCCTATGCGCCTCTAGGGCGTGTTAACCCTATCGCAAGGCCTCGACGATTAGGGCGAGGTTGAGAAATCCGAAAAAGAGGACCGTCGAGTTTGTCAGGAGGGCATGTCGGGAGCATCCGGTTATTTCGTCTCCACGAACGATGTAGGCCGACCGGGATGTGGGCCAATCGGCGGGAAGAATTCAGATATTGGTGGGGCCCCCCCCTACCCCAAAATGAGTTAAGTTGATGATAGTACAGAAGTTAGAGGCAAAGTCTTCAAAAGATTCGACTTAGCGTTCAATTCTGCTGTTTGGCGTGCACTTGCGAGGGTGCCTACCGGCCATATTTTGTCCATATTTTGTCAAAAGAGCGGTGAAACATTTGCGGCCGGAAATGCGTTTGTCTCAGGAGACTGGCGCAGATCTCGACGGTGTACTGTCGAGACATCTTCGCAGCGATTGTGGTGCAAGTCTGTGATGAGCGCACGAGAAAAATGTGATGAAAAAAGTTGGGAGAAAGGCAGTCCTTCTCGTTCACGGCGCGAGAAGAGGCGCACTACCCGATGATGACGAAAGAGGAAAGCCCATCGGTGAGCGTCAGCGATCTGCTAGGCCCACTTCTCGAAAAGCGCGAGAAGTGGGGCCACCCGGCGTGGTGACGACTCGGATGCACGCGATCTTAGCGAGATCAGCTCTGCCGCCCATGTTAGCGTCCAAAGACCGGGCGCTGACCCTTCGACAAGCTCAGGGCACGCTTCTGGGACACTGGGCAAAAAGCGTGAACGACAAAGGACACAGAGGTGCACAGAGGCCTAGACCTCAAGGAAACTCTGCTCAGGAATCTCCAAAGGACTGCTGCTGCAAATCGCAGGTTTTTCGGGGACGAGTTGCCGCTTCGATTATGCTCAGGGCGGGCTCTGGGGCACCGGCTTCGGCGATTTTCGCGCTTCACAATATTGCAAAAGTCCATTTAGCGTTAACAGGCCCTAGGGTTCGAACAGGGTGACTTGTCTGGTGTCGCTCGGGACGCCTTTGCGGCGGCGGCGAGCGGATCCGATGACCGCGAGGACGGTCACCGACGTCAGCGCCGAGCGCGGAACGAAGACACGCTGCGTATTGGAACGCAGGTCGGGAGGATTCATCAGAAATCCTTCGGGGGGATTTTGGATGAGGTCATTGGGCAGAATGCCTTCGATGACGTCGCTGTCTTTGAACTTCAGCCGTACCCATAAACCCTCAGTTCGAGGACGGGTGGTGAAGGTCTTGCGCAGGAAAAGATCGGAGTCGGAAAACTCGCGGACGAAGTAAACGGCCTTGATGTCGCGCAAATCGATGGCGACGACATTTCCCGAAGTGTTGAGCAGTTCGAGTTTGCCATCAACCACAAAGTCAGCGGGGGCAACGTAGCCGCTGATGGAGTCGCGGTCGTGCTTGTGCACGATCACTTTTTTGTGAGTCGAGGGCATGGGCTGGCGCGGGAACTTTGCAAACTAGCGCGATCGATCAAATGAACATGCGTCGGCCGGACACAAAGCTCCTGCTGGCGATTTTCGCACTTTCGGACGGGAAAGGCACGGGTTGTGGCTTCGCAGTAGCCAAACGGTAAACCTTGTGTTATTTTCATTAGCTTGCTGAAATCGCGGATATAGTATATAAGTCTAATGTCTAGAGCGAGTTAGATTGGCAGGGCAGGACGGTTGTTGAGGCGTAGGTAGTCTTCCCTGTGGAAATCCTGTGAAAAACGCTCGGCTCCAGCCACCATTAGGCGATTGAGAAGGCATGGCCGACTACATTTATACCCTGGAAACCCGGCTCTCGCCGGACCAACAAAAGGCTGTCGCATCCGTCGTAGAAGCTGCCAAAGCGGCTGAGATGAACGTGTATCTCACGGGCGGCGCGGTGCGCGACATGATCACGGGTTTTCCGATCCGGGATCTGGATTTTACGGTGCAGGGCAATGCGCTGAAGCTGCAAAAGGATCTGGAGCGGGCTGGCGCCGTGATCGGCGACGCAGACGAGACTACGCGGACGCTGCTGCTGACGCTGGCCGGCGGAGTGCGCGCCGAGATCAGCATGGCGCGTTCGGAAACCTACGAAAAGTCGGGCAGGCCGCCGCAAATCGCTCCCGCCACCATGATCGAGGACCTGCGCCGCCGCGACTTCACGGTCAACGCGATGGCGCTGTCGCTGAACGAAGGTTCGCGCGGCTTGTTTATGGACCCGTCCAACGGCGCAGCCGACATCGAAGCGAAGCTGATCCGGATTTTGCACAACTACGCGTTCCTGGAAGATCCGTCGCGCATGATTCGTGCGACGCGCTTCGCGACGCGGTTCCATTGGCCGCTGGAGGAGAGGACGCAGGCGCGGCTCGCCGCGGCAAAAGAGAACGGATATATCGAACATATTCGCAATGCGAGTATCGGCTATGAAATCGAACAACTGGCGTATGAGGATGACGCCCTCGGGATACTGAAAGCGTACGAAAAAGAGGGCTGGCTGAAGATTTTAAATCCGCGCTGGACAACGGCGAAGGTGGATTCGGCCGGGTTGAGCGCTCTCATGAAGACGCGCCAGCAGATGAACGAACTCGGTTACACGCCGGATGTGGCAGCGGCTGTCCTTCATTTTCTGACGGCGCGCCTGGGCGACAAGGACGTTGCCGATTTGCGGCGGGCCATTCCGCGGAAGGATCTGGTGGAAGCGTGGAAGGACCTGGACGACGACGCGAAGGAACTGGCCAAGCGGCTTTCCGGCAAGGAAGCGGCGACGCCTTCGCGGACGTGGCAGTTGCTCTCTTCGGCGCGGCCGGAGATGGTGCTTTTCCTGGCGGTGACGGCACGGCAGCAAGCGGTGGAGCAAAAGATCAAAAATTTCTTCACGAAGTGGCGACAGGTGCAGCAGAAGATTCCGTTGCCGGAAATGACGGAATTGCACATTACGCCGCAGATTCCGTCCTACGAAAAGATCGCCAATGACGTCTTCCTGCTGCTGCTGGATGGAAAGCTGCGTTCGCGCACAGAGACGTTAAAGTTCCTGAAGCCGCTGGCGCCCCCACCTCCGCCGCCGCCACCGCCTCCGCCAGCCAAGCGAGGACGGGGAGCAAAGGCTGCGGCTGCTGCGGCCGCGCCAACCGCGGTTCCAGCGGAGAAGGGAAAAGGCAAGGGCAAGGCCGGCAAGGCAAAAGATCAGACAGTGGTAGCGCCCGCGGTCGCTGCGCCTGTACCCGCGAAGCCGAACGCAAGCGCGAAAGCTGCGGTGGTCCCGGTAAAACCTGTTCCAGTAGTGGCGGCAAAGCCAGTTCCAGCAGTGGCGCCAAAGCCAGCCGCAAAGCCTATTCCAGCGGTGGCAGCAAAGCCTGCCAAAGCCGAAAAGGCAAGCGCGCAGAAGGCTCCGGCCAAAGCAGCGGGCAAGAAGGAACCAGCAGCCAAGAAAGAGGCCGTGGGCAAGAAAGAGCCCGCCGGTAAGAAGAAACCGGTGGCCAGCAAGAAGCCAGCGAAGGCTGCCAAGAAGGGCAAGAAAAAATAGCCGATCATGCAAGCCGGGTGGGGCCGGCGATCGCTGCCTTTCCGGTGTTCCAGGGCGGCCCACTTCATTCGGCCTGCGATTTGTCTTTGTCTATCTCCGATCCTTCAACCCTGAGTCAGCGAGACTCGCATCGGCCCCGCTGCTGGTCTGCAAAGGGACCCGGGGCTGCCCCCAGGCCTCTCTCTAACGCAACCAATGACTTCGAACGCATTAGCCCTCCCATCATCGAACGCGTTATCCGTCTTGAGTAATTCAGTAGGCTAGGCTGAGCGGCTGGCTGCCTGGGGCAGGGCTTGTGAGACACCAACCATCAAAAGGCGGCGCGGTTGAGCAAGGGGGGCTGCATCCGTTTGGTCTGCACGCTTAGCGGCGGAAGATGTCAGCCATCGTGCCTTGGGGCCGCAGTGGCTGGAAGGCGCAACTTGCTTCAGATGCTGTGCAGATCATTGCACCATTATGACTAGGCAAATCTGTTTAGGACTCTTCGTGGCAAAGTAGCCTGTGTGCGCTAGCTCGTATGAACTGCTTCTTTTCGCGTTTGCGGGCTTGACAAAGAAGGCGCTTCCGGAGACAATCGTCGGGTTACTGAAGTAAGCAATGCTCTGATCTGCGCACGTTCCTCCCCAGCGATCAGGTTCTGGTTCACTGCTTTGAGTTAGCTCATGCAACGACAAATGCAGGGACACGCCCGTAAGTACGACCATGCGGTTAAGAGATCGTCACGAGGCGAACAACGGGCTCTGAGGAGACAAGACAATCGAGTTCTAGGCGAAGGTGGACTTTGGCAATCACGCCCAGCAAATCTGGATTCCTGCTTCTGGACACGTCGCTGAATCTGATCGCCTCAAACCCCGAGGCGGTTCAAATTCTCGCGTATCCGAGCAAGCCGGACCGGATCAAACAACTTAATGTGTTCCTTTCAGACCGTATACGTACGGTTCTGGTTGACCATCCTTTATCGGATGGGAATGGTGTCAAGGAGTATCAATCCGGCAGACGGCGGTATGTGTGCCGCAAGTTCCAGATCGATTGCAATGCACGCTATACCCCGCAGCCTGCGATAGCGATGATCTTTGAGAGGACGGCTACTCCGGATCTCGCACTCGAAGATATCTGCAGACAGTTCGATTTGACGCCGCGGGAGCGGGAGACGGTGGAGTTGCTGGTGCAGGGCCTGACAACAAAAGAAATCGCCAATCGTCTGTCCATCAGTCCAAATACGGTGAAGGCGTTTGTGCGGATTGTGATGGTAAAGATGAGTGTATCGACGCGCTCGGGCATTGTGGGAAGGCTCACGGGAGCTCGGGCAACAGGCTGAATTTCCCCTTAGATCACACTAGATTCCTCCCTATGTTGTTACCACCATTGTGAATTAGTTCAATTGAGGAGTTTACTCGGCACGGCTGGTTGAGTCATGATCCAACCCCGTGAAGCGCTCAGCTGAACGCGACCGCCGTCTGCATGCCAGATTTCCTCAGGCGCTCGACGTGTGTGCCAAGAGCATGCCGCCAGTTAACGCGTCGTATGCCGCCTCGCGGGAATTCCAGGGAAGGCTGCAGAATGTAAGCCAGGGCGGCATCTGCATGATGAGTTCGCAGCCACTGCCGGTTGCCACTTTTTGTTCCTGTGAAATTTCGATGCCCGACATTCCGGTATCGATCCCCGCATTAATGCAGGTCCAGTGGACCTCGAAGCGTGGCCGCGACGCGCATCATTACATCAGCGGCCTTCGTTTCGTCTCAGGCTCGTAGCGAAATCGTTAAGAGTTTTTCGCGCAAGATACCTCGAGATTTCTCGTTTGGCCCTCCTCTGATTTGTCCCGTCCTGATACCCGCTGCGCTGCCGCTTGCCGCGAAGGGCCGCTTCCAGCGGCGCTACTTGCCGCCGGCTCCGCAGGTGCAGATGCCTTGCCCTCCACCTTGACTCTGGATGAAGCTGCACATCGCCGCCAGGTTCGTGGTGGTGGCAGGGGGTAGACCAGAGGAACTGAAGCTGGTTTCCGTGATCTGCGGAGTGCCGGAGGGGACGCCTTGAACGTTGGTCTCCCATCCAAGAATGACGCCATTGGGCGATAACGAACTAGGGCTGCATTGCGGGTTCTGCTGAATATTGGACGGCACCATCAGAATCGTTCCGGCCGCCGGCGGAGTGCCCGTTAGCGGGTTGGAGGTTAAGTCATGCAACAAGGACAAAGAACGGAATCCACTATCGGAGACGGAACATCCGCAGCATTCGTTGAGTTCCTGATTCTGATCGAAGACGTAAATCATGGCGCACAGTTTTCCGGCTGCGGAGCTTCCCGCAGTCATGCCGGGATTAGTGAGATAGACCGTGCCGTCGATGTTCGCGGTCTGTGCGTCGGCGCGATCAAAGTAGCTCACAAAGAGCAGCGGTGTGACGGTGAGACTGGACGTGCCGGTAACTCCGTTGTAGGTCGCGAAGACGGTGGTCGAACCGACTTGCCAGCCTGTGGCGCGGCCGCTCGCGCCGATGGTGGCGATGCCGGCAGGCGTCGAGCTCCACGAGGTAAGGGTGGTTACATCCTGGGTGGTTCCATCGCTCCAGGTGGCGATTGCCTGGAGCCGGCCGGTACTTCCCAAGACCAGGGACAGCGTGAGAGGGGCGATGTCCAGGGAAACGACAACGGGCGGGGTGGCGGTGACGGTCGCATTGCCAATGACCGCGCCCGAGGTTGCGCTGATGGTCGACGTTCCAAGCGCATTGGCAAGCACGGATCCCCCAGCGCCCACGCTGACGATGGCGGAACTGGAGGAAGTCCACGTCAGCGATTGACTCAGAGTCCGCGTTGTTCCGTCGGAGAAGGTACCAGTTGCTGTGAGCTGCTCGGTTTCGCCGATTGGCAATGACGATTGAGTGGGGCTGATGGTGATGCCGAGGAGTACAGCCTGTCCCACATCTAACGGCATGGCCCCTGTCACAGGGCCAGACTTCACAGTGACCGTGGCGCTGATTGTAACGGTACCGGGCGCCGTGCTGATGACCAAACCGGAAGAATTGACTCTCGCAATACCCGTTCCGCTCGACGCCCACGCAGCCGTATGCGTCAGATCCTGCGTGGATCCATCGGAAAATTTTCCGGTTGCGATCAACTGCTCGGACTCCCCAAGAGGCAAAGAGGAGTAGCCTGCGCTCACGGCGATTTCGACCAATACCGGCGCTCCAATCGTCACGTAAGTGCTGCCGATCTTTCCCTGGTAGAAAGCGAGTATTTTTGCGGCGCCTTCTCCCATGCCCGTGACCTGCCCGTGATCGTCGACGGTGGCGATCGCCGGTTTGTCCGCGCTCCAGCCTACTGAAGTCGCTGGGAGCTGTTCGACTCCGTCGTCATAAGTCGCGGTGGCTTGCAGCTGGATTTTGTCGCCCTTGGCAACAACAGGATTAGCGGGAGCGAGTGTGATCTGCCTCAGGCCGTTACCGGCACCGCAGCCGGGCAGGAATAGCGAACCTGCGAGCAGGGCGAGGACACACGTGCCTTCCGCGACTGAAAGACGTTTCACTTTGAGAATCTCTAGCTGCCGTAGGGGAGGGAATCGCGTTTAATAAACATTTGGACTATATCTAAAGGATAATTCTGTTCAATACTCAACACGAACTAGTCCCTTTGGGTAATGATAAGCGATTTCTGCGGGCCTGCGCAAGGGCTCTTTTTGGTTCCTGACAGCCCGGAAACGCCCGCCAGACGCGGCAAGAGCAAGATTCCGAACGAGATCGGCGTGGGGGTTTGGGACGCTTGGAAATGGCGTTTCCCAAGGAGGACGGTGAGCGGTGGGGCCCTCTGGATGCTCGACTGCACTCGCTTCCTAATCCGAACGGGCTACTGAACTGGGGATAAGGGGACCGAATAGCTAATCCGATTGAGGCATTGCCGCTACGCTTTTTCCGTAGTCTACTAACTACTGTCCTTGGGCTAGTTGCTACGTCTCATGCGACTGATTTGATAACATTGAGGCGAAACGAATCCGGAGCAGGGACGCGGCGAAGTTATGCAGTAGGCTTCTTTGCTCAATGATTTCCCCTTTCGTTGGGGTATGCAATGCAAGGTTTGGTTTTCAGTGCGTTCCTGCTATGCGAGCAAATGGCCGTGCGCGCGAGCCGGAAAGCGCTCTTCCCGTTACTCCTCCCCCAAAGTAGAGGCTCGCAGTGCTTTAAACAGTGCTATAACAGGTCCATGGCGGTCTGCTGAAAGCCAGGACCGCAGTGCAAGCGATGGCTGTGCTGAACTGAGTCCGTTATGCCAGGGAATTCCGTAGCAAAGTCCGATCATGCGAGATTCGCGGCGCGTTGTCGCGCGAACTCGGAATTGGGTTCAATGATTCGACGCGGAATCCAGGTCGCGGCTGCGATCGCGGTGTCGGCCTGCATGACGGCCGGTCTTCGGGCGGCGGAGACCCGTGTTGCGGGCGGGCCGATGATTCAGCGATCCATGCGCGTGGTGCCGCGCAAGTTTGTCATCTCTCCGAGCGGAGCCACCGTCGCAGTCAATCAAACGCAGCACTTCGGAGTGCTCGACTCAAATGGCAATCCAGTAGCGGTGCGTTGGAACGTTTCCGGCCTCGGATGCTACGGCGCGACTTGCGGGAGCATGGACGAAGATGGCGTGTATCATCCGCCGACATCGCTGCCGCAGCCTCGAGTGGTTACCCTCGAAGGCGTGGTCGTTTCCGATCCGCGATACTCGGTGCTGACGGAGATCCGGCTCGAGGAAGACCGCATGATCGCCGGCAGCGCCACGAAACTTGCCGCAAAATCAGCCGAAGAGCGGCAACTGGCGGCGCCAGAGGCACCCCAGGATCGGGATATTGCCAGCCGAGTGGAATCGCTTCCGACGCAGCGCCCGGTGGACGCAACGCCTACGGTTCAGGGATCGGACGCCATTCGAGCGATGATTGAAGCGAACCGCGTGCCGCTGCCTTCCGCAGTGAGCGCAGCGCCGCCGGTACAAAGGCAAGACATCGCGAGCCGTGCTGGTTCCATGCCGGTGCCTTCGGCAGTCAGCAATCTGCCGGCGGTTGGATCGTCGGTGGATATCGCTCGCGCGGAGCCTTTGCCGCTGCCGATTGTGGTGGGAGCCGCCCCGATGATTGCGGCGCAGAGCATGCCTCGCCGCACCGCATCGCCGCCCACCCCAACCGCTGTGGCGGCTGCGCCCTCCGTGGATGGAAGGCCCGCTATTCGCACGTCGAATCTAACGCCGATTCCTTCGCCAGTGGCGGCTGCTCCAGCGCCGGCTGCGCAGGAGCTTGCGGGCAGGGTTGAACTGGTGCCCGTGCCAGAGGCTGTGGGCGCGTCGCCGACGCTAGGAAAGCCGTCGGGTTCCCGCAAGTCGGATTTAGTGCCTTTGCCGCACGCGATCGCAGCGCCGCCGCCGGTGGTTGCGCAGGAGCTTCCGAGCAAGATTGAGCTTGTGTCAGGGCCAGTGGTAGTGACCGTTGCGCCAAAAACAGAACAGCGAGCTAACAGCCGTCCGACCAGTTCACCTGCGCTTACGCCTTCCAAGTCCACTCCAGCGGTTGCGCAGGAGCTTCCGGACAAGATCGAATTGGTGTCGGGACCGGTGGTGGTGACTGGTTTGCCGAAGACAGAACAACGGGAGAATATCCGCACGAGCAACGAGCCCGCGTCGTCGGCTTCAATCGCCGCCGCGATTCCGGCGGCTCGGGTTCCGGCCGCACCACCTCCAAACGCACCAACACCAGCCGTGGCTGCCAATCTCGCGTTCGCGCAGACCGCAGGCGAGAGGGATCAGCCCGTGCTCATGGCGAGCCGGCAAGTCCCCGACGCAAGTCCCATATTGAGGCCCATGGCCGATGAGAGCGCAAAGCCGCCTGCGGATCTTCTGCCGCAGAATGCCGCGCGCGTGATCTACCGCGACGGACAACTCACGATCGATGCCCAGAATTCAACCTTGGCCGAAGTGCTGAATCTGGTAGGGCAGAAGACTGGGGCAACAATCGAGATTCCGCCGGGAAGCGGACAAGACCGCATTTTCGAACACGCCGGTCCGGGCAAACCGAACGAGGTGCTCACGCAACTGCTCAACGGTTCGCATTTCAATTTCATCATTGTCAATTCGCCGGAGCATCCGGAGAATGTGGCGCGAGTGTTGCTCTCTGTGGAAAAGGAAGACAATCAAACGGCTGCGATTACACCGGCGGTACCAAATCCGGCAACATTGCCCGGTATGTACAAGCCGTCGGAAGAGGTGGGTCCGCAGACGCTGCCGCCGGAGTACAACACCGATTTGAAAGTTCCCACGGAATCGTTGTCTCCCGAGGCTCGCGGGGACTTGATGAAAGAGATGATTCGCAAGCTCGGCGAAAGAGCCGCGCAGCAAGCGCCTCCGCAGTGAAACAGCCTTCGAAGTAAATTCGTCCACGCGCATCGCGCTCTGAAATTCACAAAATCAAGTTCTCTGAAAGCGAATTTCTTCGCTGTGGACCATTTGCAACAAATTGCAGACCGCGAACTACTCCATACGAAGTAGCTCCCTGATTTTAGTGATTCGGGTTAAGCCAGGTGGGTACTTGTAAAGAATTAGTAAATGATTAGAGTTGCGAGAGCGCCACCAGCTGAACTCCCCCCAGCCCTAGGCGTAACACTACTGGAGGATCACAAATGAAAAGGGTTGGATACGTGTTGTTTTCCGTGCTGGCTATCGCGCTGATGCTGGGAATCGCGTCAGGAACTGCGATGGCACAAGGTGACAATAGCGTCTATTTTGTCACTTATTATTCCAACAACGTAGCTGCGGCTCCGGATGCAACGGTGCGAGTGATTAACGATGGCGACCAGGGTGCACCTCAACCCGCGGGCGACCTGTTTGCCGAGTTCTTTGTGTTTGACGATAGCGAAGAGCTGACGTCCTGCTGCGGTTGCGTGGTAACCCCGGATGGCCTGCTTTCCGAATCGTTGAAGAACCAGCTCACAAAGTACCCGCTCCGCGGGATCGTTCCTCCGCGTGGCGTGATCAAGCTGATCTCGTCCTCGAACTGCTTGGGCGCGAACTGCCCCGGCGGACCGTCGTTCAGCCCGACCACCCCAGTCCCGGGATTGCGCCCATGGGCGACGCACATCCAGAGCAACGCCAACAAGTATCCGTACGGCGCTGCGCCTTACACCCAGACAGAAACGAAGTTCGCGGATGCGAACCTGGGAACAGCTGAAAAGGGTCTGATCGAGCAGCTCTGCTACTTCGACTACCTGCTCAGCGGCAGCCCGTGCACCTGCACGCCGGAAGACAACGACTTCTAGTCTTTCGTGCGAAGCATCTGAGGTCAGGCTAAAGCCTTCAAAGCGAAGCCCTTTAGCCTGACCAAACCAAAAAAAATCCCCGGACGCCGGGTTTGATGGTAGACTCGTGGTCTGGGGCCCTCCCCCTCCCTTTGTTTTATCCCCCATTAACACATTCTTGAAGAGAGGAAAATTTCCGCAATGTCAACCAAACACGCTTTGATGGCGCTTGGATTGGGAGTCGCTATGGGGGCAATTTCCATCCCGGCGGTTGGCCAAAATGGATCGGATGTAGTAGCTGAAATTGGCGGCAACAAGATTACCGTTGAAAAGCTGGAACACGACGAGTCCGGCAAGCTGCTTCAAGCCCGATATAAGTACTACATTGCCGAGCGCGAGGCGCTTCAGCAACTGATCGACGAGCAGCTCGTGGACCTGCAGGCGAAAAAAGAAGGTATTAGCCACGACGAGCTGTTCAAACGGCATGTCACGGTCAACGTCCCGGATCCGACCGAAGATCAGCTTCGCTTCTACTATGAGGGTGTGCAGACCGATGAGACGTACGAATCGGCGCGGCCGCATATAATCGAGACGATTCATACCTTACGCCTGAAGAAAGCGCGCGATGCGTACATGACGCAACTTCGTGCCGACTATGGGGTGGTTGTGGAGCTGAGCCTGCCAAGCGCCCAGGTCGAAGTGGGGGCGGCGCCCCGGCTGGGCGCGGCGAACGCGCCGGTGCAGATTGTCGAATTTGCGGACTACGAGTGTCCATATTGCCAGCAGGTGAATGCGGATTTGGGCAAGTTGCGCGAGCAATTCGGTGACAAAGTATCGCTGGTTTATAAAGACTTTCCCCTTCCCATGCATTCCCTGGCACAGAAGGCCGCCGAGGCCGCCCGCTGTGCTGGCGCGCAGGGAAAATTCTGGGAGTTCCACGACTACCTGTTCGCGAGCAAACGCCTTCAGACTACATATTTGAAGGAAGAAGCGCGCACGCTGAAGCTCGATACAGACCGCTTCGACAAATGCCTGCAGAATGGGGAACAGCGCGATCTGGTGAAGAAAGACTCTGACGAAGGTCAGCAGCTCGGATTGGAAGGCACACCGAGCTTCTTCATCAACGGCCATTTCATGAGCGGCGCGATCAGCTATGGCAAACTGCGCGAAACGGTTCTGCAGGAACTGGGCAGCACAGGTGCAACCAAGCAGAGCGCTGAGCTGACCACATCGAGCCCGGACAGCAAGAAGTAAACGGAGCGTGTTTCAAAAGTGTCTTTCGAGCCAAAATGCGCTCCCCAAGGGAGCTAAAGCCCCACATTTTGGCAGGCGCTTAGGCACGGCTAAAAAGCCGTGCCCTTCCCAAAACACGCGCTAGTTCAAGGCAGGACAGACCGCTGCACTTGCCCTTTATTTGGCGGCAGGTGCAGCGGTTTTAAATGCGGCCACGCTCATGCAGAACTTGCCTTCCGTTCCTCCCGCAGTCAGCGTTGGCTGGTAGGTTCCCGCCGCGCCGCTCTGCACGAAAGCGAAAGACGGGGTCAGCGTCCAGGCCGCCGGAGTTACGCCCGTCGGAGGGGGCGGAGCGGTAAAGTAACGGGCAATAATAAAGTCTTTGGCCGTTGTCTTGATCTCAGGGCCAATTTCCGACCCTGCACTGGTGCGAGTTCCATCGGTCACATGGACGCCGTCACCATCGAGAACAGAGGTCGAGGCCAGACCCGAAACTTCAGCGAACGCATTGATAACGCCGCCAGAGCGGCCGGACAAATGGAACTTCAGTTCGGTGACTCCCGAGTGGCATTTTTCGCAATACCAAATCCCCAGCGATTTTCCCTCGCATGACGCGGCGCTTCCCGGCACCTGCTTATACGTGTTGCCGCCATCTGGGGCATTATCGGTAACGCTTTCCACCTTGAGGCCGGGGGTGAGAGGGAATGGCATAGCGATGAGTGTGCTGCCTTCCGCTGTGGCCTCAAGATCCATGTCGGAGACGGCGCCTCCGCTGCTGAGCGCGGCGAACTGCTGAACGATCGTCTGCGCCGACAGGGTAGCCGTCAAGAAACTGAACGCGCACAACGATAGCAACACAACTAGAGTTTTCTTCATTCAGACCCCTTCCGTGAAGTGATTTATAGATTGGCTGGCCGTGCGAGTTTGAGTCAAGCCTAAAGGCGCGTCGAGATAACGCAAGAGTAACTCTCACGAGGAATCGTATGGGATGGAGTTCCAGGACAGTGGTGCGCCTGTATCTTTACCTTTACTTGGCGGCGTCCTTGCTGGCGGGAGCGTCAATCTTAATCTGCGCGCGGTCCGAGGCGAAAATGAATGGCGTTCCATTGCCACCGGGCTGGGTACCGATTTTGCCCGTGATGCATACTTGCTTGCCGTTATATGCGTCCAAGGTTTTTTGCGGAGTGTCCGGAGGCCCAGGCGCGAAGGTGACGAAGTAAAAAACCGGGTTGGGCTCAGGCTGATCGAGATCGAAGGACACAGGTATTCCGTAGCCGCCGAGTCCATTTCGCGGGACTCGGGAGTCCACAACTTTTCCGCAGACAATTGCGGTCTCGCCAATGTGGCCCTTGGCTTCGGTCGGGCTCACGCGCTTCGGAGCCGGAGTCTCGGCAAAGGCCAAAGACGAGAGGCCAGCCAAAGAAATCAAAACCGCCATGGTTTTTATGTTCGTCATTTCAAGTCCTAGTCGATCAATCCCAAGCCGATTAAAACCGCGTTGGGAATCTTCCTTGATCGCGGAAATTCGGCCGAGCGAGCTTTCCGCTTTCGTTCACGCCAGCCTTTTCACATTGCAGTCAAAGGAACGAGCTTGCGCCTTTTTCTTACTGACCGGCCTCCACATGCCAACTACCGAGGCTATTTGTCGGCCGGTTTCTCAGGGGCGGCCTTGCCGGCGTCGACCTTGATCTGGGTCCGGTCGGCGGCAAGGATAAACGGAGGGCCGCTGGGCGGCACAGCGATTTTGCCTGTAACGCACACTTGCTTGCCCTTATAGGCATCGATTGCTTCTTGCGGGCCACCGTCGTGAGTACCAAAAGCCACAAAATAGAAAATCGGGGTTGGTTCCGGCTGATCGATATCAAACGACACGGGTTTACCGTGGCCGGCGAGTCCGTACTTGGAAATTTTCGTATCGACAACCTTGCCGCAAACGATGGCATTTTCGCCGATGTGGTTCTTGACGTCGGTGGGGCTAACGCTCTTAGGAGCGGCGTCGTCAGCCAACGCGACCGGTACCAGTGCTGCGACGCATAGCATCGCGAAGAATATTTTCGTCATTTTCATCCGTATGTCCTTCATTCGGCACCTAGATAGGCCGGCCAAAGTTGTGGAGCCGGCAAAACGCAAAAGAAGCCGGATCTCCCGCAACCTATCTAAGCTCAGGGGCGGCAAGGTGTCAATCCCCCGGCCGGTTACGCGAGTGCCCAGTCCTGCCTAGTCCAACAGACTAACTCATTCGGTTAAGCCAAATGGGTGATTGTGAGCACCCCATAAATTTGACGTAATGACCATTGGATTCTAGCGCCTGAAGCTGGATTGCCCGCGCACGGAACCCCTTTCTGCCATGGGCAGTGCAGGGTCCTTCGGCGGCTCCTTCGACAGACGAACACGTTAGCGGGCCGGTATCTGCACCGCCTGCTGATTTCCTCCCCGTACTCCCCCTACAAGCAGCTGGAGGTATTCGTGAAGTCCTCTCATGTATCGGTGTGCGTGTGGGTGGTGTGCGCGGTGCTGGGCGCATTTGCGTGGGCGCAGGAAGATGGCCAGAGTGCGCCGGCAGCCGCTGCGATCGCGACGGTGCCTCGACTGATTCGCATCAACGGATCGGTACGAGATGAAGCCGGCAATCCCCGAACGGGAAACATTGCGGTCACGTTCACGCTGTACAACGACGAGGGCGGTCAAGTAGCGGTCTGGCAGGAAAGCCAGAACGTAAAACTGGACGCGAGCGGGCGCTATAACGCACTGCTCGGTGCATCGAATGAATCGGGTTTGCCGCTGGAGATTTTCTCCGCGGGCCAGGCACGATGGCTTGGGGTTCGTCCTGAGGGTCAAGCGGAGCAGCCGCGAGTTCTTTTCCTCAGCGTGGCCTACGCGTTGAAGGCGGCCGACACAGATATGTTGGGAGGTAGGCCAGCTTCGGCATACGCGCTCGCCGGCAACCAGAACTCGCAGGCACAGCCCACCGGTACGCAGATGGGCTCGATCAACTCAGGAGTGATCGTCGCATCTTCGGCCGGATCTTCGGGTTCGGGTAATCTCCCGTTGCTGGTATCGCCGCAGACCGCGTGTTCAGCTATTACCAGCGATGGAACCGCGACGGCGAATCAAGTTACAAAGTTCACCACTGCCTGCAATATTGAGAATTCCGCAATCTTTGAATCCGGCGGCAACGTTGGCATCGGCACCACCAGTCCGGGCGGCGTGCTTGATGTGAACGGAGCGGCAGTCATTCGAGGATCGCTCAGTCTTCTGGAGGGCACTGTTCTCGGTCCCGTTTCTACGGCGACGGCGTCGGCTGGCTATGCGTCGAGTCCGCTCGATTTGGAGGCTTCCGTATACAACTCCGCAACGTCCTCGGTGGTCGATTATTTGTATCGCTGGCAAACCGGAGCGGTGGGCAATGACACCGGGAGTCCGGGCGGCGTGTTGAACCTGTTGTATGGCGTTCCTGGGAGCGTGATCCCAACCGGATTTTCGATTGCCCATAACGGAATCATTACCTTTGCATCGGGGCAGACGTTTCCAGGCGCAACCGGCACGGTAACGAGCGTTGCTACGGGCGCGGGATTGACGGGCGGTCCGATCACTACGAGCGGCACAATCAGCATTCCATCGGCGGGCGTGACGAACGCGATGCTGGCGAATAATTCGATTACAGTCACAGCGGGATCGGGATTGTCGGGCGGCGGCACAGTAGCGTTGGGTGGCACGGTCACTATCACCAATGCGTCGCCGAGTTCGGGCGGCACGGTTACGAGCGTCGCGACGGGGACAGGATTAAGCGGCGGGCCGATTACGGGCAGTGGCACGCTGAGCCTCAACACGACATACACCGACGGACGTTATTTGCAGTTGGCAGGCGGCGCGCTCACAGGGGCACTAAGCGGGACTACTGGCACATTCAGCGGGGCACTTTCGGGAACAACTGGAGCGTTCAGTGGCGCGCTTTCCGCGGCGGGAGCGTCGATGCCCGGACTGGGCACTGCAACCGCGAGCAAGGGTTACAACTCGAACGCGCTGGATTTTCTGGCATCTTCTTACAGCAGTAAGACGGCGGCAGCAGTGGCGCAGGATTTTCGCTGGCAGGCAGAAGCGTCAGGGAACGATACCGCCAGTCCATCGGGAACGTTGAACCTGCTGTTCGGTTCAAACGGAACTGCGCCTGCGGAAACGGGATTGTCGATTGGCAGCACCGGATTGATCAACTTTGCGACTGGGCAGACGTTTCCTGGCACGGGCAGCGGAACGGTCACGAGCGTGGCGACGGGCGCGGGCTTGAGCGGCGGTCCGATCACGGGGAGCGGGACGATCAGCATTCCATCGGCAGGCGTGACCAATGCGATGCTGGCGAATAATTCGATCACCGTGACGGCGGGCTCCGGATTGTCGGGCGGCGGCACGGTAGCGTTGGGCGGCACAGTGACGATAACCAATGCGTCGCCGAGTTCAGGTGGAACGGTAACGAACGTAGCGACGGGAGCGGGACTGGCAGGTGGTCCGATCACGGGGACTGGGACGATTAGCATACCGTCGGCAGGTGTGACGAACGCGATGCTGGCGAATAATTCGATCACAGTGACGGCGGGCTCCGGATTGTCGGGCGGCGGTACGGTGGCGTTGGGCGGCACGGTCACGATCACCAACGCGTCGCCCGGTTCGGGCGGAACGGTGACAAGCGTAGCCAGTGGAACTGGCTTGACAGGCGGTCCGATCACCGGCAGCGGCACGCTGAGTCTGAATACTACTTACACCGACGGTCGTTATTTGCAGTTGGCAGGCGGCACGCTTACAGGCGCATTGAGTGGGACGACAGGAACATTCAGTGGCGCGCTCTCGGGCACAACAGGTACGTTCAGTGGCGCCCTTACTGCAGGTGGAGCGCTGCTGCCGGGAACAGGCACGGCGACGGCCAGCAAGGGTTACATCTCGAATCCGTTTGATTTGCAGACATCGTCATATAGCAGCAAGACTGCGGCAGCTGTGACGCAGGATTTCCGTTGGCAGGCAGAGCCTTCGGGGAACGATACGGCGAGTCCATCGGGCACATTGAACCTGCTGTTTGGTTCAAATGGAACGGCGCCAGCGGAGACGGGGCTGTCGATTGCGAGCACGGGATTGATTACGTTTGCGACGGGGCAAACATTCCCGGGAACGGGCGGTGGCACGGTCACGAGCGTTGCGACTGGCGCGGGCTTGACTGGCGGGCCGATTACCGGCACCGGGACAATCAGCATTCCTTCAGCTGGTGTGACGAACGCGATGCTGGTTAATCCGTTCACTACAGTGAATGGGCAAACGTGCACATTGGGAGCAAGCTGCACGATAGCGACCGGCTCAGGAACAGTAACGAGCGTGGCGACCGGCGCGGGCCTGACGGGAGGGCCGATCACCGCGAGTGGGACAATCAGCATTCCTTCAGCCGGTGTGACGAATGCCATGCTGGCGAATAATTCGGTCACAGTAACAGCCGGATCGGGATTGTCCGGAGGCGGCACAGTCGCGTTAGGTGGCACGGTGACTCTCAACAATACGGGTGTGACGAGCGTGGCGACTGGTGCGGGTTTGACCGGCGGACCAATCACGGGAAGCGGGACGATCAGCATTCCGTCGGCAGGTGTGTCGAACGCGATGCTGGCGAACAACTCGATCACGGTGACGGCGGGCTCGGGATTATCGGGAGGCGGTACGGTGGCGCTGGGCGGCACGGTGACGATCACGAACACCTCGCCGAGTTTGGGCGGCACGGTGACAAGCGTAGCGAGCGGCACCGGTCTCACCGGCGGCCCGATCACAGGCAGCGGCACGCTGAGTCTGAACACCACTTACACGGACGGACGGTATTTGCAGCTGGCAGGCGGAACACTAACGGGAGGCTTGGTCGGGACGACGGGTACATTCAGCGGAGCGCTTTCCGGAACGACGGGGACGTTCAGTGGCGCGCTCACTGCGAGTGGAGCGGTGCTGCCGGGAACGGGGACAGCGACGTCGAGCAAGGGATATATCTCGAATCCATTCGATTTGCAGACATCGTCGTACAGCAGCAAGACGGCGGCGGCAGTGACGCAGGACTTCCGGTGGCAGGCGGAGCCGGCGGGGAATGATACAGCGAGTCCGTCGGGCGTTTTGAATTTATTGTTTGGATCGAACGGAGCCACACCAGCGGAAACGGGTTTGTCCATTGCGAGCACAGGACTGATCACGTTTGCGACTGGACAGACGTTTCCCGGTGCGGGCAGCGGAACGGTGACAAGCATAGCCACGGGCGCGGGTTTGACGGGAGGCCCGATAACGGGTAGCGGAACGATCAGCATTCCGTCGGCAGGCGTGACGAACGCAATGCTGGTTAATCCATTCACGACCGTGAATGGACAAACGTGCACCTTAGGAGCAAGCTGCACGATTGCGACTGGCACAGGAACAGTAACAAGCGTGGCGACGGGCGCAGGCCTGGCGGGCGGTCCGATAACGGGTAGCGGCACGATCAGTATTCCATCCGCCGGTGTCACTAACACGATGCTGGCGAACTCATCGGTTACGGTAACGGCTGGTAGTGGCCTTTCCGGTGGCGGCGCGATCGCGCTCGGTGGGAGCGGTAGTCTTAATATCGCAGCCGGTGGTGTAACGAACGCCATGCTGGCGAATAACTCGATCACGGTAACTGCGGGATCGGGATTATCCGGAGGCGGCACGGTGGCGCTTGGCGGTACGGTCACACTCAACAACACCGGAGGAACGGTAACAAGCGTAGCGACGGGCGCGGGCCTGACGGGCGGCCCGATTACAGGCAGCGGCACGATCAGCATTCCGACAGCGGGCGTGACCAATGCCATGCTAGTCAACCCATTCACCACTGTGAATGGGCAAACGTGCGGATTGGGAGCGAGTTGTACGATTGCAACCGGCACAGTAACGAGCGTGGCGACGGGCGCGGGCCTGACGGGCGGCCCGATCACAGGCAGCGGTACGATCAGCATTCCTTCCGCTGGTGTGACGAACAGCATGCTGGCGAATAACTCGATCACGGTAACTGCCGGATCGGGATTATCCGGAGGCGGCACGGTGGCGCTGGGCGGCACGGTCACTATCACGAACACAGCCCCAGGCCTGGGTGGGACGGTCACCAGTGTTGGGAGCGGGACAGGCTTGATCGGAGGACCGATCACATCCAACGGCACGCTCAGCCTAGATACCAGCTTTACGGACGGTCGTTATTTGCAGTTGGCAGGCGGCACGCTGACTGGTGGGTTGAGCGGAACAACGGGGACTTTCAGCGGCGCGCTTTCAGCGACTACGGGCACATTCAGTAGTCCGGTATCGGAAGCAGGAGCGCTTCTGACGCCGACGGGCGCGGCGACTTCCAGCCAGGGGTTCAACTCCAACGCACTTGATTTGCAGGCGTCCGCCTACAACAGCACCTCCGCGTCGGCGGTCGCGCAGGACTTCCTCTGGCAGACGGAACCGAGTCAAAACAACTCCTCCAGTCCATCAGGTACGTTGAATTTGTTGTTTGGCTCGAACGGTGCGACTCCGGCGGAAACCGGTCTCTCTATTGCGAACAACGGCATCATCACCTTTGCCTCCGGGCAAACTTTCCCCAATGGCGGCGGGACAGGCGGCGGTGGGACGGTTACCAGCATCGCCACCGGCCCGGGACTCACGGGAGGTCCAATTACCAGCGCAGGCACAATCAGCATTCCGGTGGGTGGCGTCGCGAACAGCATGCTGGCCAACCCTGGAATTAACGTAGTGGCGGGGTCGGGATTGTCAGGAGGTGGGAGCGTAGCGCTTGGGGGCACGGTCACGCTGGCTAGTAATCTGGCGGGCACAACCGATGGCATCGCTTATTTCTCGAGTCCGTCCAGTGTTGCTTCTACGCCCGCGCCTACAAATGGGCAGATCCTGATTGGCTCAACCGGCAACGCGCCGGTGCTGAGCACGCTGACTGCGGGATCGAACGTCACTATCACGAATAGCCCAGGCGAAATCACCATCTCCGCCGCAGGCGGCGGAGGCGGCGCTCCCACGCTGCCGTTCTTTGCGACAGGCGGCGGGCGCACCGGGGGAACGCAGGCAGCGACGGTTAACGTCACGAAGTTATGGGGATTCCTGCTGCCCTACAACGTGACCACGACGCAGATTACTTACGACGTGACGACCGCGGACAAAACCGCTAACGATTACGACATTGGCATCTTCACCATTGCGGGCAGTCTGGTGGTGGATCTTGGTCCTGTGCCGGGCAGCACCTTTTCGGCGACGGCGGGTTTCAAGACGCTGGCGTGGACTCAAGGCTCAACCAGCCTTGCGCCCGGCGAATACTATCTTGGCTTCACAACGAATTGCGCGACCGCGTGCGCTAAGGTCGCGGCCGCGGCCACTAACATCAGCTTCGCGATTAACGCTTCAGCGGGGGCCTCCACGGGGGGAGCCTTGCCCTCCACGGTAACGCCACCGGCGAATAATTGGAACACAGGCGATCAACCGGCGGTCGTGATCCATTAACCGTTGCGGGGTTGGCGCAGCGGGCGCTTGCGGGAACAGACGATCAAGCTGCACGAGCAATCGTTTTTCTCTTTACACCCTATGCGATTCTCGCGCTTCGATATGCGAAGCGCTCCTTCTTATGGCAGAATGCGAACGACGTCAACATGAGGAGGCCAACCCCTGGCGGAGTTCTACCGTTGGCTGCCACCCGAGGCAGCGCAGATTTTGCTTGTACTGTTCCTGTCGTTCCTGATCGGGTTGGAACGCGAGGAACATAAAGTCGAGGTTGGATCGTACTCCTTCGGCGGCGTGCGAACCTTCCCGCTGATTGGGCTGATCGGCTATTCCATCGCGCTGCTGTCGGGCGCGCAATTGGTGCCGGTGACCATCGGCTTCTTCGTTATCGGCGGATTCCTGCTGCTTTCCTACTGGCACAAACTTTCATGTGCGCAAGCGGCCGGCGTCACGACGGAGATGTCGGCGCTCGCCACTTATCTGGTTGGAGCTCTGGTTTACTACCAGCACTTCTGGATTGCCACCACCCTCAGTGTAGCCAGCCTGCTGCTGCTGGAACTGAAGGCGGTTCTCGAAAAGCTCGCCACCAAGGCCGCGCCGCAAGAGATTCTCACGTTCGCCAAGTTTCTGCTGCTCACCGCCGTCATTTTGCCGGCGCTTCCCAATCAGCAGTTTGGCCGGTTCCACATCAATCCGTTTAAGACCTGGCTGGTGGTGGTTGCTGTAAGCACAATTTCGTACGGTAGCTACGTTTTGCAGAAAGTGACGAAAGAAAGCGGTGGAGTCGTGTTGGCTGCATTTCTGGGTGGCGCTTACTCGTCGACGGTAACCACGGTGGTCATGTCGCGGAGAGCGGCTCGTGAGGAGCATCCGCACCTGTTCGCCGGCGGCATCCTGATCGCATCGGGTGTGACATATCTCCGCCTCGCGGCGCTCCTGGCGCTGTTCAATCGTGGCCTGGCGGGGATGTTGGTGCCAGCCTTTGTTGTCCTCGCGTGTCTCGGCATAGCCGTTGGCTGGGTTTGGTCGCGCAGGCCGGATGCGGAGGTTTCCGAAGTAAAGCGGGAATTCGAACCAGGCAATCCGCTGGAACTGCTGGCCGCATTTTTCTTTGCATTCTTTTTCCTGGCGATGCTGGTAGCCACGCAGTTGGCCGTTACCTATCTCGGCCGAGCCGGCGTTAATATTCTTGCGGCCGTCATGGGTCTTACGGACGTGACTCCCTTCGTCATGGGGATGACGCAAGCCGCCGGAACGCTGACGCCACTCAAGATTGCAGCGAGTGCGGTATTGATTTCGGCAGCCAGCAATAATCTGGTCAAAGGGATTTACTCGTTCAGCTTGGCGGACCGGAAGACCGGCGTGCAGAGTTTGTCGCTCCTGATCGGGCTGACTGTGGCAGGGCTGGTGCCGCTGCTGTGGCTGTGAGGTGGAGAAGTTGGGGAATGGGAAAATTCTCCGCGACGGCCTTCCGGTTCATCGCGTCCGATCTCTCCCGCAGAACTAGCGCCGTTTGATTGTCGCGAGCCAGGCCGGTGCGCCATGGACACCGTGGAATCTGGTGTGAATCCGGTCCGGTTCGAGGGAGACGACATCCCATCCACTGTTTGGGTTGAACGCTCCTTTCACCTCTTCCTTACTGACGGGGTGCGGGCCAATATCTGGACCATCGTCGCTGAAGCACAACACATACAGAGTTCCACCGTGTTCGGTCACCGACGCTAGACTCGCCACGTATGCTGGTCGCTCGTCGGCGTTAAAGGTGTGGAACAGTCCGCAGTCCAGCACCGTCTCAAACATGCGCCCCAAACGCCCTAGCTCGAAAGCGTCAGCCGCTGCGAACTCAACCTCGATGCCACGGTCCTTGGCCTTCTGTCGGGCCATCGCCAGTGCCGTCTCAGCGACATCAACGCCCAGAACCGACAATCCCGACGGCATTTTCAACGACGCGACGAGAAGAGCGTTCTCGCCCGTCCCGCAGCCCGCATCGAGCACCGCTCCGGCGAATCCGCCCTCGGATGCCAAACGTGCGATTGCGGGCTGCGGCCGGCCTATATCCCAAGGCGCAGGGCCCTCACGGTACGACGCATCCCAAGGCAGTCCTGACCGGCGTTCGTGACCGGTTGGGGGCCGGCCACGGAACGGATCGTCAGCGAGGTTTTCTGATCTCTCGGACAACTGAGACCTCCTTTTACAGTTGATCTTGCCACATCGCAGCACGCTAATCCAGAGGTCTTGACTTTTCCTCTCGCGTTGATGGACAAGGCATGGAGCCCGACAGGGCATGGATGAAGACGCCGAGTATCGTCAGGCGACCAAGCCAGCGGCAAGAGGCTATAAGCCAGTAGCTAGAAGCTTTAAGCTGACTTAGAATAAATCCATGGCGCAAGAACAGAGTTTCGGTCCCTACGTTGACATAGAAAACGGCAAGCGCGTCGTCAAAGAGCTGGTTTTTGGAGACGGCGTGCCCGAAGGCATCGTCATGACTTCGCTCGATGCGACCGTCAACTGGATGCGCAAGAATTCCATCTGGCCCATGACTTTCGGCTTGGCCTGCTGCGCTATTGAGATGATGTCGATGGGCGCGTCGCGCTTCGATATCGCGCGCTTTGGCGCCGAAGTTTTCCGCCCCTCGCCGCGTCAATCCGATCTGATGATCATTGCCGGGCGTGTCTCGAACAAGATGGCACCGGTGATCCGGCAGCTCTGGGAGCAGATGCCCGAGCCGAAGTGGGTGATTTCGATGGGCGCGTGCGCCACCTCCGGCGGCGTGTTCAACAATTATGCGCTGGTGCAGAGTGTGAATCAGGTTATCCCGGTGGATATCTACGTCCCCGGATGCCCACCGAGGCCCGAGCAGTTGATCTATGCGATCACGCTATTGCAGGAAAAGATCCAGAAGGAACGCGGCAGTATGAAGAAGGCGCTGAATCTGGCTCCTGTGGGCGAGTGACAGACACATGTGTGCTCATACGCGGGAGTTGGTGGTTAGGCAGCACTTTGTTTGTGCCTGCTATCTGGCGCGCTTTACCATGGAAGGTAGGCGCGACTCCTTGTTTTACGTCTTTTCACCCGATGGTAGTCCGATGCGGGAAGCCACGCCCAATAGCGTGGGTTTTGAAAGACATTACCACGACATCGATGTCCCGGGCTTCCGCCCAGACCATCTGGAGGGATTTTTTCAGGAATTTGAAGGACCGGCTTGTGGCCTCTTTAAGGCGCTTTCCACGAATCCAGGACGCTCCTTGGCTACCCAGGAGGAGCGCGGGACGATAGCATCTTTCGTGGCATTGCAGGCGGCTCGCATACCGCCAGCAAAGAACAAATACGAGAATCTGGTCATCGATAGTCGTAAGGCGTTTATTCAAGAGATGGCATCCTCTTCCGACTTTTTCGATGAAGTGCTAGCGGCGGCCAAGAAACACGGCGTCGAAATAGATTCCACCGATCGAGGTCGGTTGCTTGAAGCCTTGCAGGGCGGACATATCGTTCCGCAGGTACATAAGACGGAACTATCTGTGGGCATTTTGCGCCTAGCTCACGCAATCGCAGACCAACTGGATGGAATGAACTATTCACTCCTGTACTCCGATGGCCCGGAGTGGTTCGTGTGTTCCGACTATCCCGTTGGGCTGTCCCTTTTGCTGGCAGTTACAGATGACTTGCTTGAGCATCAGAAAGCCATCGAGTGGCCTACGGTTCAGCCGTTTGGAAGAACAATATTCATGCCGATCGCATACAACGTCGCGATCGCAATCCATCGGTTTGAAAACAGACCCACTGCCGTCCGAGCGGATCAGCGAATGGTGGCACGTATCAATACCATTACCATTGCAAATGCCGAACGATTCATCTGTTCACCGGTACCGGATTTTGCGTGTGTTCTGCCGAATAAGGAACTAGGAAGGGCAACGAACGCTGTCGCAGTATTGCAGCAATTTACGAGACGCGAGAGAGCCGACTCAGCCAAGGGCTAATGCGCTGCTTCCCCTACGGTTTAAACTTCGTCGCCAGCTCGCGCTCGGGCGGAGTCATCTGGTTCCATACCGCAGTCAAGTCTTTTTCCAGTATCTGATTGTTTGGATCGACGTGCAGTGCCAGCGCGAACCAGCCGTAGGACGTCGGGAGGTCGCGGGCAACACAGTGGCCGGTTGCGTACATGGTTCCGAACATGCTCCGCGCCTTGGCGTTTTGCTTGGCTGAGGCCGACTTCAGATATTTCACCGCCTGATCGCAATTTTCGGTCGCGCCGCGGCCATAAAGAAAGGCCTCGGCTTTGCGGTAATCCGCATCTCCCTTGTCGCCAATGTCGGTGTCAGCGCCGGGCGCCGGAGCTGGCTCAAGGACAGTCTTGGATCGCGCGGGCTTTACGGCCTCGGCGGTGACCTTCGCAGCAGGCTTCGGCGCGGCTATTACGCTCCGCTCGGCGCTTCTTCGATCAGTACTAGGTTTCGCCGCTCGCGGAGAAACTGGCGGGGCCGCTGGCGCGGAATTGGGCTGCGTTGCCGACGCAGATGTCGTCGGCGTTGATATTTCCGTTGTAGATGTCGTTGGGCCACTGGAAGCTTGCGTTGGCGCAGACGGCGTTGCGGACTGGGCGGTCGGCGATTGAGCCGGAGCTGCCGGCTGTCCAGACTGAGGCGGGTTTGCGGACGACGACGGTTGCGACGCATCCGGCTGCGCTGTTGCTGTCTCGGGTGGAGTGGCCGGACTCGGCTGATTCGAAGCGGCTCGCCGTGCGGCTGCGCCGGTGGCGCCGAGATAATTGTTGTAAGTCCACCAACCGGCGGCACACAAGGCTATGAGCAATCCCAAGAGAAGGAGCACGCGATGACGGCCACCGTTTGCTTCGTCGGGCTCTGCCAGCATCTCCGCGTGCCGGGTTCGATCTCTAAGCTCGTCGACATTCGCCATGGGATCGAGAGAGGGATTCAATCCCAACAGCGATGGGCCTGCTATTGTGCCTGCCGGATGCTCGGGTTGCGGACGCATATTCGCCGGAACCGGGGTGCGTTGCGGCTCAAATCTCTTGTTGTCACCACGGTTGCCAGCCAGGTTCTCACGAAGACTATCGCCGGCGTGGACTGCATCTTGTGAACTTGCGACGACTGGAGTTGGGGCAGCTCGTCGTGCTTCGAGAGGCGTGCCGCACATTCCACAAAAGCGGAAAGCAGGCGAGTTGTCCTCGCCGCAGTTCGGGCAGATCACAGTTGTTTCTCCGAATAACTGCACCTTAACAGTTTACGCTCAGAAGGCCAGACTGAGGGCTCGTTCAGAGGCATTAAAATGCTAGTGCGCAAGGTTTTTCCTCCATGCCAAAAGCCGCGAAAAACAGACCATCCATCGCTGTTAAACGCTTCAACGCCACGCTCGAAAGCATGCGATCGCGGCTGAACTGGATCATCATTCGCGTTCCTTTTGATGCGGCAAAAGCCTGGGGATCGCGCGGCCAGATCAAGATCAAGGGGACGATCAACGGTTTTCCATTTCGCACGTCACTGTTTCCTACGGGCGAAGGCGCCCACATCCTATTGGTGAATAAGCACATGCAGAAGGGAGCTCGCGCGACAGCGGGCGCGGTTGCACGGTTCGAGATCGAGCGTGATACGGAGAAGCGGGTAGCAACGATTCCGGAGCCGTTGCAGCGGATCCTCGCTGGCGACCGCTCTTTTCGTCGCTGGTACGAGCAGTTGAATCACTCTACGCGGAACGAGATTGCGAAGTGGGTCAACCAGCCTCAAAGCGCGGAGGCGCGCGGCCGCCGCTCGGAAAAAATTGCCGAGCGCTTGCTGGAAACGATGCAGGCGGAAAGGGAACTGCCTCCGATCTTGCAGCGTGCTTTGGCACGCAATCCCCGAGCGCGGGAAGGGTGGGAGCGGATGTCGGCGGCACGCCGGCGCTCTCATTTGCTTGGTATCTTCTACTACCGGACGCCAGCCGCCCGGGCCAACCGGATCGACAAGGCGCTGGACGATGCCGTGGCGATCGGGGGGAAAAGATCGCAGAAGCGCGCGGATTAGGGTCGATTGGCTGGCCGGCTTGAACGCGGAGCCTGAGCGTCAGATATGATCCAGATCACAGCTCGACACGTCGGGGATCACATCGCTCCGGTGCCTTCTGGGGAAGAATGCAATCCGAGGCCCTGCGTGCCTTGTGATGCGCCTCAGGCGTTCCCGTGGCCGCACCCGCTGGGTCCACAATTGCCGACAAATAGGGAGGAGGCTTTATGGTTACTAAACAACAGGCCCTCGATTATCACTTTGGGGCCCGGCCTGGGAAGATCGAAGTTTCCTCAACCAAACCCTGCCGCACGCAACGCGATTTGAGCCTGGCGTACACGCCGGGAGTGGCAGAGCCTTGCCTGGAAATCCAAAAGAATCCGCAGGATGCTTTTAAGTACACGGCGAAGGGAAACCTGGTGGGGGTGATCAGCAACGGCACCGCTGTGCTGGGGTTGGGCGATATTGGTGCCCTGGCGGGCAAGCCCGTCATGGAAGGGAAGGGCGTTCTGTTCAAACGGTTCGCCGACGTTGACGTTTTCGATATCGAACTCGACACCCACAATCCGGACGAAATTATTAAAGTCTGCCAATTGCTGGAGCCGACGTTTGGCGGCATCAATCTGGAGGACATCAAAGCGCCGGAATGCTTCTACATTGAAGAGACTTTGAAGAAGACGATGAAGATTCCGGTCTTCCACGACGACCAGCACGGGACGGCAATCATCTCGGGAGCCGCGTTGTTGAACGCGATTGAAGTAGTGGGCAAGAGGCTTGACGAAGTGCAGGTAGTATTCAACGGTGCGGGCGCCTCCGGCATCGCCTGCGCGGAGCACTATGTGCGGCTGGGCGTGAAGCGAGAAAATATCACGCTCTGCGATACCAAGGGCGTGGTGTACAAAGGGCGCACGAATGGCATGAATCCGTACAAGGAGCGGTTTGCCCGCGAGACGAAGGCGCGCACGTTGGCCGACGCCATGAAAGGCGCTGACGTTGCCGTAGGATGCTCGGTGAAAGGCGCGATAACGCAAGACATGGTGCGCTCCATGGGGAACCGGCCTATTGTTTTCGCGATGGCGAATCCAGATCCTGAGATCACATACGACGACGCGAAAGCGTGCCGCAGTGACGTCATTATTGCTACGGGCCGTTCGGATTATCCGAATCAGGTCAACAACGTTCTCGGGTTCCCATTTATTTTCCGCGGAGCGCTCGACGTGCACGCGACGGCGATCAACGAGGAAATGAAGTTGGCGGCTACCCGCGCGCTCGCGAATCTGGCGAAAGAAGATGTGCCCGATTCAGTGTGCCGCGCGTATGGAGTAGAGCGGCTGAAGTTCGGCCCGGACTACCTCATTCCCAAACCGTTTGACCCGCGCGTATTGCTGTGGGAAGCGACCGCGGTGGCGGAAGCGGCGATGCGGACTGGCGTGGCGCAGACTCCGATCGCCCTCGACGAGTACCGCGAGCAACTCGAACGCCGCTTGGGCAAGGCAAACGAGATTGCGCACATGATGGTCCATAAGGCCCAGGCGCATCCAAAGAGCGTTGTCTTTCCGGAAGGCGAGCACGAAAAAATGTTGCGGGTTGCACACATCCTAATCGAGGAGAAGATCGCTCATCCAATTTTGCTCGGGAACCCGGCTACGATCCACGGCACCGCGAAGGAGTTGGGTCTGAATCTTACAAAGGTCGAGATCGTAGATCCGGCGACTTCTCCCTTGCGCGAGCCTTTTATCCAGGAATTGCACAGGCTGCGTCAGCGCCGGGGTGTGACGCTGACCGAAGCGCATGTCTTGATGAAGGATCCGAATGTATTCGGATCCATGATGGTGCATATGGGCGAAGCGGACTCGCTCGTCGCGGGCGTTGGCCAGCACTTCCCGGATACGATCCGGCCGGCTCTGCAGATCATCGGAACTCGAGAGGGATTGCGGAGAGTCTCGGGTTGCTATCTGATGATCACCCAGTCCGGCCAACTCTATCTGCTTGCCGATCCGAGCGTGAATATCGATCCAACAGCGGAAGATCTGGTCGAGATCGCGCTGTGCGCGGCCCAAACTGCGCGGAGGTTCGATCTCACGCCTCGGGTGGCGCTGCTGTCGTTCTCCACGTTCGGTAGCACACAGCATCCGCAGTGTGTAAAGGTGCGCAGGGCCGTTGAACTGCTCCACAAAGCCGATCCGATGCTGATCGTCGATGGCGAAGTGATGGCGGACGTCGCAGTCTCGGCCGAGTTGCTTGAGAAGCAATATCCCTTCAGTCCGTTGAAGGGTGGGGCGAATGTGCTCATCTTCCCCGATCTTGGATCCGCGAACATCGCTTACAAGCTGCTCTCTCGGCTTGGCGGCGGGACGACACTGGGTCCGATTCTGATGGGCATGAGCAAGCCCGTCCACGTGGTGCCGCGCGACACAGAGGTAGGGGAAATCGTCAGCGTCGCCGCCATCGCCGTTGTTGACGCTCAGGAGAACGAGGTCGTCTGCTGGCCGAGCACGCCTAAAAGGTTGGAACTGGTGGGAGAATAACGCTACTCACATCGCGAATCACACGAGGGCATGGTTTCGACCATGCCCTTTCCTTCGCTGCGCTCCTATGTCAGGTAAACGATTACCCTAGCGTGGTAGCGTCGGCGTCGCTGGCTGTCAGCGGGCGTTCGCACGCCAAGCTTCTTCCCGCTCCCCTCATGTTGAGATGACATCGTTCCAAGCGCCGCTTTACAATGGCACGCCGCATCGCAGTTCCGCGTAAGGAGGTCTGAAGTGAAGAGGGAAGTGAAACGAAACGCGAAATGGATTGCCGCTGTAGTGCTCATGATGGCCGCGCTGAGCAGCGCCGAGGAAAAGCGCAAGGTCATCATCGATCAGGACGCCGCCGGCCCCGCTGGCACCGATCAGCAATCGATTCTTCTTCTTATTCAATCGCCGCAGACTCAGGTGCTTGGCATCACAGTGGTCACCGGAGATGCATGGCTGACCGAAGAAGTCGCGCACACGCTGCGCATGCTCGAACTAATAGGACGCACCGACATCCCGGTCGTCCGCGGTGCCGAAAACCCGCTGGTGCGCACCAAAGAACAGACCGAACAGGATGAGCAGCGCGTCGGCTCTTTTGCCTGGCTGGGCGCGTGGACGCCACGCCTCTATCATCCTCCCCGCGAGATCCCGCCGATGCCGGAAGGCGCGCCCACGACCAAGCCCGCCGACGAGGATGCCGCTCACTTCCTGATTCGCATGGTGCGCAAGTATCCGCATGAGGTGACGATCTACGAAGGTGGCCCCATGACTAACCTCGCTCTCGCGATCACAATCGATCCCGAGTTTGCCAGCCTTGCCAGGGAACTGATTTTCATGGGCGCGAGCCTGGATCCACAAACCGACGACCCGGAGTTCACCGACACACCGCGACGCGAGTTCAATCTGTGGTTTGATCCAGAAGCGGCACACATCGTCCTGCGTGCGCCCTGGAAGCGGATTGTATGTACACCTGTCGACATTTCAGTCAAGACCCACATGTCGCAGGATTTGATCGACCGGGTCAAAGCAGGGAAGAGTCCGTCCGCCCGCTACATTGGAACCTATGCCCGTCTTTACGGCACATACAACTATCTTTGGGATGAACTGGCCTCGGCGGCGTGGCTCGATCCCAACCTGATCACAAAGAAGGAAACCCGCTATATGGACGTCAATCTGGAGCGCGGCGCGGGCTATGGAGACACCCTGACCTGGACCGAGAACGACAAGCCCAAGCGCGAGCTCCATCCAGTCGAGATTCAGCGGGACCTGGACACGGAGCGGTTCTACCGCTTGTTTGTGGACTTGCTCACGGCAGAAACGCCAAGGCCATGATAAGGCGGCCTGTTATACATATGTCAAGATACGTACCAGTGTATATGTACAAAATGTCCCACGTCGAACACTTTGTATGTTTCCCACAAACAACTCCCCGCAGCCGCTACGGGCGCCAGGTCATATTTTGCATGGGGTTGGAAAAGCTAACTCGGGAAAGGTTTGGTGCGGAAGGGGGGATTTGAACCCCCACGCCTTTCGGCGCCACCCCCTCAAGATGGTGTGTCTGCCAGTTCCACCACTTCCGCAGGGACAGCAATGAATGCATCGGCTAACGCCCTGGACTTTCTCAGGCAATTCGCCGGCGCACTGTGTATTTTAGCATGCTCACTATACACTGCTGCTTCAGAAGTGAGGGCGTCCGAAGGCATCCTCGGGCCGCGCGTCCGGGTTCGGCCATCTATGAACGCACGCATCTTCTTTTGGTCATTGACCTCGGCGCTCGCCGGGTTCCTCTTCGGTTTCGACACGGTCGTCATCTCGAGCGCTGAGAAAACGATTCAAGCGCTGTGGGGCCTGAGCCCCGCGGCTGCATGGCGTAGCTATGGGCTCCGCGTTATACGGCACCGTGGTGGGCTCGATGATTGGAGGATTGCCCGCGGACCGTTTTGGCCGCAGGGCTACGCTGCTTTCTCAGCGAGCCCAGATCCACCAGCAAAGTTATGAGCCCAGCGCGAGCAGGGCTTTGCGCAGGCCGTTGTGGCGCTGCGTGAGGCGGAGGTAAAGCATTTCATCAGACTTGGTTTTGGCGCGGATGACTTTGAGCAGTTCCTCTTTTTCTCCCTGGGTCCAGGAGCGCACTGCAGCTGGTGTTAACAGCAAAGCGAAATTGTCGAAAGCCGTTTTCTGTAGCGGACTCCATGAAGATGTGTTGACGTGCAGAGTGCGCTCCAGCGCCTTTCGCGCGTGAGCGCGCATGCGGCCGGCGTCTCCGGCAAACTCGCGGGCCATGCGTTCGTTGACGCGAAATCCTATATTGCGGGTTGAGAACGTATCCCACGCCCCTGGCTCGCTGGAGGTTCCCATGTGAGCGCCCCCAAGCGTCCCATTCCGCGAAAGCCACGCGTGATTCCGGGCGCGAACCTGGGGCACCGTCTTTTCTGATAACTCACTTTTCAGAAACTCCTTTTTCAAAACATCGTAGAAGACGTGGCCGGCGGCTAGGCGTTTGAGAATGCGCGCTGGCGTGCGGTATTTTGGATTGGCGGCAATTTTCTTTTCTTCGTGCTCGACGAGCTTGCGCAGTTCGGCTCGCCCGGGGCGAAATCCCAGCTTGCGGTAAAACCAGAACGCGCCGGAATCAATCGCCTCATCGTTATCGTGGCCGAGTTGGTAGGGATAAACGGAGACCACGGTCGTTCCCATCCGCGCGCACAGGCAGCGCAGAACCTGGGCATAGATCCATCCCGCCTCGCCGCCACGGAACGTGTAAAACGTGTTGAAGCCAACCTCCATCCACTCGCACAGGCCGATGGCCTCGATGTAGTTGATGGGGACGCCGTTCTTCAATGTGAGGCCCGCGACGTAGGCACGAAGCGGCAGACGGCGCTCTGGAGGCAGGTTCCAGAGATAAACCGAAATGCCACGGCCGAAATCAGTTTGTATTACCGAGCGCGGGTCGGCAAGCGTGGTGCCGTAGAGTTCGCGGTAACGCACCAGCATGACCTCGCGAATCATGTTGGCGATGCGTTCGCCCTCTTGCGGCGAGAGATGCTTGACTTGGGGCGGACGTTTTGCCAACTCATCCGCGAGCGAAACCTGGCTGCGGCTGATGAGCGGGCCATCGTGATAGAAAATCTTGCGAACCGGGTGCCAGTTGCGCGTGCGGGAGATGCGAGAGTTTCCCAGGTCCCAGCGCAGAGGTATGCGCAGGGACTCGTATAGCTCGGCTCTTTGCTGCTCCGGCAAAGGGAGCGCCTCGAAGCGCTCAATGAGCCATGCGGGTAAGTGCGATGGATTGCCAGCTTTCTTTTTTCGAGATGCGTTTCTGCCAGCCAACCCTGCCGCTGTTTCGAGCCAGCGGCGGAATGGGGTGTCGGCTTCGACATAGGCGTCGTCTTCGAGCAGCGGCATGAATCTAGGGCCGGTCGTGCCCAGTTCGCGCCCCGGTTCATAGTTATCCCAAGCGATCTCGACCTGGCCGGGCATGCGGCGCACAAGCCAGCACGCGACATCGAAGCTGAGTGTGTCTTCCATCTGGGTGCCTGCGATGCCGCCTACTTCGAAAGTGTCGAAGGCATCCATATCGGCGCCAGATTCGCGCAAGGCTGTGACTTTTTCGTGAAACTTATTGAGGATGCACTCTGTTAGCCACAGCACCGCCGGACTTTGCGGGAAGGCGCGGATGAACATCAGCGCTTCGTGAAAGCGAATCAGTGAGGACGGATCGGGGAAATGCGCACGGTCCAGCGATCGAAGCAGTTTCTCGATGCGTGCGGCGTCGCCGGGGCTGAAGCGGTAGCGGGCGGCTTCGAGGTCAGCGAGCGCGCGATCGAACGATGAGGCGGCTATCGGCATGCTTGGTTATTGCTCGAAGCAGCATTGTAGCTGCATAGCGAGGGCAATGGACTTTACCGTGGCCAAAAGCCGGGATCGAGACAGGCAGGGATGTTTCGACTCCGACGCGGCGTCACTTTGTGAAGCCACGTCTCCGCTCAACAAGACGGAACCGTTCCCCTTATTAAGAGAGAACTCGCTTAGTCCAGGCCGTTAGTCCAAAGGCTTAGTCGAAGATCGTGACCGCCGAGGCGATTACCGTGGTCCACAAGCCGCGCTTATCTCCGACGGCGGACTGCGTGACGTTGGCGGTGCGCACGATTTTATTCGAGATGCGGTAAATCTCTTTTTTCTCGTCCCATGAGCGGTCGGGATCGAACTCCACGTCGAGCGTGGTGGCCAACATTTCGGCGGCGAGTTCCTCGGCGTAATCGCCGGCGGCATCTTCGGTCTCGCCGAAGGAGTGGTGTTCGCTGAGATAGCCGTAGGTGTTGCGGTCGGCCGGAATGGCAACGCCGATGGAAGAAGCCAGCAGCCGGTGCGGTTCGTGCGTCGAATTTTCGGCGACCACGGCAAACACTACTTCACCGGGGTGCAGATACTTGAGTCCCTGCGAGCGCGGAATCAGCTTGCACTGCGGCGGAAAAATAGAGGAAACGCGCACCAGATTTTGAGCCGCGATGCCGGCATCGCGGAGGGCAAGCTCGAAGGAAGTCAATCGCTCGCGATGTTTTCCCACACCCTTCGTGAAGAAGATCTTCTTCGGAACCATGTCCTTGCCCAATTCATTTTCCTCCGCGGATTGTTAATGCGTAACGGCCAAATCTAACACAGCGATTTGTGAACATTGTATGAAAAAAAGACAGGACTATCCTACTTCGGCAGCAAGGAGCCCCGGGTCGAGCTCAGGCGGCGTGGACAACCGCCGACTTTGCCGCCAGAGTCAACAAAACAGGGTTCGCCAGGCGCTCGAAGTCCTCAAAGCTCATGCGGACCAGTTCCCGGTGCGTGCCTGCGTTGAAGGCAATTTCCTTATCCTCGGCGAGCGTCTCGTCGGCGAACACATCCATGCCGTAGAGATTGCCGAAGGGCGGCATGGAGCCGGTTTCGCAATCGGAAAAGCGATGGCGGAACTCCTGTTCGCTGGCGAGTTCCACACTGTCCACGCCCAAATATTTCTTCAGGCGGTAGAGATCGACGCGAAGTGAAGCAGGCACCACCGCCATGGCGAGCCGTCCATCGATCATAACCATGACGGTCTTGGCGAGTTCTTTTCCTTTTATATGAGTGAGGGCGGCAATCCCCTGGGCGGTGTACGCCACCGAATGCGAGATCACCAGATATTTAACTTGATTGCGATCGAGGAATTCACGGAGTTTCGATAAAGGCACAGGAACCTCCCAGCCAAACCGCAGGCAGGAGCGCCTTCAATTGATCGGCTCGAAAGCAGGCTCCCTGTCTAAAATGCCTGCGCGTCCATGCTGGCTCTATTATCCGCCTGTCAAGGCGGGAAGGGTGAGTGAAATCTTCGGAATTATTGCGTGGGCAAGCAACTCAAAGACGATCTACGGGAGCACCTACGAGGCCTCGAAAAAAGGGGAGTAAGCCAAACCGCACGCGACAGATACCGTCAGCTACCTGCAGGCGCCGGCTAAAAAGAAAGGGCCGATCGCAACCACTATGATGCCTCTTTTGTGACCAGCGACGGGGCAGTTTCTCTTGGTTGAGAACTGGCAAGCTGAGAGCTGGCAACCTTCATTTCCTGCCAGTCGTAGCTAAATTCACGTCCACAGTCCAGGCACGTTACGTACGTTCCAGTTCGCGCGCCTGCTTTTGCGCGCAGCGAACCGGCGCGAATTGTCAGCGGGAAGCTATAGCGGGGATGACGGCATCCGAACATCGTGTCCATGATTTTTGCGAGCATGTGCGCCTCCACACGTAAATAGCGAGAGAAAAGGAAAGTTGCTTTATTTGCGAATCCCTACACCCACTTAGATTCGTTTTTCAGAAAAAAGGTTCTGCACCGGCACTATGGTAGGGGTATCGAGAATCAAAGGAGTTATCGGATGGGAAGCCGGGCGGCAGAGTGCCAAATGAGGAAAAACAGCGCCCTTACACTTTCTGCGGGCCGGATTTCTTTTCTTCGTTATGGTTCTTGTCGCACGAATCTTTATGAGCGGAACACTTTGTCATGATGGCCGACTGGAGCCGTCCGCGAAGGTCGTCGGGTAGTTCGTAGAGTTCCGAGTTGCGGTAGATCTCGATGGTCTTCTTGGTGGTGTCGCAGACGACGTAGCAGTTGTGGCACCACGACAGGTGATTCTCGAGTTCGGACTTGGTCCGCTCGTCGATGGCGCCATCGAGGTAGTTGGTTAGTTCGTTTAGAAATTCAGCACACTTCACTGGTTACTGTCTCCACTTGCCCGCTTCTGAAAAAAGCGGCTGAGTCGATCGCGCAACTGCAGACGCGCTCGCAGCAATCGCGACTTTACCGCCGGAATACTCAACTCCAATGCCTGGGCTGTTTCCTCGGTCGAAAGACCTTCGACGTCGCGCAAGACAAAAACCGTCCGGAAGCCCGCGGGCAATCCCTGAATCGTGCGAGTCAAAATATCCCGCAACTCCGCCTGGTTGTACATCTGCTCAGGATTGGGGCTCCAATCCGCAACCTCGCGGGGAAGCGAGTCATCTTCGGTCTTAATATCTTCATCCAGAGAGACCATGCGTTCCGGCCGTCTCCGGCGCAACCTCATCAGCGCTTCATTGACCGCAATCCGTACGAGCCAGGTATAAAACTTGGATTGCTCCTGGAACTGCGCCAGGTTCCCATACGCCTTGAGGAACGCGTCTTGCACTACATCTTCCGCGTCCTCGCGGTTCTGAGTAATGTGCTGCGCGATGCGGAAAACATTCCGGTCATAACGCCGCACCAGTTCTTCAAACGCGCTGTCGTCGCCGCGTTTGGCCCGCCGGACCAGCTCCATTTCTTCGCTGATCGGTTGCTGTACGTTTGGTTGGATGGCACTCATTCGTTAGTTGATGCAGATTATTCCGGATGTTCTCGGATAGACGCCCCTGGGTATTGTAACGGCCAAAAGGGTATTGTGGCGAACGATTTGTGACGGTTTATGCAAGCTCCCTCAGATGAGGCGTTACTGGCGGGACAGGTACCAAAGTGCGATGGGCAGCCTTCCAGACGGCCCTATAATCTGGGCTAGATGGGCAGGTGTACTCTGCCTTCGCCCGTGGGATTTTTGGGCTCTGGGAGCGCGCATGTCGGATCGCGGCTGGATGGAACCGATTGTTGAAAGAGTAGTAAGTCAGGTGCTGGAGAACCACGCCTCGCAACTGCGCCGGGAAATTGTCCGGCGTGTGACCGAGGAGATCGCGGCGCAACCGGGCTCGGGTGGGGCTTTGGGCTCCCCTGCGGCACCCTTGGCGCGTGCGGTTGCCGATATCCAATTGGGCACGTCGCAAAGAGAAATTCTTCATGCGCTCATCGCTTCCAGCTCTTGCTGCGCCGCCAGAATCGCTCTGTTTGTGGTTAAAGCTGGCGGTGCTGCGGGATGGCAGGCGCGCGGCTTCACGAATGGCGCTGCCATAAAAGACTTCGCGCTCGACGCGGCCGCGCCCGCGGTGCTGCGGGCAATCGGAGATCGCACGGCCTCAAGCGCGGCGGCGTCGGAATTCGATTCGCGCTTCTTTGCACAGTTTGGGAAACCAGCCGGCGAAGCGCGGCTGCTGCCCCTGATTCTGAAAGACAAAGTGGCAGCCCTCGTCTATGCCGACGGTGGAACCGACGGCGCTCTGTTGGATACCAGCGCGCTTGAGGTGCTGGTCCTTTCGGCGAGCGCATGGCTCGAAGTGAATGCACTGCGCAAGCAGGCTCATAAAGATGGTTCCGTTGCGAGCGCTCCGACGGCCGGAGCCGGTGAGGCGTCGCCTGCATCAGCGCACAACGATCCATTTGCCGCGCAAACACCGGCACACGCGAAGGCTGCTGCTGCGTCGGCGGGCACGTCGGAAGCGGCTGCCGCGGCTGCCGGTGCCACCGAGGTGAGCGCAAATGCGCATAGCGCAAGCGTCGAAGTTCAGTCGGCGGCGGTCGCCACACCTGGCGTAGCGACGGGATCATCGCAGGTTGGCCACGTCCAAAGCGAGTTGCAGACCGGGGTATCGGACGCGCCCGCCTTGCATCCGCACACATTGCCTGAGCCGACGGCGTCGCCGGCCTTGCCCGAGCATCTGTCACCTCAGGATCAGGATATCCACGATAGGGCGCGGCGCTTTGCCCGTCTGCTGGTCGATGAGATAAAGCTCTATAATCAAGCTAAGGTTGTTAAGGGACGGAAAGACAAAGATCTGTGCGAACGCTTGAAAGATGAGATTGAGAAAAGCCGGAGCACGTACCAACAACGTTACGGGAACACGGTTGCAGCTTCGGGCAATTACTTCCAACATGAACTATTACGAAGTCTCGCGGAAGACGATGCTTCCGCAATGGGTCCGAATTTTAGTTTGTAGGTGGGTTTAAGTGCGCCCTCTGGCGGGTTTGGTTTTTTCGGCAGCGATTCTCCTTTCCGGGTTCGGCATGTCCGTGGATGCCGCCGCTCAGGACGCAAGCTCCGCGTCCACGCCATCGGAGGCGACAGGCAAACCGGTTAAAAAGTCCGCTGCGCCACCCAAAAGTGCCCATCGCAAAGTCGCGGCGAAGACGTTGGCCCAGTCATCCGGCAAGACTTCTACACACAGCGCCGCGAGAACTCGCAACTCCACGAGAACCAGCCAACGAACACATCGCAAACCCGTTTCTCCGCGCGTGCGGCGCGCCCGGCAGGCCTTTGTGGCTTCGGCCAGCTTGCGCCCCATGTCGCAGCAACTGCTTCAGGATCGCACTCCTGCCGCCTATGCCGGAGTAGAAGCTTATGCGCGCCATCATGCGAAAGAAGATGCCGGAGCATTGGCATGGTTGGTTCTTGGCTACGCCCACACGCTCGATCATGATTACAGCAAGGCGATTGAATCGCTCAACCGCGCCAAGGCTGGAGCCAGCGAACTCGGAGATTACGTCACCTATTATCTTGGCGAAGCCTATCTGAGCACGGGGCATACCGCGGAGGCGCTGTCTACACTTTCAGGCTTCAGCAAGACTTTCCCCGATTCGCTGCTCATCCGCGACGCCCACCTCGCGTATGCGAACACGCTGCTGATTGAGGGCCGGCCGCAGGATGCTGCCGCTCAACTCGAAAAAGATCGTGCACCGGTGCGCGCCGACATTGAGCTGGCGCTGGGGCGAGCCTATGCGGCAGGCGGAGACAAACAAAAAGCGGCAGACGCTTTCCGCAACGTCTATTTCAATTTGCCTGTCAGTTTTGAAGCTGAGCCGGCGGGCGCCGAGCTGCGCAAGTTGGGAGTGACCAGTTCGATTGAGGAACAGCGCACCCGAGCCGGTCTTTTGTTTAAAGGCAAGCACTACAGCGAGGCGGCTGAGCAGTATCGCGAACTGGCTGGCAACGTCGCTCCAGCGGAGCGAACTGAAGTTCAGCTCCAGTGGGCGAATGCGCTCGAAAAGAGTGGCCGCAGCAAAGATGCTCGGCAATTACTCAATTCGCTGGGAACGCAGACCGGCGACGCCGAAGCGGAGCGGCTTTATTTGCTGAGCGAAACTGCGCGCTCAACCAGCGACGAGGGGGCTGTGCTGGCAAAGGTCAACGAGTTGCGGCAGTTTGGCCCGGCCAGCCCATGGCTAGAGCAGGCGCTGCTTTCCGCGGGGAATATGTACCTGCTGAAGCGCGATTACGACCATGCCATCGACTACTATCGCGAACTACAGCAGCGTTTTCCGAGCGGCACACACTCTTCCTACGCGCACTGGAAGGCGACTTGGCTTGCTTTTCGCCAGGGGCGCGTCGCGGAGGCGCGTCAGGGATTTGAAAATCAGATTGTGCTGTACCCGGATTCTCCCGAGATTTCGGCCGCGCTCTATTGGCGTGGCAGGGTCGCAGAGGAAGAAAACAATTCCGGCATGGCCCGCGCGTTCTATGTGAAGCTGTGCGACCGTTATCACAATTATTACTATGCCGAATTAGGTCGCAACCGCCTGAAAAATTTGCGCAGCAACAGCGCGGTCGACGACGCCGTGCACTATGCAATTCTCGATCACGTTGCGCCGCTCTCTTCGGTCGCAAAGGTTGAGCCCTCCGAGCCTCCCGATGACGATCTGCGCGTGGCGCGGGCGCGGCTGCTTTCGAACGGCGGCTTGATCGATATGGCCGTGCGCGAGCTGCAAGCTGCGGCGGTGGAAGAGGGAGCCAGCTGGGCTCCTCCGGAAATGGCGCGCGCGTATCAGGATATTGGCCGCTACGACCGCGGCATCGAAGTGATGAAGCGCTCAACGCCCAACTATTTTGCGGTCGATATTTCCGACCTCCCGCGGCCCTACTGGGAGGCACTGTTTCCCAGGGCGTACTGGGATGACCTGCGCAAATATTCGCAGGAGAACGGACTGGATCCGTTCCTGGTTGCATCGCTGGTGCGGCAGGAATCGGAGTTCAATGCAACGGCAATTTCGCATGCGAATGCGGTCGGCCTGATGCAGTTGCTCCCAAAAACAGGAAAGACGGTGGCAAAGCAGGTAAAGCTTAAAGGATATCGACCACCGCAGCTCTATAACCCTGCGATAAACCTCGAACTGGGCACGCGCTACTTCAAGGATATGGTCGACAAGTACAACGGACAGTTCGAATATGCGCTGGCCGCCTACAATGCTGGCAGCGATCGCGTCTCCGACTGGCTGGGCGAAGGCCATTATCGCGACCCGCAGGAATTTGTCGAATCCATCCCCTTCACCGAAACGCGCGAATACGTGCAAGCCATCCTGCGCAACGCCAGCGTGTATCGACGGCTGTACGAGACGCCGTAACACGTTGCCGAAGCACCGTTCCTTATGCCCCCGAATTTGAATTTGTCCTCCCGAACGAAGTGAGGGATCTGCAGTATTTTCTGCTGGAGAACTGTATCTCGGCTGTCAGGATTTTGGCATATGCGGAGCTATATTTCTCACTTGACGACTGTGTTACCTAGAGTAACAATGGGATAGTGTACAAGGTTGTTACCACAAAATCCTTCGCGAAGGAGCTTTCTCGGATCCCCGTGAACTGGCAGAAGCGGATTGTGGAAAAGATCAAAGAAGTTGCCGTTGACCCGTATGGCCGACACAACAATGTCACCAAGCTCCAGGGACGCGATGGCTATCGGCTTCGAGTTGGCGATTGGCGCATCATTTACGAGTTGCACGACGACCGTCTTGAATTATGGGCATTAGGAGTGGGAGCGAGAGGGGGAATTTACTGATGCGTATTGAGACCATTAACCGCAACGGCAGGGAATTTGCTGTGATTCCGGCGGAAGCCCTGCGGAAGCTGATGGAAGATGCGGAAATGCTCGCCGACGTGAAGGCCTACGATGCCGCCAAGGTTCGTCTCGAATCTGGCGAGGACGAACTCATCCCCCTGGAGATCACCGAGCGCCGCCTGCAGGGAGAGCCAGCGCTTCGCGTCTGGCGCGAGTACCGCAAGCTCACGCAGGAACAACTGGCAAAGAAGGCGAAGGTGTCGCGCGCACTTATCGCAGCCATCGAAACCAACCGCAAATCCGGCTCTGTGAGCACATGGAAGAAGCTGGGCGCCGCCCTCAACGTGAGCTGGGAGCAATTGGCATAGGAGAGGTAAGTCACTACGCCGATTGCTCGCTCGGCGACTTCGTGAACAGGATCTCCAACACCAGCAGGCAGGCGCCGACCACAATTGCGCTATCGGCGACGTTGAACGCGGGCCACTGATAGTGGCGGACATAGAAAAGCAGGAAGTCGACGACGCGGCGGCTTACGATGCGATCCCAGAGGTTGCCTAGCGCGCCGCCGAGAATCAAAGAGAGACCGACTCCGGTTGAAGTCATGGCATGACTCGACTTCCACAGCAGCACCGAAACGATGACGAGCGCGACCACAGAAAACAGGATCAGCATTGCGATTTTCCAGGGCGATGGCGAGTCGGCAAAAATGCCGAATGCCGCGCCAGGGTTCTCGGTGTGAATAATGCGAAAGAAACCGGGGATCACTGGGATGCTATCGTGCATGGTCAGGCGATGAGAAATGAGCCACTTGGTGTAGCGGTCGAGAGCGAGGACGGCGGCGGCGATCAGAAAATAATATTTGCGCATGAGAAAAAATGATTAGATTTCTTTGAGCACAGCGCTGCAACGTTCGCACACGGTTGGATAAGTCTGATCTTCACCGACGTGAGTCGAGTAATTCCAGCAGCGCTCGCATTTCTGGCCGTCGGCTTTCTTGACTTCAACTTTGAGGCCGCCTGTGCCGCTGTCGGAAGACACGGCAAGCCGCGTCTCTACGGCCGAGACGATGAAGAGGTAGCGAAGTTGAGATTCGTAACGTTTCAGCAGCGCATAAACTGGCTCGGGCGCGGTGAGCTGCACTTGCGCTTCGAGGCCCGTGCCGATGAGTTTTGCATTGCGCGCTTCTTCCAGGGCTTTCAGGACTTCGTCGCGAATCGAGCGCAGGCTCTGCCAGTCTTTCTCTTTGGCCTCGTCGTGTTCGGCGACGTTCGGGCCAAGGATGCTTTCGGAGTTCGGGAACATCGCGAGATGCACACTTTCCTCGCGGCTTTCGCTCTTGGGCAGATGTTGCCAGACTTCTTCGGATGTAAACGTCATGATCGGCGCGAGCAGCCGCACCAGCGCTTCGCCAATCCGCCAGATCGCAGTTTGCGCCGAGCGGCGGGCCTGCGACTTCGCCGCGGAAATGTAGAGGCGATCTTTTAGTACGTCGAAATAAAACGCGCTTAAATCAACGATGCAGAAGTTATTCACGCGCTGGTAAATCTTGTGGAAGGCGAATTCGTCGTAGGAGTTCCTTACATCCGCGGCGAACGCGGAGGTTTGCCGCAGCATGTATTGGTCGAGTTCTTCCATCTTCTCGAACGCCACCGCATCTTTCGCGGGATCGAAATCGTAAAGGTTGCTCAGGATGTATCGGAACGTGTTGCGAATCTTCTTATAGTTTTCCCCGACGCGCTGCATGAGCGCTTCGGAGCCGACTACGTCTTCACGGAAGTCGACGGACGCGACCCAGAAGCGGACGATCTCGCCCCCAAGCCGGCTTGCGATATCTACAGGATCGACGTCGTTGCCGCGCGACTTTGACATCGCCTGACGCGATTCGTCGAGGGTCCAGCCGGGTGTAACTACATTCTTGTACGGAGGCGAGGCGTGCGTGCCCATGGCGCAGAGCAGGGAGGACTGGAACCATCCGCGATACTGATCGCCGCCTTCGAGGTAGAGATCGGATGGCCACGGGTATTCCGGCTCGGCCGCGACCAGTGCAAGATAACTTGCGCCGGATTCCAGCCAGACGTCGAAGATGTCGGTTTCTTTTTCGAACGCAGTACCGGCGCATTGTGGGCACTTGGTTCCACTTGGAAGAATGTTGTCGGATTCGGGCGTGAACCACGCGTCTGCGCCGGAACGTGCAAATAGCTCGACCACTTTTTTGTTAACGCCGGGAACGTTGAGCGGCTTCCCGCAACCTTGGCATAGAAAAACCGCGATCGGCACTCCCCAGACGCGCTGCCGCGAGATGCACCAGTCAGGCCGCGTCTGTAGCATGTTCGATAAGCGCTCTTCGCCCCACGCTGGATCCCATTTCACTTTTTTGATTTCTTCGAGCGTGCGCGTACGCAGCGTGTCGTCTTTGCTGCGGCCGCCGGGCATAAGCGTTTCCATCGAGATGAACCACTGCTCGGTGGCACGGAAAATCACGGGGTTGTGACAGCGCCAGCACACAGGATACGAATGCTCAGTTTTGTCGGAGTGCAGCAGCGCGCCTCGGCTCTTGACCAGGTCGATGATCGGCTGATTGGCGTCCCACACGCGCTTGCCGTCGTATTCGGGCAGGCCGTTGCGCAGGATGCCTTTTTCGTCGACGTTGCTGGTGGCATCGAGTCCGTACTTAACGCCAGTTATAAAGTCTTCGGCTCCGTGCGACGGCGCCGTGTGGACCACGCCGGTTCCGGTGTCCATTGTGACGTAGTCGGCTAGCACACCGAGAACTTTGCGGTCGAGGAACGGATGCTGAAAGTTAAGGCGCTCGAGTTTGCGTCCGGGAAAGTGGGCCAGAGGACGCGGATCGGCCAAGCCGCATTTTGCGGCTGCATCATTCGCGAGCTTTGCGGCGACGATGTAACCCTCGCCTCCAGATTCCAGCGCGACATACTCTTCATCGGGATGAAACGCAACGGCCATCGAAGCCGGCAAAGTCCACGGTGTGGTCGTCCAAATAATGGTCGAGAGCTTTTTCCCGGCGAGCGAAGGATCTATCTTTGCCGGATCGTCGAGCAACGCATACTTTACCCAAACGGTTGGGCTGGTGTGGTTCTCGTACTCGACTTCAGCCTCGGCTAGAGCGGTTTCGTCATGCATGCACCAGTAGACGGCGCGCAGGCCTTTGTAGACGAAGTCGTTTTCGTAGAACGAGAAGAAGGTCTGCAACACCACCGACTCGTACTGCGGAGTCATGGTGGCATAGGGCTGGTCAAAGCGGCCAAACACTCCTATGCGCTTGAACTGCGTGCGCTGAAGGTCGAGAAACTTCTGCGCATACTTGCGGCAGGCGTTGCGCACGGAAAGCACCGGCATTTGCAGCTTTTTCCCGCCGAGTTCTTTATCCACTTTGATTTCGATGGGCAGGCCGTGGCAATCCCATCCGGGAACGTACGGCGCATCGAAGCCGGACATGGTTTTCGACTTGACGATGAAGTCCTTAAGGCACTTATTCATCGCCGTGCCCAGATGGATTGGCCCGCTGGTGTAGGGAGGACCATCGTGGAGGATGTACTTTGGCGAGCCCTTGCGCGCCGCGCGGATGCGCTCGTAAAGCTTCTCCTGCTCCCAGCGAGCCAGCATCTTGGGCTCGTTCTGCGGCAGGTTGGCCTTCATGGGGAAAGCGGTCTTCGGCAGATTGATTGTGGATTTCAGGTCCAGCGGCACTCGCAGGTTTCTCCAAATGATTGAATCTTTTCATTATAGGGAGCGCGAAAGGACGCTGTCTATTAGAAGGGTACATGGAGCGCGAATTCCATAAAGTAGTGCCTCGGCCGGTGGAAAAGCGTGTACAATTTTCCGTAGATCGAAGAGCATTCCGCATCTAAGCTATTGCGAGAGTTGATACGACCACTGCTCTCTGAGTTTCCTGGAGAACCTCGCAAGCTGGATCGCGCATCCAAATGGATGTTTGGCAGTAGTAATCTATCGGTTTCCCCGGAGTTGGCAGGCGGGGCGATTTCCGGGGGCCATTCCTGAAAGAGTATGGGCAATAGCGAAACACGACCGAACATGCCGGCACCCGATCAGGGACCCGAACTGCATCTGCTGCTGAATAACCAGACGCTTGACGAGCCGCTCTGGAAATCCCTGTTCCGCAATATTGACGAATTCTTCTTTCCCAAAAAACTGCCCCCTCTGGTGCTGACATCGAAGCCGATTCCGGTTCGTGACATCTGGGGTTTTTACAACTACAAGGGCAAGGGCGCGGTCGGTTCGACGATTATTCACCTGGTGGCAATCGCGCTGATCATTGTCGGGACGATCCTGGGCCAGCGGATGGTCAAGGAGATTGTGAAGCCGAAAGATACGGTGGAATTGATCGCTCCCAGCGATATGCCAACACTGGAGCCTTCGAAAACCGTTTCCGGTGGTGGTGGCGGCGGCGGTGATCGCGACAAACTGCAAGCTTCTCAGGGACGGCTGCCGAGACAGTCGATGCAGCAATTCACGCCACCGGCAGCGGTGGTGCGAAACCTGGACCCGAAGCTGCCGATGGAACCGACGGTTGTGATTCCGCCCGATGTTCACCTGCAGCAGCCGAATCTGCCGAACTTGGGCGATCCTCTTTCGCATGTTCCGGCCGCGTTTCCTTCAAATGGAACGGGCTCGGGCGGAGGGATTGGCTCCGGCAGCGGCGGTGGAGTTGGCAGCGGCGAAGGTCCGGGATTTGGGCCGGGACATGGCGGCGGTACAGGTGGTGGAGCGTTTCGCGTAGGCGGAGGGGTATCGGCCCCGAAGGCAATTTACGCGCCCGATCCCGAGTATTCTGAAGAAGCACGCAAGGCGAAATTCCAAGGCACATGCGTACTGTGGCTGGTGGTGGGGCCGGATGGCAAGCCCCGCGACATCAAGGTGCAGCGTACGCTGGGTTTGGGCCTGGATGAAAAGGCAATTGAAGCCGTGAAGAACTGGCGCTTTGAACCGGCGATGAAGGACAACAAGCCGGTAGCGGTGCAGATCAATGTAGAAGTGAGCTTCCGGCTGTACTAGATTTTGGTGTACTCGATTCTGGCTGTACAGGTTTCGAGGTTAGGAGCCCAGAAAACGGCCGCGAAATGCGGTCGTTTTTGTTGGAAGCTAGGCTAGTACGACACGCGGAAACCAGATTGCTCGAAGCTCGCAGCTCAACTATTCCTTCAAATCTACGTGCAGCACATCCTCCACCGGAAGTCCTAAGAAGCGGCTGCCCATCTTCTTGAATTTTTCGGCGGAGTCGGTCGCAAAGAACTTGAGGCGTGCGCTTGCACGGCGCTCCGCGTCCGAGGAAGAAGCAAGCGGATGGATCTGCAATTGGCGGGCAACTTCCTGCGCGGTGGAGTCAGCCGAATCGACGATCTCCACATGCGGGGGCGCGATCCGGCGAAGAACGGGTTTCAGCAGGGGATAGTGCGTGCACCCGAGCACGAGAACATCGGCATTGCTAGCGTCATCCGAAAAAGCTTGGCCCAGATAAATGCGCGCGACCTGCTCGGTCACGGGGTGGTCGATCCAACCTTCTTCGACCAGCGGCACAAAAAGCGGACAAGCCTTTTCCTTGACCACGACATTCCTGGCTTCGAGGGCACGGCGGTAAGCGTGGCTGGATACGGTAGCATCGGTGCCGATGACGACGACATTGTGCGTGCGGCTGGCAGAGGACGCGGCATTGGCTCCCGGTTCGACTACGCCGATGACTTTCACCTTCGAGGCGGCACGAATTTCATCGAACGCAAGCGCGGTGGCCGTGTTGCAGGCGATAACCAGAAGTTCCGCGCCACGCTCCTGTAGATAGTTGATGGCGCCAACGGCGTAGTGGGCGACCGTGGATGCCGACTTGGAGCCGTAGGGCAGGCGAGCCGTATCACCAAAATAAAAATAATTGGCGTCGGGGATTCGGTGGACGAGGGCGCGCAAGACCGTGAGCCCGCCCACGCCCGAATCGAATACACCGATGGTTGGCCGACGAACTTCCGGGCTGCGAACCTCCAGCCTACGAACGTCCGGGGTGCGAGAATCGTTCACCGGGTTTCGCTCAGCCTTCCGCCGTGGTCGGTCCTATGACGGAGCGGACAGCCGAAATGCGGTTGGCGGGAAAGCCACCCTGGCGGGCATGCGCGCGGACGCTTTCTTCATTCGGGGCAATGTAGACGCAGTAAATCTTGTCGTCGGTAACGAAGCTTTCCACCCACTGAATCTGCGGTCCCATTTGCCGCAGAACGCCGCAGGATTTCTGCGAGATTCCCTGGAGTTCCTGGGGCGAAAGCTTGCCTGCATTGGGGATTTCGCGCTCGATTATGAACTTTGGCATCGTGGACTCCTCCTTCGTTGTCCGATCGGCTTCGCTGCGAACGATTCGTGCTGCGAAAGAGATTCTATCAGGCAAATTTGCATTTTCATCTACAAGGCTTACTGTGCGCCGCTTCGGGTTGCTGGAGCGGCGTCGGCAAAAGAAAAATCAATCGACACGTTCGAATGTTCCTTGCCGCCGGCTTCGACGTAAGGATAGAAAAAATAGTTGAGCGGAGCGCCATCCTGCGCGGGGGTGAGTTTCAGGTCGCGGCCCGCACTGAGTTGGAAGCGATTCACGTCGTGCGCTCCGAAAAAGTAGTCGTGATTCTCCGGATGCTTCCAGGCCTCGGAGATGTCCACGGGAATCCAGCCGATCGAGTCTATGTAAAACTCGGCCCAGCAATGGTAGCCCGGGAGCTCGCCCGAGGACTTGTCGGTGGGGAGCGGAAATCCGATCTCGAAGCGTGCGGGAATTTTCTGCGAGCGTGCCATCGAAATAAAGACGGAATGGAAGTCGGTGCAGTTGCCGTGCTTGGAATCGCAAGCCCAGAGCGTATCGCCGTGCCCCCATCCGGCGCCTGATTTGTCATAGCGCATGGTGCGGAAGACGTATTCGTAAATGTCTTTCGCTTTTTCAAGCTGCGTGGTTGCGCCCTTGGTTTGTTCGGCAGCGAGTTGCGCGGGAACACCTGTGATCGGCACCAGGCGGTCTGGCTCGAGAAATCGCGCGAGTTCGAGTTTAGGCTCGGGCTTGTGTTTTAGCGCACCCGGCGCGGGTTTTCCGTTGACGAGCACAACGTGCTCGCGGCGCACCACATCGTAATCGACCGTGAATTTGTATTCCTCTTGATTCGCTTTCGCAGCCTCGGCATAAAGAACTTCATTGCCATATTGAGATTGCCGGAATTGCTTGAGCAGCAAATCTCCAGATTTCGCCGTGACTTTGACTTCCTGGAAAGCGTCGGAATGGGCGAGGGGAATCCAGACGCGCACGCGCTCGCCCGGTTTAACGTTTTTTACCGTGAAACCCTAGTGGAATGTGAAGTGGCGCTGCGTCTGCGCGAAAGCGTTTAGCGCAAGAACCGGGAACAGGGTAAACAGAAGCAGCAATGCGACGAGATGGCGGCGCATAAGAAATGGCATCCTTTCAGGGCGATCAGTATTGAAGATGGGAAACGGCCGACGGACGTTTGCGAAGGCTAGATTCAGGTGAAGCCACGGCCGGAGAGGCGGGGTGCGAGGCGCATGTTATCCGCAGTCTGCCTGTTAACGCGGCGGACTGTCAAATCTTGGCAGCGCCGTTTTCAAGATTGTCGCGCTGTTTTTTTCGCACATGTAAAACTTTTTCAACCTCTGCGACCAGAGCGCCGGACTCGTCCTTGACTTGCACGATGAAGACTGGCTCAATCTTGTCCAGCGTTTGCAATTTGCCGCGTATTTCCTCGAGCTGGCTGTCGGTCAGCCGGAATTCCGCGCGCACCGTGCCTTTGCCGGGTTTTCTAAAACGAATGTTCGCGCTCTTGTCCCAGACGATATAGTCGCGGCCCAGATTCTCAAGGAGCATCAGCATGTAAAACGGATCGGTCATCGAATATAGCGAGCCTCCATAATGCGTGCCGACATAATTTGAGTTCCAGAAACGAAGCTTCATCTCGACATCGATAGCCTTCCAATCCGCCTGGAGCCGCTTGACGCGGATTCCCGCACCCAGAAAAGGAGGCCAGAAGTTTACAAGCCATCGAATATGTTGTTTCAACGCCCTGATCATTTTGGAATCCTAATACGCGGGCCGCGCGTAAAGGCAATATTTTAGGGCGTCTCTGAACAACTTCCTGGGCCGGCGCACCTGCAGATGCTAGCGTTCGCGCGGACAGGAGTGTCCGCGCCACGCATGATCGGAGCCTCTTTAAATTGCTTCTTGCCGTACGCCGTATGCCTCGGCGGTTGCCTGACTGAACCACACCCCATTATCCTTTCCGCATATGCCAAGCACTCTTGTGGAATGCGTTCCTAATTTCTCCGAAGGCCGCGATAAGGCAAAAGTCGACGCCATTATTGAGGCAATGAAAATTCCCGGCGTTTTTCTTCTCGATCGTGAAATGGATTCCGACCATAACCGATGTGTGATTACGCTGGTCGGCGAGCGCGAGCCGATTCAGGAGGCGGCGATTCGCGGGGCAGGGAAGGCCGCCGAGCTGATCGATCTGACCAAACATCAAGGCGCGCATCCGCGGATGGGCGCGACCGATGTGGTGCCGTTTATCCCCATCGATGGCGTCAGCATCGAAGACTGCGTCGCGATGGCGCGGCACGTCGGTGCGGAAATTTGGAAGCGTTACGAGATTCCGGTTTATTTATACGAAGCCGCCGCAACATCGCCGGAGCGGCAGGGCCTGGAGAATATTCGCCGCGGCCAGTTTGAAGGCATCCGCGCCGAGATTGCTACCAACCCGGCGCGCAAGCCCGATTTCGGCGAACTGCGCGTGCATCCGACAGCGGGTGCAACGGTCGTTGGAGCCCGCAAATTCTTAGTTGCCTATAACGTTTTTCTCAACACCACTGACGTTGACATCGCCAAGAAGATTGCCAAAGCAGTGCGCTTTTCGAGCGGCGGCCTGCGCTTTGTGAAGGGCGCGGGATTCCTGGTGCGCGGGATGGCACAGGTTTCCATGAACCTGACCGATTTCGAGCAAACTCCCGTTCACCGCGTTTTTGAGTATGTGAAGCGCGAAGCAGCGCGCTACGGCGTGATCCCGGTTTCCAGCGAGATCGTCGGGCTGATTCCGAAGAAGGCTCTGGAGCAGGCTGCGGAGTGGTTCCTCCAGGTTGAGAGCTTTGATTCCTCCCTGATTTTGGAAAACCGGCTGTCGGCAGTGATGGGCGGAAAGATGGCCGTCGGCGGATTGCGCGCGGGCGTCGAACCATTCATCGAGCAGCTCGCCGCGCCAACGGCAACTCCTGGCGGCGGCAGCGCGGCCGCGGCCAGCGGAGCGATGGCGGCGGGTCTTGCGAATATGGTTGCGTCAATGTCTCGCGGAAAGAAAGCCTACTTGCAATATGAGGCTCCGCTCAGCGAGGCGATTGCGCGACTCAGCCAATTGCGCGAGGAGCTGAAGGCATCCATAGATGCCGACGCCGAGTCCTACAACATGGTCATGAAGGCGTACAAGGCAGCGAAGGAATCATCGAATGGCGACGGCGCAATCAACTCTGCGCTCAAGCAAGCGACCAGCGTTCCCTTGGGCGTGGCAGAGCGGGTGGTCGAAGTTTCGCAGATCGCCAGCAAGCTTATCCCGATCACCAATCCGAACATGAAGTCGGATTTGGCGACGGCGATTGCGCTGGCAAAAGCCGCGCTGGCTGGGGCATTGGCGAATGTGGAGATCAACCTGGACTCGCTGAAGGACGAGTCGTTTGTGACGGCGACGAGAAACAAGGTTGTCGAGCTACAAGCGTAAGACTGCTTTCATGCGCAAGACGGCCATTCTTTTCGCGTTCTACCCACAGGCCGGGGGAATGCACTTTGGTACCGGCCCGGCCTCCGAAATGCGCCCGTGGGCCTGCAACATCGGGACTAGAATAGAAGCTAATCGTCGCTGCACGGGTTCGACGCATCTAATCCGTGCAGATCCCCTTTGCGAGGAGTTTTATGAAGAAATGTTGTTTAGTGGTGCTAATGTTGTCAGCCGTGGCAGGCATGGCGATGCCAATCGCTTCTTCGGCGCGCGCGCTGGTGCCGTCCGAGATTCAGCAATTGATTGGCGTCGACTATCGGTCGCTGAAAGACTCGCCAACCGCTCAGAAATTGAAGGATCAGGTGCTGCCGCAGGACCTGAAGGATTTTGAGGCGTCACTCAAGGGCGTCGGAATCGACACCGAAAACGATGTCGACCAGCTGAATTTCATCTCCTTTCGCACACCGAAAGTCGGCATTCAGACCGTGTGCGTGGCGCAGGGATCGTTTTCCGCGAAGGCGGTGTTGAAGAAGCTGAAGCTGAAGAAGATTTCGGCCACCAAGTATGGCACCACCCTTGTGTATCCAATGTCCAACGGATATGTGATGACGTTCCTGGACGACAACACTCTCGCCTTCGGAATGGAAGCTTCGCTGCACAGCGCGCTCGATACGCGTGACGGCAAGCGCGAATCTCTCGATTCGAACCCCACCATGGCGAACCAGATGTCGGCCGTGGACGCCGCGCCCGTATGGAGCATTCTCGATCAGCAGGGAACGCAGGCGATGGTGCACTCCTTCCTGGGCGACGCGGCCAAGATCGCCGACTACGAGTCGGTCAAAAAGCGAATTTTGGCGTCGCGCTACTCCATGAGCTTTCAGAACGGCATCGCCTTCGACCTCAACGTGCAGACGTCCGATTCGATGACTGCCGGTACTTTGTCTTCAGTGGCGAAAGCGGGCATCCTTTTCAAGAAAATGAATGCCACGTCGGCTGAGAAAGCCGCTTTCGACGCCGCCTCGGTGGATTCGGACGGCTCCAATCTCCAGATGCACTTCAAGAGCGACGACCAGAAGTTTCAGGCGCTGATGCAGACACCGCTATTCGCGGCAATTTCGCACTGAAGCTGATCGCTATTTGTCGTTTGCTTTTCGCCAATCATGAGTGGTTGACAAGTCCCGAAAGCCCTCCGGGACTTGTTTTTTTTGGGGGGGGAATCGACTGCTGCGAGCACTGCGCGGTTAACTGGATTTGGCCTTCTGCGTCCTGCGCTTCTCCGCCGCCCAGCCTTCCTTAACAATCTGGCGGGCTCGTCCTACAGCAAGCGCATCCGGAGGCACATCGTCAGTGATGCAACTGGCGGCGCCCACGTATGCCCCGCGGCCAATCTTTACCGGCGCTACTAGAGTCGAGTCGCTGCCAACGAACACGCCGTCTTCAATTACCGTTTTGTGTTTGTTCACACCATCGTAATTGCACGTGATGGTGCCGGCGCCCACGTTGACGCCGTCGCCAATTTCGGCGTCGCCGAGGTAAGTCAGGTGATTGGCCTTCGAGCCTTTGCCCAGCTTGACCTTCTTGGTCTCGACAAAGTTGCCGACGTGCGCGCCTTCTCCAACGTCACTGCCTGGGCGCAGGCGCGAGTACGGGCCGATTATAGCTCCGCGGCCAATGCGAGCGTCGTCGGTGACGGTAAGGGGGTTGACGAGAACGCCGTCGGCGACTTCCGAATCCTTAATGATGCTATAAGACCGGATGCGGCAATCCGCGCCGATTTTCGTCTTACCGAGCAACTGCACAAACGGCTCAATAATGGTATCCGGGCCGACAACAACATTGCTGTCAATCACGCAGGTCTGGGGATAGAAAATCGTCACGCCTTCGGTCATCAACTGGTGGCACTTCGCCAGCCGCAGGCGCGCATCCAAATCGACAATCTCAGCCCGCGTATTGCTCCCGAGAACCTCCGCCGCGTCAGTCGTCTTGATTGCGACGACCTTCTTGCGTGCGCGATGAAAAATTCCTGCCATGTCAGTGAGGTAGTACTCATGGTGAGCGTTCTCGGTAGAAAGGTCGCCGATGTGAGCGTATAGCGCAGGCACAGAGAAAGCGTAAAAGCCTGAATTGATCTCGCGAATCTTCTTCTGCACTGAGTTGGCGGCCTTTTCTTCAACAATGGCTCGAACCTCAGCGCTCTTTGCGCTCTTCCGCAGAACGCGTCCGTAACCAAATGGATTGGCAAGATCGGCGGTCAGCAGCGTCATCGCGGCGTTCTGAGCGTTGTGGAAGGCGCTCAGTTTCTGAACGGTCTCGGCAGTGATAAGCGGCGCGTCGCCGGAAAGCACAATCACCTGCTCATAAGGCGCAAGAGCTTCGCGTGCAACCATGAGGGCGTGGCCGGTGCCTCGCTGCTCGGCTTGCAAAACAAAGTTCACGCCCGTGGCGCTGACAGCCTCACGCACGCGATCCGCCTCATGGCCCACAATCACAAAAATGTCGGCGGCCGGTACAACCTTGGCAGCGGACGCAATCACGTGGGCCAGGATCGGTTTGCCGCCAATCTCGTGCAGTACTTTTGGGTGCCGCGACTTGAGGCGTGTGCCCTTTCCCGCCGCCATGATCGCGATCGCCACCCGGCGGAGAGGAGATGATTTAGTAGTTCGAACGGAAGAGTTTGGCATGTTCAGCCAATATAACCCGAACCGTCATGCTTTAACGGTGACAGGGTTGAGGCACTCAGCGTGAATTCGCGTGCCGGTCGGGAGCCTGCGCCATCACCGACATCAGGTCGCGCGCCACACGATCGGTGGCATGTCTCGCCACGCCGCCTTCGTCGAGATAGTCGCCGAGCACGGGACAAACGCCGAGCGCTTCAATAGCATCTAGATCGACCACGATCTGCGAAGCTCCCTCCAGCGCGTACTTGGCCTTCATCTCATCGGAGGCGCTCTTGTTATTGATCATGGCATAGTCAAACAACTGTGCGTGCGCATGGCTGCTCAAGGCTCGGATGTGATCGGCCGCAGTTAAATCTAAACTTTCATTTGCCTGCGTCATCAGATTGCAGACATAGATCTTCACCGCCGGTGAATCAACGATAGCTTGCACAATTCCGGGAACCAACAGATTAGGTATCAAGCTGGTAAATAGCGACCCGGGGCCAATCGTGATCAGGTCGGCGCACGAGATCGCCTCAAGCGTTTGCGGGAGCGGCTGAACGTCAGGAGGAACCAGAAACAGCTCCCGAATTTTTCCTTTGCTGGCAGTAATCCGCGTTTCGCCGCGGACGCGTGAGCCATCTTCAAAAACAGCTTCAAGTTCAACGTTCGACGTTGTCGCCGGATAGATATGTCCGCGGGTAAGCAGGATTTCGGATGACAACCTGACCGCTTCGGCAAAGTCCCCGGTCAGCGAAGTAAGTGCCGCCAGGAAGAGGTTGCCAAAGCTGTGGCCCTCCAGGCCGGAACCTTTCTGGAAGCGGTGCTGAAACAGGCGAGAGAGCAAAGCCTCGTCTTCGGAGAGCGCGACGATGCAATTGCGCACATCGCCCGGCGGGAGCATGTTGAATTCCTTGCGCAGCCGGCCGCTCGACCCGCCGTCATCGCTGACCGTGACTACGCCCGACAATTCGCGAATCGCACTTCCGCCCGACGCCGCCAGCGCCGGAGTCAGAACGTAGCGCTTTAGTCCCTTGAGAAGTGTGGAAAGTCCTGTACCTCCGCCGATCGCGACCACGCGCAGCTCGGCGTTTCCGTTGGCCGATTCAAGCGGATTCGTGCGCTGGGGAGGAACCATACTTTCTCGGAGCCTCCGCTAGTAAGCGGGGCTCTCTTCCTTCAGCGCTGCCGATTCATCCACGCCGGGATCGGGATAGAGCAGCTCCGTGAAGCGCGGATCCTCCGCCAGATTCTGGAAGTCCGCATCGTTGCGGGCCTGAAAGCGCAGCGCTGGATTGGCCTCGATAGCCTCGCTGAGCGTCTTAAGCGCATCTTCCACGTGGCCGGTCAAACAGTGCAGCGCGGCCAATCCGTAGAGCACATAATCGGTTTTGGCCTCCTGCTTCAAAAGTTTGTCGAAATGCTCGCGTGCCGTCACGTAGTCGCCAGTGTTCATCAGCGAGATCGTGTAATCGAAATGCTCTTCCGAGGTTTTGAAGTGCAACACCGGCGTTTCCAGATGCTGCTCACAGCTCGCGATGTACACCTGGGCGCGGTCGACCAGCGATTTATTGGGTCCCGCGAGGACTTTTTGGAGGCTCGTTTTGGCCTTTTCGAACTTGCGTTCCTGGAGGGCCCGGACTCCCACTTCGTAATCCTTGACTGCCTGAGTATGGCGCGGATCTTCCGCCGCCTGCTTCTTTATCGGTGTCGCTTTCGGTGCCATCAAACGCCCCTCATTCTAAATTTTAAGTAACTAACTGACGCAAGACTACCTTCGCTGAAATTCCGAATCGGTGGTGAAAAACGGTGAACAACGATCGGCAATTCGCCAATCAGCAAAGTCGAAACCGGGCGCACTCACTGAATGCTCGCCGCTTTCTCCAGATCGACCAGCTTCCAATCTCCCTTGATAATGCCCGCGCGAATCTCGCGCGCCGTCTTGCCCTGCTTGTACATCGTGTAAGTGTAATAGAGCTCTTTCAAACAGGTCCCGCACTCGGCGCCATGCGTTCCCGCAAAGCAGCTGTGTAGGCTCTTGTGTCCCATGCTGCGGTCGCAGTAGCAATAGCACGGCTGCTGATAGAGCACCTTGGGAATCTTGGCCGCCAACTCATAGGCATGGGTCTGATACGGATATTGAGCATTCGGTCCCAATAGCTGATCCTTGGTGAGGATCGGCGGCAGCTTCTCGCCCTTCGCGGGCGGACCCGCGTTGAAATGCGGAATCTCCTGCGTAGGCTCGGACTGGAGCCACGGTGCCGAAACCAACGCCACCATCACAAACAGCGCCGCCGAAGCGGCCAGCCGAAAGCGCATGCCAATTAGCCTCAAAACTCTATTTTACCTGAAGAAGCGGAATCGGCGAGTCACTGGCTGGGTTCGAGTTGCAACGTGCCACGCGGGAAACAACAGCTCACAAGCCAAGCGGAACCAGTAACGAGGACACAGAGCGAAGGATAATTCCGGGCCTTCCTTCGTGCTTCCCTGTGTCCCCGCGGTTAAAGGTTTACCCTAACTTCTCAAAGAACAAGCAGATCGTCTCGATCCCTCTGTGGAAGTTCGGGATATGGAACTTCTCGTTCGGAGCGTGCAGATTGTCGTCGGGCAGCCCGAACCCCATCATGACCGATGGAATCTTCAGCACATCCTGAAAGTCGGTCACGATTGGAATCGACCCGCCGGAGCGGATAAATACCGTTTCCTTCTTGAATGTGTCGTGCAGTGCCTCGGTGGCCGCACGGATGAAGCGATTATCCGTGCCCACCACGCCGGCCGGCCCTTTGCTGTGCACTTTGATTTTTGTCTCGATGCCCTTGGGCGTGAGCTTCTTCACCAACGCCGTGTAGCGTTTGAGGATGTCGTCCGGATCCTGATTCGGCACCAGCCGCATCGAAACCTTTGCCGACGCCTTCGCCGGAATTACCGTCTTCGCTCCCGGAGCCGTGAACCCTCCCGGCATCCCGTGTACTTCAAGCGTTGGCCGCGCCCAGGTGCGGTATAGCACCGAGAAGCCCGGTTCGCCGGTCAGCGTTTTCGAGCCGACTTCCGCCTTGCGATATTTCTCTTCATTGAACGGCAGCCTCTTCCAGGCTTTCAATTCATCTTTGCTCGGCGCTTTCACCTTGCTGTAGAAGCCCGGAATCAGCACCTTGCCCTTGGAGTCCTTCAGCTTGCTGATGATCTCAATCAGCGCAAACAACGGATTTGGTGCCGCGCCGCCATACACGCCGGAGTGCAGATCGGTGTTGGCGCCATACGCTTCAATCTCCGTATAGACCAGACCACGCAATCCCACGCACAGCGTCGGAAGGTTAGGCGCAAACAATTCCGTATCGCACACCAGCGCGAAATCGGCTTTCAGCTTTGCTTTCTGCTTGCGGACGTACTCGGCAATCGACTCGCCGCCCACTTCCTCTTCGCCTTCAAAAATTACTTTCACATTGATTGGCAGCTTGCCGTCATGCGCCTGAAACAGCGATTCCAGCGCCTTCACTTCCATCCACAGCTGGCCTTTATCGTCCACCGCGCCGCGAGCGTAGATGTTGCCATTGCGCTCGGCAGGCAATGTCCAACCTTTCATCGCAGCCTGCGCTTCTTCGCCCTTCACGGCATAAGCATCCTTGTCCAGAAACGGAGGCGATTTCCACTCATCCAGCGGTTCGACCGGCTGCACATCGTAGTGCGCATACATCAGCACCGTCGGCTTGCCGGGAGCGTGCAACCAGTCCGCATAAAGCAGCGGATGCCCCTTCGTAGGAATGACCTCAACATTGTTCATGCCGATGCGGCGCAGTTCGTCGGCAATAAAGTCGGCGGCCTTCTGCACGTCGCCTTTGTGTTCGTCGAGCGTGCTGATGCTCGGAATACGTAGGAGATTTTTTAGTTCATCGATAAAACGCGGTTGATTGGACCGCGCAAACTCTACTGCTGGGGATGCCATGGTTCGCCTTTCTGGCGCAGGAAGTATGACGATCGACTAGCCACACGATCGCTAGGGGAGCGCCGAAAACGTTTCAGTATATACCCGATTGGCGGCGAAGGAATTCTTTGCACCGGTTGGGCGTTGCCCGAATCTGGTGATTTACTCGGTGTTTTTCTACCGCGAACGGAATCAGAGCCGCAATTGCGCCCGCAGCGGAATCACGCCTCGATATTGAGGTTTGGCGAAGCGGATTCTTCACTAGGGTTTTGGTCGCTACCGGGAGCAACTTGCTCAACGCTCGGGAATGGGGAACCTTCTGCATTCTGACCTGGATCTTGACTCGCCCCTGATGAATCCTGAGCGGCCTGCCGCAGCCTTGCCAGGATTGTACCTGCCTCTGCCACATCGCCTTCCTGCAGAGCTGCTCCTGTTGCTTCGATGGCTTTCTGAAGAAGCGAATGTGGAATTCCTGCTTGGCCTTGAGGTAGCGCCGTCAATGTTTGCGCCGCTTTACTGAGAGAAGCAAAAGCCGCCTGAGCGCCCGCCAGATCGCCGGAGGCAGCCGCCTTCTCAACCCCTTGCATATATTCTCGAATGCTGGGGTGGAAGAGATCGAAGCTGATAGCAGTATTGAATTGGATTCCTGGCGCGGCCATGTTCGCCTCTCCCCCCTTGAGCGCCCACTCGTGTCCGCTATGCGGTACGCGCGAGTCTCGCTCACGGGGCTCCACGTCTGTTTTGGACCCTATCGGTACTTCCCATCATCTTCTCTAGGAGACGGAGGTCTCGCGCAGTTACGTCCGCGCGGGTAGCAGGTTACTTCTGGATAGCGCCGGGAACTCGACCAGCAACATTCTCAGCCAATAATTTCTTCACTCATCTTCAATGCATGACAATAATGTGCGCTCGTCCTTCAACGGCCTGAACTCGTCAGAGCCTCCGACTTTGGCAAGGCAAACTTCACCTTCACGGTTTTGATCTCATAAGGCTTGGTATGAACGGTGACAACATTGTTCTGAAGCAATGCGCCAATCGTCGAAACTCCAGTCGCGGATCCTGCGACCCCGGATTCGGCGAGCCGATGCTCCATCAAATCCGTTTCTTCCGCCGATTGCGCTCCAGCGGGAAGTGTGAGCTTCGCATCCACTTCCTTGCCTGCCCACTCGTAGAACCGGAGAATTAATCCATCGCCATCTTCAGCGGCCTTCACCGCGGTCAATACAAGGTTGTCAGGCTCAATCCCAACAAACGAGTGCTCCGCCGCAAACTGACCCTGGTGCTTCGAAGCAGACATGGAAATCAACTGATAGTTGAGTTCATACCCTCGACGAATGGTTTGCGCATCAATCCAACTTCCGCCATGCGCAAACAGCGAATACGTGAACTCATGATGGCCTTCGTCCGCATGCGGATCGGGCCATTCCGGCGATCGCAGCAGCGACAGGCGCAACACATTGCCCTTCGCATCGTAGCCGTACTTGCAATCGTTTAGCAGGCTCAAGCCGTGAGTCGCGTCCGAAATATCGGCCCAGCGCTGCGCTGGAACCTCAAACTCGGCTTTTTCTGCCGGAATGTTACGAGTCGTCGGCCGCTGAATCGAGCCATAAGGAATCTCGAATGTGGCTTTGTCGTTATGCGCGCTGAGCGGAAACGCCACCTTGAGCAAGATATGTTTCTCGTGCCAATCCGCGCTCATCTTCACGTCGACTCGCGGAACGCCAGCGTACATCGTGATATCGCGCACGAAGGTCGAGTTCTGAAAGTGGTTCTTCACCCGAATCACGGCGCGCAGCGGTCCACTTTCTATCAGTTTCACATCGTCCGCTTTGTCGAGGTTCCACATCGTTTTCTCGAAGTCCGCATCGATGTTCCACGCATCCCACTTCTTCGGCTTGTCGACAAACGTCTGTAGCAGGTTCCCGCAGACGCGGTCTTGCGGTCCGCCAGTGTCGGTTTCGGATGGAGCCAGCGCTTCGGTTTGACTGTGCTTGTCGAAGAAGCTGGTCATGCATCCAGTTTTCGGGTCGATTTTGAGCCGCACGAATTCGTTTTCGAGACTATCCGATGATGCCTTCAATTCCGGCATTGCACCCGCATTGGGTCCAGAGCCGGAAGCGGCGTTCGCATCTGCGTTGGAAGCCGCACGCACGAAGTAGACCTTATAACCGATTGCGGGAAGGTGCGTAAGCACCAGCATACGAATGCGCCCCGTGGCGGGATCGTTATCCACAACCTCCGACGGCACTCGGTTCCCGACCGCATCGAACACCTGAACGGCGCGCGACGGCTGCGCAAGTTGTGCGGAGATTTCCGTCACGTCGGTTCGCGGCCACGAGAGAGTATTAAAGACGACGACCGGAACTCCATCGCCCTGCGTATCAATATGCGCGACGATTTCGCTCAGCGCAGCGTTCGTGATTCCGGTTCCCGAAAGCTGAACATCCTCCAGGTTTCGTTTCGCGTCGAGATAGTTCACCGCAATGCCGCTTCCCGGCATGATGTCGTGAAAGTGGTCGAACAGTAGCCGCTTCCAGTCGCGCAGAAGTTCATCCTGCGGGTACGGACGGCCGAGCAGATACGCCAGCGATGAAACCTGCTCTGCATTCAGAATGTTTTCCTCGCTGCGCCGGATGCGCCGCTTGGTTTCGGCTTGAGTAGTCAACACTCCGCGGTGGTATTGGAAATAGAGCTCATCGTTCCAGGTCGGAACTTGCAACGACGGGAGTTTTGGCTCGAGGTCTTTGAAGAAGTCGCCAGCGGTGCTGAATTCGAACTTAGGGTAGACTTCGCTCGGCGCAGTCAGCTGCGAGACATGGTCAAGCATGGAACGAGTCGGTCCACCGCCGTGGTCGCCCACCCCATACAAGTGCATCATGGTGGGATTGTCTTTCGTATTGGAGCCGTAAATCGCGGGCGCCCAAACCGACAAATCCTCTGCCATTTTGTCCCCGTCAATTCCGCCCGCATAATCGTGAGGAAAGTAAGTCAGAATTCGGGTTCCATCGGGCGATTGCCACCAGAACAACTTATAAGGAAATGTGGTGAACTCGTGCGCCCAGATCAGCTTCTGTGTGACGAAATAATCCATGCCCGACTTCTTATAGATCTGCGGAAGCTGCCAGTTATAGCCGAACGAGTCGGGATTCCAGCCGATCTTCGGGTCGACTCCAAACTTTTGCTGAAAATATTCTTTCCCCACCAGGATTTGCCGCACCAGAGACTCGCCCGCTGGCATGTTCAGGTCAGGCTCGACCCACATTCCGCCGACAATCTCCCATCGCCCTTCTTTCACGCGCTGCTGAATCTCATGAAACATGTCGGGATACTTTTCTTCCATCCACTCGTAAGTGCGCGCCGAGGACATGGTGAACTTGAAATCCGGATACTCGCGCATCAAATCGAGCACGCTGCGAAACGTGTTCCGAACCACCTCCACGGTTTCGGTCCACGGCCAAAGCCAAGCCATATCGATGTGCGAGTTGCCGACGGCCCGAATCGTAAACTGTCTCATCCACGGCCGCAGCGCCTCGAGCTTCGACTGCGCCAGCCGCAGCGAGGCGTTAAAGCCCTTCTGGTCGCCCTTTTCGAGCGAATCGAAATCTATCGCTTTGACCGCTTCGTCAAGGATGTGTTCACGCTCCGACCTCCCATCCGCGTAAGCCGCGATTATAGGAAGCGAGGAAAGTATCTCCATCCGCAGAGCGTCCGGATCGGGCCGGTTCGCTGGCGCTTCGAATCGCAACTGGGCATCGTCAAGCCATGCGTCTTCGTCGCCTGCATCCACGCGGGCGGCAATCAAAAACTGTTGACCAGGCTGCGCGCTGTCGCTAAGCAGAACGGGCAGCGTGGTGTCTTCGTCTCCACGCGAGATCAGCGAACCGTTAACGAACAAGGAGATGAGGATGGTGTCTTCGCTGTGGAACGATAGATCGAGCGTCATCCGGTAACCACGAACGTCGTAGCCATGGACCTTTTCAGGAACGACAATGCGGCGCCGGAACACGCGAGACCCTTTCCAGTGGTCCTTGACTTTGAGCACCTGCCAGGCGGAGTCGTTCAGCGACGGCAATTCCGGGTGTTGAATGTCGCTGTGAATTCGCCATTCCGGTTGGGGTGCATGACTCAACGATTCCAGCCGGTCAAGCGTGCGCTTGTACGAATCGTTGTTCTTGGCCTCTTGTGCGAACAACGCGAACGCCGAAGTCTTAGGAAAGAAGGTTGTGGAGAAGGGAAGCAGGACGAAGAGTATAGAAACTGCAAGCAGTCGCTTCATATAGAGAAGATTATCCGTCGGTATTTTATCGGGACCGGGCGGATCGTGCGGCCGTCGGCGCGAAACTTTCTGAAACAAGCTTACGACGACTCTGCGAAGCGGCACGATTTCTTGTTACTATGAGAGGTCAGGCATCGGTTCCGCGCGACGTTTTCCCGCCAACCCCGCCAGGTCCGGAAGGAAGCAACGGTAACGGGCTCTTTCGTGTGCAGTGGATCGCCGGTGCCTGGCTTTTTCTTTTTTTGCTGCGTTTGTCTTTCAGGCGTGGCGCGAAGCGCCGTTGTTTTCTTTATGACCAAGCGTCTCTATTACGACCAGTCGGACTTGCTGGAATTCGATTCCATCGTGGAAGCGGTGACGAATCCCTTGGCCGATGTCGCGGGCGAGGGAGCGCGCCCAGCGATTATCCTTCGTGAAAGTGCGTTCTATCCCACCAGCGGCGGCCAGGTTCACGATACGGGATGGATCACACTAGCCTCAGGCGAACGGATGCGAATCACCGAAGTTGCCGATGCGGAAGATGGGCGCGTGGTGCATTACCTGGAGGCGCCAGTAAAGCCACCCGTCGGCGAGGGGAGCACGGATTCGCTCATCTCCGGCGCCAGCGTTCACGGAGTCGTCGATCCCGAGCGGCGGCGCGATCACATGCAGCAGCACACGGGGCAGCATGTTTTGTCGGCGGCGTTCATTGAGCTTTACCAGTTTTCTACAGTCTCATTTCACATGGGCGAGGATTATTGCTCGATTGACTTGGCTACCGACGCGCTTAGCGCCGCACAAGTGGCGGGAGCAGAGAAGCGCGCGAATGAAATTGTGTTTGAAAATCGTTCGGTGCGGATCCGGTATGTGCGGCGCGAGGAAGCGGAAAAACTGGGGCTGCGAAAGTTGCCTCCAACAGCGCGGGATGAGCTGCGGCTGATTGAAATTGCGGACTTCGATCTCTCGGCCTGTGGAGGAACGCATGTCGGGATGACCGGGCAAATCGGGTCGATACTGCTGCGAAAGACGGAGAAGACACGGCAGGGTATCCGAGTGGAGTTCGTATGCGGGGCGCGGGCCGTACGCGTGGCACGCCGGGATTACGCGACTCTGACGGAAGCGGCCGCACTGTACTCGGCGCAATTGGGCGATGTGCCGGCGATGATTCGCAAGAGTTCCGAAGAGTCGAAAGCGCTCCGCCGGCAGCGGGAAGATGCCTTGGAGCAGTTGGCGCAGGCGATGGCAGAAGCGGCGTTGGCATCGGGCGATGGCCAGAAGGACGCATCGGCACCGCGCGTCATCCTGCGCACGTTTTCCGATCACGACACTACTTTTGCCAAGCTGTTTGCGCAGAAGGTCACACGCGCTGGAGTACCAGCAATCGCGCTGGTTGGCAGCACTGTCCAGCCTGCCGGGCTTGTGTTCGCGCAATCGGCAGGCGTGACCGCGGACATGGGCGCGCTCCTGAAGCAGGTGTTGTCGTCAGTTGGCGGGCGCGGCGGAGGCAGCAAAGACTTTGCCCAGGGCGGCGTCCCAGCCGGCTGCGATGTGCAGCAGCTTTTGCGGCAGGCGGCAAGTACAATCGGAAGCTGCTCGGCAAAACAGCGCACGTCATAGCCGATCCAATCGATGCTTGAACAGCGCCTCATCCTCGTTACGTTGCTTCTGAAGCTGGGCGTGGCCGCTACGGTCTCGACCGTGCTCGGGCGCTCCAAAGAGTTCCGCAAATTGCTCTTCCGCGAGCAACGGACGACGCGGCAGAAAATTTATCTGGCGCTATGGATGGGCCTGCCGATGGCACTCGGCGTATGGATTCGCTTCAGCGTCCGCAGCTTTGTGGCTGGCGATCTTGCCTTCGAATCGACGTTGCTGCTGGGAGTGATTGGCGGGCGGTTGTGTGGTGGCGTTGGCGGCTCTCTGATGGCACTGCCAGCCGTTTTGCACGGCGAGTGGATGGCCCTGCCGTTCAATGTTTTCGCCGGGATCGTCGCAGGACAATTGCGGCGGTTTGCGCCGGAGCAGGACGATATCTGGTCATTCTCTCCGTTTGTGGATCTCAGCATTTACCGGTGGATCAGGCGCAATCTGCCGCGGCCGCGCGTTTTCGACTGGCAGGTCACATTCTTCTTCACCATTCTCGCACTGCGTCTTCTTCAAACACAATTGCATGCGTTCCGGCCTTCTGCGATTTTCTGCCTCGAAAGTCCAAGCCTGTGGGTTGAAGGACTGATCTACCTCACTGCGGTTGTCGCCGTCGGCACGGAGTTGAAGATTTTCAACAACGTCCGCATTGAAATCAAACTGGAAGAGCAGGAGCGGTTGTTGATGCAGGCGCGCTTGATGGCGTTGCAGAATCAGATCAATCCGCATTTTCTATTTAACACTCTCAATTCCATTTCTTCGCTGGTGCGTTTTGACCCGGACACAGCGCGCGAGATGATCCTGAAACTGGCAACTATCCTTCGGCGTCTGCTGCATAGCACGGATTCGTTTGTTCCCCTGTGCGAAGAAGTGGAGTTTATCGACAATTACCTCGATATTGAAGTGGTGCGTTTCGGGCCCGACAAGCTGAAGGTGGTGAAGGATCTCGATCCCGCCTCGCTTGAGGCCATGGTGCCGAGCATGATTTTGCAGCCGCTGGTGGAAAACTGCATCAAGCACGGGCTTGCGCCGAAGATCGAGGGCGGCAGCATTATTTTACGGAGCCGGATAATCAAGTCGCGGCTGGTCATTGAAGTGGAGGATGACGGCGTGGGCATCGGCGCAACTCAGCAACCAGCCAATTCCGGCTCCGAGGGCGGTGGGATCGGGATGGCGAATGTGGCCGAGCGGTTGAAAGTGCTTTACGGTGACGCGGCCAGAATGATCATCGACGGACGCGAAGGAGGCGGAACGCTGATTCGCTTGCGCCTGCCCATTCTGCCGCACGCCGAAGAGTTGATGACTGCTACGACGCTCTCGCCAGCACCTTTTGGTAAAACGCTTCGTAAAGGGGAATGATTTTAGAAGCGCAGAATCTGTCGCGGGCCGCGTCGCGCGCGCGTTTGCCCATCGCCCGAAGAGCCGACTCGTCCCCGAGCAATTCAATTGCATAGCGTGACATCGTGTCGACATCGCCGACGTCGGCGAGGAATCCGGTAACTCCGTGCTCAATGAGTTCGGGCACCCCTCCGGCGCGGGTCGCGATGGGGACAACCTCGCAGGCCATCGCCTCAAGCGCCGCCAGACCGAAGGTTTCAAGTTCGCTGGGCATCAGCATTACATCTGAGATTGCGAGCTTCTCGCGCACCTGATCCTGCTTGCCGAGGAACAGCACCTGCTCATGAATCCCTTTCTGAACAGCCAGCCATTCCGCCTGCGAGCGATCCGGACCGTCGCCGATCAACATCAGCTTCGCGGGCATCTTCTTTCGCACGCGATCGAAGATTTCAATGACATCGAGCACGCGTTTTACGGGACGAAAGTTGGAAAGATGAACCAGGAGGCGTTCATTGCCAGAGGCATATTCGGAACGGTTCGCCAGCCATTCGGGCCTACGCACGTAGTCGTCGCAGTTCACGAAGTTAGGAATGACTTCAATGTGGTTCTTCACGTCGAAAACGCTGAGCGTCCGGCTGCGCAAGTATTGCGAAATGGCAGTCACTCCGTCACTCTGCTCGATGGAAAAGCGCGTAATCGGAAGGTAAGAGCGGTCGAGTCCGACTAACGTGATGTCGGTGCCGTGGAGGGTGGTGACGAAGGGCAAATTGCGGCGTGGTGGCGTGGCTGCGAGCATCTGCTTGGCCAGCAAGGCGCTGACGGAGTGCGGTATCGCGTAATGGACGTGGAGGAGATCGAGTTCGTATAGCTGCGAAACCTCGGCCATGCGCGTGGCAAGAGCGAGGTCGTAAGGAGGAAATTCGAAGAGCGGATAACGTGTGACCTCGACTTCATGGTAGTGGATGTTGGGCTCGGGGCCGGTGAGGCGTATGGGCTGAGAATAAGAGATGAAATGGATTTCGTGGCCGCGGCGCGCCAGTTCAAGTCCGAGTTCGGTTGCGACCACTCCGCTGCCGCCATAAGTTGGATAACAGGTAATGCCGATCTTCATGCGCCTCCTAATGCGTGTCCCTTGACGTGCTCCAAAAAGGTACCATCATTAGATTCGCGGCAACCGACCGGGACTCGGGGGAGGGAAGACAAATCGCGGTGGAATTAATCTCTGCCCAAACGGAAAACGACTCCAGCGCCAAGCCGCAAATTATTCTGGCGGTCGTTTAGGCCGTCCGGGATTTTACTCATGAAGTATTCAGCCTGCACGGGCCGAACGGAGACTTGGCGCGACACCTTAAAATCGATGCCACCGCCCGCCGTCAACGCGAAGTTATTTTCGGACGCCGATTCGCCAATCCCGTTTGTTGTGCGAATGCCGCCAAAGAGCGCTTGGCCGAATGGAGTAATTCTGCGAAGCCGACAATTTACTCTTGGCCCAAAGAGATAGGTGAACGCTCCTCCAACCAATGCGCCATTTTCGGTACTGGTTGCGCCAAAGCCGGCCAGATCCGCCACCAGTCCGATGTGGTTCGTCGCATTGTATTCAAACTGTCCGCCCCCGCCATTCCCGTTGAAGGTTTCCGAAGGGCCGCCACCCACCGCACTGGCATTCACATTGACGCGCGTGTAGTAGTAACCGCCATACAACTCAAACTTGGAAGCTTGATCCTGAGCTGCTACAGGCAGAGCCGCCCCGAGGAGCGCAAGTGTGATGACAATCAAACATGACCACTTCATCTCGCGCTATTCTCCTCGAGGATTCCGTTTTCAACAGCCGCTTGCGGCACAAGTCTGACTGCGCTACGACTTGCCCGTAATCACTTTCTCGATGCGCGGGAACGCCCAATCGATTTCTTCGCGCGTGATGACCAGCGGCGGCGCGATACGAATTACGTGGTCGTGAGTTTCCTTGCAGAGAATTCCCAACTCCTTAAGCGCCTCGCAATACGGACGCGCCGGGCCGTTCAGTTCAACGCCGATCCACAGGCCAACTCCACGGACTTCCGTTAGGTTCGGTGAACTCAACGTGCGCAGCAGACCAAGGAAATATGCGCCGAGTTCGGCTGAGCGCTCAACCAGCTTCTCTTCGATCAGCACCTTGAGAGCCGTGCGCGCAACAGCACAGCCCAGCGGATTGCCGCCAAACGTGCTGCCGTGGTCGCCCGGTTTGTAGACTCCTAAGATTTCGTCCGACGCCAGAATGGCGGAAACAGGATAGTACCCGCCAGCGAGCGCTTTGCCCACGATGAGGACGTCGGGAGTGATGCCCTCGTGCATGTAGGCGAAAAGCTTGCCGGTGCGGCCCAGGCCAGACTGGATTTCGTCGGCCATCAGAAGAACGCGGTTCTGGCGGCAGATTTCGGCGGCTTCTTTCAGGAAGCCCTGGGGCGGGATCACAATCCCGGCTTCGCCTTGAATCGGTTCGACAAGGAATGCGCAAGTGTTGGGCGTGATCGCCTTGCGCAGAGCCTGCGCATCTCCAAACGGGATGATTTTGAATCCCGGAGTGAACGGGCCGAAGCCGTCGCGGTATTGGTCGTCGGTTGAAAAGCTGACGATAGAAATGGTGCGGCCATGGAAATTGTTGGCACAGACGATGATCTCAGCCTTGTCCTGTGGAATGCCTTTAACTTTATATCCCCATTTGCGCGCAGTCTTCAGCGCTGTTTCTACGGCCTCAGCGCCGGAATTCATCGGCAGAGCCTTATCGTAGCCGGTCAGTTTGTTGAGCTCCTGATAGAGCAGCGGCAGTTGTTCGTTGCGGAACGCGCGCGAGGTCAGCGTAACTTTCTGCGCCTGCTCGGTCAGTGTGCGGAGAATCGCGGGATGGCAATGCCCCTGGTTCACGGCGGAATAGGCTGCCAGGCAATCGAGGTAGCGGCGGCCTTCGACGTCGTAGACCCAAACGCCATCGGCGCGCTCGATGACGACGTCGAGCGGATGGTAGTTGTGGGCGCCGTATTGATTCTCAAGTTCAACGTAGTTGTGGGTGTGCAGGTGTTCGGTCACAGGCATAAAAGTCCTTTGGATTGAAATATTCTTCTCGATTGATCCTTTTATTTTATAGCTGTTCAGTTTTTTGGTGTAATCTGCGCCGCCTCACTCTGTCATCCTGAGCGCCGCCGGAGCGCACGCGACGGCAAGTCGAAGGACCCCTACTCGCTCAACCCGAGCGGAAGTCGAGGAGGGCGCTACAAAAACGCTGCCGCTAATTCTCTTCCAACAACATGGTCAGCAACGCCATTCTTACGAACAAGCCGTTCTTGGCCTGGCGGAAATAGAGCGCTCGCGGATCGTCATCCACCGAACGATCGAGCTCGGCGGTGCGTGGCAGAGGATGAAGAATCAGCGCGTCGGACTTCATCCGTCGCACCATCGCCGAATCGATGGCATAGCGATGCAGCGCGGTTCGAGTTTCGTCGCGCAGGCGGTCGGGGTGAATGCGTGTCTGATAGACCACGTCCACCTCTTCAATCACACGCTCCAGATCGGTTTCCAGTTCGAAGCTGACCCTGTGATCCTCCAGATAATCAAGAATGTCGGGTTTCATCTGCAACTCGGGAGGACCCACGAAGAATATTTTCACCCGGTCGAACTTAGCCAGGAGATACGCAAGAGATCGCGCGGTTCGCCCCTTGTCGAGTTCTCCAATGAAAGCGACGCTGAGGCCATTGATGGGACGCTCGCGATAGATGGTGTAAAGATCGAGCAGAGCTTGCGTAGGATGTTGTCCTCCTCCACCATCGCCGGCATTGATCACGGGGATCGCTGAAACCTGTGCTGCGCGCCGCGCGCCGTCGGGCGCATGGTGACGAATGACGATGACATCGCAATTGCCGCCGAGGATGCGAATCGAGTCTTCCACCTGCTCTGACTCAATCTCGGAGGAAAACGCGCCAGCCTGTTCGGTGGATAATACACGTCCGCCAAGGCGCAACATTGCAGCCTCAAAAGAAAAGCGCGTTCGCGTGGAAGGCGCATAAAACAACGTCGCCATGATGCGATTCTGATAGTCGAGCGTACCGCCGCGGGCGACAACGCGCTCCATGCCGCGCGAACGGTCGAAGAGTTCCATCAGCAGCGGGACTGTGAACTGCTGCGATTCGACAACGTGCTTCAGCGGAGCGCCAGTGCGCGCATCAACGGGAGAGCGGAGAGAGCCCGCCCCTGCGTTGACTCTCCGATCGGGAAGGTCGGTACTGGTCTTTTCGTTCGGCATACGTCAGTGTCCTCTGGCGACGTTGGCTGTGCTTGTTTCCAGGCCGGCCGCGGGCTTGAATTGATCGGAATATATGTGCGTGCCGCTATGGCCTGCCACGGCTTTTTGCAGGTTCTCAGCCGAGGCGATGATAGCTTGTTTTCCGCCATCGCGGAGGAAGCGCAGCACCGATTGAACTTTCGGCCCCATGCTTCCAGCAGGGAAGTGGCCTTCGGCCATGTAGTGTTCCAGATCCCCCGCGCAAACTTCATGCAGTGGTCGCTGGGTAGGCTTCTTGTAGTCGAGATAGACAAAGTCTGTGTCGGTGGAGATGACGAAGAGGTCGGCGCCAAGATGGGCAGCGAGCAGCGCCGATGCGCGGTCTTTGTCGATCACTGCCTCGACGCCGACGATGTCCTCGCCTTTGCGCGCCACCGGGATGCCGCCCCCGCCACATCCAATGACCAACACTCCGCGCTCAACCAGACCGCGGATGACTTCAAGTTCAACAATCTCGATGGGCTCCGGCGAAGGGACCACGCGGCGATAGCCGCGGGCGGCGTCTTCCACGATCTGCCAACCCAGTTGACGCCTGCGTTCCGTAGCCTCCTCGCGCGAGTAGAACGGACCGACGGGCTTGGTAGGATGCTTCATCGAAGGGTCGTCGAGCGAAATGATGGTGCGGGTGACTACGCCGACGACAGGGACCTGGATGCCAGCCGAACGAAGTTCGCCTTCCACAGCCTGCCCGAGGATGTAGCCGATCTCGCCCTGTGTCGCCGCCCCGCATACATCGAGCGGCTGTGCTGGAACCTGACTGGCTCCTGCTTCCGAACGCAAGAGAGCCGCGCCCACCTGCGGACCGTTACCGTGGGTAAGCACGATGCGAAACCCGCCGCGGATGAGGCCGACGATCTCGCGGGCTGTGCGGCGGGCATTCGCCAACTGTTCGGCGATCGTGCCTTTTTCGCCGGCTCGGATCAAGGAGTTTCCGCCGACGGCTAGAAGAATGGTCTTCATAAGGATTCACGGGTTGACGCCAAGCACCCAAATCGGGCGCGAACCCTTCGACAAGCTCAGGGCAGGCTTTGGGGCACCTTCTATCGACTGCGCTCTACACGTGCGCGATCCCGCGCAATTCTGCGAGGTCTGGCAGTTTCACAAATTCGTCTTTCATCAATTCGATCATGATCGCTTTTTGCGCGTGCAGCCGATTTTCCGCCTGCTGAAAAACCAGAGATCGCGGGCAATCGATCACGTCGTCCGTGACTTCATCGCCGCGATGCGCGGGCAGGCAGTGCAGGAAAATCGCGTCGCTCTTAGCGAGTTCAAACAGCTTCATGTTGACCTGAAAGGGAACGAATATGGCGTGCCGCTTTTCCTTCTCCGCCTCCTGACCCATGCTTGCCCAGATGTCCGTGTAGACCACGTCCGCGCCGACTACGGCTTCGCGCGGGTCGTTTGTAACGGTGCATGTTCCGCCGGTTTCTCGGCCGCGCTCGCAAGCCCAGCGAATGGCATCAGCTTTGGGCTCGTATCCTTTTGGTGCTGCCACCCAAACGTGCGCGCCAAGCTGTGCGCCGGCAAACATCAGTGAATGGGCGACATTGTTACCGTCTCCCACATAGGCGACCTTCAGACCATCCAGCTTTCCTTTGGCTTCCCACATGGTCATGTAGTCGGCCATGGCCTGACAGGGATGACTGTAATCGGTCAGCCCGTTGACGATCGGAATGCTGGCAAATTCCGCCATCTGCTCGACGATCTCATGGGCAAAGGTGCGGATCATGATGCCCTGCACCATGCGCTCCAGATTCTTAGCAACGTCATAAACCGACTCGCGCTTGCCAAGGTTGATTTCGGCGGGCGATAGATAAATGGAAAAGCCCCCGAGTTGCTGAATGCCGACATCGAAGCTGACGCGCGTGCGCAGCGACGGCTTTTCAAAGATCATGGCCAGCGTCTTGCGCTTGAGCGTCTCGCTGTACGTTATCGGGTGAGCTTTTACTTGCCGGCCCAGAGTGAGCAGATACTCGATTTCGGACGGCGAAAAGTCTTTAATTGAAAGGAAATCCGGTGCAGTCATTGTTTACCCTTTTTCTGAAGTCTGTTGCCCTGATTGCATTGACGGCGAGAGAACCGGGCTGGACCTTTCGACTGCGCAAACGGCGATACTTGCGAGGCTATTGTCCAGCCGCGATTTATGCCAATACGTGTTCTCGAGTGTGCGTCAAAGTGGCTAATTTTTCAGCCAGGCCCGGCTTGGTCAGTTCCTCGACTTCGTAGCTGACCCGCAAGGACGGTTTGTCGATCTTGATAACTCGCGCGAGATCGATCGGTGTGGCCACAATGACAAGATCGCAAGGAGTGTTGCGGATAGTCTCCTCGAGTTCGTGCCGCTGTGTGGCGCTGTAACCCATGGCCGGAAGCAGATTGTGCAGGTGGCCGTAACGCTCGAAGGTGCTGCGAATCGATCCAACTGCGAACGGCCGCGGGTCCACCAATTCCGCAGCTCCGGACTGGCGCGCTGCAACCACGCCCGCCCCGTAAGGCATTTCGCCGTGGGTGAGGGTGGGGCCATCTTCCACGACCAGAACGCGCTTGCCCTTGATCAGTTCGGGAGAAGGTACAGAAACCCGGCAAGCAGCTTCGATTACCGCCGCCTTAGGGTTGCACACCTTTATGTTCTGCCGAACGGTCTCGATATCCTTCGCGTCGGCGGTGTCCACCTTATTGATTACGATGACATCCGCGCGGCGGAGATTCACCTCGCCAGGGAAGTAGGCTAACTCGTGCCCTGGACGGTGCGGATCGACGACCACGATCTCGAGATCGGATGCATAAAACGGAGTGTCATTATTACCGCCATCCCAAAGGATAACGTCGGCTTCTTTCTCGGCCTGCCGCAGAATTTTTTCATAATCCACACCGGCGTATACGACGGTGCCGAGCCGGATGTGAGGTTCGTACTCCTCGCATTCTTCGATCGTGCACTGATGGCGATCGAGATCCTGTAACGTGGCAAAACGCTGCACGGCCTGATCGGCGAGGTTGCCGTAAGGCATGGGATGACGAATTACCACGGGCCTGTGGCCCTGTTTGCGCAATGCGGCAGCCACCACGCGCGAAACCGGGCTCTTACCGCAGCCGGTCCGTGTGGCGCACACCGAGACCACCGGAACCGTTGATTTGACCTGGGTGTGTTCCGTACCCTGGAGCCAGAAGTCTGCGCCGGCAGCGACCACGCGGGAGGCCAAGTGCATCAGCGTTGGATACGCAATGTCGCTGTAGGCAAATACCACGGTGTCGACTTTTTCGTCGGCGATCAACCGCTCTAGTTCCTTCTCTTCAAAGATGGGAATGCCTTCCGGATATAGGTGGCCAGCGAGTTCACGCGGATAGCGGCGGCCGGCGATGTCGGGAATCTGTGTGGCGGTGAATGCCACGACCCGATAATCCGAGTTGTCGCGAAACACGACATTAAAGTTGTGGAAGTCGCGGCCCGCGGCCCCCAGGATGAGAACGTTCTTCATGAATCCCCCGATGCGATTACAACTATCGATGCGATTACGATCCATCTTGGGCTGGCGAACAGAGTTCGGGCTGTGCCGCTAATCACACGAAGGTGTGAGAGTCGAGCGGCTGGCCTCCAAGTCATTCAAAACAAGCCAAAAACAGCACGGCGAAAATGGTGGCAAGACGGGATCTCCGGCGGAGCGGACCCGGATTGGATTCTGAGAATGGTCGATTTGCACAAAAATAGGGGGGCATATCGCCTCCCTGACACGAGTTTGTCTGCGTACTTAAATTAGTCGTTGCTGGGTTTTTTCGGAGTCAGATCGCACTCATGCTTGACGCGATCGAACTCCAGTCCAGCCGGCGAGAACTCGGCAATCTGGCGTCCGCTGCGCGTGGGTAGTGACACCTTGAATACCTGTGCGCCGAGCAGACCCCGGACCGTGCCTTTGTCCATGGAAAGAAAATGGCCGCGCTCCCAATTCCAACCCTTGAAGTAGTGGACATCGTCGACTCGCACCTCTACTTCAAGCTGCGGCTGTCCCCAGAAGCCGGGGCGATTGGGCGGAACCAGGCGCACGCCGGGGTTGAAATCCCCCAGTTTGAGCTTGCCGTTGCTGCAAAACAGGGTGACCCGCGGTTTGTAGTTGGGGTCTTCCTTAAAATAATTGTCTGACTGGAGCTCAAAACGAACCTTCTTAGCGCCGGTCATTTTGTCTTCCGAATGGAACTCAAGCCATTTTCCGCCGGCGTTAACGCCGTCGGATTCCCCCTGGTACGGACTCATGGCGCCACTCTGGGCAAATGCGGCTGCCGACCACAGCAAAATCATCAGAAAAGACAAAACGCTTTGGCTCGCGAAGCGAAAACGAGGCGACTGACTGAACACATGGGGTGCTTGCAAGATTTCCTCCCGATAATTCCTAACTATATGGAACCCAAAAGACGCTGAAAAGTTGCTCTTTGGGCACACTCCGATCAAGTAATTGTTCCTTTTGTCCGCTTTTGTGTAGAGCATGTTTCATAAATCGGGTTTGGGAAGGGCACGGCTTTCTGCCGTGCCCAAAGCCTCCCAAAGTGCGAGGCTTCAGCCCCTGAGGGAATGAACGTTGAATCGAACGACATCTCTGAGCGTGCTGTAGCTGGATTTGCATTTCCCGATCGCGCGTTTGTGAACCCAATTTTAGATACCCAAGAATTTGGACGGAGTCAGCGCCTCGCCAACGACGGGACTCCCTTGTTTAAACCAGTTTAATCGCAAGACACGAATAACGTTGGTAACCCCCTATTGTGACTGCTATCACTTGGCGACGTGCGCTAGGTGCTATGTGCTTTTCTTACAGCCAGATAAATTCACAATGGAGAAATTCTGCAGAGGAGTGCGATGCCCACACTTTTGCAAACACAGCTTTCAACCGACGAGCAAGCCTTCATTGACAAACTGGTCGCCGATAGCAAGGGACGTCCCGGAGCGCTGCTGACCATTCTGGAAGCTGCGCAGGAAAGAAATCCTCACAACTATCTGCCGCTGGAAACGCTGCGCTACATCGCTGCGAAAACCGCCACACCGCTGGCCCGGATCTATAGCGTGGCCACGTTCTATTCGCTGTTCAACCTGCAGCCGCAAGGCGAGAACACGATCTGCATCTGTCGCGGGACAGCGTGTCACACACGCGGCTCGCGCAATCTGCTGCAGGGCGTGCGGCTCGATCTTGGTCTGGCGATGGAGACGGAAGAGAGCGACGGCACTGAATCGGACAAGATGGTGCTGACCACCGAGGACGGAAAATTTACAGTGCGCACAGTCGCTTGTTTTGGACAATGCGCCATGGCGCCGGTGGTGGAAGTGAATCACCACATTTGCGGACACGCCACCGAACGCACGGTGCAGCGGGAAATCGGAACGATTCGAGGAGGCGAGTAAACGATGCCTCGGATTCAGGATATCGGAGCGTTCAATACGGTACGCGAGGCGGGCCTGGCGAAGTTGGTGCCAGCAAGACCGCGATTGACCGTGGGGATGGGCACTTGCGGGCAGGGAAACGGAGCCGAGGGCCTGTATCAGGCCTTTGCCCAGGGACTCGAACGCAGCGGGGCTGATTTTGTCCTCGCACCCGTCGGATGCTTTGGCGCGTGTTTTCAGGAACCGCTGGTGGCTGTCCGTATGCCCGGAAAACCGCTGGTCCTGTTGCGCAAAGTGCAAGCCAATGATGCTGCGCGCATTTTGGAGGATATCGAAGACGGCAATCTCAGTCCCGATCTCGTCTATTGCAAGATCGAAGAATGGGAGCATCTCACAGGGCACATCCGGTACGGGGAAGGGTATCCCGAAGTCCAGTCCTGGAATGAACTGCCGTTCTTCAAGGGACAAAAGAAGATCGTGCTGCGCAATTGCGGGATCATCAATCCGGATGACATTGAGGAATACATAGCGATCGGTGGATATCAGGCGCTTTACAAGGTCTTGATCGACGGGCATCCGGAAGCCGTTATCGAGCAAATCAAAGCCGCCAAGCTGCGGGGCCGCGGTGGCGCTGGCTATCTTACCGGCAACAAATGGGAGTTTCTCGCCAAGGCAAAAGCGGAACCAAAGTACATCATCTGCAACGCCGATGAAGGCGATCCCGGCGCTTACATGAACCGCAACGAGATTGAAAGCGATCCGCATGCGCTGCTGGAAGGGATGATCATCGGGGGCTACGTGACCGGCGCGACGGAGGGGATTATCTATGTTCGTGCGGAGTACCCCCTGGCTGTGCATCGCCTGAACCGTGCAATTGAGCAGGCTCGAGAGTATGGAATGCTTGGGGAAAACATACTTGGACGCGGCCTGAAGTTTGACATCATGCTGGTCGAAGGCGCTGGGGCGTTTGTATGCGGCGAAGAGACAGCCCTGATTGCTTCGCTGGAAGGCCAAGCCGGGCGTCCGCGCCCGCGGCCACCCTTTCCGGCACAGAAGGGTTTGTGGGGCAAACCGACCAGTATTAACAACGTCGAAACCTGGTACAACATCGCGCCCATCGTGACCCGCGGAGCGGCTTGGTTCACCGAGACTGGCAGTCCAAAGAGTTCGGGGACGAAAGTCTTCTCGCTGGTGGGCAAAGTCAAGAACACAGGCCTGGTTGAGATGCCGTTGGGCACCCCCCTGAAGACTTTCATCTACGACATCGGAGAAGGCGCGCCCGGCGGGCGTCAAGTAAAAGCGGTCCAGACCGGCGGTCCCTCCGGCGGATGCATCCCTCTCGAGATGTTCGAAACGCCGGTGGATTACGAGAATCTGGCGCAGTTGGGATCCATCATGGGCTCGGGTGGGATGGTGGTGATGGATGAAGACAACTGCATGGTGGATGTGGCGCGCTATTTCATCGAATTCACGCACTCCGAATCGTGTGGCAAGTGCATCCCATGCCGGGTCGGACTCAACAAATGTCTGCGCATTTTGAACCGCGTCACCGAAGGCGCGGGCACGGAGCATCACGTCGAACTTCTCGACGAGCTGAGCCGCTATATTCGCGACTGTTCGTTGTGCGGACTGGGACAGACCGCACCCAATCCCGTCCTGACAGCCCTGCGCCATTTCCGCAGCGAGTTCGAGGACCACATTTTGGCCCGGCGCTGCGGGGCCGGTGTGTGTGAAGAGCTGGCTCTGTCGCCCTGCGAGAACAGCTGCCCATTGCACATGAACATCCCGCGCTTTTTAGAGCTCTATAAGGAAGGACAGCTGGAACAGGCGTTCTTATCGATCATCCTCGATAATCCGTTGCCTTCCTCCACCGGCCGCGTCTGTCAGCATCCCTGCGACAATCGCTGCCGGCGCCAGACTTTGGATCAAGCGGTCAACATGCGCGAGGTTCACCGCTTCATCGCCGATTCGATTTTTCTCTCCGACAGGCGCAACGCAATGTTTCAGGCAGTCGTGGAGCGCATGCTGGAACCGACCGGGCGCAAAATCGCCGTCGTCGGCGCCGGACCGGCCGGTCTAACGGCAGCATTCTACCTGGCGTTATTCGGTCACGACGTTACCGTGTACGAAAGTAAGGCGGAAGCCGGAGGCATGTTGCGTTTCGCTCTGCCCGAGTACCGGCTTCCAAAGAGCGCCCTGGCCCGCGAAGTCCAGCTCATCGAGCGCATGGGCGTGAAGTTCAACTTCAAGACGCGAGTCGGTTTCGACGTTCCGTTGAACGAACTGGACGATCGCTTCGACTCGGTTTTTCTTTCGATTGGAACGTGGAAAGAGTCTTGGGTCTACCAGTCGGGAACGGAATTGAATGGCGTCTTTCCGGCTTTGAATTTCCTGGAGGCGGTGGAAAGCGGGCAGGAAGTCTCCATCGGGCGGCGCGTTGCCATCATCGGTGGCGGCAACGCGGCCATTGATTCCGCGCGCACGGCGCTGCGCAAGGGCGCGGAGGCAACCATCTTCTACCGCCGCGAGCGTAAGGATATGCCGGCGATTGAAGAAGAGACGCAGGCCGCAAAAGACGAAGGAGCTAAATTTGTTTTCCTGGCTGCTCCCCACCGGGTGATCGGAGATGCCAAGGGCTGTGTTCGAGCAATCGAAATTGTGAAGACCCGCCTTGGAGCCTATGACACCTCGGGCAGGAAGAAACCGGTTTCGACAGACGAGATTCAGCGCTTCGACTGCGATTCCGTGATCTTTGCCGTGGGCGAAACCGTCGATCTCGATTTCGCCAGAGCTTCCGGTCTGGCGCTTAAAGAAAGCGGCACCGTGGATGTAAACCGCTTCACTCTCGAGACCAGCCGCGCAAAATTCTACGCCGGCGGCGACCTCGTCACCGGAGCGTCGAACGTTTCCAACGCCATGGGCTATGGCAAGCAGGCAGCCCGCAATATTGACCGTCAACTGATGGAATCTGATCGCTGGAACAGCCTGTTCCCAGACTTTGAATACGATCAAGTACCACCTGAGGAGCCTAGTTCTAGCCGCCGGCATACGGGGCAGGTCCTGGCACCCTTGGTTCGTGTTCGCTCGCTGGACGAAGTGGTTACCGGATTGACTCACGAACAGGCTCTCGACGAGGCTTGCCGTTGCCTGCGTTGCGACGTCAAAGGCATCAGGGTGGGCTAAAACTGTGGCTGCGTTGATCTTCCCGTAGCCTGGGCAATGACCGCATGTTGCTGGCCCGTGTGAACCGGCGGCAGAAGAAATGAAAGGAGCAAGTTTTGGCACAGAAGAAGCTGTCAATCCGCATTGACGGGCAACTGATCACTGCCGAAGAGGGCTCGACCATTCTTCAAGCGGCCAAGGCGAGCGGAAAATATATTCCCACGCTTTGCGACCTGGATGGACTGACGCCCGTGGGCGCGTGCCGCGTGTGCCTGGTGGAGGTTTCTGGCGTGGATCGATTGTTCCCAGCCTGCACGACTCCTATTCAGGACGGCATGTCTGTGACGACAAATTCCGCGCGTTTGACACGATATCGGCGGATATCGGTGGAATTGCTGCTCATCGAAAGGAATCACGTGTGCGCGGTCTGTGTATCCAATGGACATTGCGAACTTCAGTCCATGGCGACCTCGCTCGGCGTAAATACGGTCGAGTTCGCCTATAACTTTCCCAAGCTGAGTGTGGACACGTCGCACCCGCGTTACGTTTTAGACCACAACCGTTGCATTCTTTGTACGCGTTGCGTGCGGGTATGCGCGGAATTGGAAGGCGCGCACGTCTGGGATGTGACGGCTCGTGGCATTCACTCGCGCATCACCAGCGAGATGAATGAGAAATGGGGTCAAGCCACCAGTTGTACGAGTTGCGGCAAGTGCGTGCAGGCGTGTCCGACCGGCGCGCTGGCGGAGAAAGGCTGGGCGGTTGAGGAAATGGTAAAGAAGCTGGGTACGGTAACGTCTCTGGCGCAGCGAAGAGGAGCCCAGGTATGAAGAAGGTAAAAGTGGCTACCGTCTGGCTGGATGGCTGCTCCGGCTGCCACATGTCTCTGCTCGATATGGACGCGGCCATCATCTCGCTGAGCCGCAAGATCGACATCGTCTACGGCCCGCTGGTGGACGCGCAGGAGTTCCCCGAGGAAGTGGATGTGACGCTGGTCGAGGGTGCGGTGAGTTCGCAGGACGATCTCAACAAAATCCGGAAGATTCGCCAGCGCACGCAGATCCTGATTTCTTTGGGCGACTGTGCGGTCACGGGAAATGTGCCCGCCATGCGCAACAACATTCCGGTCAACAAGTTGCTGCAACGCGTTTATGTGGACGGGTCGGACGAGAAGAAACTGATCCCCAGCGACCGCGTGCCGGCGCTTTTGAAGCAGGCGAGGCCTCTGCGCGAGTTTGTCAAGGTAGACCACTGGCTGCCTGGGTGTCCGCCACCCGCCAAGGCGATTCTGGGATTGATTACCGACTTACTGGAAGGGCGGAAGCCTGAGGTTGGACAGCCCAAGTTTGGTTAAGGTTTGGTTAAGGAGCGCGCACGATGAAGCGCATCACCATCGAGCCCATCAGCCGCATTGAAGGGCACGGGAAAATCACAATTCAACTGGATGATGAAGGCCACGTGGCCGGAGCGGAATTTCACGTGACCCAGATTCGCGGCTTTGAGAAGTTCACCGAAGGCCGGCCATTCTACGAGATGCCGGGCATTACCGCGCGCATTTGCGGCATTTGCCCCATCAGTCATCTGCTAGCGTCGGCGAAGGCGTGCGATGCGATCATGGCCGTGAGGATTCCTCCCGCGGCGCGCAAGTTGCGCGAGCTTGTACATTTTGCGCAAATCGTGCAATCCCACGCGCTCAGTTTTTTTTATCTGTCGGCGCCCGACTTTCTATTGGGAATGAGTTCCAATGCGGCGAGGCGGAACGTTATGGGCGTTATTGCCGACTATCCCGAACTGGCGCGCGACGGCATCGAATTGCGCAAGTTCGGCCTGCAGGTAGTCGAGGGGCTGGCAGTGGAGCGGGTCCATACCTCGTGGATTGTGCCCGGCGGTGTTGCCAAGCCACTGGCCGCGCCCGTGCGGGACCGTATTCTTTCTGAATTGCCGGCGGCGAAGGCGATTGTTGAGCGTACGATTCCTTTCTTCAAGCGCGCGCTCGACAACTTTGCGGAACAGATCGCCGTCTTCGGATCGTTTCCAACCATGTATGCGGGGATGGTGAACGCCAAGGGCGACCTGCAGCTTTACGACGGCACGCTCCGTTTCCGGAGCGCATCGGGCGAAATCGTTGAGGACCAGATTCCTGCTGAAGACTACAAGCATTGGATCGGCGAGGCCAGTCTGCGCGAATCGTACCTGAAAGCGCCCTACTTCGTGCCTCAGGGCTTTCCAGCGGGCGTGTATCGCGTCGGCCCGCTTGGCCGTCTGAATGCCGCCAGCCGCTGCGGAACTCCGGCTGCGGATGCCGAGTTTCAGGAATTCCATCAGCGCTTTGGTACCGTGGCGCACAGCTCGTTTCTCTATCACTACGCGCGCCTCATTGAGATTCTGTACGCTCTAGAAAGTATTGAGGCGCTGGTCAACGATCCGCAGATTCTGGATACGCATGTGCGGGCAACGGCTGGCGTGAACGCGCTCGAAGGCGTGGGCATGATCGAGGCGCCGCGCGGAACGCTCATTCACCACTACAAGGTCAATGACGAGGGAGCCATCACCTGGGCCAACCTGATCGTCGCGACCGGACATAATAACCTCGCCATCGGGCGCAGCGTGCAGCAGGTCGCCGAACACTATGTGGATGGGACCAAGCTGAACGAAGGAATGCTCAATCATGTTTCGGCGGTCGTTCGCGCCTACGATCCCTGCCTGAGTTGTTCAACGCACGCTGCTGGTTCGCTTGCAATGACAATTCAGTTGCTCGATAGGGAAGGGACGATACTGGACGAAATCTCGAATTGAGGCCGACTGCCTATTCCGGTTTCGCTTTCGGCGGCTTCTTGGCGTTCACCTTATCGCTCTCGCGCGCTTTTTTCGTCGCCCGCGATAAACCGGACAATTCTCTCTAGCACAGCCGGGATCGCAGCGGATACTGCCGCCGACATGGAATCGCCGGTTGCAAAAGTCTCACCACAAACAGTCAGCAGCCAGGCCGGCGGGTAGCGGCCATACAGCGTTTCAGCTAACGCCAGAATGGCCGATGGAGAGAATTCGTGTGAATGTTCGCCAGACGAGGCGGCAGGCGCAATTCTCCTGCATTGGATTTCACCCGGAACGCCTTCGTGAGCCGCATCCACGAACAAGACCTTTTCTGCGCGGCTGGCGAAGTCGGCAACTTCAGGCGTCAATTGTTGAAGTGCCACAATTTGGACGCCGGGCCGCGAGAGGTCACGTGCAAGTTGCTGCGCGACATGCCAGCCGACGCCATCATCGGAGCGTAGCGGGTTGCCGAAGCCGACGATAAGAACGTGCCTTCCCGTCAGGCTGGCAACCTGATTTTCCCGCGCCGTTGGTTGTTTTCCCTCGATCACCTCGACTTTTGTTGGGCGATCCATTTTTCCGTGCGGGCATCAAGAAGATCGAGCGGAAGAGTACCGCCATCGAGCATCTCATCGTGGAAGGTGCGAATATCGAATTTCGGGCCCAACTCCTTCTGGGCGCGGTCACGCAACTCGCGAATCTTCAACTGGCCGAGCTTGTAGCTGAGCGCCTGCGCGGGCCATGCGATGTAGCGGTCGGTTTCGGACTGAATGCTGGGCTCGTCGATGGCGCCGGACTTGCGGAAGAACTCAACCACTTGTTCGCGCGTCCATCCTTTTGAGTGGATGCCGGTGTCGACCACCAGCCGCACGGCGCGAAACAGCTCCGACGACAAGCGGCCGTAGTCTGAAACGGGATCATTGTAAAACCCGACCTCTTTGCCGAGTTGCTCCGCGTACAAAGCCCAGCCCTCGATGTAGGCATTGAAGCCGAGCCCGTGCTGCCTGAATTTAGGCAGTCCCGTGAGCTGTTGCTGAACCGACAACTGCATGTGATGTCCGGGAATGCCTTCGTGATAGGCGATTGCCTCGTCGTCGATGAGCGAGCGCTGGGCGAAGTCGGATGTGGCGACAACCACGCGTCCAGGGCGTTTGCCGTCCGGCGTGCCCGTGACGTAATGAGTCGCGGCCGCGGCCTGAAAGCTGGGAATGGCTTCGACTGTCACCGGCGACTTGGGAAGCAGCGTAAACAGTTGGGGCAGTTTCGGCTCCATCTGCGCAATGTATCGGCGGAAGTCGTCGAGGATCTGTTCCTCGGATTTCGGGATGTACTTGGGATTGGTTTTGAGGGAAGCTCGGAATGAGGCGAGATCGGCGAAACCCTCCTTCTTGGCGATAGCAGTCATTTCGGCTTCGATCCGATCCATCTCGCGCAATCCGAGTTGATGGATCTCGTCCGGCGTCATGTGGGTTGTCGTGCGCGCGTAGATGTCATTTTCGTAACGCTTCTCGCCGTCCGGCAATGAAGTCACCGCAAGAGTGGTACGGCCCTGGGGAGCGTAATCCGTGCGCAGGAACGCAGTGAACGCTTTGTAAGCCGGGATGACATCGGTATTGATCGCATCGGTGATCTGCTGGGTCAAACGCTTCTGGTCTTCAGCAGAGATGCTCGCCGGATATTTCTTCGTTGGGCGCAGAAATGGATCGGATTCGATGATGCCCTCGCACTGCCCCGGCAGCTTCTCAATCAGGAATCGTACCGGCATCAGCTTGTCCTTCATGCCAGCGCGCAGCACTTCCGTGGTCTGGCCCAGGACGCGCGGAATCTGGTGAAGACGGGCAATGTAGTCCTCGTACTGCTTCGCGGTGTCGAACGGCACGGAAAGCGGCAAATCGGCGAGGCTGGTGTGGATGCCATTCTGCTGATTGATCGGCATCTCATATTCTTTGAGGTTGAAATCGGCGATACGCTGCTTTAGCACGCGCACGAGCAAGTCGTGTGAGAGCTGATCCTGGTCGGAAAAACCATCCGTCGGGATCGCTTCAAGCCGGGCAAGAAAATCTTCGTTCGTCTTCTCACGGCGAGTGATCGCTTCAAGCGAGTATTCGGCGAGTTTGTCGTTGTAGCGGTAGTCGCCGAAGGAGGTCGCGCGCTCCGGAAAGTTGCGAAGATCGGATTCGTACTGCTCTTCGAAGATCGCGTTCTGGGAGGCGAGCCGGTCGGCAACCGGCTTAAGGTTTTGCCCGAATACCGGAGGTTGCGCGCAGACTAGGACGGACAACGCAATGGCAGGAAAAACACTCTGTTGAAGGCGCATAGCCTATGCAGCCTACCATGAACTGATACGATATTTGCAACCGCGTAAATTGCCGTGCCCGGATGGCGAAACTGGCAGACGCACGGGACTTAAAATCCCGGGTCCTTAACAGGACGTGTCGGTTCAATTCCGACTCCGGGCACCACTTAACCCCTAGTGGGATTGGTATTTAGGCAAGGGCACATGCGAGGCCACTTTTTGCTCGCTTCCCGTTTTCGGTGCACTACCGCCGGATTCTGTCCGAACTCGAACTGTTTTCCGGCCCCCTCTTCGTCCAAACGCGCTGCGGTGTCAGCATGTCCCGCTTTCTTTCATGCACGGATTGTTCGACATCCATTGACGTGACGCGCGTAATGAAATGGCGTTGACTTCGGCACGTACTATTTGCTGTACTTGAACTGTTAACCACGGTGAAGGAGTTCACCGCCAACCGCTGTCCCAATTCTTAAGCCGGAACAGCTGATGACTCCTGACAAGCAGATTGTTTTGTCACGGGGTCATAGTGCCGGCATGATCCTCTGATCTGACGATCCGCAGAAACTCTCTGGCCGAGCGAGCATTGAGATATGCGCAGTGTCCCGTGATGGTGGTTCACTAACTGGTGGGATGGATGTGCATCCCAGTGAAGGTGGCGCATTGGCGCTAGATCGCATGATGCCCGAATCTATCTTTGACCGTGATGACGTAAGACAGGCCATCAGGCAGCGCCTCGCAAAGAGGCAGCCGTCCATTCCGGTTAGCCGATGCCTGCACAGCACATTGACATTTATTATTATTGCCGCTGAGGAGTTGCAGCCGAGGTATATGCGCGGCTATGGCGAAATTTCTAACGTGGCCAGGGCGGACCTGAATCAAATTGCCGCCGAACTGCTGGACCTGACAGCGAAATTCGATCGCTACGTTACCCGCGAGATTCAAGGGACGCCGTCTGCGGCGCAAGAAGTTGCTAGGCCGGAAGGAGACGATAAGACTTGTTGAAATATCTATTCGTCGGCATTGGAGGCTGTCTGGGTTCGATTCTGCGCTTTTGGCTGGGCAGTTACATTGGCAGCAAAATGGGAACTCGTTTTCCCTACGGAACGCTAGTCATCAATGTCACTGGTTCATTTCTGATTGGCTTGATCTTTGCTTTCCTTACCGTGAAGACACATTGGAGTCCCAACTGGCGCTACTTGATCCCGATTGGTTTCATCGGAGGCTATACCACCTTCTCCAGCTTCGAGTATGAGACCCTGCGGTCGATTCAGGATGGCCAAGTCGGACTGGGTCTTCTCTACGTTGCAACAAGCGTGGTGTTCGGTTTCGTCGCGGTTTGGGGAGGCATGGTCGCCGGCAGGGCAATCTCGTGAACTGTAGCCGCAGCGGAATTTCTGGTTCGTCAGAGGGGACTCTAATTTCAGGAGAACAACATGCTCACAGCGGGGCCTGGTAAGAAAGTCGGCATTTACGTGGCTGAGGATCAGCAGTACCACGGCAGCGCCGCCTATGCCGCCATTCTCGATTTTCTCTTCTTCCATGGCGTGTCAGGCGCAACGGTCACACGCGGCATCGCCGGATTCGGCGCGGATCATCACCTTCACACGACCAGTCTTGTGGACCTGGCAGTCCGCCTTCCTGTGAAGATCGAGTTCATCGAAACCGCGGAAAAAGTGGAAGGCCTCTTACCCAAACTCCAGGCGATGGCAGGTAGCGGACTGATTGAGATGCACGACACCACCATTGTCAAACCTGCCGAAACGAAACAAAGCCAGACTGAGCCCGGGATGCCCGCCCTAAAGCGTGAGGGCAAAGCCAAGATGATGCGCATCTACGTCGGTGAAAACGACAAGTGGAATGGCAAGCCGTTGTATGAAGCCATCGTCAACGGTCTGCGATCGAACGATATCGCCGGCGTCACGGTTTATCGGGGAATTCTTGGCTATGGGGCTAATCGAAGAATTCACAAAGACGCTGCGCTGAGCCTCTCTCACGATCGCCCCATCCTGCTGTCTGTGGTCGACACCGAGGACAAACTGAAGGCATTCATGCCCATTCTCGAGCAAATGGTACAGCAAGGCTTAGTCGTGCTGTCTGATGTGGACATCGTCAAGTACGCGCATAACTACGAGAAGGCCGAAAGACGGCAGGAGGTGCGGTCATGAAGCTCGAAGGAAAAGCCAAGATGTTGCGAATTTACTTTGGCGAAGACGACAAATGGCACGACCAGCCTTTGTACGCGGCCATCGTGGCCAAGTGCCGGGCGCTGGATATCGCTGGCGCCACCGTGCTTCGCGGGATCGAAGGCTACGGCGCCAGCTCAATCGTTCATAAAGCGCATCTGCTGCGCTCTTCCGACCGGCCCATCATGGTGTCCGTCGTAGACACCGAAGAGAACCTCAAGAAATTGCTTCCCGCTCTGGATGAAATGGTCGATGAAGGGCTGATCGCCATGTCCGAGGTGGAGGTGATTCGCTATGTGCATCAGCAAGGAGTGCGCTCTCCAGCTTCGCAGTGAAAGGGCCAATTGAAACAAGACCATGAAGGAATGAAGTAGGGGGACAGACTCCAAAGAAAACCTGTTACTGGAAAAGCCCGCGAACGTTGCCAGAGAACGACTGATTCGCGATTTCACTTTCAATCGGCAAGGATCCTTCCGTCCACACCAGAGTCGATCGCCAAGAGAGCAAGAAGCCAAGAGGGCAAGAATAAAATCTGTAGGCCTCGGATTACGCTGCTTCCCGCCGCGAGGTGGCCTCGACGCCTTCACGGCGCGTGTTTCTCAGGGCATGCAAAGCATACATCGCGTCGTCGATAGCGGATTGCTCTTCGATGTGGTCCCCGGGGGTATGAAACAGCTCGCGTGCTCGTAGAACGAGCGCCCACTCCGCCTCCGCAATGCGCTCGGATAACCTGGAGCGATCGCTTTCAGAAAGAGCGGCACGATAAAGTTCTCGCCACAAATTCCCCGTCACAAGCATGGAATTAGTTTCGGTCTGCATCGCCCTCACCCTTTATTTGCTGGAATCGTAGCAGGGGATTGAGAGCAAGACCATACGGGAAAGGCTGTACAACCAGCGCTCTGTCGTGCGCACGACGCTCTGAGACAAACCAATAAAAGGGAAGCGATCGCAGCCGTCGGGCCAATCTGTTTTTACGACACACCCACATGTGACAGAGATCACTGCGGGATGTGTTAGCCCGGATCAAAATCGGCCCATTCTGCCCGGTTCACGCCGGCCCATGGAAGTGCCAAGGAGCTCCGCATGGCTGCGACCATCACCCCGAACAACATCTCCAATCTGCTTTCCACGGAAGCGGAATATCCCGCCCCTAAGATTGTGATCGATCAGGCTCTAACAAAGAACTGGAAGGCCGAATTCGATCGTTCCGTTCAGGATCCCGATGCTTTCTGGGCCGAGCAGGCGAGCCAGTTCACTTGGACGAAGCCCTGGTCCAAAGTGCTTGACTGGGACGGCGTGCACCACAAGTGGTTTGTCGGCGCCAAAACCAATATCACCATCAACGCGCTTGACCGTCACGCCAACTCAGAGCGCCGCAATCGCGCGGCTTTCATCTGGCTGGGCGAGGACGGAACGGAGCGCGTCGTCACCTATGGGCAGCTCTATCGGCAGGTTTGCCGCTTTGCCAACGGACTGAAATCGCTCGGTGTGGGCAAGGGCGACCGCGTCGTCATCTACATGCCGCTTACGCTCGAGGGTGTGATCTCCATGCTGGCGTGCGCCCGCATCGGAGCGATTCACTCGGTTGTCTATGCCGGCCTTGGCCACACGGCGCTGCGTGACCGCATTACGGACGCCGAGGCGAAAGTGGTGATTGCGGGCGACGTTGGTTTTCGCCGCGGCAAGGTCGTACCGCTTAAGCCGATCGTGGACGAAGCGCTTGACGGCCTCGAATTCGTGCAAAGAGTGGTTGTGTTCGCGCGTCAGCCCATCGAATTGCGGGGTCGCGAGGTTGACTTTAACAGCCTGATGAAGTGTCCGGCCGAGTGTCCGGCCGAGCAAATGGATTCCGAAGACCCATTGTTCCTTCTGTATACGTCGGGTTCAACCGGAAAGCCGAAGGGCGTTTTGCACGTGCACGGCGGCTACATGGTCGGCACCACCTATCATCTGAAGAGCTATTTTGATGTGGGCGAGCGGGACATTTTCTGGTGCACATCGGATATTGGATGGATCGTCGGACATTCCTACATCGTTTATGCGCCGCTGTGTGCAGGCGTGACCACAATGTTCCGCGAAGGCGCAATCGACTATCCCAACCCCGGTATCGCGTGGGAGATTGTAGAACGCTATGCCGTCAGCAAGATTTTTACGGCGCCGACTGCGTTGCGGATGTTCATGCGCTTTGGAGAGCAGTATCCGCAGAAATACAACCTGACTTCGCTGCGCGTAATTGCCTGCGCCGGCGAGCCTCTGAATCCCGAAGCCTGGCATTGGGCGCAAACGTATCTGGCCGGTGACGGCAAGTGGGGATACGTCATTGATAACTGGTGGCAAACCGAACTGGGTGGTCCCGCGATCGGTACTCCGCCGACCTATCCCATGCGCCCCGGCAAGTGTGGTGTGTCCGTCCCCGGCTCGCTGGCCGATGTGGTCGACGAGCAGGGCAAATCCACGCCTCCCAACGTCGGCGGACGCCTGGTGTTGAAGCGTCCTTTCCCGCATATGCTGCGGACAGTTTGGGGCAATGCGGAGCGCTATGAGCGCGACTGGCAAGTGATTCCCGGTTGCTATATCACCGGAGACGTAGCCTTGAAAGACAAAGACGGCTACATCACGGTACTCGGTCGCGCCGACGACGTGTTAAACGTTGCGGGACATCGCATCGGAACCGCAGAAGTCGAGAGCGCGCTGGTTTCCCACCCCGCCGTCGCTGAGGCGGCAGCTATCGGGATTCCCGACAAGCTGAAGGGCGAAACCATCAAGTGTTTCGTGCAATGTCGCGCGGGACATAATCCATCGGAAGCACTCGCGGCGGCGCTCACTGAGCACGTCCGGCGCGAACTCGGCCCAATCGCGACGCCCTCAGCCATTGAATTTGTCGCCGCGCTGCCAAAGACGCGCTCGGGTAAGATTCTGCGCCGCTTCCTGAAAGCAAAAGAACTGGGCACGGATGCGGGCGATGTTTCCACGATGGAGGGCTGAGAGCTTTAAATCCGAGACGCAGAGTGCGCCAAGAAAGGCAAACTTTTTTGGCGAGGCGTAGGCGAATTCGAAGGCGAATACGGTCCATAAATACCTAGAGTGTTTTCTCGGCGGACTCGGCGTCTCGGCGGTAGATTGCCTTACTCGCCCGCACCCACAATCACGGGCGTTCCGCGAAATCATCCTTCGCTCTTAGCCGCGCGCGTCATCAATTCTTCAATTGCCTGCTGCGGAGCTTTCCCCTGTTCGAGGATTGCAAACATCTGTTCGGTAATCGGCATCTCGACATTTTTCTCGCGGGCCAGCGCGACTGCCGCTTTAGTGGTGAAAACGCCCTCCGCCACGGCGCCATGCATACCAGCGATGATCTCCGGCAGCTTGCGGCCTTTACCCAGTTCAACGCCTACGCTGCGGTTGCGCGAGAGATCTCCCGTGCAGGTGAGCACCAAATCGCCGAGTCCTGCCAGTCCGGCCATCGTGTCGAGACGGCCCCCGCAGGCCACGACTAGCCGCGCCATTTCTGCCAGACCACGTGTAATCAGTGCGGCAATTGAGTTGTGGCCCAAACCCAGGCCGTCGCTAACACCCGCCGCAATCGCGATGATGTTCTTCAGCGCTCCGCCCAGTTCCACGCCAACCACATCGTCGTTCGTATAGACGCGAAATCGGGAACTGTTGAACGCTTTCTGCACGGTACGCGCCACGTCGCCGTTGCACGATGCCGCTGTCACCGCCGTCGGGTCGCCGCGGGCGACTTCCTTGGCGAAAGATGGACCGCTCAGCGCACTGACCTTTGGCGTAAGTCCTCGCGCTTGGAATACCTCGGCGATCACTTCGGTCATGCGCAGCAGAGTTCCATTTTCCAGCCCTTTGGTGCAACTGACCACCAGGGTTTCCGACTGAAGAAATGGCGCGATGCTCTCGAACAGCGCCCTGCAATGCTGAGAAGGCATCACGCTCACTATGATCTTCGCGCCTTCCAGTGCGGTTTTAAGATCGTTGGTCGCATGGATCGAGTCAGGCAGTTGGACACCCGGGAGGAACCTTTCATTAACGCGGCTCTGGGCGATCGTCTGTGCCACATCTGCTTCGCGAGCCCAGAGCCAAACCGTGTGCTCGCCTTTGCGCGCCAGAGTAATTGCCAATGCCGTACCCCAGGCTCCAGCCCCGATCACAACCAAGTGGCTCATCGGCGTTCTGCTCCAAATTGTTTTGTAAGCTTCATTTCCTTCCGATCCCTTGGCCAATTCTGGATTCCGTTCCTTCCACCAATCGCCCCAAATTATCCCTATGCTTCCAGATCACAAGCGCCGAGACCAGCGTAATCACCAATAACTGAGCCGGCTCTTGATACTCATGGAACGCCCATGCCAGCACTGGAAACGACGCGGCTGCGGCAACCGATCCCAGCGAGACATACCGGAGAGCGACCGCCAGTACCAGAAAAAGGCCCACCATGCACAAAATCGATTTCGGTGTGAGCAATGCAAATGCGCCCAGGCTGGTCGCGACACCCTTCCCGCCGTGAAATTTGAGCCAGACCGGATAAAGATGGCCGACAATCACACTGAACGCGGCAAGGCTCAAAAGAAAATTACCATGCGGAACATTCCACCAAAAGCGCGCGAGAACCACAGCGGCCAGGCCTTTGCCCGCGTCCAGAATTAGCGTGGCGATGCCGAGTACGCGGGATTTGCGCGCGACATTTGTTGCTCCGATATTGCCGCTGCCGCTTGCTCGCACGTCCTCGCCGGTGAACATGCGAACCAGCAGGTATCCGAATGGAATCGATCCCAGCAGATAGCTTAGGACGGCGGTGACGACATAGAGGCTCATTTCCATCTAATGGGACAAGACTTTCTTGTGACCGTATGAACTCTACGACTGCCATCCTGAGCAAGCGCGAAGGAGCGTAGCTACCGAGCGGGAGTCGAAGGTCCCCTACTCCCTTTATACCTGCCGCGCCGACTCGGGGAGTTCTCCCCTAACCTCTGGTCCACATGCCGCTCTCGGAACCAGAGCGCAAACAGCGGAATAATTCACGCGGTCACGGTACTAGCGTGGTGCGTCAAACAGCTCGACACTTATGAGTCGCCGGTTTCCTCTGTGATCCTCTGTGCCCTCTGTGGTTAAAGCCCTTGAACTCCTCGCCGGACACCACCGAGCGCGAAGCGCTCCAGCTTCGTATACTTCGATCCTGCAGGCGAAAGCTGGCTCTGATAGAGAATAAACTTGTCGGCGGTCATTGTGCCGAAGTTAGGCCCAGAATCACGCTCGCCCATCGTCGCCAACCGTTTTTGGAGCGTCGCGAATAGAGAATTAGGCCCATCGCCCTTACGCACTTGGGATCGCCCGAGCTTGTTTTTCCTGCCGAGCCTGCCCGAGCTAATGTGAGATGAGGACTAAACGCCCGCTCTTCGCGCGGAATACCAAGTTCGGCAACGGAGGCGTCAATGTTGCCAGCGAGTTGAGCCAATTGCGGCCCAGCGTGAATTCCAATCCAGAATACGCGCGGCGCCTTGGCCGTCGGAAAGAATCCAAATCTCGACACGTTGATTTCAGTCGCCGGGCTTGCAATCTGACGCAATCGTTGAGTGATGGCGGCAACCTGCTCGGGGTTTTGCTCGCCAATAAATTTCAGAGTGACGTGCAGCGATTCGGGACGCACCCACCTCGCCTCCGGCGCAAAACCGCTGACGCCCTCAATAAACCGCGCGATCTTAGCGCGAATTTCGTCGTCGAGATCGATGCCAATAAAAATGCGCATTTGAGTTCAATGCCGGTCTTCGCGACCTCAGCGGCTTTCCTTTATATTTCAGGTCGCATGGTCTTTCTCTGCGTTCTTCGCGGATGTTCTCTGCGAGCTTTGCGGTTAAATGCTCTGTTTTCCTGCACCATCGCACGCCATAGATAACGGTCGCTATTTTCGGCGCACAACACTAGATCCTGGATCACCACTACAACAGCGCCCTCCGAATCATCTCCAACGCCTGCAGCGTGGCAAACTGCCGAATGCGTGCCCGGTCGCTTGGAAAGTTGCGCTCCACCACCTGCGTTCCCTCGTCGCTCGCGAGTGCGATATAGACAAGCCCTACCGGCTTCTGCTCAGTGCCTCCAGTCGGCCCGGCCACGCCCGTGATGCCAACTCCATAGCTCGACAGGCAGCGCTTGCGAATGCCTTCGGCCAGCGCCGCAGCCACCTCACGGCTCACGGCTCCATACTTGTCGATCAGATCCTTCGGGACATTAGCGAATTGCGTCTTCAACTCGTTCGAGTAGACAACTGCGCCTCCCAGGAAATGTCGCGAACTGCCGCTCACTGAAGTGATGCGCTCGGCAAGCAGCCCACCCGTGCACGATTCCGCGGTAGCCAGTGTCATCCCGCGCATCTGCAACAGGTAGCTGACAATTTGTTCGATGGTCTCGCCTTTGCGCGAGAAGATCGCATCGCCCATTTCGTCTTCGATTTTCGCCGCCAGCTCCTCCACGCGCGCTTCGGCTTCGGCCTGTGAGTCTTTTCTGCAGCGCAGATGAAGCTGAATTTCTCCGCCGCCAGCGAGGATGGTGGTCTCGACATCGGTATAGGCCTTGTAGATTGGCGAAACGCGCGCATCCACCTGCGACTCAGGCAGCATCGCCATTTTGAGTGTGCGCACGGCAATGTGCTGCTCGGGAATCTTGGCGCGCAAACGAGGAATGCACTCGCCCTCGAAGAGCGCCTTAAGTTCGTATGGCGGCCCGGGCAGCAGCAGCAGAATGCGGTCGCGGCCATCGTACTTGCCGCCAATCCACTGGCCGGGCGCCGTTCCCATGGTATTGGGGAGCGCGACGGCGTTTGCGATCACATCCGCCTGCTTCGCATTGTTCGGCGAGAACTTGTAGCCGCGTTTCGCAAAACGCGATTCCAGCCGGGCGAGGATTTCGGGATCGCGATGTAACGTCAGCCCAAGAGCTTCGGCAACAGCTTCGCGCGTCAGGTCGTCTTCAGTAGGGCCAAGGCCGCCGGAAAAAATAATAATTTCAGAGCGGCGCATCGCGAGTTTCGCGGCGGCAATCAGTCCCTCAAGGTCGTCTCCGACAATGGACTTGAAGCGCACCTCGACACCCATGTCGTTCAGCTTCTCGGTGAGGTAGAGCGAGTTCGTGTCCTGCCGGTGGGGTGTGAGCATCTCGGAGCCCACGGCGATGATTTCGGCGTTCACGGGTAGAGTGTAAATGAAGTTGCGGGCGATAGCAGACAGCATTCCGCGGGGACAACAACAATCATCCTAGCGCTGTGAAGGCTCCTCCGCAGCGGGGTGCGCTGGAGGGTCGAGATTCCGGTCTACTGGTTTGTAGCAACGCTAAACCAAAAGAGTATCGCCATCAGGATCAGCATCGCACCGGAAGCATAGATGATCTGACGCGCCGGAGAATGCAGTGTCCTGCCGATCATCATGGCCAATACGCTTGAAGTGAACGAGAAGAGGCCTAGCAGGGATTCCGTCGAGTCGTTGCCATTGCTCGCGCGGTCGGCGAGCAGATTGGCTCCCGTAGCGTGCATGACCGACCCGATCAGGCAAAGGAAAGCGATAGTGAGCAAGGCTGCCGCGGCGGCTTTCTGCACCGTTCGCCGGTGATGCGTGGACGAACTCGTGGAAGACAACATATACGTCACGCTCGTGATCCGATTCTTAGCGTTCCTTCGCGGCCTGCATTATGCTCTAACGCAGCGCCGTCAAAGAGAGGCGTCGGGCAGTAATCATGCACTTCCCGCCGCCCCGCCATTGTATGCGCGTTTACGGGAAAGTAAAGGGCATTTCTGCAACGTCAAACTGCGCGGACCAGTTCCATCGCCGGTTCCTGTTGGGTCATGCAGTGCAGCGCGCCGAAACCCCAGATTAAATCGCCCGAATAAATGGGCACGATCTCCCGGGCAGGGAAAACTTGGGCTAGCGTGTTGAGCGCGATCCGGTCGTTGGGATCGTTGAATACCGGGACCAGCACCACTCCATTGGCGATATAGAAGTTCGCGTAACTGGCTGGCAATCGACGACCATCGAAGAGGACTGGGCGAGGCATGGGAATTTCTACTACGTTAAGCCGCTGACCATCCTGGTCGCGGGCGGCTCGCAAGCGTCCAAGATTGTGGTAGAGCGCGGAATAATTTTCATCCCGCTCATTCGGCTCGACCATCGTGACTACAGTGTCCGGCGCGACGAACCGCGCGAGATCGTCGACGTGGCCGTGCGTGTCATCCCCCTCGATGCCGTCGCCGAGCCAGACAACCGTTTGGACGCCAAAGTAGTCCGCAAATATCTGCTCATAGGCAGTTCGATCCATGTGCGGATTGCGCTGTTGCGTGGTCGAGAGCAGGCATTCTTCAGTCGTGATCAGTGTTCCACGGCCATTCACATCGATGGACCCGCCTTCGAGAACGACGCGCTCGCCTGCTAAACGATCGGCGGAAGATCGATTGTCAGATGACTCTTTCGCAAAGATTGGATGCACCACGCGAACGCCTGCGCTCTTGGCCATGCGCGCTCCAAGTTTGGCGTCGAGCTTGTAGTTGTCGTACTTAGCCCACGCGTTGAATCGGAAATGAAGCGCAAGGAGAGAAGAGTTGACTCTATTTTCTTTCGGATCTGCTTCCCGATCGGCGTTTGAACTGGAATCTTTATCCGGCGTTTCGGTGCCCCAGGTTCGCGCCCGCTCTTTGGGCGCTAACCTGGGATCAGTCAGAAAAATGCAGCCGGAATCGCGCGTCCAGACGCGGTCGGTGCGCCAGCGATGAAAGACGACATGGTCACAGAGCGCATCGGCTTTTTCGAGCACGGCGCGAGCATCTTTTTCCACGCGCTCACTGTTGACAATCAGATCGACGCGCTCATGCTTTGCAAGGTTGCGGATGATCTCCGCATAGACCCAGGCAATGGGCTCGAACTTTCCCGGCCAATCGCCGCGAAAATGAGGCCAGGCAAGCCACGTGGAAACATGCGTTTCCCATTCGGCTGGCATGCGATAGCCGAGAGCGGCGGGGAGTTTAGTTTGTCGTGTCGAACTCATTTTCCATCCAGCATGCGGCTCGTAATCGGCGCGTAGCTGTCGATCCTACGGTCGCGCAGAAATGGCCAATTGCGGCGCGTGTCTTCAATCAGCTTCAAATCCACCTCGCCGAAGAGGATTTCTTCTTTGTCATGCGACGCTTCGGCGAGCACGCGGCCAAAGGGATCGGCTAAAAACGAGCCGCCCCAGAATTCCAGCCCCTTGCCGGGAGCGGAGTTGCCGCGGATGTTTCCGGTCTCAAAGCCGACACGATTCACCACGCCGACGAACACGCCATTTGCGATGGCATGCGAACGCTGAATCGTTCGCCAGGCATCATGCTGCGCCTCGCCGAATTCGGCCTTCTCGTCGGGATGCCATCCGATTGCAGTGGGATAAAACAGAATGCTTGCGCCCTGCAGCGCCGTGAGCCGCGCGCCCTCGGGATACCACTGGTCCCAGCAAATCAGCGTACCAATTTTTCCGGCAGTCGTGTCGAGAGCCTTGTACCCGAGATCACCGGGGGTGAAGTAATACTTTTCGTAGTAGAGCGGATCGTCGGGAATGTGCATCTTGCGGTAAATGCCGCGCAGCGTCCCATCCGAATCGAAAATGGCAGCCGTGTTGTGATAGACGCCGGGGGCGCGCTTTTCAAATAGCGAAGCGACGAGCACTACTTTATTTTGGCGCGCGGCGGCGGCAAGCTTTTCGGTAGCAGGCCCGGGAATAGATTCGGCCAGATCAAACAGGTTCGCATCCTCGCGCTGGCAGAAATATTGCGTCTGAAAAAGTTCGGGCAGGCAGACAACGTGTGCGCCACGCTTGGCGGCATCAGCGACGCGGTCGAGCGCCTTGGCCATGTTGTCGCGCGGCTCGGGACCGCAGGACATTTGAACGAGTGCGACGGTGAATTTATCGGACATTCTTTGGATTCCGACCGTCATTCTAGCAGCAGCGGTCGGCGAGCGTGATCGCGCCTGAGCAAGTTAGAATCAGTCTCATGACAGACAAGCGCTCGGTCGCACTGCATAGTATTGTTATGCTTTTGCTCCTCGCTTTAGCGAGCGCGCAAGAATTCCACGGGCAATTGTCTACCGCCGAGAAGCAGCATATCCTCGACGGCCCGTTTACAGTGCGATCTAAGACGGAAGATATGCCAGCTTCGGTGAGGCAGGCATTTGCAAAGATCACCAGCGAATCATCATTTTCGTTAGCGAATCCCGGACAGAAGTTTCAGCTCACGGACGTCAATCCTGACCGAAAGTTGCCACTCCGGCGTCTCGTTCTCGCCGCGAGTCAGGGAGGCGAGTGGGTGATCCACTATGAACGCGGTGGGTTAGCTCACAGCTACTGCGTGCTGATATTCAGTGTTGATTCGAGGAACAGCCTAAAGTTCATCTGGGGAGGCGCTGGCTTCCATCCAGCAGAGAGTTTGGAAGAGCTTCGCAAAATGATTGCTAGTGGCCAACTTGCCGACGACATCAAGCCTTACTGGTGACTGGGGGTTGAACGATTCAATTGTCGTTGCCGTCAGGCTACCCAATTTCCTCACCTCCGTTTCTAGTACATTTGTTAATTCATACGAAGGCATTCATTTCTTGGAGGATTCATCCTTGGCTCAGAAAAAAGCTGTGAAGCAAGCTGCGAAGGGAAGTGGTCGCCACGAGGGCGCGGGCATCGACCGCAAGTTGCACGATCCGGTTGCGGATCGCTTAATTCCGCTGGCGCCGCTGGATTTGGGAAAGATCAACTCGGTCGACGATCTGGTGCGGGCGATGTCGAAAACCGCATTCACTGGCCGGCAGTTAGGCGAGGCTGCTGACGTGCTCGAAGCGATGGCGCGCGACAAAGACGCCTTCATCGTGATGACACTTGCGGGGGCGATGACCGTGGCTAAGCAAGGCCTGATCATCGCTGAGTTGATCGAACGCGGCATAGTGAATGCGATCGTTTCGACCGGAGCGCTCATGGCACACGGACTGGTTGAGGCCACTGGCCGCGCGCACTTCCGCCATAATCCCGATCTCAGCGACGAAGAGCTTTACGAAGCTGGCTACAACCGCGTCTACGACACGCTCGAGCCGGAGCAGAATCTCGATGACGTTGAGCGCGTGATGCACTCGGTCTTCTCTGCATGGGATGCGGACGAAGTGATGTGCTCGTACAAGCTGAATCGCGCGATTGGCGCGTTTCTTTCGAAGACAGCCAAAGGGCAGCGCGGGATTCTCAAATCGGCGTTCGAGAATAATGTTCCGGTGTTCGTGCCGGCGTTTTCGGATTCCGAGCTCGGCCTTGACTACGCGCTGACGAATCGCGAGCGCGACAAGGCAGGTAAGCCGCGTTTTCGCTTCGATCCTTTTCTTGACCTCGAACATTTTGCGGCGACGTTGCTGGCGCAAAAGCGGCTCGGCATTTTCACGATTGGCGGAGGCGTACCGCGCAACTGGTCGCAGCAGTTTGGTCCGTTCATAGAGTTGCGGCATCGCCGGGGCGGGGAAGACCTGCCGCTGAAACGCTATCACTATGGTCTGCGCATTTGCCCGGAACCGGTGTATTGGGGCGGGCTATCGGGCAGTCCGTATAGCGAAGCGGTTTCGTGGGGAAAATTTGTCCCTCCAGCGGAAGGCGGCAAATTTGGCGAAGTGTTCGTGGATGCGACGGTAGGCTTGCCGCTGATTGTGGCGGCGGTGCTGGAGCGGCTAAAGAAGAAGCCAGCAGCGAAGAAGTCGCTGGCGAAAGCCGCCGCCTGACTGGACGGTGGCCCATTCAAGCCTGCTTTTGGCTTGATTGGGGAAATTCCGCCGAGTCCACGAAAAGTGAACCGCGCTCCCATATATCATAAAACCGACCTAAAACCGACAAACTTTCTAAGCCTTTTGTCTACTTTCGTACCCCTGTAAATGTCTACTTTAGTACCCCTGCTAAAGTAGACATTTTGTCGGCAAAAACTGCCCTTCCGTGCCCAAATTCGCCCGGTTTTTTTGCGCTAACCTGCGAAACATAAGGCAGCGCAATTGAATGCATAAAAAGGGGGCAGGTCGCCGTTTTTACCCGTGCTATAATCTTTGTTCGCCTGAAGCTTTACCGTCGAGGCTTTCGTTTATCCAATGATTTCCTCCGTGGGCGAATCCGTAGTCGCTTTCTTCGTGCGCGGAAAAGCGCACAGAATCAGCGCAATTTAAGATATTTCGATACGAGGTATACCCATGTCCGGCCATTCAAAATGGGCGACAATCAAGCACAAAAAAGGCGCGCTCGACGCCAAGCGCGGCAAGATATTCACCCGTCTAATTAAAGAAATTTCGATGGCCGCGAAGAGCGGCGGCGATCCCGACATGAACCCGCGCTTGCGCACGGCGATCCTGGCGGCGAAGGCCGAGAACATGCCCGCCGATAACATTAAACGCGCAATCCAGCGCGGAACGGGCGAGCTGCCCGGCTTGACATATGAAGAGTTCACCCTGGAAGGCTACGGCCCCGGCGGCGTTGCTTTGCTTGCGGAAATCTCTACCGATAACCGCAACCGCACGGTGAGTGAAATCCGCCACGTTTTCGGCAAGAATAATGGCAACATGGCCTCGGCAGGGGCCGTCGCGTACATGTTCCACAAGAAGGGCGACATCATCATCCCCAAGTCGGCGGCCAAGGTGGACGATCTGATGAACATCATCATCGACGCCGGCGGCGAGGATGAGCCGATTGACGATGGCGAGAATTGGGAAATTCTCACGGCGACCTCGGTCTATGAAAGCATGCTTGAGGCCTTAAAGAAGGCAGGCATCACTCCCGCTTCGTCGAGTGTGACCATGATTCCGGACACGTACATCAAGTTGGAGGGGCAGCAGGCGGCGCAGATGATCCGATTGATGGAGGCGCTCGAAGATAATGAGGACGTGCAGAATGTGCACGCGAACTTCGACATCGATCAGAAGGTGCTGGAGGAAGTGGCTGGATAAGATCGGTGCCACTGGATTTTGATTTCAACTGAGCCGCCCCGATGGGCGGCTTTTGCTATCCGGAAACATTCTTGGCCGCATGGTTTGCGGCAACGTTGCCCACGTTTTCAACATCACTGAGGAAAAGTCTGTGGAAAAGGCTGCTCTTACTCTTGTAACCTTTTGCTGAGGAACCGCTTTTACACATTGCACCTCATCGGGTGCGAAAATATTTGCGTCAACGCAACCGAGGTGCAACGTCACAATTGCATTTGAACGTTGAGTCTTGACGTTGGTTCCGAGGGAAGTTGAAAACACGTCTGGACAAATTGCTTGTGGAGCGCGGCCTTACGCCGTCGCGCGAGCGCGCGCAGGCTCTGATTCTGGCTGGGAAGGTTCTTGTTAACGAGCAGAAGGTGGAGAAGGCGGGCGCGGCGATTGGTCCTGAAGCCACTATCCGTCTGCTGGGTGCGGACCTTCGTTACGTGAGCCGAGGAGGCCTCAAGCTCGAAAAGGCGCTCGACCATTGGCAGATCGATCTTAAGGACAAGGTCTGTCTTGATGTGGGCGCATCGACCGGCGGCTTCACCGATTGCATGCTGCAGCACGGCGCCGCCAAGGTGATTGCGGTCGATACCGGCTACGGGCAGATGGATTTCCGCCTGCGCAACGATCTCCGTGTGCGCCTTTTGGAAAAGACGAATGCTCGCTACCTAACCCGTGAGGTCATCGGCGAAACCGAGATCAAAGGAAACGTTGAAAAAATCTCTTTCGTCGCGATGGATGTTTCGTTTATCTCCGCGACGCTGGTACTGCCCGCGGTGATTCAGTCTGTTTACCCGGCCTCCGGGTTCGGCCGTGGGCAAGTTGTGGTCCTGGTGAAGCCGCAGTTTGAAGTAGGCCGCGAACTGGTGGGCAAAGGCGGGATCGTTCGCGACGAAGTTGCGCAGTTGGATGCGGTGAGGAAAGTAGAGAGTGCACTGCATTCGCTGGGAGCCATGCGCACGGAGTGGATAGAGTCACCGATTCTGGGAGCGGAAGGGAATCGCGAGTTTTTATTGTATGCGCAGTTTTCGGGCTGAGGAGTTTCTTCATGGGCAGTGAAAGTTTGAGGAAAAGGGCAGAAGTCAGAAGTCAGATTGAAGAAGTAAGACGCGGGGATTTGCGGGCAGAGCATCACTGAATGTTAGGTCCCGCTGTACAATCTTGAGTTCATGCCTGACGATTTGCAGCAGCCTTCGGCGCCCTCGAAAATCAAGACGGTCGCCATTGTCTCCAAGCCCGGGCGGCCCGACTTGGCGCAAGTCCTTCCACCGCTTTGTCAGCGGCTGAAAGATCACGGTTACAACATTGTCATGGACCACGAGAGCGCAGCCTATTATCCAGGGCAGGCGGCGATTTCGCGCGAGGAGTTCGCGACGATTTCCCCCGGCCTGGCGCTGGTGCTCGGTGGGGACGGCACGCTGCTCTCTGCTTCTCGTGCGGTAGCCAGCGCCGGGACGCTGATCCTGGGGGTCAACCTAGGTACGCTGGGCTTTCTGACCGAAGTGCAGCTTCCCGGGCTTTATCCGGCTCTCGATGCAATCGAGAAGGGCGAGTATGTTGTGGACAGCCGGTCCATGCTCAGTTGTTCGCTCATCCGCGACGGTTCGACTCTTGCGGCCCACGTCGCACTCAATGATGTCGTAGTCAGCAAGAGCGCGATCGCGCGGTTGAATTCTTTTCAGCTCTTTGTCGACGCTGAGTTCGTTTCCAATTACAAAGCCGACGGGCTGATTCTCGCTTCACCCACGGGCTCAACCGCATATTCGCTGGGCGCGGGCGGACCTATCCTGAAGCCCGACGTGCAAGCATTCGTTATTACCCCAGTTTCTGCCCATGGTTTGACACACCGGCCCCTTGTCGTGCGGGACACGGTGGTAATTGAGATTCGTGTCAATACCGCTGACGAGCAGGCTTACCTCAGCCTGGACGGCCAGGTCGGCATGCCAGTGCAGAATGGGGATCGTGTCATTTGCGTGAAAGCCGAACATCCCGCCAAATTGCTGCGCTTCGAGAAAACATTTTTCGAAGTGCTCTCGACGAAGCTGAAGTGGGGCGAGCGGTAAACTTATTCGCCGCTTGGCTAGCGGCTCCCTGGTTAAGAGCGCAAATTAAGACGCCGCAGAAGGCGCACCTATCCTGGAGAGAAGATAAAATTCGAGAATGGGTTCTGAACGCGTGGCCGATATCCATCCCGGAATTACCGAGCACACATTCGATGCCGGCGAAGTCACGCTGAATTATGCCGAAGGGCCGGCGAACGGTGCGCCGCTCGTGCTGCTCCACGGATTGGGCCGGCGCTGGCAGGTCTTTCTCCCGGTCATTCCCGCGCTCAGCCTGCGCTGGCACATCTTTGCGGTCGACCTTCGGGGGCATGGGAAATCTGGGCGCGTGGTCCGCGGATATCACGGTACACAGTATGCCGAAGATGTGGCCCGCTTGATTCGTGAATGCGTGCCCGGACCGGCCGTAATTTTCGGACACTCGCTGGGCGGCATGCTGGCCATGTGGGTTGCGAGCCATCATCCCGATCTTGTGCGGGCGTTGGTGCTTGGCGACAACATGATCATCGCTCGCCGGCTGGGCAATCCTATGTACACCGCGTTGTTCGGCGGGCTGCGCGATCTGGCGCGAAAAGGCGGATCGGTCGAGCAAATTGCCGCGGGGATTGGCAAGATTGTTTTGCCAGTGCCGGGCACGGAGGAGTCTGTCTCCATACGCGAATTACCGGGCAACGACGAGGCGTATTTACTCTCCTGGGCGCGTAGTGTGCAGCAGGCCGACGCGGACGTGTACGACATGACGCTGGATGGATCGGCGCTCGAAAGTTGGGATGGAGAAACTGTGTTGCGGGGAATCGCCTGTCCCACGTTGCTGCTGCAAGCAACGCCGGAGCTGGGAGGTTTGATGTCCGATGCCGATGTCGCGCTGGCTACGCGCCTGCTTGCTCACCATGCGCATGTGCGGTTTCGCAATCTGGGCCATGCGTTGTTTATTCAGCAACCGGAGCCGGTGTTGCGGGCGGTTACGAATTTTCTGGAATCGCTGTAGAAATAGCTGCGAGCTTCGAGCGTTCTCGGCGGAACTGATGATCGTTTCTCGCTGCGACCTGTCATCGGCTGCGTTACCACTTGGACTCCATACGCAGTTGATCACGCGTTTTTTCTCGTTTCCGGATCAGGCGCGCCTTTGTTCCATCAACCAAAAGTTCAGCAGGACGGCCGCGGGTGTTGTAGTTCGACGCCAGCACGGAGCCATACGCCCCTGTATCGAGGAGTGCCAGCAAATCGCCTTCTTGCATGATGGGGAGTTCGCGGTCGCGCGCGAAAAAGTCTCCGGTTTCGCAGATGGGGCCGACCACGTCGCTGAGCTCCGGTTTGGGCACAGCGTTGTCCACCGCGGCTAAAGCCGCTGTTGAGGACGGTCCGCTAATCGCAGCGCTGAAGCGCTCCGACGCTGTGGGTCGCTGCCCGGTCTCAAATCGTCTCACCGGGACAATCTCGTGATGTGCGCTGTAGAGCGATGGTCGCAAGAGGTCGTTCATCGCGGCATCGACGATCAAAAAGCGCTTGCCGTTGTTTGTCTTGCGATAGATGACCCGCGTGACCAGCACACCCGCGGGGCCGACGATGGCGCGGCCGGGTTCAAGCAGAAGGTGAACGTCCAGCTTGCGGAGAGGAGCGATCACGGCTTTGGCGTAGGCGGCTACTTGGTCGGCGAAGTCGTCTTGCGATTCGTGATAGGAAATACCGAGGCCGCCGCCGGCATCAACGTAATCGATCTTGTGGCCGGCGTGGCGCAGATCGGTCACGAGCGCAACGACTCGCGTGAGTGCGTCGGTGAATGAACTCATGTCCGTGATCTGCGAGCCGATGTGCACACTGACTCCGGCAACGCGTAGGCTGGGGTGCTTCGCCGCTTCGGCATAGAGCTTGAGAGCCTCAGGAATGGGCACGCCGAACTTGTGCTCGTGCAGGCCGGTGGAAATATAGGGATGAGTTTTCGCCGAGACGTCGGGATTCACGCGCATAGCCACTCGCGCTTTTTTCCTGAGCCTTGTAGCGGTGGCGGCAAGCGCATGCAGTTCCGAGGCGCTCTCAACGTTGAAGAGAAGGATCCCCGACTTGAGCGCGAGCTCCATTTCAGCGACGGTTTTGCCTACTCCAGAAAAGACGACGTTGGAGGCGCGTTTGCGATTCACGAGCAGGACTCGTTCGAGTTCGCCGCCCGAGACGACGTCGAAACCAGCGCCCTGTCGCGCAACCAGGCTCAGAACGGCGAGCGTGGAATTGGCTTTTACGGAATAGCAGATCGTGTGCGGAATGGAACAGAATGCTTTGTCGAAAGCATCGAGCCGCGTGCGGATGGTTTCCGAGGAGTAGACGTAGAGAGGGGTGCCGTGGCGATCGGCGAGACGCGCGAGGTCGGATTTTTCGCAAAACAGCGACCATGAGCCGACAGCGGATGAACGACGATAGACGAAAGCAGGTGGACGCAGCATGACTGGGCGTGTTTTGGAGATGGCCTTTCGCATCGCTGAAGGAATTCACCTCGGCGGCCTGAAGCCGTTATAGTTATGAACGTCTTGTCGCAGCGATGAGGCTTCGCAATCGCGAAGCTCAATCCTCACTTGCGCCTGCCTGGGCCGGCTTTGACTTTGATTGCCACTACTGTCTGATCGTCGAAGGCTTCAACGCCCGCGGCATGCTCGGTCACAGCGTTGAAGATGTTGGAGACGACGCAATCGACAGACTGCTCAGTGCAGCCCGCGACGATGGCTTCGACGCGCTCGGCGCCGAAAGATTGGCCGTGGCGGTTGCGCGCGTCGAGAATGCCGTCGCTAAAGAACACGAACATGTCGCCGGGCTTGGCTTTGAAAGAAAATTCGTCGTAGTCGGCGTCGTCGAACAAACCTAGCGGCAGGCCGGTGGCTTCAATCTGCTCAATTTTGCCATCGTGGCAATAGAGCGGGAGCGGCAACCCCGAATTCGCCACCAGAAGCGTGCGAGCCGCGTCATCCCACACCGCGTAAATGATCGAAACAAATTGGGCGGCAATGCGGCGTTCGGCTAACGACAAGTTCACGGCGGAAAGCATCTCAGAGGGGCCGGGCTCGATGGGAGCATGCGAACGGAGAATTCCGCTGACCAGAGCCGCATAAATAGCCGCTGGCGCGCCCTTACCGCTCACGTCGCCGACTGCAATTCCCAGACGCGAGAGCGAGTACGGAACGAAATCATAGAGATCGCCACCGATAGCTCGCGCGGGAACGAACTTCGCCTGAACATCCAGATGAGGCAACTTGGGAAGCGAATGAGGAAGAAGACGGAATTGCAGTTCGCGAGCCAGGGCCAGGTCGCGCTCAAGCCGGCTTTCCTGGCGGGCAATCTCCTCATACAGGCGGGCGTTTTCGATGGCGATTGCCAACTGTGCGGCGAGCGTGGTCAGCGTGCGCTTGTGATCTTCGGTGAAGTAGTTGCGCCGCGTGTGCTCAAGATCGAGCACGCCAATCACTTTTTCCTGATAGATAAGCGGCACGGCCAGCTCGGAGCGCGTCTCCGGATTGACGGGGATGTAAAGCGAACTCTTGGTGACATCGGGCACCAGCATCGCCTCTTTAGCCTGCGCGGCATGCCCGACAACGCCGCGGCCCAGAGGGATGTCGTGCTTTAGGTGCATTCGCTGTTCGAAGCGCTGCGAGAAGCGGTGCTGAAGTTTTTCGCCGGCGGAGTCAAGCAGAAGGATACTAAACATTTGGTAGTCGATCAGGCGTTGCAACATTTCGGCAATGCGTTTGAGCAACTGATCGAGATTGAGGATCGAAGTCAGCTCGCGTGCAATTTCGTTGAGCAGAGCCAGGGTACGAGCCTGGCGAGTGATGCGCGTGTGCAAGCGCGCGTTTTCAATGCCGACGGCCATGCGTGAGGCAATGAGCGTGAGCACGCGCTTGTGCTCGTCGGTGAAGTAACCTTTCTCCCGAGCTTCCAGGTCGATGACGCCGATCACGCGATTCTTGACGATCAGAGGAATTGCGAGCTCCGATTTTACGTTAGGCAGCGCGTCAATATAGAAATCAGGAAGGGTTACGTCGGCTACGAGCACGGGTTGGCGAGTTTCGGCCGCGCGGCCGGTTACGCCCTGGCCAACTTTGACGCGAATGCGTTCAACAACCTCGGGCGGATAGCCGACCTGAAAACGGACGTAGAGTTCCTGGCGCTGCTCGTTGAGCAGAAGGATCGCAAATATTTCGTAGTCGATGACTTTGCGGACCAGTTCGGCGACGCGGCGAAGCGTCGTTTCCAAATCGAGCGTGGTATTGACCACGTCAGCCACTTCGAGCAGAAGCGGTTCCACCTCGGAGGATCGAACGTTTGTTGAGGCAGAGGATTTCACAGCGTTCTATCATAGCAGCCGGGGCAATTGGTAATTTGCAATTTCCAATTTGTAGTTTACTGGCGCTCTTCAATTGCAAATTGCAAATTCATGGGTTCTCGAGCACGCAAATATCCGGCAGATTGCGATAGCGCTCGGCATAATCCAGGCCATAGCCGACAACATAGGCGTCGGGAATACTGAATCCTATGTAACGCGCCTGCACAGGCTGTTTGCGCCGCGATGGTTTATCGAGCAGTGCGGCAATGCTCAGTGAACGCGGCTGGTGGGCCGAAACGAGTTTGGAAATGTAATTCAGGGTGAGGCCAGTGTCGAGAATGTCTTCGACGAGGATCACGTTGCGATCGGAAAGGGACTGGTCCATATCCTTGGTGACGCGAACTTCGCCGAGCGAATCCCAGGCGGCGTGACCGGCGGGATCTTCCTTGGGCAACGGGCGGCTGCCGTAGCTGGAGACGCCGATGAAGTCAAAGGTCGCATCGAGTGGAACATGACGAGCCAGATCGCTGAGAAAGATAGCGGCGCCCTTTAAAACGCCGACAAAGATGATCGACTGGCCGCGGAAGTCATGGGCGATTTCGGCTCCGATTTCGGCGACGCGCTTGGCAATCTGATCGCGGGACAGCAGAACTTTGAGGTCAGGCATCGGAAGCAATTTTATACACGAGTTAAGGCAAAAATGCAGATTCCTCGACCCCTCGCTCCCACTCGGGCTCGGAGCGACAATTCATCACGGATCACTATGTATTAGGAATCGCGCGTTTGCTGTGTCGTGTGGGGCCGATCCCTTCGTTGCGTAGTTTCAGCTTGAGTCACTAGAATACTGCTTCGCGATCATTCTTGAAAATGCGGCCTCAAGCATGCTCCGCAACAGCGACGTTTAAACAGGGCCGGTTCGAGAGCGAAGCTCGCAGGATATAGATTGCTGGAGGCATCATGGATCTCAAAGGGATCAAACTGACATGGCTGGGCCACGCGACGTTTCGCATCGAGACTCCGGAGGGAAAGACGATCTACTTGGACCCGTGGATTGGCGGGAACCCGATGTGTCCGGAGGGCGAGAAGAACGTCAGAAAGGCTGACCTTCTGGTTTGCACACACGGGCATTTCGATCACATTGCGGATGCCGTGGAGCTTGGAAAACGGGACGGGACGACCGTGGTCGGCATCTTCGAGTTATGCTCCTGGCTGCAGAAAAAAGGAGCGAAGCAGATCGCGACCATGAATAAAGGGGGGACGCAGGTGGTCGCGGGCGTAAAAATCACCATGGTGCACGCTGTGCATTCCTGCGGGATTCAGGATGGCGATCAAATCGTATACGGCGGAGAAGCGTGTGGCTACGTATTGGAGTTCTCCAATGGCGTAAAGATGTATCACGCGGGCGATACGAACGTGTTCAGCGATATGGCGATTATTCACGATCTCTACGCGCCTAAGATTGCGATGCTGCCGATTGGCGACCATTTCACGATGTCGCCGCGCGAGGCTGCCTATGCCTGCAAACTGCTGAAGGCGGAGACGGTCATTCCCATGCATTTCGGGACGTTCCCTTTGCTCACCGGGCGGCCCAGCGAGTTGCAGAAACTGGCCCCTGAAGTCGAGGTGGTTGAGTTGAAGCCGGGGCTGACGGTTTCGTAGGTGGTCGAGGTCAGACCCAAGGGCTCAACTTCAGTGGCTGAAGCCGACTATAGAGCACGACACTTACCGCAACGCTGAAGCGCTGCGCCATTCAAAACCAAAATCCAGTTGTGAAGCCGTGCAGGGGAAAACCGACGAAAGGCAGTGAGGAAATGGCAGATCAAAGCACGAAGCCGGACTGGCGCATGGGGGGAATCACGGTCCCTGAAGTCGAGGACTACCTCTACGACATGTTGCCGCCACGGGATGAAGTGTTGACGGAGATGGAGGCGGATGCCACCAAGAACGACTATGCGATCGTTGGGCCGGCCGTGGCGCGTGTCTTGTACCAGTACGCGGTGATCAGCGGGGCGAAGAGGGTCTTCGAGATGGGCTCGGCGATTGGGTACTCCACCATCTGGTGGGCGCGGGGCGTGGGCGAAGGGGGAAAAGTTATCTACACCGATGGCGACCACAAGCGAGCCGAGAAGGCGCGCCGGTATTTTGAACGAGCTGGGGTGAGCAAGCGCATCGACGTGCGCGTCGGCGATGCGTTGGAAATTCTTTCCGAAGAAAAAGAACCGTACGACATCATTTTTAACGACGTCGATAAGACCGACTACCCGCGTGTTTTCCGGCTCGCGTTGCCAAAACTGAAAAGCGGGGGGCTGTTCATTACCGATAACGTGCTGTGGAGCGGGACGCTGCGCAAGCCCAATCCCGACCCGCAAGTCCGTGCGATTCTCGAATTCAACCGGCTGATCTCGGAGTCGAAAGAACTGTTCACGACTATTCTGCCGATCCGGGACGGCGTGGCCGTTTGCATCAAGAAGTGAGGCCCCGATGTGCGGCTCTTCGCCCTGAAACGATGCGGGACTTTATTCCGCCGGACAGACGGGGGCAGCTGTCCCATCGAACTGGGACAGCGTGGTAGTGTCCTAAACTTGCGTTGAAGATGCCACCTTATCCTCTTAGGCGGCCTTTCGCGTCATGGCTTTCGCTAA